>OLNJ01000006.1_pt1 | contig 202244 bp, 252 predicted proteins | sample 1672191 | NCBI WGS metagenome assembly OLNJ01 (sample SAMEA3136657, study PRJEB25190) | human gut metagenome | biome: human gut; feature: human-associated habitat; material: faeces | place: Austria | collected 2013
GGAAACCATTCGAAGAGTGCAAAGGCAGAAGGGAGCTTGACTGCGACACCGACGGGTGGAGCAGGTACGAAAGTAGGGCTTAGTGATCCGGTGGTATTAAGTGGGAATGCCATCGCTCAACGGATAAAAGCTACCCTGGGGATAACAGGCTTATCACTCCCAAGAGTTCACATCGACGGAGTGGTTTGGCACCTCGATGTCGGCTCATCGCATCCTGGAGCTGTAGCAGGTTCCAAGGGTTGGGCTGTTCGCCCATTAAAGCGGTACGCGAGCTGGGTTCAGAACGTCGTGAGACAGTTCGGTCCCTATCCGGCGCAGGCGGAGGAAATTTGATAGGAGCTGTCCTTAGTACGAGAGGACCGGGATGGACGGACCGCTGGTGTATCTGTTGTACTGCCAAGTGCATAGCAGAGTAGCCAAGTCTGGAAGGGATAAACGCTGAAGGCATCTAAGCGTGAAGCCCCCCTAAAGATAAGATTTCCCATACCGAAAGGTAGTAAGACCCCTTGAAGACGACGAGGTAGATAGGGCAGAGGTGGAAGTACGGTAACGTATGGAGCTGACTGTTACTAATCGGTCGAGGCTTTAACCAAAGAAGGCTGAAGTGTAAGAGATGTAGAAAGATTCTTGTATGTTGTTTTGAAGGTATATCCTTTACAATTTAATAAAGGGGCATAGTTTCAATGGTAAAACATCGGTCTCCAAAACCGCAGTTGGGAGTTCGAGTCTCTCTGCCCCTGTTACTTAGAATAACATTTCAAAACCCTTATAAATGGCTTAAAATGGTCGTTTGTGAGGGTTTTGTTTTTGTAAATATTGAATCAACATACAAATATTCTATGCATCAATAATACTGTTTAGTATCGAATAATACAGGTTAATGCAGATTAGTCTGATATAAAAAGTGATATAAAATTACTGAGAAGTGATATACATACCATCGGTCTTATGTTATAATGTCCTCAAGAAATTGAAGACGCATATATTTAAAAAGATAGGGTGAAAACCAAAATGGCAAATCAGAAAAAGATACCACAAACAGAAATTAATAAGATACCACAACTTCCGAGAGGAGAAGGAAGTATCACTGTTGTTGATGATGGAACAAGATTAAAATTTCAGAAGTCTATCAACGGCACTCGCAAAGCAGTATACGGAGTAACTGTAGCCGAAGTCTTTAAAAAGATGAAAGAAAAGGAAAAAGATAAGGCAAAAATTCAACAAAAGAGAAAAGCACAGATTCTTCAGGATGAAATGTTAATTTATCTTGAGAATATTAAAAAACCAGTGCTAAAGCCGAAAAGTTATGATCGTCTAATTACAACTTACGAACATCAGATTAAAGATAAACCACTTGGTATAATGAGGATTTCTACAATCACTGATCAAGATATACGTGATCATTTAGATGATTTAAATGCCAGCGGATATTCTTTTTCTACGATTAAGAAAGTGTATGATATGTTAAATCCATTCTTTAAATGGTATACCAAAACACTTGGATATAATCCTATGGAAGAAGTCAAGATGATCAACAAAACAAACATCAAGGCAAATACAAAGGAAATATATTTCTTTTCAGATGATATTATCCAAGGGTTCACGGACAATTATACGCATTTAACATTAAAAAACATAGATGGAGAATATCTAAATCAACCAACATTTTACCTTGCAGCAGTTTATGTTCTTGATATGTATACAGGATTACGTGCTGGCGAATTAATGGCATTAAGATGGCGCAATGTCGATCTAAAGCGAAAATACATTTATGTAAAATCTACCCTTGAAGACATTAATAATCCAGAATATGACGCAAACAATCCTGCACTAATGAAACAAAAAGGAATTACTAAAAAAATATATGTCGAATATGACACAAAAAATTATTCCTATCGATCAGTGCCATTATGCGAGCAAGCTATTACTGCCTTAAAATTCATCAAACAATATTCTGATTATACACAACCAAATGATTATGTAGCAGTAACAAAGAATGGAACTCATCATAATGTTTCTAATCTGAATACAACTCTTAAAAGGGTATATACTTTTGTTATAAAACAGATGGAGAATGATAAACATATTGAAGTAGACACAAAGAAAATATCTATGCAGGTATTAAGACATACATGCGCTAGTTTGCTGTTTCGCCATACAAGTCTGCGTTTGGAAGAGATTGCTAGCATCTTAGGACATTCTCCAGAAGTTTGCCGAAAAACATACATTCATCTGGTTGAAGAACGCAAGGCAATGGGTATGAAGCAAATGTCAAAGATTGATTTTGATTATGACTTCCAAACAGTGCAGTTGCCAAGTTAACCTTTACACCAAACACATGTTCGTGCTATAATACTCAAGAGGTGAAATAAAATGTACAATACAACAAACATTCCAAAAGCTACCAAGAGAGTAAACATCTCAGGAGACACACCGCCAGACATTTGGATGTCTATGTTAGATTCTTATGGTAAGCTTCAAAAATTCCACATCAGAGAATTACTTCTACAGGGTACTAGAAAAGAAACCAACTCAGCAAGACAAGAACGTGAAGTAGAATACTACAAAAGCAGAATAGAAGTGTTAGAGCGATTCAACATTTCTACAAAGACAAAGATATTGAAATACATTCCATCGTCAGGCACATGGTATATTTGCGGAGAGTACACAGACTTATTAAAATCACAGAGCTACTTAAACAGCTAAGGAGGTGTCGCTATGAATAGGAAAGTTGGAACAATACATTTAAATGAACAAGATTCGAAGAATTTCACAAGAGCTTTCTGGTGTCCAACTCATGAAGAAATAGAAGAAAACAAAAGAAAATTACAAGAGATAAGACAACTTGTGGTAACTGATACGCCAGATGGATTTAAAACAGAGATAGAAGACATAGATATACAACTATAAAAGAAAGTGAAACAACATAATGAGAATATACGAATACAACGAAAGTGACAAGACGCTCAATACAGAGTGCGGATTGTTCCACATAGGTGACACAGTACAGCTCACAGAAATTGACTCTCAGACGCCTGTGAAAACAGTCTTATATGGAGCTAGAATTGATTCTACAGAATACGTCCTTTCATTCTTTGACGAGAAGTGTGGGATGCCTTTATATCTGTCTGAGCATGAAATAGATGACATGTGTAGAGTAGAATAAATTATATTGACATGTATTATTTCTGGTGTTAATATGATTATAAAGAAAGCAACCAACATATTTAATTGATCTATATTGGAATCTAAAATATATTAATAATATTTTTAAAGTAATAGCGTCATAGTGGAATGTTAATTTTATGAGTAAAATAAACAAAAAATGACATTTTCATATGGGTTGTTTTTACACATAAAACTACAATTTTATCAACCACAACACATTGTGTTTTGAAATTTATATAAGAAGAGGTAATATTACTTTTCTTTAATTAAACCGTAACATAGGATGTTTTGAAACCTATAAAAGAAATGAAATTAGTTTATTTCTTAATTTAAACCGTAACGCAAGGCGTATAACTGTCAATTCACACAGAAAAGGAGTTATACAATGTTTTATTCAGATAAAAAAGAAAGAGATGAATTTTACGAACACATGAAGTTGGGCGGTAAGATTGATGAGGAACCAGAAGCAACAGACCGAGAGAAAGTATTATGGTCTCTCGGTTTTTTGAATTGTGCTTTTCAATTAATTAGCACACGCTTAAAGAAACCATATCCTTTGATTCTAACATCTATCGAACAACATGCAAATATGACATGCATGACCAATATTCGCAAAAATGTTATGAATGAGTATCAAAAAGCCAATAGGTTTATGAGGCATGAATCATCACAGCATGTATTCCCTGGTGATAAGATTTTACACGGAATGATCCTTTATGCATTTTCATATAATGACGATCATATGAAAAGGAAAATCGCAAAAGTTGATGAAGATTATTTGAATTATATTATGGGCGCACAATATGCATCTGAGAAAGTTCCTACATGGAAGAGAAGTTACACCATACAAGCGTAAAGTATCGGAACGGAGAAATAATATGGCATTAATTAATCAAAATGACACTCATATTATCTATGAAAGCTTAGAGCTTATAGCAGATCTAGAACAAGATATTTTAGAATTTGGAAATGATTATATTGTAGCAGTTTGGTACAAAGAGATTGACGGAGTAACAATTTACACAAATTACGACTTCATTAATGAAGATTCTCCAATAGACCAATCAGAACTTCAAGAGGGAGAAAAGATCAAACCAGTGACAATGGGTGCATTATTAGTAGCACTCGAACAACAAAGCTCAATGTTCTAAAATCGTAAAAAAATAGGGTACATCAGATTAATTTCTGGTGTACCCTTAAATTTTAATAATACTCCGAATATCCTATCCAGAGTCTCTTTGTTAAATTATAATGTTTGCTTTTAAATTCAGGAAAGGATACAAACACAATTTTCATTGCCAGCTCAATCTGCTTCCTCGCATTGCCCCGTTGTAAAAAATACAAACTTGATTGCTCCCATGAGCCACAATCATTAAGAGCGATTTCTTTATCACTAACAAACAAAACTAATAAAGAAAATACCGACTGATCGCCAGATCAATCATAACTGTTTCTTGTGTCCTTTAAATAACTCTTCAGTCTTCCTACAAGACTTCATAAGCTCTTCGCTTACAAGATTCTTGTTCCATTCTTGCAGAAATTCATTGGACTTTTCTGGTTTGACCACTATCATCTTATTTCTTTTCATACTCTTTAACATTTCTTTGTATAAGACAGTTTAATCCAACCATCTTTAGTTTTACCCCAACCATTCTTAACAGCTTTGATTGTAACTGTTGTGCCTTTCTTATAGGCATCTTTGGCAATAGCAGCCGTCGTAGATGGAGATTTACGCACCTTAAGAGCAGAAGCAGTTACTTTTACTTTGTATGATTTAAACTTAGAAGATGCTTTTGGTTTTACTACTGTAGAACCAGAAATGTCTGCTTTGAATTTAGCCCACTGTTTATTATTTTTTCCACACCAAGGTTCTGGGCACTGTTTTCCCGATACATCATTGTGCCTTAGAACATGACTGGCAGGAATATTGTATTTTTTCATAAGTTTTTTAGTTAGACTAACAGCATTTTTATATGTAGCCTTAGGAACACTTCCTACAGAATTAGCCATTTCAATGCTTAGACTGTTTGCATTAGTACAAATCTTATAAAATTTTGCACCTCCATTAGCATTTGTAACAAATCCTCCAACTGCCCATGCTACTCGATTAACAGGAACAGATTTCCATACAATATCTCCCTCATCAATGAAATAGTGTGCCCCAGCAGCTCTCGTATTACCAGTGGCAAAATAATCTGCATTGTTCTTAGCGGAATCTCCGTCATTCCCTGTGAAATGGATTACAATAAACTTAATAGAACTCGTGCTACGTTTACTTCCGTAGCTCACGCTCTTTGCCGTTCTTGTTTTAAATTTTAATGCCATAAATATCAGGCTCCTTTCTTTTATCTAAAAAGAGCAGTCACCATAACAGCAACTGCTCAATAACTAATTATTCAATAACTAATTCATCACTTAGCAAATTATCCAACAATGTCGTCAGACTCTTTACCCTCTGCGACATCGTCTAATTCTTTCTCAAATAAATCTTTATCAACTTTTACAATTACGTCTTTATCTGCAACCTTTTCCATGATCTGATCAATTTCATCGGCAGTTAATCTACCATCACGTAATGCGTAAGCAATCTTATCTCCTGTTTGTGCAAACCAAGTAAAGCTATGATTCTTCCAGTTGCCATAAGCAGAAGTACCAAATACAAATACCCAACCTACAATCTGGTTAATCACATCTTCATGTACGTCAATCACAGGTTTACCTGCCGCAGTTAATCCCATATTGATCCACGCTAACACCTGTAAAATCAAGCTCACAACAGTATGTGGTTTAACTTCACTCCAATTAATACTTGCCAAAAATTCTTTAAATTTGTTCATAATGCAATCCTCCTTTGCAATAAAAAAGACCTACAAGAATGACTCTTCATCCTTAATAGGCAATGCTTTAATTTCTTTGTACATTTTTTCTCCAACGCCATTTTGATGTAATTGGTCATGGTATACCTTATAAATAGCATTGATGTTTTCAAGCCCCGTAGGGGAAATACAACCTTTTTGCTTGTAATACCTGTGGGCTTGTTTGATTCTGTCTCTTAACATTGCAGCAACACCTTCAGATAAAGCAACGTCTATTACGCACGCATCATCTAATTTTTTAGCCAGTTCAGCTGTATGTGCAAATAGTCGTTCCATGCCTACCTTTTGGTCTGTTAATAATGCGGCTTGCTCTCTCATCATGTCTTTGATAACTTGAATATCCTTATTCTGATTGCTCAAAATCTGTGTTAGTTTCTCCAAAGTTTCTGTATGCTTATCGATCATTAAGCGTTGTTGTTCAATCACTTCTTTTTGATGTTTCTTTTCTAATGAGGCTCGTGTTTCAAACCCAAACTTTTCGTTTAATTTGGAAGTGACATCAAAAATTTTATCTGCAAACAAAAGAACCGCAAAGACAAACACTGTCAATGCAGCCCCATGTTGAGATAAAAAATTAATTATAATATTCCAATTTTCTATCATGTAATTACCTCGATTATTTTATAAAAATCACTCCTTTAAGTCTTTACCAAACATATTCTGGTTTTTCTTCTCCAAATAATAAATATCTCAACCAATCATCTGTAACAATACACACTGCACTCAGTAAAATCCATAAAATTGTATAAGGTAAGCAAATCTGCCCACACAGATTAAAAGGCATTTGAGAGTAATCCCAAATGCCTAAACCTAACCATAAATTTAAAATACAACCTGCTATGAATTCCATTACAGTAACAATCAATCCTCCGAGAATCATTTGTTTACGAAAGGGCATAAGATGGTAGAAGAAGCGACTGTTATTGATCAGCCCAATAAGAATAAAGCAACTACCACCTAACACTCCCATTGTCCAATGTGTATATCCTCGCCAGATGATTTCAATTCCACAATAAGCAAATGCTCCAATAAGGAATAAGATAAGATATTTACATGATTTCTTTACATGCAACATTTATTCACCTTCTTTTTGATCTTCGTTCTCACTTTCATCTTTACAAATAAGCTGTAAAATCATGATGTCTCCCTCAAGAATTCCTTGACAATTCTCAATAACATCACAAACTTCGCTAAAAGTCATTCTCATCTTATGGAACTCAACCCCTGAGTTTTCCATGCTTAAAGGATTAAACTCTGCTAAGAATTTCTGTCCGTTCTCTGTGCTATTGATCTGGGCATCAGTAGTGATATCATATTTCTGTAAGAGTTTGCGTTTTTCTTCAAAATATTCCTTCAGCTCTTCTTGAATCTTTCTAATATTCTTGGCAAGCCCAGCACTTAAAGTACATGGTACTAATTCACTGTTTTTCATAAGGAATGCATAAATTGTATTTAACTGTCCTAAGATCATATCTGCCTGCATATTTGTCATTTCCATATTAATTTTCTCCTTTTCTCTGTTAAACTAATTATTCTTCAGTCGTAACTGAATCTTTTCCTGTTTCATCTGTCTTATCAGTCGTAGTTGAATCTTTTCCATCTGAAGGAGTAGTAGGTTCTGTTGACTGCACAGGAATTACTTCATACTTAATTTCAATCTTGTCCAATTCTTCTCTGCTAGTAGAACTGAAAATCTGTTGTTTGATGACATTCATCTGCTGAAAGTAAGGATAGACAAATGCCTTGATCATTGCTGTTAACTGCACAAATTCCTCAGCAGTGAATGTTTCACACGCACTCTTCTTACTATGCCATTCAAGAGTTACTTGCTGACCAGCAGTAGTAAGAGCTTGATACTGCATAAAGTTCAGAGCCATTTCATTCTGATCTTCTTCAGATACTCCATAAGGCTTACCATTGAATTCCACGCTCTGATCTGCTAAGAACTCAGCGAGAGCAGTTTTGTTTTTCTCCTGTAAATAGTTCTTGTATTCATCAAGAGTCAGTGTGTTAATATCAACAACCTGATTGACTTTTTCATCAAGTCGCTGTACCTGTTCTACAATATTTGCTCTTGTAAGAGATACAATCAGCGCATCTTCCCATTCTCCATTGGAGTTGTTATATAATCCCTGTTGTAAAGAGATTTCTTTATAATTGTTAAAGCATGTATAAGTTGCAATCTGCACATCATCTCTGTAGATGTCTAATGTTTTAAAGTTTGTAAATGCTGATTTAACTGCTTTTAGATCATCTGTGCAAACGACAAGCTTACATTCCATATCAAATGTCATGCTGTTAAACTGCATAAGATTAAATACTTTGTCGTCAGAGCTATCTAATTTAACTGTGTATACCATGTATTTCACCTTTCTTTCTGTAAAATTGCATACAAAAAGAGCAGTCCGAAAACTGCTCTATGTATGTTTGTTATTTAGTTGTTTGTCCGTTCTTAAAGTCCAAGTTTTGCTTCAATTGCTTGTAAGCGAGCTTCTAGGTCTGCTTTTTCTTGTTTGACTTTGGTAAGTTCGTCTTTCGTAGATTCGAGTTCTTTATATGTGTGCTGTACCATATAAGTAGTAGGAGCGATCAGTTCATCGTATGCAAGAGTATATTCTTCATGCATATCTTTTACGCCATATAACTTTTCTGCTTTTTCTGAATCAATTGCATGAGTTGCACATATACCATAAGATTTGTCTGATTCTTGACCATAAGCATTTAAAATCCGTTCAGTTTGTTGGGCTTTAAATCCAAAATGGTATTTATCATCGGTGTCATTTTTAAATTGATATTGAACAGGCTCTAGGCTCATATATGTATCAATGAAATTATCATCGAAATGAGAGAAGTTTTGTTTAATTCTTTCATCGGATGAATTTCTAAAACCTTTTCGAGAGCTAACACCACTTGTATCGATGTACATCATTCCAGAACCAGAATCTCCATTTACATAAAACGCATGATATCCAGCATAATAGTAAATATTGTTTGTGTTATTATAATATCCACATGAAAAATAACAATCCAATTGGTTTTGCCATGTATAATGTGCGTTTTGTCCTGCATAAACCCAACTATTTGCAATAAGATCGTTGTTTGAAATAATATTGGAATCACAGCGTAGTTTGCCACATACAAGCAACTGTTCTGGCGTATTTGCTATAATTCGGCAAGTATAGTCAGCACTACTATACGCACTATGGAAATCAATAAATGGAGTATTCCCATATAATTCAATTGATCCGTTATTATCTGAATTTAGCTGAATTTTATTGTCGCCAGAAACCGCATGAATTTTGCCGTTCACCACGACATCTCCTTCTGTTTCAAGAGCATTATATTTAGATGTATCATTTGATTGAACGTATAACGCCCTTGAAGAATTTCCATATATATTTATCCCCTTAGTAGACTGTATAGAACACCACCCCATCATGCTATCTAAACCTATGCTAAATGATGAATTAATAACATCTCCGCCAACTTGTGTAATGTTTTGTTCCATATAAATACGAGTAGCACTTATATATCCATCTTTTAGACTATATTGTGCATCATAATTCGAAGCTGAAGAAGTATTTATACAATAATCACTTTGTGCAAGTTGTATTTGGGAATCATTATATATAAATGATCTTGTTTGCCAATAAGGAATATTATGTCCAACAGATACTTGCTGTGAAACAAAATGATTTATATATTTTTGAGATAAAATGAATGAATCTTGTATTTTCTGTTTTTGATACATTGTTTGTGCATCATAAGTCGTAGCAGAATATATTTTTATAGCATTTTCGTCAATACCAGAATATAAACCATTTGTTGCTATATTCCAACCACCGACTGTACCTTTTGTGGCATTAATTTGTCCACTCAAGTTCGCATTCTTGGCAATCAAATTACCATTTGCATCCCAACTCAAATTAGGACTTGTAAAGCTACCATCACCCAGATTTAAGAATGATCCCTGCGTACCACCAGAAGAGTCGTAGTTGCGAGATTTAATGGCATCTGTTGCGATTTTATCGGCTGTAATGGAGCCTGCCAAAATTTGATTACCAGTGATAGTGTCAGCTTTAACACTCCCACCATCTATAATGGTTTCCTTGTCGAATATGTAAGTACCAGGTTCATTTGAAATAGAATCAACCTCTTCCAACATGATGCAATCTACCCATACATTAAAAGTTTGGGGCGCACTAGAACTGCTTGGTCTACCCCAGATAAGAGGAACTACAGACCAGTATAATCCAGTTGCATTATCTGCGACTTTTATTGCACAAACAGCTCGTTGCCAATCCGTACTTAGATTAACACCAGTAGAACTTCCTGGTAATTTTCTCGGATCAATGTTAGATAGATAAAGTCCATCTGTTTTAGTGTCTGGAGTATCATGCCCCTGAATATCTATCATGAACAGTCCCGTAGTAGAATCTGATTTTACATAACAAGAAAGTATGTATTGTTTACCTGCTTGTATTTTTACACAGCCGTAATTATTTGCAGAACTTCCTAAATACAATGGTGTTGTACTTGAGTTTAAATTTGCAGTAGTATAACTGATTTTAAGAGATTTATCTCCATCATAAGATACCGAACTATCAATGCCGACAGAAGTTACACCGTTATCTTTTGCGTAGCATATAGCATCTTCTTGTGAGGCAACATTTTCAAAACTAGAGTAATCTAGATTATATAGATTCTTTCTGCCATCTCCTTTAGCAGTATTCATAAAGCTTACAATACCATCAAGATTAATGTTTGCTGATACAAGATTCATTAATCTATCAGTAATTTCGAAATTACTTGAACTTGTACCGCTTTTGACAATCCAACTGAATTTATCAGCGGTCTGATTAGCAATAGTTTCTACATTTACAATCTTTCCGTTTACATCTTCTGGTGCTAATGTAAAAGGCGTAGCAGAAGTGCCACGTTCGATCTTTAGACAGATTTGTGAAATGTCGGGAGGAGTAATTTGTGTTTTTGTGCCATCTCCCCATCGTAAGATGATAGACATATATTTGGCATCACCACAATTAATTGTACTAGGAAATGATTTCCAACCAGTTTCACGAAGTAAACCCTTTTTTGCATCATACAGTGTTCCGTAAAATGATAGAGTTTCCTTTGCTGAATTGGTTGTTGTACCACCAGCACTAACAGCTATGTTACCAGATACGGAAAATATGTCTTTAATACGAATCCGATAAGTGGTTGAAGATTTAATAGAAGCATATGTAGAACCCACAGCTTGTCCGCCATTAATTCCACCTTGTTCCCAATTAGAAGGAAGATTACTTACTAAGTTCTGACCATTAATTTCATTGTCTTCAGGAGCTGGAGTCCAATCGGTTGCTTTATTGCCTTTTTCGAGTTTCCATTTATTAAATTCAAAACTTAACCCAGTCTGGTTGTCATCTATGCAACCGCCATTAATTACAATATAGAGTGTGTCAATAGGGGCAGTAAAAGTGATTACGCCACGCTTAAGACTTGTAACTGTGTTTTCTATAACATATTGTCCATCTGTAATGATATTTATAGGTGCTGCGTTTGTTGGTATAGATGTTGATAAATATACACCATATTTTTGCCCACTAAGATAGTTGTAGGCTTTATTAACCTTATAGTCAAAAGACAGAATATATTTTTGTCCTTTTGTAATTGAAATCTTCTTATAAACAATTTCCCATTCTCCACTTGTAGGAACATAATCTATGTGATTTGAGTAATCGTTATTTGTAACTTTACAATGGACTGGATATAAATTTTGCCATTTAGACATATTACAATCGTCTTTGGTTAGTAAATTCCTACCACCAATCTCAAGCCCATTAAACTCATCTTTAGTTGTATAGGTCTCGCCAATAGTTTTCTTAAACTGTTTTTCACTCTCAATGGTTTTGTTATAGTTGTTCACAAACTCATCAATTCTGTCTGATCCACCAACAGTGGTCATGACTTTCTGCATTGTTGTTGTAACCCCTTTGATGTTAGTTGTGTTTTCCACCAACTGATTTGTAATGTGAGATTGCCTTGCAACAGGAGTACCGTAATAACAGTTCATTAATTGGCATTCTGAGATAGCAGAAATAGTTGTACCTAATTTAAATCCTTCTGTAGAAGCACCTTCATTTACAACAACCTCAATGCAGTTCCATCCTTTTACAAACCCTAACGTCAAAGATTCACCTTTGTTATTGTACACATCATTACCGCCAATCAATTTACCATTCAGATAAATATGTGCTCCATCATCATGTGCAAATGTGATCGCAACACTTTTAGCAGCAGAGAATTTTGCAAATGTAAGAGCGTAGCCAATATAATTTTCTGCATAGTTCCAAGCAATACTTAAATCTGTATCATTAATCAACACACTCTGGCTAGGTGTAAGATTTGTATTCTTAGCAAATACATCCATTGTACTCTTGCCTTGATATTCACTTGCAAACAAACTCTTAGGATAAATTTCATATCTCCACTTATTTAGTCCTTCATTCGCTTTACTAATATCGCCCTTGACCAAGTTTAAATCTTGCTGATAAGTAGTCTTTTCCACTCTTTGCTCAATGGCTTGCTTGTTTTTATCCACCTTTAAACTCACATCAGAGATCTCTGATTTGGTAGATAAAATCGCTGTTTGAAGATCCTCTGGAGCAGTAGAATAACCTGTTGCAGAAGAGCCTTTTTCAAGTTTAAACTCAGAAAACCAAACAGTTCCAGCTGTTAAAAGCTTAAAGATAATGGTTATACTATATGCACTTGTTGCTTGATGTAATTTGATTTCATACTTTTGCCAATTGGTTGTAAGTGTTCTTGTAGTATCCGCACCATAGGCATCATATCCCCATCTAACAATAAAATCAGTCGTAACACTCGCCTTTGCGTAAAATGATAATGTATAATTTTGATTTTTGGAATGAAGATTGTCAGAAGTCCTTTCAGAAATACCCCATGCAAACCATTCGAGGTCATTACTTGAATTCTTATCGCCATTGGCGGCACTAACAGTCTTTAACGTGTTGAACCCATTATGCTTTGTTGAAGTGTCAATTGAAGCAACAAGATTCGTTCCTCTAGTATGTAACCCCCAACTATTCGTTGTTCCAGTAATGGCTTCATCAGTCTTAGCAAAATTACTATTCCAAAGCAAATTCCTACCATCACCAATATCACTCACGTCATAAATCTTAGCAATACTACAAGTATCATAAAAACTACTATCGTTAGCAACCGCTCTGAAAGTAACCATAGTAACAGCATCACTGTATAAACCACTGTCCTTACTAATACTCAACACATTATTACTGATCGTCAGCCCTTTCTGTCCACTCACAACATCAGCGAAGCTAACGCCACCATCAATACTGTACTGCCATTTACCAAAACTGATTTCTCCTTGAATAGTAGGTTTGATTGTGATTGTGTTTGGTGCAAATGTTTTACCGCCATCTGTAGACTTGAAGTATTGAGATGAAGGTGTGATAGAGAGGTTTTTGGCGAGAGTTTCTTCATATGTTGTGCACCATGGAGAAGGTTTGTCACCTTCTTCAACTTTAGGAGAAGAAATATAGAAAATATCTCCAACTGACATATTATCGTTATAGTAGAAAGAAATAGCAGAAGCTGAAGAAGTAGAAGTAACATCTTTATTTGCCACACCTGTAACTACATACTGTTGCCATTCAGTAGATAATGTAGGGTTTACATATGTTTTATTATCTAAGAACTCAGCATTAATAACACCAGTGCTTTTAATTGAGCTACATTTGCACCATACAGAAACAGTGTAAGTTTTACCTTGTTTGATGTTACCCTCTTTAATATACTTACCTGTTTGAATAAATTTACCACCAGTACCTTGAACAGTATAAGTGATTTTTTCTGCTTGTCCGCTAGGAGTTGTCTTGTCTTCAATTGATTCTACTGTAGCAGTGTAGGTTCCTGCACCACCAAGAACTTGTTTTGACAAATCACCAGAATACTTTAATAAATTCCAATGGAATCCTGCACCGTCTTGACCATCAGACCCATTATCAATAACCCCGTAGCTTGTACAAGTCAGACTATAATTACTTGGAATAGCAGTAATATTTGCAAAGATTAAACAATCAGAACCTTTTGTAGTGTTCTTAACTTTTAATAACACACTGTCTCCAACTTTCAGTCCTGTTGTAGCATCTGCGGTACCCCAAGTTCTTGAATATCCAGAAGCAGAGAATGTATCAATATTATTTTGAGTGTATTTATAACCCGTCCTAATAATCTTTGTACTCGTTCCCTTATCACCATATACACCAATAACTTTAGGTGTGCTGATAGGTTCACTCGTACCGTCTGAATATTTAGTCTGATAACAGTTCCACAAATACTTTTTATCAGCAGTTAGTTTTTGAGTTGTAATGTCTGTACTCCATCCAGAAGTAGAAGAAGTTACTCCAGAGGCTTGAGATGTTGCTAAGTAATATTGAACTGTTTCAGAAACTCCACGACCTTCAAGATCTTCTGGATGAGGTGCCCAAGGTGTGTCTACTATACCTTCTGTGAGTTTGAGATTTTTGATGATTGAATAACCAACTTTTGAAAGGGCGTCACCAAACATATATATTACCTGTCCATCTAAGTTTGGCAATGTTGTACCGCTTGTCATTTTTAATGAAACGTGCTCCCATGTTTCATTCCCTAAAACTTTACAAGCAATATCATTCGCAAAGAACACTTTTTGTCCACCGCCAGTTTTGATATTGTGTAAAATTTTCCCTGATCTATTTGTTTTAATATCGTAAGATAAAGTATAAGTAGTTGATGCTTTTAAACTCTTAAGCATCTCATAATCTGAAAAATCGCAAAATTGCCATTCATTAGACGCAATTGGTTCTGTACATATTAATTTTACAGCATTTATACTGTCCTCCGTAGTAATAGATTCTACAGAGTATTTTCCAGATGCTCCCATATTAACCCAGTGCTTACTACCTTGATTGGTTTCTCTCAGCATATTGAAAGCAAACTTCTCACCATCAACTCCCTTATAACTCACGCTATAAGAAGTAGTATCTTTTCCATCACTATACTTAACATAAGTCTTAGTCCATAAATACTGCCCTTGGTCACAACTTGGCATTGTTGTACTCCATGTACCTGTAGGAGCAGTAGTACCGCTTGTGCTAACTTGGTAAGTAACCTCTGTTTTACTTACAGTTACAGAAGTTCCGTTCGTACCGTTTGTACCTTTGTAAGATACAGAATACGCTTCAGTCTTATTACCATCTGAGTATTGTACTGTCGTTTTAGTCCAAAGATATTGCCCATTGTTGATTGTAGGAACAGTAGTTGACCACGTTCCTGTAGGTGCTGTTGTGCCAGAAGTTGACGTTTGATATGTAACTGATTTAGATGTGATTTTTATAGATGTACCATCTTTACCCTTAACACCTTGGGGTCCCTGTTTACCGCAACTCCAGGAAAACTGTTTCTTAACAGTCTGCCCATCAAGCGTAATAGGAATCTCAATTACTCCTGCATCGGCACCGATAGTAGCACCTGCACTAACGCTAAACGTAACTCTTTTACTGCTCTTACTGACAGTAATCCCACTGCCAGAAGTAATATTTCCAATCGTGTAATCAGTCCGTTCCTGACTACCACGAATAACAATAATGTCTGTATAGTAACTTTGTGCGGAAGTTACTTTTCTATTTGAATCTGTAGCGAATTGCTGTGCTTCGTTTGTTAACATGACTGTAAATGGTTCTGTCATATTAGCAACAGTAATCTCACCATAGCCTAAAGTTTTACCCATTCAAATATTTCCTCCTTAACGATAATTAGGCGTACATTAAAAAAAGACAATAATGTACGCCCTGACATTATTGCCTATTCACTATCATCAACGACTTCACAGCCGAAAATCATTTTCCCATTTACAACAGATGAATCTAAGAAAATTGCTTTTCCAGATGCATAATTAGAAGCTGTGTCCAATTCCACTCCTTTTTTATCTCTTCGAGTCCAGTTGTAAGTATATTTTGGAAGATCGTTACCAGCAGCTGCTGACCAAGCTGTTCCATTATATTTCATTAAAGTAACTGTTTTAGCAGAAGCATCTACCTTATAATAAAAATCCCCACTCGCAGGCTTTGCAGGAGCAGAAGTAGAGAATGTTGTAGATTTCAATGTATCAATTTCTTTTCCGTTTCTTGTAATGATTACATATAAAGCACCTGCACCCTGTCCATTAATCAATTGATCCCCTAAAGAACTCAATACATTAATTGAACATGGGTCACTCTGATCAATAACACTGACATATGCAGAATATGTCTTATTACCATAAACAGCATTACATCTGAACGAAGCAACAGAATCTACCATACTAGGCGTTACTGTTAAATTCGCAGACGTAGCACTTGCGATATTTTGATAAGCTCCGCTAACATATTTACTCCATTGATATGTAATTCCAGAAGTGACAGTAGTTGCGCCATTTGTTAATGTCGTTTGTAGTAAAACGGTGTTACTGTCATTAATGATATGGCTTCCATTAGGAGCATAAGCCTGAAACAATACAGCATTTACACCATTCGTAGCTTTCGTATTTTTGCTCCAATTAAATTTATGCGTAGCTGTAAGACCAGAAGCAACGATAGAGATTGTAATATCTCCTGACATTGCACTTGCTAAGCTTGCACCAGCAGCAACAGTTAAAATAATTGATCCTTCAGCAGAAGCAGTTGCATCTGTATTGGATTTTACAGTTATTCCACTTGGTAATGTTCCTACAGTAGCCTTACCTGCAATTCTTGTTGTCCCTTTATAGCAAGAATATGGAATTGTAATATCTTTAGCTGCACTGGCAGTTCCATTAGGGTTGCAAGGAATTACTTCGCTGTAATTTCCAAGAACTGTACTTACAGCAGAAGTACCATCTTTACCATTCCCACCATTTTTACCATCCGCAATAATTGTTACGGTCTGAGTATCCAATAATGTAGTTGTACCACCAGAAGCATATAATTCTGCTTTGATTGTCTTAATACTCGTGTTAGAAGGCGTATAATTTACACTGCCTTGATCAGAACTTGATGTGTATTTCACTGTATATGTATTTCCATCTGTGCTTTCAGAGATTTTAAATCTACCAGAATAAGCTGTTGCAGCTGTAGTATTTCCAATTCTCTTATAGGCACTGAACTTAGCCTGTGCTGGGCTAAGTACATTAGAAGCATTTAGTTTAAGAATATTACTTTCAGCTGTTACCTGATAAATAGTTGCATCACTACCAGATCTGTCTTTATTTAAAGAAAATCTTTTTGTAATATTTGCCTGACCTGATTTAGTACATACAAATTCAACATAGCCAGAATCAACAGTAATTCCTGTAACAGTATATTTTCTTGTGTCTCCATCCCATGTACCTGTGATACCATTACTTGGAGTAGCTTTGATAGTCCAGTTTGCTGAGTCGTCAACTCCACCTTTGTAGATAGTAATTGTAGTATCAGCACCTGTAAGAGATGAACTATATAATCCGCCATTGGCGTTACAAGGCACAGATTGTGTATCATTACTTAATACACAACTATAAACATCCTTACCTGCCGCTCCGTCCCTTAACTTAACAATCTGATGAATATCATAAACATTATCATCATTTGTAAGTAATTTAATAACTGCCACATCATTTACAAACACTGCATCATTGTGATTTACAGTAAGAGTAGTAGTTGTGCCAGCGCTAGGATAAGCAGCGAATGTCCCATCTGATTTTTTATATTGCCATTGTTTTACAGAAGTATTTGTTAACACAGCAGTTAATGTGATAGAAGAAGCAGAAGTAATTGCTCCATCTCCATTGTATTTAAATGTCGTATCTCCAGTAATGCTACAGTCGGATAATTCAGTAGCTTGTTTCACCAGAGTAAAGGACATCTGACATCTTGTTTCTGCTTTAATTTGTGTGTCTGGATCGGTATAAGCGATACTACAAATATAAGTGATCATTTCTGAACTATTCGGTACTAACATACTTTTGCTAACACTTAACACTCCACTAGATACATTTTCTCCTGTGACAATATTTGTAGATGCTGCTGATCCAACCTTTCTCTGCCAAGTAATGCTTAGCCCAGTCTGAGTTAATGACACCTGTTTATTATCAATAAAAATGACTGGCGTAAGTACCAATTTACTTGCTGACCAGTCAGGGTTATATTTTGTAGTTGTATTGGGATCGTATGATACAAAATTTGGTTGGTTCGATGTCACATATGCTTGTATCTGCTTCCCATCTGTTAGGTCTGTAATTGTAATCTCGCCATAGGCAAGCACTTTTCCCATATAATTTTCCTCCTTAATTTAAAGTAGTTGCCAATGTTTCTCCATCAACAACAAAAGAGCAACCAAAAGTCGCTCCATTCATAATATCTTGTCTATTTACAACAACACTTTTCATACCAGAGTGCTGTTCATTCCAATAAGTATCTCCATCTGTGTCAGACGATTTTCTACACCATTCAAAGTGATTTTCTGACCATTCGCTTGTTACATCTGTACCATTTTTTGTTAATGTGATACTCAATGTAGATGTTCCGTCTACACCAAGCCTTGCTCCTGTAGAAGAAGTAAGAATGATATTATAACCCATCTCATTCATTTGAGAATCAAAATTATCCAATGTACTATTTACACTTTCCTTAAATGTCGTATACTCAGCTCCCCACAAACCGCCTTTGCCATCATAAATCTGTGTGATATCAACTCCGCCTTGTGCGTTCGCTTCAACGATAGGAAAGTTTAGCTTATCTTTAGATATAGATTTATCTCCAAGCATATTATTTACAATCAATCCATCAGCAATCGCATCCTTAGTAATACCTTGACTTGTCATGATCGTTGCACCTTTATCGTCTTTGATAATAATGCTAGGATTTTTGTTTGTATCATAACCAATTTGAATTCCAACATTGCCTTCAGTGTCTAAGAATTGCATGGCAGACCCGTTCATTATAAAATTGCCGTTCTCAGATAAGATTCGCATTGTATCAGAGATTGTAATATCGCCTGCGGCTAAATCACCAATTGCCATTTTGCCTGCAATACCATTGATGATCCATGCAGAATCAAACTTAGCATTTGCTGAGGATAAGTTGAATACAATACCTGTTTCTGTAGAAGAAGTACCGATGATTGCAGAGTTAATATTGGCAACGTCCGTATTTAACTTTTTAATATCAGCCGAATTAGCAGCAATATATTCTGAATTAATATATTTGCTAAACAGCTCATTAAACTCAGCCTTGTTACCCGTGATGTTCCCGACATTAATTACTTTATAATTCAGATAATCTCCAAACAGTTTGTTAATTGTTCCTTGATCACTTAATACATTTTGTACACTATTGTTCACTACATTTCCAAATAAGGAACTGTTCGTCATTCTCTGAAGCATATTAGTCATATACTCAACAGAATCTTTGGAATCGCCTGTTCCGACAGAAATACTATTTTTCTGCGAAGCAGCAGTATCGTCAAACAGATAAGAGAAATCATCCCTACCTGTTAGACTCGTGATCATGTTAGTATACGTCACACTAATTTCCGAACTTTTTGTGCAAGGATTATATGCAATTGTCAATAATCTTAACTTAACTGCATAATCATCACGCACACCAACTCGAATAAAGTTACCAACCGTAAACTGATTATGCCAACCTTGTTTATTATCTGAATTTACGTCTGCATATTCATTTAATGAAAGAATGTTATCGAGAGAAGTTTCAATCTGATATTGTGGTTGAGAAGTTTCAGAGATACGTTTTAATCCATCTTGATATAATTCTTCGCAATGCTCGTAAGATGTTACTGCGTCATCAAGAGAAGTAGTAAAGATATTATTGTTTGTATAATCTCCCATACGAACAATGTTCATGACAGCGGTGTATTCTTTATCTGTCAATCCAAATTGCGGATCATTGAGTTCAGAATGAGTATTCATATCTGTCATTACATCGTCATATGGTTTCTTCTGAGTTTTAAGTTCATCGACCTGTGCGTTTAACTCTTTTAATTTATATAGAAGTGAGCCTTCTGTGTTTTCATCGCCAAGCCAATTTTTGTACTTAATAAAATTCTTATGGAATACATTATAGGTTTTTTCATCCTTTACACCAGCTTTGCTAATCTCTTCATCAGTAAGGTCTTTCCAATCTTTTTGATATGCAGCGAGAATATCCATAATCTGTTTCTTATATTCATCACGTTTACCTTCAAGTTCTTTGATTCCATATAAATCCCAATTTGATTCAAATTCATCATTATAATCAATCTTCTTATCATCGGCTAAATGCAAGTTTTGAATTGCTACCTTAATATTTGGAATAATATAATCTCTTAATTCTTGATATGTATAATATCCTTTATTGCTTTCTTTTAGTAAAGCAAGATATTTTTCATGATCAACTTCGCCAGAAGAAGTAGTCCAAGGTTTATAGACACGATTCTGAATATCATCTGGTTTATCCCATTTGGTATAATTTCCGTTTGAATCTTTCTCATGGTCATCTCTTGTATCTACACTGACTTGGATTGTAGTAAGCATCTGCTCATACATTTTTAGAGTTTTCTCAAGAGTTTCTTGATCCATTGTTTTATATTGAGCAATCTGAATACCATCATTTGGTACACGATAGTAAATTTCATCTATCTTTGCCTGATATTCCGCAGACTTCTTTCCGTTCTCAATATATTTAGCGTGGTTATCAATTTGCCACTTTTGCCATATTTTGATCTTATCAATAGTTTCTTGAGGAAAGTAGTTTGTAGTCAAATAGTAGTCAAGATTATAGATATAACTTCGACCATAATTGACTCTCGTAATATCTAACTCTTCATCGCCTTGAATGGTCAGAGCATTATACATTGTATCTGCCTGTGGAGTCATTTTAAGCATATTAAGTGCGTTACGCCATCCAATGAAGATATTCGTGTCTTTTCCTATGTTTTCTTTGGCATACACACTTACCGTTCTATTGATTGTATCGAAATAAAATACGCATTTTACAACATTGGCAACAGTCGTATTAAGGAACGCATAGGCATTGGTATTATCTGCCTCAAACGAATATTTTTCGTTCTTTATTGCAGGATCGATGTAACCGACACTCCATCCTGGTACTCCTGGAGCTTTTTCTAACACCAGATGCATCAATGACAATTCATGGTTTCTGTCGTTGCAAAATGTGATGTATTCTTTCGCATAACCCATATCGTCTACGTTATTTGTAGCCAACATTTCCATAGAGTCTGTTGTACCTTTGTTGAAAGACAATCCTTTCATATCTGTATCTTCAAAGGTTTTCTCATCAGAATACGCTTCACATGCCTTGTATTCATATCTACCATTATCATTTTGCAGAGAAGGTTCTTGAAGCTGAAAATAGTCAAGTCCTTCAAGATAAATCGTCATATGATCTTTTAGTTTCTCATAGCCAGAAGATTCAACGTATTCACCATCAACGTCTATATATCTGTCTACATTAAATGTAAGATGGTTAAAATCTTTTAATTGCTGTTCGTACTCAACGCTCTTAATCTGCACTCCATTTAAGGCACAGATAACAGTTCTGTCAGGACGGCATAAATAAATTTTTGCATTGTGTTTAATCATAACAGATCACCGATCCGTTTCTGTGGCACATCGAACTCGATTTTATAAGTACACGCACCTGTAATATTTATCACATTATATCCATCATGCAGTTTAAGCCACGAAATATTTCCAACATCAGCCCATCCAATATCTTCAAAATTAGTCAATCCTGTTACAGTTCCATCTGTTACCATACAATGTTTACAATCAATACATACTGGTAAAGTAGGTCTGCACAGTACCGACATAGAGTTCTCATCACGAACTTCGATTGTTACTGTTTGGCTTGTCTGAGAAGTGATCGTTACCTTTGGATAAATCTCATACTCCGTATCATCACTATCTACAAAGATGTTTGTTGAGAATTTATTACTTGTTGCGACTTCGCCAGAAATCTCATAGTGTTTCCATATAAAGGGGGTATCACAAACGAAACTACATTGAACTGCATCAAGTTGCCCAAGTTTACATGTAATCATTTTCCATCCGATATTCTGAAAGATTCCTTTGTAAATAACAGTCTCTTTATCATCTGCAATTCCCGTCAATGGTTTTACAAGAGTAGGAGAAGTCAACCACTTATTAATTTTTCTCTGCTCTGAATTTGTAAATCCATGTCCGTTTTCTTTTACGAGGTAAAATTCATATGTGCTTTCATCAGAATACATTGCACCATAATGATTTGTCTCCTGACGTAACATTGTTTTTTCACCTTTAACAATCTCTCGTGAAAATCCCGTGATGTCATTTGTCACATCAAACTGCACGACCATCAGAGGTGTATCTAAGATTGTTTTTGTAGATTGTCCATTATATTCAAATGACAACATATATGTAATCTCCTTTCTGTATAAATTTTTGCATAAAAATAACAGGCAAGAGTGCGTATTTCTACGCACCGCTCAACCTGTTTCTTCCTTATTATATAAGGTTTAAACTGGACGTTTGCGACCAACGATTTTAGCCATATCACGAGTAACTTTTTGAGAAGTATATTTATAAGATTCATTAACGATTCTTTGAAGTTCTTCGTCAGATACTCCAGAAGGAACATTAATTGCACCAATAGCTTCGCCAAAATTGACATTGATTTCCGTTGTTCCAATTCCATCCATAGTCATTCCGTTCAGCATATGTCCATTTGCTAAGGCATTTAATACCTTGTCTTGTCTTACTTTATTTGCTAGATTAACAACATCGACAGTAGCAACTTCCTCACCTACTGCGAGAGAAGCAAGACCATCATCTCCGTTCTTATGTACAGATTTGACTAATCCACCTTGGGCATAACCTGTGACTTTGCTATCTGTTAGTCCAAGATCACTTGGTTTAACACCATAATGACCTAAGATAGTAGTAATCGTACTATCAATTTTTGCACCCTCTGAACTGATTGTTCCAGATAAAGAAGTAAACGTTTCTTCAATCTTATCGACAGAAGAAGATAACTCTTTACAGTATTTCTCATAATCATCATTCAGCTGTGTGCTTAATTTATCAAGTCCGTCAATTTGAAGATTATAAATATGATCTTTTACTGTATCATCACGAGAATCTTTCTTTTCTTGAATTTCTGCATCCAAACGTGCTTTTTGAGCCTTAGCTTCTGCCGTATTGACTCCTTCCAAGGCTTTCCGTTTGCTTTCAAGAATTTGAATTTCTTTGTTTGAAGATTTTAACTGCTTGTCATATTCATAGTAGGATTTCTCTGTGGATAGGCTAGTTTTATAAGCATCTATAGTCTTGTTAATCGCATCTAATTTCTGCTTTGCGTTATTCTTCAGAATAGTTGTCACACTATCTTCGGCAGACTTAATGCTCTTAACGGCGTCCGCAATATCTTGATCACTCTTTTGAATTGCGTCAGCCCATTCTGTGTCAGAATATTCATCACGATGCTCAGCCATTTTGGCACGTTCTTGCATTAATTGATTCAATTCTTCTTTTTCAGATTTGACATTAGCAATATTTGTTGCAATAGCAGCAGTACCATAATCAGTCAGATTTCCGTCATCATCAAACATTGCATCTTCATCAATCAGAGAAGATATCGTTGTAAGTGAATTTTGTAAATTCTGAGCCGCTTTAATAGCACGTTCAAAGCCACGATAATAAATATCGTCACGCATACTATTTTTAAGTTCTTCGTTAGAAGTTCTTAAATCATCTGCGCTACCTTTACAAGCGTTGATTTCGTTTTGCATCTGCATCCATTCTTGAGAACCATATTTAATAGAACCATCGTTCAGTTTATTGTTCAGATTCTCTTGCATTTTTGCAGCTTCTTCATCGATGATCTGTGTTTGTCTTTCATTGGCATCGATCTGATTCTGGTAATCAGCACTATCAAGGTCTTGACCTTTTGCTTGTTTCAACTTGGCAGCAGAAGAAGCATTGCTACTATTTGTGGCTTCCATATTAGCTTTCGCATCATAATATGCTTTAATATTAGCCTGAGATTGTACAGCAGCATTTGTCTGTTCAGCAGCCCAATCCGCAGCAGCATCATTCGCATTTTTATTTGCAGTTGCTAAAGCATTTGTAGCATCTGCTTCATTTTGTTTAGCTTGCGCCAATTTATTAGAAGCGTCTTTTGCTTTTTTGACTTGTACATTATATGCCTTGAGCTGTTTTAATAAAGTCTTATCTTTGATTCCTTTTAAAGAAACCTCTTTTCCAGACTTGATTGCGTTTTTCTGAGAATTAGATAATTTCTTAGCCCGTTTGGTCTTAAGAATATTATTACCCTTGGTCTTAACTGCACTATCAGCTTTATTCTTATTAGCTTGTGCATTTTCACGTTCTTTCTGATATTTAGCTTGGTTCTTACTAGCTTCTCTTACAGCAGTCTGACTATTTTCATACTGTTTCTTCTTATTTTTGACTTGACTGTCCAACACATCATTCTGATATGTGTAAGCAGGTTGACCTGCATAATTACTTGCAATTGCTTGAGAATCTTGCACATTTTTCAGATATACCTGTGCATCATATAATGCACTGTTAGCATTTGATAGATTTGCACTTGTCTTAGCAGCAGAAGATTTTGCAGACTTTGTACTCTTAACCGCTTTATTATAAGCAGTAGCTTTTTTCTTCGCAGACCCTTTGAGTCCCTTAGTAGAAATTGTCTTACCTGCTTTAATACTCTTGTTAAGAGATGCTTTCTTTTTCTTAGATAATCCAGACTTACTAACTGCTTTTGTGGCAGATTTTGCCTTGGATTTCTGACTCTTTGTCGCTTTTGAAACCTTCTTTTGTGCTGTTTTATTAGCAGAAGAGGCACGACTCTGAGTAGATTTTGCAGAAGAAACATTAGATTGCGCTTCGGATAACTGATCGTTTGACGTTTGAACTAATCGTGCAACACCAGACTCTCCCGTAGATGCAGCAGAAGAACGATTAGATAATGTATCATAGGAATTTTGTAGGTTTTCAATTGCTTTCTGTGCCTTTTCAGTAGGCATATTCAACCATTGATTGAATAAATCACGCTGAGTGTTCTTTAACTGTTGAGCAGCAGAATTAGCTTGAAGGTACTTCTCATATAAATTCTGATAGGACTCCACAGCAGAACGCATGTTATCATTCTTGATAGTATTGATATTCATACTACCGTTACGCACACGTTCAAAGTATGTCCGTAATCGTTTCTGATTCTTTTTCTTAGAACTGTTCTTTGTCTTAGGAACTGTCTTAATTGCCTTGCTTGCAAAAGAACTTGCCTCAGATTTATATTTGCTTGCTGCTTGCTGATTTACAGAAATTTCTTTGCCAGTTGATTTATATTGATTCCAAAGCGCACTTTGTTTAACTTCTGGCTTCACGTAATCATTGATCATATTAGCAAAATTTTCTGTAGCAGTTGCTGCACGATCAATCGCAATTGCAATAAAGTCAAATTGTTTACCCATATTGTCAAGTAATATAGCAAATTTTGACTTTTTCTTTGTGCTTTTATCTGTAGCTTTGCTGTCTTTCTTTTTAGAATCTGTGTTCTTTTTCGTTGCTTCCGTATTCTTTTTAGTGGATTCTGTATGCTTTTTGGTAGAAGAAGAACCTGATGAATGTTTTTTATATCCAGAAGCAGCGCCACCTTGGAACGCACCACTACCAGTAACACGATGTCCAGAAGCAAAAGCAGTACCATGAGCAAATGCTGACATACCGCCTTTAATAGAAGCACGACTATTTGTAGATCCTTTTGAAAGTAAATCCGCTGTCTGCTGATGATTAAAAACTATATCTCCACGTTTAATGTTTGTAAACTGTGCGCCATTTTCGCCAAGTAAAGTCCAGCGGTTTCCACGGACAAGTAGCTCAGGTCCCAATTCGGATGTAAGTGTTGTTCCAGAATAATCTGCTCCAAGATTGCCACTTGCTAATGCACGAGATGATAATTTTCTTACTGAACCATGCGCAAACGCATTTCCGTTCCAATCATCAAAATCTGTCAGATTTGAAATCGTTCCTTGAGAAAATGCTTTTGACCAAACCATTGATCCATGTGCTAAACCAATACCATGTGCGCCATTTACACCACTTGGTTTGCCACTCTGGCTATAATTTACAGATACATTAACAGATTTATCATGTAAGCCATTGATCGCTGATTTTGCAGCTTCGACAGCAGGCAATCCACTTGTATTGATAGTAACTTTTGGAGTTGGATGCATCTTACCTAATGCATTCAGTTTCCCTTTAATACTACTAATTTTAGATGAAGCACTGTCTTTTACTTTGACAGTAATTTTCTTGTTTTTCAGTTTCTTTAAAGCACTAGCAATCTTTTTAATAACAGAAGACGCATTGCCTTTTGCTTTGATAGAAATGCTTTTAGATTTTAACTTCTTGAGAGACTTAGAAATAGAAGAAATGGTTTTCTTTGCATTGCCCTTAACCTTAATGGAAATGCTTTTGGCTTTCATGCTAGATAAAGATTTCTTGAGAGAGTCAATGGTCTTTTTAGCATTACCTTTAACATTTACTTTAACAGTAGTAGTATCTGATTTACTTGAAGAGGTGTCAGACTTGCTTTGTTTGCTAGTTTTACCACTTGAAGCACTTGTTTGTTTAGGTGCTGTATATGCTCCTCGTCCTGTTTGATCAATTGCATTACCAAGGTAATTATTCTTGACCATATTACTTGTAGATTTTTGAGAAACTTTACCGTTTTTACCAATACCATATTGTGTCTTAATTTGCGTTACATGCTCATCTTCGACACTATTCACTGCTTTTTGTGCTTCCTCTGCACCTTTTTTAGCGCCAGAAGCATCAGCTGTATATGTAGTCTTCTTTTCTTTTGGAACTTTATCTGCCTCAGATTTAGTTTCTTTCGCTTTCTTTTTAGCGTCAGAATTATCACCAAGAATTTTAAGTGTCTCAGGATCAAGATATGGTTGTAATTCTTTTAACAACTCTTCACGCTTTGCTTCGACTTTTAATCCTAGTTTGATTTTGTCTTGTCCAGAAGCAGATTGGTATTGTTGTACAAGATTTTGAATTTCATTTTGAATGCCATTGGCTTTTGTCTCGATTTCAACAGGTATTTTAATACCTTTGGTCAATCCAGATTTGCCGATATCTTCGCCACCAGTCAATTTAGCTTGAATATTTGCAGAAGCCGTTAGTTGCTTGTCAATAGATTTCTGTTGAGCTTCTGTATCTCCATTTAACTGTGCAGCTTTGTATTCATCTTTTGCTTCTTTGATTTGTGATTGCAGGGAAGAAATATTGACCTCAAAATCAATGACCTTTGTCCATGTATCAGGAATTTCCTTACCAGCTTCTTTTGCTTGATCAATTTGTTGACGCCAAGCCTCAATACGCTGTCCTTCTTCGTCCCCTGCGGTTCCACCATTTTTCTGCCATGTTTCAGCCCAACTATCAAGTTTATTCTGAGCTTCTTCATACTGTTTTGTAAGAGAGCTGAAATTGACATCAAATCCATATGTTTTCAGATTATTAAGTAAAGCTTCAAATGGTTCCACGCCCATACCAAATTTCTTGGCAGCAGAAGCAGTAGAGTCAATATTGATTTTCCATTTTTGAGTTTTCTTATCAAAGTCAGCCAGAGCTTTACCAGAGTCATTCGTTTTTGCTTTCAGATCATCAAAGAAAGTGTATACACCAGAATTATCTTCTGTGAAATATTTCTTTAGATTATCATAATTCTCTTTAAAGTTCTTTGCATCCGTTTTGCCAGTTGGTGACATCATTCCTGCAAATGTTTTGAACTGATCCGTACCAACTTTACCTTGATCATACTCTTCTTTAGTTTGCTTCATTCCAGAAACAAGAGTATTATAAGCAGAATCATCATCATCTGTATCAAGCGCTGCTTTATATCCTTCTACAGTATAAGAGGCGGAAGCAGCAGAACTATTCAACATTTTCAGACGTTCTTTTAACTGATCTACAGAACCAGTAAATATATTTGTCTTATCTGTAACAATATCAAATGCATTTGACAAATCATTTAAATTCAAAGCATCTGTAAACTTAGAAATGTCTTGATTTTTGAATGTATTGTTTAATGTTTCCTGCATTTTGGCAATATCTTTACCAGTAGATGATAAGACGTTATTTTTATCATCAAGCTTAATACCAAGGGTTAATGCTAATGTATCTTTATCAATGCCAGTAGATTTTTGCAACGCAGTAAACTGATCATTTACGTTTTGTTGCCATTTGTTGGCATTCATTTTTCCATTTGCTTGTGTTTTCTGGAAGTCTTTGATTTGGTCTTGTACGTCTTTATTCTGAGTAAGTTTTTTAGTAAGATTCTCAACAGTTTTTTCTTGTTTATCAAGATAATCCGTGTCTAACATTTTAGATGGATCAATGTCCATATTTGAAATAAAGTTAGATGCAAATGTTTTTGTTGTCTGGTCTAATTTATCATACCCATCAACCGCCTGAGAGATATTGGATAAAGTGTTCTTTCTAAAACTATCAGAATATTTCTGTAGTTGATCGTAATTCGTCTTTGAAGCTGCCAATAATTTCTTGAGATTCTTTGTGTCATTCTTTCCGATAAATCCTTCAGAATTAAAAGTGTCTGAATTATTAGCAAGCTCTTGGATTTGTTTAGATGTTAATTTACTAACATCAACTTTATCTTTGCCAAGAATTTTTGCAGCCTGTTTTTGAAAATCTGTATTAGAATACAGAGATTGTCTAACGGATGCTTCGTTCATGGTTAATCCGTCTTTAGCAAGATTTTTAGCTGATCTAAACGTATATGGCAAAGAGCGTTTTAGATTTGTGCCAAGACTTTCGTCAGCGAATGTACTTCCGTATAATGATTTCTGTGCTTTTAATGCCATAGAATCATTCTGGATACTTACATTCTTTTTACTAGCAATATCTTTCTTGCTTTGATCTGCTAATTTTTGATATTTGTCAATCGTATTTTGAATAGCAGTGTTGTTATTGATTAAAGCTTCGCCCTCTGAATTATATCCAGTAACAAGATCGCCATTTAGCTTCACCAATTCTTTTTTGATTGCTAAATATCTCTCATATTGACTTGTTGACAATCCAATATTTTCATTCGTATTAGAGTCAACACCAGAAGATAAAGTATTGAATTCTTCCTGTAATTTCTTAGCCTGCTTAACCTTGTTATTATTTTTATCAATCTTCTTATTGTATTTATCAAGATTTTTCTGACCTGCGTTCAATTCATCTTTACGTTGACTCTGCATGTTAGAATGAATTGCTTTAATTCCTTCAAATGCAGCAAGCACAGCTAGAAGAGGAAGATAGGATTTAAGTGTTGCACCAAGACCAGATAACACAGATTTTATGTTTGATCCTAATGATTTAATGCCAGATTTGGCTTTTTCAACACCGTTTGTTACACCAGTTCTAAATGTTTCTCCAAGTTTAGATGCGCTCGAATTTACATTATCAAGATTGACCTGTCCAAGATCTGAGAGGGATTTTTTTGTAGCTTGGGCTTCTGATGAAACTTTAGAGAGATCAGGGGTGTCTACTTTATTAGAAGAAGATATTTTTTTCTTTCGTTTTTGAATCTCGTCATACACTTGTTGTTTATTGATATCTTCCACTTTGTCAGAGAGTCCAATTGATTGCAGAATGTTTTCTGCTAGTGAATAGTCTCCGCCGTTTTTTAAGATTTTATCGTAAACTTGACTTGCGTTTAAACCTGAATTTGCAAAAGAATTTACGAAGTTTTTATACAATTCATTTTGCATGTTAAGATCAGATGGGTTTAGTTTTTTTAAACTTTTAACTTGATTAACGAAATTACCTAATTCTTTAAATGACAAAAGTGTTATAGGTCTATTGATTGCGTTTCAATATTTATAATGATATAATCAAATTAAATAAGTTTATAAAAGGAGTATGAAGAATGAGTTTGATAAAATGTACTGAATGCGGTAAAGAATTTTCTGTTAAAGCTGATCATTGTCCAAATTGTGGTTGTCCAACATGGGATATAATCAACGAATTATATAAGGCAGACCAAAGTATTAATATTAATCACGAGGTTTATGACATCTCTGAAATACTATCAAATATAGAAACTGGTGTAGATGATCAAATTAGTATAGATACTATAGCAAATTCTGCTGAAATTTCAGCGAGCGCAGCATACTGCATATTACAAGAAATTAAAGAAGGTAATTTCTTACCGTGGACTGAAGGAGGTTATGGAACACTTACAAATCCAAAATATCAAGAAAAAATTAATCAAAGAAATGAGCAAATTGCAAAGCAACAAGAAGCGCTGCCTCATTGCCCAAATTGTAAAAGTACAGATATTAAAAGAATTAAATCAGGTTCACGTATATTGGGTGGTTTAACATTAGGTATTCTAAGTTCCAATGTTGGTAAAACGTATCAGTGTAATAAATGTAAATATAAATGGTAAGATTAAATGAAGAACAAAAGTAAAATATTTACCATTGTCTTGTTTTGTTTTGTTGTTTTATTCTTAGTATTGCTTTTAATGCTTATAATTTATCTGAACGATTTAAATTACAAGATAAGTATGATAAAATAAAACAATCCAATAATAAACTATCCGCCAAAAATAAAAACTTGACATCAGAGAATAAAAGAATCCGATCATTGTATATGGATCAGGCTCATGATCAAATTGATTTACAAGATAATTATTCTTCATTGAAAGGAAAGTATAATTTTTTATCTTATAAATATGCAGATTTGCAAAAGAAATACGACAAGTTGAAGAAATCTTCGATGTATTCCAAGACATCTGGTTCTGATTTATCAGATGATTCCTCATCCACAAGTCAAATAGTCTATATAACAGATTACGGTAATAAATATCATGCTTCTGGTTGCAAATATTTAAAGAAAAGTTCAATAGCAATTTCTAAATCGGAAGCAATACAGAAAGGATATTCTGCATGTTCGGAATGTAATCCGTAATGCAAGAAATATTTACAAGTGTAATAATTGCAAGTATAAATGGTAGAAGAGAAGTATAACAATAAGAGAGAATGTAGATTACAACATTCTCTCTTTAATTTACTTATTCACTTTTCTCACTAATCCATTTAATAGCGTATTCTTCTAATGACTTATAGTCCAAACATCTCTGCGCCAATTTTGAATCTGGAAATTTATATTTCTTTTCGTATAAAGAAGTGGCAGCATCGGCTAAATTTAAAGTATTTATCATTTTCATTTCGCTGTTTAACAAATTGATATATTTACTTTTTTCTTCATCAGACTTGAATGTCCTATATGTATCAATATCTTTCTTAACAAATGATGTTACTTCATTCTTTGGTATAGGGAACATATAGTTTAAATTTACGACTGCAATCAACCTTGATGAATTCTTAGGATCATAAATTTTAAAGAAATCTGGTTGCTTTCTCATACGCAAATGTCGTTTCTGTGCATGAGATACTTGAGTAATATAATAATAATCGTCAGTTTCAAACAGAATACCAAAGAATGGTTTGTACTTATCCGTACCATAATCAGTCATTGGTATACGATGTTCAAATTCTCTCAAAAAATCTAAATACTTTTCATTAACATTTATCCACTTCATTTGTAAAAATCTCCATAACTATAAAAAGGAACAAGCGTTTACTTGCTCCTTTTATTAATACGATTTTGGTAGGCTTCGTAACCTCTATTAATACGATTTTGGTAGGCTTCGTAACCTCTATTAATACGATTTTGGTAGGCTTCGTAACCTCATATAGAAAACACTTTGTTTTCTTACTTATATTATAACAAATAGTACGAGAAAAACAATATTGATTTTAATAGTAATATATGATATAATAATAAATTATGTTAATTGGCACAAGAAATAGCTACAGATGTAAGAATTGTGGATATAAATGGTAGGGGAGAGAGGACTATCAATCTTCTCTCTTTAACACGGTTACAATATCTTCAAAGCCGTTATTATATACTTCAAGATAATCAATATCACTAATCTTCAAAACGATATTCGCATTTTCCTGCCCTTCAGCTCTTGCATAAGTAGCCAGCACACTACCGTTTTGCGAAAATTTTGTGAAAGCATTTAACACAATATATTGTTTGTCTTTTCCTTCATCTGTTAACCGTAAGTTGCCCATAAAGAAATAATCTTTATCTTTTAGACGAGCAATTACACAGCTACCATTTGTGTAATCAAACACATCGTCAAGAACATTGTTGTTTGTTGTGATGTGAAATTGATCAGCAATCCAATTCTTAACATTGTCATTAGACAACACAAGAGATAATAATAATGCTACTATAATACATAAAATAATAGAAATCCCATTATTGATCCAAGATGTATCTTTTAAATGTTTTAAGATATTTAATCGTAATAATGCGATTGTTGCTAACGACACATAACTAATAATGCAGCTTCCAACATTAAATGCAAATCCTGAAAGTTTTTTAGAAATTGTTAGCTGAAATATAAATAAGAAACATGCACCTGGTATGTAATATTGCAATATACTAGGCACAGCCTCAATTATTAAACTAAGTTCTTTGATAAATTATCACTCCTTTGACTTATTGTTATTCTGAGTTTGTTGGTGTTGAATAATTTTATCCAACATTCGTTCTTGGTTTGTCATACTATTTATCTGTTGACTATTTGTTTCAATAATATGTACATTTCCGTCTTTGTCTGTTACTTGTCTACTCATAATTATACTCTCCTTTGTATATATAAATTAATAATTATAATTTATTATACAGCAAATTTCTAAATTAATAAAGAGTATAACAAAAGAGAGGTGACCGTTGAGTTATCTCTTTTGATTCTATTTACGCAATAAATCGGCTTATTACAACTAATTATTGACAAAATAATATCTCTGTATTAATATAAAAATATCCCATATAACTTATTTATCGTCAAGTTATACGGTTAAGTTTACAAGAAATGCAACGAGTTACCTTCCAAGTTTGTCATTGCATTTCCAAAGGATTTGCAGTCTATTAGTTGCCGTAAATGGTTTCTGATAGACTGTTTTTTTTGTTATGGATATTAACTAATTTTCTTTTTTAATTCGTCAATCTGTAAATCTTTTTCTTTTAGTTTTGCTTCTTTATAAGCAAGTTTCTTTCCTGTACTGCGATGAGTTGTCTCAATATATCTGCGTTTCAGATTATTTAATACATATTCCGCAGTTGTGCGATACATAGGATTCATTGATTTCGGAGAAGAAATAATTGCTTCTAGTTTATCATCGATCATCGTAACGATTTTCTGTTTATAATCCGTAGCATTTAATCTTCTGTGATATTCATATCTATCTTTTTTCTTCAGATGGGTATGTACATCAATGATTTTTTCGACATTTGCCTCAAGATTTGTATAATCTGATTCTGCCAGAATACGATCAATATTGCGAACTGCATATTTGACTTTATCTGCATCATACTGTCTCTGAAGCTGACATTCTTCTGATACCGCAATATCATACAGTTTATTTGTTTCGTCTTTTAACTGCGCAATCAATTCAATCATTTTTTCAAAAGCATCAGTATATTTAGCTGTGAAGATTAATGCTTTGTCGCCAGTAAATTTATTGACAAGCATTGCAAAGCCTTTGCGATCCATGCGGTACATTGGACGCATTTCACCTTTTCCATCCTTATATTCAACGAGCGCAAAATTTCCCCCGTTAAGTTCTGGTATAATTTCGATGAAATGTCTAATCTTTTTCATAACATCCTTATGATCTTTACCATAGACTTCTGCAACCTTGAGAGAAGTAGTAGTCACTACACCGCTTTCTTCCTCTAATCCAAATTCTTCATTGATTGTTGCAATTTCGTTTTCTAAGTTTTCTTTAGTATTAATCATTCAAAACCTCAAATCTCTCGCTTCATTAATATTTACAGTTTAATAGAAGTAGAGTGATAAGTGTGACTGAAGCGAGGTTAGACAAATATCACACGACAGTTAATTACTCTGTCTACTTATCACTCGATATAATAAAGAACGGTCATGAGTCGTTCTCATTACCAAAATAAGTTCCTTACATTGGTTAGTATAGAAATAAACTTGATTTTAGCAACCTTGTACAAAATAAAATACAACTTGCCAAAATACCAATCGTCCAAAATCCTTATAAAATAAGGACTTTTTGATGGTCGTTTTTTACATAAAATTTGAATTTTAAGTTCCCTGCTTAGAGATACAATATCTCTGTACGCAAACGATGATAACAGGTAAAACATCGACATTAATTTACACTTTTGGGCTATACATTACCAGACAATGATCATAAGGTCGTCATTATCTGTCAGGATCGGTAGTCTCTGAACATCCATTCTTATTAAAATATCTTAGCTACTGTGCCTTATCCCGAAGCACGTTTCTTATATGGCAGTTTACCGATATCTTCCTATACGGTAAGAATGTGTGCGGCTGATTAGATACAATCGTATAATACGATATGAATATCAAATTCTTAAACTATTCCGTCTATTGTTGCCAATTACGTTTCAGTTTTGATATTCTTTTTCGTTCCAGCAATTACTCCTGATACGTGTATTTTAAAACCCCGTATCCTATATATTTGTCCAAAACACCATTTCTGTTTCTTCCTTATATATAGTAGGCTCACTGTCACCCTAATGATTTTGAGATAGGGTCAACCCAGGTTTTTAAAAAGTTTAATGCCAGCAAAGCCAGCGGCAGCAGTTTGCAATAATCCAAAACTACTTACTAATTTATTAACTACATTAAGAACATTTGATAGTAAAGTAATTCCTCCACCAAGAAGGTTTTTATCAGCAAATGTTGTTGAGATAGATTGGAATGAGTTTTTAAGATCTTCTGTTCGTCCTTCCAAACTATTCTCATAAACTTTGTACTTTTTGTCTGTAGATCCAGCAGAATTTTCGGATACTTTCTCGTATTCTTGAGCTTTCTTATAGTTGCCCATTAGGACTAGAAATTGTTCCATATGATTGGTTTTTTTTGTTACTTTATATGCGTTTTTTTGCATAATACCACACAATCCAATATGTGGCGACCAAGAATTTCTTCTTGATTCTGCATCTTCGTCTAAGGGACTAGCTTAGGATTATAAATGCAGAGCAGACTCTATCTTTATCTTATGGATATAAGATATGATGCGTAGGCTGACACATCACTGTGCCAGCACATAGTCGTTACGGATTCTGATATTTTGTTTGTTTAAAAATTCTTTAAATTGTTCTGGTGTATTGTTTCCATGTCCATACATACTATGAAATTGTTTATGTAAATTTCGATCAATACAAATTCCAAGCGGATATGAATTATGCATTTTTAAAAATTCATCAGTTAAATATTGTAATTCTTCTTTACTATAATCGGTAAAGTTTTCTTTTAAAGGGAAATCAATATTCTTTAATGTCTCAGATAGTATCAAATTAAATCCATACAAGTGATGTACGTCATAAATTTTATTACCAGTTATAATGCATTGATTATTACAATGTTCGATTGATTTTCTACGCCATGGTCTAATTTTATGTCTTAAAAATTTTGGAATGTCTTCATAAACACATCTTTCAATTGGATGGTATAATTTCATACGATCTCTTTGCCCACGAACAGCCTCAGAAGTTCTATGTAAATATTGTGCAATTTCCTCATCTGACTGAGTAGAATAATGTTCTAATAAATAATCAATTTCGTTTTGTCCCCAATACCGAAACGAAACAAGTCCATTTTCGTTTGCTTTACAAATAATACTTCCTTTTGGATGTCTTGGTAGCATTTTTTCCATTTCTCCTGGTTGCAAGATATGATAATATTTAAATAGTAATTCCATTTCTTTATCTGTCCATCTTGCCGACTTTTCTAATCGTAATTTATGTGCTTTTGTTCGAATAGCACCAACGGTATATTTACCATGAAATATTAGTTGTGAAATTTCTTCAATAGACAAATCAGACGGATAAGCCTCTTTCAATAAATCTACATCTTTTTCTGACCACGTTTTTCGACGCACCAAACCAAGTTTCATAGCTTTGTGTGCAATCGAATCTTTTCGTTTATTTGGTATATGTTTGAGTATTTCTTCCCATGTAGCTGTAGCATAGTTCTCAATTAAATATTTTTCTTCTTCATCAGTAAATGGATTTCTCCCAACTTTAATATAATCATCTCCTTTTGTGTAAAATAAAAAGACGTGCTTATGCACATCTCACCAAAATATCAGTCTTTCCTCGGAATTCTCTGTCCCCAGCTCTCTTCCGATATGGCATCATTCTTAACGATATATTTTGAAAGCGTCGTTCATACGTCACCGTATGTTCAGGCACCAATCTTTGTTTACCAGCCATCGCTTTTGCAATTGCTCTTTGAGATACGTCACTGTAGCTAGTCCATTTGCCAGCGACTTCATCAAGCACATCACCGAAATTTCTGAATTTATCTTGTTTGTCTCTTAGGTTAATTCCTTCACCTTTTAAGACTGTTTCTACATCACTCCAAGCTGTTACTTTGTCCTGTAGAATGAGACAATATGACTTCTATATAACAAGAAATAAACTCATTACATAGAAGCGGTTGCGGTACTTCCAAAAGTGTCTTTACACTTGACCGCAACTCCACTTCTTAAGGAATTATGGGAAATATAGAAGTGTGTTCAGACTGTCGCATAGTCATCGAAATGACCTTCTTTCGCTCAGTCGTTCAAGGCAGATATAAATATATCCTTCCTCCTTATTGACCGTTCCCTCGGCTTTTAAGCACATATGAAAATTCATATGATCATAAGAAAGAATTGCCACAGTGGTTTATGTATTATGCCACTGCGCCCCAAATGTCTAGGTCTTCGCCATTATTTTGATAATCTTTAAGTCGTGCTAGTTTGATATTTCCCATACGGGAGAAAATGGCGTTCAAACCAGTTCCGACTGAACTCATGCCTTCCTGAGTTGTTTCACCGATAGTTGCTAAATAGCCCAAGAGTTTGTCCATACTAACTCCAGCTAAATTTGCATTCGTCGCAACTTCTGACATACCTTCTGCCAAACCACCGACATCAGTAGCAGAAGCCATATCTACAGAACTTAATTTATCTACGATTTTCAAGGTATCTTCTGCACTCGTAATGCCATAACCTTTTCTCGCAGAAGTTAAATATTTTGTAGCATTTTCAGATGTTAAATCACCAACCTTGCTAAGTTTGATAGAACTCTCGGCAAGCTTATTAGACTTTTCAACACTTTGTCCCTGTTTCATCCACTCAGTAGAAGAAGCAGCAACATCTGTACCAGTAGCCTTTAATTGATGCCCCATATTTGAATATGTTTTCATCAAATCTTTGGCTTTATCATTGGATACACCAGTAGCCATCTGAAGCTGAGTCATAGCACTATCTACATCATATGTGTTTTGCACCATTTCTTGTGCTTTGTTCATACCAGATTGCAAGATACCATATGTTCCTACGAACTGAGAAATCTGACTAAATCCACGTTTAACTTCTGAAAACATTGAATTTCCAGTAAGTCCTTTCGCAGAAATTTCAGCCTGCATTTGCTTAAACTGTTGGTTAAGACTTTGTGCTTCGCCTTTAGTTGTGGCATTCTCGGATTGTTTCGCAAGATTCTCTAATGCAGCTCCATATTCCTTAGCAGCTTTAGTATTATTCGTCATATAAGTTCTAATCTTATTTGCTTGAATACTACCTTCACCAGGATTAAGTGCCTTGCTCTGAGTTGCGTCGAGAATTTTTATCTCATTGTTTAATTTTTTATATGATTGGATTACTTTCTCATTCTGCTTAATGATCGCATCCTGATTAGCAGTTGAAGGATTTGCTTGGTATTGAGTATGTAATTCCTGCAAACCTTTTACATTTTGTTTATATTCTTCAAAAGACTTATTCGCATTTTTGTATTCTTCACTACCACTGTAATACTTACTAAGTTTCTTTTGTTGTGCTGCTAAATTAGCATCATATGATTTATTTCCAAGAGTCCTAGAAACATTTTGCACATAAGAATCTTTTTGTTCTTGTTCTTTAAGAGCTTGATTAAACCAATTGTCATATTGTTTTTCTTGCTCTTTATGTTGTTTTTGTACTTGTTTCTCTATATCACTCTTTAATACTTTATTAGGTGAAGAGTTTAATAAAGATAAACTATTTGTAGCATTTTTATCATATTGTTCAAGTTTTGCATATGCGTCAATTAAAAGATCTCGATTTTCTGTAGTTCGATTCTTTTTAAAATTCCCATACATTCTATTGACTTCTTTACGTTGTTTTTCATAGTCAAGAACATCACTACCAAACTCATTGTATTCTTTGCTGTTATTGTCAACATACCCAGAAAATTGTTTTTGATATTTGCTTGATTTTGATGCAAATTTCTTGGCTTGAATGTCGGATTCAATTTTGGCAGCTTTTTCGTTTAAAGCTTTTTGCTTTGCTTGAAATTTAGCGTTGTTTTTCTCTTGTTCCTTGAGTGCTTGATCCTGCGCTTTTTCTTGTATTTTTGAAACATTTTTTGCATATTTTTTAGCGTCTTTATCTGAAATACCTTCATTTTTTGCAATGTCAGTAATTACAGATGCCATTTCCTCGGCTTGTTTCTTCTGACGACTGATAAGACCTTTATCAACAGATGTTTCTCCGCTAGTATAAAATGTCCCAGAAGCATGTTTCATCTGTTTTTGAATTGCAGATTTTCTATATTGTACATATGATTTTGCCTGAGCGTTTGCCTGTCTTTTAATTTGATTATTAAGTGTTGTATTTGTTGATCCGTTCGTACCAACAATAGGGTTAATATGCACATCCCTATCTTGTACAAGATTATTCAATTGAGACTCAACATCGCCCTTATTCAATATTGCTTTAATGACGGCTTGAAAATCCATTCACTCACCTCTTTCATGATTTTGTGCATAATAAAAAAGAGCCTATACAAAAATAGACTCTTTCAGTTCCAGTATATAATTAACAGACGGTCAGGGAATCGAACCCCGATCTCTGGTTTTGGAGACCAGTATAATTCCATTATACCAACCGCCCGTGAGAGCAATGATCAATTACTTGTTACTTGTTGTTTAACTAATTGCTGTCAAACATGGTTTAAGTACCCATGTACCAGTAGGGAAGTCATAAAGATGTGATAAAACATATTCATGTGCTTCGATAACTGAACCAACATTTACCTCTGTATGTATAACTATTCCTCCGCCATACATACTCCATTCAGCACAAATAAGTGTATAGTAATTTTTTCTATTCTCTATCATCATAACATCATCTCCTACTATATAAGTGGTGTTACGTCATAGATTTTGTTGTGTAATTGATCATTGCGAGTTTGAGTATATCATAGTAATATATTGTATGTATACAGGTATCTTTTTCCAATATTACAAATCAGACAAAGAACCTTGTTTTCCTTCTTTAATACCGTCTTTTGTAAAGTATTTTCCGAAGTCATCTTCTGCGGATGAATCGTTGTAAATACCAACCAATTCCGTAGAAGACCATCCAAAGAATTCTTTGATAACATCAATCGGAATATTCTTCTTTGCGAAAGCAGTACAAGTATAATGTCTCATACAATGGTAGTAGAAGTCTACATCTAACATGTCTGAGAATTCAGTTGTCCATTTATCAAGATTGGATCTACGATGCCAACCATTTTTATCTTTCGTTACAAAGATATCATCAATATCAACGCCAAGTTCTTTACGTTGTTTATCCCATAAATCAATGTATTTTTTAACATCGACAAGGATAAATTTGTTTAACTGCTTACCTAATTTACCACGACCCTTTGTACGAATCTTTGGCGTTTTATATAGAGCACCGTCAAATTCGAGGGCATCATCCGTGAAATAAGACATTTTCATCTGAATAATTTCAGACTTTCTCATTCCAGAATAAGCAGCAATAGCGATAGCACACGCCTTTTCATATTTCTCCTGTTCGACAAGAGTTTTCAATAAGTCATCAACTTTTTCATCTGGCAGAATCGTTTTCTCACGCACTGCCTCATTTGCAGGATTCTCAATCTTGTTTACAATTTTTCTGAATCCTTCAAATTCCTCTTCCTCATCTAACATATTTTCGATATAATCAGATAAAGAAGAAAGACATGATTTAACACGTCTTGTTCGTTTAGGACTCCATCCCCATACGTTAATTGCATGATTTTGAAATTTAGCAATATCACGCTTTGTTAATTTTGCAAAGTCCTTATTTTTATTGTGTTCCAGATTCCAACACCAGAAAATATCTAAGTCATTGCGATAACCTTTGATTGTACTCTGCGCACGATCAATAGAGGCAAGGTAGTCTAACCACTCATTGCCTAAGTCTTTATTATCTTCGTTGACCAATGCTAGTTTTTCTGGAGATGTAATCTTGTTATATACCGTAAATCTAGCCAACGGTAAAACCTCCTGTGTGTAAAATGAATACAACCACAATATATAGTAGTGTTCGTAAAAATGAATCACATATATTGTGGTTGCTATGCATATAAAATCTTGGTTTTATTTTGTGAAATTTACATCAGATTTGATGTGAAAAGAAATTATTGTTTAAATCTTTTTGCAAATGCCTGTTCAGCATATTGTTGAGCTTTTTGCTCTGTACGTTGCCAGAATCCAGAAGTTAATACAATACCAGATCCCCCAGATTCCGCTTCTGAAAAGACGTGAGGAGTAGAGTAAGTTCCAGTATCATAATTGTATCCCTGATCAAGATACACAGTGGCACTAACAGAATCTCCGCCACCAACAACCCCAGTTGTTCTTGCAGAGTTTTTCATCTGATATGTTCTTACATATTCCTTTGGTTTCCCACCAGCATAAGAAGCAGTAAGCTCTTGATTGGCTGTTAAGAATGTTTTGCTCTCAGCTTCACTTACGGCATCACGCATTTCATTCTGGATTTGTCTCCATAATCCAGCCATTGCACCCATGTTTCCCATGAGATCACCTTACTTTCTGTCAATAGAAACTACATTATTATTGACTGCATCAGCGGCACCCTGTTTAATTGCTTCAAGTGCATCAATTCTATTTTTCTGGAAATCATCAGATTCAACAACAGCTTTTGTAATGTCTTCGGCAGTAAAGTCAAAACCATGTTCTGCAAAATACTGCATCATCTTCTGAGTTACCTCTGGATCAGCCTTTGCAAACACTTCGTTGATATATTCAAGAGCAGGTGCTAAAGCCACGACAGATTCTACTAAATCGTCAACACCTTCAACCTTGAAATTCACATCTTTGCCGTCAAGTTTAATATCAACTGCACTTGCAATTAACTGCTGTTTAATGTAATCGCATTTCTCATCAATTGCAGTTAACATATCTTGAAACTGCACTTTATTAATATCATTTTCATCAACAAATGCGTCAACATCAATATCTGATGCAAGTTCGTATAATTCATCAATGTCAATGCTTTCTAAATCCACACTTCCATAGAATTTGATAATATTCATCTTGATTCCCATAAGTTTACTCAGTGGATCGTAGTCCATACTGGATATTCCATTTTCGTCCTGAGTTACAGGAAAAGCAGAAGCAACAACGGCTTCAACGAAATCATTTGCCTCAAATCTATTTAAAGACCCATCTTCATAATGTCTTGTTTCAAAAGCAATTTTACCCATAAAATTATCTCTCCATTTCTCTATTTAACTTCTCAATCAATTCAGATACATGATATCTGTAATTGACTTTCAATTTTCGACTATTAACAATGATTGGATTGAATTTTTTTAAATCCTTTTCGTTGAATGATTTCTTATCCATAGAAGCAATCATTCTGTCAAAATCATTGATATGTTGAAAATATGTAGTTTCCATGTTATCTTTCTTTCTAAAATTAAATAAAAACCCTGCGATCATATTTCTGTAACCAACAAATTCTCTTAAACCTTTAATCTGATGATAATGGATTACACCTTTCTCATCTTTGGTACGTTCAAAAGAAATAGAAGAAGTGCCAACACTTTTCAATTCCAATGCATACATATAAGGAGAGGAAAATAAGAAACAATCGCAAGGATTCTTACTTGAAAATCTTAAATTACTACAACCACCAAAAGATTGTGCTTGATCTTTTAAACGATAGTAGAATACGTCTGAAGGAATACTGGCTTTCCAATTTTCTTCAAATCTCTTACCAACATTCTTTGCCAACCTATTCACCTACCTGATATTTATCGTTAATATATTTTCTATAATCAACATACAGTCTGTATGTATCTTTTTTTGGATACCAGAACGCCATAATATTTGCACGTTCAGATGGATAGACCAGAAGTGGTTGTACGCCATGTTCTACATAGAACTTAACCTGTGCCAAACTTGTAACAGGAATGAGTTTTGTATCTTTATAGGCTTCCTGCAACTGCTCAGGCGTTGTAATTTCTGAATTCAATAAATACACCCTTTCTTTTAAAATCGTAAAAAATAGGGAAGAAAACAAAAAAATCATATAATCCAATTTGTGAACCATATTAAAGTTTTGTTCTCTTCCCTATCTTCTAACTAAAATGTAAAACTATAATATGATTACTGCAATATTTTTTCATGTTCAATATTCCAAGTTAATACACTACTGATTAGTATAAACTAACCAGTAGTGATAAATAATGTCCTTAAATTAAGCTAAAGACTTGATCTGATAGATATCTACAAATTCATCATCTGCATCTGTCATCAGATCAAATGTGATCTTCAGAGTAATAGGATCTCCCTCAGCTGCGAAAGCTAATTCGATATTTCTCTGAGGAGTAGCTTTGTAGCAAGTGATATGTAATGGTGTTACAACTCCCTGCTCAGATTTCTGGTTGATTTCTGCGTCAACTCTGAAATCAGCTAATTCCTGATTATCGTTAATCTTAACTAACTGAAGTGTAGAGTCATTTACGATATAAGATACATCGTATTTCTTACCAACAACGATATCGCTATCTGTTGTAGCTGTGAATACTTTTGCTGCTGCACTTCCTTCGATCTGTGTTCCACCAACATCACCTTTTTCGTAAACGAATAAAGCTCCTGCTTTTGGATCGTCTGGTAATGTAAGTTTTCCTGCTTCTGTAGCAGTGATCGTCTTCATTTCTGCACGATCTCCACCTTCTGTAATTGTACCGTTACCAAAGATAGAGAATAACTCAAATGGATATACCTGAATTTCTGATTCAAGTGTTCCTTCCATTGGGTTAGCAAATGTTACAGCATCTCTACCTCTCTTTTTAGCTTTTACAGAGTCTGCTGTAATATTTAATGTTACTGTATTTGCATAATCAACTCTTAAAGCCTTTTTGCTTGTAGCCAAGTTAGTTAACTCAAATACACCGCAGTCACGGCTTGCATATTTCTTACTAGCTGCCATTTTGTCACATCCTTTCATTAGAATTTTTAAATTTTAGTATTAAAAAAAGACCCATAAAAACAGGTCTTATTTTTCCTCTTTGAGATTTTTCAAATATGAATCTTCTTTAAAGTCACTACCTTCAGTTCCCCAAACACTGGCATTAAGAGCCATGATTTGATAATTTCTATCAATTAAAATTCTTTGAAAATTATCATATAATTGAGGAATTGTTAGTTGCCCTACGTTAGTAAAATTAATACTTGGGTGATACGCACATACGACAGAGATAATATTTCCGATATCATATTTAGGATCTTGTTTATCTAAGTTTTTTCCACGAGTACGTTTAGCTTTTGCCTTATCACGTCTACGCTGCATTTGGATAACAACAGGATCTTTTTGTTTTGATAATTCTTCGGACACTGTGCGTTCATTGTTGATATTTGAAATTTGCATCAAGATATGTAATACATCATCAAAGATTTCTCGATCAATAACCCCGACAACCTGTGATTCAATTTCTCCAGTTTCTTCGTCCTCATGTGTTTTTAAGATCTCAAATCTTTTTTCTCTTAATCTATACACAACATCTTCGACAAAATAAAAACAAAATGCTCTCACATAAATCCGTATAACATCTGTGTTTTCTGATACCAAATCAAATAATTTAACATCTGTTCGTTCTTCATAAGGTAATGCCAAAAAAGCATCATATTTATCTGGCAGGAGAGCAGAGTAGTAGCTGTCTACTGTCAATGTCATATAGCTGGCATATTGCATCCATAACCCTTCACCAATTCTCCTACGATCACTGATTTTAGGTGGCTGAATATGCCCAATTCCAACAGGTATTGGTTCGCTTGACAGTAGCTGTGAATAAGTAAGTTTTACGTCACTCACTTACAAAGCAACTCCATATTTATATCATCAATCCGATACACCATTGTCCTGCCATAAAAGTTAGTGTTCGGTTTAAAAGACTGTAATTGGCTTGTACGACTATCTAACCTCATAGCCCCGATACCAAATGAGTCTTTTATGGATTCGTCAGTTAAGGCAAGATTGATTGCTTGACAAATCATATCTAAACGATTGCCAGCGTATCCTTTTTCACGCCATTCTGACTTTTCATCATCATCTAGTTTGATAACATCTCTATGACATATGACATTGATAACCAATGTGTAATCAATAATAGATGTTGATATACTAGCAGGATATGTTTCCATTAAGATAAGAGATCGTGTATCTGTAATGGTTTCATCCATATATGGGACATCTTTGCAGTGTCCTAATAAACGATTGTCTTTTACTTGCCCATGTATATTTTCGCCAATCTTACATCCAAACCAATTATCCTCGAAAGAATAATCGTCATCATCAAGATATGGCATAGTAAGAGTGTTGACATCGTCATTTGTCATTAAAATATTTCCTACGGCTTCTTTGATCAACCCAAGCGAAACCAGAGGATTTTCCATCATTTTTTCTGTTTTCGTCATTGAATTTCACCTATGTAAGACTTTCTATAGTTATTTCAATAGAAGCAGTAGAAGAAGTTCCATCTTTTGCAGATAATTTCAAGATGATTTTCTGACCAATTAATGCAGAATTTGACACAGAGATTCCAATGTTTGAACCAGTTTCTTCTATATTAATGGAGTCTTTTAATTCACATTCAAGGTCCCATTGAGGATCTTTTGTAACTATGTTTCCATCTAAGTCTTTAAAAGAAGCGGTAAATGTAGATTTCTTTCCTACAAAAACTTTCTTGTATCTATACTTAATAGTAGCAGTACATGTCTGTTCTACAGTTGGAGCATCTGGCTGTTCTGGTTTCTCTGGCTGCGTTGGTTCAGGATCTTTTTTAGGCTCAAAGTAATCACATAATCGCAAGTCTTTTCTGTCTTTCGCTGGGTTAAATTCATCTTTATCAACGATAAAAGATAATACACCACCATGTTCGGCACCAAAATGATATAAAACATTATCATCACGAGTGAATGTAAATACGTCATTTGGAACTTCACGAATATCAAGAAATACTCTTTTTCCATCAAGCCCAAGAGTATCATCGTCTTGCGGTACAATTACCGTATAGTTATTTGATCCAACAAATATAATATTGTTACCTGTTTTACCAACATCATATTTAGATGCCGATTGATAATAAGCCCATCTTTCATGGATATTACCATCTGCATCTTGCCATTTTACAGTAGACTGACACAACTTCATTGTTGTTTTTTCAAACACACCGCATTGTCCAGGTCTTCCGTCTATGATCCAGTAATTATTTTCAAAATATACATACATTCCTGCTTTGGAAGTATTACATGGAAATAGTACAGTTCTCTGCATAGTTTTTAATGCGGTATCAGAATCATTATCTTGAACTACACATCGGATAGTCGTTCTTTCTGATAAATCAGAATTACATAATTCAACCGTAGAAGCAATGTCTGTATCTAGGATTTCTGCAAATTCATCATCTTTATAATCGTTATATGCATCATTTTCATAACCGCCTGTTAAGTTAGGTCGTGTATTAGGTGTTATTAAATACCAATCTTGCATTTATCACACCTCCTATGTATAAGCGGTAGGTTTCTGATTGTTTGTCATTTTTTCAGCATTATACTTAATAGCATCAAGCTCATTCTTTGCTGAAGTTTTTGACCCATTATTTCCATCAATACTTAATTCTTTTGTTACAATACTCACTCGTTTATTTACAAGAGAGTAGTAACGCTCCTGATAATATTGATGCATATATTCTGCCATTGTATCTATGACATATTGATCAAGATCTTCTGAAAATTCTTTTGTTTCTACATCAAATGTAAGATCATCAATTTCCATAGAATATCTTGCAATTGCCTTTTTTAGCCATTGAAAAACTAAAGAGTCTGGCAGAGGCGTTTTATCTGCAAACGTAGATTCAAAACTTTGAATTACATCATCTGCGGTTGTCATTATAATCACCTACATCCTATTTCATTTTGTGTCCTGTATAGTTTTCAATGAATCGAATTTTTTCGTAATCGTTATAATTACCTTTTTTAATCATCATCATGACAGCTGACTTTTCAGCACTTGTGACAATATACTCAGAAACTTTATCTTTAAATGTCTTTGACATACCTTTATAAGCAAATAATTTTGCCACTAATTCAGGCGTTAAAATCTTCTGAACTTTCTTTTCTTCTTTATTGTCAAAGCCCAACTCTTCACGAGTAGCAGCGTCTTCAATGTATAATGTTGCATGAGAGCCAACGCCATCAATTCCAGTAAAAAGCATATTACCGTTCTGTACCTGAGAGATTACTTCTCCACGAGATAAACGAGTAGTACCATTTGGTGTGATTGTTACATCTCCTGTGGATTCAATTCTCTGAAATCCTGTTGTCCAATTGGCAAGACTGCGTACTGTAATTTTTGTTTCCATGCTTAACTCTTTTACAACTTCTGTATTTTCCATCTCTTTCAATTATTTATCCTTTCACAACTAATTATCGTTTACTTGAATTTGTATTTTACAGAATTATACAATTCAATCTTTTCATCTAAATCTTTCGACTTTTGGAATGTCCAATAACGTACACCAGTATTTTTGTTGATGTTAGAAGAAATATAACTTTCGCCTAACCCCATTAAAAAATAGTGTAGTTTTTTGGAATAGCAAAAGTAAATATCGTTCATGGTCTATGTCCTCTATTTAACTAATTAATTGCAAAGATATACAGAATTACCATATATCTTTGCAAATAAAAAAGACCCATAAGGTCTACATTTCTTCAACTATTTACGAATTCTAGTAAGCACCAAGTTCTGTTGACAGTTTCTTGTCTCCAAGTAAACCAATCATATATTCTCTTCCTGGAGCAACTAAAGCACCAACTTCAAGGTCATATCTTGTGATTAACTGACCTGTTGATACGTCTGTTCCAGAAATAGATGTTAATCCGCCTCTTGTTACTGTATAGATTGGAGACTGTCCACCAGCAGGAATTACATATCCGAGTCCCTGTGGTAATACTGTCTGGAAGTCTGTTCCAGCTGCATTCATCAGAGAAGTATCATATGGGTTTGGTAATTCAGAAACAACTGCACCATTGTACATTCCCATTAATCCTGTATCGTGGATTTCTTTCATAACAGCTTCAGAGATACCTGTAACAGCAGGTGTTGTTCCCTGATATCCTGCGAATGCATTAAGCTGAGAAACTAAAGCATAATCACCAGTGATAGTTGGTTTTCCGAAACGTCTTACAGGTGTGATAACTCCATCAACACCAGTTTTTGTTAATCCGTCTCCCTCGAAGAAGTATTTAACTCCATCTGCATGTTTGATTGCTTTGTAGATTGTTTCTACAACATAAGCAGCAGCCTTGTTTCTGATCTGAATAGCGATCTGATTCTTTAACTCGTTTTCATCGCTCATGTCACCAATAGCAGCTTTTCTATAATCTACTGCATAACCAGCAGAAATAGCTACTGTAGCGATAGGTGTTCTTTTCTTTCTGATTACTGGGAAGTTAACATCCTGACCTAAAGCCTGTTTGCTTGCTGGGTTTCCAACAAATTCTGGGATTTCAACTTCGCAAGAATCATTATATCCGATTGCTTTGTAATTTCCATAGATGCTTAATAATTTAGCTTCCTGAAGAATCTGAGGTTCCATTGAGAAACGTCTGATTTCATTTAATTCAGAAACTGCTGATAAATCACCAGCGGAAGCTTTGCTATTTAACTCTTTAATATAGTTAGCAGCCTGATCTGCTTTTTTTCCGAAACGTGCTAAGTCTTTTCCATCTCTCATTGCAGAGAAAATTTCTACTACAGGAGATTTTGTAGACACACGACCGCTTGCAAAGTTTGCATCCTTACGTTCGTTGTTTAATTCAAATGTATACATTTATACTATCCTCCTTTTTAAATTAACTATTTTGATACTGACTGTGTAGCTGGAGCAGAAGCAGCAACTCTTACAACAATACCTTTGTGATTTCCAATGATTTCAGTTACTTCTACATATGGTGCAGCAGTAGCTCCCTTAACAAGATCACCCGTTGCTGTAGATTTTAACTTATCACCTTTAGCCACCCCAGTAGGAATCTGTTTTCCATAAATTTCAAGTTCTTTTCCGTCTAATTTATCAAGATCTAAAACTCTTAAATCTGATCCTTTTGCGATAAAGTATCTGTCTAAACCTTCGTCGTCACCAACTTCAATATTCATTACTACCTGTTTAGCGTTAGCGGCTAAAGCAAATGTACCTTCTGTTACTGTTCCAAAATCGCCATTATAAACATCTGTTCCTGCAACAGCTTTTACATATGGGTATAATTTCTCGATTTCAGAGATATTGCGGAATTTAATCATTTTTATCTATCCTCCTTATTAAAAAATACTTACATCTTCGTCATCATCAACAACTTCGATAGATTCACATACCTCAGAAAAAATATCTTCAACTTTTTCTGAATTTGTTTCTGCTGTAGGCTCTGTGGCAGATGCCTGCTTCTCAGCTGCTTTCTGCTGTGCTACAATATTCATGCAAATCTTAGATTTGATAGAGTTAACTTCAGAAGCAATTTCGTTTAACTCGTCAATATTTTCGCAAGAGTTAATATCAGATTTTAATTTGTCGATATCTTCTTTTGCGACAGCTTTTTCGTCTTCATTGAACTCGCTTAAAGCTTCGTCAACTTCACCTAATTTTTCTGCAACTTTAGCTTTTGCAATTTCTTTTCTAAGAATTTCGATCTGTTCCCATGCTGTCTCATTCTCTGTCTTTGTGTCTTCAAGAGCTTTCTGTAATTTTTCGACACTTGCATTAAGTTCGGAAATCTTTACATCCTTTTCTGCGATAACAGAATCTTTCTGCTCAATCACGGAATTCTGCTCAGAAATTTTCTCTTCTAATGCAGATTCTTTAGAATTGATTTCAGAAATTGTTTCTTTGATAGCAGAAGTGATTTCTTTCATATCAATTGTTCCGTCCATTTTCTGTTTGTCCTCCTTGTTTTGATTTTCGTTTAATTCCAATACAATAGAAGAGGTATCAGCTGGGTTCATTACCATATCCCAACCAGAGTGAATGAATTCAACAGGAATTCTCCCTGTTTCTCTCCATCCATTCATATAAACAATTCCTGTATTACCTTTTGCTTTGAAAATTTCTACGCTACCTTCTACGGCAACGCCATTGTTAAGATCTTCTTCAAGATTTGCAACGAATTCTGGATAACACATTTCATCAAGATATCCTTCACCGCATACACATCTCTTTGTTTCACCTTCGTAATCAATGTCGTCAATATATCCTCTTGTAAAATGTCCAACAACACTTGCATTTCTAAATGTTATTAAGCCATCTTCATTGACACCAGTTTCTCCGTGACCGCAGATTATTGTTCTGTTTTCATCTAAAAATTCAACACGAACACTCATATCTGTGATACTGCCGAGCTGTGGCGCACAATATTCCTCTAAAAAGGTAATTCCATTTTTGTTGTATTTTGTTCCGATACCATTTTCTACTGATTCAGGAGGCTGTAATTCGTACAATACGGCTTTAAATGGTCTACGCCCATTCTTGTATTTCTTTTCAGATAACTCTACGATTGCCATGTTGTATCCTCCTTTAAAAAGTTTTGTATAACAAAAAAGCCGATTAAATAAAATCGACCTTTCATTATTGATATTTATTTAGAGTCACTTGGACTTGGGATATTGTTCCCATTATTATTTCTACTTCGAATTGTATTTTCGGTAGGGTTGTCCGTAGTTGGACGACCGCCTTGATCATTTGTATTATTTGAAGAATTAGTATAGGCGGTCATATGTGGTAAATATTTTTGATATACACCATCTTCGATTTCTTCATCTAATACATTAAAATATGCTTCTGGGTTAATTCCTGCACTAGCAACAAGATAAGATAAGGAACCGCTTGCCTCTGAATATAATGTTTTGCACATATCAAAGAATGTCTTGCGATTTACAAAAGAAGTAGGGAAGTAGTAAACTTCCACTGGATTGTTTTGATCTTTAATGACATTTTTGTTAATGACGTAATTTAATTCTTTTTGCCATTCATACACCCATGTATATACTTGGGCGGTGATCATTTCGAGGTTATTCGCTCCAGCTCCAAAATTACCTGATTCCATTGCACCAAGTAAAGAAGCGCAAATACCTAAATCCAAAGAGATTTGATTGCTAAGATTTGATTCATTTTTATCATTAAAAATATCTGTAGAAACATCTAAAGAATTAATCTTTGTTCCTGCGGCAACGCTAATGAAACTTAACCCACCTTTGTTGTTTTTGTTAACTACAGCGGTTTTAACATCATTATGTTGGGCTTCTTGTTGCTTTTTGGTTAAAGCACAAAGTCCTTTTTCTTTCCCTTCTGGGAATGTCTGATAGACAACTTTATTGTTCATGTCATCCAAAACATTTCGTTTTGTGTCTGTAAAATAATCTTTATATAGTACATCCTCAAGAGCAGCAATAACCAATGATCTTCCCCAAGGTTCTGAGTCTTTGCATTTGATTTTTCTACACATTGTTTTATCCGAATTTAATATTAACCAATTGCCGTTTACGCCATTACTTTTCTTGCGATCGTGATACCCTTTCCTGATTTCTTCTGGATACTTTTTAAGTTTTCTTTCCCGTGTATCGTCTGTGAAATCATCAAAATATCTCAAGTCAAAACCAACAACAAATCGCCCATTTTTCTTACCAACAATTTTACAATACTGCCAAGGCAAAGAAATAATAGAGACATTGACACCGATGTCATTTATCTCCATAATACGCTCAACATCAAAATCATTCATGTATTTTGTATGATCAATATCGGATGGTCTTACTTTGGTTTCGAAGTAATAAAACGCAATTCCGTCTAACATCTCGGTATGTAATGCATCTCTAATGAAATGTTTGTCGTCGATTGTCTCAAGGGTAGAGCGCATTAAGCGTTTATTATTTTTTGCCTTGTTGTTATTTTTCTTTTTTGCTTTCGATTTATTGATTAATATACTATCAAGACATGGCAATGCAACCATATAGTCAACAGAATTTGTAACAACTCCGTTTTTTGTATACACAAAATTTGACAATCTAATGGCGGTTTCGTGGTTTTCAATTGGATTTCTTAAAACACTGCGTATTTCTTCTTTATTAAAATAATCATAAACACCACATTGAAAGATAGCGTTAAATATATCTGTTGTTGTATATTGATAACTGTTGTATTCATATGTAGTGTCTTGCTTTACATTTTCTTCCATTTTCCCTCCTTCCATTAGTTTACAAATGTTGCGTATCCGTATTCTTCATCTGTAGTTGCCATATCTAATTCCAACTGGTCTATAAAATATGACCCGTAACTACATGAAGAATATCTATCTTTTCGGTTATTTCCACGTTCCTTAATTCGGATACCACCTGTGGTTAGTTTTTCATATTGTAATTCTGCACATTCACTAACAAGTGCCTGAGTCTCTAAGAATGGTCGCTCAAAGTCAAATACATCATCGACTTCAATAGCCTGTCTGTACTCTTTGTTCTTAGAAAGAATTTCCTCTTTTGCGGTTTCAAAATTAACAAGAAAATCAATCTTTCCTTCGACCAGATTCTTTCTGAAGTTCATAGCAATATCACTGTTCAGGTTTTGTGTACCATTGATAGCATAGATGCATGGTTTTGCGTCTGGATCTTGACACAATCTACCGTATTCATCGTTGTTCATACATTTTAATGGGGCGTATTCAACACTGCGATCTTCATCGTATAGAACTTTTTGTAAAGAATACAGAATTTGCAAACCTCCGTTACGCACATCAATTACTATATAATCAGCGTTAAAATCTTCATATAACTGACGTATTCTAATTGCCTGTTTCGTTGTATCACCTATCTGGTTAGATTCTATATAAGGGAATTGTCTACGATATCCTTGTTCCATTTGCTTATCGCCATACGTCATTGTTTCTGGGATAGCACGAATACAAGAATAAACTGAATTGTCGTTCTGAGAACCTGCTACGAATGCAATATCGCCTGCGATAACTCTTACCTCATTGTCACGTTTAGGGATTGCATAGCGGTTTTTCTTATTGATTTGAACATCCAAATTATTTCTTGGATAAAAGACTTGTTTTGAAATTTGCCGATTCATCAGCATAGAATATGTAAAATATGCAGAATCAGATTCCTTGATTCTAAGATTTAAGAACTCTACCTTCCAACTGGTAGGATCTTGCTTTTTCTTTTCTTTGATCAACTGTTGTCTTGTTTTAAATCCATGTTTTAGACATATGCTTTCATCAAATGCTAAGAGCATACCTTTTCCATGATTTAACATTGATTCATAGTTCATGTCCACAATAGTCCACATCCAGTGACTAGGATCTTGCCAAGATGAACTGATGTAAATATCAACAGGATCTTCTTGCAAAGCTTTTGCTATAACTGGATCATTCTTATATTGTGCAAGTTTAATATAACCTGGTTGACGTACCATCTGGAAAGGTGAAATGACATTGTCTTCAATGTTTTTCTTGATCTGCCTAAACTCTTCTCGAATAGCGACTGTGGAACGAATACCACGAGCATTATCGTTCGCTGTAAACACTTTAATCGTAGATCCGCTACGGAATTTAACGACAACGTCTTGTCCATTTGTCTTGACGTATTCAATTTCTTCTCTCAATACAGGTGACATTTCCATTAATTCACCTTGAATTTTTTCAGTGATAATCAATTTACTCTGCCCACGAGTAGCAGAACCAATAACAACTTTTGATCCTGGATAAAGAATTGCTCTACAACATGCATATAGGGCAATTAAGAATGATTTTGCATCATTACGTGCTGCAACAATACAAATTGAGTTAGAAACACCCATATAATATAGCGATAACTGTTGATATGGATGTATGTCAATTCCTAAGTAATCTTGCACAAATCTGTGTAAATTTTTTCTAAAAAACGTACACCATGCTAATGTATGCATAACATTTGTAGGATTACTTAGATAATGAGTAGATGGGAATGCTTTATACAATTCTTGCTGATATTTATCGGCAGGGAATTGTTCAATCATTTTACTAAGACGTTTGGCAGCAGTTTTCTTACTTATTTTTTTATTCATCATCAAGATCCTCTTCATCTGGAACATAATATTCCTTATCTCTATCAGAAGATCCATATTGTAAATTTCTTAATGGACGTAACATAAATCTGTCCACATAGTCTGCCAAGTCATCATAGTCTTCATATAATGGTTTATCTTTGTAAAATTCTTCGGGCGTATATTTTGATATAGTAGCCAACGTTACTCCAAGAGTAGTGTTTTGGCTTTCATCTTTTTCTTCAACTGTTTTTAGACCTGCATCGTTAAATGTTTTAGAATACTGACTGCTAAGGTCGATATATTTCTTTGAATCACCTGCTTGTAAAGCACGTATTTGCAACATATATAAATTACATAATGATTTTACGAAGATTTCTTGGTTTTGGTCAATGTTTGGATTATTGTCTTTTAGCATATTATAATGTTCATCCAGATTCTTATAATCCGCCTGTGTAAATCCAGCTCCCCATCTCTTAGTAGCTGAACCAGAAATAGATATGTTATCATCATTAATTGCTTGCTCTGCACTCATAACTTGATCATATCCATCTTCATAAAATTTCGTCTTCATTCCATCAAGATATGTATTACCTATCTTTGTAGTCTGCCCAAGATTACGTCTTGAAAGATATTGTGAAAATGTAATTGGTTGATTTTCAACCTTGGCGTTTTTGTACGCATCAATATGAAATACTACATCAAATTGCTGACATACATGTTTAATTGCGTGGACTTCATTTCCATTGTAATAATTAATCAATTTCTGTAAATATAAGTCCATACAATCATTACAAATATTGATATATCCATCATTACTCTGGTATAAAGGAGAAGGAGATTTAGCAAAATGGTTTCTCTGATTATCCCAACTCTTACCACAACATGTGCATTTGTATTTTTTATCTACCTTAGTAGACCGTCTTGGCATCTCAAATTGCACTTCTCTATTGATGTACATTGGAGCTTTTGCCAATTCTTCTGGCGTTAATTCTCTTACCATACGTCCCTCCTTTCCTTATATAATAGAAGAGCAGTAGATGATATGATTCACCTACTGCATATAATTCATAACATTAGAATCTCCAAAGATCCTTTAACAGATACTCGAAAGGCAACATAGTTGGCAAAACTTCAAAATGTTTATCTTCCATAATTCTGGCAACGATATCCATATCAGATACATCTTCGTTGCTGATCTGAATACCATCTTCATCTTCATATCCAAAAAGCCAGATATCAGAATCAGAGTAGAAGTTTAACACAAAATCTACAATATCCTGAGTAACCTCTTCTTGATATAAATAAATAGAAGTCCCCTGTAAAGAATCATTATATTTATCATATAAGAAAACTCTCAGACTTCCATCATCAAACATTTCAAGACAATATGTGGCATCGTCTTTTTCCATATTAATTTTATGTGGAGTATAGTCAAGTTCTGACATTGCAATGGATAACATATAACGAATTGTCTCAGCGTTTGCAATGATATCTACACAATTATCTCCATCGACCAACTGATCGTTAACTGTAAATAAAAGCTCAATTTGGTCTTCAAAATCTGTAATGTTCAGATCCTCATATTTGTTATATTTATCTTTATAAGAAATAACAATCACTCCAATCTTATTTATTTACTGCATCTTTTAATGAAGCAGAAATTTTGAATTTTGGAGCTTTCTTGGCAGGAACATTGATTGTTTCACCTGTTCTTGGATTTCTTGCAACATGAGCTGGCTTATCTTCAACAGTAAATGTTCCAAGTCCCATTAAACGAACACCTTCTCCAGATACAATTGCATCAACGATGCATTCAACAACTCTATCTAATTCTTCTTTTGCCTCGATCTGAGTTACTTTACGTCCTTCTGTTTCTGTTTTCTTTGTTGCGATTGATTTTACTAATTCTTTTGTTGTAATCATAATTCGATTCTCCTTTTTAATTACTGTTTTATTTTTAACTAATTTTTACGGCTACTAACTTTTTAGTACCCATAAATATTTATAGAAATGGAGCAGAAGAAGTAACATCCTCTGCTCATAATAGGCAGTCTGTCCGACCTGTTTTGAGAGATTGATCTTAAAAAAATGACTGCCGAATTGCTAATTTAACTGCATCTTGAATGATGCTGTATGCCCATCATGTTCTGTGAACTCAAATAACTTACAAGCACTCTTTGATCCTTTGAAAATGCTGTCTGCATAAGGATCACTACCTACAAAACTTGGACATACTAAAATTTCTTTATCGCATGTAATACCTTCGCTGAGAGATTTCTCAAGCATTCCATGGTAATGACCGACCAATAAGAAGTCAATATCTTCGTTATAGATAGACTCCATATTTTGAATGGCGCTATCAATTCCTCTTAAGGTATGTCCGTGCATTGCAACCATGTTAAAGTTAGCGACAGGAATGTGAATACAATCAGATTCCAGATCGAGATGCACTTCAACACGATCATTATTTGCCAAACATTCATTGATATAATTACCAATAATATACTCAAAATCTTCCGCACATAACTCAGAAGCCCTTGTTCCTATAGGTCGTGTTTGGCTATGATTGCTTCGACCTACGCAATAATATTCAATTTCAACATATTTGGATAATTCATTTAAGAAATGTGAAATGATTTTTGAGATATCAACAACTGCCTTGACAACGGCAGAGTCGTTTAATTTGACGTCAGTAAGACGTAAGATACCCTGAATGTCATCACCTAATGTGACGACTTTGAGTTTAGAAATACCAAGTCTATGTACCAGTGTAATAGTCTGAGATAATAATTTCTGAAATCTTTCAATACAAATTTCTGGAGAGTATTCATTATTAACACTCTTAAATACTGCATTGTAATGAATATCTGCGATAGCAAGCACATATCCTTTAGATTTATCTTCAACTCTCAGAGGTTTGAAGTCTGGATTTGGTAGCATCCGAATTGCTTCAGCTACATATTCATTGAACAACTCAAAACGACTTTCTTGGCGAGAAATACGATTCCTCTCTAAATTAACTGTCTGTAATTTCTGTCGTTCTTTACGAATTTTTTCATATAATAACTGATCTTCAGACTTTTCATCATTACCATATTTCTGCTTGCTGCGAAAATAAGCATCTCTGAATCTACCACCAAATGGAGTAGAAGAGGACTTGCGAATTGTATCGCTTGCACATTGTACATGATGTTTTTCTTTAATTTCCTGCCAGTCGATATCAACTACACCGTCAAGTTTTGAATCAATATCTGCACAGACAGCCTCATATGTTTCTGGAGTTAATCCGATTTTTGCTAATTCTTGTTCAAAATTAATACTGATAAATCTTCACTCCAATCTATTCTTCATCAGAAGGTACGTTTAATTCCAGATCTTCATCCGTCTTTTCTTTCATCTGAAATTCACCATATTTTCCATCAAAGTCTTTTAATAAATCTTTGAAAGATACATTTCCTTCTTCTGTTTCAATAACTCCTTTTTCGATGTCTACATAACCTGCCGCCTTAACTGTGACAGTAGTAGATTTTTTATAAGATAAAGCTTTAGCCATATTTATCCTCCTTGAAACTAATGTGAATTTTTTTAATTATTTGTGAAATACCTCTACACACTTGATTAAAAATGTGGTATAGTGTAAACAGAGGGAGTTTAAGCATTTTTATGAATAAAAATTAAATGATTTCGTCTACAATTCCAAGGCGAAGCATTTCATCTGCATCAAGCCATAATTCCTGACGATATACTTTTTCGTACATTTCTTCATCAATATTAGAATGTGAAAGTACATACTGTTTAATTTTCTCTTCGTATTTTTGTGAAAAATTAAATAAATCTCTTACAGCATGAGCTGTTCCGCTAACAGATTCTGATCCACTATGAAGTAAACCTACGCTAAATGGATGACATACGGTTTTTACATTTGGATTATTATGTCCTGCCATAGCAATATGTAGCCCCATACTGGCTGCCATACTCATAATGTGAATTGTAAGTGGAGTTTTAATCTTTTCAATAACATCAACAAGATTAAATCCTCTATATACATCGCCACCAGGTGAATCAAGAATAATTGTAATAGGTTCTCCAGAGCCATCATTATCCATCTCAATAAGTGGTAAAACAGCGCTTTCAAGAATAGTATCGCAAATGACTTCATTCACAATAATTTTGCGCTGCTGTAAATTTACATAATACTGATAATCTACTACATCTGGCAGTCCACCGCCAAATTGTTTTAGTAAATCTTTAATTGGAAGTTCGAATTCTATATTCAACAGTCCTTTCTATAATGAAATTTTCAAACTTGAATTTGCAACAATAACTCGTGTACTTTTGCATTTCTTTTCAAGTTCAGAAGTTAATTTCTCTTTTAATGTTAACTTTGCTTTTTCTGATCCATGATGTAATACAATTCGATTTGTGTTAATAGAAGAGTAATAATCAAGAAGTTGACAGAATGGAGCATGTCCACTAAGAGATTTGAGTGAGAAACTTGCACATCTACAAGTATATTGTTTATTATCTATAGAGATCGATTTAACATTTTTGTCTTTAAGTAATGCAGCTAAACTTCCTGGCGTACTGAATCCTACAAATAGAACAGTAGCGTTAGGATTTGGAACTGCCTTTTTCAAATGATGTCTAATTCTACCATTATTACACATTCCAGACGTAGATAATATCACGCATGGTTCATTACTATGTACTAATGCTTTACTAGATTCTGCATCACGCACAAATACCACGTTATCCCAATTTAGGACTTCATCAAACAATTTTAATTCATCGCCAGATAAGATTTTACGATATTCGTTGAAAATATCAATTCCTAACGGTGTATCAATATATACTTTATAAGGGAAATCATAATCTTTCATGACCTGATAAATCATCGTTGTGAGAAATTGAAGCCTATGATTTGCGAATGTTGGGATAATGACTTGTCCATGCATTTCGCATACCTGTTGTGTAATAATAGAAAATAATTTTTCGATATCATTATTTCTTTCTTTTTGTCCAGTTTTTAAATCTGGGCGATCGCCATAAGTTGATTCCCCGATAACAAGATCTGCATGATCAATAGGAGTAAACTTATTGACATAATAATTATGTACTTTAGAATTTCCAATATCTCCTGTAACAAGAAGTGTTTTTTCTACATTGTTTTGCTTTAAATAAAGCAGAACTTGTACACTGCCAGGTAGATGTCCGTTTGGAATAAGTTTAAATGCTAAAGTCTCATCAACAACAACCTTTTCCATAACTGGATATTCGGACATATGTCTTATAGATGTTTCTACGTCATCAATCGTATACAGAGGTTCATAATTTTTACCATGTTGGTTATTGATTAATTCAACATCTCTATCTATAATAAACGCAGAATCTTGAAGCATTCTATACATAATCTGTTTATTGTTTTCGGCAACAATAATTTTTGCAGAACAACCCTCTTTATACAATCTGGGAATTATCCCCAAATGATCTTGGTGGCTGTGATCTACAAAGATATAATCAATGTCTTTTGGCTTAAATTCTTTGAATCTTCTCTTATTTACAAGAAAATCATCGTATTTACTATTTGACTGATGTAAACCAGCGTCAATCAAAATGTTGTGAGTATCTGTTTTTACATAAACCATAGAACCAGTAACATCCATGGCAGCAGGTTCATCTACAAATGATACTCTAATATTGTTTTGTTTTTTCTTCATAGAGAACACCTATCTTTCTCTATACTTTTTCAAAGCCTTCATTACGCTTCTTTTCTCACTTGCATAGTAAGTGGGATGTCCAGAATACGTCTGATGAATATCAGTTTTATCCTTGAATCCTTTTGAGCGAAGATAGAAAGCTTCATTTTTGGTGATCTTAATTATAGAAGATCCCTCCATTTCTTAAAATATTTCCAGTGATGCTTGACGCTGCACATATCAGTCGTCGTACATATTTACTGGATAAGAAAGCCTCAGACTGGATTTGAACCAGCTGTCCTTCAGGTCATGTCCTGTGCCTTTACCTGACTTAATGCTACCGAGGCATAATGGCTTGGAACGGATTTGAACCGCTTCACAATATTAAAAGTATTGCGTTCTACCAATGAACTACCAAGCCAGAAAGGAGTGGCAGACGAATATTAATCCATCTGCCTGTACTAACAATGAAAAAATCTTTGTTAAAAAAAGAACTGACCACCAAACAGCTCTTTGATTGCACAGGTAGGATTTGAACCTACGATCCCCTGAACCCAAATCAGGTGCGATAGCCAAACTACGCCACTGCGCAATGTTGGTAAGGACATTTACGTCCCTACCAATAAAGGATACTATATGAAAAATAAAATGAAACCTAGAAAAATAGCAGAAGGTGGATTTGAACCACCGATCTTCAGGGCATGAACCTGACGAGATAACCAAACTTCTCCATTCTGCAACAGGGATACCTAGACTTGAACTAGGCTCAAGACAGTCAAAGTGTCTTGTGATACCGCTACACTATATCCCTTTGGATGCATTTTTTGCATAAAATACAATTCCTACAGCTGGATTCGAACCAGCGACTTTCATCTAATGTTATCCTTGCTTTGATGACCCTCTAGCCTCTGAGGTATGTAGGAAAACTGACATGACAGGAGTTGAACCTGCAACACCAACGTCCGTAGCGTTGTGCTCTGTCCAATTGAGCTACATGTCATTACAACATTTACCGCATCTCATGCGTACACACTGGCGACACAGTATAATGTTAAATATTAAAGATATTGTGTGTAGGAATACCTTTAAAAACGACCTCAATCCACGTAGGAGTTTGAGATACTTTCAAGGCGAATAGAAGTGATGAACTTCCTCAAAATATTAGTAGAGGTATACGTTTCTGATATTCACTAGCCATCAGGGCGTTCGCATATTCTTTGATCTGCGCATCGTATGCATTTCAGATCTAATCGTCCGTGTTGAGGGAATCGAACCCACTCGTGACCGAAGCCATCTGATTTACAGTCAGATCCGCCTCCTTAGCGGGATAAACACGGATATTAGCCCACAAGTCCGAAGGACATTGTAGGACAACCTAACGCTGCGACTCAGACTCGAACTGAGACATCGTATCACTTTTCTGTATTTGTGTTGTTTTTGATATTGAAATCAACACAAATTTTAGTGAGTGAAAAATTCCTCACTTTTGGTATACCTATCAGATAGATAAGTGAAATATAAAATTTTCAGAATATACCATACACTTAATAGTGTAAATTTGTAGACCACTCTATAAAAAGACACACATTCTTTGTGCGATCAAAACACCTTGGATTAGAGTATCGCAAGTTTCTACACGAGTTCCACCTTGTACTTCGGCATCACTATTTTAACGATTTGTGTTTTCTTTTATCAGCTAATAGCATAAATCCACCGATCTTAGTCGGATCACTTCATTTCTTATACGGCACGCAAGGTGCAAAGTTTTATAATTTCAAAATTAATATCATGTCACTAAAAGGCGTCCAACATATTAGGGTTGATGACTTGTCGCCAAATATCCTATGGCAATTGACATGATATACGAACAATAATATCCGCTGGGGCGTACGCTCCCTATGATTTATGCCTCTATGTTTTGCATGGCGTCCCATGCTCACCAAAATATCTTCATTGATGCCCTATAGGCGATATTTCTTACGTGTGATAAAATTAGCTTTTTGTTACTTTACCACATATACTTTACGGTACTTTTTGCCGAATCTCTTGACCTGTGAGTGAGAAGAGAAGTACATGTCAATGTGTTTCCCTCTTACTCCGCCACCAACGTCCTGAGCTATATACCAGTGTCCATTAATTCTGACCTTAGTACCTAATTTAATTTTTCTCCTATCAACAGAAATGGTTCTGCCTTGTTTTGCTCTGCGACCAGAAGCAGTTCGGTTTCCCCAACCGCCAGAACATGATCGACAACCGCAGTATGCAGTAATCTTGTATGTCCCCAAACATTTAACTTTTTTATTTTTCGCAGAGACAGCAGTAGAAGTAGTGAATCCACCGACTGCCAGTAACATCGCCATAACTAATGTGATAATTGAAATTTTCTTTTTCATGATTTCTCCTTTGGTTGCTTTTCAGTTTCCTCTGGAGGTCTACTATATATTAATAGAACAGTTGCAAGTCTCGGATACCATCTCTGATTTTTGTTTTTGATTACATAGACCTCGGAACTCACGGTGTGAAATTTCTTTAGCTGCAAGCAGCGTGAGCATTTACACGAAGTGCAAATTGGTATTTTGAGAGTTTATCTGTTCTGATTAATCTTATCTTTCATGTTCTTCCTATACCGGTACTTAGCTAAAACCACAGACACCGCATAAACACTGGGTTTGAGCGGTGTCCAAAAATAAAAAGGGGAAGATTTTTGACGTTTTTTTACCAAAAAGTTTTTGTAAATTCCATTCCGTATAATAGTACATCGCAATTACAGTCAGAAAAACGGCTCTTTGTTTTGCGTTGTAATTGTATTTTTTTTATATTTTTATATTTATTTTGACATGCTAAAATTAAATCTGAATAAAAAAATAAATATTCAAATAAATATTTTTTTTCCTTAATTTTATCTTTATCTATGTATTGTAATAATCGATACATAGTATGTTGTGTAATTTTATATTTTTGCAATTTTCTATATATTTTATTTTTTTCTTGTAATAAAAGTTTGGTTTTGGTTTCATAGGAATACGTATATGTATCCAACTTCATGATTTGTTTATGAATTACAAGTAAATTTGATAATTTGTCTAAAATTAAATCAATTTGTTTTTTATTAACCTTTTCTTTATCGAAGTCATCTGGTTTAAATAAATCTGACAATAGGATAATATTTTTCGCTTGTCTTGCTGGGCTGAACTTTTCGATTATTTCTTCTAAGTAATCCATAGTTGTGTCAATTTGTTCATATACAACATTTTTTTTGCTATCATATCCTTTTATTTTTGATATAATACCTAAAAAATATGCTTGTTTTTTCAATCCCGATTCTTTATCAATCCCGACATGTTTATTCTGAATTCTTTTAATTTCTGCTTTGGAATCCACATCGAATTCTTTTTTTGCTTTATCAATTTCTATACAAGACATAACGTCTAACTGACAAATATCAAAATATAATTCTCGAAAATCTTTATTGGAATCATATAGTTCTTGAATAGTTATTTTGGTATTATTCGCTACATCCCACAATTGACTATTTAGTTGTTGTGAAAGATTAATAATTTCTCCAATTAAATTATTGCTTGTTCTTATGTCAAGATCTGCTTTGTCGCCTGATGTGTATGTACGTTTTACTTTTCGAGCATGTACGTTTGAAGTAGGTACTTTAAAGACGGTATAATTTTTTTTCGCTGCATTTAATAGTATTTTGTTATTTGTAATAAGCATTTGATCAGAATCAAAATCACATCCACTTAATCTTTCTAAGATATTGTCATTGATAGAATTCAAACAAACGATTTCATCGGTTAAATTAAAGTATTTTTTTATATCGTCAACGTAGATATTTTTTGATATTAAAATATTCCCAATTGTCACATGGGGGCTGCGACAACATAATAATTCTTGTTCATTGGGAAATCGAGTATTGTATATTTCCCCAGGATTTAAACTTAATTGAGTCGAATCAAAGATTCCAATTGATGCTTGTAACATTTCTAATGAATTTCCGAACAAAACTGAATAATTACCATCAACAAGAACATGTCCTTTTTTTAAATTTTTTCGATATGCCAATAATAAATTTCTTTTGAATCGCATAAACATCTTTGTATTTTTAAAATCTGGACAAATATTTAGCATTGTGTAGACAATATCGTTCATACTTTTTAAATCATCCTCTTGTAATACTTGACACTTAATATGATATTTAAATACATCAATGTCTGTATTTAATTTATTCATATAATCAAATGATGGTTGTAAGAATTCTTCTACATCATTTTTTGACAATTGAAGAGTATTTAATAATTGATAGTGACATTGTACCATTTGTCCGTCAAAAAAATGAGTTTTCTTTTCATGCTTAACAACCCCAAACATGCTTGGTAGATTATTTAGCCATTGTTCCACTGATCCAAACTTCAGATATTTAACACTGTTTGGCGTTGTGATCATCTTAATTTCTGATATATCTGTCGCAAGAGTAAAACCATTTAATTGTGAAACTCTTGTAATGTCATTATCTCGAAACCATTTTTGAATATTCGTATTAAAACAACATGATTTAAAAAATTTATTTCTTAAAAGAAGCATTCCATAACAAGAATATTCTCCCATGACAGATTTATCAATTAAGCTTTGCCCATCCCAAATTGAATTATGTATTTCAATTGTTTTTTCGTTTGTATGGAGCCATCCATCGTCGCCAATCGTTGTCTCAATTACAGTATCATTAAACACGCTCTCATAATCATCAATAATTAATATTGACTTTGGGTCGATTTCAATAACATCAATAATACTACTTGTTGGAAGAGCAATGTATGCTTCGAGTGCGGCAAGATCGATTTCTTGTCCATCCTTTACTTCAAGTCCACACAACCCCCATTTTTGCATATGTTTTGATAAATTCTTTTCGATGAATAAACATTTACCAACACGACTACTTCCTGACGATCTTTTAAATCTCACATAATTTCTGCCATCGCATTTAAATCCATCTTTGTATAAGATATTTCTTAAAGCTGCGACATCAACAATTGTTTTGTTGGCAGAAGTTTTAAGAATATACATTATTATATGTCTTGATGTTTCCTTATGTATTTTTTCCTTATAAGAAAATTGAGGTGGCAAATTATCACATAGGTACTTTTTATCAATCCATTGATTTGTTTGCACTCCAATAATTTCACCTGTTAATCTATTTTTACAAATACAATTATTGAATTGCATCTTTGATAATTCATACCCAAATTTCATATACGTATCAACTTGAATTCTGTTAAATTCCTTAACGCTATAATTAAATGTAACATTGATGACCATATTGCTGTACTCTTTGTCTGGATTGTGTTTATCATAAAATGAAAAAGTTTTTTTACCTATACCAAAATGTTTTCCATTTGTTGCGACATAATTTCTCAATTCAATTAAGTCTAAACTGAAATCATATGTATTAATGTATTTTTTTAAATTTGGTTCAAGTCCATTGTCTGTTTTTCGGAGAAGAGAGTATCCTTTCATACTCTCTTTTTTTTCTCCGATTTGGTGATTTGAGATATATAAATCTTTTGCATCGATACTTGGAATTTGTAATGGATTTGTATTTATATTTTTGATCATTAACATCTCTCCTTTGTGTATTTTTCAATAAACCAGATTGGTATTCTTGATTCATTTATTGTTCTTATATGTCCTGATAGTTCTTTTGCAATATACTGTTTCCATGAAATTAATGGATTTTGATTGTTTTCATCATCTTGATAATAAAACGTATTTTCAACAACAGTATCTTTTTCAAAGTTGAACAAATGACTAGAAATCAACGGGATGTCCACGTCTAACTTATCATGTGTTAGATTTCGCATAATCCATTTGAAATCCATAGATAACATAAATGACTCTTGTTTTTCAATATCAGAAATACATTTCTGCAATACAACATCATTAAATTCAAAATGCATAGATATATCTGTTGACGAAGATATGATTTCGGCAGTCCACAAATCATTGCTAGCACAATTAATGTCTGAGCATATAATACTAAATTGATTAAACGCATCATTCTTCACCAACTCCAGAAAACGCTTCTCAAAATTTTTAAATGTCATGTCAATTGCACTTTTAAACATATCTATATCAATTGGTGTATCTTCAAAATGTATTTTACTAATAATAAAATGATTATATGTAAACGCAACATTTGCACTATACGAAGTAAATTCATCCACTTTGAAGCGAATATCGTTCTCGTTCAGATTATATTTTTGTTCTAACAATCTTAATTTGTAATTGATATTCTTGATCTTATGTCTTATCTCTTCATCGTGTGAAACCATATATCGTAAATCTTTGATAGATTTTAATACACCATATCTGTCATCGATGTATTGAATTTTATCCATTGTCCAATCTATATTGTTTGTGAAGCTGATTTCATCACGGAAAATAATTTTCGAATTTAACAACAGAGGATTAATAAATTCTCCATTTTCTTTGTCAAAAAACGAAGATTCTATTTTTACATTAAACCGACTATTCTCAACTGTAATGAGTGTTGGGAATTCAAAAAATGCATTTATATATTTGTATTCGTGATTCTTTAAGTAATTTACTCCAGTAAAAAATTTCTCACTTACAGATTTATATCTTTTTAGCATTTTTTTATCTTCAGTTAGTATGGTTTCATCAATAGATACAGGTAGACCATTTGCATATTTTTTTAATTTTTTATAATCTGGAAAACTGAGAGTAATACCATTATTTTTTATATATAAATTTAAGTGAATGATAAATTTACTTGAGTTTAATTCCTTGACAGAAACTTGAAAATCATTTTCAAGATTTAAAATTCGAATAGCCTCATCCTCAATTTTACTCACATAATTACTAGATATATGTTTTGCAAGAATATTCTCCAAATCAACACATTTTATTCTTTTCACAATTGAAGCAAAGAAGTGTTTGTCATCAAAATGCAAATCTTCAAAACAAGACAAAACAAAAAAATCGTCTTCAGCAATTTCATGTTTGACATACAACTGTGTGTATTTCCATACCGAATCTAATTTATTCACATATTCTAAGTCTCTTTTCTTGGATTCAATGATATTCTTTTTTCTTTTCTCTAATTCAAGGTAAACGTCTTTGTCGTTTTTATCATATAATCGCCCATAATACTTTCCATCTTCAAATAACAGATCGAACTCTGGAATGTCGTCTGTAAAAGAAGAATTAATCAGATCTTTTACATTGATTTCTACGACAGGGCTATTTAACTCGCACCAACGATCAGCATAGTTTGAGTATTTCTTCTTATTAGAATAATTGATTTCAAAGAAAAATCTTTTCCCAGTAGTATCAATTACCGTAATATCTGGACAATATATTCCAAACTTCGTTTTATGATTTTTTTCAATTTCAATATTTTTTACAATATAAATCTGGTCATCGTCTTTTATTGTAAAAAGTGATCCTTCAGAAAATAGCCAATTTTTATACGTCCAATGAATAAGTGTTTCCGAATTTACACATGGACTTTCTGTTATGTGATAAAAATGTGGTTGCACTTTTTTACTTGACTTTGCTCTCATTTTTACAGGTTGATGACAACAAGGGCAGAAGTAATTGATATTTTCTTTTGCATCTTTAATATGTATATATTTATCATTTTCATCTTGTGCCACAATTAAAATTGGGACATATCCTGTATTTGCCATTCTATTCATCATCCTCGCTTTCTTCAAAAATCATGTCTGTTATCCGTTCCATTTCAGTTCTTGGTTTTCTGAAAGCGTTTTTATGTAAACTTTCTGCCTTGATCTGGCAATAAATATCTTCCGTAATCATTTCTCTGGTAGCAGCGGCTCTGCACATTCCTACGCCAAACAGTACGGCACCGCCAATCAGAATCGTAGATAAAACTATCATTCTACTGCACCTCCACTGTATTTGACTTACCGCTTAGGTAATCGCCTGCACATTCAAGAAGCTTGTAGATAGCATCAGCAGATTCAATATGTATATCAAGATCACCAGCTGTTTCAAGCTCAATTACCTTAGCCATCAGAGCTGTTCTAAGAGAATATCTCTTTGCTGTGATCTGTAAATCATCTTCAAACTGATGCCAGATTGGGAAATCTCCTGTCTCTTTGGCAATTGAAAGCGTTACAGTAAAAGTTTCGTCCTCTTTACCATTTTCGTCATTATGTCGGGCAGTAGCCAAAATTTTATGCTTTCTGTGATTGATCGGAATCTCAATGGTTGTCCCAAGGCTTTTATAACTGCGTTGTGGACGATTCTTTTTCTTCATTGCCTTCTGTTCTGCGTATTTTTCTTTATTAAATTTTCTGGATTTCATTAAAAGTCTCCTTATTTATGTATTTGTTTAGTTTAATTATTAATTTGTGTTTATTATGTATTTCAATAATTCTTGCTTACTGTTCTGGTAAAATATTTTTCTCAATCTTTCGCCAATCGTTGGGAAGAGATACCTTGAAATAAATGCCACGGGCACTCTTGTTTTCTTTGACCATTTTGCATATCAGCGTGTGCTTGTGAAACCGCAGCAATTCTTTCACCTGATACCATTTGAAACAATAATCAATGCCACCTGATCGAATGTTACTCAAGATATCGTTGATGAAAATTCGATAATACTGGTCATGCGTTGGCTTATAGACCACGGCATCTGTTGTACTATCTCTTGCTCGAATACCATCATTTCTTTTTAATCTTTTCTTTGAAGAAGGAGTAGTGCGTAGTCTCTGTGCTGCTAGTTTTACTGCAAACTGTTCTTGCGTCATGTTCTCAAATGAGATACGGTCAGAAGTAGCCAATAAGTCTTTGAGTTCTGTATTTAATTGTGTTGTCATGAAAATTTGTTAGATCCTTTCGTTATGTATATTATTGTTTAGTTAATTTTTAATTTGTGTTTACTTGATTACTCACAATGCTGCCAACAAAGTGATTAATCAAATGGAAGTTCCATATCATCTTCAATATGTTCGTAAATTTTATCTGCTTTTAATTGTTTTCTCTTAGAAGTAAGACGTCCTTCACATTCTTGAATTTCTTTTTTGTAGTCATAAATACTATCTAAGCGTCCTCTTTGTTGTAAATCGTATTTATATTGATTTGCAAAAATAGTTCTTCCAGTTAATAAATTTGCAGAGCCTTTAAATCCAGACGTATGTTTACATGCAATAATTCCCATTTCTACTAGATCATCCACACATTTTGCAATTGTGCTTTGGTTTAAACCCAAGTCATCGCTAATATTAGTGTAATATTGATGATATGTTTCTGGATATCTTTCTCGATTTTTCTTCGTATTATAAGCCGAACCATATCTTGTATTAATATTTAATCTTAAATACGACAGGACAAGTAATAGTTTCCATGGCTTAATTCCAGAATACGAAGGGCTATTCCATGATTTTAAAATAAAATCAATTTCAAAGTCATATAAAATCGCAAAGTGTTCCTTTGGATAAAACATTTGAGAATCTGAATTAATAATCAACATTGCATCTTTGGATGTGCTTATGTTAGAAGTTGTTACGTCTCCGAATAAAATCAATTGATTAATTAATTCACGGAATTGATCAATGTTTGCGTTTTTATGTCTATCTGGTGTTATTCCGATTAATTTAAATGCTGAGCTATAATTTAAATATATCATTGTTTGTTCTTCCCATGAATTAGTCAACGTATGTTTTTGAAGTAGTAGAAAGAACAAGACTCTATAATCATTAAACCTTGCATGGTCGTAGATTATATCGTAAGGAATCCTTTTAAAAAATGGTCGTTGTTTTGGTGGCGATATCGTCATATTACGCTCCTTTCTTAAATGTGTAAAAGTTTAATTGTAAATAATTGGTAAACCCACACTATATGTGGGACAAGAAAAAATTTCCACACAAAAATGTGCGTTAATGGTGTAAAATTTCCGCACAAAATTGTGTGGAAAGTGGGGTGCTAAAGAAGATTAAACCTTATTAGGGGAGATAATACTTCTTAAGCATATTAAACATTTGTAATACCGATTTTCATTTTTATTCATAGTTCACTACGTTCACTATTCATAAAAACAAAAATCGGTATTACAAATTCTAGCCAATGGTTTCACCATTGCCTTTGTTCGCTGACGCTCATCTCTTTTCTCTTTTGATCTTTCATCTGTCTTTTCTTTTTGTCTGTGTTATCTGTCTTGATAATTGTATTGATCATCTTTCCATTTCTCCTTTCTTTGTTTTGTTCATCATGTAGATCATATATGATAATTGTTTTATATTTTCTTCCTGCAATGTCCGTAATCTTTTTCTTGCTATCTCATTGTAGTACAACCACATATATGATATTGAAGATCTTGGATATAATATCTCAGAATGATCTTTCCAGTAATCATGAATCTTCATTGCAATTTCTTTTCTGGTATCTGCCAGCATATATTCTCTGAGAGAATCTTTACACAGATTACCATAATTGATTATCTGGCATATCATATCTGGTGTGATACCTGATGGCAAATTGAAAGAGAGTTTTGTCTCTTCATTGCAATTATGTATAAAATCATTTGTATTCTTCACGGTACATATCCTTTCTTTCTTCATTTTCTTTTTAAGCATATTGGTATTTTAACATACTTTTTGCACCTTGTCAACGGGTGCAATGAGGGAAGTTAGTTATATTTTTATCTGGGTAGAATGTAATTTTCTTTATACTGGATTCTGTACATTTAGAAGAGCTTTTCGTGATGAATTTCCATTCTATAGGTAAATTGGTATTGTTGGTAGTGGAAAGGTGTAAAATTGATTTATGATCTCTCAAGTGCATTTTTTCATAGGAAATATCCTTGTACTTTTTTACGTACAATATATGCTGGTGCAGACAATGATCTTTTCAATGTAAAGTGTGTCCCTATGTGGTATGAGTGTACGGTATAGGTCATGTGTGAAATTGCTTAGGGTACATTTGCAATGTTTAGACGAGAAATCGGATACTAATTTCCATTTTATATGTTCTTGCGATAACTTGTTAGGATACGATAGTAGAATTGAAATTTGCTCTTTCAGAGTACATTTTTTAAAGGGTATAATGAAAAGATATTTTTGCCTTGGATCTAAGATGAGTTGTAGCAAATGTCTGACTAGGGAATCTGCTGCATAATGGTAGGTGTTGATTATATGTGATTCTCAATGTTTAGAAGAGTATATCCGTCAAATATGGATTTTGTGGTATGTCGTGGAGAGTTGTTAGAGTAGATAGGTAAAATGGATTTATGATCTGTAGAGTGCGATTTTTTATAGGACTGTATGAAAGATAATTTTTTGCATAAAAATAATCCCTGCTTGCAAGGCTGAGTGTCTGATTGATAGATTGCTTGTGTTCACTATCTGTCACAAATCTGGTTGATAGTTCAAGGGATTCCATCTTATTAAAATGTTTTGCCTTGCGAGGGATTGTTTTTATTGATACATGGAATACATTGAATATCTTGTTCAATGCCATATATACGATTATATCATATAAGATACTTTGTTGCAATGAGAGATTGTTAATTGTAAAAAAATATGCCCAGAAAAATTTCCCTGAGCATAATTTCCGATAATGCATTTGCAGATACATTATCTGGGGTACCAACTTGAACCCATTAATATCATTTTTTATGTCTGTTTTGGCGTAGATGCCAAGGGTTGCCTAAGCCCTCAATGGCAGTATAACATGATTGTCTGAGAAATGGAAGAGTGTAAGTGATATTACCTGCGGTAGCAATGTCGAGAAGGAACGCTGATGCTTATCCTGTCTCTCCTAAACTGCGCAATAAATTGCTTGTTTACTTGGGATAAGAGAGAAGAGGTAGTTGTTGTTTTCTTTAGTGTTTGTAAGTGGTTTCTTGTAATTTATATATTTTTGTGCATATCTTTGTTGTGACCATTCTATATAGGGTGTCGCCAATTTCGTACGCAAAATGGTTAAAATTGTAGTGGTTATAAAGGGGAAGTGACGATTATTTTGTGCGAATGAATATGGAGATAAAATCGGTTTCGGGCTTGATTGATTGAATTTATACATTTTTCTGGGAGTAATTTTGTGCAAAGGTTGAGAGGTAATTTGTGTAGGAATTTACTGGTATTTATGAGTGTACAGATGGTCAAAATCGTGCTTCGAGAAATGTTAAAAATCGTGTTTCGGGAAATTGTGCGAAAGTTGTGAAATTTGGGCGTGAAAAATATAAGGAATTGCTTGAGTTTTTGAGGGTAAAACTTGTATGAAATGGCGCAAAACAAAAACATGTCGTCGAGAGAATTGGGGAAAATAAAGGAGGAAATGGGGCTGATTTTTTGAAAAAGTGCGATTTTTGAAAGAAGGGGTTCTGAGAGCGTCGAAAAAAGAGTAGTAAAATAAACGATTCGCTCGACGACGCCTCCGAGGACATGTTTTCGATTAGCAGAAAGTGTTTATCTAGGAAAGTGTAGGAAATTGCTTGGGAAAATTGGGATTTTGTGGGCAGGGTCGAAAAATTTTTGTTGACACGGTGATTGAACACGTCTGTCTAAAATAACAGTTATTTCCAAAAATGTAAATGTTAACATACCCACGCTTTTTGATCTGGTGGTATAAAAATTACATGGTTAAAATTGTAAAAATCTATTTGAAATACTATATTTTTATCAAATAGATTTTGTAAATGATTGTAAATAATTTATAGACAGATCAGGAGGCAGAGTACAGATAATTTCCAACTATTCCCACATAGTATAGGATACTACATAATATGGTTGTTCGATATAATACACAATCTGTACAATATTCTGTACGTGTCGTCATAGTCCAATATCGGACTACTAGCAAACGACTATTTATACAACAAGTGTTGTTTATCATACATATGTCTATTATCCAACACATTATGTAAAAGTGTTGGATAGTCTATCCACGCCATCAATACAAAATAAAACTTCACGCCACACCACACTAGCAAAACAATATTTTCTTTATCACTCAAAACCCACCTATAACGTCAACCTATACCCAACCACCTATATATACCTATAATCTATATCACTTGACAGCACAATAAAACCATGCTACACTACTAACCAAACAAGTGTTCGATGTTTGGCAGACTTCCAGCACTTGCGATAACTACACAAATTAAAATACAAACTAAACATATTAATATATAACAATCATACAAGATTAAACTATCATACATACATATATAAATACATATATAAACATAATATGATAGTATATCTCATACTACCACATTAAATTAGATCCAAACTACTATAACTATACAAGTGCATATAATAGTATAACATACACCTATGATATAATATATAGATATAGTACATATACATAATACTATATAAGAGTACACCTACGGCACAGATAACTATTATACACTAAACTATAAAAGATATACTTATACAATATATTTACAATGCTAGTTTGTTCGTGTTTCTTCTATATTACAAGATCATTCTTTACATAGTTACATTCTAAAGCATTTAAACGACTGTATAAGTGCTTATAGGTGCATACGGCAGAGTAAACAGCATTATTGATCTTTGCTGGTGTTATCTGTATTATCGTTCTTATTTAAAGATACAGATAGATTACAATCTAAAGCATTTAAAAGCATAAAAAGAGTGTCTAGTGTCATGTTTTTACTCCTACCGTTTAACAGATTGCTTATAGTTTGTTTAGATAGTCCAGTACGGGCAACTATGTCTTTTTGCTTTAACTTATTATCTAACATATAGTGCTTTATTTGTAAGATAAGATCATCTTGATTTTTTACAATATTATACATATAAAATTACTCCTAAATTTATTCAAAAAAGTATTGACATAGCAATACTAGTATTGTATAATTATAACTGTCAAAAGGATAAGACATACAAGTCCAATCCGATTGGTATTATTATATCACGATTTACTCAAAAAAGTAAATCAAAAAAATTGAAAAAAGTATTGACATAACAATACTAGTCATGATATAATAAAGACAAGTTAAAAGAGAAGCAAAACAAACGATCTTGATTGATCCGCAGAGTTTAAAATCTCACTTAACTTGATACCAGTTAAGATGCTGGTTACAAAAATTAAATAAAAAAAGATGATAAAGGCGTTCAGCCTTAATCAAAAAAGGCTTTCTGCCCATATCATCTTTGGGATTTCGGTATCCCTGAACCTAGACAATTCTAGGATACCATATCTTTTCTAAAAAGTCAATTCAGACTTTTTAAATCCCTATTTAAAACGGTTAAACACAACCGAATAAAAGAAGAAAAGAATACTTCTATAAAAACTCATGGTAACGCCATAACCCATGTAAAAAAGATGATAGGGTAGAGTGTCGCCCGATGCAATAAGTGACATTAAGGTTATTTAGCTAATAACCCATTAGTTAGTATGTATGGCTAATGTCGGGAGACACCAGCAACGCAGAACACTATACATTACATTGAACGGTATAACTTAAGGGTGTTTTATAAACACTCTGAAAAATCTTTTTTGAATTAAAACATCAAAACCAAAAGATTAACAATGAATCAACCAGTTATAAAGCTGGTTAAGATATCATAATTCTTTTATAGGTCGATGATGGGCTATAAATAACACTTTGCTTAGTATGCTCGCTTTACGCCATGCCACTGTCTAAGACACCGCTATTTATAGTCATTCATGAACTTATAAAAATCCAGCCTTGAAAAGCTGGTCGTAGTGTTAGGAGGTAAACAACTATGAAAAGAATGAGATACTATATTGACTATGTCGATAAAAAAACAGACATCGAATACTCAACTGGTTTTGCAACAAAAATTGAATGTTGGGCATTTATTAGAAAGAATGAAAAGGACATTCATTTAACTAAAAAACCATATACGAGTGATTTTCTTGATTGGTTTTTTAGTGAAGGAATAGCGTAAACCAAAGGCACGATCTAAAAAAGATTGTGTCTTTTTTATTTGTAACTATTTAAAATCCCGCTTTTATGTAGGGTAACTTAAGAAAGAAGGTATATTATTATGAAAAAACTAACAATCGCAGAAAGAAGAGAAAAAGAACTAGATATATTAATTAGTTATAAAACTAGCAACCCAACACCAGCGGATTATAAAGAAGCACGTAAAATAATGAATTCTTATTATCGTTTGTGTGGATTAGCTAATAGGAATTTAATGCTTACAAACAATGAAAATACTTATAATCGAGTAAGCACTCATAAGAGTGAAGAACGAGAAAGTAAATGGTTTAAACGATTACAAAAAACTTTCAAAGAAATCTATGGACTAGATCTTTTTTATGTGTCATGGTATCCATTAATTGGTGCAAAAGATACAACAAATGGAGGCATACAAGAATTAGTTCATGCTATTTTCTATAATTAGATTTAGAAAGAAGGTATATTATGAGTATTACATATAACAAAGAAATCAACAAAAAAATCAGAATCTATTTAACGGAATCAATCAAAGATTGGTTAGAAGCACACGAGTATGATAAAAAGGACTGTGAAAACAGTCCTTTTCTTACTTACTGGAATATCATAACAGATGAAATCAACGGCGGTATTTATGATAAATACACCAACTTTGAAAAGTGGAAACATTTCCACATGGGGTTGCGTGGTTTTGGTGCTGATATTTATTGTCTATACAAAGATGATGAAAGAGTATCAAGTATTATCATGAAAGACTGGACTGGAAGAGAAGTTGTTGACGTGGAAGAAACGGCAAACTTAATGGATTATCTTTGCTTTAGGGAGTTTAGAAAGCTACTTAAAAAAGAAAGTAATATTATTATTTAGGAGGTTATTAATCATGAAAATAATACATACAAACAACGATAGTTTATTTACAATCAAAGAAACGCCAAACGGGATTTTTGTTAAAGGGTTTGGTAATGACGATAATGAAATGTGTATACCCGATCATGAAATAGTAATGTTGTTAAATTATTACCATAATTGTAAAGAAGGGTTAGAATCACAAGATTATATTAACGATAAACCATATACACTAAACGATATTAAATAAAAGGAGTGTTTGAACGATGGAACAATATTTATATGCTGATGAATATGATGACAATGAGATTAAAATTCTAACGGTTGGGCAACTGTTAGAATTTTTTAATAAATCGGATGATAAAAAGAACGGTTCAAGTTTAGATGATTATATTAAAGACAATATAAGAATGGATCTTATTGAACCGTTTTGTCCACATAAAGAAGCAGAAACGGTTGTTTGTGATTTACAGCCATTAGCAAAACAGTATATCTTGCAAGAAGCTGAGAAGGTTTTTAATGGTATGCCGTGGGTAGATACTCAAGAAGAACTGGATAACGTGTATCATGAGAAAATCAAGAACTTATATGATACGGTTAATTTTTCAGAGTTTGTGGCGTATTTATAGATTGAATATTATAGACAAGTCGTGTTTTGACTTGTCTATTTTGTTGAACTTATAAAAAGAAAGTCCCGTAAAGGGCAGAAAGAAGGATATTATGACAAAATATAGAGTGATTTTTGGTTATTTCAGCGAACTTGTAACAGTTGACGAACCTACAACGGACTACGGCACAATTTTAGATCTTGCAATCGATCAACTAGAATCTGATGGAAATATGGGCGTATTTGTTTCAGATGAAGATATAGAACGTGATGGGATCACTGATGATATGTATATCACTGGTGGAAATCACGGACTGAACTTATATCACGGTGGTAATTTTATGATAGAAAGAGTTGACGAGTAGGAGGAGGAAAGAACAATGGAAAAAATACAATTACATAAACCACAACCGATAGATATAGCCGTTGCGATTGTAGGAATTGCAATGGCTATTATTGCGTTTATAAAGATCCCGCAAGCCTTTATATTAGAAGCGTTGTTGGTAATGATTACCGCTGTCTATATGCTTGCTTGCGTTGGATTTTTTGATGATGATACAGATACAGAATAAGAAAGAAGGTACAGAACGCAATGAAAACAAAACAGAATAAAACAATCAAGATCCTATTAGCCGTAGCACTCATGTTTACGGCTTTTTTAATCTTTGGAAATACTGTACACGCAAAGACAAAAAGAAGCACGTACAGAACGATAAACGGCATTTATAACAGTGACGGCACAATTGATACGGCAGATGGTTATTGTTGGAAAGTACGCAAGGGATCATATGCCTATCCAGGGACTACCGTTGTAACTGTAAAATTTAACACACACGCCACAAAGAACAAGCTCGATGATTCTATTGTAAAGATCAATGCAAAGAATAGAAATATCCAGCTTATAAACGATTATATACGGCATGAATACGATCTAAACGCCTATAAGGTAAAGTATATCAGCACTGGAAAACTAACGGATAAAATGATCCGTGAACGTGCTGTAAAGCATACGATTTACGTGGAAATTATTAAAAGTATTTCTGCTGGTGGTAGACATGGAACGTATGGAAAAAACTACTACATTGCCTATAACAAACGTGTACGCAAAGGAAAGCACGTAACAAGCTATTGTGTATGGAATCCTTGCAATAGTTACTGCGATGACGTAGAAGCCGTGACAGATAATGGAAAAATCAGATAAGAAGGAAGGTTGGAAATCATGACAACGATTACTATATACAGAAACAAACGCAACAAAAACAAATATATAGAAGTCCATAACGATGGATATTACCATAACTCTGTAAAACAGTATATGCAATGGAAAAAAGATCACAATGGAAATCAGCTTGCCAAACCTATCAGAAATGAAACTGGGGATCGAGTATTGCATAGATGGAAAAAAGCAAACCTGATGGAGCTACTGGAAGATTATGAACTGATTACAGCATAGGAGGATGGAAGAAATTATGAAAGATTATAGAACGATTATTGATAGTGATACAGTAGAAATGTTTTGCACGACTTTAAATAATTACTTAGAAGATAGTTTTGAAGGTTGTATGCTGGATAACTATTTCTTTGATATTGGAAATAGTAACATGAGATGGGGCAGAATCAAACTAAGAAAGTACGTGATGATCTTAGAAAAAGGCTTGAATGAATGGTCTAGTGTCAACGAATTGTACATGACAGACAGCGAAAAGAAGTATAGAGAACTGTTGGATATGTACTATAAAGATCGTGAAGAATATGAGAAAGAAGAACTGGAAACGGCATAGAATAGGAGGATGGAAGATCATAAAAGAAAGAGAAGTAAGAACCGCAAAGAAGTTTGGAATTTTAGATAAATGTCAAGAACTAGAACAAGAACTCTTACAAATTGGCAGAGTTGAAAAGATAGAATTTGATCTTAATGGATTTTACAGTGATATATATCAAGTAATTATCTTAGCAATATATGATATTCCAGCAACTTTGGAAAACTATTTTGAAACACGGAAGGAAGTCGTGAAAAATATCATCAAGGTTGCTGGAAATTATGGATTAACAAGAACAGAAGATGCTATCGAGGACTACGGAACGACATTTTATTTTGTGTTTCGTTGTTCTAAAGAATGGAAAAATAAAGAAACTAAAAGATAACCAGGAGGAACAATAGATATGATTGGAAATAGATATGAATTGAAAAAAGATGAAGCAGAACTAAAAGAAATTGAAAATGATCTTGCAAAATATCTTAATGTGCCATTTGTAAAATGTAGCTACGACAATGTAAATAGTCATAAGTATAAAGATAAGAATGAAATTGAATATAGAAATAAAGAAGCAATGGAAACTGGTTTATATGATATGTGTGATTACATTATTAACTATGAAAAATACAATACGCTAGATGGCTATAAACAAAATAATGGCGGATACGATGGGGAGGTGTATGAATTGTTATATCTTAAGGGAAATGGAAATTATATTGTGATTACAAATATCGCAGAATGATTTATAAGAAAGAAAAGGAGGAACGATAGAATGGAAAAGAACTTCAAAGATTTATACTTTGTATCTGTTTATTACAGTTTTGATTGTGATTCACCGCTTTATGTTTTTAGTACAGAAGAAGAAGCGGCTGCATTTATTAGAAAACAATATCAGCATGAATTAAACATAGAATGTAGAGAATTGGAAATTGATATGAGTGTTTCTGAAAAGGATTATAGTGATTATGGATTATTTGTCAATATATCCGATGATGGAAACTTTGCACGTATAGAACAAGTAAATGACGAACCATCATTTATTGAATGGAACCTAACAACATTAAGAAATGATTTGTAATAAAGGAAGGTACATAGAATGGAAATTTTAAAGATGACAAGAACAAACATGGTAGTGATTCAGACAGTGGAAAAGGAAGAACGTAACACTTTTGATATTGGAAAAATCAAAGTCGCAGCCTTGCCACCGATCGCAAAGAAAGATCTTATCGCAGAACTTAAAAGTAAAGGCTTCTGCGATGGAATGATTCATACGGCTATGCAATGTAGGTTGGAAGATCTAAACGGCTACGTGAACGTGTGGAAGTATGTAGCATATATCCTTGCGGTAGAACTGATGGAAAGATTATAAGAAATGATTAGGTTTAAATTTAAAGATCGTAACGGAAAGATTTTGTTCTATACGTTTGATTCAGTTAGTGAAGCTAGACATTTTGCAAAAGAAAACTTCTTGCATTTCTTAGGAATATGGATACGACTGTTTTAGAAGGAAGGTGGAAATTATGATCGTAAAAAATACTTATCCCGATGGAAGAACAGAAATTTTTTGTGATACGCCCGATGAATACAATGACTTATGCTGTGAGTACGATCTTGAAGATTGCGGCATGAGTGGAAAATACGTTGGATCTAGTTGGAGTCATGATGATAAGAACAATGTAGATGTTTATTATAAATGTACAGAACAGTAGAAAGTAGGTGGAAAGAATGCAAAAATTAAAGAATAATGTAAAGATTGTTGGAAAATATAATATCACCTTCTTTGATGCGTACGATAAAAAAGTGCCGTATCAAGGAATCACGGTAGAAGAATTCGATAAAAATGATAAGTTTATAGAAGGAAGTAAAAAAACAGTTTACTTTAGAGCAGATAGAAATTACATAATTCCTTCTTTTAATACAGAACAAGAAATAAACAACCTTAGTACATATAAAAATCATTCAAGGTTGAAAGCAACACGGCAAGTTATTATAACAAGTGACGTATATTAGAAAGTAGGTGGAAAAAATGAGTCGCAGAACGACAATGACAGCACTTGTGTGCCACGTAGAACGCAAGTATAACACGTTATACTTTACGGAAAATCCGCCAAACGCTGGAATTGACGATGATTTGTTTGGATACAGATATTTCTTGTTATTCAAGAACACGTTCGGAATTTTTCGGAAGTATAGAACGCAAGAAGAAGCAATTGACGGCATGACGGAAATTTTAAAAGAAGATCCAGCTAATCTATTCAATTTCTCTATGTGCCGTGCATAGCTTATTACATAGCCAATTAAAGGCTTTTACTGTCTGTAATGAAGCAGACTACACCTTAACGGAAATACCCGACTATTGAAGCTAATAGTTGCTTTAAATGAACGGAATGACTGTACTACTGATTGATGGTAGTGACGTATTGGAACGGAAAAACGGTGGCGTATGATAGATAAAAGAGTGCTTTTATCGGTGGGTTCAATTCCCACCTCGCTACTTCACACGATGGAAATTATCGTGTATAATATAAGAGAACTGTTAATATTTTAAAGTCCTAAATAGGCAGAAAGAAGGAAATTATGTACGAGTTTAAAGAATTGATCTTGCCTGAACATTTTAGACACGCCTCATACGGAGGATTTTGTGTAAAACCTGGAATGTTTTATGGTGTAGAGAAAGAAACTGGAAAATTAGTTGCTACAACGGGCTGGAATGTAAATGGATTAACAAACATTTATATCCAACACGAGCCAAAGTCACAATGGAACAACGACTTATGGGAAGATCTTTACGATGATTATGGAAAACCTTTAATCACGATTGAAGAGAACGACTTGCAACGGATTAGTAACAAGGTCAAAGCTTTTCAGGAAACGGCAATGGATTTTGAAACGTGGGCAGACGAAAACGGATATGATGAAGAATATTGTGAAGATCTTACTAGAGAAGAACTAGATCAGATAGAAGAATCTTATGAATGGTATTACTTTATGGAATATCCTGAGTTTGTAATCCAACTTTTAAAAGAACGTTGGGATTTAGAAAATATGAATATGGAGGAAAGTAAAGTTATGGAAAAAATTTATGGTGTAAGTAGTAAATTTGACTTCGGAAGATGGGATCATATTGTATACGTTTTTGAGAATCAAGAAGATGCTGATAGGTGGCTTGAAACAGAAGAGTTTGATTTTCGAGAAAGAGAACTTATGACAAAGAAAGAAGCAATTGAACTTGTTGGAAAAGAAGATGTAGATAATGCGATTACTTATGAAAGATAGGATGGTGGAAATTATGAAATCATATAAAGAGTACGAAAGAGAGTTTATTGGAGATAGTGATATTGCGGCTTTAATTTTTGTAGGCACAACAAAAGACGGATTGAAGGCGAATATCTTAAATTTTGGTTGTGATGGAAGATATAATGCTTATATTGTGGATGAGAACGCAAAGATCGGAGATCACTATACCTTAGAGATGGAATTTGAAACATCATCAGGATTCAGGGCATGGCTCAAAATCTATGACGATGTAGGATTGATGGCAGATTATAAGGCAGACAAAATTAGAGTATATCGTGCTGGAGATTTTGGTTGCATTATTCAGCTTATCGGGGAAAAAGAATAACGGAAAATTTAATACAAGAACAAAGTAATCTAGGAAGATGCAGAAATGTATCTTCCTTTTTTAATGGAAAGATATGAGGTGGAAATTATGAACAAATATAGAGATTATTATAGTGCAATTGTAGAAACAGAAAACGGATTAGATATTGATGTTTTGGAATTAGTTGATTGTGAGTTAGAACGACAGAAATATGGAGAACAACCAATCGTCGGAATGATTGCAAGTGATATTATCAATGAATTCAAAGAACATCAATTTACATGGCGTGACATTGTAGAGGTTCATGGAAAATATTATGCAGAGGAGTTCCCGATTAGCGGTATCATGGATTGTTCTGACGCATATCAGATTGATGATTTTTTAGATGCTGTAGCTGAAAAATACAATGTTGATCTTAGAAAAGAACAAATTAAAACTTATGTGATGGATAATATTGACTTCAATCCTGAGGAAGTAGAATTCGAGGCAGAGGATTGTGGTTGCTATATTGATGGAAAACCTGAATGGTTTGATATAGAAGAATAGAGGTGGAAATTATGGCATGGAATCATATTAAATTTGAAGATGGATCTAATCCATATATTTGTAAAACTGATAAAGAGCTGGAAAGAATGAAACGGAAATATGACCTTGTGCAGCTTGACGGAAATTTTTGGTTAGCAAAAGATCATAAGGCAAAAGCAGACTTAGGTGGATTAATGTTTTAAAGATTAGGAGAAATGAATATGCAGACAGTAAAATTTGTAACAAAGGAAAATGATAAAGCAATATGTTGGTGTACGACAAATGATTTTGTCACATTCAGAGATTTTATGCAATATATTCTTGATAATACGAATAATCCACATGATTTTATGATTGTTGATACCAAAAAAGATCTTGTCTATGACTTTTATAGAGTTGCAACGAAACAGTATGGCATGAGAAAAAGAACTTTTGAGGAAAGAATGAATGGTGTTCAGACAGGAAAATGGAGTAAATATACAAAAGAAGAATTGAAAGCCTTATAGAAAGTTTTATTACAGATAGGAGTGGAAATTATGAAAGAAAATTATATTGTAGTTACATCAGGCGGAACAGTACGTGCAACATTAACAAGTAGGGCAAAAGAAATCTTAACTGAATTCAAACCAAAAGGATGCCCGTTTGGAAATTATTCAATGTTAAATCTATTACAAGATTGGCTTGGTATGTATTCATGGCAGTTACCAAAGAACAAACCTATGTCATTAGTTGAGTGTGTTGAACGATTGGACACGGATGGAACATCTATCTATAAAGAATCAATGATTCGATTGATTGAAGCAGTAGCATAAAAGAAAAGTTTTATCGCAGAATAGGAGTGGAAATTATGATGATTTATGAATTAGAAAGACCAGATATTGATTGTATTATTGATTGTTGTGAGAAATTAGAAGCAGAAGAAAAATTAAAAGTTCTTTATTTTGGAGAAAAAGCCAATCTTATATTATACATCCACAAAGATGTGGATTATTGCAGAGCAACCGATGAGTTTAATTTGGTAACTTGTTCTACTTACAAAGACGGAAAAATCGTAGATAGTACGGATGATATTCATGTTACCGACGGTTCATTATACAGAGAACTCGATCGAATTTATCACAATGATTTTAGAAAGTTTATTTAAAAATAGGAGAGTAAGATTATGAATACAGAAACAAAACAAGAAATTATCGGAATTAAGAAGAATGGAGGAAATATTATGACATTGAAAGAAATGATTTTTAAAGGATTGTGTGATGGAACAGTGGAAATCATCAATAATTCAAATGATGATTGTATTGCTTGCCAGATTGGAGAATTTTGGTTTTACTTTATTGGAAGCGAAGATGAAGATTTAACATCTGATGAAGTGTATGAATCATATACTAAAGAAGAACTTGCAGAAATGATTTATTCAACACTGTGTGATATGGCAAATAATGGGTTTGATGAAGTTGAATATTATAAGGCGTTTTTGGAAGAAAAATACATGAATAAACGATGACTTAATTAGATAGGAGAGTGATTGGTTATGGAAAATAATGAAGTAAAAAGAATTGCAAACATCTTATTCAATATGTCTTTGGGAATGGACTATGACACGTTCGTAGATGATTGTAAAGAAGATATGAAAATGTTAACTGAAAGCATTGGAAATTTATCTAAGGCAATCGGAAAATTGTCTAAAGCGGATGATTCTCTATTTTATGTATTGCAGAATATTGCAGATAACAACGCAGATATGGAAAATAGATTGGTCAATGCAGATGGATCTATTAATTAATAGAATGTCAATTTTATCGTAGGAAGGATGGAAATAATTATGAGAGTTTTAGTAGAATCAAATTATGGAACAACGACCAAACCAGATGGTCTTGGTGCAGTATGTAAATTGGTATGCAGCCCAGACTCAAAAAGAAATTTCTATTGGTATGGAAATGATATGGAATTAAATAGTAGCTTAGGTCCCGACATCCGACAATGTGGAACACGAGAAGAATTGTTGGAAAAATTAAATAGACGAAAGAAAAATTATGAAATACGATTACAAAATCTTTCTTCTGATTTATTTCTTAATCAAAAAGGCAAAGTGGTCTTTGAGAACTGTCTTAAGCAAGATATTCTTATGTATAAGACTTTTATTGAAGCACTAGAAAAACAATAGGAAGGATGGAAAATTTACATGAAAAGATACATAATAGATGTTGTAGAAACATATAAGAGATCCGTGGAAATTAAAGCAGAAACAGAGGATGAGGCAAGAAATATTGTAGCGGAAAAGATCAACACAGGAGATATTGATATTCCTTGTGATGGATGTGGTTACGACTATGAGTATGAGTTATTCGCAAGTGAGGTAGAGGAAAGCGAAGCGTAATTTTCAAGGACTGTTTACTACAGTCAGAGAAGATGATAATATATACATATTAGTTGATGTGCCAGATGATCAGAGAAACTTAAAGAACAGAGCAAAGGAGAGTAAATTATGCCGTTGGTTTTATTATTAATAATTGTATTTATCATTCCAGAGGATACTTTGGAATATATGTTAGGAGCTATATTAGGTGGCGGTTATGGAATTTTAATGGTTATAGCATTTGTTGCTATTTTGTATGGGATTTATAAGTTCTTTTCCGATCTTTGGAATGGAAGATAGAATGGAAAATATTATTTGATAAAGTAGATTATATATGGAAGGAGTTATGAATATGAATAAATTCAAGCATTATGGGAAAGATGTATGGGTTCAGACATTTACAGAAATAAACTGGGTAGATGGACTAAAGAAAAACGGATTAGAATATGTAGCACTTCCAGATCTTGAACATGAAGTATATAAATATGTTAAGAATGGAAAAGAGAGGTATGCTCTAATTCATTATCCTGATGTACCAGAGGAAGCTTTACAGGAAGTGTATATAATAGAAAAGATCCCTGATGATCTTAGTTGGGATAACATAATAGAAGATTACAGACAGCAGAGTAGAGGATATGAACCGATGAAACTGCCAACACGAGCAAGGCTATTGTATGATAAAGCCGATCACATAGCATATGAATTGGAAAAAGAAGATCCCAATTTTGCTAAAAATTTTTGGCATAGACCTACAGGATACATTGATCCTAAACGATTTAAGTCGGCTCTTACTTTGCTTGGAACAAGTATCGAAGAACTAAGGGAAATGGATCATTCCGATACGCCAGAAATTGATGAACTAGAATTAGAGTGAATACAAATTAATATAGGTAACTAGGACACAATGGAAAATTCCAGAGTGTCTTTTTTTAATACAAATTTTACATAAGAAAGGTGGAATTAATTATGAATCTAAACGAAATGGAAATCCCTTGCGATCCAATTTTGGATAAAGCAAAGAGAGACGAGCTGGTGCAGAACACAGAGCTTTTGAAACAAGTAACAATCAAACCGATCCCGTGGCTTCCTGGACGAGATTATATTACTACGGAACAGGTAGCACGATTCTTTGATGGAGATGTTGATGAAGTCAAGAGGCTGTGTACGAAGTATCGTAAAGAGTTTTTGGAAGATGGAATGGAAGTTAAGACAGTGCAGGAGATCATTGATGGTCAGGACGCAGCAACGGAAAAACAGAAGGGAAGAATCATGGTAACGTATCCGAACGGATTAAATATCTCATTCGGCTATAAAGGTGCTAAGGTGTTTACTCTTAAATGTTTAATCCGACTTTCACTACTGATGGAAACTTCAAGCCTTGCTGAGAACGTAAGACATTATGTTTTTATTAATGACTACATCACGATGGAAGAACGAAGAGAACAAGAACAGGTAGAGGCAGGTGTGCAGCTTGTTGACACAACGGAAATTTTAGGCAGAAGAATTGATCTGTATAGAAGCATTGAAGATCCGTTGTTCTTAGCAAGAGATGTTGCAGAATGGATTGATTATAGTAAACGTCCTGATGGAAGTTATAGAACGGATAAAATGTTACAGGCGATTGATTCAGAAGAAAAATATAAGACCAAAATCTTAACCGCTAATAATGTTAGCGGGTCAAATTTAGGTCAGATTGATTCTACGGGAAAGACTATTAATCCATTTTGGTTTCTGACAGAAGATGGACTCTATGAAGTATGTATGCAGTCACGCAAACCGATTGCAAAACAGATGAAGAAACAGATTAAAGAGTACCTTAGAAACATCCGTAAGACAGGTGGTGCAGTTGACTTTGGAAAAGAATCACAGTTCATTGAACACTACTTCCCGTCATTCTCTGAGGACGTCAAGCTTGCTATGGTAACCGATCTGCGAACACAAAACAAAGAACTCAAAGAAGAGAATCAGAAGTTACAGAATGACAATAAGTTATTAGCAGCGGAAATTTTGACATGGGATGATCGCAATAAGATGAACGCTGGTATTAGGAAATTGGCTGCGGTAACAGGAACACAGTTTTCTGTGATGTGGAACGAGCTGTATAAGAACTTACAGTATAAATATCAGATTGATGTTAAGAAACGTGGAAAGAAACCATTTCTACAGTGGATTCAAGAACATGAATGGGATAAGGTACTGAAAGTCTTTTGTGCAATGTGTGAAGCTAGAAACCTATCTCCAACAGATATGTTCCAACAGACAGCACCAGTGGAAAATTTATATGATAATGAAGATGAGGATGATGAAGTATGGAATTAGAACAGGTTGTTCATTTCTTTGAACAGTTCTGCGGAATATCTTTTGTGTTATATGTGATTGTTTTCCTAGCTTGGTTATCGCTAAGAAAAATTAATCGTGAACATAATAAGGTATATTTAAGCAAATATATAGACGTATTAGAGGAAATATTAGAAGCTATTATGAAGCCTATGAAAGTAATTACGACATTATGGGTTATCGTAGCTTTCGGAATGCTTATTTATCAGCTGATTTAATTCCATATAATAATTTTGGCAAAGAACCGAGTGGAAGGTTCTTTTTGTTTTACGGAAATATTTGGCAGGAACCGATTTGGCAGGTCGGTTCTTTGTCAAATTTATTATACACAAATTAATGATTAACTAAGCATAGAATTGTTAATAGGTAAGGTGTTAATTACATAGAGAACTAATAGGAATAGAATAGGTTTCTATTAGGATTGGCACACTAATAGTTGGAATTAAATGTTGATTTTATTCCTATTGGTTTACGGAATACAGTTATACAAAAATAATGAGTGTAGAGAAAAATAAGACAGTTTAGAAAGGAAGATGAAGAATGAACCTACAGTTAGTAAAAACGGAAAATTTTAATGATATAGCGTGTGATTTTTATAGTGCTGAGGACGATATTTGGATGACAAGAAAGCAGATCGGAGAGGCACTGGAATATGGAGATCCACAGAAAGCAATTGATAATTTGCACAATAGATATAGAGATAGACTGGATAAATATTCAGTTACCCTCAAACTGGGGGCTACTGATAACAAGAAGTATGACACTACACTCTATAATGAACGTGGCGTGATGGAAATTTGTAGATGGAGCAGACAGCCAAAGGCAAACGCCTTCATGGATTGGGTTTGGGACGTGATTGGAGTGTATCGTCATGGAAATTTAAGAACAGGAACTCCTGTGACAACAGTAGAACGGTTTCTTACAGAGCAGACAGAACTTATGAAGCAGATGGAAAGAAACAATGAACGTCTGTATAACATCACTATTAAAGGTTTCAATCAGTTAGCAGACATTGTTAAAGAAATGAAAGCGGAGCGGAAAGAACTGTATAAGCAGATTGGCAAGCCTACGAAAGATATTCCAGTTGTGGATACGGAAAATGCTATTGCAGAATACAAACTTAATGAATGGAAATCCAACGTGTATTCAATCATCAATGATATTTTGAAAGAATCTGATGAGTTAGGAACTACTACAAGAGATATTCTTAAAGAGACATATAGGTATCTTACCAACACATATGGAATTGTGTGGGAGCAGGATCGAAAAGAATACAAAGAGAAGTATAATATCGGGGAAAGAGGTAATGTACCAACGATTGATCTTTGCTATGACAAATATCCTGACCTATTGGTTAATTCATTGGAAAAACTTCTGCGACAGTTCCGAAAAGAGAACGCACAGCCTGATTGGGATGAAATGAAGATTAAGATTACCAATTATGCTAATCACATTGGAAATAAATCTAAAGGTGGAACTTCTGTTTATCGGAAAATCTATAATAAGATGACAGAGAATGGCGTTAACTGGGATGAATATGCTCATGGACTGTCTAAATCTCAGCTTATTAAAACAAATGCAACTTTATACAACAGATTTTACGAAGCTGCGGTGGAAATTATTTCAGAAGAATAAGGAGTGTGATATAATTATGAAACAAAACAGAAAAGGAGCTGTCTCGGATGGATAAATTAGAAAAGAGAAAAGAAGAAGCTAAAGAATATAGGAAATTAGTTGATAAATGTTTAGCTTTAATGGATAAATATGTTGGAGTAACATTTGGAATTCCTGTATGGGTAGATCGTGGCTCTCATACACTAGAATTTAAAAAGAATGGAACTGATGAATGGAGACTCCTAACAAAAGAAGAAGTATCTAATATTATTGAAAAATATGAGATATTAGATTCTGTAGCAGCAAAGATTACAAAAGAAACCAATATGGGATATTGAAATGAAACAAATATTTGATCAGAAGGAGTGAGAGTAAATGGAAGATAGATATATGTATGAAGATATGAGCAAAATTTTAAAAGATAGACAGATTGGAGATTTTAAATTGTCTCATTTTACAATAAGCAACCAGGATGGATACGCCATGTGTCATGGAATTGCACCAGGAGATTATGTGAGATTAGAACATAGAGGAAGTGTCTTAATGTCTAATACACCAATGGAAAAAAGAACTAATGAAGATTTTGTAACAAACGCTCACGGGAAAGTTTTTATTGGTGGACTTGGAATTGGTTTGATTCTACTTGCGATTCAAGATGATCCAATGGTAGATAAAATCATTGTAGTGGAAAAGAATCAGGAAGTTATTGATTTGGTAGCAAGTCAGTTGCCATTGAGTGATAAGGTGGAAATCATCTGTGCAGATGTGTATGATTATATTCCAGAAGAATTATATAATACGATTTATATGGATATTTGGAGCTTTATTAACGAAGGTGTTTGTTACGATGAAATGTATCCACTCATGGATAAATACGAACAGTATTTAGATGTTAATGATGAAGATAGATATATTGATTGCTGGTGTAGATATGAGGCAGAGCATGGTATTAGAATTTAGAAATTGAGGTGATGGAAATGATTAAGATTTTTAAAGATATGAGTGATAGCGACTTAAAATCTATTTGGGAAAAATATGTTAGGGCTAAAGAAGTTGGAAAAACCTGTGAAAGCTTTAGAGAATATGCGAGAAAGTGGAAAAATGAACTTTATTCAGAAGACACTTTGCAATTCTCAGGGCTTGTAATCGCAGTGGAACAACAATTTTTTGAAGAAATAGCGAAAAGATATTTTGAAAAGGAATGATGTAAAATGGAAATATTAACATTGAAGGGCAATGGAAAATCTAAATTTCTCAGTGATTTTATTGATAGTTCTCGATCAGAAAAATGCTTTGTAATCATATTTGAAGATGAAAACATTTCTCGCAGTCTGTTTTCAAGATGTGATAATTTTATTTTAGATGATTCGCAGAGTATTAAAGAGGAAATGGAAAAATATTTAGGAATTGTTGAAAATTGGAGTGACAAACTGGAATATTTAATAATATATAGTATAGATAAATCCGAAAAAGATATGATCAATTGTGATGTATATTATTTATTAAATCAGATTAAAGATCAACCGTTCTTTAAAGAGCTAACTTGCATTGTAGCTTGTAAAGAATAAAGTAATTAAAAAGGAGTGATTAAAATGGAAAAATCTAAGGCATATACACCAGAAAAACCATATATGTGTGTTTACGAAACAAAAGAAGATGGAATTGGTTATGCGACATTTGACAACGAAGAGGCTTTAATGGAATTGTTAAATGAGTGCAGAGAAAACGGAGATAAGATTTTAGATGCCTGCAAGGTTGAGGATCGTTATGAATTCAAAGATGGAAAATTTGAGTCTAAATATCAAAGAATGTATGAATATGCAGTCATTAAAGCGATCAAAGATAAGCATAAGGAATTATGTAATAAATTAAGAAAAGTAATTAATGAAAGGATCGCTATAGAAGAAAAACTAGCAGATACAAACATGCCGTATCAAAAATATATGCATTTATTGCGTGAGAAAGAGGATATTGAAAAAAAAGAAGAAAAGTTAAGTCAGAGGAAACAAATCGTAAGAGATATGTTAGATGTCTGCTATGAAGCGGTATGGGAATGTGATGATCATATAGATAAAATGAAACTTTGATAGAAAGGAAAGTGGTAAGTATGGCTAAATATGAAGGTACTTACGCTTGTGGGCATGATGGCGTAGTAAATGTGATTGGAAAAATGAGTGAAAGACAGAGAAAAGCTGACTATGCTTTTTCTCATTTATGTCCGAAATGTGCAAAAGAAGAAAAAGAAAGAAAAATTGCAGAAGAAAACAAAAAGTCTAAAGAACTATCAGAAGAATACGGATTCCCAAACCTAACAGGAACGGAAAAACAAGTAGCATGGGGTAATACCATTCGATTGGGTTTTTACAATGAGTTTGAAAACGACAGAACGGCACAATCTATTATTGAGAATGAAACGACAGCTTCTTTTTGGTTAGACTTAGACCGATTTATTAGTAAACAAGATTTTCTGCGAAAATATAAACGAACTAAGAGGGAGAAAGAACGTCGAGAAAGAATCATTAGTATTGATGCTGTGGCACCAGAAAGATTAGAACATGAAGGTGTTGTGGAAATTGTTAAAAAACTTGATAAAATATGCCTGTTTTATCTGAAAGATCAGGACTTCATCAATTTGGTTAAATCAAAAGATTATAGATGGAATGAAGATGATTGTTGTTGGTGTCGTTGTCTGACCGAGAAAAGCGGAAATTATGCTGATAGAGTAGCAGAAATTGGACATGGCTTATTGCAGAATGGGTTTGCAATTTGTATTCATGATAGTGAAATTACAGAAATGGCAATCAGTGGAAATTATAAAAAAGAAAACACTCGTTGGATTAATTACGATTCAGAAGATAAAGTTCTAACATTGCGTTGGAGCGCAAGGAGTAATGAAATTTACAATGCTGCAAGGAAAATTATGAATAATCGGTATAGTCGGGATAAAGGGTGTGTGGAAGTACCTATAGCCAATTACAGGTCTGTAAATAACTTTGCGAAAAAGTATGATTTTTGTTATACTGAAAATGCACTTGATGCTATCGAACAGTATAAAAAAGAAGTCAGAGAAATGAGAAGGGTTAAGGTGGACAAGTAATGGAATATATTAATCATTATACTCTGTTGACAGGGCATATGAGAAAATCTTATTCAGAGGAAATCAGTAGTGAAATAAGAACTAGAATGAGAGAGCTTATTGAATTTGATAGGAATGTATCATCTAATTACACAGTACCGTTTATGGATGGAACTAAATTGCACATTACTGCGGATGGAGCTTTCTATTGTGCAGAAGTTATATTAGAAGCTGAAGGCGAAAATATTGTATTGCTGACAACAGTAGGATGCAAAGATAGAAGCGGATTATCCCTTGCAATGAGATCAATAGAGTGTGCGTACAAAGATTTGTTTGGAAAATCCTTGGGTGAATATCACCCAGAACTGCCATTCATTGTAGATATTCCAACGCCATTTTGTACCATAATCTCAAACTGGTCAGGGGATTTTTGCAGAACATTGGCATGGTCAGTTTTTGATGACAAAGATGATCAGCCGACAGAAGAAAAAGTAGAAACAAATACAATTCGTAGAAGTGTAGAAGATCTTCACGGAGTAAAGAAAGATAATTATAAAGGACTTCCAGAGGAATTAAAAGAATTCAATTATTATTTTGCTGATTGTGGACATTCTATCCTTGCAATTCCAGAATGTAAGTTAGACGAAGCAATTAAAGATGGAGATTTGGATATGTTTGAATGTCCGTTCCCTGTAAAATATGTTCTTGAAAAAGGATATAGAATGTATAAAGATCATGTAGTTTGTGACGCAGAATATCATCCTGCATTTGGGTTAGTAATTGACGAAGAATGGGATGAATTTTAGAGCAACTTAATAAGATAGAACAAGTTAAAGCATATCATTTTTTGTAATGGTATGCTTTAAAAATATAGAAAGGAATGAGAGTAGGTGAAAGATAAAGAAAAGAAATTTATATCAAAAGGAGATATAGATTTTGCTTATGGTAAAGATGGAATGATGCATAGGGTATGGCAGCTTGAAGATTTAAGAAGGTTATATCATGGTGTTTTAACAGATGATATGATAAAAGATATGCATTGTACCTATAATATTTATGATCTATTCAGTGGAAAAGAGTTTCTACAAATGGTTGAAGAAGATTGTATTATAGATTATGATGGTTCTCTATCGGATATTTTCGTCGATGGATACAAAAGTAACTTAGGACTTGTAGCTAACAATTTTTGTCAAGGAAAATTCTTAGTAACAACGGAAATATTCAGAGAATTATGTGATGAATATGATATTCAAGTTAACTGGGCAAATAAATAAGCAAATGGAAAGGAAGTTGGATAAATGAGAGAAAATGCTAGGAAAGAAGGAGATTATATAATATCAGAAGATGCTCTTGGGACATCATATAAACACCCATCATTTGGAATGTTATCATTCAATCGTACTCATGGCGGGCATAGCAATTTATTTGGCAGTAGCATTCAGCATAACGATACAATCCATATGGTATTAAGGGAAGGTGTGGTTACAAGGGGGCTCAATGATGATTGGTATGTTGGAGAAGATGAGATTCTGGAAGTAGAAATGTCGCAATCACAATTTGCGGAATTAATTACTTCTATGAACGTTGGAACAGGTACTCCATGTACTATTAAATATTTACGTGGTAAAGGACGTATTAACGAAGCGGATTTTATCAATAAAAGACAGCAGATAACAAATGAATTTAAAGAGTCTATGAACGAGCGTATGAGCAATGCAAAAGAATTTTATGATGAAGTCAAGGAGCTTTTTACTACGAAGAAATCTATTGGAAAAGGTGATCGAGAAATGATTCTAAGAAGACTTGCCAACGTGACTCAAGGTATGGAATCTAGTTCAAAATTTATCTTTGATCAATTCCAAAATCAGATAGACAAAACAATTACAGAAGCTAAAGGAGAAATCGAGGCTTTTGCACAGAATAAAATTAATGCAATAGCTCAACAGGCTCTTGTAGAACAGAAAGAAGATATTTTAAAATTAGAGAATCCTGTTGATGTAAATCATATGGAACTTGATGAAGAATAAAACGAAAATTTGATAGGTGGTGGTACGAATGGTGGATTTGAATGATCACAAATGTACGTTTGAATATACAGATGATGAACTGTTGGAGCAGGGAAAGTTAGACATTCAGGTAAGATCACATGGAATAAGAGACGATAGAACTTTTTTAGAACAATATATAGTCTTGGAAGAAATCGGCAAGCGATGGATTCGAGAACATGAAAATATGAAGAAAGAAAATATCGTGAGTAATCAGTTCAAAAGCTGGAGCGATGATAAGTTGTTGAAATTTTATAAGGAACGAAAAGAAATTTATAATGGAAATTTCCCTATCTCGTATATTAATATGTTAGCGGAAATTTCTGATCGTTGGATTAAACAGAATGAAATTAAAGAGATAGAATTAGAAGAAGGTGCTAAATGAGAAAACCAATAACAAAATGTCCGCACTGCGGAAGTGATCGTGGAATGGCTGTTAGGTTTAAAGCTACTGGAACCGATATATATAGTTTTGATGGACATTTTCAAGATGAAGAAATTATTGAATACTGTACATATAATAAATGTATGACATGCTGTGACTGTGGTAAACGTATAATGAGTTATGATGAATTTATGACACATTATGCAATTGATGAATTAACAGGTAAGCATTTAAAACAGTGAAAGGAGAATTTTATCTCCATATATAGAGGGGAGTGATGCCATGAGTAACACAGGATGGATTAAACTCCATCGGAAAATTACAGATCATTGGCTATGGGAAGACAAACCATTTGCCAGAGGACAAGCAATGATTGACTTACTTATTCTCGCAGGTTATAATGATCAACCTAAGTATGTTGATGGAAACTTAGAAACAGTCGAGCGAGGATCGATGGTTACTTCAATCAGAAGATTGTGTGATCGATGGGGGTGGAGTAATTCAAAGGTTATCAAATTTTTAAAGACACTGGAAAACGACAGTATCATACATGTAAAAAGCGACACTAAAAAGACGGTCATAACTATAGTAAATTACAGTGTTTATCAAGGTTTTGTAGACGAACAAGCTACACAGAAACGACACCAAAACGACGCAGAAGCGACACATAAAAAGAAAGTAAAGAATAATAATAAATATAATAATAATAATATAAAGCGATTCACACCGCCTGATTGCGAGCAAGTCTCCAGATATTGCCAGCAGAGACACAATGGAATTGATCCAGAAGAGTTTGTGGATTATTACACAGCCAAAGACTGGATGATGGGCAATAGCAAAATGCAAGACTGGAAGGCAGCAGTACGAAACTGGGAACGTAATCAGGCTAAGAAGAACGCTAAACAAAAGTCCAAGGTAACAAACCTTCCACACTTAGAGTGTGATCGTAACTATGATTTCGATGCGTTAGAAAGACAGCTTTTTGAGAAGCAGATGACAGGATAAGTTTGACGAAAGGATGGAAAAATGTCAGAAAATATTTATATTCACTACGGAAGTGATAAGTTTGAGAAAGAGTTGTTTATGTCAATTGTGAACAGAAACATGATTAACAAACCATTTGGAGGTTTATGGGTATCGGATATAAAGGCGGATCAGCCGTGGGAGAAATGGTGTATTGATAATGATTTTAGAATTGATAAACTAGACAAAAACTTTAAATTTACATTGGATGATTCGGCAAATATTGTTGAATGGACAGCGAAAGCCGATTTAAAGCAGGTTCCAACGCAAGATCTATCGGGATATCTCCCAGAATATTTATTTGATACAATGGGCGTTGTGCCAGATTTTGAGAAGATGGTCGAAGATGGAGTTGATGCAATTAAGCTTAATTTATCCAAAGGTGATTATGAGTTATATTATGAGCTTTACGGTTGGGATTGTGATAGTATTCTGATCATGAATCCTGATATTATTAGACCATTGTAGAAATTGAATAACAGAATGAGATTGAGAAGCTTATGGCTTCTTTTTATTTTGCCTAAATTTAGAGAATAGGAGTAAGAATTATGGAATTAATCGAAGTAGAAATTAGACCAGAAGTACGTGAACAGTGCAATAATTAGAGAGGAGATTGGAACAATGAAATTATACGGAACAGTGAATACAGAGGTTGATGTGAGTAAATATAATATATTAATAGCTGCGGCTCAAATACTATACGATGGACATCTATATGATAGTTGGGGAATTCATACAGAGTTATTGGAGTCAGATCATAGAGAAAATAACACTGGTAAAAGAGCATTATTTAAGGTTGAAGATATATCATATCATGGTTCCCCAGTATGGAAATATACATTGATTACTGACGATGAAAATGCAATAAATGATTTTCTGTTGGCACAGGAAATAGAAAAAGTAATTAAGAGAGTGTAAGAATAATTAAGAGAGGAGAGATTATCATGGCAGCAACACAGTTTGAAGTTATTAAAACAGCAAACAATAATAACGCAGAAGAACCTGAAGCAAAGATCAAAAGACGTAAGGACGGAAATCCTAAATGGACTCGATCTAATAAACAAAAAGGCGTATCATCTTTAGTGTATCCAATTAAGAACAAAGAAAAATTTGCAGCCTTTAATGCATATTTTAGAGACCAGATTGATAAATCGTACACAGAGTACAAACGATATGTAGCTGCCAGAAACAATCTTTTGGTTGCAGTTGGAAACAATACAGCATATCGTATCTCTGATATCGTCAGACTCAAATGGGGCGATTTATTAGACGATAAGACTCGTAAGCAGGAAAAGAAAACAAAGAAATTCAGAACTGTATACTTTAACGATTTGGTAACTGAAGCAGTGGATATTTTCTTTGAAGCTGTTGCAGGAACTAAATATGATGTCAAGATTGATGGCGAAGTGCCAATGGATGATTATGTTTTTGGAACATGTAAGTCTGGATCAGGACACATGACTGAAGCAAATGCTTTGGATTTTGTTAAAAAAGGTGCTAAAGCAGTTGGAATTGAGGACAATATTGGTACGCATACATTACGAAAGAACTTTGTGTATTGGACACTTGTCGATCATAAAGATGATCAGAACGTATTGTATACACTTATGAGATTATTGAATCATAGTAGCCCTGCAATGACATTTCTGTATGCAACAATCACAGAGGAAGAAACTCATGTATTGTTTGATGATATTGCGCAGACATACAAGGAAATTATCAGTGGGGCTTTTAACGGATTGAAGGAAAATGTTGTTAATGTGAGTTATGATAGAGTTATGGAGATTATCAAGTTTGCTTATAAGACTGGCAAAGATGATGCAGATCAAGATGATAGAGTACATGAAGATAATATGCAGGCATTAGAAGAGTTATTGGAAGGAGTCATTGTATGATATTTGTAACAGGAGATACACATGGGGATTGGATGACTCGATTAAACAGTCGTTCTTTCCAAGAGGGAGTTGAGTTAACCAAAGATGATTATGTGATTATCTGCGGAGATTTTGGACTGTGGCATGACACAAAAGAAGAACGATATAATCTGGAATGGTTAGATAACAAGCCATTTACTACATTGTTTGTATGTGGGAATCATGAAAATTACGACCGCTTATATCAATATCCTGTAGAGAAATGGTGTGGCGGAAAGATTCACAAGATCAAAGACTCTGTATTTCATCTTATGCGTGGACAGGTGTTTGAAATTCAAGGAAAGAAATTCTTTACATTTGGCGGTGCCAGTTCCCATGATGTGCAAGATGGAATTTTAGAGCCAGACGATCCAAGAATTAATGAATGGTACAGAGATTATGACAAAATGTTTAGGATTAATCATGTGAGCTGGTGGAAAGAAGAATTGCCATCTGATAAAGAGATGGCAGAAGGTGTGATGAATTTAGAGAAAAATGACTTCCAAGTAGATTACGTTATTGCACATAGTCCATACACATCTGTTTTAAGACAAATGGATCAAGGATCAGGAGTGTACAAATCTGACAAGTTAACGGATTATTTACAGCAAATAAAAGACAAAGTGATTTATCAAAAATGGTTCTTTGGGCATATGCATGTGAACCAGAACTTTCCAGGAGATAATGCGATTGCAATTTACGAACAAATTATTAGGATTTTATAGGAGAATTTTGTATGAAGATAAATACGATTAGACAAAATAAGGAAGAAAAGAAAGCAAACCAGAATCTTATGTGGATTTCAGCAGAGATTCCACCATTAAAACCAGATAATGCATCACGTTACATGAGGTATAAAACATATCCTGTTATTGTGGATTACAAATATAATGATGGATGTGTGGACGAAGTGCTTGATTTTTGTGACTATGATTTTGAAGAAAAGAAATGGAAACTGGATAAGCCTCATAAAGTTAGACAGTATTTCCCCCTTCCAAGTAAGCACAAAGTAAAGTGTTCGAACAAAAAGAGAACATCTGTTCGAAAAACATCTTGATTTTGTTCTATGGTAGCATTATAATAAGAAATGTAGAGATTCTTTGTTCACAACAAAAATTAACTTTCTTTCTTGCACCTATTGACAGGGTGCAAAAAGTATGGTATATTTAATTCATGAAAACAAAAAATGCAACTGGGGAAAGTTGAGGGACGTAAAAATGAACGGATATACTAACAAAGAAAGAAAAGGAAACGATAACAGAAAAAGAAAAGAATATGTATATGGCAAATATCAAAATCCTCAAGTTTGGGGAATATATTTTGCAGATTTGCCGAAAATTGAAGGTAGTCATATCTTGCATGGGAAAAGACCAGTCATCGTATATTCTAATAATATTTGTAATAATACGAGCACAGAGATTAACGTGTATCCAATTACAAAAAAATTAAGGAACTGGATACCGACACATGTAACCATTTATCCAAATACCAGTAATGGATTAAAAATGGTATCACAGGTGTATTTAGAGCAAGGAAGAACAATTCCAAAGAATAATCTTTTAGAGTATTGGGGAAGAATATCTGATCTATCTTTAATGTTAAAAATAGGACATGGCATTTTAATACAAAACGGCATGTTATCGTACATGAATGCAATGGCATCCTAGAAATGGAGAATATTATGAATAATAAAGAATTGATACAAAATTATATAGATTCTCACGTATCAGAATCACGTCGCCCAACATGGAATTGGTTGTTAGATTCTGATATTGCGGACGACAATGAATCTGGGTTAACGTATGCACCAGGTACAATCCAAGAGGCTATATTATCAGATACTAGAGGTAAAAAAACCAAAAGTATGAATTCTATTAAAAAAAGATATGACCAGCTCGTTAAACTATATACTTATGCATATGAACAAAATTACATTAAATATAATCCATTTGTTAATGATAAATTTATAAACTTGCAATTAGCAGTTGATATATATTTTTCAAATAGAGTTAATGTTAATTATGTTACACCAGATAAAATAAATGCGTTTATTTCGAATCTGATGTCGTGCAATGCATCAGCCGATACCAAATTGAATACTAGATTTCACATTGTGAGTTTATATAATGGGATAAATGGAAAGGAGTTAAGAAATCTAAAATTCTCAGATATTAATCAAAATGATTTAACAATTCTTGGGAAACCAGTCTCCAAAGATTTTATCGAGACATTGAATGAATATAAATTGAAAATGGGAGATACGAATATATATGATGATTTTGTATTAATACCACGAAAAAAATGTAATAATATAGAAGAATATCAAGCAGAGCAAAAGAGGATCTATAATAATGTGCAGTCTCAATTAGAATTAACTGGTAACACTTTATCTTATGAGAAATTGACAACCATTGATGTTATTAATTCTGGTTTTATACAATATTTAAAATCTAAAATGGATATCAAGGCAATTGCAGATTTATATTATATTAAATCAAAAGAAGGAATCGCACGATCTGTAATCGCACGTCAATTTAGTGATATTGCAATTGATTTTTATTATAATTATTATATATCATATAGAATAAAAAAGAAACAATTTAGCGATCGTCAAACGGTAATCGGTAAAAGTATTGGTTACCTATATAAAGACGAGGACTATAAGAATTATCGTGCACATCAAATAATGGCAGAATAAAGGAAGGTATATGTATGGACAATCAAATATTAGAAATGTTAGCAGCGAATCAATCAAATCAAATGCATATTGATGTACTTGATTTACACTCATCAGAAATGTCATCGTGGTTTCTGAGCGAATATAAGATTCGAGCAGATGATAGAAAGATGAAGATCTATGGCAAAGATAAAGATCTTTCATATCATTGGATCGAATTTATTCAAGATGAGAATTTGTTCTCTCATATTAGGCAGGACGACATATTTGACATAATCAAATGCCTGCAATTTACATACAAAGAGAGATACAATGTTGGCATAAAAATACAGACAATAAAAAAGAAAGCAGAAGTCTTTGGTAAAACTTCTACTTTCACACAAACTAAAAATTTCAACTAAACAAATCATAGATAACAAAAAAAGATTTTTTGAATCTACCGTGTTGGCAGCACGATAGAAAATCGAATTTGATATTTAGAATTGTTTAATCTGAAAGGATAATAATATCCTTAAAATCATTATAACAATTCTAAACATGTTCGTCAACATGAAATTTTTTCCAAAAAATACAACTAAATATAGGAGTGATGTATGAAATACATAATTACGAATGAAGAGTTCTATGTGAAAAGAGATCATGCAAGAAATAAATACGTTCGTGATAATCGTAAGTCTGAAGCTACTCAGTTTACCTCCAAGCAAGCAAAGCACATTTTAGGTTTGAAGCATAAATATACGTGGATGAAAGACGGATTTTATGCCAGAGAAATTGAGCTAGGTAAAGTTGGAAAACCTATGGAATCTAGTGAAATAATGCGTAAAGGTAATGGAAATTGCTTTATGGATTGGGAATGTGATAATACATTGATCGACAACATAGAGACTGAGGAAAGAGCTATAGTAGGACTTTTAGCATATGACTCAGATCAATTAGGAGAAAAGAAGTTTGAATTAGAGCAGGCATTATCATATGCCGATTCTGCCAGAAGTGATATTCTTCATGCGATTGAGTTTAAAAAGATTGATGCTGCGAAACGTGCAGTGATTGTTGGGTATCTTAAAACCTTACAAGAATTACACAGAAAGATCAAGAATTGTATTCGATACATAGAAGTGATGCAGAATTGCATGGATAATCAGAAAGATATATGTACTTTGAAGAAAGAATTAAAAGATGCAGAACATAAGTCGTATGTCGGCAGGACAAAGTATTATGAGCTGATCCAGAATATAATTGGGTAGAGTTTCTTCCTTATTATATATGATGACTCGCACAGGCATTTGTGCAAAATTAAAATGTAAATATTATGTTAGAAAGGAGAAATATGGACATTTACATACAAAAGTTTGGAAAATTAGAACAAAGATATTTTGAACCAGATGAAATAGAATATAGTCCACACTCAGGAGACTGCATTAAAGTATTAAATAAGCAAAATGGAAAAGAAAAAACATATGTAGTGATTAATGAAGATGTAGGTGATCTACGATTACATACAAGAGAGTTAATGCCAAGAGTTCGTTATACAATCTGCGATGAAAAACATTTGGATAATATTTGTATGTTTAGTGTTTCAGCTTTGCTTGATAAAGAAAGGTGGATATTGCGTATATATGATTCGTTTGGTATTGAAAGAAAACGAAATGGAATATATTCGTTTGTCGATACATTAGATCAAGATATCGCTATTACCATTTTGATAGGAAAATACAAGCGTGAAGATACGTTTAATGTCAAAATACCTTGTGAATTGAAAAATTAAAAGAAGGAGAATTATATGGAAGAAAACAAAACGGGCGTTTGGGTGCAGACTAAAGGCAGACACAGGAAGAGACTTGATAGTGATGATGAAATTCGTTTGAGCATTGGAGATTATATACAAGTATTTTCCGATGTTGATAATGTACTTTTCAAGGTAGTAAGTGTCGAATATAACAGAAGTAGAGGATCGAGCTTTCAAAAACTTTTGCCTGTATGTAGTGTATTTGGGGAAGATGATAAAGCCATTGATCCAACAGCTACGGGGTTACATCGTTTAATATATACGAAAATAAATAGTAATAATAAGATGTGGTTTGATGGTGATTTATATAGGTATATTAATTGTGTTGTTCGAACTTCAGATGAACTACAGGTTGTGCTTATTCGTGGAACAATGAATAAAGATATTGAGATTCAGACAGGTACGATTTCAGCCGACAAAATACAGGTTGATACATTAACCTTACCGCCACTTTCAGAAAGAAGAGTGTCTGCTCTGTCACACTATCAGCAAAAATCAATTACTGCAACGTCAGAACCAATAAAGAATGAGGTTGGTGAGCTTTCAGCCACAGGGAAATCATGGATGATACATGACGACCGTGGGTTGAGTCCTTATGCACCAACACATATTGATTGGAATGGTGAAATGAGTGCAACTTTAACATTTGCGTCAGAAAAATTGGATGAAATCATGAGTGAACTTACAGGAAACGAAGAGGAGAAAGAAATGTATACAAAGAATTTAAAAGAAATGATCAAGAAACCGATTTATGTTGACAAAGAAATTACTGTGAAGGAACCAATGTTAGATAACAACGGTAAGCAGATTGAAAAAGATGGTAAGCCAATGTTTAAAGTAAAACATTATCATGGAATGGTTAAAATCTTATGGGTTAGTGGAGCAGAAACTGTTGCGTATGTAGAAGGAAATGATGTGTATGACAGAGAAAATGGCTTCAAAACCTGCGTATTAAAATACCTTTGCGGCAACGCAGGTGCTCATGATGCAGTTGACTTTTGGACAAACAAATATGTGAAATATCCAAGCAGCTGTATTGAGGTAACAGAGAATTTATGTAAGTTAGAAAAGATTCTGGAGAAAGACAAGAAGAGAGAAGAGAATCGGGAAGGGTTATCTCATGCGAAGTTCTTAAGAAGAATAGGTTTGCTTTCAGGTGGTTCTGTTGCTGGTAAACTGATTTACAAAAACTGTGATATGAAATATGTTAATGAATTCAAAAAACTTGCCAAGAAATATTTTCCAGAACTTAAGGGTAAAGAAATTTATGTGAATGGTAACAAGAACGATGAAATTTTTGTAGCAATTAAATAATACATAAAAAGGAGATAAATTATGTGCACACCAATGAATGAAAACTGGAGCAATTTTTTAAACAAATTGTCAGAGCGTTTAAATAAAATGCTCGACTATGTAGAGAAAAACAATTCTACATTGTATGAAACTGATATTGATAAAGATGAGCTTTGGGAAGTATATTTGAGCAGTTTCCCTGAAGGAACAAACAAAATGTATCGTAAACGACGAGAATATGACTGTGGTCATTGCCGAAACTTTATTAAAACAATCGGTGGAGCTGTGGCAATTGTTGACGGTAAGATTCATACGATCTGGGAAATCGACACTGATGATGTCGTATTTCAGCCAGTAGTTGATGCTTTACGAACATATGTAGAATCAAAGCCAATCAAAGATATTTGGAGACATTTTACAAATACAGTTGGAGTAAAAAGTACAAATGAGTATACAGAAGATAAGCAGATTATCAAATGGACTCATATGTATACACCGATTCCAGAGAGATTACTAGAAAGAAAATCCGATATTCCTACAGTAAAAGCAAAAGTTAGAGATCGAAAGAACGTGTTCAAAAGATCGCTTGATGAAATCACAGAAGAAGCTGTTGATACGGTATTAGAATTGATCGCTTCAAATACTCTTTATAGAGGACAGGAATGGGAAAGAGTATTAAAAGATTTTAGAAAATATCAGCGAGAATACAACGGTTTGTCAGATGAAGAAAAAGATGCATACACATGGACAAAAGCCATGACGATCGGAGATGTAATTGGTCGTATTAGAAACCATAGTATCGGTACATTACTTGTGAATATCAGCGAAGGTATGGATTTAGATAATGCAGTAAAAGCTTATGAAAATGTTGTAGCTCCTGCGAATTACAAACGACCTAAAGCAATCTTTACAAAGAAAATGCTTGAAGATGCAAAGAAAACTGTAACCGATTTAGGATATATGGATTCATTGCAGCGTAGATTTGCAAGACTTGACGATATTACAGTAAACAATATTCTGTTTTGTAATCGTGATGCAGCACCACGTATCCAGGGCGGTTTAGATATTTTTGATGAGATGAGTAAGGAAGTCGCTGTAAATCCTAAGAAATTCTCTAAAGTAGAAGAGATCAGTGCAGAGAAATTTGTATCAGATGTTCTTCCAACCGCAAAAGAATTAGAAGTCTTGTTTGAAAATCGTCATAAAAAGAACATGGTTTCACTGATCGCACCTGTAAATAAAGATGCTAAGAATATGATGAAGTGGAGTAATCCTTTCAGCTGGGCATACTCAGGAAATATGACAGACAGTGAAATGAAAGAAAGAGTTAAGAACGCAGGCGGAGCTGTCGATGGAGTCTTAAGATTCTCAATCCAGTGGAACGCAGGAAAAGATTGGAACAGAGATGACTTTGACGCACATTGTAAAACACCTTGCCAGCATATTTTCTTTAGCCATATGGTTGATCACGTGACACAAGGCAGACTTGATGTTGATGTAATTAATCCAGAAAAAGGTAAACCTGCCGTAGAAAATATTACATGGGCAGATAAATCTAAAATGGTTGATGGAGATTATGATTTTTTCGTACACAATTATTGCCATAACAATGGTACATCTGGATTTACAGCCGAGATTGAATTTGATGGTCAGATTTACGAATTTGAATATGATCAGCATTTAAGACAGGGGCAGAACGTGCCAGTGGCTACAGTTACATTAAAAGATGGAGTATTCACAATCAAAGAGAAACTTCCATCAACAACATCTTCAAGAGAAATCTGGGGAATCAATACAAATCAGTTTGTGCCAGTCACAGTAATGTGTTATTCACCTAACTATTGGGACGAACAGACAGGTATTGGACACAAACATTATCTGTTTATGTTAAACGGATGCGTAAATGAAGATACACCAAATGGATTCTTTAATGAATTTTTGAAACAGGAATTAGTACAGCACAAGAGAGTATTCGAGGCTTTAGGAAGTAAGATGCATGTCGCAGATGATCCGAACCAGTTATCAGGAATTGGTTTCAGTTCTACAAAACGAGATGATGTGATCGTCAAAGTCAAGGGTGCAACAGAAAGAGTTCTTAAAATTAAATTTTAACATAAAAAGGAGATTAAATTATGACAACAGAAAAGTTATTCGAAATGGCAACAAGAAGCAAATTGAGATTCCCATCAACAAAGGGAGAATTATCCGTAGAAGATTTATGGGATTTATCTGATAAAGATTTAGACGTGGTTTATAAAAATCTGAAAGATCAGGAAGTTAAATCTTCAGAAGAAAGCCTGTTGGATGATGCAAATGTTGATCCAAAATTAACGGCTGCGATTGGTATTGTAAGATACATCTTTACAACAAAACGTAAAGAGAAACTTGCCGAGAAGGAACGTATTGATAAGAAACGGACACAGAAAAAGTATATTGATGCTCTTTCCAAGAAACAGGATGAGGCTATTGAGAAGATGTCAGAAGCGGAATTACGTGCAATGATTGATTCTTTCGAAGATTAAGATGATATGCCTACTCGTCATATTTGACGGGTGGGTGTTACATAAAACAGTAATTTAAAGGAAAGAGAATTAGAAAATGGATAATAATAAAATTTTAGTTGTCATTGATATGCAGAATGACTTTATTGATGGGAGTTTAGGAACGAAAGAGGCACAAGAAATCGTACCTAAAGTAGTTGAGAAAATTCGTAATTTTGATGAAGATGGAGATTTGTATGTAACAAAAGACACACATGATGAAGATTATTTAGATACACAAGAGGGAATAAAACTACCAGTAAAACATTGTATTTTTCTTGAAGATGGATGGTATATCAATAAAGATATTTTGAAAGTTATTGAAGAAAGAGGATTTGACAGTGTAAGAAGGTATTTTAATAAACCTACATTTGGTTCATTTAGATTAGCAGATCATTTTAGGAGAGAATACAAATATGCTTCAGATCTTGAAATTACATTAGTTGGATTATGTACCGATATTTGTGTTATTTCAAATGCGATGTTAATTAAATCGGTATTACCAGAGGCAAAGATTACTGTAGATGCATCGTGCTGCGCAGGCGTAACACCAGAGAGTCACAAGAACGCACTCGAAGCAATGAAAATGTGTCAAATTGAAGTAATTAATGAATAAAGAGGTGATGAAAAATGATTAGTATTGGTGGAGTGGCGGTTATTCCTAAGTCTTTCCCAGACGGAACACAGAAAATTGATTTTTCGTTAGGTGTGATATCTCAAGAAATCATAGAAAACAAGACAGTGTATATCACATGGTTATATGAGTCAGATCAAGAGTTGTTTTCTTTGTTGTGTATTTCTAAAAATATTAAAGAACATTTTCCGTGGTTACAACAAGCATTAGTGATGCCGTATATACCAAATGCAAGATTTGACAGAGTAAAAGAGCCAGACGAATGCTTTACATTAAAATATTTTGCAGAAATTATTAATAGTCTGGGATTTGTACAAGTTATTGTAACTGATCCACATTCCGATGTATCTACTGCATTGATTGATCATGTAGAAGTAATCCGTGGAGCATCATATATTACACAAACTTGTAGCAAAGTCCTTAAAGCAGAACCATCAAGAAATCTTGTAATTTATTTCCCAGATAGCGGATCACTAAAAAGATATTCTGAATTTGTATCAGATGATTATCCGATTGTCTATGGAATTAAAAATCGTGATTGGAAGACAGGAGAAATTTTTGGTATTGAGATTCATGGAGATACAGATAAATTAGACGAAAATACGGCAATCCTTATGATTGATGATATTTGTAGTAAGGGTGGCACATTCTATTATGGATCAAAAGAATTAAACAAATACGGTTGTAAAGATATGTATTTGTACGTTACTCACTGTGAAAACACAATTCTTGATGGCGAATTACTAAAGGCAGATAGTTTGTTTAAAAAAGTATTTACAACACGTAGTATTTTTACAAAAGAACATGAGAAAGTTGAGGTGTTAGATTTATGAAACAGACAAATCCAATGTTATTAATTGATTTTTATAAAGCAGTTCATGCTGAAATGTTACCAAAAGGTATTACAAAATCTGTTTCTTATTTTACTCCACGTATGAGCAGAGTAAAACGATGGAATGAAGTAGCCATGTTTGGATTACAAGGATTCATTAAAGAGTATTTGGTCGATTATTTTAATGAGTATTTTTTCTTTGAATATAGAAACAAAGCAATTGGTACTTATAAGACAGTAATGGATGCAGCTCTTGGAGAAGGTACATATGGATTACAGAAAATCGAAGATTTATATGATCTTGGCTATCTTCCAATTGAGATTAAGGCTCTTCCTGAAGGAACTTTAGCACCAATGCATGTGCCGATGTTTAGTATTGAGAATACACATAAAGATTTTGCATGGTTACCACAGGCATTAGAAAGCTTAATTTCCGCAGAAATGTGGCATCCGATGATCGCTGCAACTGTTGGACATACATACAGACAGATTGTTAACAAGTTCTATGAAATGACTTGTGATGACGATATTCCAAAATCTAAAGCATTAGGGGCTTTCGATTTTCGTGGCGAAGAATGTTTACAGTCTGCGGTTAAAGCAGGGGCAGGATGGTGTTTATCATTCTTGAATACAGCAACAGTTCCAACAATTCCGTATTTAGAGAGAAATTATAACTGTGATTGTACGAAAGAGCCAGTTGCTTTTGGTAGTCCATCGACTGAACATTCAGTTATGTGTAGTAATTATGCAATTGATGGAGATGAAGAAACATTAATTAAGAGATTACTGACAGAGATTTATCCAAACACAAGTTTCTCAGCAGTGTTAGATTCATATGATTATTGGAATGTTGTAGAGAATATTCTCCCAAAACTCAAGAATGAGATCATGAATCACAATGGATGTTTTCTTGTCAGAGGAGACTCAGGAGATTGTGTAGATGTAGTAACCAGAACGGTATTCAAGTTATGGGAAGAGTTTGGGGGAACGACAAACAGTAAAGGATATAAAGTTTTAGATCCTCATATAAAAGCAATTTACGGAGATTCAATTACAGTGCAGAGATGTGAGCAGATTTATGACATCTTAGAGAAAAATGGATTCGCAGCAAGCAATGTTGCACTTGGTGTCGGGTCATTCTCATTCCAGTGCATTGAAGAAGATGGAGTTTTGAAACCATTTACAAGAGATACATTTAGTAGCTGCATCAAAGCAACATATTGTGAGATTAATGGCAGACCATATCCAATTTTTAAGAATCCCAAAGATGGCGGATTTAAGAAATCTCAGAGAGGTTTATGTCATGTCTATAAAGGATCAGACGGCAAATTGACATTTAAAGATGGATATAATTCAGAAAATCTTCCAATGAATAACCTACTTGAGACAGTATTTAGAGATGGCAAGTTGGTAAAAGAGCAGTCATTACAGGAGATTAGAAGAGTGTTAAACGAAGGAGAATTTTAAGAGAGGAGATATAAAACATGAGTTTTAATGCAGTAGAAACCAAAGACAGATTAGTACAGTGGATCAGAGATTGGTTTAAAGTTAATGGAAGATGGTGTAATGCCATTGTAGGAATTTCAGGAGGCAAGGATTCATCAGTGGTTGCAGCCTTGTGTGTAGAAGCACTCGGTAAGGATCGAGTAATTGGAGTTATGATGCCACAGGGTGTGCAGAGTGATATTGAATATTCTCAGATGTTGTGTAATCACTTAGGCATTGAGAATTATACAGTAAATATTTTTAATGCTTGCAGAGATATTAAACATGAAATCAGAGATGAATTAGGTGGTAAATGGAGTAAACAGAGTGCTACAAATTTACCTGCTCGTATCCGAATGGTTACATTGTATGCTTTTGCACAGAGTATGAATGGAAGAGTAGCAAATACATGTAATTTATCTGAAGATTGGGTCGGATATACAACAAGATATGGAGATTCGGCTGGAGATTTTAGTCCATTAAGTGATCTGACTGTGACAGAAGTTAAAGCAATTGGTAAAGTTCTGGGACTTCCAAGAGAGTTAATCGAAAAAACGCCTACTGATGGGTTATGTGGCAAGACAGATGAAGATAATCTTGGATTTACATACGAAGTGTTGGATGAATATATCAGAACAGGTGAATGCAAGGATAAAGGAGTGAGACAGATCATTGATGAAATGCATGAGAAGAATGTATTTAAACTTGCTCCAATGCCTAAATTTATATCTGGCATGTGGATCGAGGCAGGAATGGAGTTGGATGATTAAATATGGAAGTTAAAGCAAAATGGACAGGTCGTGGTTTTGTACTCTGTGTTGGAGAATGGAAGCTTTATGTTGACGGTAAGGATGTCACCAACAAAATTCAAGAAGATCTACGTACAGAACCCATGAATACATATAAAAAATATGAACGATGGTATTTCAAGGGTTGGGTTGAAGAATGGGAATCATATTATGACGGACTGAAGCAAGATGAATGGATTGAATCTAATAAGTATTGGTTAGATGAAATTACAACAGACATTGAAGTTCAGCGCCAGATCTTCAAAGCAATCAACGAAGAGGATTTTCGCACTAATTCTTGTGGCGGATGTATTTAGTAACTAGATTATGACATCTGTATATGGTGTTGTGATAAATAATTTTTATAACAAAGGAGATATTTATGATTGAAGTAATTGGAACAGTAGTACCAGTGGTTGTTGCAGTTGGTGGTGTAGGAGCTATTATTGGTAGCGGTTATGTTAAAGCAAGTCCAGATAAGGCTTATATTATTTCTGGGCTTAGAAAGACACCTAAGACATTAATTGGTAAGGCAGGATTAAAAATTCCATTCTTTGAAAAAGCAGATCATCTTAATCTTGAGTTAATTCCAATTGATGTTAAGACATCAAGTTCTGTGCCAACAGCAGATTATATCAATATCAATGTAGATGCAGCGGTCAATGTAAAGGTTAGTAGTAATCCAGAAAGATTGAAACTTGCAGCAGAAAACTTCTTAAATAAGCCAGTAGGCGATATTGGACAGGTCGCAAGAGAAGTTCTTGAAGGTAATATGCGAGAGATCGTTGGAAAGATGAGTCTCGAAGAAATGGTTTCTGATCGTCAGAAATTTGCACAGCTTGTTACAGAAAATGCGAAGCCCGATCTTGCCGCAATGGGATTAGATATCATCAGTTTTAATGTGCAGAATTTTATGGATGATAATGATGTTATTGAAAATCTTGGTGTAGATAATGTTGTTAAAATTCAGAAGAAGGCTGCAATTTCCAGAGCTGAAAGCGAAAGAGATATTGAAAAAGCAAAAGCAATGGCTGAAAAAGAAGCGAATGATGCAAGGGTTGAGTCAGAAACAGCGATCGCAGAAAAGAATAACAATCTGGAAATTAAAAAATCTGAACTTGAGAAGATTTCAAAAGCAAAGAAGGCTGAGGCAGATGCAGCATACAAGATTCAGGAAGAAAAATCACGTAAAGAAATTGAAATTGTAACTGCGGATGCTAATATTATGCGTCAGGAAAAAGAAATTGAACTGAAACGTAAAGACGTTGAGGTAACAGAGCAGACATTAGATGCACAGATCAAGAAACAGGCAGAGGCTGAAAGATATGCCTCTCAGCAGAAAGCAGATGCAGATTTATATAAGAGACAGAAAGAGTCTGAAGCTAACAAATATGCCAAAGAAAAAGAAGCTGAATCTACAAAATATGCTATGGAGCAGGAAGCTGAAGGTATTCGTGCAAAGGGTGTAGCAGAAGCCGAGGCAATCAAAGCTAAAGGTATTGCTGAAGCAGAAGCAATTGAAAAGAAAGCAGAAGCTATGAAACAGATGGGTAAAGCATCTATTGTAGAAATGATGTGTCAGATGTTCCCAGAAGCAGTTAAAAATGCAGCCGCACCATTAGGAAATGTAGGAAGTATCACTATGTATGGAGAAGGAAACACAACAAAATTAACAAAAGATATTATGAATGTTGTGAATCAGGTATCAGATGGTGTTAAAGGATCTACAGGTGTTGATCTTGCAAAGATGTTAAAAGATTTTGTTTCTGAAGATAACGAAGTAGAATCTACAGATAATGAAAATCTTGTAACACCAGAGCCAGCAGATTACCGTGAGTTCTAATAGGAGAAATTATTATGGCAATTATTATTATTTGTGTAATTGTAGTGATTATCGCATATTTACAATTTACTAAAAATGGAAAGCAGATTAAAAATGTAGCATCTGGAACAGTTACAGAGAAAATCAAAGAAAATGCAATGACTCCAGAGGGAGCTAGAGCTAGATATAATACTGCAATTAAAGATAAGCAGGACTTCTACCAGAAAACAATGGGTACATACACAATGGTAGCTGGTCGATTAGCAACAATGGAAGATGACCTCAAAGAAACAAAAGAAGAAATTTCTAAAACCGAGGCAATGATCAACCAGTATATTGATAACAATGATGATAAAAAAGCAATGTATTATGCTCAAAAATTAGCCACGTTAAAGGCACAGAAATCAGTGTACGAAAAGAAGATCCCAGAGTTGCAAGCAACAAAAGATAAGCAAGAAGAAATTAAAAACCAAGCATATGATCAGCTTATTAAACTAAAAGGCGAAAAAGACACTGTAGTTCTCCAGATGGAGGCAGATCAGCAGATTGCAGAATTGCAGAAAAATTTAGATCAATACAATAGTTCAAATGCCGCTCAGGAAGGTTTGGAAGAGGTTCGAGAAGGAGCAAAGAAACTTAGCGAACAAGCCAAAGGCGTTGCTATTGCGTATGAATCTAGTGCAGAAACATTGGATTATCATATGGAGCAAGAAGAGCGACAGCAAGAAGCTAAAGCCATATTAGATCAGATGAAAAATGCTCGCAAATAACGGATAAATTCATCTACAAAAATTAATTTCACAAACATAAAACTGGCATTTTATGACTCTATAAAACACAATATATAGTGATTATCCAATTATTGAACCACTATATATAGTTGTATAAAGTGCCAGTCATGGAAACATAGCTCAGTTGGTAGAGCAGGCAATACATAAACATTCATTTTTCTACCTCCATATAAGTATTTTTATTTATTTACATTTAATTTTCATCACATATAAATTGCCGACACAGGTTCGATTCCTGTTGTTTCCACTAAAAAAGACCTCAACCTAAATGGTTAAAGTCTTTTTGGTTAATCGTTTGGTATGACCTCGATAACATCTTCAACTTTGCAATCAAGATATAAGCAAATTTTGTCAATGTTTTCGAGACTGATATACTGATTCTTTGCCATCTTGGCAATTGTACCAGACCCCATATTTAAAGCGGTTCGTAAATCAGATTTTGTCATACCCTTTTTCGCTAAAGTTACGAAAAGCGGTTTATAACTTATCATATGATATACCTCCACATCTATATTGTAACATATTATATACAGGATGTAAAATAAAATATTCAAGAAGTTGAAGATTTTGTATTGACGCTATGTGCAAGAAGTGGTATATTATATTCAACAAATGAAAGGTAAACTTCAAGAAAATGAAATATGAAGGAGTGAGAAAATGTCAAATAAAATTTATAGATATTATCAACCAAACGATAAAGATACAAAAGACAATCATTCAGATTGCGTGATCAGAGCATTAACAAAAGTGCTTGATAAAGAATGGTTAACAACATTTGATGATTTGTTACCATACGCAAGGGATATGCAGTGTATGCCATCAGAGCGAAAATGTTACGAAGAATATTTATTCGATAATGGGTTTGCTTATCAAGGTATTAGCAACCGAAAAGGATCTAAACGACCAACAGTTGAAAGTTTTGCAAAAGATCATAAACAAGGCAATTACTTGGTAAATGTTGCGAATCATGTAGTTGCAATTTCAGACGGTTGTTATTACGACACATGGGATTCTGGAGATTGTTGCTTGTATGGATATTACTATAAGGAAGAAGGAGAGAAATAAATGAGAAAGAAAATTTTGGCAACGGTTCTAGGAACAACGATTTGCTTAGGATCAATGACAGGATGTACCGCAGGATTCAAAAGAGGAGTTGTTGATATGAAAAGCAATTGGAATGGTGGTATGAATAGAGTCATTACAGTATACACGGCAGACGGTAAGAAGATTGCTGAATATAAAGGAAAAATTGATATTGATACAAATGATGGTGGATATGTCAAGTTTGACTACAAAGGTAAGAGATATATTTATTATAACTGTTTTGTAGAGAGTATCGCAGATATTGATTAGAGAGGAGAGAAACAAATGAATTTAGAAGAAACTATCAAATGCGCAAATGATATGGCAACAAAGAAATACACAGAAGCCATGTTGTGTCATGCGAATCCAGACGATGAAGAACTTGATGGATTGATTGACTGTGCCTTAAATCATGAGCAACTTGCGAAGTGGCTGGGAGAATTGAAAGAGTTAAAAGAATATAAAGAAAAGTATAGATGGCATGACTTAAGAAAGAATCCTGATGATCTGCCAGAAGATATTAAGTACGTTTGGGTTTTTATAAAAGGTGAATGCACTCATAGGTCATGGCACGATTCTCATGGATGGAGAAGGCGTAACAGTAACATTTTATACTATAACGACGAAAGTGTTTTGGCGTGGAGAGAGATTGAAGAGTTTAAAAGTGAGGGGAAATAAATGAGTACAACAAAAACAATTGATATTTCAGTGCTGCCAGAGGCAGAACAGGATCTAATAAAAGCATTATTTGATAAATGTTGTGAAAGAGCGAAACCAAAAGAAAAAACTAATTCAGGGTCTAAAGTTTGGAAACCAAAATACGGTGAAAGATATCATTACATTGATGGTAGCGGATCTATTTATAGTGCAATATGGTTTAATAGCATTGTCGATAACGGTAGATGGGTATTAGGCAACGTATTTAAAACACAAGAAGAAGCAGTATTTGCAAGAAAGAAAAGAAAAGTAGAAGTTGAACTTGAGCGGTATGCAAAGGAACACAATGGCACAGAATTTGCCAATCGTTGTTATTGTATTCGATGTGAAGAAGACGGAAAAAGACTTCTTTGCGATACATGGGCTACAACAAAAATACAGGGTACAGTTATGTTTACATCAAAAGATGTTTTAGTTGATGCAATTGAAGCAATCGGAAGAGACAGAATCATTAAATACATCTTTGGAGCATAAAGTGAGGTGAAAGAAAATGGGTACAGAAAAGACAATTGATATTTCAAAATTATCTGAAGCACAACAGAATTTATTCAAATCATTATTTGAGCAATTTTGTGAAAGATCAGAAAAAGAAGAAAAAGCTAATTCATGTGGTTTAAAGAATGGGGATACGTATTATTTCATCACTGATGATGGGCATATCTGTATGGCAAAATGGCAAGGTAGAGCATCAGATTTTAGAAGATTAGCTTTAGGTAATGTATTTAAGACTGAAAAGGATACAGAGTTTGCTATTGAAAAGCAGAAGGTTAGGGTTGAATTGCAAATATATGCTGATGAACATAATGATCCTGATCAAGAAGAATGGGATGGAGCGAATTTTCATTATTATATTGGATATGATGTGACTGAGGATGATTTGGCAAAAATCCCTGCCGTACAACTTAGACGCCTAAATGAGGTATATTTTTCTTCTAAAGAAATCGCTGAGGATGCCGCCAACAAGGTTGGAGCAAAACGCATCATAAAATATCTATTTGATGTTGATTGTGAGGTGGATGAATAGTATGAAAGTTTTATACAAAGGTAAGCCATACAAAGTGTATGGGGTATGCTCAGATAAATATACGAAAGGTTACGAATTCGAACATTATGCAGATTTCTTAATTTATAGAAAAAATTGTTGGCGATGGGTCTCATCCGATTATTGTACACCATACAAAAAGAAACATAAGAAGCCCAGTAAAAAAGAGGATTAAAAACATGAATTATAATCTAACATTCCCTGTCGTAGTTCTGAAAGATGAAAATGACTCAGTTCCATATATGGCATATATCCCATATTTTGATGTAATGACGCAGGGATATGATGAAGAAGAATTGCAGATGATGATCAAAGATTTGTTAAATCTCTGCTTAGAAGATAAGGAATCTTACACAATTCCTGCATGGGCATATAGTTATTTCAATGAAGACGATGTTAAGGAACGAGGCAGAAAATATTTTGAAGAGCTTGATGATGGAGACGATACATATTTTCAAAAGAATTTTTACACAGTATGGTGGTTCGATTTCAGGCGATAGTAGTAGATAGAAAAGGAGAAAGATAAAATGGACGTTTTGTTTTACATAATTTGGGTATTGGCGTTTATGGTAATCGTAGCAATTGGAATTGGAGTACCATATATGACCTATTACAATTACAAAAGAATTAAGGCAATGGATAAGAAACTTACGGGTATGTGCACAGGTCTTGGCATTATGTTAAGACCAGAAGAGGGTGATGAAAAATGAAAGATATGAGAAATAATCCCATTGAAAATGGAAATCTGTGTTTTAGATCAAGAATGGTAAATGGAGAAACATTGATGGGATATGCATTAGTTATCTCAAACAAGTTGTTTTGGATAGACGGATGGAATAACTATATTTCTAGTTACGACAAACTTAATTCTAAGCAATTAATTGTTATCGAACACCTAAATGATGACGAAAAGAAAATGAGAAAAGAGTGGTTAGAGTTTATGGCAACAACAAAATCAAAAAAGGTTAAAGATGAAGATAAAGAAATTGTGAAAGACTTATTGAGTAAAAAATGAGGTGCAAGGTATTAAATGAGAAGATTAATTTGGTATATAAGATCTTGTTTTTGTAAGCATGATTGGGAGTTAATATTTGATACCCGCTACGAAGAAGAATCTTATGGTAAATGGTACGACATTATTACAACTAAAGGTAGGCAAAAGGTTTATCGTTGTAAAAAATGTGGTTGCGAAAAAAGATATAGAACGTAAAATCTGAGTTTTATGTAAAGGGAGGATGATTAACATGGAAGTCAATATTGAGTTTGCCATTGGCTATGCCATTGGGTTTTGTATCGTTGGGGCGATCGTATTTCTAAGACATGAAAGAAAGATGGATCGCCTGAGGCAGACAAATGTAAATCTGATCTTAGATAAGATGTCGTTTATGGCTGATGCTAACAACAAAGAACATGATACATATAATAAGGAAGAAACTCGTTCAGATGTTAAGGACGCAGTGAAGTATGCAATGAAGAAAAGTCATCCAGATAATGGTGGCAGTGCAGATGATTTTAGAAAATTTAGAGAGCTTTATGAAGAAATGAAAGGTAAGTAAATGCTAAAGGTCGGAGATAGAGTTTATATTTATAGAATGAAGCCAGCGGCTAAAGGAGGTTTGGTTAGAAATAACGACAAAGGTACAATTACTCGCATCGGAACAGATGAGATTGGTCGCAGATATGGGTATAGATATATGACCGTTAAATTTGACAAACCAGTAAATACCTCTAATCGTGATATTTACTCTTTAGAATTTTTTGAAAACAAGGATGATCGTAAGATAGGTAGAATACGAGATATTGGATTCTTACTATATGGTAGAAAATGTGAGGAATAAGACTCATGAGTAAACAAGAATCATTGAAGTTTTTGCAAGGTTTGATTGACGAAGTAGAAAATTGGACAAAAGAAGATATTGAGCGAGGTCGGAAGTTAATGGAGAAAATATATAAAGAAGAACCAAAAGAAGTTGAAAATAGTGATGGGTATTGGGAATTTATAATGCCAGATGGTAAGGTAGTGAAGTAGATATGGCTAAGAAACAAAATAAAAATTTTAAAATATTTGGTGTGTTTTGGGAATATAAAAATATTCTGCTCAAATAGTTTTTGAGTACGTCAAAAGTGAGATTTGTTATAGCACTCACTAAAATCTATGTTATTTTGTCGGATTTATGTTATTTGGGGGTTTGACAACTATTAAAAATAACATAGGTACAAAACTATATGGTATTTTTCTATGTTTCATGTAATGTTTGGTAACTATAACAAATAACAGAACTAAAGGAATTTAAACAAAAAAATGAAATCAAGACAGCAACGTAAACAGGAAATAAAACGATTCTTTGATCGGCTGAGTCCCAGTGAATTGGACAGGCTGTTAGAAAGAAATGGGATTAATGACAAAGAGTCTGATGAGGCTCTTGCATATAGAATTATTAAAGAAGAAATTGAGAAAGGAGAGATATAATGAACAACTTCTTATATATTGAATCACGGGAAGAAGAGAATACATCCCTCGATTCTAAACGTGTTTTATTGAATGAAGAAAATTACAAACATATTATTTCATCATTAGATCATTATCCACCGACGGCAGACGAAGTTAAGAAAGCAATTTGTATTTTGACGGGACGATTGATCTACAGAAGCGTTTGGAATATGGAATCTGATATTGATAGTTTAAATATGAGTTTATCACCGCCAAAAGAAATGACGGTTGCAGAAATTGAAAAGGAACTTGGTTATAAAGTTAAGATTGTAAAGGAGAAATAATGCCAATGGCAAAAAAGAAACAAGGAATGTCGTTTGAAATGATGATGCAAAATATGGAAATTAATCCAAGACAATTGTATCGTCGTAGTTCGTGGAAGAAGACACGAACAACTTATGATTATGTGTTTATGATGTGCGAAGAAGAATTAAATGAGATTATTCCATTTGATAAAAAATATAAAATGAAACCACTCTTATGTAGAGACCAAAATGGAGTTATAACATTGGGATGGTTGCCTACACAAGAGGATATTTTCGCAAATGATTGGGTTGAGCAAGGATGGGATTTTAACAGTAAAAGGAAGAGGTGAGTAATTAATTGAATTTTATAAAAGCAATGACTGCAATAAAAAAAGACAAAACGACTATAAGAAGAGGCATTTGGGGAAAGGAAAAGTATTTGAAAATTTATTCGTCAGAATTAACTAATGTTTATTTTGAGTGTAATGATATGGGTGAATATAAGCCAGATTCAATTATTTTTTTATTTGATAAAGAAAACGCAGAAGTTTGGATACCTCTTGCGGAAGATGTATATGCAGATGACTGGGAAATATATGTTGAGTCAATTAATAAAGGTGAGCAGATAAAGGAGGAAAAATAATGAAGTGTTTTTATCATGTTGATCAAGACGGAATCGTGTCTGGATTCTACGTCAGAAAAGCTTGTGAACAGCGAGGTTTAGCATTTGAACCAGAGGACTTCCGAAAAATTAATTACGGTATGAAATTCCCGTTTCATGACATTGAACAGGATGAATTTGTATTTATTGTAGACTACAGTATTGAGCCAGAAGAAATGTGGCAGTTGCTTAGTATCACAAAGAATGTATTCTGGATCGACCATCATCAATCTACGATTGAAACGTATAAAGATTTTAAGTGCGATGTAAAAGGTATTCGGATCACTGGAGCAGGTATCTCAGGAGCGAATTTGACATGGTTATATTTTAAATATATGTGTGACGAAGATTGGGAGCAAATTGAGAGGACGGACGAGAAAAATGTAAAAAGATTACTCAATATATATAAATATAAAGAAGATTATCCAAAACTGGCAGAATATACAGCCATGTGGGATACATTTTATTTTGGTGCAACGTCAAAACAATTCATAAAAGCATTTCACTATGCATTTGAATCGTATGATTTTGATGCGTTAAGTCCATTGCTAAACACGTTAAATGAAGATCAAGGAATTTATGAAGCAGCAAAAATTATTGGTGATATGATAACAGATGGCTTATCAATTATTGAGTATTTAGCAGCAGAAGCAAAACAGTACCTTAGAGCATATGGTTTTGAAACTACATTTGAAGGACATAAAGTTTATGCAATCAACAGAGCGTTAATCAATTCTGATTTCTTTGAATCTATTGATGCTTCTAAATATGATATGTTCATCGGTTTTTCATTCAATGGAAGTATGTGGGAATATCAGTTACGATCCGCAGAACAGGATAAAGTAAATGTGTATGAGCTTGCTGTGGAATATGGTGGTGGCGGTCATCCAAATGCAGCTGGGTTCAGGAGTAAGAAATATGTATTAGGAGTGTGAGATAACGGTGAAGGGCATTAACGTAGAACTATATAAAAATCGAAAGTTTGACATTGCTACAGGGGCTTGTATCGGAGATGAATCAACAAAAATTACTTCTATTGTAAGCAATAAAGAGATAGATCGTATGTTGTTCGACTTTGATTATAAGGAGTACGTTGTAAGCACTCAATTTTCTTCTTGCAAAAATAAAGATTATGTAAAAATTGAAGAGTTGAGAGAAGTGTCTCCAATGATATTATCTTGCAAAGAAATAAAATTAAAGGATGGCACAAAGTTTCATATCGATAATACACAAATAGATATTTCTAATGATTGTGAAGTATATAAACTGTATTCGAACAGCACATATTTAGATAAAACATATTACAATCAAACAAAAGAAATGGTTTCTGAGTGGGTGCGTGTAGATTTGCAAAGAATTCACAAGATAATGACTAATATTGCAAATGAAATTTATGATCAATCAGTCCTTGAGTATAAAAACAGTAGTAGGCTCTATCGTTTTTTTAATACTCCAGATCTCCCTGATTTACAATTAGTTTATTCTACATTAGATTTATACAGAATGACATCATTAGGAACATTAACATATGATATTCGTAATCGTATAGAAAAAAATGTTTCAAATTTAAAATATGTAAAAAATTGGTGGGAGCCAATGAGACAACGCAAGTATTATTTAGCATTAGACTATAGAGAAAAAATCAACAACTTTATTAAAGAACAGGAGGCTAAGAAATGTGGAGAAACTAAATGATGAACAGCGAAAGCTGATTGAAGATAATTATTCTTTGATTTGGCATTTACATGAAAAGTATTTTACAAAATTTAAAGATTTTGATACATATATGGATCTTGGTCGTATGGCAATCTGCAAGGCAGCATTAAAATGGGATGAGTCAAAAGGAACTTTTGGTACATATCTCTTCTGGGTATTACGTTCAGAAGTGAATCAATATTATACAAAATGGCACAGACTAACAGAAAAAATGAATAGGAATGCTGAATCGTTAGATACGCCATTGGCAGGATACGAACCAGAAGATGATATTACAATCGGAACAACACTGATGAGTAAAGATAATGTAGAGGATGAGGTGCTTACAAAGGTACATTTTCAAAATGAGTTTGATAAATTGGCACCGAGAAATAAAAAGATTATCACGTTAAAGCAGAAAGGTTTAACACAAAGACAAATTGCAAGTCAGCTTGGAATCACTCATCAGTGGGTTAGTCAAAATATTGTACAGTTTAAGAAAGCATTATGTGGATAAAAGAGGTGAGACCATGACAATTGAAGAAGTAAAGGATTACATAAACTCGTCTACAGAGTATGACTTTTTGCGAGATTATCCGCACAAAATCGCTTTTCTCACGTTAGGTGGGAGTTATGCCTACGGAACAAACACAGAGGATTCTGACATTGATTTACGTGGTGTTTTTCTTAGTGATAAAAGAGAGATTTTGTTGAATAATAATCAGAACAATCTTGAGAAGACCGATGATCATAAAGACATTGATACCGTGTTACATTCGCATATTAAGATGATCAATATGCTTGCCAAGGGCAATCCTACATTTTTAGAGTTGCTATACTTTGCACCAGACCGCTATTTGTATGTATCCGATATTGGTATGGAGTTGATCAAAAATAGAGACATGTTCTTATCTAAGAGAGTTTATCATGCATATAAAGGATATATATGTGATTGCCTGACTCGAACGAGTTTTAAGTATTATAAAAATAAAGATTCAGAGAAAGAAAAGCAAAAGGCGGAACGATACGCTAATAAATCAATGATGCACGCAGTTCGATTATTGTTACAGGGCATTGAATTATTGCATAACGGAACAATGTTAGGATCTATGGATGACATAGGAAAAGATCTTGTAAAGATCAAAGAAGGATATAATAGTACGCATAAAACATATAGATTTAGCAAACACAATGAGCATACAGAATATTTCCCAAATCAGTCATACGATGTTTTTATTGAAGGATTACTTTATCAATTTGATTATGATTATATGAATACTGATTTGCCAGACGAACCAGACTGGGATCGTATCAATAACTTCTTGATGACAACAAATGAACGAATTGTGAGAGGAATGGTGTAAAAATGTATGTAAAGATTGGAGACGAAATTGCTTTTCATCCTGGCGAATGCTTAGAAGAATTTGTTGAATCTTGCAGGATGACTCCTTATCAGCTTGCGAGTAAAATTGGCATGGATGTTGATTATGTTCAAGGGTTGATTGACGGATCACAAAGTGTTACAAAAGAATTTGCGAAAACAATGGCAGACCATTATGGGTTTGCTGATGATGGGCAGTTCTGGTTAAATTTGCAAGAAACATTTGATAAGAAAGTAGGTGATAGGGATGTTTAAATTAATAAAACGCCCACGTTCTGATAACGATAAATATACTAAATATGATGTTGTGCTTGATAAAGAATATACTGTAGAAGAATTTATTGATGCGATTGCAGATGGAAGAAATGGAACGCATGGTCAAATTACAATAAAAAATGATAAAGAAGCCATTGAATCACTTGTCTATAATATCGAGAGTATTGATTATAGACATTGTGTACTTCAAAATGCTGAAGAAAAAATTAAACAAGTATGGGCAAATGGTAGCTGGTTAAAAATCAATTATACTATTTTACTTGAAAATAAAAAGGAAACACAAAAAGGTGCGCTCAGATTTATTGTTAAGAAACCAGATGGAGAAGAATCAGTGGTTGTTATTTTTAGGAACAAGTCAGATGGCACATATTCATTTGTTAATTTGACCAAAGAGCATATTTGTTCATGTAAATTTAAAACAATCGATGAAGCCATTCAGGATATGAATGACCGACTAAAGAAAGGATTGATTGAGTCCTATGTTATGAAAGGAGAAAGAAAATAATGGATGTACATATTGGAGATTTTTGGCAGAGTAAATGTAATCCAAAAGTAATTCAACATGTAGTTAATTTTTCATTTAGAATGGGTGGATTTCCAAGTAGTAAAGATATGCTACTGATCTGTGAAGAATTTCATTATACAAAGATAGGTGAGAATCCTGCCTCTGTCGAAGAAGATTCCAGATTCTTCTCACATATTACAGTGGATAATTTTAAAAAGATGAATCAATGTATTCTAAGTGCTGAGAGGATTATGAAAGATACTCAGGCATTTAAAACAGATAAAGATATTTTGGATTATTTAACAAAGAAAGTGGAGGAGAAATTAAATGCAAAATAATGTATTTCAGATTTATCTTGCAGGCGGTATGCAGGATTTATCATTTGAAGAGCAGAATACTTGGAGAGAAAGAATTTGCAATCAAATTATTGCTATGCGTAGAATACTTAATGTTAATATGAAAGAAGTCAACATTATTAACCCCGTTGATTATTACAATTTTCAAACAGAGTTACATGATACAGAAAAAGAAGTAATGAGATTTGATACAAATTTTGTTAGAAATAGTGATCTTGTTGTGGTAAATGCGAATGATCCGAAGAGCATTGGTACATCTATGGAGATTGCAATTGCATATGAACGTCATATTCCTGTACTGATTTTGAATACAGAAAAGAAAAGATTGCATGCTTGGTGGGTGCAAATGTCTGACAAGATATTTGACGATGAGAAAAAATTATGTACATATATATATGACTTTTATCTCAGGATGAATCATAGTAGTATTCGAGCATGGGTGTAAATGCAATGATATAAAATAGGAATTTGAGGCAAAATGAAAGGAGTTGAAACATTATCACAGCAGAAAAACAAGGTAAGTTTATTATTTTCCATTTGGATGATGGTAAAACTTGCAAATATGATTTATCAAATGGTGATTGTTATGGCAAAAGTGGTAAGAAAGTGAAAGCTTTAAATAATATTCTGTCTGGACATTCAGCTGATGAATTGGATAAATTATTTGTGTCCGATCCACATTATGCGGAGTTTTTAAAATATGTAAATTGGCGAAAAAATTGTGAAATGGGAAGAACTACATGGGGCTTCATTGATTATAATTTAGGAACATTGTTTAAATATGCAAGTAAATATTCGGTATGTGAGCAGTTCTTTGCCATAGGATTTACACACAAACAAGTCACAGAAGATTTTAAATATTCAATTAATGAAGTACCAAAATGGTTGAGGAATTATTGTCTTGGTGTGAAGAATAGACGATTGTTAAGTAATGATTTTGTTGATTTTTATAAGATGTATCCAGATTATGTACAAACGATTTTACAGACAGAGTATATGACATTAACTAAAGAATATTTAATAAATTTCTTCGAGGATAATCATAGATATCGTTTTACGAAAATTTTGGAGGCTTTAAATCAGGATTATGGCTATAATCTTGCAGATGTGTTTGTTTATATAGATAGAATAATTACATTTGAAGCTGCTACCAATAGTATAAATTGGTTACTCGGAGAATTGCGTGATTATGCCCGTATGATGGACGCAATCAGTCATAAATTTGATAGATATCCAAGACATTTCAAAACAACAATGGATATTGTCACAAGAAATTACAAAAGATTGCAAAAAGAATTTTCGGAAGAAGTCTTTAAGAACCGTATTAATAAAGAATACGAATTTACATATAAAGGACTGAGATTTTTTTATCCAGATTCCACTCAAGACATTAAAGACGAAGCGGTGCAGCAAAATAATTGTGTGGCAAGTTACATAGATCGAGTCATTGATGGCGAATGCCATATTATGTTCTTGAGAAGAGTAAAAGAACCAGAAAAATCGTTAGTGACGATTGAAATACAAAATGGACGAATCGTACAAGCGCTGCAAAGATTCAATGATCCTCTAACTGCCGATCAGCAAGAAGCGGTCGATGCATGGAATGAACATTTTAGCAAGAAAGGTAAGGTGGCAGCATGATTAATATTAATGAATTAACAACATATCATAAGATTAAATTAAAGAAACCAATGGGATGCTTCGATAATCTTGGCGAGGTATGCGAGATTGTTAAGATTGATACAGATGAAAATGTTATCAATTTTAGATTTGGTGCGAATGGAGTACATCTTGGCGTGATGTCAGGAGATGAATTAGAAAAATATTTTGATGTTATTGAACCACCTGTTATTCCTGATGATTATGATTGGCATACATATGGTTTTATTGAAGATAATCAGGTTATGTATCATGCTCTTAAGAATGGTAGTATTTCGATGGAGACTACATATGATGGAGATGGAACAATTTCTGTTGTGTATGAGCACCCTGAAAATCCTTATCGGCAAATTAAAAATGGGCAAAGAGGTAGGTTTTATTGTGAAGATTTGAAAGTAGCATTTTTTAAATTAAAGAAAACATACTATGACAAATTATATGAAGATATACAAGAAGAAGTCATGTTGGATTTTGTTAAAAATAAAGACAAATTAGAGCTAGTTGAAGTCAATGAATAGTAAGATGCAATGATAGATAATGTTAAATTAACAATCAGAATATTTTCAATTGCTGTGTGCGTATTGTTGTATGTAGTTGCTTGGGTTTGGTTCATAATTACTGGTCGTGATGACTCGGACAATTGGGATTCACCTGTCCATGCGGTATTTCTTTTCTGGATTATGTTACATGTAGTATTCTTAATTGAGCTAATTCTATGGGCTTGGTGTTAGAAAGAGGTGATAAAGATGGGCGATTTCAAAGTTGGAGACGAAGTGTATTTTGCTTGGTACGATGAACCATATACTGTTAAGTCTGGAATCATTACGGAGATTAAATGTCTTGGCGATCTAATATATATAATGATACAAGACAGTATAACGCATGGTTTATATATGGTTCTTTTAGAAGAGATATATCGCACTGAATCAGAAATAAAAGCGGTTCTAAAACGAGAGTTTTATGGCAAGGTAAATGAGGTTAAAAAAGACATTCATACCTTAGAAGATTTGCTGAAATTTATGTATGACAATGATCTCACAGATTGGTCATCACCACATATAAATGGTTGGCAGACAGATTGGGTAAGTCGTGTTGCAGTACGAGAACTGGCAAAAGAAATTTGCGGTATTGAGTTAGGAGAGTAATGTAGATGGAGAAGAAACTTTTGTGCGCATATTGTCGAAAGCTGGTTGATTATGAACTTGAAACAAGGTTTACAATTGTTCCAATGATAGGTGAAAGAATTTCGTTTGCAGAGACATATGGTATTTGTAAGATTTGTGGAAAGGAAATTTTTATTCCAGAGGTACATGATCATAATATGGAAGCTATGGACAGAGTATATCGGATTACAAAAGAGCGAAAGGGGAATTTAGCAATGAATCAAACCTATCAAAATTGTGGTATGTACTGCAAGGCACAGAATTATGATACTAATAAGTGGATTACTGGGACATACATCGGTAAAGGATGGTTATTATTCCCAAGATGTGAACCAGCAGACCATAGTGCTATGTATGGGTGTCAAGTAAAAGAAGATACTATTTGTCAGTCAACTGGCAGAGAAAATGAATTCGAATATGATGTTGTACAATTGGTTGATGATGACGAAGACGTATATTTGATCATTTATAATGATGAAGATTTGGCGTGGCAGATGTTATCTGTTTATGGTTCTGATATGATTGATTTAGGAGAAATTAAACCAGATCAATATGTGAAACTTGGCAATATCAAAGAAGATGATTATTGGAGAAAGGAATGGGAAAGACAGAGTGAAAAAAGAAAATAATAAAGTATTTACATACGGGCAGTTAGAAGAATTAAGAGATAGTTTAGTAGTTCCAATGGATGAGGTTGGATCAAATAAGCAAGATCATATACTTCGAAAATATTATAATATATGTAGTTTACTTGATGCGTTTCAATTGACTAAACCACTAGTTGATGAACTGAAATGTCAGCCGATTGCAGCGAGATATTTTGTTTTTTCGCTATGGAACGAATTGGTGAATTCGTGTATTAATGCGTGCGATACATTGACTGTGAACGACATAGAGAATCGAGATTCCGAAAAGCTACTATCTACTAAAATCAATGCGGCACAGTACATCCATGTATTAAATGATATGATTTCCGTAAATGATTATACAACAATTCAAGATGAGGCGTTGCAGTTTGCAATTGATACAATTAAGGAGAAATATAATGGAAAAAAGTAAATTACATACATCTGAAGAAATTTTAAATGCATTGCATGTAATTCAGGATACATGTGAGTATTATCTTCATGGCAATGATGAAGATTGCGAAAAATGCCCATTATGTACAATGACAGGGAGGGCGCCAAGTTGCACGATTAGAGATTCTGATCCTTGTATTTGGGAGATTGATGATGATCCAGATACTGTATGGCGAGCATTTGGAAAGTAGGAGGTGTTTATATGTTTGAGAAAAATTATGGAGAGTACACAGAAGAAGCAGTGGCTGCTGCACTAAAAACAATTCAAGATATTTGTACTATTAACGAAGATAGTTGTGGTTGTAATATCACATGTCCGTTTTTAGAATTACTAGATGGCGGGACTAGGCAAATATGTTCTATTACCTATAGTCATCCTGGTTATTGGAGATTGAACGAATTTCCGCCTAAACAATGGGTGCCTTTTTGCAAGGGATAATTACATAAAAACAAGTAAATAAAGGAGTAAATGTCGTTGAAATTAAATGACGAACAAAGAAAATTAGTAGAACAAAATCATAATTTGATTTACTCTGCTATGCGGAAATTTGGTATCCGCAGACAAGATTTTGATGACTATTATGGATTCGCTGCTATTGGGTTGTGTAAGGCAGCAATTGATTATGATGAAACACGATCTAAATCATTTTCGACATATGCATATTTATGTATACAAAATGAGATAATGGTATATAATAAATATAGATTTCGGCAGAGAAGAAAAGGTGATATGAATACTATTTCATATAATCATATGTTAGATGATTGGGATGAAGACAAAAATGAAAATTCATTTCTTTTAAAGGATGAAGAAAATTTTGAAAAAAATATTATTTTCAAGTTGAATTTTCAAGATAAATGTTACACACTAAATAATAAGGACAGAATGATTGTTGATTTAAAATCAAAAGGTTATACATATCAAGAAATTGCAAAAATGTTTGGTACATCATTTCAAGCGATACAACAAAAGATTAAAAAAATGCGATCAACAACATTTTCCAGATTATAAAAGTTGAATAACGCAAACAACTTTTATTATTTTTTTGACGCGTTTGTTATAAACGTAATAGAACGATTATAACAATATAAGCCGATCAGATAAAATTATTTTTTGTTCCTGTTGACTTTGGCAGAGTTGACAGTGGATATAAATTGATGACTTATTTACAAACTAAAAACTAACTAAACAAATTTAATAACAGAAAGAGGTAAATTTATTTGGCAGAAAACACAAAATCTAAAAGACTTTTCAACTTACCAGAAACTAAAGGTACATTTCAGTTAGAAGGATTAATCACTGATTGTGCAAAAGACGACTTTTATAAGGAAGGTAAAACGCAGAAAGGCAAAGATAAACGAACGTTATCTTTCGGAGTTAAGGTAGAACCTGACGTAAAAGTTAGATGTAAAATCCAGGCATTTGAAAAACCAAAAGTTTATTTCCTTAAAAGAGAAAAGAACGGTAAAAAAACTACATACAAAACTAAGGATATTCCTTGGGCTGACCGTTTTAAATCTGTTAAGGAGCTTGGGCTTGGAGATGATTGGTCATTAATTGGTTCAAGGGTTGGTCTTGAGAAAGAGACTAATGATAAAGGACAGGTCGTTAACAAAAAACTGGTATTAGATCCATTTGATTTAACAAAATATGCTTCAGAACACATGGCAGATAACCAGAGTGTATTCATTAAAGGAGATATTGAATATGGAAGTTTTACTGGGGAAAACGGAACTAAACGCCAGTGGTCAAGAATGTCTCCAACACAGATTAGTTTAACAAGTAAAGAAATTGATCTTGATGATGAGGAGCATAAAGTAAGATCTGATTTTAAACAGACAATGGTTTTTACAAATATTGAACAGGAAAAAGAAGATGATGTGCCAACAGGACGTTTTATCGTTTATGGAAAGATTATTGGTTATTCATCTGTTGATGATGCTGAATTCTATATGACAAATAAGAAATTAGCAAAAACTTTTAAGAAGAATGTTAAGTCATATTCATCTATTGAAGTTTGGGGACATATTAAGACAGAAATTCAGACAGAAGAAGTTGAAGTAGAAGATGATGGATGGGGAGAAGCAGATCCTACAAAGAGAGTCGTAGATTCTGCAAGAAAAGAACTTATTATCACTGGCGCAAGCAAAGATAGTATTGATGCAGAAACATACACCAGAGAAGCAATTGATGCAGCGATTGAAGCTATTAAAAAGGCAGAAGCAGCAAGAAGTGATTTCGGTGAGTCTGATGACGAACAGGCAAGTAGCTCTTCTACAGATGATGAATGGGGATCTGGTTTTGATGATTCTTCAGATGATACTGAAGGCGATGTTTGGTAAGAACAATTCTAAATCATTTCACAAATAAATAACAAAACAATATATACATAAAGGAGTTTTACATTTGGCAAAAGCAAGAAAAGCAGCAAAAACACAGAGTAAATTGATGACTATTATTTATGGAGAACCTTTTACTGGTAAAAGTACACTGGCAATGCAGTTAGCGTATTTTAAACGCCCAGATGGGAAACCTTTCAGAGTCTTATATTTAGACTCTGAATCAGGAAGTATTGATGATTATTTACCAGAATTAGAGGAAAATGGTGTAAATCTCGAAAACATTTACATTGTTTACACTCAGAGTTTAGGAGAAGTAAGACATTATATTGATACAGTTAAAACAAACGGTGACTTCTACGAGCTTGATGACGATGGAGAAGAAACTGATGATGTAGTTTTAGACGCAGATGGTCTTCCATTTAGAGCTGACGCAATTGTTGTAGATGGATCAACAATCTTAAATCTGACTACAAAACAGGGATTAATTGAGTTCTCTAAGAAAAGAAATCGTGTAAAAGCGGATGCTGCAAATATGACAGGTGAAGCCAGACTTGTCAAGATTGAAGGTGCAGGTATGGAATTAAAAGATTACCAGACTGTAAACTTTAAAGGTCAGGATTTAATTCTTGATTTATTAGCTTCTGGAGCACATTGTGTTGTAACAGCAAGAGAAAAAGATGAAACAGAATCTAAGATGATTGATGGTAAAAGAGAAACTGTTACGACAGGTCGTAAGATTATTGACGGATTTAAAGGTATGGATTATAACGCAAAAACAGTAATTCGTACATTCGTTGATAGTGAAACTGACATGGTTTGTGCTCAGATAGTGAAAGATAGAACACATACATATAAAAAGAACGAGATTGTAGAAGATCCACAGATGTTAGCTTGGCAGAAAGTTATTGATAATTCTGTTGGAAACAAAGAGTTTACACTTGGTAATGCTCTTACAAAAGCAGTAGATGTTGAACAGAAAATCTATAAGAGAGAAATTCTTGGAGAAGCAGGTAAGCCAGTTTCCGAAGAGGAAGCAGAAAAAGAAGAATCTGGTGTGTCATCCAGTGAATCATCTAGTAAAAAAGATTCTGTTCAGGATGTAAAAAAACGAATTTCTGACAGAATCAAAAAATTAGCTCCTCCAAAACGACAGGAAATGAAAGATAAGCTCGCCAAAGAAGGATTACCTACCGCCTTTAGTCGTCTTAATGATCTTGATCAGCTAAAGAAGATTGAAGAAATCTTAGTGAAAAAAATCAAAGAAGATCAGGAAGGATAAGGTGAAATTACAAAAGGGTTTATGTGGTAGCCATTTTGGCTACCTAATCCTTTGATATTGGACGAGGAGTAACTGTAGCATGGCAGATGTTTTAACAGTAAAATGCGCTTATTGTAAAGAAGTAATTGAACTTGATTTAGATAAAGTGCAAGAGATTGTTAAATATGACAATAGTTATTATCACAAAGAATGTTTCCGCAAAATGTGTGAAGCAAAATTATTATCCAAAAATACTAAACATGACAAATGGTTATCTGCATTGTCTAAGATTGATGAATATAATCAGAAAGCACGAGTGTTACTTGAACCAAGATTGTTAGAAGACAAAGTATATCGGTTTATTCTTGATAATTATAACTACATTGGTTCTGTACCAGCATATGTTTTTACAAAATTGAAAAGTATTTATAAAGGTACATATCGTGGTCTGGCGAAACCAATTCCACCAAGTGATCTTTTAGATATGTGGAAGCGTCAAATGAAATATCTTAAGAAAAATCGAACATTTTTGATACAAAAAGGAACGATGGATGAAGATAATCCAACGCACCAGGTTAATTATGATTTGGCAGTTTTAGTAGGAAAGTATGATAGTTATTTACGATGGAAAGAGAAACAGAAATTAAATGAAGTAGACAAAAAGAATAATGAAAAATTTGCAAAATCTTTTGTTGAAACAAATAATATCACAACTCAAAAAACTGTAGTAACAGCCACACAAGACGATAACATGGATGATATTTTAAGTGATATTTTTGGTGAGGGACTTGATTGACAGAAGAAACAGTAGAACGTAAAAGTGTAACTAACATTCAGAGTGAAATGATGTTTATCGGTGCTTTGTATAAACAACCAGATTTATATGTTTCTTATGGTGGATATATGAGAAGCCAGTATGATTTCAGTGATGAGGCATGTAAATTCTTCTATGATATGTTTGAGATTATGTACAAAACATTTACTCAGACGATTGAGGAAGACAAGGTAAATATGTTCATGAGTCAATCAGATGAAAGACTTAGGACATACAAAAGATACAAAGGGTGGAAGACAATTTCATCATGGATGCAGGTTGCAGATTGTGATGATTTTAAAAAATATTATAATCTCGTTAAGAAATACTCTCTTGTAAGAGAATATGACAGAAATGGATATCCTGTTCAACGAATTTTAAACCATAGGTTATTTGAAAAATGGGAAGCAAAAGATATTTATAGAGTGATTCGATCTCAGGCAGACAAAATTAACACTGTGATTAGCGCAGGCGAAGATTCTGTCTTATTGAATAGTGGTGTTGAATCACAGGTTGAATCATTTTTATCAAAACCAGATTTAGGGATTCCGTTACCTTGGGCGATTCTCAATAAGATGTTTAGAGGATGTCGCCTTGGAAAGGTAATTTTTAATGGATTCTTAAGTAATGAAGGAAAATCAAGAAATATGATGTTGTTGATTGCATATATCGTATTGGCAATGGACGAGAAATTTTTATTACTCAGTAATGAGATGGATGAAGACGATTTACGAAATTGTTTAGTCGTTACAGTAATCAACAACAAATGCTTCAAAGAGCTTCATGGGATTGATATTGAAAAGCCAGAAGAAGAAATAGTTCTTGGTATTTACAGAGATAACAATGGCAATGTGATTGAAAGAAAAACAAATGAAAATGGAGACTTTATTGAAACAGAAGAGGAATACAAACATAGAGTAGCCACTACGTCAGATGAGTTTCAGAAAGTTATGCAAGTTGCAAAATGGGTAGATCAGAAACGTCAAGGAAAATTATATTTCAAAGATGTTGGCTCTGATTACTCAGATTCGGCATTAGAGTTTGAATTTAGAAAACATCGTATGTTATATGATGTGAAATATTGTGGTTATGACACATTAAAAGGTTATCGTATTGATGATTGGCAAACAGTGAAACAGACAGCCACAAAAATTAAAGAACTTATGAAAGAGATCCATATGTTTTGCTTTTCTGTATTCCAGTTAACTGATGATACGGTGTATACAGATATATTCCAGCTAAGTAGTAATAATATTGCCAATGCAAAACAGATTAAGCACGTTGCTGACATCTTAATGCTTGGTAAAAGATTACATCCTGACGAATATTACAAATATCAGTATATATCAATTAGTGATTGGGGAGAGCCACAGGCACACGATCTAAAAAAGGACAAGACATATTTCTGTATTAAGGTTGATAAAAACCGAGGCGGTAACAAGAATGTTATTCCAATTTTTGAAATCAATTTGGATTTAAATACTTGGGACGAAATAGGATATGTCATAAAACGAGAGAAAAACGGAGCGTAGGTTATGGATGTAGCACAGCTAAAAGAATATATATACGACAATAATTATGTAGAAAATATTCTGAAAGATATAGGCTGTCATCATATTAAATATCATTCGTCTGGATATTGGAGCTGCGCAAATAAAGATGGGGATAATGAATCCGCAGTTATTACATATAACAACGAAAACCTAAATTGCACAAATTATACAAGAAAAATGACAGCAAAAGAAAGACAGACAGATTTAATTGACTTGGTATGCTTTACAAAAAGTCTGTCTTTCCCAGACGGTTTAAAATATTTAGCCAATTTGATCGGCATAGATTATTATCATGATTTTAATGAGCAACTGCCAGAAAGTTTGCAGATCACTCAATTGATTCATGATATGAAAGAAAATATAGAAACCGAAGAAGATAAACCAGTCAAACCAATTTCAAAACGAATTCTTTCTTATTATAGGGACTATGTTAATGATCTGTTTTATGAAGATCATATTACTTATTTAACACAGAAAGAATTTAATATTGGCTATGACGAAGATACAAACAGAATTACAATACCTATTTTTTCTGAAATTGGTGATTTGGTAGGTGTTAAAGGACGATTGTTCAAGAAAGAGTTAGATAAACATGATTTGAAATATTTATATATTGAGCCATGCGCTAGACAAAGAATCTTATACGGATTGAATAAAACTCTACCTTATATAGAAAGGGCTGGAAGAGTATATGTTGCTGAAGCAGAAAAAGCTGTCATGCAGCTATGGTCATATGGATATCAAAATGTTGTGGCGACTGGCGGCAAGCAAGTTTCAAGACAGCAAATTGACATGTTAACAAGACTCGGAGTTGAAGTAGTATTTATTTTTGACAAAGATGTTGAGTTAGAAGAGATTCAAACGCTTGGCGATCGTTTTATTGATGGAGTTCCGATTTCATACATTATGGATAACTCAGAAGAAGGAATCCTTGATGAAAAAGAATCACCTACTGATGATCCTAAAAAATGGGAATTATTGTTAAACAACTATTTGTATACACTTAAATAAGAACAGGAAGGTTATACATATAAAATACAAATTATATGAAGGAGGCACAAATGATACCTCTAATGTTGTGCCAGAAATTTTAAGAAATAGAGGGATTGATGATTATAAAACGTATTTGAACCTCGATGATAGCGTAATTCAAGATTATGCCGATTTAGATGGTATCAAAAACGCAGTAAATACAACGACTTTTGCACTTGAAAATGGACATAAAATCGGTATTTTAATTGACGAGGACGTAGACGGATTTTGCTCAGCTTCAATGGCATACATGTACTTAAATCGTATTAATAATGAACTTTATGATGGTAAGAGTAACATTTGTTACTTATTACATAAAAAAGCAAAAGCTCATGGATTAAGTGAAGATATTACTATACCTGAAGACGTGAAACTTCTAATAATTCCAGATGCAGGCACCAATGATGTAGCACAATGTACAGAACTTGTAGACCGTGGCGTACAGATTGTAATTCTTGATCACCATGAAAAAGAAGAATCTGAAGAAATAATGCCAGAGGAAGTTGTAATTGTAAATAATCAGTGTAGTCCACGATATAGAAATAAAGACTTATGTGGGGCTGGGATTGTCTATAGATTTTTACAGGCAATGGATGATGAATTATGGATTAATTATGCAGATGATTATTTAGATTTATGTGCATTAGCCAATATTGGTGATGTGATGGATATGAGATCCTTTGAAACACGTCGTTTAGTCAATAAAGGAATACAGAATATTCAGAATGAATGCTTCAAAGCGCTGATCAATGCACAAGATTATTCAATGCACAGTATTGTTAATATTCATAATATTCAGTGGTATATCGTTCCAATTATCAATGGTATGGTGCGATTTGGTTCTTTGAAAGATAAAGAATTGGTTTTTAGAGCATTTATCGAAGACTATGAGGTATTTGATTATAAGAAAAGAGCAACAAAAAACAATCCTGCGGAAGTAATCAAAGAGAACATTTACGATCGTGCTGCTCGATTATGCAAAAATGCCAAAGGCAAACAGGATCGTCAAAAGAAAAAGATGGTTCCAATTATTATGAAAGAGGCTGAAAAAGATAAAGATAGCAAGATTACTATTCTTGATGTTACAGAAACATTAGATAGCAGTTTAACAGGATTGGTTGCTATCAAGATCGCTGAAGATATGAACAGACCATGCTTATTATTACGAAAGCATACTAACCCAGAAACAGGATTAGTAGAAATGAGTGGTAGTGCAAGGAATGTAGACCATAGCCCAATTGATAGTTTGAAAGATGTAATATCCGAGACAAATTCATTTTTATGGGCAAAAGGTCACGCCAATGCATTTGGATGTTCGACAGATAATATCTCTGAAGCAATCACAGAATTAAACGACAGACTGAAAGATGTTGAATATGATGCAACTTATAGAGTTGATTTCATCGTAGATGCTTACAGATTAGACTTTGCGTTACTACAGGAAATGTCTAAGTTAGATGATATTCGTGGGCAGGGTATTGATGATCCGATGATCGCTGTTAAGAATATTACATTAAATAAGGAAGAGATTAATGTTGTTGGTAAGAAAATGGACACAATCCAATTTAAAATTAATGATATTCCATGCGTGATGTTCAAGTGCGATGAGAAGAATAAAATCTATGATTGGATTATGAACGATTTCTCTGACGAAGGTACAGTTACATTTGAATTAGTAGGAACTGCGCAAACTAATATTTTTAATGGTATTAGACAATATCAAATTGCAGTTGATGATCTTAATGTTCTGAGCATTACAGCAGATGAAGAATTAGACGAAGATATTTGGGATTGAGGTGAAAGTTAGTGAGCAGTTCATTACATACACATTCGCATTATTCATTATTAGATGGATATGCATTACCTGAAGAAAACTTACAAAGAGCAGAAGAGATAGGACTAAAAGCACTGGCTATCACAGAACATGGCAATGAGTATAGTTGGTGCTATTATGATAAGCTTCATGAGAAATATCCAAGTGTTAAATTGATTTTTGGAGTTGAATTTTATGAATGCTTTGATATGACAGAACAGAATAAGGATAGCAAATATTTCCATTTAATTGTATTGGCAAAGAATGAGAATGGTAGAAAAGCAATTAATCAATTGGTAACTGATTCAAATTTTCATGGATTTTACTACAAGCCACGAATTGATCTGAATGCGTTGAAACCATATGCTAAGGATCTGGTTGTGAGTAGTGCTTGTTTGGCATCTAAACTTGCCAGAGAGCCAGATTATCAGAAATGTATTGAATATGTTCGTGAATACAAAGAGATTTTTCCATATTTTTATTTAGAAATGCAGTCACATTCACATCAGGATCAAGTGGTATATAATCAGAAAATCATACAGCTTTCCAAAGACACGAAGACGCCATACATTATCACAACTGATAGTCATGCTGCTAGAAAAGAAGACCTGTATTATCAGAACTGGCATGTAAAGCTTGCTCACGATACTGAAACCGCAGCGGAAATTTATGAAGGATGTTATTTACAATGTGATGATGAAATTCATGCAATTATGGATAGCCAAATTGGAGAAGACGCAGTGACTAAAGGGCTTGAAGAAACTGATAGGATTGCAGATTTAATTGATGAAATTCACATGCCATTTCAAGCACCTCAGTTACCATCTTTCCCATTACCAGAAGGATTTGAAGATAATTATTCTTATTTAAAGTATCTGATTGATACAGGGTGGGTAAAACGAGGATTCGATAAATTACCAGAAGATGAGCAGAAACTCAGAAAAGAAAGAATTGATTATGAGTTAGATATTATTCATTCAATGGGATTCGATGGATACTTCTTGATTGTTTGGGATTTTATCAATTTTGCAAGAGAAAATGGTATTCCAATTGGTGCTGGTCGAGGTAGTTGTGCAGGTAGTTTGGTGTGTTACACGATTACAATTACAGACTTAGATCCTATCAAATATGGACTGATTTTTGAAAGATTTTTAAATCCAGAGCGAATTTCAATGCCAGATACAGATACAGATGTTGGTACACGAGATGAGATTATCCAATATTTGATCGATAAGTATGGCGAAAACAGAGTATGCCAGATTATCAATTTCAGTTTTATTACTCCAATTGTGGCAATCAAAGATGTTGGTAAGGTCTTAGGGTTCAATTATCACGAGATGGACAAATTAAGTAAAAAATTCGTATATGACACAATTGAAGAATCTTTGTGGAATAACAGAGATTTAGCAGAAAACCCAAGATATGAAGAACTTTTTGATGTTGCATCACATCTTGCAGGCAGAGTCAAAACAGTATCTTCTCATGCAGGTGGTGTAGGAATTGTTGATACAGATATTAGCGATTATATGGCAATGAAACTTGGAACTGATGGCGAACACGTCATTCAAGTAGATAAACGTATCGTTGAAGAGATTGGGATTATCAAATTTGATATTTTGGGTGTTGCTACATTAAACACTGTAAAAGAAGCCGAAATTGACGCAGGGTTAACTGAGTTTGATGTAAATATTAATAATCCAAAGTTTGAAATGGATAAAGGATCATATGAATTATTGCGTAGTGCAATGACGAATGGTGTTTTTCAGGTCGAAAGTGCTGGTATGAAGGACTTGCTGGTTAGGTTACAGGTATCAAATATGGAAGAATTAGCTGCCGTATTGGCATTGTATAGACCAGATGCAATGGACGTCTTGGAAGAATTCATTGAATATAAACATCACCCAGAGAAAATTACATATATCCATCCAGATATGGAGCCGATCTTAAAGGAAACGTATGGATGTATGATTTATCAAGAGCAATTACTTGATATTGTGCGTAAATTTGGTGGTCGAAGTTATGGAGGAGCCGATTTATTCCGTAAGGCGATTGGTAAAAAGAATATCGAACTTGTGAAGTCTGAATCTAAGAAGCTGTATTATGAGATTATTGAGAATGGTTACCCCGAAGAAATTGCAAAACAGATTAGCGAGACGCTATCCCAAAAAGGGGGATACTTATTCAACAAATCGCATGCGTACTCCTACGCTGTATTATGCTTACAAACAGCGTTTTTAAAGAAGCATTACGCATTATGTTTCTTTAAAGCTTTATTGAATCGCAATAAAGATAAGGCAGGAATGGTAAATAAATATATTCTTGATGCCAAGGCGTTTAAGATTCAAGTGTTACCACCAAACTTAAATAAATCAATGATGAATTTCAGTATTGATGATGTGTATATATTGTTTGGATTATCGGCTATCAGTGGTATTGGAGAAAAAATTGCAAAGGTAATTCTTGAAGACCGTGATAAAAATGGTAAATTCATAGGATTTGAAAACTTTTGCAAACGTATTAGTCCAAGTAAATCACAGGTTATTCAGTTGATCAAAGCAGGTGCAATTCCAACAAAGAATAAACGTAAAACTTTAATTCAGTATTTGAAATCTATGTATCAGCCAACAACATTCAAGCCAGTTGCAAAAGCACCGAGTTACAAACAATTACTTATTAAATGGGATATTGACGCTGAAGATTACCGTATAGGTGAGAAGAAATATGATTACGACAAAGATGCAATATTGAAAGCTTATAACGATAAAAAGTATGAATTGTACAAAGATAAGGAAAAAGAACGATTTCAGAAATTTATCGCACAGAATCAAAAATATCTTGAAAATGAAGATTTTTGGGAATTTGAAGCATTGCAAATCTTTATCAACGATAACCCATTTGATCAGGCATACAAGTATATGTCAAAACAATTTCAAGATGTTGAAAATGGAGATGATTGCACTGTGGTTGCAGTGATCGCTAAAGTTGATAAAAAGAAAGACAAAAATAAAAAGACATTTGCATATGTGAATTTATATTCTAGTTTTGGATTGACTGAGGCAATCGTCTGGCATTCGCAATTAAAAGAATATGAAGATATGATTGCCAAAGGAAATCAGATTGCGATGTTATGCAGAAAAGATTCAGACGAGAAGGTTATCGCAAAGAAAATTAAACCATATAAACAATGGCTAGAAGATATTAAGAAAGTGAAGGGGGTTGTCGCCTAAAGTGGTGGATAGTACAAAAGAATATGAGTTTGAGATTGTCCCATTATATCAGATTTATTATAATGAAGAATCTTTATTTGGGATTTACACATTCTGTACAGCAGAAGATTTGCCAGAATGCAAACCATATAACAATAATGATTTTGATGACTTATCCGATAAAAAAATGAATAAATGTGGCAAATTGGTTGGTAACATGCAGGAGTTGTATTTAGGAACGAAATATAAAGTTAAAGCTAATATGACATATTCTAAGAAATACAATGAATACCAATATAAACCACTTTCTATAGTTGCTGAAGTTCCTAAAACTTTTGAAGCCCAAAAGGTATTTTTAAAAACACAGACGAATGCAACGATCGCAGATCAGTTAATTGCGAAATACCCTAATGTTGTTGAAGATGTAATGAATGGTCAGTTAGAAATGATTGACCATTCAGAAATCAAAGGATTGGGAGATAAGACTTGGAAGAAACTTAGAGATAAAATTATTAAAAATTATGTGATTTCTGATATTGTTGTAATGTTACAACCATACGGAGTTACATTACCAACGATTGAAAGATTGTTGAAATCTGAACCTAATCCAAGTGTTTTAAAAAAACAGATTGAACAAAATCCATATATACTCACTAGAGTAAAGGGCATGGGGTTTAAACGAGTTGATGATATTGCACTCAAATTAAAACCAGAATTGCGATGCTCAAATCAACGGTTAAATGCATTTATTTCCTACGACTTGCATCAAGTTGGTGATAATGATGGACATACATATGTATATATCAAAAATTTAAGAAGCGATATTAGTAATGCAGCGTCTGAATGTTTACCTATGTTTGACGAATGGCTTGATGAAGAATCAGATAAAAAATTACCAAATTATTTATATACATCTGGAGATAAAATTGGTCTGAAATCGTATCATAAAATTGAAATGGATATTTACGAATTAATTAAAGATATGGAGAAATATTCATTTGGAAACACGACAGATTACGAACCAATAACAGATAATGAGATTAGTCAGACGATTTCTGAGGTTGAAGATGAAGAAGGGTTTATGTTTTCAGAAGAGCAAATTACAGGAGTTAACAAAGCATTAAATTGTCAAGTTGTGTTTATTTCTGGAGAAGCTGGGACTGGTAAAACAACAATTCTGAAACCAATTATAAAATGCTACCAAAAAAGAAATAATAGCATTGTTGCGTGTGCATTATCTGCAAAAGCATCCCAGCGAATTAAAGAAGCAACAGGTTTGGACTCACGGACTATTCATAGATTACTTGTGGCAGAAGGTATTGATAGTTTTTGCTACAACCAAGATAACCCATTACCTGCTGATGTTGTGATCATGGATGAAAGTAGTATGACAAATGCGAGCCTTTTCTATAATTTTTTATTGGCAATTCGACCAGGAACACGATTAATTTTTTGTGGTGATTATATGCAGTTGCCACCGATTGGATTTGGTAATATTTTCTCTGATCTGTTAAAAAAGAAAGGTTTGAATAGCGTTCAGCTCACCAAACCGATGAGGCAAGCAGAAAAATCTGGTATTTTAACGGATGCAAGAAAGATTCGTAGAGGAATTAACCCATTGGATAGTCCACAATTAAAAATTGTTCATGGTGAACTAAATGATATGTTTTATTTGTTCAGGAAGAATAGAGAATCGTTATTTAACATGGCAGTAAAGCAGTATATTAAATCTGTTAAAGAGGAAGGACTTGATAATGTTGTGATTATTTCCCCACGAAGAAGCAATTGCACGAACAGTACAGATGAATTGAATAAAGCAGTGCAGAAAGAATTATTTGCTGGTAATAATAAACCATTTGTCGAATTCAAAGATCGTAAATACTATTTAGGAGATAAGGTATTACAGACTTCAAATGATTACGAGCGAGATGTATTCAATGGTGATATTGGATATATTACAGCAATTGATAAAGAAAAAGAAATATGCTTGGTATCTATGAACGCAAATATTGAAGAGAAGATGATTGAATATTCTTTCGCTCAGTTAGGACAACTTCAATTGGCATATGCATTAACCACGCATAAACTTCAAGGATCAGCTGCACAAACTGTGATTGGTATTATTGACAACACACATTACAAATTGCTTGATAACTGTATGTTATATACGATGCTAACACGAGCTAAGAAAAGATTTGCGCTCCTTGCAGAACCAGAAGCGTTCAAGAGATGTATCGTAACAAATCATAATAAGAGGCGCACTTGGTTAAGCCTAAAAAATTAACTTTATTCTTTGCACCTATTGACAGGGTGCAAGAAGTATGATAAGATACCAATATGCTAAGGAAAGGAGATGTGAAAATGAGAAAAAGATTTTTAATGAAAGTTGTCTCGTTTAGTTTTTTAGCAATGTGTTCGGGCTTTATGACTCACACGGTTAAAGCAGAGGAGCGACCCTCGGTGGAGACTTCAACCTTATCAACAGAGACAACTGTTGCAGAAAATAAGCAAGGCAATGTGATTTCAAACAATCCAATCAGTCAAAGCGTTGAATTAAAAGACGTTCATGAGCATTATCAGAAATGTAAGCAAGCTGATGAGGAGAAAGCAAGACAGATTCGATTAGAAAAACTTCGAAAGAAACGATTGCGAATTAAACGACAGCGGTTGAAGCGAAAGCAAGAACTTGAAAAGAGTTCACTTGGAACATTTTTGATCACGGCATATTGTCCATGTTATGAATGTTCTGAAGGATATGGATCTAAGATTGCTTGGAATCATGCAGGGCATAGATTTGCTCGACCGTATCATACGATTGCGGTTGATAAAAACATTATCCCTTATGGAACAAGAGTTAAGATTGAGGGATACGGTGATACAATCTTTGTGGCAGAAGATTGTGGAGGCAAAATAAAAGGAATGCATGTAGACGTGTTCAAATCAACACATTCCGAAACAATAAATGTGCAACAGCACAGAAAAATATATGTAGTGAAGTAATTGGCAGTTACTGAAAGACATAGAAACACAAATTAAAATAATTAACTAAACAATATAAGCAAGAAAAGGAAAATCCAAAAATTATGAAAACTGAATATGTGAAAGAAATGAATGTCTTGATCGACAGAATCAATGATGCTTCATATGCGTACTACGCAGAGGATAATCCGATCATTTCAGATAAAGAATTTGACGATTTATGCGCTGCTTTAGAACGACTTGAGAGAGATTCTGGCGTTGTTTTGAATAATTCGCCCATCCACCACGTTCAAGGATTTGTAATTGATTCTCTGGCTAAAGTAAAGCATACACGCCCAATGTTATCAGCTCAGAAGACGAAGGATGTCAATGAGGTCAAAAAATTTCTTGCGGATAAAATTGGTGTTTTATCGTGGAAGGAAGACGGTTTGACGGTGGTACTAAGGTATGAAAAAGGACGCTTAAAACAAGCAATTACAAGGGGAAATGGAGAAATTGGAGAAGATGTGACTCATACGGCACGTATGATTTTCAATTTACCTCTTGAGATTCCTGACAAGCGTAGTATTGAGGTACGTGGCGAATCAGTTATCAGTTATGAAAACTTCCAGAAAATCAATGAAGCGTTGCATGGTAAATACAAGAACGCAAGAAATCTGGCAGCAGGCACAATTAGACAGTTAGATGCGAATGTAGCAAAGGAAAGAAAGCTCGCCTATAAAGCATTTGAGTTAGTCAAAATTGATGGCGTATCTGAGGAAGAAATGCCAAGTATTGCAGATAGTTTTAAATATCTTGCAGAGCAGGGATTTGACGTTGTAGAACATCAGATTGTTAATCGAGATAATGTCGAAGAATATATTGAGAAATTTGATCCAGAGACATATGAATATCCTGTTGATGGTTTGATTTTTACTTATAACGATTATCAGTATGGTAAATCACTTGGAACAACAGGACATCATCCATTAAATATGATGGCATTAAAGTGGATCGATGACCTCTACGAAACAACGATCAGAGATATTGAATGGAATACATCTCGCACAGGACTAATTAATCCAGTTGCAGTATTTGATCCAGTTGATCTTGATGGTGCAGAAACTACAAGAGCCACATTACATAATGTAAGTTACATTGAGGGATTAGAACTTGGTGTAGGCGATACGATTCAGGTTTATCGTAGTAATATGGTAATTCCAAAAGTACACGATAATCTGATAAGAAGCAATACATTCAAGATTCCAGATACTTGTCCAACCTGCGGTGGCGAAGCAAAAATCATCAACGAGAATGGCAGTAAGGTTCTGAAATGCATGAATCCTGATTGTAAAGCTAAATTGCTCAGCAAATTTGTGAACTTTGTTTCCAGAGATGCAATGAATATTCAAGGTTTATCTGAGGCAACACTGAAAAGATTTATTGATCTTGGATGGCTAAAAGATTATACAGATATTTATAATTTAGCAGAGCATAAATCTGAAATGAAGAACCTTGATGGGTTTGGTGCAAAAAGTGTTTCTTCCTTATTAAATAGTATCGAGGAAAGTCGCAGATGTAAACTGGTTAATTTTGTAACAGCACTTGGCATTGAGCTTGTCGGGAAGTCAACAGCAAAGGATATTTGCAAGCTTATTGATAAGATTTCTCTATCAAAAAATGAGAATCCATACAATGTGTTTATCGAAAGAATCAAACAGAGGAAATATTTTGGTCATATTGATGGCATCGGTATTACCACTTCATTGTCAATGGATGATTATTTCAGAGACCATCTTGAAATGGTCGAGAAATTAGCCAAAGAGCTTGAGTTTGAGATGCCAGAAAGCAAAAAAGAATCAATGGTTGATCTCACAGGAATGACTTTTGTTGTGACTGGTAAAGTAAATAAGTTTGCCAGTCGTAATGCGATCAAAGATGAAATTGAGTCCAGAGGTGGCAAGGTTGCAGGATCTGTATCAAAGAATACGAATTATCTTGTGAACAATGATGTGAATTCTACAAGCATTAAGAATAAAAAAGCACAACAGTTAGGCATTCCGATCATTGATGAAGATGGATTAATCAAGATTCTGAAGGGAGATACGAGTGAATAAACTAACCATTTATGAATGTTTTGTTAGACTGGGAATCCCAGAAAGCAAAATCGAAAGGTTTGTTGTAAAAGATAATTATGTAGAATATCGCATCTGGGAACCGTGTTCAATCAGCTATAACGGAGAAACATACAAATATGGTAGACGTTGTAAAGTAAAATATCTCACTACACCAGATGAGATGGATCTAGTTTTTGACGAGAGTTACTTCGTTAAAGATGAAGATGCAGAGTTTTGGACAGAAGATTATGAATTCTACAAACAGCAGACAGGCGTAGAACCTTCAGAAATTGATTGGTCAAAACAGAAAGAGATTAAACGACCTAAGTTTTAAAGGAGAAAATTGAATATGAACAAAGAGAAAAGAACAGCATGGAAGATTCCAGTAATTATTCTAGTAGGAGTTGTGGCGGTATTTCTAGCCTGTACATTTGGAGTTCAGAGTTCGCAGAACCATGCAATTTCATTAGAAGAACAGGTTGATAAAGCAAAATCTGACATTAATGTACAAGAGAAACGCAGGGTTGATCTGATTTATAACTTGGTAGATTGTGTGAAATCTTATGATAAACATGAGGCAAATACACTTAAAGAAATCGTTAAAGGACGTAGTTCTAAAGGAACTGTTGAAAATGCAAGCACAGCAATTGCAGCAGTTACAGAATCTTATCCAGAACTCAAGGCGGATAAGAACTATAAAAGGTTAATGAATGAATTATCTGTCACAGAGAATTTAATTGCCGAATATCGCAGTAACTATAATCAGCAGATCAAAGAATATAACAGATATGTAAAGAAATTTCCAACACGAATTTTCTTAAATAATCTTGGATATGAAACAAAGAACTATACTTATTTAGAATATAAGGATGCTCCCGAAACTGCACCTCAGCATTTATTTGGAGAGTAATATATGAAGCAACACAAAGGATTGGATTTTGGTAATTATGAGATAACTCCAAGGGAAATCTTAGCGAGTGTAACATTGATCGCAGTCATGCTTGTGTTTGGAATCGTTATCAGTAGTAATATTGATAATTCCATCCTTGATAAAAATGAAGAATACAATCACGCCCTTAAGATAAAAAATGATGATGTTTTTCAATATGGTATGGAAACCAATGTAGGTAACGCTTTTGTTTATGGGAAGTTAGAACCTGTAGACACAGTTACATACAAAGAAATTGGCGGTAAGTATTATTATGTCAGAAAAGTCAGACAAGAGTATCGCAGACATGAAAAAATTGAAAGAGTAAAAGGCAGTAAAGGAAAAGTCCATTACAGAAAGAGAGTTTGGTATTCGTGGGATGACATGTGGAGAGAAAGTAAGACTTGTAAAAAGATTAAATTTGCAGGTAAAAAATTCAAACAAGATAAGATTGATTTCATAGGAAGTCATTACCTAAAAAGAATTTATCATTCTTCTCGTGTCAGGTATGAATATTATGGTATGGAAGCAAAACCAGTTAAGGGAACTGTTTACACAAAACTAAAAAATAACACTATGACAACTTGTGATTTAAATAAGTCAAATTTACATAAAACGGTTGAATCATATAAGTCGAGTGGCGAAGTTTTGAAAGCAATATTCTGGATTTTTTGGATTATCTTCACTGGCGGTCTAACGTATGGTTTCTATTATATTGACAATGGTTGGTTGGAGTAAGTAAAGGAGAATTTATTATGGATTTTGGAACAGCAATTGATGCAATGAAAGATAAAAGAAAAGTAGCAAGAAAAGGTTGGAATGGGAAAGGTATGTTTTTATATTATGTTCCAGCAGGAGCTTATGCGCCATGTACAGATATTGCAAAAAGTATTGTGAATGAAGACGGATTAGTCGAATATGGAGCATATATTGCAATGAAAACAGCACAGGGTAACGTGGTTCCTTGGCTTGCAAGTCAGACAGATATGTTAGCTGAAGATTGGATGATCGTAGAATAGGAGAGTTAAATCATGCAAATTAAAACATTAAAGGATACAGCAGAATTAATGTGCAGCGAAAATTATAGAGACAGATTTGTTGCAGAATGTAAACAGTTAGAAATTAGATATCAGGGATTAAAAAAGATGTTAGATAAGTGGGATCGTGGAGAATTAGAGTTCACTCCAACATGTACGAGAGGAATCTATGTCAGGCAGCTTATGTGTATGGAAAATTATCTGTCTGTATTATACGACCGAGCGCAGATTGAAGAAATTTGTGTTAGATAAAATTAATCTTTGATGAAATAAGAAATATACTAAGGAGTTACATATGAAATTATTTAATAACTGGATTAATGGTGATTGTTTGAAAGAATTAAAGAAGATGGATGCCGAAACAGTAGATATGGTAATTACATCTCCGCCATATCACAACCTTAGAGTTTACAGCAATGATCCAAGTGATCTATCAAATTGTGAGAGTTACGAAGAGTATTATTATCTATTAGGACTTGTTATTGCAGAATGTGAAAGAGTTTTAAAACCAGGTGGTAAATTCATTATGCAGTTTGAAGACTACAATTACACAATTGGTAGAGATAACAAAATGGGACAGGAAAGTCTAACAGGTGCTATTAACCAGATTTTCTTAGATAACAATTTCTCACTTTGGACAAAAGCATTTTGGAGAAAATATTCTGCGCAGAGAGCCATGTTAGCGCAGGGAAATCTGTATTACAGAAACATGAAAGCAAGAGATACAATTCTTGCAGCTAATGTCGGATTTGTTTACGTATATAAGAAAGCAGGCGATTGCGAATTAATCAAAGCATCTGATATTACATTAGCAGAATGGGCTGATTGGGCAGATGGCGTATGGAATATTAGTAATTCGGGGATCGGACATACAACCCCGTTTGCTGAAGAATTGGTTAAACGCTGTATTAAACTGTGGTCTTGCCCAGGTGATACAATTTTAGATCCATTCGCTGGTGCAGGAACTGTTAACAAAGTTGCTATTGAAAATAGTAGAAATGCAATTGGTATTGAACTTAATAAAGAATTCTATGATTTAGCAAACGAAAAACGTTTTGACCTATGGGATGATTCAATGTTTGAAACAGATAACTCTATTGAAGCAATGAAAGAGCGTTTTAATGAGCAGTTGCTGATTGGTAAAGAACAGAGCGCAAAAGCAAAGGCAGCCAAAGAAGAAAAGAAAGTGTTGACAAAGAAAAAGAAAGATATTCGTACAGAAATTAAAGAATTAGAGGCACAGTTAAATGCTTTAGGTATGAAGAAATCGGAAATCAAAAAACTTAAAGATGCTGCAAAAGCAGAAGTAGGTGAGTAATTGGTAGCTTTAGAAGTTCCAGTAGAGAAAATTCCATATATCAGAACGATTGAAGGACGAAAATTCAGAGCAGGAAAGTGGGAATTCCCTGATTCTGCGATCACTAAATTACAGCAATATGGTTTAATTGATGCCAATATTGAAATTCCAAAGAAGGAGATTGTTCATTACGAACTTTCTCCACATCTGAGGAAATATCAAAAAGATATTGTAAATAAAGCATTGAATGAAGGTAGTTATGGTATTTTTTCTGATACTGGTACAGGAAAGACATTGATGGGTCTTGAAATCGCAAAACATTACGGGAAAACATTGATTCTTTGTCCTCTATCAGTTATTGAAACTGCATGGGTTGATGATTGTAAGAAATTCTATCCAGAATTGATCATAACAAATTGCTGGGCTAATTCAAGTAAAAAGCGATTTGAAGCAATGGATATTAACTCAGATGTTTATGTGATGAATTATGAGAGCTTTAAGATTTTGAAAAAGAAGATTTTAACAATGGATTTTCAATGCGTGATCGTTGATGAAAGCCAAGTAATGAAAAACATGGGTGCTCAGATTACGAATGAATTATTGCAATTGATTGATGTGATCCCTCATAGATTCGTTTTAAGCGGAACACCAACTCCGAATCATAATTCCGAGATATTTCCACAGATGAAATTTGTTGACGCAGATGTATTTGGTAATAACTTTTTTGGTTTCCAAGCCCACTATTTCACACAGGATATGCAGAATCCTCATAGGTGGTATCAGACGCAAGAGAATAAAGAAGCATATTTTAATCGTTTAAGAGAGAAATCTGTATTCTTAAAGAAAGAAGATTGTGTAGATCTACCGCCAAAAGTATTTCAAATTAAAGAGTTTGATCTTGGTAGTGAACAAAAACGACATTATAACAATATGGTTAAAAATATCAAAGACAATATCAATGAATGGTCTAAATTTGAATTTACTGCGAAGCTTATGAAATTGCGAGAGATTGTTAGTGGATTTGTTATCAATAAAGAAGGTAATATTGACGATTTCGAAACAAACAAAGATAAGGTGCTAGAGCAATCATTTGAAGAAATTGGAGGCAAGCCAATTATTATATGGTGTCAATTCCAGCATGAGATTGAACGTCTGGCTGAAAAGTATAATGGTGTTGCCCTCACATCTAAGAATAAAGATCGTGATGATATTATTCGGAAATTCAAAGCTGGCAAAATTCAGAAATTATTTGTGCACCCAAAGCTTCTTGGTAAAGGTTTGACATTTGTAAATTGTACTTACAATATTTACTATTCGTTAAGTTTCAGTTATGAAGAGTATCGCCAGAGCCAAGATCGAATACATAGAATTGGGCAAGAAAATAAATGCACATATATTATTCTACAAGGCAAACATACGATTGATGAGAAAATTTATAGTTGCCTCCAGAGAAAAGGAAATGCAATAGATGAATTGTATATGGAAATGGGATTGAAAGGAAAGTAGATTATGCGAATGAAGAAATTATTAACTTCACTATTTGTTGAAGACAAATATTATGCAGGAACAATCTTAGGTACAATCTTAGGATTAATGGTTGTAATTGCTGTCAATTTTGCAATCGTAAATTTGTTTATTTGGTTGTTACATTTTGTTGTGGTAAATCCGCTAATTGTTCCAACGAAAACAAAATGGATTATCGCAATAATTCTTACAATTTTAGAAAACATCTTTAACAGGTAGGTGATTAAATGGCTTTGATTGGAGCGATTCTAGGAGATATTTGCGGTTCTCAATATGAGTTCCGCAGATCTCACGATTTAGATTGGAAGAACTGTGAATTGTTTACAGATAAATGTAAATACACAGATGATACAGTTCTCAGTATTGCAACAGGTATGTGGTTGTTAGATGATGACGATGAACACAAGCATAACAAAGAACCTTGGGAGTTCTACTTAGAATATGGCAAGAAATATCCTGGTACGGGATATGGCGCAATGTTCGAAGACTGGTTACACGATGATGGCAGTCGTGTTAATGAAAGCTTTGGCAATGGATGTGCCATGAGAATTTCGCCTATCACAATGTATTTTAATGGGTTTGCTGATCGTCCAGACGTATTGAGTTATTACATAGATTTAGCACAATGGACATGTGAGAAAACTCATCGTCATGTGGAATCTTACAAAGGTGCATCGATTGTAACAGGCTGTTCTTTTATGGCGCTATGGGGTAAATCAAAAGAAGAAATTTATCAATATGCATTAAAAAGTTATCCATCCAGTCAATATACATATGGTGTTGATCGACCACTCGATGATTATAGAAAGAATTATGTTTGGTCTGCGACAGTTCAAGATAGTGTTCCTGTGGCAATCAGATGTTTCTTAGAGAGCGAAGATTATGAATCATTCTTAAGAAATGTATTGTCTTTGCCATGTGACACAGATACGATTGCTGCTATTGGCGGTGGTATCGCAGAAGATTTCTATAAGAAAACACTTGATAATTCGAATGAGCTTTTAGAAAGATATTTGCCAAAAGAGTTGTTGGATGATGTGAGTAAAATTTATAACGAAATACCATAAGGTAGGTGATTTAATATCATAAAGAAAATCTTAAAATTTTTCTTGTCGATGATTGTACTGACCATCGTCTGGTTTATTGCAACATTCATATCTGTTGGTGTATTTGCATTTGCGTTTTGGATGATAGCAAATATTGTAATATCAATTGGAGTAGTAGTAATTGTAGCAATTGTATTAATGGCGATCGCCTTCTATGTGGTGGCATCGTTCATGGATTGATGATGTATAAAACTAAAATATAGTATAAGGAGAAAATGAGTATATGACAAAATTAGAGCAGTTAAATTTATTAAAGGATAGAAAAGCCGTCTTAATCGCTAGAGGCAAAGATAACGGCAAAATCGTAACAAAAATCAACAGAAGAATCAAGAAATTAGAAAAGGACTTATAGAGATGGTAGGAGATAAAAGTAATGTTTTAATCGCTCTGGTGGGGCGATCTGGAGCAGGCAAAAGTGTCTCAGCGAAGTATCTGGAAGACATTTATGGTCTGAAATATCTACGATCATATACCACTAGAGAGAAGCGAGCAGATAAGCTTGATGATCATACATATGTAAATCTAGCCCAGTATTCAAGAATTACAGGCAAGGTTGCAGAGAATCATTACACTGGCAATTGGTACTGTGCTACAGAAAGTCAGTGTGATGATGCAGACGTATATGTAGTTGATGTTCCAGGATTAAAACAGTTAAAAGAAAATTATCATAAAAAGCATATCTTGGCATTGTGTATTGATACTCCAAGTGCTACACGTATTCAGAGAATGAAAGATCGTGGAGATACAAGAGATGCGATTGATGAAAGAATGAAAAAAGATGAATCTGTTTTTGAGGAAGCATATGATTTATGCGATGCCGTTATTAACAATGAAGGAAGTTTATCTATGACTTGTTTGAATATTATGGCTGAGCTAGAAAGATTTAAAAGACAGATTAGAGACACGGAAGGAGCGACAACAAAGGAAGTTGATCAGAACAATTAATCAGCTTAGAAATTTAGTTTCTAAACTACATATAGAAAAAGAGGTACTTGTTAAGGATGTAGAAACAGGTAAGACAATGATAATTGAAAGTGTATCAACCGAAAAGATTGATGGTGATGGTAACGATGCACGATATACGTTGAACTGCAAGAAAGCAGGAGACGGGTGCGTTACATATAGATGATGATATTATTACATAATTTATTGGAGGTCTTTTATTGAAAGTAATTAAAAGAGATTGTACTGTTGTAGATTTCGACAAGACCAAAATTTACACAGCGATTATGAAAGCAATGAAAAATGGATCTGGGTTAATTAAGGAAGATATTGCAAAACAAATCGCAAGAGAAATCGAAAATGATTGCAGTAAATTACCAGAAGAAATTGACATTTCTGCAATTGAAGCAATGGTATTTAAGAAACTTGTTGAGAAAGGGCAGGAATTAACTGCTAAAGCTTATGAAGGTTATCGCAGTGTTCGTGAGTTCCAGAGAGAGAATTATGACTCTATTGATAGCGAAGTTCTTGGACTTATCGAGGATTCCAATGAAGAAATTAAAGATGAAAATGCAAATAAAAATTCTGTACTAAATCCAACAAAAAGAGATTATATTGCTGGTATTGTTAGTGAGGATGCGACAGAACGCTATTTACTTCCACCAGAAATTGTACAGGCACATAAGGAAGGTATTATTCATTTTCATGACAGAGATTATTTTTTACAGAAAATGCATAATTGTGGGTTATTAAATATTGAAGATATGCTTCAGAATGGAACTGTAATTAGCGAAGTTTTAATCGAAAAACCGCACTCATTTTCAACTGCTTGCAATATTACGACTCAAGGCATTGCACAAGTAGCTAGTTCTCAGTATGGCGGACAGAGTATTTCTTTGGCACATTTAGCACCATTTGTGGATGTGAGTAGAAAGAAAATTAGATCTGAAGTTGAATTAGAATGGGCGCATGTTGATATTCCATACAAAGAGCAACATATTGAAAAAATTGTAGCCAATAGATTGTATGAAGAAGTCAAAAAAGGTATACAAATTATACAATATCAGCTGATCACGCTTATGACGACTAACGGACAATCTCCATTTATTTCCATTTTTATGTATCTGAATGAAGCCAAAACACCGCAAGAGAAAAAAGATTTGGCTTTATTGATTGAAGAGATGATTAGGCAAAGAGATGAAGGAGTTAAAAATGAAGATGGCGTATTTGTTGCACCAGCATTTCCAAAATTAATTTATGTTTTAGAAGATGATAATTGTAATGAGTCTACAGAATATTGGTATCTGACAAAATTAGCAGCCAAATGTTCTGCAAAAAGATTGGTTCCAGATTACATCTCTGAAAAGGTTATGAAAGAGTTAAAAGGTGATGTTTATACTTGCATGGGGTGCAGGTCGTTCTTAACACCCGATCGTTTCACAGACAAAGGGATTGGCAATATTGCACACGCAAAAAATTATGATCCAAAGCAGCATAAATATTATGGTAGATTTAACCAAGGAGTCGTTACATTATCTCTTCCAGATATCGCATTATCTTCTAAAAAGAATATGGATGAATTTTGGGCATTGTTTGATGAACGAACAGAATTATGTCATAAAGCACTTAAAGAAAGACATAAACGTCTCCTTGGAACAAAGTCAGATGTAGCACCTGTTCTTTGGCAGTATGGGGCATATAGCAGACTGAAAAAGCATGAGGTAATTGATCCATTATTATTTGATGGATATTCAACTATTTCATTAGGCTATGCAGGATTATATGAATGTGTCAAATATATGACTGGGCATTCTCATTCAGATGGTGGAGTTGGTGAAAAATTTGGATTAGAAATCATGAAGCGAATGAATGACAAATGTGAGCAGTGGAAGAGTGAAGAAAATATTGATTACAGTATTTACGGTACGCCTTTAGAGTCTACAACGTATAAATTTGCCAAGTGTTTAAAGAAACGATTTGGTAATGATGTGTTTAAAAAAATTGATGGTAAAGATAGAAATTACATTACAAACAGCTACCATATTCCTGTATTTGAAGAAATTGATGCTTTTGACAAACTGCGTATTGAAGCAAAATTCCAGAAACTTAGTCCAGGAGGGGCAATAAGTTATATTGAAACTCCTAATATGGAACATAATGTAAGTGCTTTATTGGAAGTAATTAAATATATGTACGATCATATTATGTATGCAGAAATCAATACAAAGAGTTGTTATTGTGAAAAATGTGGATACTCTGGAGATATTCCATTAGTTGATGAAGATGGTATTTTGAAATGGAGATGTCCTCAGTGCGGAAATGAAGATGGTTCTACTATGGATATTGCATTCAGATGCTGTGGCTACATTGGGACTTCTAAGAATGGAGGTAATCAGGGAAGATATGGGGATATCCATGATCGAGTTTACCACTTAGATGATAAGGAGCTGAATAGATGAGATACGCTTCAATAAGAAAAATGGACATTAGCAACGGAGAAGGGCTTGGCGTAGCCCTCTTCGTTCAAGGATGCCACTTCCATTGTAAGAATTGTTTTAATAAAGAAACGTGGGATTTTAATGGCGGCAATAAATTAACTTTTAAAGAAATTGAGGAACTATTGCATCAGTTATCAAAGCCCCAATATACAAGGTTAAGTATTCTTGGCGGTGAGCCTTTAGCAAAAGAAAATAGAGATGGTGTTTCTGCAATATGCAAATTTGTCAAAGAGTTTATGCCAGACAAAAAAATCTGGCTATATACAGGGAATAAAGCAGAAGATATTGGTTTGGACTTAGCTGAGTTCTCTCGAAGACGTAGAACAAGCCACCTTATGTACGATTGCAGACTTGAGATTCTTCCTTACATAGATGTCCTCGTAGACGGACAGTATGTAGACGAATTGAAAGACATGTCTTATCCGTGGGCAGGATCAACAAATCAGAGAGTGGTTGATGTACAAAAATCATTAGAAAGAAATGTGGTGGTCTTATGGAAAGGCACTTCGGATAATCTGTCCATGACAGAAGAACACGATGAAAATGAGTGAAATAAAACACTTTTGTCAAAATTATTAAAATAAACATAAGAAAATCGTTGAAATATAAGGGATTTTTCACATTAAATATAGCAATAAAATTCCACTTTTATCCCATCATAGAAAGGAGTGTGCTAATTATGCCAAAATCAAAAGATTGTCCACAGGATACGGACTTTCTACAATATGTTCCTACAAAATTTCAGCAGAATCGTAAGACAATGTTAAAGAAAAGAAATCGTAGGAAGAGTTATCATCAAAGGTTAGCGAGACTTAAAAATATCGGTGGGTATCCTGAACCTGTGCAATATGTAGACAAGTATTATTGTGAGTTCTATGAAATCCCATACAAGAAACCTTATTATAAAAGACTATATATCAGCGATTACAGTAGGAATTATAGATTTCATAAGAAACTGTCTAACAAGAAAGTTCGCAGAGTATTAGATGTGTCAAGTCGAGGTGGCTATAAGAAAGTACACGATCTATGGTGGGAGACAATTTAGAAAGGAGATAGGTATGACAAAAGAAACCTTAGATGATATAAGAGAAGTTATTGGTACACTAAGCGTTTGCATGAGCTATAAAAAGCATTAATAACATAACATCAATTCCAACTTATGATTTATTACATCAAGTTAATATTTTAAAAAAATTGTGCAGAAAAATATCGATCATGTAGTTGATGGTAGTCGTTGCGTAGTTGTGGAAGAATCAGATTCTGAAAAGTTTAAAAATTGTGTAGACAATTATTTAGATGCAGGCTATAAAATTTCAGCATCCTCATGTAATAGTAGGACTTGGAAAGCAATTCTTGTGAGAGATGATAAAGAACAGGAGAGTAAGTAAATATGAGTATAGATTATAGAACATGTGAATGTGGCGAGACATTTGCTGATTGCGCAGACGGAGTTGTTTTCTGCAATTGTGGTATGGATTGGTGTAGTGAGGAATGTGCAGCAGTAGACGGATATAGAGAAGAAGTAATTACACACGAAGATGGTTCTGAGGAAGAAATTCGTAGTTGTAATTTTTGCCGAGAAGACGATTTTGGTGATAAGGAATTATTTGACTTCGTAACATCGGCTATTGGTGTGAGTAGAGACAATCTTGTTGCTTTTTATAAAGAATTTAAAGATCAACTCAAAAAAGGTAATATTTGCAAATCTAGTGGACAGATTAATTTTAGTTCTTTCAGCAAAACAGGCGATGCCGTTGTTACTGGTGCTATATTGACTGGTACTACATTGGGAACACGTACTAATAAGAAAGGAGATATTCATGAGTAACAGAGATTTACCAAAGAAAGATGATATTTACAAACATTTCAAAGGACATTTCTATAGAGTGATTGACCTTGCAACTCATACAGAAACAGATGAGAAACTGGTAATCTATCAGGCAATGTATGGAGATTTTAACATCTATGCTAGACCTGTTGATATGTTTCTGAGTGAAGTTGATCACGAGAAATATCCTGATGTGGAACAGAAATACAGATTTAGAAGAGTAGGAGAAAAATCATGCAGATGACATTGATCTTAAATATTTGTGAAAAGTTGGCATTAACACTCGGAACAATCGGACTTATAGGGTTTTATAGTGTGTCTGATCCTTGCAATTGAACTGAGTGTGAAAAACAAATCTATCGAGCCGTTGTGCAGTGTATTTCCACAGCAGCCTTGGTATTTGAGCTTCATGTATATTTCAATTGGATTTTTATTTTTGATTAAATATTAAGGAAGGTTGGTGTAGAGGAATATTCAAAGTAATAATTATGGTACTGAGCATAATTGAATGGATACTGATTGGCTGGTGTGTCATTTCAGCAACTATATGTAATATTTTATTCTTCAAACATAAGAAAGAGATTGATAAGCACATCTCTTTCTGGTTTAAATCAGCAGTATTGGCATACTTAATGGGATTCTTTGTTTTAGGAATTGCCGTAATACTAATAAATATATAATAATGTAACATTTCTAGTTACATTTCTGATGACTATTCGAGGAGAAATATCTATAGATTAGACATGTCTTATTTCTTCCATATGATGACTTTAAAATTTTGTTTTTATCTACGTTTCAATTTCTGTAGGTGAAACAATACAAAACAAATACATAAGAAAGGTTTTATCAAGTAATCCTAGGTAAAACGCAGTGCGCTGCCTTGTAAATACAAGGTTTAAATGACAGAAAATAAAAACAAAACTTCAAGAGGTTTAAGAGTTTTGAGTTTATGTGGCGGTGTAGAAACAGGATTATATGCTTTACAACAACTTGATATTCCAATTGAAGAATATCATACATATGAAATTCTACCAGAAGCCATTGCGGTTTCATCGTATCATTTTCCATTTATTATACATCATGGGGATTTGTATAAAGCAGATTTTAGGCAGTTTGAAGGATTTGATCTGATTCTAGCAGGTACATGCTGTCAGAGTCTATCAAGAGTACGAATTGAAGATAAAGGCGTAAATGCTGGATTGAATGGGAAATCTGGGATTTTCTATAAAGCTGTTGAGGCATTAAAGATTATAAAACCTAAATGGTTTATGTTTGAAAATGTGATTCCGTCACATGATGATGACTTAAAAGCAATGACTGACTGCATTGGCGTTGATCCGATCTTGATTGATTCGGCATTATTCAGTGCTCAGTCAAGAGAAAGGTATTATTGGACAAATATTCCACTTAATTCGTTGCCAACAAGTCAAAATTCATTGGTACTGAAGGATATTATGGAGTCGGATGTACCACAAAAGTATTTTTATAACAAACCATTTGAAATATTAGATATGGACAAACGTGTCTGTGGCGAACTAAAAGTCAATACTTTCGAAATGAATCGCAGAATATACAATCCAGAGTTCAAATGTTGCACACTGACTTGTATAAATGGTGGATATCAAGAAAAGAAAGTTTTGGATCATGGTGCGCCAAGAAAATTAACGGCAATTGAGTATGAGAGATTACAAGGACTACCTGATAATTACACAAATATCAAGATAGGTAGCAGGAGTTTAAGTTATTCAAAAAGATGTAGTTTGATGGGAAATGGTTGGACAGAGCCAGTAGTTGAATGGATTTTGAGTGGGATTAGAAAGGACATAAATGACAATAAATAGAGTTTGGTCAATGCCAAATAAACATACGTTTCTAATTAAGCCGATTAAAGAATTAGTTGATAAATATATACACGGATATAGTATAGATCCGTTTGCCAATGAATGTAAAATCGCAAATGTTACAAATGATATTGATAATTCATACGACACGTCTTTTCATATGGACGCAATTGATTTTCTCAAAATGTTTGCTGATAAATCAGTGGATACGGTGTTGTATGATCCACCATACAGCCCAAGGCAAGTAAGTGAAAGCTACAAAAAATTAGGAATGTCTGTGAATATGGAAACAACACAAGCTTCTTATTGGGCAAAACAAAAGGCAGAAATTAGTAGAATTGTAACACCAAATGGAATTGTTATTAGCTGCGGTTGGAATAGTGGTGGTATTGGTAAGAAATATGGATTTGAAATTCAAGAAATTTTACTTGTTCCGCATGGTGGAGCACATAATGACACAATAGTTGTAGTCGAGAAGAAAATCTAATCCAAGGATATTTGCGAGGAGGAATATGGGCGAAAAGAATAAAGATTTAGATAATTTATATTTACAGTGCCAAAGTTGTGCTAATAAGTATACTTCTTTTGAGTGTGCTTTATGCGAAGACTTTGACATGTACAAAGAGGAAAATAAAGAAGACAAAGAAGTAAAAGAACCAAATATAATTACGATCATTAAATCTGACGACTGGCAATCTATTGAAGTCAATGGGACTAAGGTAGAAAACCATAAATTAGATGTTGATGATTTTACAGATGTTTTAAAGGAATTAGGGTTCAATGTCAATGTAGTATGGGAGGATTCAGATGTTTAAGATACAAGAAATTGGCAGGTCCCCAACACATAAGAAGCCAATTACTGGGTTTGGGTAAGTGGCTTGTGTTATGAACCATATGGATTAAATGGATCGTGTGAAATATAAAAGGAGAGTTAATTGTTCCAGAAATTAAAAGAGAAAATTAGAAAATGGTTGCTAGAAATCCTACAACCAGATATTGATGCCTTAAAAAATGAAATTAATGAAAGCAATACTGAATTAAGATTTGCCAAAAACAATTGTAATGAGGCAGCTCGTCAGTGTCAGATTTCAATACAACAAAATAAAGAAATGAAGAAGATGTACAACCAGATTACAGATGTAGCAGTTGACGTTGGGTTTCATGATTCAGAGCGTTCGTGGGCAGTTGTATGTATTGCTGGGAGACCTGAATATGTAAAATTTATTCCTTTAAGCGGTGCAGATGCTAGAACTGTTATGAATTTTTTAAGACAGTTTCAGTATTCACGGCTCATTGTTGATAGTCCACTAAGATTCAAAGATGAACTTCAGAGATATTTTATATAGAAGGAGATTAGCTATGACAAATAAACAAACAACACTGATTATTAAAGAAAGAGGAGAAGGTAAAACCACACAGTTACTCTACACAAGTGCTACAACACAGTATCCGATTATTGTGCAGAACAAATTACAGATCAAACTGTTACTAGCCAAAGCAAAAGAGCTTGATCTGGCGATTCCAGTGCCTATGACCGTAGAAGAATTTAGAAACAGAATAGGAAGAACATGTGATTGCGTTCTTGTTGATGAAGGATATGACTTAATTGGCGAAACCCTTGATTACTATTTAGGTGCACATGTGGCAGCTGTTACATTTACCGATAGAGTAAAAGAATTAGCAGATAAGTAGGCGGTGAGATTGTAATGGAAGAACCAAAGTATATAACAGTTGGACAGCTTAAGAAAAAGCTAGGTAAATATCCAGATCATATGCCAGTCGTTGGCATAGATAATGAATTTATTACTACGACAGAACATGACACTATTGCACTTGAGGATGATGTAGGATTATACGAATTTGGAGTTGTGAGAATTTGCTAATTGATGACTTTAATTAAATAATAAACCAGAAAGGAAAACGAGAGTGTAGCTACTGTAAACCATATGGGCTTTCTGGTAAAGACAAATAGTATATCAAGGAAGTAAAAATAGAATTGCAAAATATATTGTACCGATTATTCAGAAATATATTGATGATAACAATATTGAAACATACATAGAGCCATTTGTTGGCGGAGCCAATATTATTGATAAGATTCAATGTAAAAACAAAATTGGCGCAGACATTAATGATGAATTGATTGCATTATTGAAATACGTTCAAGAAAATCCAACGATTCCAATTGCTCCAGAAATTTGTTCGAAGGAACATTATGTTGAAGTTAGAGAAAATCGAAAAGCAGGAGGAGATAAATATTCTAAAGAATACACTGCTTTGATTGGATACTGTGCAAGCTTTGGAGGGAAATACTTCAATGGCGGGTTCGGACAAGTTAAGACTGGAAAAAGAAATATGTATTATGAGAGAGTGATTAATTTACGAAAACAAGCGATTTCATTAAAGAATATTTCTTTTATGTAAATAATCATAAATTGGGAATAAATAATTTTTCAGTTGCCTTTTGTCCATTTATTCGGTTGGCATCTTGGCACACTGTACGTTCTTTTTGCCAAATGCATTTAAATTCGTCATTTGGCATATCGTATTCGCTAATGATAACAAGGTTATTTTGCGCAATGTCGTGACAAAAATCATAAAAATGATCATAATCCATACAACTTTTAGCGTAATTGCTTGTGCCTTTGTATGGCGGATCAAGATATAATAAGCAATTTTTTACATCCTTGAAATAGTTATAGTCACATGACATAAAAGAAATATTTAATTTACGAAAGGAGCGTGATCTACAAATGTTTATGAATGATAAACCATTTAAAGTTTCGGGAAGTCTAAAAGATACATTTGACGGAACATTAGAAAAAACTTTGAGATTTATTTGTGATATTCATGGAGAAACGGCAGATAAATTACGTGGAATTAAAGAAGTAGGCGGGAAATTATACTTTGGATGGATACCTACAAAAAACAGAGATGATGATACTTTAGATGAAGAATATATGAAACAGTGGGATATTGTATTGTCTGGAGATATTATGAAACCATCTTTCAATATGTTGATAGAGATTATCATTAATTGGTTGAATAGTGACAACGCAGCAGACGAGTATGACAGATTATATGAAGAAAGTGATCTTGATTACGCCGAAGAAGTGATCAAAGGATGGACGATTTCTTCTATTACATATGATGATAATTGCCCAAGTTTTAGCGTATTTTCTGTTGCTCCACGATGGGAGGAGATTGGTAAATGATTGAGGTTTTAAAAGAAGGAACAAAGAAAAAGACAACCTGTAAAAATTGTGGTGCAGTTTTAAGTTATGAAATGGAAGATGTATGTAGGTATAAAAATTCTCCATGGGATACTGGACATGGATATATTATAGATTGTCCAGATGTTGAAGCATTCGGTCACATTACCTGTCCACAATGTGACCATAAAATCGACGTTTGATATATAAAATAAGATAGAAAGGTGGTGAAAAGCAGTGCATCCTAACCGATTTTTTGATGAATGCGCTATCAGAACAGGAATTGATACAGTTGAAATTTTTAATGAAGAATTACGATCTAAGCTACGTGATACACACCCAAAGAACTTTATCAAAACAAGAATAGAATTGCCAGTATATCAAATCAAACTAGCATATTTTACAGCAAAGGGAAACTATAAAAATGCATACAGATATGCAGTATTCAACTCAAAAGATGATAACGAGTATTCTGATTTTTGGCTCGATATGTTTGTAAGAGATTACAATAATGAGAATCCAGATCATCCAATGAAAGATTGCGAAATCTTAGATATGAAATATATCGGAGACGCTGTGCTGCCGATTGGTTAGGCTTCAACCATCTGTGCTAATTACCTTTAGAATATAAAGGTTTTCACGAAGATATGATTCAACGGATCGTTGGTTAGATTGTATCGAAAAAGTAATGTGATAGTGATGTAAAAAGACACTCACCAAGTATGGCTTTACCTCACGGAAAACGAAATAAATTTTCGTGAGGAAGTACATTTGGTTAAGAAACCTAAGAATATTGATGAATTATTGGACACATGCCCTGTAAACAAGACAATTTGTGACAACATGATTCGGGCATGGTCAATTATAAACAGAACTGATTATAAAAAGATTTTATGCTCAATTTCTGGCGGAGCTGACAGTGATGTGATGCTAGACATTATATGGAAATGCGACATACATAACAAGGTTGATTACATGTGGTTTGATACTGGTTTAGAGTATCAAGCAACTAAAGATCATCTGAAATATCTTGAAACCAAATATGGTATTGAGATCATCCGACAGAAAGCAATCAAAGCAATTCCGTTATCGTGCAAGATATATGGGCAACCATTTATGTCCAAGTATGTCAGCGAAATGATGTATAGATTGCAAGGTCACGGATTCCAATGGGAAGACAAACCATTTGATGATTTATACAAGAAGTATCCGAAGTGCAAATCTGCTCTTATGTGGTGGTGTGATTCACACGGTGCGTTAAATAATGGCAAAAGATTGAGTAGTTTCAATATTAACTACAACAGATTTTTAAAAGAATTTATAGTCCAGAATCCACCGCAATTTAAGATTTCTGGGAAGTGTTGTAACTATGCTAAGAAAGATGTATCTCATAAAGCAATAAAAGACAATGGGTACGATCTAAGTATTGTAGGTGTTCGGAAAGCCGAAGGCGGAGTAAGGGCATCAAGATATAAAAGCTGTTTTGATAAAAAAGTCGGGCAGTGTGATCAATATAGACCAATTTTTTGGTATTTGGATAGCGACAAATCAGAATATTGTGCATATTTTAAGATTAGTCACTCAGATTGTTATAGCAGATATGGGTTAAAAAGGACAGGCTGTTGTGGGTGTCCGTTCGGTAAAGATTATCAAAACGAACTTGATATCGTCAAACAATTTGAGCCAAGAATGTATAACGGTATCTGTAATATATTTAAAGATTCTTATGAGTATACAAAACAATATAGAAAATTTGTAAAGGAGAGAAAACTTGACGTTAGATAAAGAAGATATTTATGACATTGCCAAGGCGGTCGTAAAAGTAATTGAAGATAAAGACATGATGAAGTCGGAAGAAAATGATTGTACCTCAGAAAAAGTAGAGCTTCAAACATTAAATGTTGGTGATGCCTTTAAGGTAGCAGGGTATGAATGGATCGTGTTAAATCAATTTAAATATGCTCAAACTTGTTTTTGCATTATGAAAGATTTTTTGGGTGATACAAAGCCATTCGACACATATTGTAACAGATGGGAATCTAGTCGTCTTCGTCACGATTTAAAATATATCGGATGTGAAATTGAAGATAATTGTCATCATGATGTGTTGCAGTATATGGAACGTGATTTAATGGCACTTGATGGAACAATGGCGAATGAAATAAGTATTGATAAAGTTTCTTTACTAACTTTAGACGAATATAGACTATACAGAGAGTATTTAGAATATCCAAAAACAAATAATAAATTAGCCGAGTGGGCATTATTAACGCCAACAACGAATTGTGAAACTGACGGCATTTGTGGCGTTCGTATTGACGGATCAATTGTTCCATCATGCACTTGTAGCGGATATTTTAATATTCGCCCAGTATGCACATTTATATCAGACGTGGTAGTAGAGAAGGTAGGATCATGAATGCAAATGATAAGTTAAAGAAATGGATCAATCATAATTATTTGACAAAAGGAGATAGAAGAATGATTACAGATAAAACAAAATGGAATGACGAAAATTATTATAGCGAAAATTTCAAAGAAATCATGTACGACAAAATTACAGAAGGAATTGATTTAACGGAAAGCGAGCTTAAAGGATTGGCATGTGAATTTCCATTTTATGAAATTGAAAAAGATAGAGATAGTTTTACCGTGGATACGCAGTCGATTGTTAAACTCCGTGACAAGTATTTTGCTATTAATTGGCAGCAAGGTTTAGAAGATTTTGAGGATAGTAAATTTGGCGCCCAGCCATATGAAGTGAAGAAAGTAAATCGAATGACTACTGAATGGGTTCCAGTAAAACAGGATTCATAAAATAAATGTTTTGTGTACAAAAAAAGATACCACCTCAATTAAGAAGTGGTATCTCGTATACAAAATTACACCGTTTCCAAACTAACTAAGTTGATTTATGTGCAAATTTATTATAGCACAGAAAGGAGAAAATGTGAAGACAACAAAAACCATTGAAGAATACTATTGTGATTTTTGTGGGGCTGAATGTACAAACAATCACTATGACATTACACTCCCTTTCATTACATCTAATGGGTATTCAAGCAGATTCTGTGCAGGCAAACCAGATGATAATTCTATTATACTCCAACGATTAGATTTATGTGGTAAATGTATGAGGATAAATGCTCGGATAAATACATTTCTTTCAAACGCTTGCAAGAATGAAGTCGGAATTAAGCAAACTGCCAAACAAGATAAATTTGCGATCCCATACATTGACACTATTGGTTCATTTGCAAGCCGTAATCGTTATCCAAAAACAGAACACACAATGACGATTGAATATGATGAATGATTAACAAAATGCATATAACGGAGGATGTAATTAATGAAGAAAACAGAAACAAAGTATTACTGTGATTTCTGCAACAAAGAATGTACCGACAAACATCATAAATTAATAATACCAACAGTTGAATACCTTGGAATCAATAGCCCTGATCAGTCAGTTCTTGGTTCTTCCGAGGTAGATGTTTGCCATAGATGTGCAGAGATGGCGGCTGTTACGTTAAATATGATAGCAAGACACACGCAGCAGTGTGAAAAGTGTAATGGTTCAATAACAAGAGACATTACCGAATACGAGAATTCATCTATAATCAAACGGATCAAAATTACGATTGACTGTGACTATAGCAAAAAGAAACAAGAGGAATAAAATTTGACTTTAATTATACGAAAGGAGAATCATGAGCGAAAGAAAACCAAGACTTACACTATTATGTGGTTTATCTGCATCAGGCAAATCACAATACATAAACACTGTTTCACAAGACAGTGGCAATGAAATTGTCACTATATCAACAGATGGTATTAGAGCAAATATATGTGGAAGCGTAGAAGATCAATCAAAAAATAAAGAAGTATTTCAGACATTTCATAGTCTGATTGCCAAATATCTTAAAAATGGCGTTGACGTTGTAGCTGAAGCGACGAATATTACTATGAAGTCAAGACGATCTATTCTCAACGTCATTAAAGGTATTGATTGCGAGAAGGTTTGTGTGGTCATCGTAAAACCAATTGGTGAATGTAAAAAAGACAACATTGACAGAGAACATCCAGTTCCAGGATATGTAATTGACAAACAAGCAAGAAAATTCCAGATTCCATTCCTTGAAGAAGGATGGGATGAAATTAAATTTGTTGATCATATTCATAATAAAGACAAGCATAACTATAGACTTGAAACTACATGGGTTCCAGAAATATATAATGATTTCGACCAGAAGAATCCGTATCATATGGAATCTCTTGGCAAACATATGACAGATGCCTATGATTTTTCAAAAAAGATTCATAACGATTATTCAGTGTTAGTGGCTACTAAATATCACGATATGGGTAAATTATACACTCAGACATTCGATGAGAATGGTGTGGCACACTATTACGGGCATGAAAATATTGGTGCATATATGATGTTGGTCTATGAGGTTGCAAATCAGCATTCTTTATTTGTGAATCATAATATAGGAGACATTGCTTTCTATATTAACTACCACATGTTACCGTTCCAGTGGAAGCCTAACAATACTAAAACAAAAACAAAATGGGCAAAACGCTTTGGATCAAAAAAATATCATAACTTATGGGATATGCATATCGCTGATTTAGTAGCATCAAAAAGAAAAGACAGAGATATTTGCACAGAGATCTTTGAAAATCGAGGACGTAACGATGAATCCTAAGTATAACCCACCTAACCCAGACGCTCAGTTGAACGACCCTTGCTATTACGATTCTGAACAGTTTGAGTTAGAGGAAGAGTTTGAACTACAAAATTATCCAGATGATGAAGAGGAGAATACAGATGATTAAATTACATTTATGGCAGTTTATGCTTTGCAATTTTGGAACTGTTGCCATTGGCACATTTCTTGGTGCTATGGTAGCAGGCGGATTCCTTATCCGCAAACTTGACATTGCTAGACTTCAGGAATTGATTGATGACAATGAGGAAAAGATTGAATTTCTCGAACAGGAACGAGAAGAAATTGATGATGAGATCGATGAATTAGACGATAAGTCTGATGAAGATAATGATGACATTATTACAGGCGAGGAGGACGAAGAGTAATGGAAGAACTTTCCAAAGCGGTTATTGAGTTGCAGCTCTCATATGGCTTGAGTCTGCGAACAATTCAGAAGATGGTGCGTGATGTATACAAAAATACAAATGATGCACCGCCAACAGGTATTACACCTAAGACAACTAAATCAAAATCAACTAAATAAGGAGTGAATTACTACGGCTAATTTCTTACAGCGTAAAGAATATTTTGGAAAGTATCGTGTTGTAGCAGCATATAACATGGATACTAATGATTTTCCTAGAACTGATGCAGGATTAATAGATCCTAGCTTTGATGATTTGTACATAAAATGCTCATTTGGTAATCAGATATATTACTACGGAAAAGGCAAGCATAGAGGTGAATATACCCTTGTAGCTTACATCCCCTCACTAATGAGAGGACATAACATTATAAAGGCAATTCGAGAGATAGATGAAGATATTATCTATTATATAGAAGAAACTGATAAAGAAGTGCTATTTAGATTCGATGTAAAATATCTGGACACGGTTGCCGAGTTACTGAAGGCGCAGAAGAGTAGAATTCGTGATGATGGAACTTACAAATACATCTCGCCTTTTTCAACGAAAAACTTACCAAAAACGCCTTATAAGATTCCAGATGATGAATTGAGTACCTACAAGAAATTAACTGCAAATTTGAAGCGTGAGGATATGTATAAGGTAGGTCATATTGCAAAAAGTTTTATGACAAAAAAGATATGTTCACGCAAGTTTACATTCCAAGACTTGAAAGCAGAACAGAAGAAGATGGGATTGAAAGGTAAAAATTATATTCATGCTAAAGGATTATGGGATGAATATTGCCGATACACAGAAAATGAACTACGCAAGGAGAATTTACTATGAGTACAAATAATGTAATGATGACTAAAAACGATAAAAGAAACGTAGGAAACGCAGACTTACAGAAGCAGATTAAAGAAGAAAAACACAAACTTGATTTTATTAAAGATGTGGACAAGCTGCTCAAGAAATATAAATTGCCAAAAGATTATCTGTATCTGGCGGCTAAAAAGTCAAGCCTTAATACAGATCGTCAGTTATACATGATTGAAGTTGAAACATTTAATGACGGTGTATATGACGGTAATGTAAGTTTAATTGTGCATGGCACTGAAGATGAAGTGAAAAAACAGCAGAAGTTATTGATTGAAAAATTAAAAGAACATTACAAAGATGAGCCAGAAATGACTTTTGAGGATTCTTACTATAATGAAGTCGGATTACCTCTGATGCTTTGTAAACGATAGTTTACATACCATAATGACGAAATATTAAATTTTGTGAAAATTGCACAAAGAAAATGGAAAGGAAATACATATATGGGATTATTAACAGAAAGCGGATTAATGAAAGTTGCAGAGTTTGAGAAAGTATCGTTTGACCAGTTCGTACAGGACTGGGAGAAACAGGTAGTTAGATACCCAGAAGAATCAATCTATGGTGGTTTAAAATTACCTTATCGTAAAACAGCTGACTCCGCAGGACATGACTTTATTAGTCCAGCAGATATTACAATTCGTCCAGGAGATGCACGAGTTATTCCTACAGGAATCAGATGTAAGATTGAAAAAGGATGGGTGTTATTAGTATTCATTCGCAGTAGTTTGGGCATCAAAGCACAGGCTAGAATTGGTAACGGTACAGGGGTAATTGACGGTGACTACTACCACGCAGACAATGAAGGACATATCTTTATCAAGGTTGAGAATCATGGCAATGAACCGCTGAAGCTCAAGAAAGGTGATGCATTTGCACAAGGAGTTTTCCTACCTTATGGTGTAGCCGATAAAGAAGCTGTAACAACTAAAAGAACTGGCGGAATTGGAAGTACAGGTAAATAAATGAATTATTTTGCACAAACAAAAGGACTGATCAATGCTGTGGATATGAAAGAGTATTCACAGCAACAGTCCGATGCACAATTAAGTAAAATATTTGATGACTTATATGACGACTTAGTAAATGACATATGGGAAACTGCACAGATGAATGGTAGAACAGAAACATACCGTAAGACACAATCAATGTCTTGCGATACTGACAAGTCACTTGATTCTTGTATTGCAGTATTAGAAGACTTCATGAATAAAGGATACGTCTGTATTGTGACACGTAAATATGTTGATTGCACGAGATATTACTATAAAATCTACATCAGTTGGTCAGGGCATCCGCCTAATGTCTATGGATATGTAACAGTTGATGATAAAGATAAAGAGAAATTAGTATTCTCTTCATATTTAAAATAGGAGGATTTATATATGATTAAGATTGAACACCCAGTATTACCAAGTCCAGAACAGTGGATGTTAGACAACGTACCATATTTCGAAGAACTTGTAGAACATATTGAAGGGCAGAATAAAGTAAGCGCTAAGGCGGTGTAGTTATGATGGATGTTATTCTAAAACCAACAGATGTTCAGAAGATGCTGAGATGTAGTAAATATAAAGCCTACAAATTATTTAGCCAACCAGGATTTCCTGCATTGCAAATCGGCAAAGAGTATTACATTAAAGAGTCAGATTTTAACAAATGGTTTGATACATATAAAGGTAAAAATGTACCGTTTGAGTTGCTTTAGCATCGTGTATCAGTTATAATTTTATATATCACTTCAAGTGATACAGAAAAATAAGTGATATATTGGTATCAATTAGTCTGATATAAAAAGTGATATAAAATTTTGCACAACTTCTGAAGCACTGATAAATACTGGGGTGTAGCGTTTAAAACATCGGTCTCCAAAACCGCAGTTGGGAGTTCGAGTCTCTCTGCCCCTGTTACGAAAACAGATTAAATTTTATTTAGTCTGTTTTTTCTTTTATAGGAAAAGAAAGCGTATGTCAGATTTTACCCTTTGAATTTTAGCAAGATTACTTTGTGAAATGTTACAAAAATATTACAGAATACTACAAAACCACTTTACAAAAGAAGAATAATATGTTAAATTTAATAAATGTAATAGAAATGTAACAAAATATCAAAGAGTAGAATTGAGGCAGAATTATGATAAGGACAATAAAGAAAGTAGCTGTTATAATAATGACAGTCGTAATAATGATATCGACAGTTACGATAGCTGATCAAGCATCGTCGACAATCGTTCAGGCAGCATCAGGGTACAGTGGAAAGATTTATAAACACTGGTGCAAATTAAGAACAGCAAAGTCTAAACGTTCTAAAACGATCAAGAAACTAAGTGTAGGAACAAAAGTTATAGTATTATCAACAAGTGGAAGCTGGAGAAAAATTAAAGTTGGTAACAAAACTGGATATGCACTAAAAAAGTATGTTTATATCAGTACAAATGCACCAAAACTTACGGGAAGTACTTATAACAAAGGACAAACCGTTGCAAGTTTTGCACAACGATTTGTTGGGAATCCATATGTATGGGGAGGAACAAACTTGAATACGGGAGCGGATTGTTCAGGATTCGTAAAAAGCGTCTATAAGTCATTTGGATATAATCTTCCAAGAAGTTCATCCTCACAAAGAAGTGCAGGACGTAAGGTTTCTTACAGTAATAAACAGCCAGGAGATCTGATCTGTTATAGTGGGCATATTGCTATTTATATAGGCAATGGAAAGATTGTTCATGCAAGTTCAAGAAAAACAGGAATTAAGATTTCACCAAAAGCTAATTATCGAAAAGTACTTTCTGTAAGAAGAATTGTAAAATAATTAAGAAAGCAGGATAAGATATGAGATATGAAGGAATGATCTATCGTCCGCCAAGTGAAGCATACAGTCTGATCGTACAGGTAACGATCGGATGTAGTCAGAATCGTTGTATTTTTTGCAGCATGTTTAAAGAAAAACGGTTTAGGATCAGAAAAGTAGAAGAAGTCTTAGAAGATTTACAAGATGCAAGAAATAAGTATCGATATGTAGAGAAGATTTTTTTGGCAGATGGAGATGCATTGATTTGTAAGATGACAGATCTTGAAGCAATCCTTCACTTTATCAAAGATCAATTTCCAGAATGTAAACAAGTAACTTTATACGGATCGCCAAGAAGCATTTTGATGAAACAACAAGAAGATTTGGACAAATTAAGAGAACTTGGAATATCTATGATCTATATGGGATTGGAATCAGGAAATGATGAAGTCCTTACATATATGAAAAAAGGTGTAACATCACAAGAGATGATAGAGGCAGCACAGAAAGTAAAACAGGCAAAGATCCGTTTATCTGTGACAGCTATATCAGGGTTAGGTGGAAGACGGCTATGGAAGGAACATGCAAAAGATACAGGACTTGTTTTATCTCAGATGAAGCCAGATTATATAGGATTGCTTACATTAATGATAGAAGAAGATCTTCCGTTAGCAGATAAGATCAGAAGCGGAGAATTTGAACTGTTAAATCCATATGATATTTTGATCGAGACAAAAGAAATGTTAAAATATATGGATTGCCCAGATTGTATTTTCAGATCGAATCATGCATCTAATTATGTGAATTTAAGAGGAACATTAAATCAGGATAAGGAAGCAATGATCAATCTGTTAGACGAGGCAATCAAAGGAAATGTTCATTTGAAATCAGAGTGGATGAGGGGATTCTAATATAGCTAGAATCAAGGAACGAGACAATAGGAATATTATGAGCCTATTGTCTCGTTCCTTTTTATGCAGAGAAACTCATAACTTAATGAATTCAGGTTTCTTATCTCGAAAGACGGTATAATAACGAATTCCAAGATTAGACAGAAAATCAGGTAATTTATAAAAATCATAAGCCATATGTTTTGGACAATGGCCATCAGATCCGATCGTAATAATTTCACCACCAAGTTCTATATATCTTTTTATGATCTCATGATGAGGATTTGGATCACTCATTCCATATTTAAGTCCAGCAGTATTCACTTCAATACCTTTGCCATTTTCAATGATCATCCTTAAAATGGCATCTAAAAGATCAGAATAATCTCTATAATGGAATTCAAAAGAAGGATCCTTGATATAACGTGCAGCATAATCAAGATGTCCATAGACACAATAATGATTAAAAGAAGAAATATTTTTTAAGATATCTTCAAAATAATGAGCAAGTCCCAGACGGGCAGGATATGTTTCAAAATAAATCGCATCATATGGATCCATAAAATCAACAATATGAGTAGAACCAATGATAAAATCAAAAGGCTCATCCTTGACGAATGCAGCACATTGATCTAGGGTTGTTGGCATTAATCCAAGTTCCACTCCATAATTGATTTCAATCTGATCCTGATAGTGTTCTTTCATTTTAAATATTTCTTCTTTATAGGAAGGAAGATCTAGAAGGAAATCAAATCCATCAGGATTAACAGGATAATCAATATCATGATGCTCTGTAAAACAAATAGTTTTAAGACCAAGTGAAACAGCATGTCGGATCATTTCTTCCATAGGAGATTCAGAATCGGAAGAAAAACTGGTATGTAAATGATAATCTGCAAGAATCATAAAAAACTCCTTTGTAAATAGTTAATATAATACTTTTATTATATACATTATGACAGAAAGGTAAAGAAAAAATAAAATCTATGTAAAAAGTTCTTTAAATATAAGAGTAGGTTTGTTAAAATTATTTATGTCGGAATAACGACAAATGAAATATATGTGGAAGATCCAATAAGAGGGTCTGTAAAAACACAGGAGGAATCGTAAAAAATGAATACACTAACACATGTCGGTAATCTGTTTGCGTTTATCGGCGGACTTGGAATGTTCCTGTATGGAATGGATATCATGGCATCAGGACTTCAAAAGACAGCAGGAAATAAGATGAAAGACCTGCTTGGCTATTTAACAAATAATCGTATTTTAGGTGTACTTGTAGGAGCACTGGTTACAGCAATTATTCAGAGTTCATCAGCAACCACTGTTATGGTTGTAGGTTTTGTAAATGCAGGGATTATGAATCTTACACAGGCAGCCGGTGTTATCATGGGAGCCAATGTAGGTACAACGATCACGGCATGGCTGGTATCAGCTAATGAATGGGCGGGAGCGTTAAAACCAGATTTTTTTGCACCATTTATTTTAGGAATCGGAGCTTTCATCATCACATTCTCTAATAAGCAGAAGATGACACAGAAAGCGGAGATTGCCGTCGGATTTGGTATTTTATTTATTGGATTATCATCTATGTCATCATCCATTGGAGTATATCAGGATAGTCCGGTATTCTACAAAGCATTTCAGGTATTAGGAGGAAATCCAATCCTTGGTATTTTAGTCGGCGCTGTTGTTACAGCGATCATTCAGAGTTCATCTGCATCTGTCGGTATTTTACAGACATTAGCGATGAGAGGAATCGTAAACTGGAGATCAGCGATCTTTATTACGTTAGGGCAGAATATTGGTACTTGTATCACAGCAATCTTATCTAGTGCGGGTGCAAATAAAACAGCAAAAAGAGCAGCTGTGATCCATTTAAGTTTTAATGTATTAGGTGCAGCTATTTATGGGGTGATCATGACGATTTTCTTTGGAATCTTCCCAGATCTTGCAATGCAGCATATATCCAGTACACAGATTTCCATTTTCCACTCGATCTTTAACATATCTGTGACGATACTGTTATTCCCATTCGCGAATGCATTGGTAAAATTATCTGGACTTATCATTCGTGAAGAGCCAGTAGAAGACGAAGAAGAAGAACCAGAAGAGAAAGCATTACGTCACTTAGATCCACGTATTCTTGAAACACCTGCATTTGCAGTTGAGAATGCAGTGAAAGAAGTGGTACGTATGGGTGAGATCGTATTAAAGAATTTAAATCGTGTAACAAAAGAAGCAATGAGTGGAGAACCAAGACAGAGTAAGATCGATAAAGTTCATAATGATGAACAGGTGATCAACCATTTAGAACCAATGATCACAGAATATCTTGTAAAGATCAGTCATTTGGCGATCACAGAAAAAGAGATGAAAGTTGTCAACAATCTGTTTGATTCGATCACAGATATTGAGCGTTCAGGAGATCATGTAGAGAATATGGCAGGATATCTGCAGCATATCAAAGATATGAATGAAAATATTTCAGAAGATGCGATTGAAGAGCTTAGAAATATGAATAATATTGTAAGAGCTGCATTTGAGTCAGCAATTCGTGCGATTGAATTTGACGATACCAAAGAAGCAAAAGAAGCATTATCTTATGCAGAAGATGTATATTGTACAAGAAAGATCATCAGAAAGAGACATATTCAGAGAATGAAAGATGGAGATTGTTCTCCAGATATTGGTGTATATTTCCTTGATATCATTTCCAGTATGGAAAGAATTGCAGGATATGCATTTACAATTGCAAGATACATTTTAAGTCAGAATGATGAAGAAGAATAAGGAAAAGTTTTTTATTCATTGTGCCGAAGAAACGGGATAAAATTTGGTAGAATTGTACAAAATCGTTTTATTGTATACATGATAAAAATACTAAATTTCACTTGAATTTTTTGTCAGTATTGTTTAAAATAAAAAGGAAGTTTGTCAATAGATTAACAGATTGGCAAATCCATCAAAATTTAATTAATCAAGACTTAGGAGGAATTTGAGATGGCAGTTAAAGTAGCAATTAATGGATTTGGACGTATTGGACGTCTTGCATTCAGACAGATGTTCGGAGCAGAAGGATATGAAGTTGTAGCAATCAACGATTTAACATCTCCAAAGATGCTTGCACACTTATTAAAATACGATTCTTCACAGGGAACATATGCATTAGCTGACAAAGTAGAAGCTGGTGAAAACTCTATCACAGTTGATGGAAAAGAAATCACAATCTACGCTGAAGCTGATGCTAAAAACCTTCCATGGGGAGAACTTGGAGTAGACGTAGTACTTGAGTGTACAGGATTCTACACATCTAAAGAAAAAGCATCTGCTCATATCGAAGCAGGAGCAAGAAAGGTTGTTATTTCTGCACCAGCAGGAAACGATCTTCCAACAATCGTTTACAATGTAAACCATGAAGAATTAAAAGCAGAGGATACAGTTATTTCTGCTGCATCTTGTACAACAAACTGCTTAGCACCTATGGCTAAAGCTCTTAATGATCTTGCAGCAATCAAATCTGGAATCATGTGCACAATCCATGCTTACACAGGAGATCAGATGACTCTTGACGGACCTCAGAGAAAAGGTGACTTAAGAAGATCTCGTGCAGCAGCAGTTAACATCGTACCTAACTCTACAGGTGCTGCTAAAGCAATCGGACTTGTTATTCCAGAATTAAACGGAAAATTAATCGGATCTGCTCAGCGTGTTCCAACTCCTACAGGATCTACAACAATCTTAACAGCAGTTGTTGAAGGAAATGTAACAGTTGATGAAGTAAACGCAGCTATGAAAGCAGCTCAGACAGAATCTTTCGGATATAACACAGACGAAATCGTATCTAGCGATATCGTAGGAATGAGATATGGTTCTTTATTCGATGCTACACAGACAATGGTTCTTCCATTAGATAATGGAACAACAGAGGTTCAGGTTGTATCTTGGTATGACAACGAAAACTCTTACACAAGCCAGATGGTAAGAACAATCAAATACTTTGCTGAATTAGCTTAATTTGATATTGGAATGAGGACAGGCCTGTAATTATACAGTGTAATAAGACTCAGATAAGGGGTCCGGTCTTTTGGACCGGGCCCCTATTTTTAATCAAGGATTGAGAAACCCTGATCAATTAAGATATGCCTTATGGCATACAATCTTAGGAGGAAAAACGAAACATGTTAAACAAAAAATCTGTAGATGACATTAATGTAGCAGGAAAGAAAGTCTTAGTACGTTGCGATTTCAACGTGCCTTTAAAAGACGGACAGATTACAGATGAAAATCGTCTGGTAGCAGCACTTCCAACAATCAAGAAACTGATTTCTGACGGTGGAAAAGTAATCCTTTGCTCTCACTTAGGAAAACCTAAAGGAGAACCAAAACCAGAATTATCTTTAGCACCAGTAGCAGTACGCTTAAGCGAACTGTTAGGACAGGAAGTTAAATTTGCAGCAGATGACAATGTTGTCGGAGATAATGCAAAAGCAGCAGTAGCTGCTATGAAAGATGGAGAAGTAGTACTTCTTCAGAATACTCGTTACAGAGCAGAAGAAACTAAAAATGGTGAAGCATTCAGCAAAGATCTTGCAAGCCTTTGTGATGTATTTGTAAACGATGCGTTTGGTACAGCTCATAGAGCACACTGCTCAAACGTTGGTGTAACAGAATATGTTGACACAGCCGTTGTAGGATATTTAATGCAGAAAGAGATCGATTTCTTAGGAAATGCGGTTAATAATCCAGAAAGACCTATGGTAGCCATCTTAGGTGGAGCGAAAGTTGCTGACAAATTAAAAGTAATTGATAACTTACTTGAAAAATGTGATACACTGATCATCGGTGGAGGAATGGCTTATACATTCTTAAAAGCACAGGGATTAGAAGTTGGTAAATCTTTAGTAGACGATGAAAAAATCGACTATTGTAAAGAAATGATGGCAAAAGCAGAGAAATTAGGAAAGAATTTATATCTTCCAATCGATACAACAGTAGCAGACGGATTCCCAAATCCTATCGATGCTGAGATCGAAGTATCTGTTGTAGCAGCTGATGCAATTCCAGCTGATAAAGAAGGACTTGATATTGGACCAGCTACATGTGAGAAATTCGCAGAAGCAGTTAAAACTGCTAAAACAGTTGTATGGAATGGACCAATGGGTGTATTTGAAAATCCTATCCTTGCCAAAGGAACAATTGCCGTTGCTCAGGCTTTAGCTGATACAGATGCAACAACAATCATCGGTGGAGGAGACTCTGCAGCAGCTGTTAACCAGTTAGGATTTGCAGACAAGATGACACACATCTCTACAGGTGGTGGAGCTTCTCTTGAATTCTTAGAAGGAAAAGACCTTCCAGGTGTAGTAGCAGCCAACGACAAATAATCATTGCACTTAAATATTTAATATTTAATACACTTTATAAACAAAATGTCAAGAAAGAAGGATATTAGTCTTATGCGTAAAACAATCGTAGCAGGAAACTGGAAAATGAACAAAACTCCTAGCGAGGCAAAAGCATTAATCGAAGAATTAAAACCATTAGTAGCAAGTGAAACTTCTGATGTAGTATTCTGTGTACCAGCAATCGATATTCCAGCAGCAATTGAAGCTGCAGCAGGAAGCAATATTGCAATCGGTGCTGAGAATATGTACTTTGAAGAAAGTGGAGCTTATACAGGAGAAATCGCTCCTAACATGTTAACAGATCTTGGAGTAAAATATGTTATTCTTGGACATTCTGAAAGAAGAGAATACTTTGCTGAAACAGATGAAACTGTTAACAAGAAAGTATTAAAAGCTTTTGAACATGGAATTACACCAATCGTTTGCTGTGGTGAAACTCTTGCTCAGAGAGAACAGGGAGTTACAATCGACTTCGTTCGCCAGCAGATCAAGATCGCATTCCAGGGAGTAAGTGCTGACCAGGCTAAGACTGCAGTTATCGCTTATGAGCCAATCTGGGCTATTGGAACAGGTAAAGTTGCAACTACAGAACAGGCTCAGGAAGTTTGCGCAGCAATCCGTGCATGTATCGCAGAAGTATATGATGAAGCTACAGCAGAAGCAATCCGCATTCAGTATGGTGGATCTGTATCTGCAGCCAGCGCACCAGAATTATTTGCACAGCCAGATATCGACGGTGGATTAGTTGGTGGAGCATCATTAAAACCAGACTTTGGTAAAATCGTAAACTATAAATAAATTTGATTAATTAAATGATGGGTCCCTCGGATATTGAATATCCGGGGGATTTTTTCTTTTTTATGTAATGCTAGAATACGTTAAAAGATTAAAAGAATAAAAGACTAGAAGCAAGCAATAAATCGGTTTATAATAAATAATAAGATCAAGTACAAAAAAGATTCCGAGAGTAGATGAAAAGGGGGCATATGATATGGAGAAATACAAAAGAATTTTTGTCATTGTCTTAGATTCCTTAGGAATCGGAGAAATGCCAGATGCAGCCAGATTTGGAGATCATGATGTAGACACCTTTGGGCATATCTGTGATATCGTGGGAACATTAAATATTCCAAATCTAAAAAAGCTTGGATTGTTAAATTTGCATCCAACAAAAGAAATGGAAGAAGAAAAACATCCAATTGCCTACTATACCAGATTAAAAGAAACTAGTAACGGAAAAGACACTATGACAGGTCACTGGGAGATGATGGGACTTAAGATCGAGAAACCATTTCTTACCTTTACAGACACAGGTTTTCCACCAGAATTGATCCATGAATTAGAAGAAAGATGTGGAAAGAAAGTTATTGGCAATAAATGTGCCAGTGGAACGCAGATTTTGGATGAATTAGGTGAAGAAGAGATTAAAAATGGTTCAATGATCGTATATACATCTGCCGATTCTGTGATGCAGATCTGTGGAAATGAAGAAACTTTTGATCTTAAGAATCTTTATCGCTGTTGTGAGATCGCAAGAGAGCTTACGATGAAAAATGAATGGAAAGTCGGAAGAATCATTGCAAGACCATATGTGGGAAAGAAAAAAGGCGAATTTGTAAGAACAAGCAATCGAAGGGATTATGCTTTAAAACCATTTTCAAGAACTGCTTTAAATGCATTAAAAGATGAAGGATTTGACGTAATTTCAGTAGGAAAGATCAATGATATTTTCTGTGGAGAAGGAATCACAAAAGCATATCATTCTGAAAGCTCTGTGCATGGAATGCAGCAGACCGTGGATGTATGCAAAGAAGATTTTCATGGACTTTGTTTTACCAATCTGGTAGACTTTGATACACTCTGGGGACATCGAAGAAATCCAGTCGGCTATGCAAAAGAGATCGAGAAATTTGATGTTGGTTTAGGAAATCTGTTAGAAGTTTTAAAAGAAGATGATTTATTGATCATCACCGCAGATCATGGAAATGATCCAACTTATACAGGAACAGACCATACAAGAGAATACACACCATTTATCGCATATTCAAAGTCTATGAAAGAAAATGGAAGGATAGAAGATCAAGATACATTTGCAGTGATCGGAGCTACGATCGCAGATAATTTTGGTGTTACGATGCCAGAAGGAACGATCGGAACATCTTTATTAAGTCAATTAAAATAGTACAACTGAAATAAAAACACCACAGAAGGAAATAAAGATCTCCTGTGGTGTTTTGTTTACAATTTGGTATGTATATTATTCATCTAAAATCGAATCCATAAAAGAAATAATACCAGCTTCCACCTCATCTTTGATTTCATCATAATTATGAATCTCATGGCGGTAACCAGAATAAACACGAGTTTTTACTGTATGTCCAGTATCTACAAGCCAGTTGGTAACTTCATAAATACCTTTTCCATATTCACCAACAGGATCCTGATCTCCACCGATATTATAAATCGGAAGATCAGAAGGAATCTTGCCAGCCCATTCGGTACCAGTGATCGCTTTCATCATCTGAACAAAATAAAGCAGAGATTGATTTGTAGTTGGCCGGGTAAATGCATCAAATGGATCTTCTGCATGATCTCGCTGAACATAAGGATCAGAACAGATCCATTCATTGCCTATGGAAATATTACCACAACGTTCACACATCCAGCCCATTAGATCAGCAGTAAAGGAAGGGTCAGATTCTTTCCCTTTTCCTTCAGCTACAGCAGCCAATAAGGCAGATTCAGCTTCTGTAGCACCACGGAAATGACCAGCTGTACCACAGATTGTGATTCCTGCAAGTTCTTCTCCATATTTTGCAGCAAAATCTCTCGTAATAAAAGATCCCATGCTGTGTCCAAACATAAAATAAGGAAGATCAGGATACATTTTGCTGACGATTTCTTTTAACTTATGTTCATCTTCCATCATTGTATGGAAACCAGCATCACCCCAGTCACCCCAGGTATCGTTATACATTGCAGTTTTTCCATGTCCAACATGGTCATCTGCAGCAACGATATACCCTGCATCCATAAATTTTACGATCATATGGAAATAACGACGGGAATGTTCACCAAAGCCATGGATCACCTGTACAATTCCTTTTGGTTTGCAGGCAGGTACATAAACCCAACCTTGCACCTCATCACGGTCATTAAAGGAATGAAAACTAACTTCATGAAGCATACTAAGCACCTCCAAATCTGTAAAAACTAATATGCAAGCAAAGAAAAGACGAATCAACATATTAGTTATATAAAATTGTATCTGAATATATTATACTCCAGATTAAAATGTACGTCCATAAATACAATCATATAATAGTTGAATTTCAAGAAGAAAATCGTTATAATATTAACGGACATAAAATAAGATTAATTTTTGGGAAATGAAGGAGAAAATAATGAGTAAAAAACCAACAGTCCTGATGATTTTAGATGGATATGGATTAAATGAAAACAAAGAAGCCAATGCAGTAGCAGAAGCAAAGACTCCTGTAATGGATAAATTAATGAAAGAATACCCATTCGTAAAAGGAAATGCATCTGGAATGGCAGTAGGACTTCCAGAAGGTCAGATGGGTAACTCTGAAGTAGGGCATATGAATATGGGTGCAGGACGCATCGTATATCAGGAATTAACAAGAATCACAAAAGAGATCCAGGATGGAGATTTCTTTAAGAACGAAGCAATGTTAGAAGCAATTGAAAACTGCAAGAAGAATGGTTCTGCATTACACTGTTTTGGATTATTATCAGATGGTGGAGTACACAGCCACAATACACATTTATATGGCGTTCTTGAAATGGCTAAGAGAAATGGTCTAGAGAACGTATATGTTCATTTATTCTTAGATGGACGTGACACAGCTCCAACATCAGGAAAAGGATTCATCGAAGAATTATTAGCGAAGATGGATGAGATCGGAGTAGGTAAAGTGGCATCTATCTCTGGACGTTACTATGCAATGGATCGTGACAATCGTTGGGATCGTGTACAGAAAGCATACAATGCGATCGTTATGGGACAGGGAAATACAGCTGACAGTGCGATCGATGCAATTGATGCTTCTTACAAAGAAGATGTTACAGACGAATTCGTGGTACCAACAGTTATTGTTGAAAATGGTGAACCAGTTGCAACATTAAAAGAAAACGATTCCGTTATTTTCTATAACTTCAGACCAGACCGTGCAAGAGAGATCACACGTTCTATTTGTGATGATAAATTCGACAGTTTTGATCGTCCAAATGGATACTTCAAGACAACATTTGTATGCTTCACAGAATATGATGTGACAATCCCTAACAAATTAGTGGCATTCCACAAAGTAGAGATCAAGAATACATTTGGAGAATTCCTTGCACAGCACGGATTAAAACAGTTACGTTTAGCAGAAACAGAGAAATACGCTCATGTAACATTCTTCTTTAACGGTGGAGTCGAAGAACCAAACGAAGGAGAAGACAGAATCTTAGTAAAATCTCCAGCAGTAGCAACATATGATCTTCAGCCAGAGATGAGTGCTCCAGAAGTTGGTGCAAAACTTGTAGAAGCGATCAAATCTGACAAATATGACGTGATCATCATGAACTTCGCAAACAGCGACATGGTAGGTCATACAGGAATCGAAGAAGCAGCGATCAAAGCGGTAGAAGCAGTTGACAAATGCGTTGGAGATGCAGTAGAAGCAATCAAAGAAGTAAATGGACAGATGTTTATCTGTGCTGACCACGGAAATGCAGAGCAGTTAAAAGACTATGAAACAGGAGCTCCATTTACAGCACATACAACAAATCCAGTACCATTTATCCTTGTAAATGCTGAAGAAGGATTAAAATTAAGAGAAGGTGGATGCTTAGCTGATATCGTACCTACATTAATTGAGTTAATGGGAATGGAACAGCCAGCAGAAATGACAGGAAAATCCCTGATCGTAAAATAAGATCTTAAAAAGACATCTTGAAAGAATCAAGAAAACAAGATATAATAAGAACAACGGCAAAGGCGCTTATGCAGTATAGCATAAGTGCCTTTTTTCTTAAGGAGGTGTCCGATATGGATGTATACGAAAAATTAGAAGAATTACAGGAAAAAGCACTGCATGATGACACAATACGAAAGACATTATTAAAAACAAGGGAAGAAAAAGAACCGATTCTTGCCTTTTGCAAGCAATGTCAGGAACTAGGATATGAGATTTATCCGATGGAACTGATCAATGCTGGAGAAGAATTTTACGCAACAATGAGAAGAAGTACGAATGGTGGAGGAGAGAACTCGCCTAAATTAAGTGGTGAAGATGATATGTACGAATTGTTTATGACAGCGATCAAATAAGTGCATTGATAAGAATGCTTTGACATTCATGCAAGTAATATTTTCTTAAGAGAGATTCAGCAGGTAAGGATCAATGAACTATGCAAAGATACGTTGCTTCCTTATGCGAAACGATTAAATATTGATTATGTGTGGGTACATGGAGCTGCTACTGTGTTAGAAGCAACTTTTGCACATTCATTAAATATGATCGGAACTTCAGTGCTTGTCGTGGAGATGGGCGTTGGAATGCGCATGACAAAAGAGTACTGCAAACAATTAGTGGATGGTATTTTTGTAGAGATGAAAGATCTTGGAATGTGGCAAGGAGAAGTTATTACACCAAAAGATCCGTTGATCTTCACGGATGGAGAAGTCCACTATCTGAATGCGGGATATGCAGGAATCTTTCTTCCAACGGTAGAACATTGGACAAATGTTAAAAAGGGAGATAAGATTGGAGAAATTCTAGATCCATTGGAGAGCGTTGTGAAAGAAGAATTATATTCAGAATGTGACGGAATATTATTTACACTAAGAGAATATCCGGTTGTAAGTGAAGGATCACTGATCGGACGTATTCTGGAAAGGCAGGCGTGAGAATGGAAAAAGTTTTACTCTATCAGATGGATTCTCTCTACAGGGATTCGTTTAAAATTTATGGATATCATTTTGGAGGAAATGAAAAAACAGTCTGCATTGTAGGTGCGATCCGTGGAAATGAAATTCAACAATTATATATGTGTTCTAATCTGATCAAAACGTTAAAATTATTGGAAGAAAGAAGATGCCTTGATGAGAATCTTGGAATTATGATCGTACCTTCTGTTAATCCATATTCACTCAATACAAGTGCAAGGTTCTGGGCAACGGATAATACAGATATCAATCGAATGTTTCCAGGATATGATCTGGGTGAGACAACACAAAGGATTGCAGACGGATTTTTCCAAAAAGTAAAAGATTATACTTATGGAATCCATTTTACAAGCTTTTATCTAGAAGGAAATTTCACTCCGCATGTCAGGATCATGAAAACAGGATATGAAAATGTAGAAGTGGCAAAAGAATTTGCAATGCCATATATTATGTTAAGAAATCCAAAACCTTATGATACGACAACTCTGAATTATGAATGGCAGGTATGGGGAACACAGGCATTTTCGATTTATACACCGGGAACAGATCAGGTTGATGTAAAACAGGCACGTTACGGAATTGATGCAATGATCCGATTTCTTGCATATCATGGACTGATCCATATGAAGGTGAATGGGGGATACCGTTCAAGGATCGTAGAAGAAAATGAACTTGTAACGGTAAGAACAAAGACTTCAGGAATCCTTGTCTTGAAAGTAAAATGTGGAGATCATTTAAGTGTAGGAGATGAGATCGCAGAGATCATAGATACCTATGAAGGAGATGTGATTGAAGTAATCAAGTCGCCATGCGAGGGATGTTTGTTTTATCATGGATCCAATCCATTGATCTATTCGAATACTGCGATCGCAAAGATCATAAAGGATACAGATTTTATTTAAATGAATCTTGACGTATAAAATAAACTCTGTTAAAATGCCACTTAGTGATAAAGTAAAATATGATAGGGCATTGCGTATGCAATGCTACGGTTTGGACATCCATAATCCATTTTAAGTAAGGATTATGGATGTTTTTTGGCCTATAAAATAAGATTTGGAAAGGAGTTTTTATGGAAAACTATTTATTTGAAAAAATGTCAGTTCCAAAGGCATATATGAAACTTGCACTGCCAGTGGTATTAAGTATGATCGTATCATTAGTATATAACATGGTAGATACCTATTTTATCGCCCTGACAGGAGTGCAGGAACTGGTCGCCGGAGTGTCACTCGTAGCACCGATGTTTACCTTAATGATCGCATTTGGAGATATCTTCGGACTTGGAGGAAGTTCCGCGATTTCAAGATTGTTAGGAGAGAAGAAAGATAACGAGGCAAAGAAAACATGCGCATTCTGTATCTGGATATCTTTGGTATTTGGACTATGTATCAGTGCAATCCTATTATTATTCCGTACACAGATTCTCGGATTATTAGGAGTTGGCAAAGATACATACCAGTATGCCAATGCCTACTACACATGGATTGCGATTGGTGCAGTATCTATCATTTTCAGCATGGTGCCAAGCAATATCCTAAGAACCGAAGGATTAGCAGTCCAGTCAATGGCAGGATCAATTATTGGTTCCATTGTAAATATCATCTTTGACCCAATCTTTATCTTTGGATTAAACCAGGGGGCAGCAGGAGCCGCCATGGCAACAGTTCTTGGAAATATCATTGCAGATATTTATTATGTATATGCGGTGATGAAGAAATCAAAGAGACTGACATGTTCTCCATCCCATATGAAGGTCACAGGAAGAAGGATCAGAGATATCTTAATGATCGGAATTCCAGCATCGATCACAAATATCATGCAGACCTTTATGATGGTCATGACCAATAATTTTTTACTTACATATGGAACAGATAAAGTCGCAGCGATGGGAATCGCATTAAAGGTTAATATGATCACAGCCTTAGTACTCGTAGGATTTGCCTTCGGAGGACAGCCGCTGGTCGGATACAACTACGGGGCTAAAAATGAAAAAAGATTAAAAAATATCCTGAAATTTGCATATTTATTTGAAATGGGATGAGGACTATTATTTACGATTCTCATGTGTATTTTCGCACCACAGATCATCAAAGTATTTATGGATAAACCAGATATCATAACAAATGGAGCCATGATGTTAAGATTCCAGCAGATCGGAATGACCTTTATGTCCGTGAGCCTGATCTCAACCTGCGTATGTCAGGCCGTTGGAAATGCAGGAGGAGCTTTTGTTTTATCCATTAGCAGACAGGGTGTGATCTATGTATTAGCACTTTTTATCATGTCAAATGTGTTTGGATATACAGGAGTTTTGGTATCACAGGCGTGTTCAGACGTGGTTACAGCATTGATCGCAGCAGTTATTATGCTTAAGATCATGAAAAAACTTACAAATAAAAATGAATAAATATACGTTGCAAGAAGAGATCAAAAAAGCTGACAGTTTTACCATGTCAGTTTTTTTACAATTCTAAGAAACTTTTTCAAAGCTTCACTTGGCTCATTTGCATACATTAATCCATAAGGCAGAGTCAGATCTGTATCCAGAGGAATCGTAACAATATGTTGATTATCAAGATCATGCATAGAAATTTGTTTGTGATCACAAAGAGGGTGGTTTTTAGGAATGGCACAACAAATTGGTGTCCTGTCAAGTTCAAGAAACTGACAAAGTCTCTTCCAGTCAGCAGGCCCATAAATACCTTCAAACAGATCATATTTGCTTCCAAGAACGGAAAATGTTTCTCCTCTTTGCTGGTAGTCCGTCATTGGGAGAATTTCTATTTTTAAATCTGGATATTGCCCAATATGGAAAAGATCCGTGCGATCCATGAGCAGATTACATCAAATTTACAAGTGAGAGTCACAATCGAAGAATTGTCAAAACAATACGATATGCCAGCAACAAGCATGAAAAAATGTTTTCGTGAAATTTATGGAGATTCCATTTATTCTTACCAGAAGAGATAACGTATGAATGTTGCAGCCAATCTGTTAATGGAAGATTCCAAAGTAGAGATTCAAGAAATTGCATTGAAAATGGGATACGAAAATCCAGGAAAATTTTCATCCGCATTTAAAAGCGTGATGGGCGTGACACCAGCCAAATATAGAAAGCATTAAAAAGATCAGCAAATCGGTCATTATTTTTCCAGAAGTTTTTTAATATAGTATCTGGTTTGATTTTATTTAATTTAGCCATAGCCGCAGCTCACTTTATCGAACGTACGTTTGTTGTGCGAGGTAAGTATAACATAAATAAAGAGAAAATAAAATATATTGACAAAAAAATATAAATAAAATATAATAATATAAACTTTATAAAATAAAGGAACTTTAAAAACAAAAGGAGATAGAGAAGATGGACAATAAAACATACGAAGAAGATTTTAAAATGATTCGATCAGCAATCGATGGAGCAAAGAATCCAATGAATCAATTAGGTGGATTTTTTAAAAGCTATGCAATTATTAATATGATAACCGTTGTGTTGTATTTAATCGTCAGTTTATATCAAGGATTCGTGAGGGAAATGTATATTGGGAGAATGATATGTTTTGTTTATTTGGCGTATTATATTTTCCGAATGTACAAAGAGGAAAAAAGCAATACTAATCATTATTATCAGGCGATGCTTTATATTTATGGAAGCGTTGTAGTTGTGATCCCAGTCATTTTATGGATTGCAGGAATTATCGGATCATTTACATTAAATAATGAAGCTTCTCAGGCAGGAAAAATGTTAGAAATGTTGATGAATTTACAGGTGTTTTCAGCAATTATCTTATTAAGTGTATCATTTTTAATCGTCAGTTTTGTACGTGATAACAAAATATATGCTGTATGTGCGATAGGTAATTTAGTCGTTTACCTGATTGCGTTTGCGATAGATCAGGAATTATCAATTGGAAATATCGTGATACACTATCAAGATTTGTATTATTATGTTATGCTTATTATTGGCTATATGATATTAGCAAAATGTATAAGAAAAGAATGATTATAAATGAAAGAGGATATGTTACAGGGTGAAAGAATATCAAATACAGGAAGCATTTTGTTCAAAACTCAGACTACTGATCATCAGTCATCTGATCACAAAAAAATTGCTTTTTACAGAACTAAAGAAATTAACAAATGCATCGGACGGTAATCTTAGTATACAGCTGAAGAAATTAGAAAGCTGGGAATATGTTAAATCTGAAAAGAAACTAATGAATGGGAAAGCGGTAACACAATATGAAATCACAGAGATGGGAATTCAACAGTTTGAAGAATATGTTGATTTTTTGGAATCTGTGATTAAGGGTAAAGGTATCTAATATCAGAAGCATAAAAGTGTATTTGAATTAAAAATAAAAATCCGCTATACTTAAGACAAAGTATAGCGGATTTTGAACATTTCGTGGAGGTTTATATGGTAAATACTTTAAAACTGCCAGTAGGAATCGATAGTTTTGAAAAAATCAGAAAGAATCGGTTTTATTATATTGATAAGACAAAGCTTATAGAACAGTTGGTGGAAACAGGTGGCGAGGTTACTCTTTTTACACGTCCACGTCGTTTTGGTAAGACCTTGAATATGAGTATGTTACGCTCTTTTTTTGAAATAGATGCAGACGAATCATTGTTTGATGGATTATATATTACAAAAAATAAAGAACTTTGTGAAGAGTATATGGGAAAATATCCGGTTATTTTCCTTTCATTAAAAAGTGTGGATGGATTAACTTTTGAGGATGCCAAGTATCGCATGACAGAGTTGATAGGTCTAGAAGCAGAGCGGTTTGGATTTTTGGAAGATAGTGAACATCTGTCAGAAAATGAGAAAAAACGATACAAAGCTATTATTTCATTAAATAATGGTATGAATACAATGAATGAAAAAATGCTGATATCAAGCCTTCAGGTTTTGTCGCAATTATTGTACAAGCATTTTGGAAAAAAGGTGATCATTTTGATTGATGAGTATGATGTCCCTTTGGATAAGGCTTTTCAGAATGGCTTTTACAGAGAGATGGTGTCATTGATCAGAGGTCTTTTCGGAATGGCGTTGAAGACCAATGATAGTTTACAGTTTGCGGTTTTGACAGGTTGTATGCGGATTTCTAAGGAAAGCATCTTTACAGGTCTTAATAATTTTGAGGTTTTATCAATCTTGAATGATCAGTATGATGAGAGTTTTGGATTTACAGATGCTGAGGTCAAAAAAATATTGAATGATTACAATCTTAAAGATCATTATTTAGAAGTCAAAGAGTGGTATGACGGTTATCATTTTGGAAACATTGATATATATTGTCCATGGGATGTAATTCAATATTGTAAAAGCTTATATTTAGATGTTTCTGCTAAGCCACAGGATTTCTGGTCCAACTCAAGTGGTAATGCTATCGTTCGTAGATTTATAGACAAGGCTGATATATCGACTAGAAACGAGATAGAACGTTTAATAGCAGGAGAGAGTATTGAAAAGGATGTTGTATCAGAACTCACTTATGATGAGATTGATAAAAGCATTGAAAATTTATGGAGTGTGCTTTTTACGACAGGATATCTGACACATAAAGGTTGTACAGAAAGTGGAAAATACCGTCTGGTAATTCCGAATAAAGAGGTTAGAAATCTTTTCGTAAAAAAAATCAGAGAGTGGTTTTCTGATGTATCAAGAAATGATGGAAAAACATTGGAAGAGTTTTGCAGTGCATTTGTAGATAAAGATTCCGAAAAGATAGAACAGATTTTTGGAGACTATCTCTGGAATACCATCAGTATACGTGACACAGCGGTGGCAAAAGAAAAGAAGGAAAATTTTTATCACGGTATTTTGCTTGGACTTCTAGGATACAAATCAAACTGGCTGATTAAGTCAAATGCAGAATCAGGAATTGGTTACAGTGATATATTAGTGGAGGTTCCGACCAATAGAACAGGAATTGTGATTGAGATAAAGTATGCAGAGGACGGAGATCTGGATGCAGCATGTGAAAAGGCATTAAAACAGATTGAAGAGAAAGATTATGTGGCAAAACTAAAACAGGATGGTATGAAAAATTTTATCAAATATGGAATTGCTTGTTTTAAGAAAATATGCAAAGTTGTAGTTGAATAGTAAATTGTAGTTTGAAGACAGAAATTATTGGTGGAATATTATAAAAAGAGATCATGTGCCTGCAACCCACTCGCGTTCGGACTCCCACGTAGCTGTACTAAGCTCCTGAATGGTCTAACGACCATCCACTCGCTAAGTGCAGACGTGTCCGTACGGTTGCTGACACATGATCTCTTTTTATAATATTCAAATAATTTACATGATTCAAATCACTATACAGTGTGTATGTTATATGATATTGATTAACAATTTTTGTATTCGTAAACGGGAATTTAAAGAGATGCATAAGCACCGATTTATCGAGATGTTTGGGAATATAATAAACACTTATCTTCTGTCTTGAAAAAATTAATTTACATCCAATATCATTCTCCATGCACATTCGGTAGTGGTTTCGATTACGTAAATTATTTGAATATTATAAAAAGGGTTATCTGTCTGAGACCGTAGGAACACGCCTGCACTTAGTGAGTGGATGGTCGTTAGACCATTCAGGAGCTTAGTACAGCTGCGTGTGAGTCGAGCGAGAGCACGTCGCAGACAGATAACCCTTTTTATAATATTCCACCAATAATTTCCGTTATCAAACCAGCAAATTAAAATTTCTATGTAGTATCATATAATAATTCCGTATATATAACCAGATGATCATCAAAATAAACAAAGGAAGGGCAAGGATATGGAAGATCAAAAGATCATAGATTTATATACAAACCGTGAAGAAAGAGCAATTCACGAAACAGATAAAAAATACGGACGATTATGTACAAGCATTTCCATGGGAATCTTAAATGATATCAGAGACAGTGAAGAATGTGTCAGTGATACATGGCTTACCTTGTGGAATCAGATACCGCCCAAGAAACCGAACCCATTCAAAGCGTATATCTGTAGGATCATAAAAAATCTATCATTAAAACGCTATGAATATCATCATGCAAAAAAGAGAAACAGCCAGTATGATCTTTCACTGGAAGAATTAGAAGAGTGCATCAGCAAAGAACAAAATGTAGAAAATCAGATCGAATTACGAGAATTAAAATGGATCGTTGCAAAGTTCATAGAGAAACTGCCAAAAGAAAAAAGAATTTTATTTTTAAGAAGATACTGGTTTTTGCAATCGGTCTCAGAAATGGCGAGAGATTATGAAATAACTCCAAAGAATATGTCAGTCAAACTGTTAAGGATCAGAAAAGAGTTAAAAGAATATCTGAAAGAGGAGGGATTTGAAATATGAAAGACAATAAGGATGAGGAAAAAACATTATTTCAGGCAATCGATGCAGTGGATGATAAATTTTTGATGGAAACATTGAAAGATATGGAAAAGAGAAAGAACAAAAACCACAAACAGCAATTAAAATTTAAGCAAATGACACCAATGGTTAAAGCAGCAACGATTGCATTGATCTGTTTTCTGACCTTAGGAATAAGTGTTAGCGTGGCAGCAGCGACATCGAAAACATTTCGGCAGTGGATTCAAAAGACATTTATGTCACAGACGATATATAAAGTAACACAAACCAAAGATGTCAGCCATCATAAGAAAAACCAAAAGATTGTGCTAAAAGATAACATGGAAATCAAACAAGGACACAACCAAAGCTTTATCTGTCAGTATCATTACGAAGGAAAATACGATGTCGAAGTGACAGACAAAGTATATACAATTGAAGGGAATCATTTAAAAGAATTAAAACCAGAGAAAAAATGGTTCCATGGAATTTATAATGGAAGGAAATTTTCATTTCAGTATGCAGTGATTCGTGGAGAAATTTATGTATACAATGTGAAAGGAAATATCAGTGATATTTTCTGGAAAGTATGGGATGAAGATACGATTTATGTTTCTTTATATCATATGAATAAAAAAGATGATATCATACAAAAAGAATGTATTGCAAAATTAAATCTTAAAACAGGAAAAGTAACAAAGATTACAGATGACACCAAAATCTGCAATATGGAGATGTTACCAGATGGGGAATGGATTTTGTTAAATTACAGAAGCAAAGGATATTGGAGTGCATTGAATCTTAAAACAGGAAAAGAAACCAAACAGCCAGGAATCAGTGGATATGCACACAATGAAGAAATTTGTTTTATTGGAAAAGACAAGATTGTAGCAATGGGAAATCCTGTCATGACAAAAAATTCTGAATACAACGTCTGGAATAAAATTAATCTAAAAACAGCCAAAGCGACAAAACAATGGGATGACCGCTCCAAAGAAGAACAATATTCAAATAACGAATGGTATGTATACAAAGAAAAGAAAGGAAAGTTACATTTAAAACATCTGGCATATGAAACATCCATTGATATTCCAGATGTCAAAACAGTACATATTATTGATGATGCTGGAGATTATGTTTTATTTGATGATGATCAAGGCAATGATTATTTGTGTAATCTAAGAAATAAGACATATAAGAAATTTATATTGCCAAAAAAATTTAGAGATGATACGCAAATGTATCTGGCAGGAAAAGAGAAGAAGATGCTGGTGCAACATGGAAAAGAAATATATTTGATCGATATTAGTGATATGTATAAAAACATCCAACCAAGGAAATAATATCACTATTATTTTCATAAAGAAGGATGTGACAAAAATTGAAAAATCGTTTATGCATTGAAAATGTTATCGGAAGGGAAGTTTTAGATTCCAGAGGAAATCCAACGGTAGAAGTCGATGTACTTTTAGAAAATGGAGCCTTGGGAAGAGCGATTGTCCCTTCTGGTGCTTCCACAGGAAAATATGAGGCGTTAGAGTTAAGAGACCGCGAAAAAAGATACCGTGGATTAGGTGTTGAAACAGCTGTTAATCATGTGAATCACAAGATTGCAGACCGCTTGACTGGCAAAAATGCACTCAATCAGATTGAGATCGATCAGATCATGTTAGAAGCAGATGGAACCCCAAACAAAGAAAGATTTGGGGCAAACGCAATCCTTGGAGCATCACTTGCAACTGCTAAGGCAGCAGCTTGTGGACTAGGTTTACCGTTATACCAGTATCTCGGAGGCAGCTTTGCATCCAAACTTCCGATACCAATGATGAACATATTAAATGGAGGAAAACATGCAGATAATACCGTTGATTTTCAGGAATTTATGATTGCACCAGTTGGTGCAGACTCTTTCAAAGATGCTTTGATGATGGGAACTGATGTTTATCATACATTAAAATACATTTTGAGGAGAAATCATTTAAATACAGGTGTTGGAGATGAAGGAGGTTTCGCCCCGAATCTGGAAAGCTCAGAACAGGCATTAGATCTTTTGGTGCAGGCAATTGAACAGGCAGGATATAAAACAAAAGAAGAAATAGCAATCGCTATGGATTGTGCTGCATCAGAAATCTATAATGAAGATGAGAAAGTTTATCATTTTATGGGAGAAAGCAGGATGGCAGGCAAGGAAGTAAGAAGAAATTCTGAAGAAATGGTGCAGTATTATGAAAAACTTGTCGAAGATTATCCAATCTTTTCCATTGAAGATGGATTAAATGAAGAAGATATGCCAGGTTGGAAAGTATTGACCTACCGTCTTGGAGAGAAGATCCTGCTAGTCGGAGATGATTTATTTGTAACAAATGTTGCACGGCTAAGAGAAGGAATTAAGGAAAATATTGCAAACAGTATTTTGATCAAGCCAAATCAGATTGGAACATTGACAGAGACATTAGATGCCATTGAGACAGCTGCAAAATCAGACTACAAAACAATCATTTCTCATAGATCAGGGGAAAGCGAAGATACGACGATCGCAGATATTGCAGTTGCAACGAATGCAGGACTGATCAAAACAGGAGCACCATGCAGATCTGATCGTACTGCAAAATACAATCGTTTATTACGTATTGAAGAAGAGCTTGGAAGCTTATCAAAATATGGCTGGTAAAAGGATAAAAATGTAAAAACTATGCAAAGTATTGTTGTTTTCCTTGCAAGTTTGATATGTATATGTTAGAATGAACCACAGTGAATGGAAATATATTAGGAGGCATATCGTGAAAACAGCATTAACTGTAATTTTTATTATAGCATCAATTTTATTAATCATATTAGTATTAATGCAAGAAGGAAAAGAGGCGGGATTAGGTTCTTTAACCGGTGCAGCAGATAGCGGAACATACTGGAGCAAGAACAAAGGTCGTTCTAAGGAAGGAACACTGATCAAAGTGACAACATTCTTTACGATCGTATTTTTCGTAACAGCAGCAATCCTTTGCTCAAGATTTATTTAGAGAAAAGATAAGCACTTCTTAAACTTGTTTTAAGAGGTGCTTTTTATGTCGAAGAGAATTTCCATAAAAAGATTAAGAAGATTTAAATATACAGGAGAACGTAATGACAGATAAACGATTTAACAGAAAGAAGAAAATTAAAGCGTTGATCAACAATCCGTATTATCAGCCAATGAAACAAAGAGAGATCGGATACCTGATGCAGGTAGCTCCAGAAGATCGTGACGAGTTTGTTGAGATTTTGAATGAACTGGTAGAAGAAGGATCAATTGAAGTAAGTAAACGTGGAAAATACATGCCGCCAAGTGTGAAGACGGTCAAAGGAACATTCAGTTGTACAAGCAAAGGTTTTGGGTTTGTGACTGTGGAAGGGGAAGATGACGATTATTACATTCATGAGAAGAACATGAATGGAGCTTTCCATGAAGATACGGTCTTAATGCAGGTATTGGACGATCATCCAACTTCTGGAAGAAGAAAAGAAGGAAAGATCATCAAGATTTTAGAGAGAGGAATCAAGACGGTGGTCGGAACTCTTCAGAAAAACCAGAACTTTGGGTTCGTGATTCCAGATAATTTAAGATTTGACAGTGATATTTTTGTATCCAAATCTCAGTGCAAGAATCTTACCAGCGGATTTAAAGTGATGGTAGAGATCACAGATTATGGAGATGCCAGAAGAAGTCCAGAAGGAAAGATCATTGAAGTTTTAGGACATAAAGATGATCCAAGAGTTGATATTTTATCAATTGTCAAAGCTTATGGAATCCCAACCCAGTTTGAAGATGATGTCAAACAGCAGGTTGATACGATTCCATCACAGATCAAAGCATCTGACTACAAAGACCGTATGGATATCAGAGACTGGCCAATGGTAACGATCGATGGAGAAGATGCGAAGGACTTAGATGATGCGATCACATTATCAAGAAAAGGAAAGAATTATTTACTTGGAGTACATATCGCGGATGTATCCGAATATGTAACAGAGTACTCTCCATTAGATAAAGAAGCGTTAAAACGAGGAACAAGTGTATATCTTGTAGACCGTGTGATTCCGATGCTTCCACATCAATTATCGAATGGAATCTGTTCCTTAAATCAGGGATGCGACAGACTGGCATTAAGTTGTATCATGGAAGTTGATCCAAGTGGAAAGGTTGTCGATCATCAGATCGCAGAGACATTGATCAACGTCGATCATCGTATGACATATACATCCGTAGCTAAAATCTTGGATGGGGATATGGAAGAACGTAACAAATACGAAGATTTTGTAGAAATGTTTGAGTTAATGAAGGAATTATCCGACATTTTAAGATATCGTCGTCATGAAAGAGGAAGCATTGACTTTGACTTTCCAGAATCTAAGATCATCTTAGATGAAAAAGGCCGTCCAGTTGATGTTTATCCACAGGTGAGAAATGCAGCAACAAAGATTATAGAAGATTTTATGCTGTGTGCCAATGAAACGATCGCGGAAGAATTTTACTGGAGAGAGATTCCATTTTTGTATCGAATCCATGAGATTCCAGACCATGAGAAGATTGATAAGTTACAGGTATTTTTACAAAACTTTGGAATTTACTTAAAGAGCAGTCATGATGAGATTCATCCAAAGGAAGTACAGAAGTTACTGACAAAGATCGAAGGAACACCAGAAGAACCATTGATCAGCCGTTTGACATTAAGATCTATGAAACAGGCAAAATATTCTGCATACAGCTCTATGCATTTTGGATTGTCCACAAAATATTACTGCCATTTTACATCACCGATCCGAAGATATCCAGATCTTCAGATCCACAGGATCATCAAGGAAACTTTGCATAATAAATTTACAACAAGACGATTCAGTCATTACGATGCAATTTTGCCAAAAGTAGCAGAACAGTCATCTAAGATGGAACGCCGTGCAGAAGAAGTCGAGAGAGAAGTATGTAAGCTTAAGAAAGCGGAATACATGAGAAGAAGAATCGGAGAAGTACATGAAGGAATCATTTCCGGTGTGACAAACTGGGGAATCTATGTGGAACTTCCAAATACGATCGAAGGAATGGTTCATGTATCCATTCTTCCGGGAGACTATTATTACTATGATGAGAAGACCTATTCCATGGTAGGAGAAAGAACTGGAAGAACATTTAAATTAGGAGAGAAGGCGAAAATCCGTGTCAAAGATGTGGATATGATGCTTAAGAATATTGATTTTGAGTTAGTGGAGGATGATGATTATGAGCAAAGCGAAGACGGATGGAATTAAACTCATAGCAAATAATAAAAAAGCAAGACATGATTATTTTGTAGAAGACAGTTTTGAAGCAGGGATCGTACTTCATGGAACTGAAGTAAAATCTTTAAGACAAGGACACTGCAGCATCAAAGAATCCTTTGTTGATATTGATAATGGGGAAGTGTTCATTCATCAGATGCATATCAGCCCTTATGAAAAAGGAAATATCTTCAACAAAGATCCACTTCGTACAAGAAAACTATTATTGCATAAATCGGAGATTTCCAAGATGATCGGACAGATCAATCAGAAGGGATATACATTGATTCCATTAAAAGTATACTTTAGTGGAAGTTTGGTGAAAGTTCAGATCGGATTATGCAAAGGTAAGAAACTCTACGACAAACGACAAGATATCTCAAAGAGAGATCAGTTAAGAGAAGCACAGAGAGACTTCAAAGTAAGAAACTTTGGATAATTTCAAGGAAGATTAAAGATTGTATAAGAAGTTATACAAAAAGACTTGACATCCTATATAAGAGACTATATAATATAATTTCGAGACTGGGAAGGCTCTCAGTCTCGAACCAAGCTTATTAATTCCGGGCTAGTAAAGGTTTCGACAGGGGTTATGAAGCTTGAGGAGCCATTGGGAGGGACCACCTTACGGTACAAACTTAAATATAAACGCAGATAATAAATTAGCGTACGCTGCCTAGTTTGCAGCAGTCAGCTCTAGATCACCTGTAGTCTGGAATCCTGGCTTCAAACATGCAGGACCCTTGACCGGTCAAGCTTTGTGCCGGTTAAAGTATTGATGAAGCTACTGAAGCTGTGATCCTGTTAGTCGGAGCACGGTAGAGGGAATGAAAGAAGACTGACTGTAATGGGAGAGCCTCATGTGAATTGGCTTTTGGACGCGGGTTCGATTCCCGCCTAGTCCATTCTTAAACCTCACGTTTTTACGTGGGGTTTTCTTTTTTCGTGTTGCAATATATTTTCAAAGTATGCATCAATCGTATCATCAACCTTGATTCGTTCGGATGAAAAGGTCTGCTGATATACAGGCACGTTCGATCTGACGGGAACGGATCTTTCGCTGATAAGCTTTATATTTCGGAGAATAAGTGATGATCAGATTTTCATCCATGTTCTCAGTGACAACAGGGGTTTTTTTATATTGTAGAAATGAGAGATGAATTTGCTCCAGATGCGAACATCAGACATAGACCACTTTTATTAGAGGAAATTGATAAATATGTGACAGTGATCGGAGATGCATCGAAAGTTTCTACGATTACAAATGCTGTGTATGAAGGGCATCATGTGGCGTTAGATATCTAGAGAAATAAAAACATATTTATAAGAAAAATCATAAAGGCATTGGATGTTTTTTAGAAATATCTGGTGCCTTTATTTTGTGCTATAATGAGAATAAAAATTGATAGAATAAAATGTAAGGGGAAGAAATAAGTGAAACGATGTAAAATTACTGCAATCCGCAAAACAGAATATAAAGACTTAATGGAAAAGTATGAAAATCCTATGGAGAATGCTTGCGATATAGAAGAGGGGCAAGTATTTATTGCAGAAGGATGGAAACGACCAGAAGGATTTTGTGAAAGTGCATGGGAGAGTATCTCTCCGTTTGTTATGACATTAGTTTATGGAGGTAGCGATATTTATGAAGGATGGATGAAAAATAAAAAATCAGCAATGATCAGCTGTAATGATGGATTCCGCCCGGTTAGTTTTTATATCGAAGTGTTGGAAGATGAAAGAAGCTAGAGTTTTATTTTAAGAAGGAATATGGTACTATTGATTATAAATATGGGGTTTAGATGTTAAATTAATATGGGACAGATTATAATACAACATTGAGAAACAAGGAAAGGCGGAGGCACTTATGGCAGAACAGATTAGAAGGACAAAATGAGATGGTGCGGCAATCCAGATTTGTAATTATGAGAATGTACAATAATTTTCATTTGACTTTTTCAAAAAATCAAAATATAATAAAAACCAAACGAGTAGCAAACGAGCGTAAATCCAGTTTTTGCTGCTCGTTTTTCTATTTTTAAAATCATAAAATGTCATTAAAAAGTGTGTAGCCAATCAGCGTAAGTCCAGCTTATTCTGATGAACTACATTCTTTTTTTATTTCATAGAAATTTCGATGAAATCCCCTATGAAATAAAAAAGCCCTCCGGGCAGGATCGCACTGCGGCGGAGGGGGAATGTGTCGCTGAAGCGACCCGCCGCAGGCGGAGAATCCTACAAAATAGGATTCTATATGCAAAAAAAGGAGGAAAAATTAAAAATGGCAGAAAGTAACAAGATGAAGGATATGCCAGTCAATAAGCTCATGATCCAGATGGGAATTCCAATGATCTTATCAATGGCATTGCAGGCAGTCTACAATATTGTAGATAGTGCTTTTGTAGGTAACATGAGAGCAGGAAGCGAGGCAGCCCTAAATGCCTTGACGCTTGTATTTCCAGTTCAGATGCTGATGGTTGCGGTAGGGATTGGAACAGGAGTAGGAACCAATGCACTTCTTGCAAGAACACTCGGACAGGAAAATCATAAAAAAGCAGGTAAGGTTGCTGGAAACAGTTTGTTTTTAGGCGGGATCATTTATGTGGTCTGTTTGCTCTTTGGAATCTTTGGAGTTAAAACATACATTTCATCACAGACGGTTGATCCGAAAGTAATCTCTATGGGAACAAGTTATCTTAGGATATGCTGTATCATTTCCATGGGAATCATTTTCTTTTCTCTATTTGAAAAGTTGTTACAGGCAACAGGGCGTTCGCTCTATTCAACAATCGGTCAGGTTGCGGGAGCAGTGGTAAATATCATCCTTGATCCGATCATGATCTATGGGATTGGACCTGTTCCAGAAATGGGGGTTCAAGGTGCAGCTTATGCAACAGTCATCGGACAGGTAGTGTCAACAGTGTTATTGTTTATCTTTCATATGAAATTAAACAAAGAATTTGAACATGGAGCAAAGTATATGAAGCCAGATGCTGGAATTATCAAAGAAATATATGCAATCGGACTTCCGGCGATCATTGCACAGGCATTGATGTCAATTATGGTATATGTAATGAACCTTATTTTGAAATTCAGTCCTTCCGCTCAGACAGCCTACGGATTGTTTTATAAAGTACAGCAGTTTGTTTTATTCTTAGCATTTGGACTAAGGGATGCGATTACACCGATCATAGCATTTGCTTATGGGATGGGAAGTAAAAAGAGGATAAAAGATGGAATCAAATATGGTTTGATGTATACAATTGTATTAATGATCTTCGGAATTTTGATCACAGAAGGTTTTCCAGGCTTTTTTGCAACGTTATTTAACGCGGGAAGTTCCAGAGAATATTTTATTGGTGCAATGAGAATTATCTCGATCAGTTTTATTTTTGCTGGGATTAATGTGGCATATCAGGGAATATACCAAGCATTGGATGGTGGTATGGAATCATTAATTATTTCACTGATTAGGCAACTTGTGGTCATATTACCCCTGGCAGGAATCTTTTCAATCTTTGTAAGAAATGACCAGGCAGGAGTATCTTTAATCTGGTGGGCATTCCCAATTACAGAACTTGCAGCATGTCTGATCGGATTTATCTTTTTAAAGAAGATAAGAAAAACAAAAGTGGACCGATTAACACATTAAGGAGGAAGGTATTATGGCAAAAAGAATCATTACAATCAGTAGAGAATTTGGAAGCGGTGGACGATTTATCGGAGAAGAAGTAGCACAACAGCTTGGAATTGCTTATTATAGTGAAAATATTATAGATCAGATTGCGCAACAGTCAGGATTATCACCAGAATATATCGAAGAAAATGCAGAATTATCCCCAAAGAAAGGATTTTTTGCCTATGCATTTTCGGGTCGTGATATTACAGGGAAATCCGTGGACGATATGCTGTATGAGGCACAGAGAAAGGTAATCTTGGAAATTGCAGAAAAAGAACAATGCGTTATGATTGGGAGAAATACTGATTTTATACTGAAGGATAGAGATGATGTGTTAAATGTGTTTATACATGGAGACATGCCAGAGAAGATCAAACGTATTTGCAAGTTATATAATGTTACAGAAGACGGGGCAGTAAAACTTATAAAGGATACAGATAAAAGACGAAGGATAAATTATAATTTCTATACAGAACAAAAATGGGGGATGGCAAGTAATTATACATTGTCATTAAACAGTTCGCAGTTGGGATATGCAAGGTGTGAGAAGATGATCATGGGTTGTGTGGATATTTGTTAGATTATAGGAATTTTTCTTATTATCTCATATAGGAAATATTTTTTGAATCTGATATACTAAAACTATAAGGAGGAATATAAAAATGGAATTTCAAACGATGGGAACAAAGTTATCAAAGTAAACAAGATGAAATTCATCAGATAGGGGAGTATCTGCAAAAGCAAGGAATAGAAAAAATAACGCTTATTGTCGCTTCATCGATTGGAGCAGATTTAGGACTCACATTTCTTTCTCAGATGAAAATTCCAATTGAGCATACTTTTTTGATGGAGGTCAATTTGCACAGATTTCAAGATTGACAAGGAAGGTTATGGTTCCATTTTTGTATCTGGCGATTAAGAGCCTTTATTGGAGTAAAGGAGCGACTTTAAGTAAATTTATGTGGTGCAGTGAAGAAAGTATAAAGCCATATTTTATAAAAGCAGGAAAAAATCTGCGGTATAAAAATCTATATCGACAGATGATGGACAGTTTGGAAGATAAAGAATTTCCAAAGCTGTCACAAGAGGTTCAAAGAACCATTTTCTTTGAGTTTGGAAGTGTCGAGGAACATTATAAATATCGTGATGCTGTAAAGAAGGCGTATCCGTACAGGAAAGTTGATGAGAATAGTTAGCGAACACTAATAAAAGGGAGAAAAGAAGAATGAATGAAAAAGCAAATTATGGAAACTGGGTACCTGAAAAAGCATTGTATACATTATTTGGAGCAGTAATTGTTTTAGGTGTTATTGCGGTAGCAGTACAAGTAGCTTTAAGTGAAATGGTCATTGCAATCATAGTAGGCGTATTATGCATTTTGACTCTGGTAATGGCAATTTATATGCTGATCTGTCATGAAACATTCGCATTTGGAAAAGGAAATATGATGGCAGGAGTACATGAACATCTGATTAAACATCTTGATTGGGATGGTGAAGGGAAACTTCTAGACATCGGATGCGGAGCAGCAGCACTTACTGTTTATTGCGCCAAAGCATTTCCAAAGGCACAGATCACAGCGATGGATCACTGGGGTGTGGAATGGAATTATGCAAAAGAGCAGTGCGAGAAAAATGCAAAGATTGAAGGAGTTGCAGACCATATCGCTTTTCAAAAAGGAGATGCAGCAAAACTGGATTTCCCTGATGAGACATTTGATGCAGTAGTAAGCAATTTCGTGTTTCATGAAGTGCGAACAGCAAAAGATAAGAGGGATGTTGTAAAAGAAGCATTAAGAGTTTTGAAAAAAGGCGGTGTATTTTCTTTTCAGGATATGTTTTCACAGAAAGCATTGTACGGAGATATGGAAGAGTTTGTAAGAATCTTAAAAGAAGAAGGAATTTCAGAAGTTCACTACATAGGAAATCTGGAAAAGAAGCTAGACTTTATTCCGGGATTTGTAACAACACCATGGATGATCAGCGGGATGGGAATTATTTATGGGAAAAAATAGGACACAGTCAGGAAATTGTGATAAAATATAAGAAATTAATTAACAGGTTGAAAGTGGCTTCGGTATGCTGCAAAAGAGGGGGCAAATCCAGTTTAATAAAATTGGAAATTGCGAGAAAGGAGAAAAGTATGCTTACAATATTAAACTCAGAAAGCTTATGGATTGGAACAGACATGATACAATTTAATGCGATCAGGGATATCTTGGATCGGGAAAAGATTAAGTACAAATACAAAACATACAATCACTTAGGAGAATGGGCAGGATCAGGAACACTTCGTGGAAACTTTGGAAGTGTGGGGAATCCTACATCACAGTCCATACAGTATGAAATTTTTGTGGCGAGAAAAGACTTAGAAAAAGCACAGGCTGTAATGTGGAATTTGCTTAGATAAAGTAGATACATGATGATAATGAAGAAAGGAAAGATACTGTATATTACTAAAGTGATATACAGTGCCATTCTTTTTATGGTATAATAAGAATATCATAAAAATTCATTGCAGATCGCATGATGTATGTTGCAGATTGGAGGCAAATATGAGCAGAAAAACAAGAACAAAAAGTAAGACAAGAAATAATGCAAAAAGCAGGGCAAAAAAAGCAACTGTTTCAACAGTGAAAAGTACAGATACAGAAGAGACTGTTATTCCAACAGCAGAACCTGCAATAATAAAAGAGGAAGTTGCACAACCAGAACCAAAAGAAGAAATCAAAATAGAAACGCCAGTAGAAGAAAATCAGGTTATTGAACAGCCTGATCTTGGACCAAGAAGAAGTGTCGTTTTTATTGGCTCAGAATGCTATCCATTTGTGAAAACAGGAGGTCTTGGAGATGTAATGTCTGCACTTCCAAAGAGTCTTGCTAAATTAAATGTAGATGTGAAAGTAATCCTTCCAAGGTATAAATGCATTCCTTGGGAATACCAAGAAAAGATGGAATACAAAGGCTCTTTCTATATGGATCTTTGTTCTGATGGAAGACAATACTATGTAGGTATTATGGAGTATCAGGAAGATGGTGTAATTTATGATTTTATCGACAATGAGGAATTTTTCTCTTGGGGTAATCCGTATACAAATCTGATTGATGATATTCCAAAGTTCTGTTACTTTTCCAAGGCAGCATTGGCGGCACTGAATTATCTGGACTGGGTTCCTGATGTAGTACACTGCCACGACTGGCAGGCAGCGTTGGTACCACTTTATCTAAGAACATGTTTTGCAGATACAAATGTAGGACGTGCAAGTGCAGTACTTACGATACATAACCTAAAATTCCAAGGTATCTACGACAGAAAAATGATCCAATACTGGTCAGGACTTCCGGATTATGTATTCAACAAAGACTGTCTGACTCAGAACTGGCTGGATGCGAATATGTTAAAAGGTGGAATCACTTATTGTAATAGACTTACAACGGTAAGTAACACATACGCTGGAGAGATTCAGACAGAAGAATATGGAGAAGGACTTGCAGAGCACTTAAGATATCACCAGAATAAGATCAGAGGAATTGTAAATGGAATCGATATCAATATCTGGAATCCATCCACAGACAAGCTGTTAAAAGCAAATTATGATGCAAAGACAGCAATCGAAAATAAAAAGAAGAATAAGAAAGCACTACAGGAATCTTTAGGATTAGAGGTCGACGAACACAAGATGGTGATCGGATTGATTTCTCGTCTTACGAACCAAAAAGGACTTGATCTGGTCAATGACGTAATTCCAGGCGTTATGGATGGAAATACACAGGTAGTTGTTCTTGGTACAGGTGATTCCTGGTATGAAGAAGCTTTCCGTTCTTACGAGAATCAATATAAAGGAAGTTTTTGTGCCTATATTGCTTACGATGAAAATGTTGCCCACAATATCTATTCTGGATGTGATGCACTTTTAGTTCCATCAAGATTCGAGCCATGCGGACTAACACAATTGATTGCTATGAGATATGGCGCGATTCCAATTGTCAGAGAGACAGGAGGACTTAGAGATACTGTTTGGCCATATAACATGTTTGATAATACAGGTAACGGCTTTACATTTGATCGATATGAAAGCGGACTTCTGTATGATACGATCAATAGAGCAAAGACATGCTACTTTGAGAATAGAGCAAGCTGGGATGATATGGTGATTCGTGATATGAATAAAGATGTATCATGGGAGACAAGTGCAAGACAGTACAAAGATATGTATGTAGAATTAACACCAAGATAAAATTGTGATTTGTTGATAGTGTTGCATGTATGAGTCAGAAAGAACAAGAGAAGAAATATTTATAAAAATAAAGGGTGACACTCCGCATTTTTGAAAGCATTTTTACAAATCGCTGATTCGCGCCTGTTCCTTTGATAACTCCCTAGCTGCGAGCCAAAATGCCCGCAGCTGCGGGCAGACAATCAACCACAGGGCGCTGCGAATTTGTAAAAAACGCATTCAAAAAGTACTCATGTTGTCACCCTTTTTTCTTATAAATATTTCTTCTTATCTTCTTTCTGACTCATACAACGAAACACTATTCAAACCACCACACAGTGTGTATGTTTTACTGTATTGGTATTTATAATAAACACTGTCTACCACTACAAAAATTGAAAAATAATAACATTTAACATACACCCCCACTCAAGTTTTCCAATCTTGTAATTCAGTGCTGAAATCGGAATCTTTTGTGGTGATCGTCCATGGTTTTCTCAATAAGGGGATGACGGGCATAGGGATAGCCCGTCGTTATTGGCTATTTTTCTACATCATTGAGGAGCCAATATATTATCCTCATATTCTAGATAAAAAGATTCATACAATGGACTCTTAACAGTTCCGCCAAAGAAGTAACCTCTGTAACCTGCAGTTGGCCTTTTATAATATTTGGGTTTTGCTGTTATATGATAGTTTATACAAATTGTTGTGGCATTTTTTAAAGAAACCTTTCTACCATTTTTTATCTTTTTGGATTTATTTTTATAAAAGATTTCAATACTGTCCACCTTATAATTCTTGACAGTTTTAACAGTAATCTTTACTTTTGATTTTGGAGCAGTTCCTTTATCCCTTACCGTCCAATGGCCTTTTGCAAGAGCAGCATAATTTTTGGAGCCGATCTTTACACTTTTAAATACTCGAGAGTGCTTTTTGAATGTTACGGCACAAGACAGGTTATAGCTCTTTCCATTCTGTTTTACTGTAAAACGGAGTTTTGTTTTTTCGCCATCTTTTACATCATGTATGGAATCGGAATCTGATGTCGTTTGTACAAAAACAGCGTTAAGACCAGCTGCTTTTGATGCGGTATAATATTTGTTAGATGATTTTACATTTGTGATTACAGCGGACCTGGATAAATTCTTTATATAAATATATCCATCTCCTTCTGTGGGCATTTCATTTCCACTAATATAAGCATTATAAAACTCCAGAGTCTGTTTCTTCGGGCACTGAGGTGCCTTTGCTGCTGCGCTTACTGCTGTAGGTACTGCCAGGATTACGAAAAGGCATGCCAATAAGCTTACTAAAATGTTTCTTGTCTTTTTCACTTTGATTTTTCTCCTGATTATTTGGTTTTTTCATTTTGTGATGCTGTTAATTTCTCTTTTTCCTTCCACTCCTTTCCCATTATAACGTGTCCAAAAGTTCTGCTTCAGCTATATTGTCAGACTTTCCCTTTGAGTCGTTATATTTTTACATCATTATACTAATCTTATTATAAGCGGTCAATATTTTCCAAGATCATAATTCACGAAAATCTTTTTCGTGGTTACCGTTCACAGTAACACGCTTCGCGCCGCAATTCTCGGGTTTTCTGTGAACTTTGTTCGCAAAAAAAACACCTTGCGGAATGTTACAGTGAACAATAACTTTTCGTGTTAATTGCAATTCAAACTTCCACTTCAGGAGCGTGTTTTAAAAGAATAGACGGTTGTGGAAGAATCCGGTACGAGACGGCTGAAAACCAAAGAAGATGGAGCTATGGGTTCCCAAATCCTGCAGAATCCCTCTGACCCGGATGCAACTTACCGTGAAAAAGAGGGGAAACAAAACCGTGGTTATACAGCAAACATTGTGGAAACTGTTGAATCCATGGAAAAAACAGAGGAGCCAACAGTGCTTATAACAGATG
>OLNJ01000007.1_pt1 | contig 197072 bp, 204 predicted proteins | sample 1672191 | NCBI WGS metagenome assembly OLNJ01 (sample SAMEA3136657, study PRJEB25190) | human gut metagenome | biome: human gut; feature: human-associated habitat; material: faeces | place: Austria | collected 2013
TATCGGAAAAGTTGAGTAATCAACAAGAGTAATATTTTTAACTAAGGGAAACCGGCGCTTCTTATCCGGATATCACGCTTCTTTCTCCGCTTGCGAGACTTCTCGGAGTAGATTTAAATACATTGCTGTCTTTTCATGAGGATTTATCGGAGAAGGAAGTTCAATTATTTGTAAGCCGCTTGTCTAAGGTTGCGGAAGAAGACGGCTTTGAAGCAGCATATCGGGAGGCATATGAAAAAGTGAAGGAATATCCAAGGTCTTATAATTTGATGCTGAATGTGGGAGCAACTCTGGAAGGATTATTACTTCTTGGAAAGGCGGAAAGTAAAGAAGAAAAGGTGACGAAATGGATAGAGGAATTATATCTTGGGGCATCAAAAAGTGACGATTCTTCCATTTCTGATCAAGCAAGATCGATGCTGATTTCCAAATACCGGGGACGTAAGGAATATGACAAAGCACAACAGCTTCTTGACAGCCTGCCGGACAAAAATTTTGTAGATAAAGAGCAGATACAGGCAAATCTTTTGTTTGATCAAGGCAAATATGAAGAGGCCGGAAAATTGACAGAAGGGCATTTGATCTCCGGAGTTTCTGATATTTACGCATCTCTTATTATGTTGATGGAACTTGCACTGAAAGAGGGACGAATAGAAGATGCTGAGTATATTGTGAAACGATACGAGGAAACGTCCAAAGGATTTGACATGTGGGAATATGGCTGGTATGTAGCCAGATTCGAATTGTATACCGAACTTGAAAGATGGGATGAATTCCTTGAGGTGTTGGAGAAAATCTTACTTACTCTAAAAGAAGGTTGGAAACCAATGAAATCTCCGCTTTACCATTACAAAGAATTTAAGCCGGAGGAAGAGGAACAGGAAGGGAAACGCTTGGGAGATATGATGCGCACTATGATTTTAAATGCAATTTATCAAGATGAACATACAGCCTTCCTAAAGGATGATCCGAGATTTTTAAATATGCTAAAGCGCGTGGATGAACAGAAATTTGAAGAGTAAAAAGGATAAGAAAGATTGTGTCAAGATAGAAGAGCAGAGTAAAATCTGCTCTTTCTTTATGTATAAAAAGCAGTCATATTTTTATCTGTTTCTCATATACATGGAGTTAGAAAGGTGGACAAAGCTATGAAAGAAAAGGAAATACTTCATGTACTGCCTCGTGAAATACGAGGATTAATAGAAGAGGAAGGATTGGATTACCGGTATCTTCAGGAGATTAAGCTTCGAACAGGGAAACCGCTGCTTCTTCTATATCGTGGCGGCGAATTGCTGGCAGGAAAGAAAGAAGGACAACCTCATTTTGTAACGAGAGAAGAAATGAGAGAAATGATGGAGTATATCAGTGATTATTCGTTGTATGCATATGAAGAGGAAATGAAGCAGGGGTTTATCACAATAGAAGGAGGACACCGGATCGGAATGACAGGACAGGCAATCGTAGAAAATGGGAAGGTGAAAAACTTAAAATACATTTCTTCCATTAATGTAAGAATGTCGCATGAGATACTGGGGTGCGCAGACGCTGTTTTACCGTATATCACCTCCAACCAGAATCTGTATCATACGTTGATCGTATCGCCGCCGGGATGTGGGAAGACAACACTTCTCCGGGATTTGATCCGACAGATATCTACAGGAAATGAATATATTTCCGGAAGGTCGGTGGGCGTCGTTGATGAGCGGTCGGAGATTGGCGGCTGTTATCTCGGTGTTGCACAGAATCAGCTTGGAATGAGGACGGATGTTCTGGACGGCTGCCCGAAAGCGGAAGGGATGATTATGCTAATCCGTTCGATGGGGCCGGAAGTGATTGCGGTAGATGAGATAGGAACAGGAGAGGATATTAGCGCGATTGAATATGCAATGCATTGTGGGTGCAAAATGATCGCTACGATTCACGGATGTTCAATGGAAGAACTGCGGAAGAAACCGCTTATCGGACAGATGATCAAAGAGAGGAGATTTGAACGGTACATCGTTTTGTCCGGAACAGGAAAGGCAGGTCAGATCGCGGGGATCTACGATGAACGAGGCGGACAACTATGTTAAAGGTGCTTGGGAGTATCTGTGTGTTGGGGACGTCAGCGCTTCTGGGGATACAAAAAGGAGCGGAGATTCAGAGAGTATATGAGGAGTTGCTGTATCTGCAGAGACTGTTATATCAGATGCAGAGTGAGATTCGCTATCTGCGGGCACCGCTTGGTGATATCGCAGGGAGAATCGGAAGGGAAAGCAGAGATCCATATAAAAAATGGCTGCTGTCGCTGGAAAGAGAAATGAAGCGGAGAGATGGGAAGCCATTTTCGACACTGTGGGAACAGGGAGTCAGAAAACATTTGGGAGATCTTCATTTTCCGGAGAGAGAAATCAGCAGGCTGTGCGCACTTGGAAGTCAAATCGGAAATGCAGATATGGAATTTCAGATGAGGACGTTGTCGCTCTATCAGGAACAGCTGGCGCAGACGTTGGAAGAATTGGGAAGAACGAAGGATGGCAAGGTGAAACTGTGCCGCAGCATAGGGGTGATCGGCGGAATATTTCTTGTGATTTTATTACTGTAAAGGAGGGGCTCATGGATGTAAATCTTATCTTTAAAATTGCCGCGGTGGGAATTCTTGTGTCAGTTTTAAGTCAAGTATTAAAACATAGCGGAAGAGAAGAACAGGCATTCCTTACAAGCCTTGCAGGGCTTCTTCTTGTGCTGTTCTGGATCGTGCCATACATATATGAATTATTTGAGTCGATCAAACGGCTATTTTCACTGTAGAAAGAAGGATGAAGGATGGATGTGATACAAGTGGCAGCTCTGGCTGTTGCCGGTGTTCTGTTGGCAGTGCAGTTTAAGAGCGGAAAAGCAGAGTATGGAATTTATCTGGGAGCAGCGCTTAGTATCCTTATCTTTTTTCAGATATTAGGGAAATTGAATGTGATACTTGAGGTCATAAAGACTATCGGAGAATTCCTACCGCTAAATAAGATATTTGCGGGGACACTTCTGAAGATGCTGGGCATTACCTATGTGGCAGAGTTTTCGGCGAGTATCTGTCAGGATGCGGGCTATCAGACGATTGCCAGACAGATTGAGATTCTGGGGAAGCTTACGATTCTTGTGATGAGCATGCCGATCTTACTTGCTCTGCTGCAGACGATACGGGAGTTTCTCACATGAGAAGTACAAGACACAAAAGAAGACAAAGATTCTCGGTTTGTTTCATCTGTATCTTAATGCTGTGGATGCTGACAGGGCAGATGCAGGTGTGGGCAAAGGAAGAAAATGAAAGTCGGACAGAATCACTGGATGAGAAAGCGTTGCAGGAAATATTGGGACAACTGGATTTTCAAGAAACGAATGAACAGTTAAAGGAGCTTTTCCCGGAAGAACGTCTGGATTTTAAAGAAACCGTGACGGAGTTAATTTCAGGGGATACAAAAGCGACAGCAAGTCTTTTGAATCGGATGGTAAGAGATCAAGTGTTCTATGCATTCCGAAGCGCAAGAAAGAATTTGATACAGATCATCCTTCTGGCGCTCATTGCGGCAGTGCTCAATCAGTTTTCGAGCGTGTTTCAAAATCGTCAGATTGCAGAAATCAGCTTTTATGCTATGTATTTGCTTTTGTTGGCATTGTGTCTTAATACATTCGGAGCGGTTATGGATTGGGTGAGTGATGGGATAGAAAACCTGACGTCTTTCATGGGAGCTTTCTGCCCGCTTTATTTTCTGGCAGTGTCGATTGCCAGAGGGAGTGTAACAGCATCTGCATTTTATCAGGCAGTATTGTTTTTGATCTATCTTGTTGAAATGATTATTGGGAAAATTGTACTTCCGAGTATCCACATTTATATTATGGTAAAGGTTCTGAATTTTTTGTCGGAAGAGAAATATTTAAACCGTCTGTCAGAACTTCTGGAAATAGCAATCTCGTGGATTTTGAAAACTGTATTAGCGTTGGTTGTGGGACTTAATATTGTACAAGGTCTCATTAGCCCGGCAGTCGATATGGTAAAAAGGAGTACGCTTACAAGAAGTGCAGAGGCAATCCCCGGAATTGGGGACGCAATCGGAGGAGTCACAGAGGTTGTACTAGGTACGGCAGTGTTAGTGAAGAATGGAATCGGAATGACAGGAGCGATTATTTGTGTCTCTCTTTGCCTGATTCCGATTGTAGAGATCGGATGCATTGTGCTGATGTATAAGCTGACGGCGGCACTGTTAGAACCTGTGTCTAACGAAAGAGTGATCGGATGCATAGAAAGCGTCAGCGAAGGAGGCCGCCTTTTGATCAAAGTTGTATTTACGGTGGGACTTCTCTTTTTGGTTACGATCGTAATCGTATCGGCGGTTACCGGAAATGTATAAGGAGGAGAAAATGAAAGAGGCAATCTATAACTGGCTGGAGCAACTGGCGTGTTATCTTATCTTAGTCACTGCGGTACTGCATGCGCTTCCTGATTCCGGATATAAGAAATATATTCGCTTTTTTACAGGCTTGATACTTGTGCTTTTGTTGGCGTCGCCGGTCTTACAGCTTTTTCAGACTGATGTGGACAGATGGATGAACGATCCGGAAGAGAACTATAGAGAATGGACGGAGAAGATGGAAGATATTCAGGAAGAATTCACAGGCACAGGGATAAGGGAAGCCCCGATGCGGGAGGGTATTGCAGAAGTGGAGGAGATTAAAATTGGAAGATAAGAAAAGATGGAGATGGAAGCCTCCGGATTACCGAAAGATCAAGGAGTTGAAGCATCTCAAAAAGGATCAGCTTCTGATTCTGTTGCTGGCAGGTATTTTGTTGCTTGTGATCAGTCTTCCGACAGAGAAGAAGGGAGAAAAGCAAGGGATATCTCAAGAGTCAAGTTCTTCACAGGGAGAACAGAATCTTTGGGATGAGGAAGCTTATAGAGAAGCGTTGGAGGTTCATCTGGAAGAGCTGTTTTCCCGTATGGAAGGAGCAGGAGAGGTGGAGGTTATGATCACACTTGCTTCTTCCTCTGAGAAAATTGTGGAGAAAGACACGAATGGAGAGAGTGAGACGATAACAGAAGAGGACAGTGCCGGAGGAAATCGGAGAACGACAAATATTGTCAATGATGAGACAACCGTATATGGAGGGAAAACAGATCAGGAACATCCATACGTAAGCAAAGAACTGACACCTCAGGTGGAAGGAGTCGTAGTACTTGCAGCCGGAGGAGATGATGCAGTGGTGAAGAAAAATATTACTGAGGCTGCACAGGCATTATTTGGCATAGACACGCATAAGATTAGAATAATCAAGATGAGTGAAAAATAAGAAAGAGCAGGAGGGAACACAAGTGAAACATATTTTTAAAAGAAATCAGATCATTATTGCTGCATTGGCGGTTATGATCGCGGCAGCAGGATATTTAAACTATTCCGGAAGGCTGTTCCAGGACAAAGAGAAGACAACGCAGACAAGCGCAGAGCTGGCAAGTCAGGAGCTTTTGGATATCTCAGAAGAAGATGTTGAGACATCATCGGAGGACATTGAAAGTGTGGATGGAGAGGCGAAAGAAGACGGAAGTGTAGAAGGTACGCCCGGAGAGGCAGTGTTGACCGGCGGGGAAGCAAGCGCTGTTGTTGCAGAAGCAAAAGTGACAAGAGAACAGGTGCGTGCCAAGAATAAAGAAACCTTACAGGAGATCATTGATAATGATACGCTCAGTGAAGCGCAGAAAAAAGAAGCGCTCGATCAGATAGTAGCCATGACGGATCTGTCGGAAAAAGAGGTGGCAGCGGAGACATTGCTGGCATCGAAAGGATTCGCAGAAGCAGTGGTAAGTCTGTCGGAAGATTCTGCGGACGTAGTCGTGAATGCTTCGGAATTAAGTGATGCAAACCGCGCACAGATAGAAGATATCATTACAAGAAAGACAGGGGTGGCAGCAGAGAACATTGTGATCACGCCGATCCATACAGAGAAAGTAAAAAGCGAGAAAAAAGAGAAATAAAATGACTGGGCATGCAGGAGTGGGAAGATCTTCTGCATGTTTTTTATGTAATAAAAAATTGCGCTGTTATGTTTCTATGGAATAAACATGGAATAAACATTTAAATAGATATTTTAGATAGATTAGATAGATATTTTGACAAGAAAAAAGATTTGAGCATTGAACTAAGGTATGATATACTAAATAATAGCGTATTTATGCGGATATAATATATTTAGGAGAGTTGAAATATATGTCACAATTATCAAAGGAAATCAAACAGGAGATTGGAAAACGCAGAACATTTGCGATTATTTCTCACCCGGATGCGGGAAAAACAACGCTGACAGAGAAATTTCTATTGTACGGAGGCGCCATCAATCAGGCGGGAAGTGTAAAGGGTAAGGCTACAGCAAAGCATGCAGTATCTGACTGGATGGAGATTGAGAAAGAGAGAGGAATCTCTGTAACATCTTCTGTTTTGCAGTTTAATTACGGAGATTTTTGTATTAATATATTGGACACGCCGGGACATCAGGATTTCTCTGAGGATACGTACCGTACTTTGATGGCGGCGGATTCTGCAGTTATGGTGATTGATGCATCAAAGGGTGTAGAAGCACAGACAAGAAAATTATTTAAGGTCTGTACTATGAGACACATTCCGATTTTCACGTTTATCAATAAAATGGATCGAGAGGCTATGGATACTTTCGAACTGTTGGATGATATTGAAAATGAGCTTGGGATTGCGACTTGTCCTGTCAACTGGCCGATCGGTTCCGGTAAAGAGTTCCGCGGGGTGTATGACAGAGAGACAAAGAAGGTGGAATTGTTTTCTGACACACAGAAAGGGACCACACAGGGAGATGTGAAAAAAGTAGATATTAACGATCCGGAGCTTGCATGGCTGATCAGCGATTCGCAGCGCGTGCAGCTGGAAGAAGAGATTGAACTTCAAGACGGAGCGGGCGCGCCTTTTGATCAGGAACTGGTAAGCAAAGGAGAATTGTCTCCGGTATTTTTCGGCTCTGCACTTACAAACTTCGGTGTGGAGACATTTCTTCAACATTTCCTTAAAATGACATCTTCACCACTTCCGAGAACGTCCGATCAAGGTGCGATCGATCCGATGGAGGAGGAAGATTTCTCAGCGTTTGTATTTAAGATTCAGGCGAATATGAATAAGGCGCACCGTGACCGAATCGCGTTTATGAGGATCTGTTCCGGTCAGTTCGAAGCGGGAATGGATGTGTTCCATATTCAGGGAGGTAAGAAAGTAAGACTTTCCCAACCGCAGCAGATGATGGCAAGTGAGCGTCATATGGTTCAGCAGGCGTATGGCGGAGATATTATCGGAGTGTTTGATCCGGGCATCTTCTCCATCGGAGATACCTTGACCACATCACCTTCAAAATTTGCCTATGAAGGTATTCCGACTTTCGCGCCGGAGCATTTTGCACGCGTGCGCCAAGTGGATACGATGAAGAGAAAACAGTTTATGAAAGGTATCAACCAGATCGCACAAGAAGGTGCTATTCAAATTTTCCAAGAATACAATACCGGAATGGAAGAAATTATCGTAGGTGTGGTAGGCGTTCTTCAGTTTGATGTGCTGAAGTACCGTTTAGAAAATGAATACAACGTGGAAATCCGAATGGATAGTCTTCCATATGAGTATATCCGGTGGATTGAAAATGAAGATGTGGACATGGATAAGCTGTCCGGTACTTCTGATATGAAGAAGATCAAAGATCTGAAAGATCGTCCGCTTCTTCTCTTTGTCAATGAATGGAGTATCCGTATGACACAGGAGAGAAACGAAGGGCTGATCTTGTCTGAGTTTGGACGGTAAAATATTTATACTTCGAGACTTTGCAAAAGAATAGAAATTTGTTATAATAAAAAGAAGTGAAAACCAGACAGGAGGTTTAATAGATGAGTAGAGAAGAAAGAAATGCCTATACAATAAAAACCGATGCTACAGTGGGTGAAGTAAAGATTGCAGATGAAGTAGTTGCTGTGATCGCAGGTCTTGCGGCGATGGAGGTAGAAGGAGTTGCTTCTATGGCAGGTAAAGCCACAAGAGAGCTGATCAGCAAGCTTGGAATGAAGTCTTTATCCAAGGGGGTAAAGGTTGATGTGCTGGAGGGAATCGTTACCGTTTCTCTGGCGCTGAATTTAAAGTATGGTTGCAGTATTAAGGACATTACCGGAAAAGTGCAGGAACGAGTAAAAGCAGCGATTGAGAATATGACTGGTCTGGAAGTTGCTGATGTTAATATTCGTGTTGCCGGAGTGGAAGTGCTGGAGGAAGCATAAGTGAAGAGAACAGAACTAAGAGAACATATCTTCAGGATGGTGTTCGGGCTCGAATTCAATAAGACAGATGAGATGCCGGAACAGTTTGAGATGTATTTTGACCAGCTTGGAGAGGTTAGAGAACAGGATTTGGAATATATCCGCACAAAGACAGAGAAGATTGCGGAAAAAGCGGAAGAAATTGATGCGGTCATCAATGAGAATGTAAAAGGGTGGAAGACAACCCGAATGAACAAAGTTGATCTAAGTATTTTGCGGGTAGCCGTTTATGAGATGAAGTGGGACGAGGATGTACCGGTGGGTGTAGCGATCGATGAAGCGGTAGAGCTTGCCAAGAAGTACAGTGGAGAGGAAGGTCCGTCTTTCGTAAATGGAGTACTTGCAAAGCTTGCAGATTAACAAGAGGTGAACGATGGCACAGAATGTATATACGGTAAGACAGGTAAATGCTTACATTAAGAATATGTTTACTCAGGATTATATGCTGAACCGTATCTATGTCAAAGGTGAAGTGTCAAATTGTAAATATCACACCTCAGGACATATATATTTTTCGTTAAAGGACGAGTCCGGAACGATTGCCTGCGTAATGTTTGCCGGGCAGCGAGGCGGGCTCGCTTTTCGTATGACGGAAGGACAGCAGGTCATAGTGTTTGGTTCTGTCAGCGTATATGAAAGAAGTGGTTCTTATCAGCTCTATGCAAAAGAGATACGGTTAGATGGAGAAGGTGTTCTCTATGAACGATATCAGCAGCTAAAGAGAGAACTTGGAGAGATGGGAATGTTTGCACCGGAGTATAAGAAACCGATTCCGGCTTATGTGAAGAACATAGGAATCGTTACGGCACCTACCGGCGCGGCAATTCGCGATATTATGAATATTGCGGGGCGGAGAAATCCGTTTGTACAATTATATCTCTATCCGGCTCTTGTGCAGGGCGAAGGGGCAAAAGAGAGTATTGTGCGCGGAATCCAGCTGTTGGATAAGCAGGGCGTAGATGTGATCATAGTGGGACGAGGCGGAGGATCGATGGAGGACCTGTGGGCGTTCAACGAAGAGATGGTTGCAAGAGCGGTGTTTGACTGTGAGACGCCTGTGATATCTGCAGTAGGACATGAGACAGATACGACAATCATTGATTATGTAGCAGATCTTCGTGCACCGACTCCGTCGGCGGCAGCGGAACTGGCAGTCTATGATTATTATCAGATGGAATATCGGATCAATGAATATCAGCAAAGACTCCTCCGTCAGATAAAAGTCAAAACGCAGATGGCAAGACTGAAGCTTCGTGAATATCAGACAAAGCTTCGCTATCTTCATCCGGAAAATCAGTTGCGAGAGAACAGACAGCGTCTGGTGGACTATGAAGATAAGCTGAGATTTTACATGGAGCAGGCAATAAAGGATGCAAGAGTGCAGTGGAACATCTATGTGGAACGTATGAAGAGCTTGTCGCCGCTTCACAAGCTGAGTCAGGGGTTTTCTTATGTGGAGGGTGATTCGGGGAGAGCAGTGACAAGTATCACGCAAGTGCAAGCGGGAGAGGTTCTTGCGATTCACGTGACTGATGGTGTGATACATGCAAAAGTCGAGGATGTGCGAAAGGAGCAGCATGGATAAGAAAGAAGAAACATTAGAAGAGATGTTTACACAGCTTGAATCTGTGATTAAGACAATGGAACAAGGGGACGTTTCTTTAGAAGAGACGTTTGACCTGTATCATAAAGGCATGAATATGTTAAAATCATGTAATGATAAGATTGATAAAGTAGAGAAGAAAATGCTCATTTTAGATGATAAAGGAGAGGCACATGAGTTCGAAAACTGATTTTTCGGGGATGCAGAAATCAAAGGTAGAAGAAATTGAAAAAATCCTACAACAGTATCTGCCAAAACAGCAGGGATATCAGAAATTAATTATGGAAGCGATGACCTACAGTCTTTTGGCGGGAGGAAAAAGACTGCGCCCTATGTTGATGCAGGAAACATATCGTTTGTTTGACGGGGATTCCAAAGCCATTCATCCATTCATGGCGGCAATTGAGATGATTCATACTTATTCGCTTGTACATGACGATCTTCCGGCTATGGATAATGACGAGTACCGCAGAGGCCGTAAAACGACACATGTCGTGTACGGAGAGGATATGGGGATTCTTGCAGGAGATGCGCTGCTTAATTATGCGTTTGAAATTGCATTTCAATCATTTACAGAAGAGCCGGATGAAGCTTTGACAATAGGGAAAGCGCTTGCTGTTCTCGGAAGAAAAGCCGGAATCTATGGAATGATCGGCGGTCAGGTCATAGATGTAAAAGAGACCGGAAATGCAGTAAGCCGTGAAGTGTTGGATACGATCTATGAACTGAAGACTTCAGCACTTATAGAGGCGTCTATGATGATTGGCGCAATCTTAGGGGGCGCTTCCGAGGAAGAGGTAAAGATCGTAGAACGGATCGCGAAAAATGTAGGAATTGCATTTCAGATTCAGGACGATATTCTGGATATTACAAGCACGACGGAAGTGCTTGGAAAACCGGTACACAGTGATGAAAAAAATGAAAAAACAACGTATGTGACATTGTATGGCGTGGAAATGTCAGCAAAAATTGTGGAAGAAAAATCAAAAGAAGCAATTACGCTTCTTAGAAAGCTTCCGGGAAAAAATACATATCTTGAAGAGTTGTTATTGGCACTCATACATCGAGATAAATAGAGAGGACGTTTGATATGCTGGAACGCATTCAAAAGGCAAATGATATTAAAAATCTAAAAAGAGAAGAACTGCCGCAGCTTGCACAGGAGATCCGCGAATTTCTTGTAGATAAGGTGAGCAGAACCGGAGGACATCTGGCATCTAATTTAGGTGTGGTGGAGCTTACAATGGCAATGCATCTTGTGTTCGATCTTCCGGATGATAAGATTATCTGGGATGTGGGGCACCAGTCTTACACTCATAAGATCCTGACGGGAAGAAAAGAAGGATTCGAGACATTGCGCCAATATGGCGGAATGAGCGGGTTCCCAAAGAGGAAGGAAAGCGACTGTGATGCGTTTGACACCGGACACAGTTCCACTTCCATCTCTGCAGGTGTTGGGCTTGTGAAGGCGAGAGATCTAAGGGGAGAATCGCATAGCGTGATATCTGTGATCGGTGACGGTTCTCTGACCGGAGGAATGGCTTATGAGGCATTGAATAATGCGTCACAGCTAGATACGAACTTTATTATTGTTCTAAATGACAATTATATGTCTATTTCAGAAAATGTAGGCGGAATGTCAAAATATCTGGATAAGATCCGTACCGCAGATTTTTATACCGGTCTCAAAAAGGGAGTAACCAGAACGCTGGAGCAGATTCCGGTTGTCGGTGATTCTCTGATCGAACAGATCCGCAAAACAAAGAGCAGCATTAAACAGCTGGTTGTTCCGGGAATGTTTTTCGAAGATATGGGCATTACCTATTTAGGACCGGTGCCGGGGCATGATGTCAGCATGCTTTGCCGTGCCTTTAAAGAGGCGAGAAAAATTGAGGGTCCGGTATTGATCCATGTGTTGACAACAAAAGGAAAAGGCTATGAGCCGGCTGAAAATGAGCCGAGTAAATTCCACGGGATCAGTCCGTTCCAGATTGAAACCGGAGAAGTAAAGGCAAAGAGCGGTAAGGACAGTTACACGGATATATTTGGCAAAGTCATGTGTGACGAGGCTATGAAGCGCAAAGATATTGTTGCCATTACAGCCGCGATGAAGGATGGAACAGGGCTCTCCAGGTTCCAGAGAATGTTTCCGGATCGCTTTTTCGACGTTGGAATCGCAGAGGAGCATGCGGTGACCTTTGCTGCCGGATTAGCAGCAGGGGGAATTAAGCCGGTGTTTGCAGTATATTCTTCTTTTCTGCAGAGAGGATATGACCAGTTGATCCATGATGTGGGGCTTCAGAATCTTCCGGTTGTCTTTGCAGTAGACAGAGCCGGCCTTGTGGGAAGTGACGGCGAGACGCATCAGGGAATTTTTGACTTGTCTTATTTGAGCAGTATTCCGAATATGACTGTGTTATCTCCAAAACATAAATGGGAACTTGCAGATATGCTTCGATTCGCGATTCAGCATGAGGGTCCGATCGCAATCCGCTATCCAAGAGGAGCGGCGTATGATCAGTATGAAGAATTCCGAAGCCCTGTCGTTTGCGGTAAGAGCGAAATGATCTATGAAGAGAAGGATATTGCTGTCATAAGTATGGGTCACATGTTCAGTGAGGCGGTGAAAGTCCGGGAGTCATTGAAGAGGGAAGGCTACTCCTGTACGCTTGTAAACGGACGTTTTGTAAAGCCGCTGGATGGAGCATGCATTACGAAATTAGCTGAAAATCATAAATTGATCGCCGTGATGGAAGAAAATGTATTGACGGGCGGTTACGGTATGCAGGTGCTTTCCTTTGCCGGAGAACAGAGTCTGGATGTAAAAGTATTGCCACTGGCACTTCCTGACGATTATGTAGAGCACGGAAGTGTTGACCAGCTTAGAAAAGAAACCGGAATTGATGAAGAGACAATGGTGAAGAAAATCATGAAGGCATATAAGGAGTTATAGAAAAGATGAAAGAACGGTTAGATGTTTTACTGGTAAAGAGAAATCTTGCACCGTCCAGAGAGAAGGCAAAAGCAATCATTATGTCCGGAAATGTGTATGTGGATGATCAAAAGGAAGACAAAGCCGGAACTACATTTCCGGAGGAAGTAAAGATTGAAGTGCGTGGGCACAGTCTTCCGTATGTAAGCAGAGGGGGACTGAAGCTGGAAAAGGCATTGAAAAATTTTGATGTCACGGTTCAGGGCAAGACATGTACAGACGTAGGATCTTCAACGGGAGGATTTACAGACTGTATGCTTCAAAACGGGGCGAAGAAAGTATTTGCTATAGATGTAGGCCGTGGGCAGTTGGATTGGAAGCTCAGACAGGATGATCGGGTTGTCTGCATGGAGAAGACGAATATCCGGTATGTTACGCCGGAGGATATCGGAGAAGAAGTGCAGTTTTCTTCCATTGATGTGTCTTTTATTTCGTTGACGAAAGTGCTGAAGCCGATTTTTGATTATCTGTCGGAGGATGGAGAAATCGTTGCTCTTATTAAGCCGCAATTTGAAGCGGGGCGTGAGAAGGTTGGTAAGAAAGGTGTTGTCCGGGAGAAAAGCACACATCTGGAAGTGATCGAAGCGGTGATACAATATGCGCTTTCTATCGGATTTGATGTATTAAATCTGGAATTTTCTCCGATCCGCGGACCGGAAGGCAATATCGAGTATCTGGTACATTTGAAAAAAACTAAGGGAGATGCCTGTATTGCTTCAAAAGTAGATATCCGTGCTACGGCGGATGCGGCTTTTGAGACATTGACAAAGGCATAAAAGATAGAAAAATGAAACATTTTTTGATTGTTACAAATGACGGAAAAGATAGAGAATATAAAGTTACAGATCACGTGAAAAATCTCCTTGAACAGGCGGGTATGACATGTGTGATCTGTGAAAAAGACGAGAATAAGCAGATTATCCGTGAGGCGGTTCCAAAGGAGCTCGACTGTGCAATTGTCATCGGCGGAGACGGAAGCTTTATTGAGGCGGCTCGTGTGCTGGAGGAAAGGGATATTCCGGTCCTCGGTATTAATATGGGCACGCTTGGATATCTGACAGAAGTAGAACTTAATCATATTGATGAGGCAATTGAGAAGGTCGTAAACGGAGAATATTCTCTGGAAGAGCGTATGATGTTGGAAGGAGAATTTCAGAATGGAGACTCCAATGTGGCGCTGAATGATATTGTTGTTTCCAGAAAAGGTGCACTTCGTGTGATTCATTTCCGATTGTTTGTAAATGGAGAGCTTTTGAATTCCTATAAAGCGGATGGAATCATCCTGTCAACACCGACCGGATCAACAGCCTATAATTTGTCTGCGGGCGGCCCTATTGTGGAACCTACTGCATCATTGATCGTAATTACTCCGATCTGTTCGCATGCGCTTAATACAAGCAGCATTGTGTTGTCCAGCGAGGATGAAATTATGATTGAGATCGGAGAAGGACGGAATGGCTCTGTAGAAGAAGTGTCCGTGGCATTTGACGGTGCGGATATGGTGACTTTATTTACCGGAGACCGGATGAAGATACACAAAGCCTGCGCGTGTACAAAAATCATGAAATTAAGTAAAGTAAGCTTTTTGGAAATTATGCGCAGAAAGATGAAAGGAAATTAGAAAACTATGAAAGTAAACAGACATGCAAAAATCATCGAGTTGATCAACAAATATCAGGTTGAGACGCAGGAAGAACTGGCAGATTATTTGAATGAGGCAGGCTTTAAAGTGACACAGGCAACGGTATCCAGAGATATCAGAGATCTGAAGCTTACAAAGATTCCGGCAGACAATGGTAAGCAGCGGTACGCAGTTCATCAGACAAGTGAGAATGGAATGAGTGAAAAGTATATTCGAATCTTACGGGATGGATATGTGTCAATGGACATGGCTCAGAATATTCTTGTCATCAAGACAGTTGCGGGTATGGCAATGGCTGTATGCGCTGCTCTGGATGCGATGAAATGGAATGAAATTGTAGGGAGCATAGCCGGTGATGACACCATTATGTGTGCGGTGAGAAGTATTGAAGATACGATCACGGTGATGGATAAGATCAGCAAGATTGTATTATAGGAGAAGAGCATGTTACAACGTTTGTATGTAAAGAATCTCGCTCTGATCGACGAGATTGAAGTTGAATTCGAACATGGTTTAAATATATTGACGGGAGAGACGGGAGCAGGAAAATCGATTATTCTCGGTTCTGTGAACCTTGCCCTCGGCGGCAGATACACAAAGGATATCATTCGCAGAGGCGCTGATTACGGTTTCGTAGAACTTACTTTTCTGATTGAAAACCGTCTGATAGAAGAGAAGTTAAGGAAGATGGATATTTTCCCGGAAGAGGGCTGCGTCATTTTGTCCAGAAGGCTGATGGAGGGAAGAAGCATAAGCCGTATTAACGGAGAGACGGTTCCGATGGCACTGTTAAAGGAAGCCGCGGAGGTGTTGATCGATATCCACGGTCAGTATGAACATCAATCGCTTCTGTATAAGAAGAATCATCTTGGCATTGTAGATGCTTTTGCAAAAAGTCAGGTCAGTGAATTAAAAGAAGAAGTATCCGGTCTATATAAAAGTTACCGGAATGCCTGCAAAGAGTTGGAAGAAGCAGACATGGATGAGGCAAGCAGAGCAAAAGAGCTTTCTTTTATGCGCTTTGAGGTATCGGAGATTGAGGATGCGGCGCTTCGTGAAGGCGAAGACGAAGAATTGGAGTCTTCCTATCGTTTTATGGTGAACAGCAAGAAGATTTCAGACGGTGCGGAAGAAACCTATCAGTACACAAGTGAGAGCTCAGAAAGTGTCAGTGAAAATTTAAGCCGGGCAATCCGTGCCCTTTCTGAGATCCGGGAATGTGATGAGAGAGCCTCACAGCTCTATGAACAGTTGGTGGAAGTGGACAGTCTGCTGAATGATTTTAACAGAGAACTGTCAGATTATACGCAGTCTTGTCAGTGTTCTGAGGAAGAATTATATGAAACAGAGACGCGTCTTAACGAGATCAATCGTCTGAAGGTGAAGTATGGAAATAGAATTGAAGATATTTTGGCATACTATGGAGAACTTCAGGAAAAGATTAAAAAATTAGAAGACTATGAAAATTATATTGCCGGATTAAAGAAGCAATGTGAAGAAGAAAAGAAAAAGCTTGTCCGCTGTGCCAAGGAATTGTCTGCTGCCAGAAAAGAACAGGCGCAGATTATGGAAAAAGCAATCTGTAAAGGACTGCAGGAATTGAATTTTGTGGATGTTAAATTCGAAATTCATTTTGAGACACTGCAGGAATGTGGTACTTCAGGAATAGATGATGTTGAATTTATGATCTCTATGAATCCGGGACAGCCGGTAAGACCGCTTGTGAACGTAGCTTCGGGAGGTGAACTCTCAAGAATTATGCTTGCGATCAAGACCGTTATGGCAGATCGTGATGAAATCGAGACATTGATCTTTGATGAAATCGATGTAGGAATCAGTGGGCGTACTGCGCAAAAAGTATCAGAGAAGATGGCGGTCATCGGTAAAAATCATCAAGTGATCTGTATTACGCATCTTGCACAGATAGCAGCGATGGCAGATCAGCATTATATGATTGAAAAAGTTGTATCAGATCAGACAACAAAAACGGTTATCCGTGGACTGAATGAAAAAGAATCTGTGGACGAATTATCTAGAATTCTTGGCGGTGCGAAGATCACAGATGCGGTGGCAGATAATGCAAGAGAGATGAAGCAGCTTGCCAAAGAGATTAAGAAAATCTGATTGAAAATAAGAAAACTCCACATAATAAGAAAGATATCTGAAAATGGGTATCTTTCTTTTTTTATTGAATCGGGAGGAGAAGAAACATGAATACAAGAAAATACTGGTATCGAAAGATACTCATTATGATCGTTACTTTTTCAATGGTTGTAGGTGGAAGTTATTATCTGATTGAGGCAGAGCAGGGAAAACTTCAAAGAGAAGTAAGCGCGGCGACAACAGATAAAACAATGGTAATTCCGGGAGGGATGCCGATAGGAATTTATCTTGAGACAAATGGAGTTATGGTACTTGGAACGGATGCGATTGAAGGGATTGACGGAGAAAAACATAATCCGTCTGAGCATCTCGTGAAAGCGGGAGATTATATTACAGAGGTCAATGGCGAATCAATAAATACAAAAAATGAATTGATACAGAAAATTGAAAAACTGTCGAATGACGATGTCATACTTACTCTTCACAGAAATCAGGATTCAATTAAGGTTAAGACAAAAGCCGTTTCCTGTGAAAAAGATAAATATAAATTGGGAATCTGGGTGAGAGACAATACGCAGGGACTGGGTACAGTGACTTACTTAGATGCAAACAGTCGGTTTGGAGCATTGGGGCACGGAATCCATGATGTAGATACGAGCAAATTGCTGGAGATAGAAGGCGGAACTGTGTATACCACCAGCGTCAAAGATATTCAGAAAGGGAAAACGGGGACGCCCGGAGGAATGGAAGGAATCATAGTATATAACAATTACAATATTTTAGGGAAAATCACGAAGAATACCGAAGCGGGGATCTTCGGTACTATTCAGCGTATTGATACCTTATTTTCCGATCAGACACCGGTGGAAGCCGCAGGGAAAGAAGAAATAAAAGAAGGACCTGCTACGATTCTGTGCGCCGCAGAAGGGGAAGTAAAAGAATATAAGATAGAGATTGAAAAAGTTGATATCCATTCTAAAGAAATTAATAAAGGAATTATTTTGAGAGTGACAGATGAAAGACTTCTGGATGTGACAGGCGGGATTGTACAGGGAATGAGCGGGAGCCCGATTCTTCAGGACGGGAAGCTGGTGGGGGCAGTGACTCATGTGTTTGTCAATGATCCGACAAAAGGGTATGGGATCTTTATTGAAAATATGCTGGCGAACTGAGTTTGAAACAGCAAAAAACTTTGTGAAAAAAATGTAGAATAATAAAGAATAGATGGTAATCATTCGACATATTTTTGACTCTCTTTTAGTGGGAAAGACGAAAATATTGCATATTTCAGCTGTTTTGACATAGATATAGACTGGAAGAAGAAATAATACTGCGAAAAAAAGTTCGAAATTCTAAAAAAATAGTCGCAAAGTGTCAATGTTTTACGACATTAATTTCTTGATTTTAAATATCGTGAAACTATATAATGGCAGCTGACGGTTTTTATTGAGTTTTGTTAAAAGAGAGGAGGTATTTCACGAAATGAGTGAAATAAATGTAGCGGTTGCCGATGATAATGAGAGAATTCTGGATTTACTTGGCGAAATGATTGATGAGGACAAAGATTTGAATCTGGTAGGGAAGGCGAATAATGGAGAAGATGCCTATACACTGATCAAAGAAAAACAGCCGGATGTTGTGCTTCTTGACCTGATTATGCCGAAGATGGACGGACTTAGTGTTATGGAGCTTGTAAATGAAAACAAAGAACTGAAGAAACGACCGGATTTTATTGTAATTACTGCAATCGGACAGGAAAGAATTACAGAAGATGCTTTTAAGAGGGGAGCAAGCTACTATATTTTAAAACCATTTAACAATGAAATGATTTTAAATAGAATTAAAAGTGCGGGTGCCGGAAGGCACCACGATTTACATATGACAAGTTGCTTTAATGAACCGGCAGGGATGGAAACAGAGATTGATCTGGAAACGCGGGTGACCGACATGATCCATGAAATAGGAATTCCGGCACATATCAAAGGTTATCATTACTTAAGAGATGCCATCATGATGGCTGTGGAGGATATGGATGTGCTGAATGCGGTTACGAAGGTGCTGTATCCGACGGTGGCAAAGCTTTATCAGACGACAGCGAGCCGCGTGGAAAGAGCGATTCGCCATGCGATTGAAGTGGCATGGAGCAGAGGAAAATTAGATACACTTGATGAATTGTTTGGATACACTGTGAGCAATGGGAAAGGGAAGCCGACAAATTCAGAGTTCATTGCACTGATCTCGGATACGATCAGACTGGAATATAAAACCAGATAGGGCTTTTTTTTCTGAAAAAAATACGGTATAATGGAATATATCGTGAGAGTAGGGAGGAAGGGCAATGAAAAAAATACTTTTTGCAACTTCAGAAGCAGTACCGTTTATTAAAACAGGAGGGTTAGCCGATGTGGCCGGTTCTCTGCCAAAATATTTCGACAAAGAGAAGTATGACGTACGAGTAATGCTTCCAAAATATATGTGCATGAAAGAAGAGTGGAAAGAAAAACTGGAATATGTAACACATTTTTACATGGATTTAAGTTGGAGACAGCAGTACGTAGGAATTTTAAAATTAGAGTATGATGGAATAACATTCTATTTCATAGATAATGAGTTCTATTTCAATGGATTTGCACCATATGGAGATATGTATGCAGATATTGAAAAGTTTGCATTTTTCTCTAAAGCGGTTTTGAGTGCACTTCCGATGATCGATTTCAGACCGGATATCATCCACTGTCATGACTGGCAGGCCGGACTCGTACCGGTGTTCCTTGATAATTTCCGCTATGGAAATGAGTGGTATCGAGGAATCAAGACGGTGATGACAATTCACAATTTGAAATTCCAGGGAACATGGGATACAAAGAGAGTAAGAGATATTACAGGTCTTCCGCAGTATTATTTTGCACCGGATAAGCTGGAGGCATATAAGGATGCGAATTTCTTGAAAGGCGGAATTGTGTATGCGGACAGAATCACAACGGTAAGTAATACTTACGCACAGGAAATTAAGACCGCATTTTACGGTGAGAAACTGGAAGGTCTTATGAATGCAAGATCTAATTGCCTTTCCGGTATTGTAAATGGTATTGATTATGAGGATTATAATCCTGAAACAGATAAATACATAGCTAAAAATTACAGCGTAGATACTTTCAGAAAAGAAAAGATTAAAAATAAGACAGCACTTCAAGAAGAGCTGGGGCTGGAAAAAGACCACAAAACAATGATGATTGGTATTGTTTCCCGTCTGACAGATCAGAAGGGATTTGATCTTGTAGCCTATGTGATGGACGAGCTTTGTCAGGATGCGGTGCAGATTGTGGCGCTCGGGACAGGAGAAGAGCGTTATGAAAATATGTTCCGTCATTTTGCATGGAAGTATCCGGGGAAAGTTTCCGCAAATATTTATTATTCAGAAGCAATGTCTCATAAAGTATATGCAGCATGCGATGCATTTCTTATGCCGTCCCTGTTCGAGCCTTGCGGTTTGAGTCAGCTTATGAGCCTGAGATACGGAACTGTTCCGATCGTAAGAGAGACAGGCGGATTGAAAGATACTGTAGAGGCTTATAATGAATTCGATAAGACAGGAACCGGATTCAGCTTTGCAAACTACAATGCGCATGAGATGCTCGGAACGATTCGTTATGCAGAGCGTATCTATTATGACAAGAAGCGTGACTGGAATAAAATTGTTGAGCGTGGCATGAAAGAAGATTTCTCATGGAAGACATCTGCAAAACATTACGAAGATTTATATGAAAGCATGTAAATAGAACACGAAACAGAAGACACAGAAGAAAAAATAATGAGGTGAAGAGCAACATGATGATTAGAGACCTGTTAAAAGATAAGAACCCTCGTATCTCTTTTGAGATATTTCCACCTAAGACAGATGCCGGCTATGAAAGTGTTCTGTCTGCCACAAACAAGATTGCTGCATTAAAGCCATCCTTTATCAGTGTTACTTACGGAGCCGGAGGCGGCACCAGTAAGAACACGGTAAGTATTGCTTCTCATATCAGCAATGATCTTGGTGTGACAAGTCTTGCGCACCTGACTTGTGTATCCTCTACAAAGGAGGAAGTGCATCAAGTGATCCGGCGCTTAAAGGAGGAGAAGATAGAAAATATTCTGGCGCTGCGTGGAGATATCCCGTCAGATGATTCGTTTCCTCTTCCGAATCAGTATCGATATGCAAGTGAATTGATCGAGGATATTAAGAAAGAAGGTAAATTTTGTATCGGGGCAGCATGTTATCCGGAAGGGCATGTTGAAACAGAGCATAAGAAGGATGACATTGCCAATTTGAAGAAAAAAGTAGATTGCGGGGTGGACTTCCTCACAACTCAGATGTTTTTTGATAATCATATATTGTATAATTTCCTATATCGTATCCGTGAACAAGGAATTACGGTTCCGGTTCTTCCGGGAATTATGCCGGTTACAAACGGCAAGCAGATGAAAAGAATCTGTTCGCTGTCAGGCACAATTCTCCCGGAGAGATTTCGTGCGGTGCTCGACCGTTTCGGAGATAATCCGGCAGCTATGCAGCAGGCGGGAATTGCATATGCAACAGATCAGATCATTGATCTGATCGCAAATGGAATCAATCATATTCATGTATATTCTATGAATAAACCGGAAGTAGCAGCAGCTATCATGGAGAATTTATCAGAAATTGTAAAAAGATAAAAGGAAAGATATGGATACAAGAACGAGAGAAGCAATTCGTTACTTGGGATATGGAAAGCATGCGATAGATAATCAGACATTCTCGCTGGTTTTAGAAGCATTTGATGAGCTTGACCGGATTGTAGAAAAAAGGATGATCTATCGCATTTTTAATATTCATATGTCCGGTGACGATTGCATGGGAATTGAAAATATAAAGATTCAGAGTAAGAATCTGGCGAAAAATCTGTGTGGCTGTGAGAAAGTGGTTCTTCTGGGAGCTACGCTTGGAGTTCAGGTGGATCAGCTTATGAAGCGATATACATACACTAATATGGCGAAAACAGTTGTGCTGCAGGCATGCGCGGCAGCTATGCTGGAAGAATATCTGGATGACTGGCAGGAGAATCTGGCACAGAAATTAAGTGTAGAGGAGTACGGACTGCGTCCGCGGTTCAGTCCCGGATACGGAGACTTCTCTATTGCACATCAGGGAGAAATCTTGAAGATTCTGGATGCACCGAAGAAGATTGGGCTGACAATGACAGAAGGAAACATGCTTACGCCGCTGAAATCAGTGACAGCAGTGATCGGTCTTAAAAGAAATGAAAAAAGTTGTGACCGTAAGCAGTCCTGTGCAAGCTGCGAAAAGATGAATTGTGCATATCGAAGACTGGAGGAATGACAGAGGATGTTAAAAGAACGATTAGGAAAAGAACTGCTGTTTTTTGATGGAGGAACCGGAACCCTGCTTCAGGAAAAAGGGTTAAAACCGGGAGAACTTCCTGAAACATGGAATGTAGAACATGCAGAAGATGTGGTGTCGATCCATCGTCAATATTTTGAGACGGGAAGCGACATCGTCCTTGCAAATACATTTGGTGCTAATGCTTTAAAATATACTGATTCCAAGTATAAATTGGAAGAAATTATAACGCATGCTATAGAAAATGTTAAAAAGGCATCCAGCCTTGGCGTGCAGGATGGAAGAGAAACATATGTGGCTTTGGATGTAGGGCCGACCGGAAAGCTTTTAAAGCCAATGGGCGATCTGTCTTTTGATGAAGCCTATGATACATTTAAGGAAATGATGATGATCGGGGAGAAGGCAGGCGCAGATTTGATTCATATTGAGACAATGAGCGACACCTATGAGGTGAAAGCGGCAGTTCTTGCTGCCAAAGAAAATACTTCGCTTCCGGTGTTTGTCACAATGATCTTCGATGAGAAGGGTAAGCTTCTGACAGGAGGCAATGTGCCTGCAGTAGTTGCTTTATTGGAAGGCCTTCATGTGGATGCGCTTGGAATCAACTGTGGTCTTGGCCCGGAACAGATGCTTCCGATTCTGGATGAGATTATGGAGTATACGTCTCTTCCTGTGATTGTAAAACCGAATGCAGGGCTTCCGAAACAGCGTGGCGGCGAAGTTTATTATGATGTAGAACCCGAAGCATTTGCCGGATATATGGAGGAAATTGTAAAGAGAGGCGCCGCACTGATCGGAGGATGCTGCGGAACTACACCGTCACATATCGAGGCGATGACAGACAGATTAAAAAAATCTTCGGCGTTTGAAGAGCGAAAAAGAACCGGCACTACACAAAAAACCATAGTATGCTCTTATGGAAATGCCGTAATTCTCGGTGATCGTCCGGTAATCATAGGAGAGAGAATTAACCCTACCGGCAAGAAAAAATTCAAACAGGCGTTGAAAGAACATGACTTGGATTATATTTTACGGGAAGGAATTGCACAGCAGGACGCCGGAGCCCACATCTTAGACGTCAATGTAGGGCTTCCGGATATTGATGAAGTTAAGATGATGAGAGAAGCAGTGACAGAGTTACAGAGTGTTACCAGTCTCCCCCTTCAGATCGATACCGTTAATATAGAAGCCATGGAAACAGCTATGCGCTATTACAATGGAAAACCAATGGTGAATTCCGTAAATGGAAAGCAGGAATCAATGGATGCGGTGTTCCCGCTGATACAAAAATACGGAGGTGCAGTGGTAGCGTTGACGCTTGACGAAGATGGAATTCCATCAGATGCAGCAGGCCGGGTACGCATTGCGGGAAAGATCATTGAGGAGGCAGAGAAGTATGGTATTTCAAGAAGAGATATTGTAGTAGATGTTCTTGCCATGACAATCAGTTCGGAACCGGAGGGCGCGAAGACAACGCTGGAAGCATTAAAGCGGGTAAGTGAAGAATACGGCGTCTGTACGGTGCTTGGAGTTTCTAATATTTCTTTTGGTCTGCCTTATCGCCCGGCTGTAAATTCTAATTTTTATACGATGGCAATGCAGCAGGGCTTAAGCGCCGGTATCATCAATCCATTGTCTGAGGATATGATGCGCTCGTATTATTCGTACTGCGCGCTTATGAATTATGACAAAAATTGTGAATGTTATATTGAAAAATATGGAAATCAGACGCCAGTCCTCGCCGGAGGGACGACTGCACCTTCAGAGATATCTCTGGCAGAAGCCATTCGGAAGGGATTAAAAGAAGAAGCACATCACGGGACAAGAGAATTGTTAAAAACTAAGGAGCCGCTGGCGATCATCAATGAAGAAATGATTCCGGCTCTCGATCAAGTAGGCAAAGGATTCGAGAAAGGAACGGTTTTTCTTCCTCAGCTTCTTATGAGCGCAGACGCCGCAAAGATTGCTTTTGCAGTGTTGAAAGATGAGATGGAAAAAAGCGGAAAGAAGCAGGAAAAGAAAGAAAAAGTAATCTTGGCAACGGTCAAAGGCGATATCCATGATATAGGGAAGAATATCGTGAAAGTTCTGCTTGAAAACTACGGTTTTACAGTGATAGACCTTGGGAAGGATGTTGCGCCGGAGGTGATCGTTGAGACTGCGATCAAGGAAGAGGCAGAGCTTGTAGGCTTAAGTGCATTGATGACAACAACCGTAGTTAGTATGGAAGATACAATTAAATTGTTGCGAAAATTAAAGCCAGGGTGTAAAGTTATGGTTGGTGGTGCTGTCCTCAATCAAGAGTATGCAGATATGATCGGGGCAGATTTCTACGGAAAAGACGCAATGCAGTCTGTGTATTATGCGCAGCGAGTCTTGAAAAAAGAGAAGAATAGAGAAACGGAGGAAAAGTAAATGGCATTAATCTTACCGGAACATTATGATCCGCATCTTGATGTGCGTAAAACACAGGAAGCAATAAAATATATCCGAGATACTTTCCAGAAGGAATTTGGAAGAGAGATGAATCTGGAGCGTATTTCAGCACCTCTTTTTGTATCAAAGGCGAGTGGGCTGAATGATAACCTTAACGGTGTGGAACGTCCGGTTCACTTCGACATTCATGGAATTCCGAATGAAGAGGTAGAAGTTGTGCAGTCTCTTGCAAAGTGGAAACGTATGGCGCTGCGCGATTATGGCTTCCAGCCGGGGGAAGGGTTGTATACCAATATGAATGCAATCCGAAGAGACGAAGATCTTGACAATCTCCATTCCTGCTATGTGGATCAGTGGGATTGGGAGAAAGTGATTACAAAGGAAGAGCGCACGATCGAAACATTGAAGGAAACGGTACGTACAATTTTCAAAGTGATCAAACATATGGAACACGAGGTATGGTATAAATACCCGGAAGCAGTGAAACATCTTCCTGATGATGTGACATTTATCACATCACAGGAACTAGAAGACATGTATCCGGATAAGACTCCGAAGGAAAGAGAAAATTTAATCACAAAGAAATATGGTTGTGTATTTCTTATGCAGATCGGAGAGAAATTGGCAAGCGGTGAACCTCATGACGGACGTGCACCGGATTATGATGACTGGAAGTTAAACGGTGATATTTTATTCTGGTTCGAACATTTGAATTCTGCGCTCGAGATATCCAGTATGGGAATCCGTGTCGATGAGAAATCTCTGGACGAACAACTGAAGAAAGCAGGCTGTGAAGATCGAAGAGCACTTCCATATCACAAAGCACTGTTAAATGGTGAACTTCCGTATACGATCGGAGGCGGTATCGGTCAGTCCAGATTGTGTATGCTTCTTTTGGACAGAGCGCATGTAGGTGAAGTGCAGGCGAGTATATGGCCGGAAGATATGCGGAAAGTATGTAGAGAACATAAGATTTTCTTATTATAATAAAGAAACTTACAGAGAAGAAAGAAAAAGGAAACGAGGAGGAAAGATCATTTATGATGAGAGGACTTGACACAACAGTTCGAAAAATTCGCAGACGAGTATTTGAAGAAGTTGCAAGACTTGGATTTGAAGAAGATGATGAGACTTTAAAAGACAGAATGGAAGAGATTCCGTATGAAATGGTTCAAGAAGAGACGCAGAAATATCGTGACAGCGTTTACCGTGCCCGCGCGATCGTTCGTGAAAGAATGAGACTTGCTATGGGACTTTCCTTAAGACCGCAGAATCGACCAAGCCCGTTGACTTCCGGCGTGGAGGCAAGCAATATTTCTGATAAATATTATGAGCCGCCGCTTATGCAGGTGATTCCATCTGCCTGTGCCGCCTGTGAAGAAAGAGGATATGAGGTCAGTAATATGTGTAAAGGATGTCTGGCTCATCCATGTATGGAAGTTTGCCCGAAGGGCGCGATTTCCATGGTAAATGGGAAATCATATATTGATCAGGAAAAATGTATTAAGTGTGGAAAATGTAAATCTGTCTGTCCATATGATGCAATTTCTAAAAAGGAGCGTCCATGTGCGAAAGCGTGTGGAGTTGGCGCGATAGCGACAGACTCCATGGGACGGGCAACAATTAATAGTGATAAATGTGTTTCCTGCGGTATGTGTATGGTAAGCTGTCCATTTGGTGCAATCTCCGATAAATCACAGATTTTCCAGTTGGCACATGCGTTGAAGTCCGGCGAGGAGATCGTGGCTGAAATTGCACCGGCATATGCGGGACAGTTTGGTGATAATATTACGCCGAGAAACTTAAAAGCAGCGCTTCAGGAACTTGGATTCTCAGAGTTCTATGAAGTGGCGCTTGGAGCGGACATCGGAGCTGTAGCAGAAGCGCATCATTATGTGGAAAAAGTGGCGACAGGAGAGCTTCCATTCCTATTGACATCCTGCTGTCCATCTTGGGCAATGCTTGCGAAGAAGTACTTCCCGGATCTCATTGATGAAGTTTCTCAGGAATTGACACCGATGGTGGCAACTGCACGTACGATCAAGCAGAAGCATCCGGAAGCAAAGGTTGTATTTATTGGCCCATGTGCGGCGAAAAAGTTAGAGGCTATGAGACGTTCTGTTCGAAGTGATGTAGATTTTGTCATTACATTTGAAGAACTTCAAGCAATGTTTAATGCGAAAGGAATCGATCTTACAAAATACGAAGCGGAGTCTTCCTTCCACGATGCAACCGGAGCAGGTCGAGGCTATGCGGTGGCAGGCGGTGTCGCAGAAGCAATCGAAAAGTGTGTAAAAGAATATTATCCGGGTGTAGAAGTAAGTATCGAACATGCAGAAGGACTTGCAGAGTGTAAGAAAATATTGGCACTTGCCAAGGCTGGCAAAATGAATGGCTGTTTGATTGAAGGTATGGGATGTCCGGGTGGATGTGTAGCTGGCGCAGGAACAAATATTCCGGTTGCAAAGGCCCAGAAGAAGATCAAAGATTTTGTAAAAGCATCTTCCAAACAGCTTCCGCCGGCAGAACTTGCAGAGATTGAATTAAACTAGATAATCAGGAGGAAATTATGCAGAAATACGGAGTAAATGAATTGAGAAAGATGTTCCTTGACTTTTTCGAGAGCAAAGAGCATCTGGTGATGAAGAGTTTTTCTCTCGTACCACATAACGATAAGAGTCTTCTTCTTATCAATTCCGGTATGGCACCGTTGAAGCCATATTTTACAGGTCAGGTAATTCCACCGAAAAAACGTGTGGCTACTTGTCAGAAATGTATTCGTACAGGTGATATTGAAAATGTAGGTAAAACTGCAAGACATGGTACGTTTTTTGAAATGCTCGGTAATTTCTCTTTTGGAGATTATTTCAAAAGAGAGTCCATCCATTGGACATGGGAATTTTTGACAGAAGTGGTAGGTCTTGATCCAAATCGCTTGTATCCGTCTGTTTATGAAGAGGATGACGAAGCGTGGGAGATCTGGAATAAAGAAATCGGAATTGCGTCGGAGCGTATCTTCCGTTTTGGCAAAGAGGACAATTTCTGGGAGCATGGCTCCGGTCCGTGTGGTCCATGTTCTGAGGTTTATTATGACCGTGGAGAAAAATACGGATGTGGAAGTCCGGATTGTACAGTAGGATGTGAATGCGACCGTTATATGGAAATCTGGAACAATGTGTTTACACAGTTTGACAATGACGGACATAATAACTATACAGAGTTAGAGCAGAAAAATATTGATACCGGTATGGGCTTAGAGCGTCTTGCATGTATCGTACAGGATGTGGATTCGATGTTTGATATCGATACAATGAAAGAATTAAGAGATCATGTATGTCGTCTTGCAGGTGTAGAATATGGAGAGAGTCCGGAAAAGGATATTTCTCTTCGAGTGATCACGGATCATATCCGTTCTGTGACATTTATGATTTCTGACGGAATCCTGCCATCAAATAGCGGAAGAGGATATGTGCTTCGCCGCCTGCTTCGTCGTGCAAGCCGTCACGGACGTCTTCTCGGCATTGACAGACAGTTCTTAGAAGAACTGGCAGAGACAGTGATCGAGGGATCTAAGGATGGATATCCTGAGCTGGAAGAAAAGAAAGACTTTATCTTCAAAGTGATTGTAAAAGAAGAAGAGCAGTTCAATAAGACAATTGATCAGGGTCTTTCTATTCTTGCACAGGCTGTAGAAGAAATGGAGCAGAAGAATGAGAAGGTTATGTCCGGTGAAGAGGCATTCCGTCTCTATGACACGTACGGATTCCCTGTTGACCTTACAATTGAAATTTTGGAAGAAAAGGGATTCTCTATTGATGAAGAAGGGTTCCGGAAGGCAGCAAAAGAGCAGAAAGAAAAAGCAAAGGGAACGTTCGGTGAACATAATTATAGCGGAAGAGAAGCCAATGTTTATGATGAAATTGATCCGGAGATTACCAGTACCTTTGTGGGATATGATGAGCCAGTTTGCGAGTCTAAAGTGACAGTACTTACAACTGATACAGAAATCGTAGATGCGCTGTCAGACGGTGAAGAAGGAACGATTCTTGTGGAAGAGACTCCATTTTATGCTACAAGCGGCGGACAGGAAGCAGATACCGGTGTGATCTTAGGTGAGGATTTTGAGTTCGCAGTCGAAGATACTATGAAGCTCTCCGGTGGTAAGATCGGACATAAGGGCCATGTAGTAAAAGGTATGGTAAAGCTTGGCGATACAGTGACTCTTAAAATTGATACAGAGAGAAGAAGACTGTCTGCAAACAATCACAGCGCGACGCATCTTCTTCAGAAAGCTCTCCGAACAGTGCTCGGAAGTCATGTAGAACAGGCAGGCTCTTCTGTGAATGCAGACAGACTTCGTTTTGACTTTACACATTTCTCTGCAATGACGGAGGAAGAGATCCAGAAGGTAGAGCAGATCGTCAACGAACAGATCCGTGCAGCACTTCCTGTAAAAGCAGAAAATATGCCGATCGAAGAAGCAAGAAAGACTGGCGCTGCTGCATTATTTGGCGAAAAATATGGGGATGTAGTTCGTGTGGTAAGTATGGGAGAATTTTCCAAAGAGTTCTGTGGCGGAACTCATGTTGATAATACAAGTGCGATCATGGCGTTTAAGATTATATCTGAAACAGGTGTTGCCGCAGGTGTGAGGCGTATTGAAGCATTGACATCAAAAGGGCTTATGGATTATTATCACGCAGTGGAAGAACAGTTTCACTACGCTGCAAAGCTTGTGAAAGCAAAACCGGAACAGCTTGCAGATAAGATTCAGCATCTGATGGCAGAAAATAAAGCACTGGGAAGTGAAGTGGAGAGTCTGAAGAGTAAAATGGCAAAGGATGCCATGGGAAATGTCATGGATCAGGTTCAGCAAATCGAAGGTGTGAAATTACTTGCAACAAGTGTAGAAGGCGTTGATATGAACGGACTTCGAGACCTTGGAGATCAGTTGAAAGAAAAACTTGGCGAAGGTGTGATCTTGCTAGTGTCTGCTGCCGGAGAGAAAGTGAATCTTATGGCAATGGCGACAGAAGAGGCAGTCAGCCAAGGTGCACACGCAGGAAATCTTATTAAAGCCTGTGCAGCCTGTGTGGGCGGAGGCGGAGGCGGCCGTCCGAATATGGCTCAGGCCGGCGGTAAGAATCCGGCAGGCGTTAAAGATGCGCTGGCAAAAGCATCAGAAGTGTTAAAAGAACAGCTTTCTTAAGAAAACCGTCTGAGAGAATCACAAGAGGATAAAAGGAATGAAGGGACAAGAAGAAAACGGAGGGACAATCGGAACTTCTTGGGGGAAACTTATAAAAAGGCGTTATAAACGATGGAAACGAAGACAAATTAAAAAGAAAAACGATCCGGAGTATCAGAAGAAAAAGCGGGCGGCTGCCCGCTTCCGGAAAAAACTCGTGAGATATTTATCACATGCGTGGATGTTTCCTATTGTATTTTTATATTTTGAGTTGCTTCTTCGGATTTTTGGACAAACTCCGTATGGTCTTGAAGTATCTAAAACATTTGGAAATACAGAAGACTTCGTGACTGATCTGTATGGCTATAAATATAAGACTCCATGGGAAAAAGATCATAACACATGGCTTTTGTGGTCCGGCTGTTTGGAAAATGAGAATAAGGATATGGCATGCGAAATCAAAGATCCGACGTACAGTATTGATATTACGCCTACCTTGATGAATCTTTTTGGAATAAAATATGATTCCAGACTGCTTGTGGGAAGAGACGTATTTTCTGATACACCACCGCTTGTTATTTGGAATGATTATTCGTGGAAAACAGATAAAGGAACATTTAATGCTGCTACGGATGAGTTCAAACCGAATAAGGGTAAAAAAGTAGATGAAAACTATGTAGAGTCTATCAATAATACGGTGACAAATAAGATCCGTTTTTCGGATCAGATTTTAAAAACAGACTATTATAGAGTGGTGTTTGGAGATTCTCAATAATCGTATATTTTCAAAAATATACAAAACTGGCGAGATTTGGAGAAAAAGTTGTTGACGTAAATGAAATATGTGATATAATCTTATGTAGTGCAATAAAAATACCCGAACAGTCGTATGATGCACAATATAGGACTGGAGGGGAGGTTAGGTGTGAGACTATGTCAAATGTAATCGTTAAAGAAAACGAAACGTTAGATAGTGCTTTACGCAGATTCAAAAGAAACTGTGCAAAAGCAGGTATCCAGCAGGAGATTCGTAAAAGAGAGCATTACGAGAAACCAAGCGTAAGACGTAAAAAGAAATCTGAAGCTGCTAGAAAACGTAAGTATAACTAATATGTGCAATAAATGAGATGTTCGTAAGAACATCTCATTTTTATTTAATGGAAAAGAAATTCTAATTCGTGATATACCCGCCCGATCGGTAATCCGACGACGTTATTGTAATCTCCGTGGATTTCTTTTACATGGATTGCAAAATCTCCTTGGATACCATATGCTCCGGCTTTGTCAAGACTGTCGCCGGAGGCGGTGTAGCGAAGAAGATCTTCGCGATGGATAGGATAAAAGGTGACATCTGTTTTCTCAAAGAAAGTATTGGTGCGGCGTTGTCCATTTTCATTTGTTATGATGGATACGCCGGTATATACTTGGTGAGTGCGGTCAGCAAGCATAGACAGCATGTCAAACGCCTCAGCTTCATCAGCAGGTTTTCCAAGAATTTCGTTCCGATATACAACGATGGTGTCAGCGCCGATTACGGTAAGAGATTCAGTTGGATTACTAGTTGAGATAAATGAACGAAAGACATCATCTGCTTTTTGAAAAGCAAGTTCCATTACAATTTCGGAAGGAATCGATTTTGTAATCTTTTCTTCAATCGAAGAAGGGAAAATTTCAAAGGGGATTCCGATTTTTTCTAACAATTCTTTTCTGCGCGGTGAGGCAGATGCTAAAATATATCTCATATTCCCATACTCCTTATATTTTTTAATACAGGCTTATTATACACAGTTATTTTGAGTCTGGCAACGATACTCTATCTGTGATAAAATACTGTCAAAGAGTTTATAAATAGATAAATATAATAGATGGAGGTATTTTATGTATATCAGTGAAATCGTTACGACACCACCGGAGAATATCAGCGAGAGAGTTCCGCTGGAGCAGGAAGTATATAAAGTATTTAAAAAATTAGGAATTGCCTATGAGAGAGTAGATAATGATCCGGCATCTTCAATGGAAGAGTGTGCGGATATCGGGAAAGTCTTTCAGGCACCTGTAAGAAAGGATGTCTTTCTTTGCAATCAGAAGAAAACTACATTTTTCCTTCTTGTAATGCCGGAGGAAAAAGCGTTTGACACAGCATCCTTCAGTAAGAAGCTTGGAGTGTCTCATATGTCTTTTGCGTCTCCGGAACATATGTGGGAGCATCTCGGAACAAAGCCGGGTTCTGCAAGTGTTGTAGGTCTTCTGAATGATGAGGATGACTATGTACAGTTGATTATTGATAAAGAAGTTGCAGAAGCAGAATATTTTGTATGTAATACAGGAATCAATACGACACATTTAAAATTTAAAACACAGGATCTTCTGAAAAAGTTTCTTCCTTACACACATCATCGTCCAAGAATCGTAGATTTGTAGAAATTAATACTGTCAGTGAAGATAAGAGGTGAGCGGAAAGTGAGAGCAATATCCAAGGAAGAGCTGGAGGCAGCTGTAGCACATAGAAGTCCGGGAGTGAGGATTAGCTTTCGGGAAGTGGAGATCTGGAATATGGATCTTACAGGAATGGATCTTAGTAATATGGAGTTTGAGTTGAGTTCGTTTCAGAATACGGTACTTGATCATGTGAATCTGGAAAACAGCAGTGTGGAAAACGCATTGTTTGACGGCTGTTCTCTTCACGGAGCTAATTTTACAAATGCAAATCTTAAGACGGCATCTTTTCGTTATTGCGATTTGCGAGAGAGCAATATTGAAGGCGCAAACCTCTTTGGCGCAGTGTTAGAGTATGCGAAGCTTGACGGAATTGTTTCTAATGAAGATACAAAATGGTTTCGGATGCATTGCCCGGAGACAGGGGCTTTTCTCGGTTATAAGAAATGTGTCAACGATCGGATGGTGCAGCTGCTCATCCCGGCAGATGCCAAGAGAACGAGCGCAACACTTCCATCTTGCCGCTGTAACAAGGCGAAAGTTCTGACGATCAAGAGCTTTGATTTTAAAGAAAATTATGAAGAAGCATGGTCCTTGGTTGATGAAAATTTTGTTTACCGGAGAGGACAGTGGGTGGAAGTGAAAGATTTTAACGAAGACCGCTGGCAAGATTCGACGACCGGTATTCATTTCTGGATGACAAGGCAGGAAGCTGAGAATTATTAGAAAGGGTATGAGATGAAATCTGCAAACGAGTTAAAACAACTATTATACGAAATTGACAGGAAGGGCTATCCTGCATATAAAGGAACAAAAGGAAGTTATCGTTTTTCGGATTACGTCCTGTGCATCGAACATGTGCAGGGCGATCCTTTTGCATCACCGTCCAAACTCCATGTTCAGGTATCCGGGTCAGTGGCGGGGTATGATAAGGAATTGTTTGATCTGCCCCATAAGAAGCTGGCACTGGAAGATTACCTGATTCGCCGGTTTGGAAAATGGGTGGAAAAATATTCTTTTCAGGCAAAAGGATCAGGAAAGAGTGGAATGATCTCTGTCACGAGATGCGGGCAGGAGATTTTGAAGAGAAGTGCCTGTGAGATCGACGAAAAATCAGGAGATATGAAAGTTCGCTTTGAAGTAGGGTTCCCTGCAAACGGAAGAAGCATTCAGTCGAAAGAATTGATTAAGATTTTATTTGAGTTTCTTCCGAAATGTGTAGAAGGAGCATTGCTGTTTAAGAATCAAGACAAAAATGCAGTGAAAAAAGCAGTGGATCTATCCGAAGACCAGTATGCAATCCGGCAGCATATGAAGGAACAGGGACTTATTGCATTTGTAGCCGATGGAGCAATTCTTCCGAGAGAATCGGGTATTTCGTCAAAACCTATGAAGCATGCAGTTGCCTTTCGCTCACCGGATTCCATGAGAGTGTCTATGAAGCTTCCGCACAAAGGAGAGATTACCGGCATGGGGCTAAGAGCCGGAATTACGTTGATTGTAGGCGGTGGTTATCATGGAAAGTCTACCTTGCTGAAAGCATTGGAAATGGGTGTGTATCCACATATATCCGGCGACGGGCGGGAATATGTGGTGACAGAAGGTGAGGCTGTAAAAATACGTGCAGAAGATGGACGTAGCATAAAATGTACGGATATTTCAATGTTTATCAATCATCTTCCTAATGGAAAAGATACAAAACAATTTTCCACAGAAGATGCAAGTGGAAGTACATCTCAGGCAGCAAATGTTATTGAAGCAATGGAGGCTGGGTCACATACCCTTCTGATCGATGAAGATACCAGCGCGACGAATTTTATGGTGAGAGATGAATTGATGCAGAAGGTTATCCATAGAGATCAGGAGCCGATCACGCCGTTTATTGAGCGGATGAGAGACTTATATGAACTTCATGGAATTTCGACCGTTCTTGTAGCCGGAAGTTCGGGGGCTTATTTTGAAACAGCAGATACAGTGATTCAGATGGATCGTTATGAGCCAAAGGAGATTACAGCTGAGGCAAAAGAGGCTGCAAGCGCTTATCCGGGGCTTTCTCTGCCGGAAGTAAAGCCGGTGATCCCGGAAGATCACAGATGTCCGAAGAAAAATCAGGGACTGCTTCATAAGGGAAGAATTAAGATTAAGACACTGGGGCGAGACGGTGTGTCTCTGAATCGGGAGGAGATCGATCTTCGATATGTGGAGCAGCTTGCAGATGCAGAACAACTTACGTGTCTTGGATATATTTTGCGGGATATGGAAACGAGAAGAATGGACGGCAGGAAAAATGTGACAGAGCTTGTGGAGCATGTTTACCGCGAACTTATGAGAGACGGTTTCGCGGCAATTTGCGAAGAGGGAACAATCCCCGGGAATCTGTCTCTTCCAAGAAAACAGGAAATCTATGCGGCGTTTCACCGCTATCGGGGGCTGAAAGTATAGATATGAAAGAACAGAGCTTGGAATTGAAGCCAATTGCATATATACGAAGTGATTTCCCGACAAAATTCGGAATTCCGAGACAGAGCGGGCTTGTGGATACAACGGCGGAAATTGTATTTGAGTCATATTGCCGTCAGCAGGAAGTAATAAGAGGAATAGAAGAGTATACACACCTTTGGCTCATCTGGGGTTTTTCTGAAATAGCCGGGGGCACGTGGAGTCCGACGGTGAGACCGCCAAGGCTGGGTGGCAATAAGAGAATGGGAGTTTTTGCCACACGGTCGCCGTTTCGACCTAATCCGGTGGGTTTATCCTGTGTGCGTCTAAAGAAGGTAGAGATTCGGAAGAGCGAAGGACCGGTTCTTATTGTAGAAGGTGCGGATCTGATGAACGGAACACCGATCTACGATATTAAACCATATCTTGCTCATATTGACGCGCATCCGGAAGCAAAAGGCGGCTTTGCAGATGAAGTGAAAGAATACGGACTGAATGTCCATGTGCCGGAAAGATATCTTGATGAAGTGCCAAAGGAGAAACAAAAAGCGTTGAAGCAGATTTTGATGCAGGACCCGAGACCGGCTTATCAGCAGGATGAAAAGCGTGTGTATGGCATGGAATTTGCCGGAATGGAAGTGAAATTCCGGGTTGTTGACGGAACGGCGTATGTATGCGGGATAAAGAAAGCATAAATAGAACAAATCAATGATCAGGGAGAAAAAGCAATGAAGTTTATTGTTGCCAAAAATGAACATGTAGACAGAATGTGTGAGATTACAGGTCAGGCAAAGAGACAGTTAAAGGGGCTTGGGCTTGATCAGTGGCAAAAAGGTTATCCGTCCAGAGAGGTATGGCTTGATGATGTGAAAAAAGGATATACTTATCTGGCTGTTGAAGAAGGGGAGATTCTCGGCATTTTTGCCTTCCAGACAACACCGGACATTTCCTATTATGAAATTGATGGAAAATGGCTGACAGACGGAGAATATGCTTCGATGCACCGGGTGTGCGTGGCAGATGAAAGCAAAGGAAAAGGTGTTGCGGGCAAAATGTTTTCATACGGTTTTGAGATGGCTGAGAAGTCAGGCTTTAAAGCAGTCCGAATTGATACGCATCCGGGGAATCTGCCTATGCAGAGAGCGCTTGAGAAAGCAGGCTTTGTCCGCTGCGGGAAAATCAAGCTTGCGGAAGGTCCGGAGGCCGGAGACGAAAGGATCGCTTTCGAAAAAATACTGTAAACAAGTGTAGAAAAGGGAATAGAAAAAGAAACTTAGAACGGGGGTTTTTCCTTCCATCTAAGTTTCTTTTTTGCTGAATATGAAATTAATAAGCAACTTCCTGAAGATAGAGACCGCGCGGATCACAAGGAGCGCTTGGCTCTTGTTTTCCGTCGAAGATATCTTCAATGACGTCTTTTTTTCTTGTGCCAAGACCGATATCAAGAAGTGTGCTGACAATCATTCTTGCCATGTTATGGAGAAAATCATCGGCGTGAATCATGATCTGCATTTCTTCGATATCTCCGTAAATATCAATGTCTAAAATTTCACGGATAGTAGATTTGGACTTCTTAACAGTGGAAAAATTTTTGAAATCGTGTTTTCCGACTAAAAGAAGGGCAGCCTGCTGCATCAGGTTCTTATCCGGTATTTTAAAACAGTGGTATGTGTGCCGGCGGTCAAATACGCTTGGAACGTCCGAGATCGTCATGCGATATACATAAGTCTTAGACACCGCATTCAATTGTGCATGAAAACGTTCAGAGACTTCCTCCACATCTATGATTGCAATATCCATAGGAAGATAGCGGTTCAGATAATGTTTGATATCCTGAATGGACATCTCTGAGGCGGTCTTGAAATTAGCAATCTGTGCGTAGGCATGTACACCCACCTCTGTACGACAGCCGCAGTAAAGTTCTATGTCAGATTCGTCTGTCATTTTTTTCAATACTTCCAGAATTTTGTTGGAAATCGTATTATTTGATTCGTTTTTTCCGAGGCGTGCCCATCCCTGATATCGGCTTCCGTCATATTCTATTGTAAGTTTTATATTTCTCATGGCGATTACTCCTTTATTACATTTCAAAAGTAATTTCAGTATAACAAATCTTGTGTTATAATGAAAGAGCCTTACAAAAATTAGCATGAAAACATGCGGAAACGGAGTATATCAATGAGTATAGATAAAAGAGAAGTGTCAGAATCTGTAGTAGAGACGGTGCACATGGTGCGTCCAAATCATCTGAATGCGTCCGGGCGTCTCTTCGGAGGCGTGCTCATGCAGTGGATTGACGAAGTGGCAGGGCTTGTTGCAAAACGCCACGCGCGAATGAATGTGACAACGGCTTCTGTTGATAATTTAAAATTCCTTCACGGAGCTTATCAAAGAGATGTGATCGTGATCATCGGCAAAGCAACTTATGTAGGAAGAACATCTATGGAAGTGAAAGTGGATACCTATATTGAAGCAAATGACGGCAGCCGGACATTGATCAATCGCGCGTATTTTACAATGGTAGGTTTGGATGAAAATGACAGACCGGCAGTGATTCCCGGACTTGTGCTCACAACAGAAAAAGAAAAGGAAGAATGGGAAAATGCCAAAAAACGACGTGAGATACGTATGCTTAGAAAGGAAGAAGGGTTTTAAAGCCCTTCTTCTTTTTGGCGGATTTCTGTTATTTCATATAGTGCCGGACCATTTTTACCATCTGATCGATCTGCATTTGTTCTTCTTTTGATTTGCCGTCTTTCAGAACATCTAATATTAAAGCCATCTCTTCGCCTGTGAATTGGATTCCGTTTTTCTTAGCGCTGGTAATCAAAGTCATCATCACAGGTGCCAGAGCTTTGCCGGTCTTCCCATTGGTCTGGGCAGCCGCCTTTTTGATCAGTTCCAGCTTCAGTGGATCGATCTCTTTCATTAGTGGATGGTTCATCCATTCGTTCATAATCTGCATCTCCTTCTTTGTTTTCCTTATTCCCTTCCATATTTTTGCCCTCTGTCTCAGTTTCCTGCGCAAACATGCTGCTGAATAGATCGGAGAGATCAGGCTCTGCAGAATCGGGCATACTCTGCATCAGTGTCATCATATTCATTATATTCTCCACCGTTTCCATTTGTTCCTGTTCCTCCGGACTCATATAAGATTTGAGATCGGAGAAAATCTGCGGAAGACCGGAATGATTTTTACAACCGTGAAAATGTTGGAATGTATAGGTTAATTCCTGAAGCTTTATATAAATAGCAAAAAAATGCTGCATGGAAGGCGGAGTGTATGGAAGCAGCAATTTCAAGGTATATAAATGAGCAGGCGTTGTAAGGACGTCAAAGGGCGTCATTGGTTTTGTGGTTTTTGATTCCATAAGCACTCCTTGAAGTAACGTTGTAGATATATATGATGATGGAATGGATTTTATGAAAGAAGGGAAAACTAATTACAGGATTTTCCATATATTAAATAGAAAGGAAGTTCCGGAAAGGTGGAAAAATTGATGAGAAGAAAATTGATCATTGATGGAAATGCGGTATATGAAATTGATGAGGATTGTATGTTGAAAAAGAGGCTTGATGTAAATGGAGAAAAAGATTTGCAGGAACATGAAAATAAGAACGGAGAAAGAAAAGAAACTACGAAATATAAAAAGGGGATGGAGTGATGTACTCCATCCCTTGACTATACGGTCATTAGCAGCAGCTTCCGCCGCCTAAAAAGTTTCCGCCGCCACAGCAGAAGAGAAGTAAGATGATCCACAGACAGCTGTCATTGCAGCCACCGTGATTTCCGCCACATCCATTTCCACCGCCACAGCAGAAGAGAAGAAGGATGATCCACAGGCAACTGTTGTTGTTGCAGCATCCGTTATCTCCGCAGTATCTGTCAGTTTCGCATCCGCATCCGCAGTTTGCAGCACTTAAATCACTCATGTTAAAGCCTCCATATAGGTTATTTACAGTAACATAATATGCGTTGGATGAAGATGTGTGAAATAATAGTTTAATATCTGAGCAGTTTTTTTACGGAATGCTGATACTGCATAGTTTGTTTTTGCAGTCGCATTTTGTCCACTACAGAGATTTCTTTCTTTGTATGCTCATCATATAAAGTAAGTAAAAACGCTGTTGTATAGTTTCGATTCTTATAAGAAGCAAGGAGCAGCCAGTTCATGGTGTCCGGATGCCAGTATTTCTCAGGAATCTGACCGGCACGAAGTACAAGAATTGGTTTTAATGCCTGCATGGCGAGTGCTCCGAGCTGATGCCGGTTTTCTTTTTGATGGAACAGGTCGTCGCTTTCTAAAATGATGTCATAAAGCTCGCCGGCGGCTCTCCAGTATATAATAAAGCCTTCTTCCTTTTCAGGATGTTCTTCGTCCCGCTGAAGATCAAATGTCTGCATGACAGCGGTACGTCCCTGCATTTTTTTGTCGTATTTTTTCCGTTTGGCAGGATCTGATAAGATGCGGTAAGCCTCCAGAATTTCCTGCATCTGTTCGGTTGTATCAATTCCGTCTTTTAAATTAACATCTGGATGATATTTCTTTGCCAGTGCATTTTTGGCAGCTGTAATCTCATCCAGTGATGCTTTAGTAGAAACTCCCAGTATGTCATAATAATTTTTGTGCGCCATAATATCCTCTCCTCTCCATATAATCAAGTGTTTTTTCAATAAATTCAATACTTTTTAATACCTGTCATTGAATAGAACTAAGGTTATGGAGTGATCTTTACCTCATACAGGGCAGATATATAGTAATAATGGGTGCACCAAATAAAACGTCATCACTATCCGTTCTAAATGGCCTTGATGTGTACCCATCCCTATATGGCAGCTCACCTCTCATGTCCAACAGGATCATCCTCCTTACGGTGGGTCCTCACTTCCTTCGTTCTGCCTGTCCATAACCGGGGCGCCAGCTTAGCTTATTTACAGGGTCGTGCCCTCTGGAGAAAATTCCTGCCGGCTACCAGATCATTCTTTGTACTTTCATTACTGATCAAACACTTCAATTACGGCACCTTTCGGTGGACGCTTCCTGTAATCATTATGGTTGTTCTTTATTGCTCTGTTATGCAGCCTTCAGCTGCTCTTTCGGATGTCGGATATCTTCCAGCATCTTTGATGCATCATAGCTAACTCCCTTGGTAAGAATCACATGGAATACTCTTATCAACTTACAGGCTACAGCTATCAGTGACTGCATCTTTTTTAATGGATTCTTTTCTCTAGTGGTATAATACCTGTGGATTTCTTTGAATTCTTCATTCTTTCCCACTACCGATATCGCAGCCTCGAAAAGAAGATAACGGAGACGCTTGCGCCCTCTTTTGCTTATCTTTGTCCTTCCATTGTGCTTACCGGAACTATCTGCCACCAGTTCCAATCCTGCCAGTTTCTGAAGTCCTTTCGTGCTATCGAAGCGCGTGATATCACCAACTTCTGCTATGAAACCAGCTACTGTTGTTATTCCTATGCCTTTTATTTCAAGCAGCTTATCCGCATACCTGACCTGCCGGCACAGTTCTTTGATCAGGTCATTGACCCGTTCAAGGCGTTTTGTCTGGAGCTCATAATCCTCTATCAGATCCTGCATCTCCATCCGTGCTTCTGTAAGGCCCGCTTTTAACCCTATGCTTCTCATTGCCGCATTCAGGATCTTCATTGCCTTCTTATGCCCGTTTTCTCGGAGTTTTGCATCTTTCCATATCTTTATGATACCTTCCTCTCCAAGTTTTGTTATCTCCTCAGGAGTCGGTGCCTGTTTTAACACCATCAGTCCTCCTTTGGCATCTATGTGTGTATAAATCCCCTTATATTCCGGGAAATACACTGCAATCCATTTCTGCAGACGGTTTTTCGTCCTGGTCTGTTCTTCTACAAGTACAAACCGGCGATTTGAAGCATTCCGCAGTTCTGCATATACACCAGTCGGCATATATGAATAAAAATACCTTCCATCTTTTACAAGTCCCGCAATAATCCGTGGATCTTTTCTGTCATTTTTAGATGGACTGTTATCATCTAACTCCTTGGTCTTATGTACATGGTGGGGATTTACCATTACAAACTTTATGTTCTTTCCTCCCATGAACTGCCCAAGATCAAACCAGTAGTGACCCGTTGGTTCAATTCCTACCATTGCCTCTTCAAGTTTATTTTCCTGCATCAGTTCCACAATCATATTGTAAAAGCTGTTGAATCCCTCCATAGAGTTTGAAAACAATACAGGCTTTCTGGTAAGTTCAATGCCTCTCCAGTTAAAAGCTCTGAAATAATGCTTTTCACTTCCAACATCAATTCCAACGATCATTGTTGTTTCTTTTACTTGCTCAATCTTCTTGTTTTGTGTACAATTCATTTGTAGATACCTTCCTTATTCTGTTCATTTGCTAACTGGCTGGTCAGCAATGACAGTTTAACTTAGGTATCTATTTTTGTAAAATCATTTATTTTCTACACTTTGAATTATACAGGAAGCTCTCCTTCAAAATTTAATAACCACTCCTGTATGCAGAATGGATATGTACAGAAATTTGAATATAAAAATACAGAACAAACCGAATGTTCGTTCTGTATTTCACCTTCACACTAACATTTCCTGCTCAATCTCCATGCCATACTCCAAAATACCGCAGCGCAGTTCTTCCAGTTCTCCGGCATTCATCTGCTCCAGCTTTTTACGCTTTTCATCTTCCAGTTTCCTGCCTGCGTTTGACATCACTGCTGCCTCGTAGCTTTCACGATCCATCTGATAAGGCTTCAATTTGGGAAAAATCTTCTCCTTGTTAAATAAGAAAATGCGGATTCCTCCATAATCCATATCTCCCCAGTGCAAAAATTCCACGTTTTCCGAAGCTAACACTGTCAGTTCCTGCAAAAATTCCACTTCCTTGGGAGAGAAAAACCCGTGGCAATAAATATAGAGCGTATCCTCTCTGTAGGACATGTTTTCATAATTTGCTTTATTTTCGATTGTCATAATTCGCTGAATATTCCCAATGTCCACTGGCTTGGCATGCTCCATTGTCTGCGAATTTAAAACTGCTCCATACGGAAAATCACCGGTATCGAAAGTCTGCCCTGTATCCGTTCTGCAAACCACCGCACCTTTCCACTCCAATGTCTGAGTATAAGAAATAATGCCATAAACCTTCAAGATCTGCTCATTTGTCATAACATCTTTATCCGGCATTTCAGAATACTCTCTTAAGACTTTCACTACTCTGTCCTCATACGTCGTCTGAAACCTTTTGGAATCACGAAAGACTCTTGCGCTGAATACCCGTTTCCAAATCGGACAAGGAATCTTAGCGATTGCATTCAGACATACAAACCACGCTTCGTCTTCCATTTCTTTTACAAGTTTCCCTTGTTCTAAACGCTCTGACAGTGAACGATAATAGGACTTTAACCAATCTGCTTCCAGCTGAGACACTTCCTGTAATAACTCTTTCATTTTTCCAATATAGCGCTGCTGCCTCTTCCGCGGATCTTCGATTCCTTCTCTATCGCAGAGCAGCGGTATGATTTCTACAGAATAATGTATCGTACGAATATCATTTCCCATATCCCGCCAGTCGAACCGGATCAATCCTTTAAGTTCCGGATCTTTTTCCAGCTCTCTTGCCTGACTGAGCAATTTTTTTAGATTCCCAATCTTATTAATTAACTGCTGGTCTACTTCCGGATGCTTCTCACCATGTAACTTTCCGGCGCGGTACGCTTCTCCGTCTGTTTTCTCAATTAACCACCGACCAAATGTCAGATTCTTCTTCATCCTTCTCACCTTCGATCATAGCCAAATAGTCGCCTTTATCAATATGCATCATAGAAATCTGATTCTGATGTCTTCGGAATCCATATACACTGTCCACATTTCGGATCAAAGACTGCAAACGCTCATCTGGTACACAGACAATAAGCTGTAGTTCCAGCTCTCTTGCATAATGAAGACATACTTCACTTCGCTCTTTATCCATTTTGGAAAAAGCCTCATCCAAAAGCACAAGACGTATCTTAGAGTCTCGATTGCTCTGATTCATATATAGCATGGCAAATCCTGCCAGAAGCGCCACATACTTCGGATTTTGTCCTTCTCCTCCGGAATCACGTCCCGCCATTTCATCCACTGCATTTTTTCGAATATTTCCATCTTCATCCTTCACTTGCTCATACATACTAAAGGTAAGATAGTTGCGGTAATCGGCATATCGCTCCATCTCTTCTTTGTGAAGCGTGCGTTTCCCACCGTCTTCGTCTCTTGGCGGCATGAACTTTTCGGTAAGCCGCAGAATCTGAGCTTCATATTTTTGATAAAATTCGTCTTCACCGAGACTAAGCTGTCCTTCAAATCCGTGATCATCCAATACTTTACTGTCAAGCTCCGGCGCCATCAGCATTTCATAAAACTGTCGGTTTTCATTTTCAGCCGGAAGAATGTCAATCTGGTAAATACTGTCAGAAAAGCGGATTTTAGCAAGCATTCGGTTAATTTCCCTCTTATGGCGGAACGCTGCTTTGATTTCTCCATGAATCGTAGCAATCACATTTTCGCGAAGCGTATGATATACTAATCGATACTGCTGTTCAAATTCCTCCTTATATTTCGGTTCAAAATCTTTCCTGCACTGTTCCAGCACCTTATCATATACTTCATTTCCATGTTCTACACCTGTAAAACCATACGCCGGATATGCTTTATTAAAATGATTCCGTGCTTCGGCACGTCCGTCTGATTCTGCTTCAATCTCCTGTCTGAGCTTCTCTAATTCTTTTAGCTTCTGTCTGCGGTATATATGCTCTTGGTTTGTCTCTAATTCTTGAAGCACTTCCTGCTCAATGCTCTCATTGGAAACATAGCCTTCTAATTCCGCTTTAAGCTTCTCACTTAAGTTTTTCAACTCGGTTTCCACATTCGCCTGTACTTTAACCCGTGCCAAACGTTCCGCGTCAGTTTCTTTCGCTTCCTTTTCAAGCAGGCTCATTTTTTCTTCTAATTGCTTCTTTTTTTCTTTTAATTGCGGGATTAGTGTACCTTCATCAAGTTCCTTCATTTCTTGAATCAGTGCATCTTCTTTTCTATAATATTCTTCCAATTCCTCCGCTGCATTTGACATATGCACAAGCTGTTCTGCACTGTAATTCTGTAATTGCTCATAAGTTCTCGCCTCGGTTAAACTGCTTTGCATCTGTTCATCTGCAAGCAGGCTTTTTTCCAAACGATATACTTCATCCTCCAGCTCCTTTAATTTCGCTTTGGACACTTTTGTACCAATGCATGCATAAAGTCTGTAATCTTTCTCTCGCAGATGTCGGAACATATAATTACTGTAAGAATAACAGTCCGGCGTCACCCCTTCTCTTACTTCATGAAGTTCTTCAATGGTCTCACATTTTACGATTCTTCCAAGATACTGTTTCAGGCAGAGATCAACGTAACCTTCTTTTGTTTCCACTGCTTCATATAAGGTGTGCTCCTTCGTTTTCGGCTCGTCTCTCTTAATCGCAGCAGTGTTGATCAAGTTAAATTCTTCGAATTCTTTTCCAGTCATTTTCCGGAAGATCTTAGCCGCTTCCAATGCGTATTCCGGCGGAGTCACAAGACTATACTTCATTTTCCCGAGACGTCCCTCTATGGCGTCTTTCCATTTCTCGTCTGTAATATCAAATAAATCTGCAAAAACCGCCACCGGAACAGAGTGTCCATATCGGTCACGCAGCTCGCTTTGCAGCCTTGCCCTTGCTTTTTTCAATTCCTTACTATACGGCTTCCTGTCATTCTTCAGATCATCCACAATTTCTTTTTTCTCTTTCAGTTCTTTTCTCGTTTTGCGGATGTTTTCTTCTAAGTCGCTGATCTCTTCTTCTACATTTTCTAACGTATCTTTCAAATACTTTTTAAGTCTTTCTAGAAGGTCATCAGTAAGGTCTCCATTTTCTATCTCTTCCATTGTCTGCAATGCCGGATTCGACAGATAATTATTGATCTCTTCATTTTCTTTCCATTTTTCCAGTCCGTGAAGCACATTTCTCCACTGCTTGGAATATTCTGCCAAAATCCGAATCGTATTGCGGATTTCTTTTAACTGCTTCTCTTTCTGTCCATAGTCGCTTGCGAGAAGCTGTGATTCTACTTCTAATTTATCGGCTGCACATTGGCTCTTCTTCGCTTCTAATGACTGATACTTTTCTTCTAAACGTCTTGCCGATTCCATCGCCGACTCTAAATCTTCCTTTTTGGCCTCCAGCTGAATCTTCAATCCCTCTATAGCGATCACTTTCAAGATGGACTGAGTGCGGATTTCATCTGTTTTCAACTGTACCAGCTTCAGATTGTGGCTATTTATCTCTTCCAGCATTCCAATCCGCTGTTCCAGATCTTCGACCCTCTCTTTAATTTCGCGGTATGCACCCAGCTGTTCGCTGATAACCGAAACGGTTCCTTCTTTACTCTTAGGAAACATATAATCACGGATAAACTGACCGGTTCCATTGGTCATCCGAAGTGCGATCGCACTTTTTTCCATCGTCATAAAACGTCCCGGTTCAATATAGCCGAGCACCACATCATATAATGTATTTAAATACGCTTCTTTCGACGGATACAGACGATTTACTTCTCCTCTCCCCCGATTGTCTTCTGACAGCTTCCTTTGTTCCACCAGCTTTTTCAATCTGGAAATGGTATAAGGACTTCCGTTTTCTGAAATATAACCGTCTTCCGGTATTCTGCCCGAATGACTGAAAAAGAAATAACGCTTTAGATCCAAATCATTTTTCCCGACTTCAAAAATCGCTCCAATGCAGGTGACAATGTTCGTTGCCGTATCTTCCACTTCCAATACGATCTGCGAGCAAAAGTCTGTCCCTTCACGATTTGCAGTTCCGTCTTTTTGCTCCCCTCTTAAATAACTAAGAACGCTTCTTCGATTTTTCGCATCGTCCGCCGCCTTATTCAAAAATGTAGATGCCACACTTCCGTATAAAATCACTTGGATCGCATCCATAACTGTAGATTTTCCGGAGCCGCTCTTTCCACTAAACAGATTCACATGCTCATGGAAGGTAAGCTCTTTATGGCTGATTCCGCCCCAGTTATTCAATAGCATTTTCGTAAAGATTTTCTTCGATTGCCTCATCTTCTGCGATCTCCTCTCTGTATTCTTCAAGCAGTTCATTGATATTTGACGAACTTAAGTATAGATTCACGGTACTGTAAATATAGATTGGAGTCTGATCCTCCACATCTCGAACTGCTCCCGGCACTTCAATCATCTGATGCTTACTCAATAGATAAAGCGCTTCCTGCCACTCTGTCACCTTCAATTTCCAGTTCAGTAAATTTGTATTTTTCCCGTATTCACGAATTTCTTCCAGTGTAGTGACAGTAGCTTCCAGCCCTTCTCCCAGAATCTTATCCCGATAAATCATTTTGATCAGCAGAATAATGATCGTTGTCGTCAGACTGAACTTTTCAATTTCCAAACCGTCGCCTGCAAGCCTGAAAATATGTTCCTGCGGATCATGAAGAAGTTCACATCCAAGCACTTCCAAATAGTCCTCTATAAATTTTTTATGTCTCACGCACATTTCATAGTATAGATTGTCTCTCGGCACCAATGTGACCGGATCATATTTCACCTGCAAAATGCAGGTCTGACGAAATAAATTCGAAATGGTCTTTCTCAGATTCTCCGTTTCTGTCACCGATAATTCTTCCATATATTCAAACATTTACTTCTCCTTTATCCTAAGTCCCGAATAGCAAAAGCCCTTCGTCTGAAATTCTTCCTGCACTTCCACAACAGCGTCGCTTTCTGCAAGTTCTGTAGCTTCCTGCCACACAAAAAACAGCTTTTCCAAATCTTCGATATTTTGAACGGTGTCTTTTGTCACAAGGAACTCTCCGTCTTTTTCATTTTTTCTTCGGAACGCTCTGATTTCTTTTTTGGTATACAAAGGTTTCAAAACAAACCTTTCCAGATTTTCCTGCGCCTCTTCTTTTGTACTTACTGCCTGCGGAGTAAATTTTTCTTTTTCTGTATTCTTCCGGCGATACAGACTCCTATCCGTCACTGCTTTGTATCGTTCCGTCAAATGCATACCGGACGCAAGTTTCTGCAAAATTTCCTTTTGATGATTACTTTGGTTCAAAAGATTAACAAATTCAACCGTCCTGTCTTTCTCTGCTGCCCCCTCCATCAAAATATAGCGGATTCGGGCAGCTGCACGACTGGCAAATACCGTTTTCTGTTCGATCAGCTTATTGTATCTGCGTTCAATCGCATCAAATTCACGTTCAATCCGGCAAATGATATCCATTGCTTCTTCACACAGCATAATCGCACGTTCATTTCTATAATAAGCCGGCGTATCTTTCTCAAGTTCTACTTTTTTTTCCTCAAATTCTTGCCGCCTTATTTCATTCTCACTTAGATTTTTATCGATCAGCTCCTTGACCGCTTCCTTATAACGATAAAAGCTATCTGTTGTTGTAAGTATGGCATATTTTTTGCTGTCACTATTATTAATCTCTTTTACAAGCACTTCCTGAATGCCGAGAAAGCTTTTCTGTCTGGACAATTCATCAAAATATCCCCGCATCCCCTCCTGCATATTCGCAAGCATTTGTACAAGAGATTGGGATGTATGCAATGCGCTTTTCAAGATTTCGTTATTTTTCTCCGTATCCGAGCTATATGTATATAAATGGCTATAAACTGCAAGCACACTTTCTCGTTCTTTACTTCCCTCTTCACTGAATAACTTCTGAAACAGCTCTACATACATCTGACTGTATTCCGGAAACGAAACGACATATTGATTCAATGTCTCATCATAATCTCGCCTAAGCCATCCCCAGTTTTCCAGATTTTTAAGACAAATTGAAGCCATATTTGCCCTTGTGAGAAATTCGCCCTCTTCGTCTGCCTGCTCATTACTCCATTCCAGTGTAAGATCCGCTATATTTTCATTCATCACTGCCTTACACTCTTCTTCCGTCAATCCCAAGAGCGAATAGGATCTGCTTGTTTCCTCATAGATCGCCAGTAAAAATTTCTGATAGTATGGTCTGTATTTACTTGCGAAAAGTTTATAAAACTCTGCCGGAATTTTATCTATTAAACTCAACGTTCTTAGTCCTTTCCTGTAAAATCTGATTCTATTATACATGATTTCTTTTTGTTTTCAAAGTCAGAGAAACGTTATCCAAGGGCTACATCTAAAATCATCATCACGAGAAAACCCGCCACAAACCCAAGGGTTCCCATTTTCCCTTTTTCACCCATGTGAGCCTGCGGAATCAGTTCCTCTACAACTACATAGATCATCGTGCCTGCCGCAAATGCCAGAAAACCTGCCATAGAATAACGGACAATGGTTGCAAACACCGCTGCCAGCACACCAAATACGGGCTCTACTGCTGCTGTCATACCTGCGATCAGAAAAGCTTTCTTCTGACTCATTCCTTCTTTCACGAGAGGAAGTGCCACTGCCGTCCCTTCCGGAAAATTTTGAATCGCAATTCCCACCGACAATGCAACCGCTCCGGAAAATAAAGCTTCGTTCTGCGGATATTGCGCTGCCAGTGAAAATGCAAGCCCCACCGACATTCCTTCCGGAATATTGTGCACGGTAATTGCAAGAATCAATAAAGCCGCGCTCTTTTTTAATTGAGGATGGTCGTCTTTTTCTTTCATCTTTTTTAAATATCGGTTCAGGCATCCATCAGCCACAAGTAAAACAAGAACACCTGCCAGAAAGCCAACCATCATGACAAGCCATCCGATCTGTCCGTTTTCTTCTGCAAAATCAATTCCCGGAAGAATCAGCGACCAAACGGAAGCCGCCACCATTACTCCTCCGGCAAAACCAAGAAAACCACATTGCAAATTATCACTTACTTCATTTCTCACAAAGAAAATGACAGCCGAACCAAGCACTGTCACTAAAAATGTCGCCATGGTCCCCAATAACGCCAAAAAAATTCCATTCATATAAATACCCCTAAAAGTTTTTCTTCTAAAGATAATATATGAATGGAATCTGTCCACTGTTATGACCTTACTGCTTTGTAGAAACTATTCCGGTTCACGAAGCTCCATAATCCGTTTTGTCAAAAGCATCACATCATCCAATATATAATCAAATGCCCCTGCCTGATACAAATTTAAAATAATCATACCTACCGGAACCGCAAAAATCATGCCCAGAACACTGCCAATCTTATAGCCTATATAAATAAGGACTAAGGTGAACAACGGGTTTAGACCGATGCTGTCGCCTACTAACTTGGGCTGAATCAGCTGATGGACAAGCTGTGATACTACATAAATGATTACCAGAGCAACCACCATACGGTAATCACCGACCATAAACTTATATACAGCCCATGGTATCAACGCCGTTCCTGTTCCGAAAAACGGCAGAAAATCAAGAAATGCTATCCCTATCGCAAGCAAAATTGAAAAATGAATTCCAATCAATGAAAATCCTGCCAACAAAATTACGAAGATTACAAGCATAATCTTAAACTGCGCTTTAAAATATCCGCCGACCGCATATTTTAAATTTGCCATTACCATACTCATTCGTCTTACGATCGGATCGGGAGATACTTTTTTTGCCCACTCGATCACCATTTCTCTCTCTGCAATAAAGAAGTACGCTGAAATGATGGTTACAATGAATCCGATCAAAATAGATGGAATCCGCTTAGCGAAATTACTTGCCGCTGTAACCGTAGGTTCACTGATCTGCTGCATCAGACCTCCCATTGCCTGATCCAGATTGTTAATCATCTGATACCATGCATTTTGTACCGTTTCCGGCAAGCGCCCAAAGACAACATTTAAACTATCTCCAATCTGGCGAAGCCCTGCCTCCAAATCTTCATACAATTCCGGAAGATTCTGTACGAGAGCTATACATTCTCTCCACAGTCTGCTTCCCACGAAATAGAACAAAAGAATCACACCGGCTAACACTAAAATAATAATCATCGCTGATCCTAGCTTTTTAACAATCTTAAGCCTTCTCTCCAGCCAATCAACTAAAGGACTTACCACATAGGAAATAAACCATCCTATTACAAACGGTATAAAAAATCCAAGAAGTTTGTACCCGAAATATATGAACAGAATTGTTCCAAGAAGGCTGAGCGCCAGACTGACTGCTATTTTCCAGAAAGGCCGGTTATCCTCCAAATACGTATCTTTCACTACTCTTCCATCTCACTTTCTGTCAGGAACTCATTCTCTACCAGTTCCCAGATCTCGTCTCTGCCTTGCTTTGTCTCCGCAGAAAATGGAATGACCACTGTCCCTGGCATGAGTTCCAATCCCTGCTTCACAATTTTAATTTGTTTTTGTATCTGGCTTCTCTTAATCTTATCGAGTTTTGTTGCAATGATAATCGGATGGAATCCCATTTCCACAATCCAGTGATACATCATTTTATCGTTGGCTGACGGAGCATGTCTGATATCAATAAGCAGGAATACTGCTTTCAACTGTTTGGATCCATGAAGATAACGTTCAATCAATTGTCCCCATTTTATTTTTTCCTGCTCTGAAACCTTGGCATAACCATACCCCGGCAAATCCACCAAATACATTTCCTCATTAATATTATAAAAGTTAATTGTCTGCGTTTTCCCCGGCGTGGCAGAAGTTCTTGCATAAGACTTCCGATTCATAAGTGCATTGATTAACGAAGATTTCCCTACGTTAGATTTTCCTGCAAACGCAATCTCCGGAAGCTGATTATCCGGCAACTTACTGGTGATTCCGCAGACTGTTTCCAAATTCAAACTACGTATGACCATATCTTTCCTCCCTGCTTATTCTACCTATACTTTAACATATCTCTATCATTCTGCGAAGCATCTTCGGCATTTCTTAAGAAAGTCTATACATTCTTTAGAAGATCAAAGCATGTTTGAGAACTTCGCTCATATATGATACAGGCAGTATCTCCAGACCTTTGGTGATCTCCGCTGAAATTTCTTCTACATCTATCTCATTTTCTTTTGGCACAAGTACCGTTTTAATACCTGCATTTTTAGCAGCTAACAGTTTCTCTTTCAACCCGCCGATGGGAAGCACTCTTCCTCTCAGTGTTATTTCCCCTGTCATCGCAATATCAGCCCGCACTTTCTTCTCCGTAATTGCTGATAACATTGCAGTTGCCATAGTGATACCCGCAGACGGACCATCCTTCGGGGTTGCCCCTTCCGGTATATGGATATGTACATCATGTTCTTTAAAAAATTTCTCATCAATACCGTATTCTCTGCTGACAGAACGGATATAACTAATTCCGGTTCTTGCTGACTCTTTCATCACGTCTCCAAGTTGACCGGTGAGCAAAATCTCGCCTTCTCCCGGCATTACATTAACTTCAATTTCCAATGTATCGCCGCCTACGCTGGTCCATGCAAGTCCCCGCACGATTCCAACTTCATCCTGTTCATTCTTCATCTGATAAATATATAATTCTTTTCCAAGATATAAATGCAGATTACGCTCTGTTACATGGATAACGCTTTTCTTCTCTTCCAATATCTCTCTTGCTGACTTTCTGCAAATATTGCCGATCTTGCGCTCTAATTGACGCACTCCGGCTTCTTTCGTATAATTACGTGCAATCTTCCAGATTGCTTTCTTACTGATCGTCAATTGTTCCGGTTTCAGCCCGTTTTTTGCAAGTTGTTTTGGAATCAGATGCTCCGTCGCAATATGGAGCTTCTCATTCTCTGTATAACTGCTGATTTCAATCACTTCCATACGGTCAAGAAGGGGACGCGGAATCGTCTGCAATGTATTTGCTGTTGTAACAAATAAAACTTCTGAAAGATCCAATGGTACTTCTAAATAGTGATCTCGGAATTTCTTATTCTGTTCACTGTCCAAAACTTCCAGAAGTGCAGAAAAGGTATCCCCTTTATAATCATTGCTGACTTTATCAATCTCATCCAGCAACATTAATGGATTTTTTACACCTGCGCTTCTAAGTGCTGCTGCAATTCTTCCCGGCATAGCTCCTACATAAGTCTTTCTGTGACCTCTGATTTCTGCTTCGTCTCTTACTCCGCCAAGCGAAATTCTCACATACGGCTTCTTCGACGCCTTGGCAAGTGATTTTGCGATGGAAGTCTTTCCTGTTCCCGGAGGTCCCACAAGACAGAGAATTGGTGCACTTCCTTTCTTAGTCAGTGCACGAACTGCTAAAAACTCCAAGATTCGCTCTTTCACCTTTTCCAGCCCGTAATGATCTTCATTCAATACTTGTTCGGCATATGCAATATCTTTATGATCTTTACACACTTTATCCCAAGGCATCTCAAGCATCGTTTCGATATAAGTACGTGTCACACCCGATTCTGCAGGATTTCCCATAGAATTTTTAAAGCGCTTGATTTCTTTTTCGATTTTTTCTTTTACTTCTTTAGGTGCTTTCAGTGCATCGCATGCCTGCTTGAACTCATCCGCATCAGATAAGGTATTGTCATCCCCAAGCTCTTCCCTGATCAGCTTCATTTCTTCTCTTAGGATATATTCCCGCTGATTCTTATCTACACGCTCTCTTATTTTTTCTTGAAGCTCTTCCTTAATATTCTGAACTTGTATCTCATTCACTACTTTGTACGCCAACATATCGTATCGGCGCATAACATGAGTCTCTTCTAACAGTTCCTGATATTCTGTATACGATAACGGAAGATTGGCTCCGACTGTATCAACCAGCTTTTTCAAATCATTGATTTCATCGATTTGACCTGCAAATTCTTTGGAAATCTTCGGATTCTTCACCATATATTCTTTAAAAATATCTCGAAGTCCTCGAAGCATCGCCTCTTTGTTAAGCGGCTTTGTTTCCCCGCCTGTCTCTTCATCACTTGTATCCACATCATCTACTACATCTACCAGTGCACGAAGATAGGGCTCTTTAAATTCAAGGGATCGAATTTTGGCACGTCTTTCTCCCGTAATCAATACCCTGCTGATCTTCTTTGGCATTTTTACTATCTGACGAACCGTAACGATACATCCTGTTTCATATACATCCTCAAGTTCCGGATCTTCTGTTGTCACATCTTTCTGTGCAGATACAAACAACATCTGCTCGCCTTCCATCGCTTCAGCAATTGCTGCAAGAGATTTTTCTCGGCTCACATCAAAATGTCTGACCATTTCAGGAAGGATTGTCATTCCTCTAAGAGCAACCATCGGAAGGCTCATTGTTACTTTTTCCATAAATGTTCTCCTGTATTAAAAAAGTAGACGGGTACAAGTTTTCTTTGCACCCGCCCCGTATATTATGCACTCTCAGAATTGATTGCCGCATGTTCACAGATTGGAAGTTCATATCCTTTCACTACATCTCTTGTGATCATGCATGACTTTAACGTCTCATCTGACGGAGCTTGATACATGATGTCCATCATTACATTTTCCATGATGGCGCGAAGTCCTCTTGCTCCGGTCTTACGTTTCAACGAAATCTCTGCGATTTCCTGAAGCGCACTTTCATCAAACATAAGTTCCACACCGTCTATTTCCAACAGCTTCTGATACTGCTTAACAAGCGCATTCTTCGGCTTTGTCAAAATATCAACCAGTGCATCTTTATCTAACATATTAAGAGATACTGTAACCGGAACACGACCTACCAGTTCCGGAATCAGACCGAATTTCACCAGATCCTGTGGCAGCACTTGCTGCAGAAGATGATCAATATTATAATCTCTCTTCTGCCCAACCTCTGCATTAAATCCAATGGATTTTCTGTCAATTCGCTTCTCGATAATCTTATCGATTCCCTCAAAGGCTCCTCCGCAGATAAACAAAATATTTGTTGTGTCTATCTGAATCAGCTCCTGATGCGGATGCTTTCTTCCGCCCTGAGGTGGAACACTTGCTACAGTTCCCTCAATGATCTTAAGAAGGGCCTGTTGAACACCTTCCCCAGACACGTCTCTTGTGATGGATGGGTTTTCAGATTTACGTGTGATCTTATCAATCTCATCAATATATATGATACCGTATTCTGCACGCTCAATATCACCGTCAGCGGCTTGAATGATCTTCAGCAGAATATTTTCCACATCTTCACCCACATATCCTGCCTCTGTAAGAGCTGTAGCGTCTGCGATTGCAAATGGAACATTGAGAACCTTGGCAAGTGACTGAGCCAATAATGTTTTACCACATCCGGTTGGACCAAGCATTAGGATATTGCTTTTTGCCAACTCTACACCCATATCTTTCTCTGCCATGATTCTTTTATAGTGATTATAAACCGCCACAGATAAAACTTTTTTCGCTTCATCCTGACCAATCACATATTCGTCCAGAAAAGCTTTAATCTCTTCCGGTTTCAAGAGATTGATGTCTGAAAACGGATTCCAGTCTCCTCCGTTTTCAAACTCCATTTCTTCTTCAATGATCTCTGCGCATACATCCACACACTCATCACAGATATAAGTCCCGTTAGGTCCTGCGATCAGCTTTCTAACTTGAGACTGTGTCTTATTACAAAACGAACATCTTACTTGATCGTCGTTTCTAATTGCCATACTCTCACCTCATATTGAAAGGACAGGTTCTTACCGACGTGTAATTACTTCGTCGATCAAACCATATTCTTTTGCCTCTTGAGCTGTCATAAAGTTATCTCGCTCTGTGTCAATTTTAATGACATCTAACGGCTGTCCTGTATTTGCTGCCAGAATTTCATTTAATTTCTGACGTGTCTTTAAGATATGTTCTGCAGCAATCTGAATCTCTGTTGCCTGACCTTGAGCACCGCCGGATGGCTGATGGATCATGATCTCAGCATTTGGAAGAGCAAGTCTTTTTCCTTTCGTTCCTCCTGATAACAGGAAGGAACCCATACTTGCTGCCATACCGATACAAATAGTTTCGATATCACATTTGATATACTGCATCGTATCATAGATTGCCAGTCCTGCACTTACAGAGCCTCCCGGACTGTTAATATAAAGATGGATATCTTTGTCCGGATCTTCTGCCTCTAAGAATAATAACTGGGCAACGATCACACTTGCGGATACGTCAGTTACTTCTTCACCAAGAAATATAATTCTGTCTTTTAATAATCTTGAATAGATATCGTAGGAGCGCTCTCCACGGCTTGTCTGTTCAATAACATAAGGTACTAAACTCATGTATATGCCTCCTTACTATATACTCATATAATGTATTTGCTTTTTTAGCTTACTATTTCTCTACAGCGTTTTCTACTAAGAATGTGATTGCTTCCTGAACAGCCATATCTTCTTTCATCTGCTTCTTCTCGTTTTCACCCATAAACTCTTTGAGTTTATCAGCTTCCATCTTGTAAGCTTCAGCCATTTTGCCAATCTCTTCATCCAGTTTTTCATCACTGATCTCAATGTTCTCAGCTTTTGCAATTGCTTCTAATACAAGACGTGTCTCGATACGTTTTACAGCCTGTGGTTTCAGATCTTCCATCATCTGCTCTGCTGTTGTACCTGTAAACTGGAAGTACTGTTCCATAGTAAGACCCTGTGACTGCATTCTCTGTGCAAAATCATTAGCCATCTGCTCAGCCTGAGTCTCAACCATAGCCTCCGGAAGCTCATATGTTGCATTTTTAACAGCCTGTTCTACAACCTGATCTTCCTGTTTTGCTTTACCTTCTGCTGCTTTCTGCTCTTTGATCTTTGTTTTTACATCTGCTTTGTATTCTTCTAAAGTATCGAACTCAGAAACTTCTGCTGCAAATTCATCATCGATCTCCGGAAGCTCTTTCGCTTTGATCTCATGAACTGTACATTTGAAAACTGCTTCTTTTCCTTTCAGATCTTCTGCATGATAATCTTCTGGGAATGTAACTTTTACTTCTACTTCTTTCTCAGTCTCAGCACCCACTAACTGCTCTTCAAATCCCGGAATAAATGAACCGGAACCGATTGTCAGTGGATAGTTCTCGCCTTTACCACCTTCGAAAGCCACGCCGTCAACGAATCCTTCAAAGTCAAGAACAACTTCATCACCATCCTGTACGGCACGGTCTTCTACTGTGATTGTTCTTGCGTTTTTCTCTGCTTCTTCCTGAATCTTCGCATCTACTTCTTTCTGTGTCACGCGTGTAGATACTTTATCCACTTCTAAGCCTTTGTACTCACCGAGAGTCACTTCCGGTTTTGTAGCTACAGTTGCTGTGAAAATAAAATCTTTTCCTTTTTCAATCTGAACCACATCGATCTCAGGTCTTGATACGATATCGAGCTCACACTCATCATAAGCATCAGCATATGCCTTTGGAATTAATGCGTTTGCAGCATCATCATAAAAGATTTCTGCTCCATACATTTTTTCGATCATCTGACGCGGAACTTTTCCTTTACGGAAGCCCGGCAGGCTGATTTTGTTTTTCTGCTTCATATATGCACTCTGAAGCGCTTTCTCTAATTCACTGGCTGGTACTTCAATGGTAAGTTTTGCCATGTTTTTTTCTAATTTTTCCACCTGTAAACTCATCTACTATTTTCCTCCTGATTCTAATCCCATCTGTCCCGGTGGCAGAATTGGGCATAATACATTACACTCACCAAACGATTATAACACAGATATTTCTAAATATCCAGTCCTTTTTCTACTGACAAACAATCGCTTTTGCTACTTCCTGCGCCTTTTCTTCTCCCTCCAGCACTTCGATCAGCTTAAGCGCAAATTCTACTGCTGTTCCTGCACCTCTTCCGGTAACAATATTTCCATCGACTGCCACAGGTGTGCGGAGAAGAACTGCGCCCTGAATCTCCTGTTCCACTGTAGGATAGCAGGTGATCTTCTTTCCTTTTAATAATCCAAGATCTTCCAATACCGTAGGAGCAGCACAGATCGCGCCCACGTATTTTCCGGCTTGCGTATGTTCTTTTACAACCTTTCTGACTCCCGCATGCTCTTTTAAATTTGTCGTCCCCGGCATCCCGCCCGGCAGCACGATCATATCTGATTCAGAGAAATCCACCTCATCAAATAAGTCTTCTGTCTGCACATTAATTCCATGTGCCCCATGTACGGTATAATCGTCCGTAATTGAAATTGTATCTACATAAATCCTTGCTCGTCGAAGCAGGTCAACCGCTGTTAACGCTTCAATCTCTTCAAATCCATCTGCCAATAATACGCTTACCTTAATCATATCACACTTTCCTTTCTCCAAAAGTTCCTAACAGATTCATATTATCACCGTTTACTTTTGGTGTAAAGTCCGGTATGATATCTGTTGAACGAAAGTTATGAATCGGGCATCTATGTCTGGAATTTATGGATAAACAAGGGGGATCTTCTATGGAAATCGAACGCAAATACCTCGTTTCCGAATTGCCGGAAACGTTAAATAACTATCCTTATCGAACCATTGAACAAGGCTATTTAAATACAGATCCGGTCATCCGAATCCGAAGAGATGACGAAAAATATGAACTCACATACAAATCCAAAGGTCTTATGACAAGAGAAGAATATAATCTTCCCCTCACAAAAGAAGCTTATGAACATCTCCTCTCCAAAATTGACGGACGACTGATCAAAAAAAAGCGTTACATGCTTCCTCTCGGAGAATTTACCAACGACCCTCTCGGTCTTACCATCGAACTTGATCTCTTCGAAGGTGATCTTGCGCCACTGCTGCTGGCAGAAGTTGAATTCCCGGATGAACCGTCTGCCAATACTTTCACTCCGCCTTTCTGGTTTGGAGAAGACGTAACATTTTCCGGGAAATATCACAATAGTTACTTAAGCCTGAAATAATTCAAAAGAAATTGTTTTACACAAAAAATTGCCGAAACCGTACGGTTTTGGCAATTTTTTATTACTTGCTTTATTTCTGCTCTTTATTCCTGCATCATAAATCCATCGTGTACTGCATTCATTGCTTTGTCGATATCCTTTTCATCAACAAGCACTGTAATACGGATCTCTGAAGTTGAGATCATATTGATGTTGACTCTGGAGTTGTACATTGCCTCGAACATCTTAGAAGCAACACCCGGATTACTCATCATTCCCGCGCCTACAACTGACAGCTTTGCAACGTCAGCATTGTAAGTGATATTCTGGATGGTCAGTCTTTCCTTATTCTCTTCCAGTAAATTCAAAGTTGCCTCAAGATCATCAGAAGCAACGGTAAAGGAAATGTCTTTTGTTCCGTCACGTCCTACAGACTGAAGAATAATATCAACGTTAATATGGTTTTTTGCAAGTGTATTAAAAATACGGAATGCTGTTCCCGGTTTATCTTCTACTCCAATCACTGATACTCTGGCTGTATTACTGTCTGCCGCCACTCCTGTTACTAATAATTTTTCCATCTTCGCTGCCTCCTTGACTGTGGTTCCTTCGCTGTTATTCAAGCTGGAACGGACTACTAATTCTACGTTATATTTTTTTGCCATCTCAACAGAGCGGTTGTGAAGAACCTTAGCTCCAAGGCTGGCAAGCTCCAACATTTCATCATACGTGATAACGTCCAGTTTTCTTGCATTTTTACATACACGCGGATCTGCTGTATACACGCCGTCTACATCTGTATAGATTTCACATTTATCTGCGTGGAGTACTGCTGCAAGTGCAACTGCTGTCGTATCAGAGCCTCCTCTTCCCAGTGTTGTAATATCGTCGTATTTATTAACTCCCTGGAAACCAGTTACAATTACGATCTTTCTTGAGTCCAGTTCATGCTGGATTCTCTCAGTGTCTACACGTTTGAATCTTGCATTTCCATATCTGGATGTACAGTGCATCATTACCTGAAAGGCATTTAAGGACACTGCCGGCACATCCATTGCCTGCATCGCCATTGCCATCAGAGATACTGATACCTGTTCTCCTGTTGTGAGCAGCATATCCAGTTCTCTTTTCTTAGCCGCCGGGTTAATTGTCCTGGCAAGTTCGATCAAATTATCTGTAGTATCTCCCATAGCCGACAGAACAACGACTACATCATGTCCTGCCTTGTAGTCTTCAATACATCGTCTTGCCACATTAAAGATTCTGTCTTTGTCGGCAACAGAGCTGCCTCCGAATTTTTTTACAATTAGCATAATTCCTCCTGTTGTAACTTCTCATTCTCTGTCTGCGTGATTAGTTCTGTTCTTCAATACGGATCATATGTAAGATCTGGTCTTTATAACGGTTGGCTCTTGTGTCATAATCACCCTCCATCATAACAGGAGTGATGAATCCAAATTCACCCTCCAGACCATCAACTTTAATAATCTCCACTTCACCAAAAGAATATTGAATTTCTTTCAACATTTCCTTTTCGTCACCCTTCATACGAATAAAGAAACGTCTCTTCGCATCCGCTTTATCTTCCAGGTCAAGCTTTTCTTCCTTCCACATGGTCATAATATTACGGTTTAAATGCTTCGCTGCATCCACCACATCTGCCACCACTGCACTGGCAGTCGGAAGTTTACCTGCTCCACTTCCGTAGAACATGGCATCTCCCAATACATTACCATGTACAAAGATTGCGTTAAATACATCATTGACATTGTACAGCGGGTGTTCCGGATACAACATACACGGAGCTACAATTGCATGTAGTCTCTTTCCCATCCGCTTGCTGGAAGCAAGCAGTTTAATTGTAGTACCCATCGCTTTGGCATATTTCATATCTTCCACTGTGATCTCTGTAATTCCCTCGCAATAGATATCTTCAAAATCTACCTGCTGGCCGGAGATCAGAGAAGAAAGAATCGCTATCTTTCTGCAAGCGTCATAACCTTCCACATCTGCTTCCGGGTTACGCTCTGCATATCCGTTCGCCTGCGCTTCCTTCAGCACAGTATCATAATCAGCACCCTCATAGAACATCTTAGTCAACATATAATTTGTTGTTCCATTTAAAATGCCGGTAATTTCTTCAATCTCATCTGCTGTAAGTGAAGAGTTGAGCGGTCGGATGATCGGAATACCCCCTCCTACGCTGGCTTCAAACAGGAAGTTGATATTATGTTCCTTCGCAATTGACAAAAGCTCTGCGCCATGTTTTGCTACAAGAGCCTTATTTGAAGTCACCGCACTTTTTCCGGCCTGAAGACTGCGCTTCACAAATGTATACGCCGGCTCAATACCACCTAAAACTTCTACAACGATCTGAACATCATCATCATTGATGATCGTTTCAAAATCATGAACAATTTTCTCCTGTACAGGATCCCCGGGGAAATCTTTAAAATCAAGAACATATTTAATATTCAGTTCTTCGCCGATCCGTTGATTGATCTGACTTCCATTGGTGTCCACTACTTCCACAACACCGCTTCCAACGGTTCCATAACCTAATACCGCAATATTTACCATATAATTCCTCCCTCTAGCGATTTGCCTGTTCCTTTAAATATGCATTTATAAAAATATCGATATTTCCATCAAGCACTGCCATCACATTACTGTTTTCTACATTCGTACGGTGATCTTTGACCATCGTATACGGCTGCAGTACATAGGAACGGATCTGGTTGCCAAATCCGATTTCTTTGACCTCGCCCCGGATATCAGACACTTTTTCTGCCTGCTCCTGTTCTTTCATAAGCTGAAGCTTTGCCTTCAACATCTGCATAGCTTTTTCTCTGTTATGATGCTGCGAGCGTTCATTCTGACACTGCACCACAATGCCAGTAGGAAGATGTGTGATGCGGATTGCAGAAGAAGTCTTATTGACATGCTGTCCGCCTGCTCCGCTGGCTCGATACGTATCAATCTTCAGCTCGTCTTCCGCAATCTCGATATCAATGTCGTCTTCCAGATCCGGCATCACATCACAGGATGCAAAGGACGTCTGTCTCTTTCCCGCGGAATTAAACGGCGAGATCCGCACAAGCCTGTGCACACCTTTTTCGGACTTCAGATAACCGTAGGCGTTCTCACCATTCACTTCAAATGTCACTGTCTTTATGCCTGTAATATCTCCATCCAGATAATCTAATATTTTTATTGAAAGCCCTTTTCTCTCTGCCCAGCGGTTGTACATACGATAGAGCATTCCCGCCCAGTCACAGGATTCCGTTCCGCCGGCTCCTGCATGAATCGTCATGATCGCATTGCATCGGTCGTACTCTCCGCAGAGCAATGTCTGAACCCGGAGAGCTTCAAACCGTTCTTCAAATTCCCGAATATCTTTTTCGATCTCCCGAACCATCGAAAGGTCCTCTTCCTCGTAAGCCATATCGATAAGGAGTATCGTATCTTCATACCCCTGATACAGTTTCCGAATCTCATCTATCAGTTCCTTCAGGTTCTTCAGATCTTTCATAATCTGCTGAGACTCTTCCGGGTTATCCCAGAATCCCGGTTCTTCTACTTTACGCTCCAGCTCTTCCATCTGCTTCTCTTTGCCGGCGACGTCAAAGTGAATCCCTCATCTCGGCAAGAGGTTCTTCGTAAGCGTTCATCAAACTTTTAAACTGGTCTAACTCAACCACTGCTTTCACCTCTTTCTATCTTCTATTTTCCGGTCTTCTATTTACGACCGCAGCACTGCTTATATTTTTTTCCACTTCCGCATGGACATGGGTCGTTTGGATAGACTTTCTTCTCTTCGCGCTTCTTTGGTGCACGAACGGAAGACTCATCCTTATTCGTTCCGGTTGCTTTTGCTACCTGTTCACGTTCCACCTTCTGCTCGATTCTCACATGGAACAATGCACGAACCGTATCCGCTGTAATACTCTTCGTCATCTCTCCGAACATATCATAGCCAAGCATCTTGTACTCTACCTTCGGATCTCTCTGTCCGTATGCCTGAAGCCCGATTCCCTGTCTGAGCTGATCCATATCGTCAATGTGATCCATCCATTTTGCATCAATTACTTTAAGAAGAACAACTCGTTCAATTTCACGAATGTGCTCCGGCTCCGGGAACTCTGCCTCTTTTGCTTCATATGCCTTCGCAGCACGCTCTTTCAGCATATGCTTTAACTGCTTCTGGCTCATTCCCTTTACATCCTCTTTTGTAATCGGCTGCATCGGAATTGTTGTCAGTATTGTCCGGTTCAAATCATTCAGGTCGAAATCTTCGTAATCCTGATCTGAAGATACAATCATATCTACTGTATTTTCCAGATAATCGTTGATCATGTGGAAAATAGAATCTCTCATGTTCTCACCGTCTAATACACGGCGTCTCTCTTCGTAAATGATCTCTCTTTGCTCATTCATAACCTGGTCATATTCTAACAGGTTCTTACGAATTCCAAAGTTATTACTCTCGATCTTTTCCTGAGCTTTTTCAATCGCATTGGACAGCATCTTGTGCTGGATCTGTTCTCCCTCTTCAACACCTAAAGTGTTAAATACGCTCATCAGTCTTTCAGAGCCAAACAGACGCATAAGATCGTCCTCAAGAGAAATATAGAATCTGGATTCTCCCGGGTCACCCTGACGTCCTGCACGTCCTCTGAGCTGATTATCAATACGTCTTGACTCATGGCGTTCTGTACCGATGATTTTAAGTCCGCCGGCTTCTCTTGACTCATCATCCAGCTTAATATCTGTACCACGTCCTGCCATATTCGTTGCAATCGTAACTGCGTCATGTACACCTGCCTCTGCAACGATCTGCGCCTCCATTTCATGGAACTTAGCATTTAACACGTTATGCTTGATTCCACGCTTCTTCAGCATGCCGCTTAGCAGTTCAGATGTCTCGATCGTAATCGTACCTACCAGTACCGGCTGATGCTTAGCATGCGCCGCCTCGATCTCATCACAGACTGCTTTGAATTTCTCTCTTTTGGTCTTGTATACCACATCTTCCAAGTCTTTTCTCTGTACAGGAACATTGGTCGGAATTTCAATAACGTCCATTCCGTAAATCTCACGGAACTCCTTCTCTTCTGTAAGAGCCGTACCTGTCATACCTGCTTTTTTCGCATATTTATTAAATAAGTTCTGGAACGTAATCGTAGCAAGCGTCTTACTCTCTCGTTTTACCTTAACGTGCTCTTTCGCTTCAATTGCCTGATGGAGACCATCGGAATAGCGACGTCCCGGCATTATACGTCCGGTAAATTCGTCTACAATAAGAACTTCATCATCCTTTACAACATAATCCTGATCCCGGAACATCAGATTATGGGCACGGAGCGCTAAAATAATATTGTGCTGGATATCCAGATTCTCTGCATCTGCCAGGTTTTCGATATGGAAGAATTTTTCAACCTTTTTCACGCCATCTTCAGTCAGGTTGATATTTTTCTCTTTCTCATTGACGATGAAGTCCCCCGTTTCTTCGATATCCTCTCCGAGAATGGCATTCATCTTCGTAAATTCTCCGCTGGCTTCTCCACGCTGAAGCTGACGCGCCAAAATATCACATGCCTCATAGAGCTTTGTTGACTTACTGCTCTGACCGGAAATAATAAGCGGCGTTCTTGCCTCGTCGATCAATACGGAGTCCACCTCATCGATCACTGCATATTTTAAACCTCTCTGCACTAATTGCTCTTTGTAGATCACCATGTTATCTCTAAGATAATCAAATCCAAGCTCATTGTTTGTCACATAGGTGATGTCACAATTATAAGCGGCACGACGTTCATCATTATCCATTCCATTTAATACTACACCTACTGTCAGGCCCAAGAACTCATGCACCTGCCCCATCCAGTGTGCGTCACGTTGTGCCAGATAGTCATTGACTGTTACAATGTGAACTCCTTCTCCGGTCAGTGCATTTAAATAAGCGGGAAGTGTAGAAACTAATGTTTTACCTTCACCTGTCTTCATCTCTGCAATACGTCCCTGATGAAGAATAATACCTCCGATCAACTGTACGCGGTAGTGCTTCATTCCGAGAGTACGCACAGCCGCTTCCCGCACAACTGCATAAGCCTCCGGCAAAATGTCATCCAGTGTCTCTCCTTTGGATAACCGCTCTTTAAATTCTCTCGTTTTATCCTTTAATTCCGCATCAGACAAACTGTGCATCTGCTCATCTAACGCCTCGATAGCGTCTGCGATCGGATAAATACGTTTTAATTCATTTTCACTATGTGTTCCAAAAATTTTCTGTATTAAACCCATTTCGTTAAATACTCCTTGTTCGTAAATTTACTCAAATTACATTCTAACACTATCCATATTTCAATTCAAGCCATATCTAAAGTGTTTACAAACTGGACATAGTTCTATCATAATCTATATAATTTCACCTCGTCATAAGGCACTGTTCCTCCAAAAAGATCGAGCGCGCTTCCGATCGTGAAATCAACCTTTCCTTGTGTCACCTGTTCAAAACATTTCAGATCCTCGAAGCTTCCGATTCCTCCTGCATATGTAACAGGTATTCCATTATAATTTCCCAGAAGACGGGCAAGCTTCTCGTCAATCCCCGACGATTTTCCTTCCACATCTACGCCGTGAACAAGAAATTCATCACAATACACTTCCAGCTTTCTCAGCACATCTTCTGTAAGTCTGACATCCGTATAGTTCTGCCACCGGTCTGTTACAATGTAATAATCATCTTCTCTCTTGCGGCAGCTTACATCAATGACTATTCTCTCTTTCCCCACCGTGTTTTTCAATCTTTCCATCTGTTCCCAGCGAATCTGCCCTCCCCGGAACACGTAAGACGTCACAATCACATGGCTGGCTCCCATATTCAAATACTCTTCCGCATTTTCCGCAGTGATCCCCCCGCCGATCTGAAGCCCCCCGGGGTAAGCACCAAGTGCTTTGCACGCCTGCTTCTTAGTCTCCATATGATAAGAAGAAATGGGCGGATTCAACAGGATAACATGCCCTCCACTAAGCCCGTCTTCTTTATAGAGCCGCGCATAATAATCCGCCTCCTGCTCAGACGCAAAATTGACAGCCGCCTGATTGCCTGTATCCTGAAGGCTTCCGCCCACAATCTGTTTCACTTTACCATTATGAATATCAATACACGGGCGAAATCTCATGTGCTAAACCTCCTGTTTCCCTTACAATAATTATAATAAGTGCCATTATAACACACCTTTTCCAGATTGAAAAGAGAGTATACTCTGTTTTTTTAGAATATCCTGTATTTTTTTAGACTGTCGATTTGTTTTCCTCAAAAAAAGAAAAAGCAGTCACTGAAACTGCTTTTTCTTTATGCTTCTTATTACTGATTTTTTGTTGTTGCAGATTCGTTGCGGTTTACCGCATCATCCAGATTATCTTCCGCTCTGTCAATGCCGTCTTGCACTTTGTCTCCGGCTTCTTCTATCATGCCTTTGTCATTTGTATTATCTGTAGCATTATTCATATTGTCATTTTTGATGCTTTCATCATTCACATCTGTATTATCGTCATATGAATTTCCGGTGTTTTCTGTCGCACCATTTCCTGTTTCCCCGGAATTTTCTACCGCTCCGTTGTCTTTGTTGTCACTTCCGCAGGCTGTCACGCTCATCAGTACACCTACGCATGTTAACATGAGTAATAATTTTCTGAACTGTTTCATTTTTCCTCTCCCTTTCACACATGTATATTTATCTATCCATCAAGTAATACTTGTTGCTAGTAATATCTGCAAATGAGCAGATTCTATACAATGCTTTTACTGGGAGATTCTGACATTTTTTAAAAACGCTCAGCCAACTGACCGCTTTGATATGCCTCTAAGAGCAGTTCCAGCTCTTTGATCTGGACTTTCAGGTCTTTGCCGATATCCGTGTCGCCAACAAGCTTTCGCTCTACGACACGCTTTACAACCACACTGTCCGAATGAATGTCGCTTTCTTTTTCGATTGCTGCCTCTGTGGATTCAAAAGGATCATGCGCCGCAAGGATCAGCCCATAAGAATTGTAGATCAGCGTATATCCGGCGATTCCTGTTTCCTTTTGATAGGCTCTGGAAAATCCGCCATCAATTACTAATACTTTGCCATTGCATTTTATCGGATTCTCTCCGTTCTTTGATTTTACCGGAACATGACCATTAATGATATGCGTTCCCTGTTCCGGAAGTCCAAACTCCTTAAGAATACCGTCAATTACTTCTTCATTTTCCAACAGATGATAATATGGATTCTTCTGTTCCTTATGAGTCTCCTTATCTGCCAGAAAATACCGTTCAAACGTTGCCATCTTATCCTTTCCGAACAGCGGTGAATTTTCGCTGAGCCAGATATACCACATCATATCTCTGCCCCGTTGCCGCTCGCCGGCGTCTATGGCATAGAACCCTTTCCTTACATAGCTCTCCAGCACCTCATACAGTGATTTCCCTTTATACTCGTGTCCGTAAATGCGTACTGTTTTTAAGCTTCCATCCTCACATAACGGAACACAGCCATGATATAAAAGATTATTATTATACACTTTATAGAGACTTCCTTTATTCAAAAGGAAACGCATATGCTTCTGCAATTTCTCACAATTTAAAAATGCACAAGTCAGACGCTCCATAATATCTTCTTCCTCTTCTGTCAATGCGTACGGATCTTTCGGATCAATGGTCGGAAAATAGTGATCCAAAAGTTCATACTCCTTCCCATCCAAAGTAATCTTTCCCGCTTCATAATCAATCAGATGCAGAAGATTTCTTTTTTCTAAATGAAAGCTTGGATTTCTCTTGATCGTCTCCCCTTCCACCTTAAATTGAATAACGGAAATCGCTTTATGCATACGAATTTCCAGTTCTTTCTCCGCTTCCGCTCCTGAGTGTTCTCCCTTTAACTGGAACTGCAGACATGGATCTTCTCCATAAGTATTTAAAGCAAAGGTCGCCAACGGGAGAAGGTTGATCCCATACCCATCTTCTAAAATATCAAGATTGCCATAACGGGCGCAGATGCGGATCACATTAGCAATACATCCTCTTTGCCCTGCTGCCGCACCCATCCACAGAACATCGTGATTTCCCCACTGGATATCTACGGAATGATAGGTCATCAGCTTATCCATAATAATATGAGGCCCCGGTCCACGATCAAAGATATCTCCCACAATGTGAAGATGGTCCACCGTCAGCCTCTGGATCAGTTCACTTAATGCTACAATAAATTCTCCTGCTCTCTGCGTCTCTATGATCGTACTTACAATGGCATTATAATAAGATTCCTTGTCAGATATCTCCGGGCGCACAGTAATAAGCTCCTCGATCACATATGCGAACTCCTCCGGCAGTGCTTTTCTGACCTTTGACCGCGTATATTTGCTCGCTGCATTTTTACATACTTCGATCAGGCGATACAAAGTAATCTTATACCACTCCTCCATGCTTTCTTCTGATTCTTTGATCCGTTCCATCTTCTCTCTCGGATAATAAATAAGAGTAGCAAGGGACTGTTTCTCCCTGCTACTCATAGTATTCCCAAAGACATCTTCGATTTTACGGCGCACGGAACCTGAGCCATTCTTAAGGACATGGGAAAATGCTTCATATTCTCCATGAATATCTGTTAAGAAATGCTCTGTGCCCTTCGGAAGATTCAAGATTGCCTGCAGATTAATAATCTCTGTCGACGCCTTGGCGATGGTTGGATAAAGTTCAGAAAGTCGTTCCAGATAACGTGTCATTAACTCTTTCATAAGCTCCTCCATACTAATTTTATATGAACCGGTTCTCACCCTAGAACTGGATCACATCAGACATATCATACATTCCTGCCGGTTTACCTGCCAAGAATTTTGCCGCTTCTACCGCCCCTTTTCCAAATACGGTCTTGGAATATGCAGTATGTTTAAACTCAATGACTTCATCAGTGCCGGCATAAATCACTTCATGGTCACCGACGATCGTTCCGCCGCGGACAGCGCTGATTCCAATTTCCTTCGCGTCGCGCTTCTTTCTCTCCTGACTTCGGTCATAGACATAATGGTACTGATTCTCCATTGCCTCATTCATGGAATTCGCCAATGCAAGTGCCGTACCGCTTGGGGCATCCAGCTTCTGATTATGATGTCTTTCCACAATCTCCATATCGTATCCTGCCGGTGCCAGCACAGCCGTTGCCTCCTTCAGAAGCTTCAGCAAAAGATTAATTCCGAGAGACATATTTGCTGATTTCAGCACAGCCGTCTCTTTCGCAGTCTCTTTCACTTTTGCAAGCTGTTCTTCCGAAAGCCCTGTCGTACACAAAACAACCGGAAGTTTTTTGTCTTTACAGCTGTCAAGCAGCGCATCTATTGCCGCTGCATTGGAAAAATCAATGACTACATCTGCCTCTTCCGTACATGCTTCCATACTGTCAAACACCGGATAATCATTCTCAATTTCCTTATATTTGTCTATGCCGGCTACAATCTCAATACTTTCGTCATTTTTTATAAGTTCGGTAATTACCTGTCCCATGTGCCCATTGCATCCATGCATAATTGCTCGTACCATATTGTCTGTCCTCCTCATCAGTCTTATTCTTATCTGACTATTAGCTCTTTTCATACAAAAAGGATATCATATCTGTTGAATGCAATCAACCTATGATATCCTTTTCACATTCTTCTCTGAAAACTATGCAAGCTTGATTCCAAATTCTGTCATTGCCTTTGCCAGGCTTTCTTCATGCTGAGGTGTAAGCTCTGTAAGAGGCATACGAAGTGGTCCGCAGTCCATTCCCATAAGCTTCATTGCCTTCTTAACAGGAATCGGATTCACTTCACAGAACAACTGCTCGATCAGCGGAATCGCTTTCAGCTGAAGTTCCAGACTTCCTTTTACATCACCTTCAAAGAATTTTACACAAATATCATGTGTCTCCTGCGGAGCCACATTGGATAATACAGAAATCACACCTTTCCCTCCAAGAGAAAGAATCGGTACGATCTGATCGTCATTTCCGGAATACAGATCTGCTTTTCCATCTGTGAGATGCATAATCTTTGCCACTTGAGAAATGTTACCGGAAGCTTCTTTAATTCCTACAATATTATCAACTTCTTTGATCAATCTTGCCGCCGTTGCCGGTTCGATATTACATCCCGTTCTGCTTGCAACACTATACATAATAATCGGAGCTTTTGCCTCCTTCGCCACTGCTGTGTAGTGTCCTACAAGTCCTTCCTGTGTTGCCTTGTTGTAATAAGGTGTTACAACGAGCAGTCCGTCTGCGCCATATGAAGCAGCTTCTTTGGACATGTCGATTGCTGTTCTCGTACAATTAGAACCTGTTCCTGCAATGATCGGAAGTCTTCCCTTCGTTCTTTCAATCGCAAATTTCACACATTCCATGTGTTCTTTCTCTGACATTGTTGCAGACTCTCCGGTTGTACCGCAGATTATAATACTGTCCGTTCCGTTATTACAGTGATAATCGATCAACTGATCCAATTTATCATAATTAATGCTCTCATCTTCATTAAACGGTGTGACAATTGCCACGCCAGCACCTGTAAAAATAGACATACTTATCCTCCTGACTATTATATGATTATAGAAATTCTATCACCATTCAGATATGATGTCAACGAAAGTCTTCACACGTTTTTCTTATCCTCATATATTCATACTGTCATGTAAAAGTCGCAGCATTTTGTTCAAATTTCCAACCTCTATCTGCCCCGGAGCCGATGGAATCCCGCTTGCTCCAAAAGTTACAGCTGAACCAAAGACTTCTCCGCAAATGCGGCTAATCATCCCATTTTCTCCCATAGACATTGTAATAAACGGACGGTCTGCATATTCGGTATACATTTCTTCTGTTGCAGATAATAAAGTAAGTACATCTCTTTTGCAGGCAGGCATTACCGCTATCTTCGGAATATCTGCTTCCAACTTCTGCATCTTGCAAAGTCTCCATACAATCTCTTCTTTTGTCGGTGTTTTTTCAAAATCATGGTTGGAAACAACTACTTTCACATTTTCTTTGTGAGCGCTCTCTATCATTTTTTTTACAACACTGTCACCAGCAAATAATTCGATATCTATGAGATCTACCGCTTTGGTCTTTATAATTCTTTCATTCAGTTCTACATAGTGTTTTAAACCGATAGCTTTTTTCCCGCCTTCACGCGCAGTCCGAAAAGTAAAAAGCAACGGAATATCTTTCAATATTTCCCGAAGTTCTCCTGCTATACTTTCCACCTTGGAAACACAAAAAACGCTTTCATACCAATCTACTCTCCACTCTGCCAGATCAGCGCCGGAAGTTTCTACTCTTTTTGCCGATTTCAAAATATCTTCTCGCGTTTCTCCCACAATCGGCACACATATTTTGGGAATCCCTTCTCCGATTTTAACATTTCTTATATTGATATAACTCATTTTACCCACATCTTTTCATATTTTTTTACAATATAACACACTCTTCCTTTTCTTTCTATAGCTTATATTGTAAAATACGATTTAATGTATGCTGTAAAATTATCATTTAGTCATCCATACACTCAAGCTTTCCGACCGACACTTCATAAGCCACTCGCTTTTCCGTCTCCGTTTCCGTCAACTTCTTTACATATTCCCTGCTCTGGATTCTTCCAAGTATCTGGACATGCTCTCCCACTTGAAATGTCGATGCAAACCTTGCATTTCTTCCCCAGCAGATACAGGGAATATAATCCGATTTCCCATAAGGACGATTGACTGCAAGCAAAAGATCTGCAATTTCTCTTCCAAGCGGTGTCTTTCGATAAATCGGAAGCTTGCATATGTAACCATCTAACAAAATATGGTTCGTCTTGGCACCATCCAATTCTTCTTCGATAAATTCTACTTCCCTTGCAAATACAGATAGCACAAGACGGTTCCTTTGTTCCTCGTGACGATTATAAGATCGGAACTGACCGCTTATCATAAGAAATTCTCCCGTATAATCCTGACTTACATCGATCAGTCTCTCTGAGATCATAACGGGAATACGGTCTTCCGAATTGCTTAACCGCTTCACGCTCACATCCACCATATAGAAGCCTTCTCCGAACACTTCGTGGCTGAATGTAAAAGCAGACACTACTTCTCCCATAATCGTTACCTGATTGTTTTCAATAATCTTATCTGACATAATTTGACGTTCTCCCTTCCTCTGAATCGTATTTTGAGTCATTACATAGTCTATGAGTCTACTTTCGGTTTTAGAACTAAAATACTTGTAAAATTTAAAAAATGTGATAAACTAATAAAGTTGTATATTATCCATATAAATAGGAAAAGAAAAGGAAGATATTTATGAAGCAAAAACGTGAAGATGTACGTAATATAGCAATTATCGCCCACGTTGATCATGGTAAGACAACACTTGTGGACGAATTATTAAAACAAAGCGGAGTATTCCGTGAAAATCAGGAAGTAGCAGAACGTGTCATGGATTCTAACGATATTGAACGCGAACGTGGAATCACGATCCTTTCCAAAAACACCGCGGTCTACTATAAAGATACAAAAATCAATATTATCGACACTCCCGGTCATGCTGACTTCGGCGGAGAGGTAGAACGTGTCCTGAAAATGGTTAATGGTGTCGTTCTTGTCGTAGATGCCTTCGAAGGCGCTATGCCTCAGACAAAGTTCGTACTCCGCAAAGCTTTGGAACTGGATCTTCCTGTTATTGTCTGCATCAACAAAATCGACCGTCCGGAAGCACGTCCAGACGAAGTTATCGATGAAGTCCTCGAATTGTTCATGGATCTTGATGCTTCTGACGAACAGTTAGACTGCCCGTTCATTTACGCTTCTGCAAAATCCGGTGTAGCTGTTCTTGATCTGACGGATGAAGAAAAGGATATGCAGCCATTATTTGAAACAATCTTAGACTACATTCCGGCTCCGGAAGGAGATCCGCAAGCTCCGTCTCAGATTCTGATCAGCACTATCGACTACAACGAATATGTAGGTCGTATCGGTGTGGGTAAAGTCGAAAACGGTACCATCCGCGTCAACCAGGATATGATCATGGTCAACCATCATGACCCTGAGAAACAAAAGAAAGTAAAGATCAGTAAGCTCTATGAATTTGACGGACTGGACAAAGTAGAGGTAAAAGAAGCTTCCATCGGTTCCATCGTTGCTATTTCCGGTATTTCTGATATTTCCATCGGAGATACTTTATGCGCTCCGGAAAACCCGGAAGCAATTCCATTCCAGAAAATTTCCGAGCCTACGATTTCTATGAATTTCGTAGTAAATGACAGTCCGTTTGCCGGACAGGAAGGTAAATACGTAACTTCCCGTCACCTGCGCGACCGTCTTATGCGAGAACTGAACACTGACGTAAGCCTTCGTGTAGATGATACTGAGAATACCGACAGCTTCAAAGTATCCGGACGTGGAGAACTCCATCTTTCTGTCTTAATTGAAAATATGAGACGTGAAGGATATGAATTTGCTGTCAGCAAGGCAGAAGTTCTCTATCACAAGGATGAAAATGGAAAACTTTTAGAGCCAATGGAAGCCGCTTATATTGATGTACCGGAAGAATTTACCGGAACTGTCATTGATAAATTAAGTCAGCGCAAAGGCGAACTCCAAAACATGAGCACTGCCAGCGGCGGATACACAAGACTTCAGTTTAATATTCCTGCCCGCGGACTTATCGGATATCGCGGCGAATTCTTAACTGACACAAAAGGAAACGGAATTATGAACACTGCTTTTGACGGATATGCGCCATACAAAGGAGATATTCAGTACCGTAAGCAAGGTTCTCTCATTGCCTTTGAAACAGGTGAATCCGTCACCTATGGTCTCTACAGCGCACAGGAGCGTGGAACACTCTTCATCGGAGCCGGTGAAAAAGTATACTCCGGTATGGTCATCGGTGAAAATGCAAAGACTGATGACATTGAAGTAAATGTATGTAAGACCAAGCATTTAACGAACACTCGTTCTTCCAGCGCAGATGAAGCACTTCGTCTGACACCGCCAAGGGTATTAAGTCTGGAGCAGGCGCTTGACTTCATCGACACGGATGAGTTGTTGGAAGTTACACCAAAATCTCTTCGCATCCGTAAGAAAATCTTAGATCCGAAAATGAGAAAAAGAGGAAACAGATCATGACATTTTTATGGCTTTTAGAAGGAATAAGAACTCCTTTTCTTGATAAACTTATGCAGTTTATCACGTATTTCGGCCAGGAACTTATTATCATAACGTTTATCTGCACACTGTATTGGTGTGTGGATAAGCGTTTTGCTTATTTTCTGGGCTTTTCGTATTTTACCGCGGGCCTTGCCGTCCAAACCTTAAAGATCACCTTTCGAATTCCCCGTCCATGGGTGCTTGACACGGACTTTCATGCTGTAGAAAGTGCAATCTCCGGCGCCACCGGTTACTCATTTCCAAGCGGGCATACCCAAGGCGCCGCCTGCCTGTTCTTTCCGCTTGCTTTAAAAACGCGGAAGAAATGGGTGAAGTTTCTATGCATCATAGCATTTTTGTCCATCGGTTTTTCCCGCATGTATCTTGGCTGCCACACTCCAAAAGATGTGCTGGTATCTATGGCGCTGTCACTTTGCATCACCCTTCTTCTGTGGAAATACCAGGCTCAGATTCTTGATCAGGAAACACATTTGAAATGGATCACACTTCTTCTGATGCTTCTCGCAATCGCCGCAGCAATCTACGCCTACGTTCTCTACAGCAATGATACGATTTCCGGCAAATATGCCGCCGATTGTTTAAAGGCTTCCGGCGCAGGTCTCGGGTTTGCATCAGGTTATTATATCGAACGAAAATGGCTCCGGTTTGATCTCTTAAAAGAGCAGCGGATGTTCGCAAAAATACTCCGGGTTCTCATCGGTCTTTTTGTCGCACTTCTGATTAAGGAGGGATTACCTCTTCTCATCGGTACTTCTATCTTGGCAAAGTCCTTAAAATACTTTATACTGGTGATGTGGGTACTTGTGATATATCCCTGTATCTTCAATAATGTATTAAGGAGAAACGCATGAAAACTATTATCGCAAATCTTTTAAAAAAGGTAACCGAACTTCTGGAATTTTTCATTGCTCTAATGTTGTCCGTAGGCATTATTTTATTGTGTCTGCGTCTTGCAGCTTCCCTGATCTATATTCCGAATCTGGAAGTCTGGCCAAATTACGACGATCTTCTGGAGCTTTGCTTTAATCTGATCATTGGTGTGGAATTGATCCGCATGGTTTATTATCATACTCCGAACACTGTATTCGAAGTATTAATATTCGCCATTGCCCGTCAAATTATTATTGACCACTCTTCCATCTGGGGTAACCTGATTGGTGTATGTGCAATCGCTGTGCTTTTTGCAACAAGAAAATATTTATTCTGTGAATTCGATGTGCCATCCGAAACAGTTCTTCGAGCAAGTACAAAAGTAAAAACCGCTAACAAATTATTAGATGTCCATCTGCCTTATGAAGATGAAAATACTTTACGCGACATCATTCTCAAACAGATGGAAAAAGAAGAAATAAATCCTGCTGTTGGCGCCTGTGTCTATTTTCCAAAATGCGGTCTACGTGTTGCAAAAATGAATAATGGAAAAATTTCAAGAATTGAAGTAATACGTGCTATACATTAGACTCCAAACGTGTTATACTACATATATCAGATATATTTCCGCTCTGACTATTAATTGTCAGATTATATTATCTGAAATTATGTGGAAAAGGAGTTGGCATCATGAAATTTATCATTATTGGCAAAAACATCGATGTAACCACAGGCTTAAGAGAAGCCGTAGAAAGTAAGTTAGGAAAATTAGAAAGGTACTTTACTCCCGACACGGAAATTCATGTAACATTAAGTGTGCAAAAGGAGCGGCAGAAAATCGAAGTAACGATTCCAGTCAAAGGTACGATCATCCGCTCCGAACAAGTCAGCGATGATATGTATGTATCCATCGATCTTGTAGAAGAAGTCATTGAGCGACAGCTTCGCAAGTACAAAAACAAACTGGTTGCAAGACATCAGGAAGGCGGCGGATTCAAGAAAGAATTTTTTGACAGTGAAAACGCGGTGGAAGACGACAACGAAATCAAAATCGTCCGCACCAAAAAATTTGGTTTCAAACCAATGTATCCGGAAGATGCCTGTGTACAGATGGAGCTTCTCGGACATGATTTCTATGTATTCTGCAATGCCGAGACAGACGAAGTAAATGTTGTTTACCGCAGAAAGAACGGATCATTCGGACTGATCGAACCAGAATTTAATTAGTACATTATAGATTAATATTAAAAGCACGGGAATCGGCTCCCGTGCTTTTTCTTATGCTTCTTCCAAAATCTTAAGTTCTCCGTCCACTTCCCCGTACCAAAGTTCTTCTCCCACTTCCATCACTGCTCTTCCGGCAGTTCCTTCTGTAACTTCTTCCTTAATTTCATCCAACATCTCGTTGGGGATCAAGATATGCAGAACAACCTGATCTGTATATTCCGAATCCAATGTTTTGATTTTCTTTTCGCCTAATATATACTGAATCTTTCCTAATCCGGTATAATCTGTTGTGATCTTCAGTTTAAAACCAAATCTTTTGGTTATAATCTTAGAAGCAGAAAGCCCCGCCTGCGTTGCCGAAGCATATGCCCTCACAAGGCCTCCCGTACCAAGAAGCGTTCCGCCAAAATATCTGGTAACTACAACTGCCACATTGTGAAGTTCTTCCCCAATGAGAACGTCCAGCATCGGTTTTCCTGCTGTACCGCTCGGCTCTCCGTCATCACTGCATCTTAAGATCTCCTGACGCTCTCCAATCGCATAGGCAAAACAATTGTGTGTGGCATTCCAGTATTTTTTCCGCATGGATTCTATAAATGCAAGCGCTTCCTCCTCTGTCTCCACCGGTACAACTGTAGCAATGAAGCAAGACTTCTTCTCCACAATTTCTCCCTCTCCGCCTGCATAAACAATCTTGTATTCTGTCAACATATACATACATTCCTTTCAAAGTAACAATACCGCTTTATTACTATAATAACGAAATTCTTAAGAATTTCCTAGTAAAATATGAACTTTTCATTTTTTTCTTTATTTCAATACGGTTCTTTGCTATAATATTTTGGTATGAAGGAGGCTTATACGCATGAATTATGGAAGAAAAAATGCTGCAAAAAAGCAGAAAAAAATAACATCCAAATCCACCATGCAGGGAAAGCGTGTCGGGGTACGTCTTTTCAAAGCATTTTTGCTATGCCTGGTGGTCATTGCAATCGTCGGCATCATCGGCGGTGGTCTGTTCGTAAAGCGGATCATTGACAATGCACCGGAGGTTACACCGGATGATGTAAAGCCAAAGGGCTTCACTACATTCGTATATGCGGACGACGGTAAAACAGAACTGGAGCGGTTTGTTGCATCCGGTTCCAACCGAATCTATAAAACACTGGATGAGATACCGAAGGATCTTGGGAATGCCTTTGTCGCTATCGAGGATGAACGTTTCTATGAGCATAACGGAATCGACCTTCACGGTATCATCCGTGCGGGAATCGCTACTCTCTCCGGAAACGAACAGGGAGCCAGTACGCTGACACAACAGCTGATCAAAAACAACGTATTCCCTAACTTTATCCATGAAGAAACCTTTTATGATAAAGTCCAGCGTAAGCTTCAGGAACAATTCCTTGCTCTTCAAATCGAGAAACAAATGAGCAAAGAAGAAATTCTTGAAAGTTATATGAATACGATCAACTTGGGGCAGAACTGTCTCGGCGTACAAGCTGCTGCCAAGCGCTATTTTGGCAAGGATGTATCAGAATTAACCCTTTCCGAATGTGCATGTATTGCCGGAACAACACAGAACCCTTCCGGCTACAATCCAATCAACAATCCGGAAGATAATAATAAGAGAAGGAAATCCGTCTTAAAGAACATGTTGGAGCAGGGCTATATCGATCAGGCAGCTTATGATGAAGCAATAAATGATGATGTGTATGCCCGTATCCAGACAGTAAACAGCTCATCTGAAGAAAAGAAACCGACTTCCTACTTCGTAGATGCGCTCTCTGAACAGGTTATGCAAGATCTGCAGGATCAGCTTGGTTATACAGAGACACAGGCTTACAATGCTGTATACAGTGGTGGTTTGAGTATCTACTCTACTCAGAATGTAGAAATGCAGAAGATCTGTGACGAAGAGATGAATGATGATTCTAACTATCCGGGCTTGAAAGAATACGGTCTTGACTATGCCCTGACAGTGACAAGATCCGATGGCTCCGTTGAAAACTACGGTTCCGGACATGTCAAAAAATATGCAAAAGAAAAACACGGTAAAAAATACGGACTGATCTATTCCAGTGAAGAAGATGCACGGGCAATGGTCGAGGAATGGAAGGCTACGATTGCCCAGGAAGGTGATACGTATGATGAGGTGATCAACATCACTCCACAGCCTCAGGCATCTGTAACGATCATGGATCAAAAAACCGGCGCCATCAAAGCAATGGTCGGCGGGCGCGGTGCTAAAAGTTCCAGCTTAAGTTTAAACCGTGCTTATAAAGGCTCAAAACGTCAGCCCGGTTCTACCTTTAAAATTCTTGCAGCTTACGCACCGGCTATTGATTCCTGTGGCAAGTCTTTATCTACCATTGTTGTAGATGAACCTTATAAATACAAGAACGGAAAGAACGTGAAAAATGCAAGCCGTTCATATAAGGGCGCTGTTACTTACCGGACTGCAATTGCAAATTCCATCAACGTCTGCGCAGTGAAGGTCAGTGATGAGATTTCGCAGGAGCTTGGATTTGAATATTGCGAAAAATTCGGTATCAGCACTCTCATAAAAGAGAAGAAAACAGACGCCGGGGTCTTCAGCGACATCAACCAGACACTGGCTCTCGGTGGTGTAACCGATGGTGTGTACAATTACGAATTATGTGCAGCCTATGCTACAATCGCAAATGGTGGCACTTACAATACACCAACCTTATATACAAAGATTGTTGACCATGACGGTAATGTCCTGCTTGAGAACCCGGGTGAATCTCACCAGGCAATTAAAGAGGGAACTGCTTCTCTTCTTACAAGCGCAATGGAGACAGTTGTAACAAGTGGTACCGGTCGTTCCTGCCAGCTTAATAACATGCCTGTAGCCGGAAAAACAGGTACAACAACTTCCAACAAAGACCTTTGGTTCTGCGGATATACTCCATACTATACTTGTGCAGTGTGGGGTGGTTATGATGACAACAAAGAATGTAACTATGATACCAGCTTCCGTTTCCGCATATGGAAAGGTATTATGAGCCGTATCCATGACGGACTGGAATACAAAGAATTTGATACTACAAAAGGCTTAATTCAGAAGACAGTATGTACCTTAACCGGAAAGCTTGCAGTAGCCGGACAGTGTCCTTCCGCTACAGAATACTTTGCCGAGGGTACAGAGCCAACCGAAACCTGTCCGGGACACAAAGATGTTGTCAGCCCTGATGATGAAGAGGATGACGAAGACAACGCAGAAGGAACAGCACCGGAACAGCCAAATACAACACCGTCAACACCAAATACCGGTAACGGTAATAACGGTAGCGGTAACACCGGTGGCGGCAACACCGGCGGCGGTAACACCACCGCCGGTGACACCGGCGGCGGTGACACTGGCGGTGGTGACACTGGCGGCGGTGACACTGGCGGTGGTGACACTGGTGGCGGTGGCAACACCGGTGGTTCCACCCCATGATGATTCACAGTTAAAAATAGTATAAATCAACGCTAACGTATAAAAGGCGGATGACCGATGGCTAATTACAGCCACTGATCATCCGCCTTTATATAAATAGTAACTCTATCTTAATAAATAGCAACTCTATCCTAAAATTAATTTTGCCGCTCCACACATTCCCGCATCATTTCCGAGAACGGCAATAATAAACTCAGTACCTTCATTTGCAAAGAATGCTTTCTCGAGGAAATATTTTTTCACATACTGAATAATAATCGGACCGGCTTTTGATACGCCTCCGCCAATAATAAACATAGACGGGTCGATCACTGCCGCTACATCTGCCATTGCATATCCAAGATAAGCACCGAATTCTTCTACGATTTCTTCTGCGACTTTATCTCCTTCTTTCAATGCATCAAACACCGCTTTAGCGGTAATCTCCTGTCCGCGGAGCAAAGTCATATCATTATTCTTCGCGAGACGGATTCTTGCAAGCCTTGCAATTCCTGTTGCAGAAGCATATTGCTCCAGACATCCTTTCTTTCCACAGCCACATTTATCTGTTTCCTGTCTGTTTGCAAGAATATGACCGATCTCTCCGCCGGCGCCATTTGTTCCGACCAGAGGACGTCCTCCGACAATCACTCCGCCACCGACACCGGTTCCCAGAGTGACCATAACCAGATTCTTATGTCCTCTTCCTGCTCCCAGCCACATTTCTCCTAATGCAGCCATATTTGCATCATTTCCTACTTCCACCTTGAATCCGGTAAGCTCTTCTAATTCACGCTTAACTTCTTTATAACCCCATCCGAGATTTGCTGTATTTTTTACAACACCGTCTTCATTTACAGGAGCCGGGATTCCAATACCGATACCTTCCATGTCCTCTCTTGCAATCCCATCTTTTTTACATTTTTCTGCAATGGCTTCTGCAATATCCGGAAGAATTGCTTCTCCTTTATTCTCTGTCCTTGTCTTAATCTCCCATTTATCAACCAATACACCATCTGCCTGAAACAATCCGATCTTTACAGTTGTTCCTCCTACATCAACACCAAAACAATACTTCATGATACCCTCCTATTTTCTCTTTGTCATATTCCGCTGTACACGCTTGTACAATTCCTGCGCGGCATTGTATCCCATGCTCTTCTGTCTGTGATTGATGGCCGCTGTTTCAACGATGATCGCAAGATTACGTCCCGGACGAATCGGAAGCTGATGACAGACAACTTTATTTCCAAGAAATTCTGTATACTGCTCTTCCAGTCCAAGACGGTCATATTCTTTATCTCGATCCCATTCTTCCAATGTAATTACGAGATCAATGTTCTGCGTTTCACGCACGCTCTGCACACCATATAACATCTTAACATCTACGATTCCAATTCCTCGAAGTTCAATGAAATGCCTTGTAATATCCGGCGCTGTTCCCACGAGCGTCTCATCACTGACCTTGCGGATCTCAACCACATCATCACTGACCAGACGATGCCCACGCTTAATAAGCTCCAGAGCCGCCTCACTCTTACCGATACCACTCTCTCCCATAATAAGCACGCCAACACCATAGACATCTACAAGTACACCGTGAATAGAAATGCACGGCGCCAATTCAACATTCAGCCATCTGATTATCTCAGCTGAAAATGCCGATGTTGGAGTCTCTGTAGAAAATACCGGAACATTTGCCTTGTTGGCTTTCTCAATCAGGCTGTCATCCGGTTTAAGATTCCGACAGAAAATGATACACGGTATTTTATAAGACAATAACATATCATATATCTTCTCTTTTTCATCTTCTTCCATATTCTCCAGAAAAGTATACTCCACACATCCGATCAGCTGTACCCGTTCATATGCAAAATGTTCAAAGAATCCGGTAAGCTGGAGCGCCGGACGGTTAATGTCCGGAACCATCACTTTTTTCTCTGTCATATCGACATCCGGCGTGAGATTTTTTAAATTTAATTTTTCTACTACCTTACTTAATTTCACATAATTTTCCATGTTTTTGCTCCCACTCCTTTTATTCATCTAATTATTTCAGTATAGCACACTAATGAAAAAAGTTATATACATCTTCTGCCGATTTTTTGTTCATAGAAGGCAATTTTTCCAGTTCTTCTACCGTTGCATTTTTAATTGCAGTAATATCAGCAAAATACTTCATCAAATCCTTTCTTCTGGCAGGACCCACTCCCGGAATATCATCCAAAATAGAATGTACCTGATTTCTCCCTCTTAATTGTCTGTGAAAAGTAATTGCAAAACGATGTGCTTCATCCTGTATCCGTGTAATCAGACGAAAGGCTTCTGAATTTCTGTCAATTGGAAGCTCGACATTCTGATAATACAGGCCTCGCGTGCGGTGATGATCGTCTTTTACCATTCCACACACCGGAATATCAAGATGCAAATCATTTAGCACCTTTAATGCAATATTCACCTGCCCCCTTCCTCCGTCCATAAGGATCAGATCCGGGAACGTCGTAAATCCTCCCATTTCCTTTCCTTCTTCCCGCTCCTTCAGGCCATGTGTAAATCTTCTTGTGAGCACTTCTTCCATACTGGCATAATCATCTGCCCCCTGTACCCCTTTAATCTTGAATTTACGGTAATCGTTCCGCTTTGGTTTTCCTCTTTCATAGACGATCATCGAACCTACCGAGTCAAAACCACTCGTATTGGAAATGTCATAAGCTTCCATACGGGAAATACTTTCTAAGCCAAGAATTTTTCCGAGTTCCTTGACTGCGCCGATCGTGCGTCCCTCTTCTCTCTTTAACCGCTCTTTATCCGTACTTAATACAAGCTGTGCATTTTTCTTTGCCAGCTCAACAAGCTTTTCTTTTGTCCCTTTTTGTGGCACGTGAATATGGACTTTATGACCACGTCTGACACTCAGCCATTCTTCGATAATTTCCTGATCTTCGATCACTTCCGGAAGCATAAGCTCTGCCGGAATGTAGGGGGTTCCTGCGTAAAACTGTTTCACAAAGCTGGACAGAATCTCTCCCGGCATTTGCTCTTCCGAAATCTTCAGATAAAAATGATCTCTCCCGATCAGACGGCCACCACGAATAAAAAACACCTGAACAACCGCATCCTCGGACTCAGAGGCAACTGCAAGAATATCTCTGTCCTCTCCTGCCGTATCTGTTATCTTCTGTTTCTGGGCAATCTTGCGGACACTGTAAAGAAGTTCCCGATACTCTGCTGCTTTCTCAAATTCCAGATTTTCCGCTGCCTCCTGCATCTTTTGCTCCAATTCTTTTAAAATAAGATCATAATTACCATTTAAAAATTGGAGCACCTGAGCAATTGATTTTCGATATTCTTCTTCGGAAACATAGCCCTGACAAGGCGCATCACATTGATGGATGTGATAATTCAGGCAAGGTCGTTCCTTGCCGATATCTTTCGGCAGCTTCCGATTGCAGCTTCTGATGTGATATAATTTTCGAATCAGATCTATGGTATCCTTAACTGCTCCTGCACTGGTATAAGGTCCAAAATACTTTGCTTTATCCTTCACCATCTTCCTCGCCATCATAATCCTGGGAAATGGTTCATCCACAGTTACCTTTATAAATGGATATGCTTTATCGTCCATCAACATCGTATTATATTTCGGACGATGCTCTTTAATCAGATTACATTCCAATACAAGTGCTTCTAACTCGGAATCTGTCACGATATACTCAAATCGGGCAATATGGGTCACCATCTGCTCAATTTTCACACCTTTGTTCCGACTGCTTTGAAAATATTGGCGAACCCGGTTTTTCAGACTGATTGCTTTTCCCACATAGATAATCTCATCTTTTTCATCATGCATTAAATATACTCCCGGCTTTCCCGGCAGTTTTTTTAATTCTTCCTGAATATTAAACATAATGTCTCCTAAATCAATTTTAATAGGGTAGAGGGAGATTAAATTTTCTCGCCCCTCCCATTGAACCGTACGTACGGGTCTCGTATACGGCTCTACAACTTATATTCCAACTTTCACTAAATAATAGGATAGAGGGTTGAGCAGACTAGCTCCATCTTTTATCCTATTCTCAAGTAAATCTTTACTGATAATGAAATTTACTACGTTCATTCCACTTTTTCTGTACCATCCAAGTCTGGAATTAGCAACCTTAATTATTTCTTCCTGACTAAATCCATTTTTATGTTTCCAGTTCAGATAACATGGATTTCGGTAAATGGTTTTCGCTCTCTTCCACTGTTTCATGATGATTACTCGGATTTTGTGTCTCAGCCACTTCCCGAACTCTTCCATGAACAGCTTCATCGTTCCGATTCTGAAATAATTTATCCACCCTCGTACAATCTCATTTACTCTTTTAATTGTGACTGCAAGTGGTCTCGCTACAGCTTTTCCTCTTTTCAGATATTCGCTTAGTTTCTTTTTTAGCTTCTTTTTCTTTTCATTGGTCGGTCTGACTTTCCATTCCGAACCATTCTTTAGGAATGTGAATCCAAGATATTTACTTCTTGTCGGTCTTACCACTTTCGTTTTCGTAGCATTTACTTTCAAAAATAGCTTTCTTTCTAACCAGCTGCAAATAGATTTCATCACTCGGTTGGCTGCCATCTCACTTTTTGTGAATATCAGCACATCGTCTGCGTATCTCGTGAAACGAAGTCCCCTCTGTTCCAATTCCTTATCCAACTTATCAAGGTAGATGTTTGAGCACACTACAGATAGTGGTCCCCCTTGTGGCACACCCGTGATGGTCGCTTTTTCCAGTCCTTTTTCCATTACTCCTGCTTTCAGATATTTCCGAATCAGATTTAATGTGGTACTGTCGTTTACTTGTTCTCTTAGTATCTGAATTAACTTGTCATGATTTACTCTGTCGAAAAACTGTTCAATATCTATATCTACTACCCATTCATAGCCATCATTCAGATAGTAGAGTGCCTGTCTGACTGCATCATGGCAGCTTCTCCCCGGTCTAAAACCGTAACTATATTCACTGAATATTTCTTCATAAATATCACTTATTGGCTGTGCGATTGCCTGTTGAATGGTTCTATCCAATGCTGTGGGGATTCCCAATGGACGTTGCTTTCCATTATCTTTCGGAATATATACTCTCCGTACCGGCTTCGGCATATAAGTTCTATTTCTAATGGATGTAACAATCTCATCCTTATTTTCCCTTATATAGTCTCCCAGTTCCTCAACGATACCCCCGTCAACTCCACTCGCACCTTTATTCGATACTACCTTTTTATAGGCTCTGTTCAGATTTTCTTTTGATAAAATCACTTCAATCAATTCCATCGTTGTTACTCCTCTGACTTATCCTAAAATTCATACATAACACCCCTCTGAATATAAACAGTATCCCTTGGTTACGTTCCTACTTTTCCTGCCCATTCGATTTCTGGCTCATGTACTATTTTAAACATAACGATTTGTACTATAAATCGTTTCAGTCCTTCAGCTTTCGCCTACTATGACATCATCTGACTCCCTCTCCAAACCTTTTTCGACCATACCTTTCGGTATGTGAGTAGGGTCTCCCGAGGTAAGACACTAATCTTTCATCCCACAACCTCTTGATTTACAATTTCGGTATACGTTTACCTTTAGGGCTTCGATTTGTGCAGCAATCTTACCCACCTAATCGCCTGATCAAGTTTCTGTACGTAGGCTCAAGGATTTTGCTACACCACTTCCTCCATCCATACCATTACTGATACCGACTTGTGGTTCGCTACACTTGGCGGTAAATACCCGTGACTGGACTTGCACCAGTAAGATTAGTGCCATGCTCGGCACACTACGATAAAAGGATGGAAGCAAAATCCTCCATCCTTTTACTTGTGCTTTTATTATAACATTACACTTCTTCTGATTCAATTTCTTTTGATCCGGTTTCCGTATCGACTTCCTGTACTTCATGATTGTCCACTGGTGTCATTGCAATTCGTTCTGCCGTTTTTCCTTCTTTATCCTCTGAAGAGATTCCTTCTACTTCATGGAATATTTCCATAAATTCTTTTCCGGTAATCGTTTCCTTCTGAATAAGGAAATCAGAAATCTTATCTAACGATGTCCGATGCTCACTAAGCAGCCGCTTCGCTTCTGCATAAGCATCTTTCAGCATTTTCATTACTTCTTTATCAATCTCCGCCGCCGTCTCAGGACCACAGTTGCTCACCGGTCTTCCGTCCAGATATCGGTTCTGGATCGACTCTAAACCGATCAGTCCGAATTTTTCACTCATTCCATATTGAGTGATCATCGCTCTTGCAATGCTGGTTGCCTTCTCGATATCATTCGATGCGCCTGTTGTCACTGTATCAAAGACAACTTCCTCTGCGGCACGCCCTGCCAGCATTCCTACGAGCATTGCCTCAAGCTCTTTCTTTGTATTTAAGAACTTCTCTTCTTCCGGTGTCTGCATCACATAGCCAAGCGCCCCCATTGTACGAGGTACGATCGTAATCTTCTGTACCGGTTCAGAATCCTTCTGAAGTGCACTTACAAGCGCGTGCCCCACTTCGTGGTAGGAGACAATTCTTCGCTCTTCCTGACTCATGATTCGGTCTTTCTTCTCTTTTCCTACCAGAACAACTTCTACTGCCTCGAAAAGATCTGCCTGACTCACTGCATTTCTTCCATGCTTAACTGCGTTGATCGCAGCTTCATTTATCATATTGGCAAGATCTGAGCCAACCGCACCGGATGTTGCAAGGGCAATCGCCTCTAAATCAACGGTTTCATCCATTCGAACATCTCTGGAATGTACCTTCAATACATCTACACGTCCTTTTAAATCCGGTTTTTCTACTACAATTCGACGGTCAAAACGTCCCGGTCTTAAAAGCGCAGGATCCAAGATCTCCGGACGGTTTGTAGCTGCAAGAAGCACCAGTCCCTTGTTACTCTCAAATCCATCCATCTCTGCGAGAAGCTGATTCAATGTCTGTTCTCTCTCATCGTTGCTTCCCATCTGATTATCTCTGCTCTTACCAATGGCATCAATCTCATCAATAAAAATAATACACGGTGCCATCTGCTGTGCCTGTTTAAACAGATCACGTACTCGTGAGGCACCTACACCTACATACATTTCCACAAATGCAGATCCGCTCAGAGAAAAGAACGGAACCTTTGCTTCTCCGGCAACTGCCTTAGCCAGCAAAGTCTTACCGGTTCCCGGAGGTCCGACAAGAAGCGCTCCTTTTGGAAGCTTCGCTCCCACACTCGTATATTTTCCCGGATTGTGCAGAAAATCTACCACTTCCTGCAGAGATTCCTTCGCTTCTTCCTGACCTGCCACATCCCGGAAGGTCACTCCGGTCTGTTTCTCTACATACATTTTAGCATTGCTCTTCCCGACGCCCATCATTCCGCCGCCTTTCGCCATCTTTCTGGTCATCCAAACGATCATTCCCACCAGAAGGGCAATCGGAAGAAATGTGCCGATCAACTGCCAGATTATCGCAGATGTTGTATCCGGTATTTCCTGACTGTACACGACATGATGCTTGTAAAGTCTCTCTGATAAAGTGTCATCTTTGACAACACCGGTATAATATTCTTTTGCAGTCCTTTCACCTTTTTCTTTTTTCATAGTGATCACAAGCTGATCATTCTGAATTTCTACTCTTGCTACCTGCCCCTTATCCACATATTCAAGGAACTTGTCATAAGTAATCTCTGACTCTACGCCCTCTCCCTGAAATTGATAGAGTGCCATTACCAAGATACTGGTAATGAGAGTCACTAAAATAATAAAAGAAAATCCCTGCTTGTCATTCTTATTATTGGGATTTTGATTATTTTTCTTTTGGTTGTCCATGTTTCTCCTCCTGTTATTACCATTTTATTATACGGACAGCCTACCTATAAATCAATAAAAACATTATGAAAAGATTGTAAACTTCCTATACTTTGTAGTATACTTGATAAGGTAATATTTCATACTGATAAAAAGATTAGAAACACGAGGTTAGAAAGATGAATATAGGATTTGATAATGAAAAATATTTGCAGACACAATCATCACATATTAAAGAACGTATCAAACAATTTGATAATAAACTTTATTTGGAATTTGGTGGAAAACTTTTTGATGATTATCACGCATCTCGTGTTCTTCCGGGATTTCAACCAGACAGTAAAATGCGCATGCTGATGCAGCTCTCCGATCAGGCAGAGATCATTATTGTCATCAGCGCAGAAGATATAGAGAAAAATAAAGTACGCGGTGATCTTGGCATCACTTATGATTTAGACGTTTTAAGACTGATGTCTATTTTCAAAAATCACGGTTTATTTGTCGGAAGTGTTGTCATCACGAAATACAGCGGTCAGGAAAGCGCTTCTTTATTTAAAAACCGACTGGAAAAATTAGGGATCAAAGTATACCGTCATTATCCGATCTCCGGATACCCATCCAATATCCCTCACATTGTCAGTGATGAAGGATATGGAAAAAATGATTATATTGAAACATCCCGCCCGTTGATCGTTGTAACTGCACCGGGACCGGGAAGCGGAAAAATGGCCGTCTGCTTATCACAGCTCTACCATGAACACAAGCGCGGTATCTGTGCCGGATATGCAAAATTCGAGACTTTCCCTATTTGGAATATCCCGTTAAAACATCCGGTCAACCTTGCTTATGAAGCAGCAACTGCAGATTTAAATGATGTCAATATGATTGATCCGTTCCATTTGGAAGCATATGGCCAGACAACGGTTAACTACAATCGAGACGTAGAGATCTTCCCTGTGTTAAATGCCATGTTTGAACGCATTTATGGAGAAAGTCCTTACAAATCACCTACAGACATGGGCGTAAATATGGCAGGAAACTGTATTTGTGATGATGAAGTATGTAAAGCAGCTTCCAAGCAGGAAATTATTCGAAGATATTACGATTCTCTGAGACGCCACCTCATCGGTGCATGCTCAGATGAAGAAGTGTATAAATTAGAAATGCTGATGAATCAGGCAGGTATCACTGTTCATGACCGTCCTGTTGTAGATATAGCATTAAAACGCGCAGAAGAAACCGGAGCCCCTGCTGCCGCACTGGAACTTCATGACGGTCGCATCGTAACAGGTAAAACTACCAATCTCTTGGGAGCCTCCGCAGCACTTCTTCTCAATGCCTTGAAAGAGTTAGCCGGTATTGACCACAAATTACACGTGATTTCTCCGGAAGCGATCGAACCGATCCAAAAATTAAAAACACAGTATCTGGGAAGCAAGAATCCAAGATTACACACAGACGAGATTCTTATTGCTCTTTCTGTCAGCGCCGCTTCCAACCCTACTGCACAGCTGGCACTTGCACAGCTTCCGAAATTAAAAGGGTGCCAGGCTCACACTTCTGTTATGATCGGAACAGTTGATATGAAACAATTCAAAAAACTGTCCATACAGGCAACCTTTGAAGCAAAATATGAAAAAACTTCCACTCTTTTCCACGGAAAAGGACTTTAGTCAGACAGGAACATTTTTCCTCCTTAAGAATACCTTATACCACTAGGTTTTTTAAGGAGGATTTTTATTATGAAAAAAAGGCTGATGGCACTTGTTTTAGTCACAATCATGCTAATGGCCGGCGTTTTATCTGCCTGTTCATCGAAAGAATCAGACAAAGACACGAAAGACACATCAAAAGCTGCTCAGGAAAAAACAGTTCAAAAAAATCACTCATCCGAAAAGAAAAAAGTCGTATTAAACGAAGTGGCACACTCTATTTTCTATGCACCTATGTATATCGCCATTGAAGAAGGGTATTTTGCTGAGGAGGGAATCGACCTCGAACTTGTAACCGGATTTGGAGCGGATAAAACTATGACCTCTGTCCTCTCCGGAAATGCTGATATCGGATTCATGGGTTCTGAAGCTTCCATCTACACTTATAACGAGGGCGCGAATGACTATGTGGTAAATTTCGCCCAACTTACACAGAGAGCCGGGAACTTTCTGGTCGCTCGTGAGAAAATTGATGATTTTTCATGGGAGAATTTAAAGGGGAAAGAAGTTCTTGGCGGAAGAAAAGGCGGTATGCCGGAGATGGTTTTTGAATACATCTTAAAGCAACACAAAATTGACCCGGGAAAAGATCTGACAATCAATCAGAACATTGACTTTGGTTCTACTGCCGCAGCGTTCTCTGAAGGTCAGGCCGACTTTACCGTTGAATTATAGTTTTTACTGCACCTATTCAGCTTTTATTTCTATAGTACTCCCGACAGTTTTTAGGCTGTCGGGAATTTTTAATATTACTGTCTATTACACCATTCTTGCAATTTTTTAATGCACGGAAACTTCCGGCTAAAGCATCCGTCTTGTACACATCCAAGCCACTTCTGAATGGCTCTGATTGTGTTCGGTCCGATATGTCCGTCCTGTTTAACTCCTACATGACGCTGAATTTCCTTGATGAGCGGAGAATAGCCAGATGGCTTAGATTCCCACTCCCAACCTGCATCAAGCCCAGGATTCTGCGCTCTGTAACAACTAAACTGATTAGATACCACTCCGTCCACCTGCGTTCCGAAAATCTGCTGAAGCCTGCGTGTAAGTTTCGGACCCCAGTATCCGTCCACCTTTAATCGATTGCTTGCCGGAGCTGATGGTTTTGACGGTGTTGAACTTCCAGATCCTGTATTTCCTTGCACTGTCTTTCCGGCAATAGCAGAAGCAATAGCGTCTCCACACTTGTCAGCGTTCCATTTGCTGTAATCATTCTGACTATCTACAAAACAACACTCCACCAAAAGAGCCGGCGCCTTTGTGTGCTTAAGCACGTACAGGCTCTTAGAGTATTTCGCTCCTCTGTTTGGGATTCCAAGCGCATTAGATACATTCACACAAATCTGAGATGCGATAGGAGCGGTCTTACTGTCATAGCACCATACTTCAACACCACTTCCACCACCTGCATTAAGATGGATTGATACATCTAAGTCTACACTATGTGCGTTGCACTTCGCTACTATCTTTTTCAGGCATCCGCTTTGTGTCGTATTTTCTTCACAAGTACAATCATAGACTGTATGACCTGCATTTTTAAGCGCAGAAATAACACGATTCTTGACTTTTCTATCTTCTACGGATTCTTGTAACAATCCAACTGCTCCGCTTGCTCCTTTGCCCTGTGGACAATGTCCTGCATGTACGTTATATGTTCCCATTATTACACCTCCTAATTAAAAAGAGGACGATTACTCGCCCTCTACTCCATTATCGTTATCATCAATATCTGTTACTATTTCTATTTTCTTCTTAATAAATTTTAGAACCGGACTTAAAATAGGTATGCTTACTCCGGTAGCCTCACAATTTTCAGTTATGCTAATCAACTCGTTGATCACAAGCCAGCTTGCCACCATCGCTGCAAACAGAAGCGGAAATGTCATTTCTATGTGTAATGTAGATGTGACGTAGCTTATCATACAATCAATTCCATATCCGACAAATATTAAAATATACATTGTAATCTTCTTGACGATTCCTTTCCATGACTTTGCACTTGTAATCTGTTCACCTTTCAATTTTGCAGCAGCCATCCCTGTAAAATAATCAATAATATTACACGGAATGAGTAGTGCTAACGGTACCGCCAAGATTCCAAAAAAACTAAAAAAAGCGCCTACAACTGCGCTAATGAAATACTTTATGTTTTCCATTTTCTTCATAAACCTCACTTTCCTTTCCTAGTATACGCTGATTAATATATCGCACTTTAATATCTCCGGCGGTATTTCGTATGTGTATTCCAGCCGGTAGATGGTGTTGTTTCTCTGTGGCTGCACGATGGCGGTCAGGATCACTTCATTGTCTGATTTTTGATTGATTTCACAGACCCCTGAATCTTCTGCTTCCTTGCCCGCCAGCAGGAGGTATTTTGCATTTGAGACTTCGAATACTTCTCCTGTGGTGCTAGTAATCCTGATGCAGACACGCTTTTTTTCTCCGAGTTTAAATTCTACGCGTTCCAATTATGTGCCTCCAATCCCTGCCAATTTGGCATTATAAGATTTTTTTACAACTCTTACATCATGTAACTGTAAGAGTTTTGCCACATAGGGCAATAGTACCAGCCGAGCCATCGCATGTACGTGGTAATGCACCTGTACCGTACATTGTAGATGTCCGCAGGCTCCCTTGTCATTTTCTGCCCAGATTTCAATTTCCTGTAACCCCGGTATTTTTGGGGCATATCCCTCCCAGTACCCAGGATGATCTGGAACGGGCGTGAACTCCACCTCTGTAGAGTTCACGACACCCCATACCCTTACAATCATTATGCCGGATCTACGACCTTAAATGTGATCTTAATGCGGCCACCAGCATCTACAGTCGTAGCCTGTGCCACAACGTCCGAAATAACTGGCGCTTTAGTGTCTACACGCACATTACGTGTTACGGTTGTTGTCTTTCCGAGACTGTCTTTCGCAACAATAACAATGCTGTTATTGCCCTCCTGTAAGCCAGTTACAACTTTGCTGAATGCTCCGCCTTCTCCCACATCTACACTGGTACCGTTAATGGTTACCTCTGCGAGCGTTACCGCACTTGATCCAGCTGCTGCAATACCGGATACCGTCACGCTTGTCTTGTTTGTAAGGATGTTGTCTACCGGAGTCTTAACATCAAGCGTTGGCGCAGCTGTAGAGATCACGAAGTTGACGACTGCCGCTGTGGAAGTATTGCCATCGTTATCCTGTACCGTCAGTTCGATCTTGTTTGCACCGTCTGGAAGATTCGTAGCCCTGTATGTGCAGACTTTTGCCCCTGAACTTCCATCTGTCCAGCTCAAGCCTGCATTTGCGATAACTTTACTGTTGACCTTAAATACCACGGAATTTAGATTGAGACCGGAACCGCCGGCATCTTTGACCTCAAGCCGGATATCCTGTGTAGATGCGCCAAGCACAGAGTCACTGGCCGGTGATACAATAGTAGCTGTTGGTTTTGTCTTTTCAAGTACGCGGAGCTTCAACTGATTCCCATAGGTCTGATCATCAGCGGTCATTGTCGTTTTGTTTCCAGCTTCGTCTTCTGCGTGCAGCTCGATTTTGTAGACATGATCCGGCTGGCTCCATGACGAGTCCGCCGGTGCATTTCCCTCCACAGTCCATAATTGTGTTGCATTGTCATAAGTTGCTAACAGTTTCACGCCATTTACCATTGCGTAACTTTGTTTTACTGCCATAATTAAATTCCCTTTCTTTTTTATTTTTGTTTAGTAGCGATCGGATAATCATACGGATAATCATACGGATAGCTGGTCTCGTACCATACCTCAAATTTTATTTTTATTTTTTCTCCTGCCTGTACAGTTGTCTTTTCCGTATCCACGTTTTTGATCTCCATATTCCGATCGCTCCTTTACTTTTACTGTCTGTTTAAATAAGTGTGCTTACAATATCCGATACTACACTTTTTAGATTAAATAACTTCGGCACCTGCTCCAATGTAAATGTTCCAGCAAGCACTAAACTCACCCATGTTTTTACTAAAATACTGTCTTTTGTAAATGTCATATTACTTTACCTTCCCTTCCAATACTTTAAATACGATTTCTTGTAAGTTGCTGATGTTTGGTACGTTCTCTTTTTTGTATGTTCCGTTTTTCACAAGGCTTACCCACGTCTTTACAATTACACTGTTTTCATTAAACACTCGTTCCACCTCCCTGCATGGATGCAATTAACATAGTTAACTCTGCGACAGCCATCTGCATATTCGTGTTGGTCTGTTCTATGGTCTGTTCTGCGCTGGCCAGGCGTTCCTCCACAGACTCTCCGACTTTGTTTACTACAACTCCATAAATCTGCCCGGTATATTCTTCTGTCCGGTAAAACTCTGTGTAGCCTTCATATTCTGCGATGGTCTGCCCTCTTTCCTCCACTCTCATGTATTTTGTCTTTAAAGCATCTGTAAAGAGCATGCGCAGCTGATCCGGAGTGTTGCCAATCGTCTTAATGCTAAGCATTCCTCCGAGTTCTTTGACGCTTTGGACCGTGATGGATGTCGCGTCTCCAAAATATAATTTCATGGGTTTCTCCTTTCTGTGCGATGTCGCACAATAAAATAAGAGCCTGGATTGGCTCTTGGTTGATGAGTTACATATAATTTTTTAGTTACTAAATGGCAATTATTTTTTTGTAGTATGTTGATATTCTTAATTATAAACCATAACTTAAACAATTCCACTCAAAAACAAGACGAAAATATGTGTTTGTAAAGTCTACGGACGATACAATTTTGATTTCTCCAGCACTGCTTACATAGGCAAGAATCGGTGTATATATCACATTATCCCCAGAGGACATTGGAATTATTTTCACTACAGAAACTGTTGGAAACAATTTTGTGTTTGTAATATTACCGATTTTATAAATATTATTTTTATAACCAACACCATTTATAACTACAGTACAATTTAACATGCAGCGCTTTCCGATTTTTATAAAGCTATTAGTATTCCCAAAACGATATATAGGTTCTAGCTGTATGACAGACATTCCTATATCAATTTCTTTATAATTGCCATTTAGTGACTCAATCATTTTCTGCTGTTCCGCCACACTAACCAATTTCTTGAACACCGGACGGACCTCGGTGATGTTGATTCCATCCAGTTCCACCTCGTATAGTGGCATCTCATGTTTCAGATCACCATTCCGGATATCTCCAACCACATGCCCAGGTACGTTTGGTGTTTCCTTACTTGGAGTTCCCTGTAATACAACAGTATTCACGCTTTCCACTCCACTATCAGCTACTTTTTCATAGCGTGCTACAATAAGGTCTATTCTCTTTTCCCCTTGCATTCCGTTTTCGATAGTTAATTCATCATTTATATTTTTAGGTATGACCGCATGCGTACCCTGCATACAAATACTACCATCTTTGATGTCTATCCGATTATTGCTTACAAGCTGTGCCTCTAATTCGCTGCCCGAATTTATTACATAATCTTCCGCACCTACTATTCCGATGTTGAAATCTCTAACCTTATATGGCGTTATGTGTGGAGTTCCTCTATGACCTGTTACTATCTCCATCTTTTAATCTCCTTTCAGTTTATAGTCAATTCGTTCTTTCCCATTGCTGATTTTAAAAATTTTCTGTACCACCGGTTTAGCAACATGAAGTCCGGTTACATAATCTCTTCCTGATACAATATCGCTAAGCTCTAGATCTGCTTTTTCGATATCCATATCAAACTCTTTATAGTCCGCCAGTTCTTTTAGGCGCTTCTTGCCACCCTCTTCAAGATCGACAACATCCGCAGACGAGTAGTCGTACACGTCCGTTCTTTCTTCAATTCCTTTATAATATTGTGTCTTGCCGATACTTCCATCTTTTTGGATATACAAGTCGATTCGAATACGATCTTTCAGCTCACCTTCGCCAAGGCATATCAAATGGTTTATCCCTCGTCGGTAATCGCGTACAGTCATTTTGATATTACAGTCTTGACTATACTCTTCCTCTTCAGAATAATTATTTATTGGAACCGCAGAAACTTCCACATATCCTGCTTCTCCCGGAGCGCCTTGAAGGTACTTAATGCTGAGTTTGTAATTAACGGATTCCAATAATGAGGTTAAGCCATCCAACAAAGTTACGTACCTATTAAACTGGTACTTCACCGTAACCTCTGTACTCTCTTCCGGCACTACAAACCAATCCCCAAAGTGCTCTTTTAACATCTTTCTTAAGACTTCATTCAATTCTCCACTGACGGTCAAATAATCTTGTCCGGATGGGGGAGATATGATTTTTTTGCTTAACATTCCTCGCCAAGTATCACCCATAAACTTTACGGTTTTCGATTTGGTAAGACTTGTGACATCTTTTACAACGCCTCCAAACTCCGTCCCAGGAATAAACACCTGGGACTCATACCACAAAAATTCTTTATTTACTGCCTGTGATTTCAGCGTGATTACAAAGTCATTTTCTGCACCGACAGAAAACTCTACTTCCTTGTAATTTTTCAACACACCCAACTCGCAGCCTTTTTCATTTGCCACAATCACGATATACCACCTCTTTCTGGTTCGCTACGCTCCATAAACAAGATCAAGTCGTGTGCAAAATTACCGTCCCATGTAATATTACTGTTTCCTACCGGTATCTTTGTAAATATAGATGGTTCTTTCTGCCGGTTATTGAACTCATTCACCTTAAAGCCATTCAACCTCGTTCTTACAACCGTGTTTTCCCTAGAATCTATTGTCATATATTCCCTGTCAGACACTACTGTTTTCACTTCATATGGGTTTCCGCCTATCTTGATTCGAGGGTTGGTACACGGACCATATATAATCCACTTAAAATCACACGCTTGTAGACCGTCATTGATAATATTTCCAGTTCCTTTTACAGTTCCCATATAATCATATGGATAGTCATGTGGATAATCGAGATATGGATCGCTGATTTTCCCATCTATGGACTTTACAAACTCATACTTTCGTTCCTTGATCCAAACCGGGCGGTCTGTAATCAAACGCATATAGCACAAATGGAAGTCAACACCCATACACCAGTCTTTTTTCGTACTTCCTATCAAGTTACACAATACATACTGGCCATTATAATAGAGCCGCCCCTTTGCATTTTTAATGACATCCTTTTCTGTTATAGTGAAAAGTCGATCACACGCTTGAATATAACCATCTTCATCATCAGCAAACACATTAAGGACAATGGATAACTCCGCCATCTCCTTTGTGAAGCCGGTTATTCCACTCCCTTCCGATTCATAGCCCCATTCATAATCCAACAACTCTGATATGTCTCTGGGAACATACGGAGGCTTTGTGAAATCCAGTTTTTCCCCTTCGCTGTTTAAATAATATAATTCCACAATTTACCTCCTCTCTGCTACATACCGCGAATATGCACGTCCCATTTCTCTATCGTTTAATTCGATTACAATGTTGTTCAGTTCGCTTCTGACAATTTTTTTAATGGCGCCATAATCCGTCAGATCTCTTCCGGAAGAATAGCTTTTATTTTCCTCAGCAGTTAAGACTCTCTCTCCCTTATGGAGTACCGCTCGGAACCCATCATAAGGAACATTATCAAGACCGTTAAAATAAGAGCCGGCTAATCCTGCTTTTACGTTTTGCAAAGCGGAATTGACCGAAGAGCCAATATTAACTCCTACTGAAAAAGTAATCTTTCTGGCTCTTGCCGCATTATCTGCAGCAGCACTCACTTCATTAAGGGCGGATATTGTACCGTCTTTATTGACCTTAATATTGTATGGAGTACCGTTAATATTAACAATTCCAGTTCTAGTACCGTCAGTATGAGCTTTTAATTCATCCATACTCAACACAACTTCATTGTTTGCATTTAATACGCCTTTGCCTTTTTCAAAATATAACCCCATAGATGATCCAATTTGCTCATAAGCTCCACTTTGTTCATTTGCCATATTTTTCGCATCTTCCGCCATCTGAGCTGTATATCCTGCCCACTGCCCTGTTGCTTCATTGTAAATTCCTGTGATTGCTCCGGTACTCTCATCAACTGTTACACGCATGTTCTGCCACGTGCCGGCATTCTTATTATAAATCTGATAACATCCACTCTCTGTAATTTGATTCAAACCATCATAAGTATTCATCATCGAATACAAAAGTTCCTGAGATTTCAAATCTTCCTGCGTAAGAATCTCACCATTGTATTTGTTGATCACATCTAGAATTTCTGGGTTCTTTTCCCTTACAATTCCGAGATATTCATCCCAATACTGGTTTTGCAAATCTATCTTTTTCTGCTTATCAGCTTCAAGATTATCTATTTGTTTCTGTAGATCCTCATCATATATACCACCTTCTTCTCCAAGATGCGATTTCAAGTCATTAATCAAAGTATCGTAATGAGCTTTCGTCTGTATTATCTCTTCGTCTCTGACCTTAGCTTTTTCCTGCAATAACTTTGAAGCAGACTCAGCATCCATTGTTTCAATCCTTGCATTAAACTCATTTTTTGCATACTCAATCTCTTCCTGAGTACCTCCTAGAGCTTCCAGTTTGATTTGCCTTATACGTGCATTTTTTGACTCAATATCGGCAATCTCTTGCTCATTCAGTGCTCGTCCTTCGTTCACAGCATTTTGTTTAATTGCAAGTATTTCTCCCTGCAAGGTTGTTATCTCATTGATCTGATTATCGCTTGATGCAGACAAGATCTCTAAAACCTTCTGCTCACTCTCATCAATCACCTGATCGTCTGCAACAAATAGCTCTTTTAATGCAGCCTGTGACTCTTCTTTCTTGCTCTGAACCGTACTGATTGCCTCGTCACACATCTCGCTCACTCTCTGGTTAAACTCATCACTCTCCTGTTGATCTATGACATCATCAAAACCCATTTCTCGTAAGAATATACTAAACTCCTGCAACTTCTCGGTAGAATTCTCAACTGCCTTCTGAAATTCTGGGCTGAGATCATCACTAAATTCTTTATGCACAAGTCCAAGTTCTTCCAACTCTTCACGTGACTTTACTTCTACCCCCTGTAGCTTTGCAAGTGCCTGTTCCATCAGAGATAACTCTTCTTTAGACTCAATCACACTTCTGTTCATCAACTGTGAGTTTTCGTGGATTGCATACAGACCAGTACCAACAAGCGCTACTCCTGCTGCCACCGGAGCACAAGTTCCGAGAAGACCGCTGAAACTTCCTATCAGACCGTAAGAGCCACCTACTGTTCCCGTTGCCTTTGTAACACCGCCTATCACACTGGCGAGTTTTGTATATGTGGTAATTGCACCACCTGTCACCTGCATAACCGGACCGACTGCTGCCAGTACCATCCCCCATTTCACCACATTCTCCTGCTGTTCTTCCGACAATCCAGAGAAAGCGTCTGCTGCATCTGACAGTACATCACTTACTTTTGTTATGACCGGTACAAAAGCAGCGCCGAATTTCACACCGGAATTTCTAAGTTCATTCAAAGCACCTTTCAGCTGTTCCGCAGGAGTCGCATCCATTTTTTCAAATGCTTCCTGCGTTGCTCCTGCACTGGTATTCATAGCCGCCAGCATTTCATTGTATTCCTGACCACTTCCTTTAGCCAGAACCAATGCCGCAGAACCAGCTTCTACAGAGCCAAACATATCTTTCAGAGTCATATCGTTCTGCTCAGCATATTGGCTCATCATATTTAGGATGTCTGCTGTCGCCACGCCCTCTTTCTTAAGGTCAGCAAAGCCTTTGCCCGTCATTTCTCGAAGTGCCTTATCTGCATCACTTCCGGTCTTTCCAAGCTCGGATAACATCTGTTTCAGATAAGTTCCGGCTTCCGCGGTAGCAATACCATTCTTGGTAAGCTGTGCATAGGACGCTGACAACTCATCCATTCCAAAATTAACAGAATTGGCAATCGGGATAACCTTACCCATGCTCTGACTGAGCTCATCAACCGTAGTTTTACCAAGGTTCTGAGTTGTGATCAACATGTCAGAAATCTTTGTTGCGTCCTCCGCCTTCAAATTATATCCGTTAATAGCAGTAGTCATAATATCTACTGCGGAAGCTCCGGAAGTGAAACCGCCCTTTGCAAGTTTCATGGCGTCTGTTGTAAATTCTACCGCCTTTGTCTGGTCAACACCGGCAGAAATAGCTTGATATACCGCTTCTGAATATTCATCAACCGCAACTTTCGTCTCGTTGGATCCTGCAATTAGGGAGTCCTTATAATTATCGAAATCTACGACTGTATCATCCAGTAACGTACTCACCTTGGCGAAACTGCTTTCGAAGTCCACCGCCATCTTAGTTGTTGCAATAGCAGCGCCTGCAAGAGGGACAGTAAGTCCTTTGGTCAATGCGGCACCTGTTCTAGATAATGTTTCTCCAACTTTCGCTGTCTTTGACATTTGCTTGCTGATCTTATCAGCCTCTGATACACCAAGAGCCGCCGCTTTGGACATGTCGCTTTTAAAGCCTGCAATATCCACTTTCATTTCCGTTAAAAGCGGTGCTAATTTAATACCTCCGGCCATTTACACTCCCTCCTTCCTCTTTTGAAACGCATGCACTGCTTCCAGATCTGCACCCGTCTGTTGCAACGTCCATAACTCTTTTAATATCTTTCTTCCTTCCACAGAAGAATTGTAGCTGTCAATCCAGCTTTCACGGTTTAACAGCAAAAAATAAGAATAAGGGAGCTGAATGACATCTTTGAAACTAAGCCTTGCATACTCACTTATTCTCTTAATAATTGCTGTATTCAGATTATATGCCCTTTCCCAATCTTCCATCGGAAAGTATTTCTCAACAATTGCTTGTCCTACTTCTCCTCCTGGGATTGGGATCCTGAGTTTGGGTTCTGATCGGCTTCATATCTCATGGCGCTTACTTCTGCGATCAAACGGGAAACCGCTTCAAACGGAAGCTTTGTAATATCGTTCTGAGAAATCTTCACACCTTGCTTATTGTGGTTCAGGAAGAGCTCAGCGGTCTTTAACCGCCTTTCGTGTAAGTTCTCACTGGTCAGGTCTTTTTCCAGTTCATCTACTTTCATCAGCATTTCAAAGCTTGGCTCCAAAATCTCAAGTTTCTTTCCGAAAACCTTTATTTCAATCGAATGATTCATGTATCTATCTAAATCTAACATTTCACGATCTCCCTTCTACTCAGTAAGTGCTGCTGCCTCTTCTTCCGTCAACTCTTCTTCAAATTTCGCAAGGAATCCATCCAGTTTCTGAATTGCAGAAATCTCCGCATTGATCGTCAGTTCTTTAGAAGCAAACTCAAGAGCAAAACCACTTCCGCCCTGCCCGATCATGGTAAATCGAATCTTCTTTCCATTCTCTTTTTCATGCACGAACCGGAAGAGCACGGTGGAAATAGATTTTCCTTTTCCCGTAAATAACAGGGTACGAACTTTCTTTACCTTGTCTGCCTTATATTCTCCTGTAGACAGCATTTTCAGCTTGTCCAGCGCCCAAGATAAGATACCTGTCTTTGCGGTAATCTCCTCTTTTGTGATAAAAGATTTTACAACCTTTTCATACTGGTTAATCACATCGTACTTTGTCGGTTTGTAGTCGATTGTAAATCCACCCTGGCAATGTCCTACGTTGTGATCCTCTGTCTCAATCACAGAATCCTCTGGAATCTCTGTTCCATCAAACTCATACATATAGACTTCGCCTGCGCCTAATAAAATTTCATTTTTATCATGTTTTTCTGTTCCTGGCATTTATATTACCTCCAATTTAAAATATAATATTTGCTTATTTCCCACATTTGCAGATCATCATTAAAAAGTGCGCCACCGCCGGAAGACAACTCTGAATGAAAATAGGTATCTTGATACTTTACAAATGCCTGATCTGATTCCATAGCAAGAATCTCTTTCAGCTTCTGGTGTACCTCCATGCACTCATCATAATCTGAACATATGACATTTAATGTCAGTTGGCTCTCCTTTACATGGTCTGAGCTGATATCTGTAAGCAAGTACACCACGCTCAGTTTGGAAATGTCCGTAGTTAATACAGGGAACAAGCGCTCCTTTAACTCTGGAATCTTCTCTTCAATATATTGCTTGATATCTGCTTCCATCATCTTAATCACCCAATATCCTTTCCACTGTTGATTTCTTCTCAAGTTTCGCATTTTCCAAGAATGGCTGTGGGCGCTGCCCTTTCGTCCAGTGAAAGCCTTTATGCTTTCCGGCACGAACCGTATAGCCCCACGGAGTCTTACGCCCATTCCCGTCTTTTGCATAGATACCGGTTCCATTATGGACATACGGACCATATTCTTCATTGGTTCCAACACGCCCCACAATTTCGCTTGCTGTTACCTCTGTTTCGCTCGTGATGGAAGCTCTTAATATACCGATATCAACCGGGCAATTCTGCTTTGCCTGTGATTCCACAACTAAACACGCTTTATCCATCTTTTGGGACATATCCATCACCATTTTTAACGTAGCGTTTTCCATGCTTCTAATAAACTCCTCATTATCCGGCATTACCCCACCACCTTCAACAAGAGATTTGTTAATCGTCCTTCCGTATTGCAGTCTGTAATCTCATATACGGTGCCATTACGAATCAGACGATATTCATCTGCATTGATCTCTTTACAATGAGTAAGACCGGAATGTGTAGATTTCATGTACTTTTCAGACGACACAACCCGCATATCATCCGTCTTGTATACTGCCACTTGGATTTCTTTAACCTTATTCCACTCATAATGCGTAGCACCCGAAGGAGTTCGTACTGGGAGCCTATGCTCCAACGTATACTTTTTCATATCCCTGTTAATAGACATTTAATCACCTCGGTAATTTACGGTATTTGCGAATAATTCGCCTCACACTGTCCGGAAGCTCATCCATATACGTTGTGCTTCCGCCAGAGCTCTGTGACTCATTGGATATACCTTCCGCACCATCTCGATTAACCCGGATAAGCACCAACTCTTTTACAGCCGGCAGCACACCTTCCGGAAGCGGTTCGGAGTCAGAAAAATTCAAATAGTTTCTCATGTCAATCACACTATCGTGAACCATATCTTTCAGTACTTCTGCACTGTCCCCTATCCCCGGTCTTTTGATCAAACTGGCAAATACTTTTTCCTCATCCATATTACATTTCTCCTAAAAGAGAGAGGGATTGCTCCGCTCTCTCCTAAATTTTATGTCTAAATTCCACAATACGAATCTGTTTCGGTTCATATACCGGCTTCCAGTTCTTAGGATCTGCAAGTTCCAGTCTTGTCGGTCCTTCTTTGGAACTCTTCACTGCCTTATTCGTAAATGCGACTCCACGCGGATGCAAGATAGAAGTTCTTCTATTAATCAGATAATCTACACCAGAACCTTTTTTCTTATCTCGGTCTGTTTCTGTCGGAACAAAGCCAACCGGAGAACCATTACCTAGTGCAATGGCGCCTTCTCCAAACAGGTAAGTGGAAAATACCATATTTGCGCCAGAACCAGTGTATGGGCATCCATCATCCACAATAACTCTCTTGCCCTGATATACGCCAAATGCTACATCGTTGGATGGCTGCACAGTTTCGATGAGATTCTGTTTCTTTAATGCTGCTTCCACTGCACTATGCATACATACACCCGTAAGTAATGTTTTGGCATCACCCAAGCACTGTTCCGCATCAATAAAAGCAGCTCCGCTCCATTTTGCCGCATTCCCGCTCTGTCCGGAAATATCCATAATATTGGACTCCAGAAGCGTTGTATCACTTGTCCATTCTGTTTCGGACACTCCTTTAATAGTCCCGAATACCCCCTTCAAAATTGCAACTAACTCTTTCTGCATATCACGCGCCCAAAAGCCCGCTACCAGAGATGCAATTGCTTCCATTGGATCCTTTCCTGCCAGCGCTGCTGACAAATCAGTCGCACTCCACATCTTACCTCTACGGATAATTGCTACTACGTCCTGCTTAGATTTAATACCATCTGCTGTTAAATCCTCTCCTTCAATTACCGGCTCTGATTCCCCTGTCAAATCCTCAAAAAATGGCATATTCACTAACGGGGATGCTTGCGATGCCAATCCGTCAAACTCTGTGCTGTTTGCCACAATTCCTGACTGAAACAGCGCTGATTTTTCCATTGTTTTCTTAATTACATACGGAGTAAATAACTCCGGTACAATTACATCTGAAAATGTAACTCCTGCCATGATTTCACCTTTTTTTAACCTTTCTACTCTTATAATTCTACTCCTGCGGCTGCCGCCATTGCTCTCGCCTGCTCTGGGTTTTCACGAAGCATTTTCCCCTGTTCTGTCAGATTAAATGAATCTGCTAAAAATGGGTTTTTCACTGCTCCGCCGCCTCCTTGTGGAGTATAGCGAGATTCTTTACTGCCTGTCGGGAACAATAGCGGATTATCCGCTTTCATTGGATCAACAAGCTCTTTCACCCCAATTGGATTTCCGTCCTTGTCAAATGTAAATTTCTCAAGACCTCCCTGCTTATAAATCAGGTAATCCGGATCCTTGCAGCCCTCCTTTGATAACGCAGTTTTCAGCGCGTATGTTTTCTTTAAATCAGCATTTTCTTTCTGTAGATTTCCGATTGTTGTTTCATGCTCTGAAATTCGTGTTTGAAGGTCTGCGTTATCTGCGTTGTCCTTCTTTAAATCTTTGATCGTATCATTTGCCGCCCCAAGTTCTTTTACTTTTGCATTGAAATCCTCTTTCGGGACAAAATGGCTCGGAATCTCTTTCTTGATTACTCCAACCAAACTCTCTACATCCAAAGCTCCATCCTTAATCTCTGCACCCGCAATAATTTTCTGTAACCATTCCATTTGTTTCTACCTCCATAGATTTTATATTCCGACTCTCTCGGTGTGGGATTTGTCGTTGTTCTTTATTCTCTGCAACCAGTAAAAAAGAGTAGAAAAATAGCACCCTCTCGGATGCTTGTGTGCTCGTAACCCTGAGCCGGAAGATATTTGGATCACCTCCTGATTGTCTATAAAAAGAACACCTACCACTCTGATAGATGTTCTAATTATTATTTTAATCTCCAATATAATGTTTAATATATGTGTATATGCTTTTCCACATTTTCAAATCACCGGAATGCCATACTTTCTTGAGAAGTGCTAATGTATATTGCTTGTATTGATTTACGTTACAATTATCCATTATGCAATGCCACCGCCCTTCTTTCTTCGTGCACGTTCTGCACGTTTTCCGTATATATATACCCTAAAGTAAAGATATCTGCCGCAGCATCTACTGTAAAAGAATATGGGCGTGCCTCTGCTATTTCATCTATTTCTTTGTGAACTTTGTCATCACGCCAGAATACAGTTGCCATACACTGCCTTCCCAGTAATTTCATTGTTTTATTCTTTTCATATACATTTGGTGGAATTGGTTTTCCGTATACATCGTTCATCTTACGCCACCTCCCCAACTGAGATACCGTATTTGATTGCCATTTCTTTAATGATGGCTATGTACCCCTCAATTAATTTCGGATCATCAGCAATAACGTCTAGCTGATTCAGCTTGTCCAACTTTGACTTGCACATACCATTTAAGGCATTTGTTTTCTTCTTGTTGGCGAGTCGAACACCTAGGGCAACGTGCATACGCTCCTCTAAGATTCTATACGACTCTTCTCTAATCAGCTTAATATGTTCATATCCACCTAACTTCTGGGCAATCTTATTGATGATAGTACTGGACTCTTTGCGCCATGCGTTCGGGCGAAGGGCAACTACTTCTTTGATGGAATCTACTTTGTTATCTAGTTCCTCTAACTTCTGGTCGTGTTCTTTCTGTTTCATTTCCATGTTAATGAGGAGCTGGAGCTGTGGAGAAAGGTCTGCCAGACTTGATTTTGCACATTTATATTTCTTTTCTACTTGAATGAAATACCGACGCACCTGTTTACCTTTCTCATTGCGTTCAAGCATCGCCATTTCTTTGGCTGTATCGAGTTTGATGATGTGGTCTTTCTTCGTCTGACCGGAAGGTGCCGAAATTTCGGCGGCTTGAAAATCTTCATTTTCCAAAGCATCAATATCAGATAATCTTCTATCAATCCATTCTCTGTATCTGCTTTTTACCCCAAGAACTTCATGCAACTCTGAACCATACACAACTTTTTCGCCCGTACTCGTCTCATACACTGGTACTAATTCATTTTCAATCACTATTAAATTTTGCATTTTAAATTCCTCACTTGATTTTTAGGTCGGAATTCTTTATAATGAACATAGAATTCCTGTTGGTTAACGGGTTTCTACATTGAACAAACACCCACTCGTCAAAGTTACTGTGTTTGTTCTTTTTTTGTTATTACAGCTTTTTGAATAAGTTCTGTAACATACTGCTTAATGGACTTATCCTCTTGAATTGCCTTCACTCTCAATTCCTTATGCAATTCATCTGCAATTTGAAAATGTAATGTCTTCACTTTTTCACCTCCTCGCGTATATATTACTACGTTGTTTTTATGCTGTCAATAGTATATTTAATTCAATTTGTATTATTATTTGAATTAGCGAATTATGTATGCTATTATCAATATATAAATATAGAAAGAAGGGTTGAATATGGAACAGTCTTTTTCTACTCGTATTAAAAAATTAAGAAACAGCCTGAATATAACACAAGCGGAGTTAGCTACTGAACTTAATACTACCCAAGCCGCTCTCTCTGCTTACGAAAGAGGCGAACGCACGCCATCTCTTGAAATATTGATGACTATTTCAAAAAAATACTCTGTTTCAATCGATTGGCTATGTGGTTTAACTGAAAAAACTGGCTCTTGTATCGAAACATATAGCGACTTATACAACACTCTTTTTATGATTGAAAAGTCAGTTCACATATCGTTTCAGACCATCTCCAGAGAAGGTGTTATAATGGGCTCAAATTGGGAACCAGAGCCTTGCATTGAATATCTACAATCATTATATTTTGACAACCCTAAAATTGCTGCTTTTCTTGAAGAGTGGGAAAAAATGAAAACTCTCCACGATAACAATACTATAGATGATGAGGTTTATTCTCTCTGGATTGAAAAAACATTGAAAAAGAAAGAAAACTCACATGTAAAACTTAATGGTAATAAGTATGAACTTTCCCTAAGTGATTCCGAAGAATTACCTTTCAATCCCTAATCCACCTACCACCGAGTGATCGGTGGTTTTTCTTAATCTAAGCACAAATTCCAAAAGATTTCAAACACACACCTTAATTTTTGTATTTTTCAGTATACATTTTCCACAAAAGTTGCTCGTCACTATTGTGACTATATTTCTTAAAGCCAATCAAAGGGTTTGATATTTTTTAAACTTACTTTCATGCACATTTTACAAAAATTATTCGATTTTCGTCACAACCACACCATATCACCCTATTTCTATCTTGTAAACCCTGCTCAATCGCTCTCCGTCTTATGCTTACTTAACTAAACGGGAATTTAATCAGTCAACTATTTTTACTATAAATCTCTCTGCTGCTCTCTCAGATTCTGTGCAGCTTTTCGCGATATAAATATTAACTTAACCAAACCACTATTTAGTTAAGCAAAAAGTATAATTATAAAATTTTTATAAACTAAATTTTGGTGCATAAGAATACCCACCTACCGAAGTAAGTGGGTAAAATACTATAATGTATTCACAGTCGGCTCATATCTTCCTGCCTCGTTCTGAAACATCAATATCCCATCATTTTCACCATTATTGTAAACAAAAACCGTTATTTCATTTATCTCATTATTGTTTAAAAGAGTTTCTTTGGTAACTAAAAATTGTGAAATTATATTATATGTCGCATCCTTGCTTTCTTGTAACTCCATATGTATTGACATATTTCTTCCACCATCATCTGAATCCACGATATATTGAATATCTAACTCGGGCAACTCCTGTTCAATTTCCGAAATCATATCTGCATATATAGTCAAACTTTCTTCCTGTTCTTTTAATAGTTCTGCCTCTTCTTCTGGTGACATTTCATTTTCTTCGTCTGCATCATTATCTTCCTGAACATCTTCCACCACTTCTTCATTATTGTCTGCCGGTCCTAGTTTCTGCACTTTAGGTTTTGCACACCCAGTAAGCAAACCACAGCACATCATAGTTACTAACAGAATACTTACAATTTTTCTCATACTTTTTCCTCCTATCCCCCTACATTAGCAACCTAATTAAATTATATCGGTTCGTAGAAGAAAAGGCAAGAAAATACCAGCGGTCGTTATGACTGGTGGTATAAAATCATTTTCTTCAAATTTTATTCCGTTATTAAATTGCAAAATATACATTAATCTCTATCTTTGAAGAAATCAGCCCAAAAAGGATTCTCTCTATCAAATATCTTTTTCTGCTCAGCACTCAGTTCATGTGGGTAATCTCTGAACATGTTAAATTCGTTTTTCTTATCAAACGAAAACACAAGTTCACCATCTTTATCACTGGTATCCTTCCACCAAATTATATCATCAGGATGCTCCTTGTAAAATTTACCTAACATGTCCGGTTACCCCCTTTAATTGTGCGTCTTCCGCTGTGTTGATATACCCAAGTACTTTTATAAACTCTTCATTGCCCTCTAATTGTCCTATATCTGTTAAATATGCCTTTCCATTAAGTTTTCCACACTTAAATCGTTGTAACAAGGTATCCCTTACATTTTCACTAAAATCTTTCCATCCGTTTTCTTTTGAAGACTGCAATTCTAGATACTGAAGAATACCATCTTCTGTTTTTCTAACAATAGCAGCATGTTTGCCAACAGACAGATAATACTCTTTTCCTTTTTCTACATTTAACAATACCTTCTTTCCATTAGAAACACAACCTTTGAAAGAATCTTCCGTAATCACATTTACTCCCAATTCCTTCCACATGGTTAACTTATTAGCTTTACTTGAAAACCAATCCCTCGATATCCCATTCCTAAAATCAAGACATTGATAACCATTTTTATTTCCAATATACGCCAAACCAAGAGAAGCGCACGATCCTTTTGTCCTATCACCGCCCGAAATCTTATCGATAATTTCAGATTCAGTTACCTTTTTCCTATATTTTGTAACCTTTCTAAACTCTATTTTCTCTTTTTCGAGCATTTTAACGAGATTTGACTTTTCTTTTTTCTGATTCACTCCAAACTTTTTCAATTCATTTTTTAGTTTTTCAATAGCCGACTCCCTGTTTCTTATTTTTTCTTTTAATTCTTTAATTCTAATCAATGCATCTTCATCACTGATTTCTTTCTTTTTCCTTCTGCTGAGAATGGAGTCTTGTAGCTTTGAAATTTCATCGTTCATCTGATCTATTTCCGTCTGAGCCGAATCAATATCTTGTTGAACCTCTTTTATTTTTATTCTATCATCTTTTGAAATTTCCGCAACATCTTCTTTTCCATATTCCGCAATTACCTTTTCATCTACAACCGGCAACACCGTACACCGACAGTTCGCATGCAACGGAACCGCCGGACACTTATCTATCGGATAGATCTTCTCGTGATATCCACCGCACGTGTCACACGTTCTTTCATCCAGTGCCGCCCAGATCTGCACATATTCCACACCAGCATCTTTGTACCGGTGCAATGCTGCATCATTCAGGTAGTGCATGCTCTCGGTACGAACAAGTCTATGACATTCATTGAACCCCTGCCCCATCCGGTTATGTAGCGAAATAGCAATCTCTGTTACCGTTTTTCCCTGCTGCAATCCGGTAAGAAGCACATCGTTCAGACTAACTGCAAGTTTCTTCTGATTCTTCCAGAGTCTCCCTGAAAAGTTGTCTCCACGCCACGGAGTCTCCATCAGCTTTTCCATCAGCTTCTTATTCGGCATCGAAAAATCGTTATCTTCCATACCCTTTGCAGTCTTTTCATAGACATCTTGAAACCCTTGCTGCATATTCTTCTTTGCAAACTCTTCTGTAGTATGCCCAAGTTCCTCGATGATGTTTTCATACTTCTTATTCAGCTCCGCAAGCCTGTTCTGCTTATACATTTCAGACAGAGAAAGAACTCCATCCTTACTGTACTTCTCAGCCAGTCGATAGAGCTCACCCTTTACGCTTTCGCTTGCTTCAATATAAAATTGCAACAGTTCCTTATTCTTTTCCTCTAAAGAATTGTAAACTTTCCATATTTCCGAAGCTATGCGCTTTTCCCAGTATTCACTATTCTTCTCCATCTCCATCATCCTTTACTGGTGGTGCTGTATCCCACGTTGGTGCTAACGCTTCTCTTTGCGCTTTTAGTTTTTTCAATTCTGACTCTGAGTTCTCTACCCACGGATGATTGCGAACAATTGTCTCATCCGAAATAACATTTTTGCTCTTCTGAGCAATGTCTGCTCGTTCTGCCTCATTCACAACAGAAGTTCGTGTCCAACGCTGGTCCAGCATTTTCGCTGTTTTTCCGTAGAATCTTAAGATTGCTCTTATCAATCGATTAAAGGAAATTCTAAACTCTGTTTCCATAAAACCGGTTTTAAGTTCTAACAGAGAATATAAAAATTTAAGGGCAACTCCTGAACTATTTCCAAAGTTCTGCGGATCCGGATCAATTCCCATCCCCTGCTCAAAGATTGCCTTGCGTGTAATTGTCAGCATTTCTTTACGTGCTTCTACTGGAATTTCTATTGCAAGCGTAGATATACCAGATTTATCATCCGCACCATCACTCTCCACATTAATCACTTTCTTAGATTTCATTTCCTGCAAAATTTGCAATGCATTGTCGGACTCTCCACCATAATTGGTAATAATAAAAATTAGCTCCTGTATATCCTCCAAATCATTCAAGAAACCGGAAAATACTTTATCGTAAGCATCAATCAGCTCTTTAATATCAGTCAGATCATTCATTCCCTCATCGTTATTATTGAAAAAAATAAAAGGGACCTCACCACACCCATGCTCATACACCGGTTGGTATTCTTCCACACCAGTGTCAACATCAATAATAAGGTATTGATTAAAATATTCTAACTCTTCAAAATCAGCATCTACTTTTCTTCGGAAAGACTCACACTGCGTATCTGTCCAATATTCGTAAATAATGTACTCCGCTCCGTCTCTATCGTCCAACATAGAATACATTCTTAATACCGCATATAATTCTTTCTCTAAATCTTTTGTCCATACAGGTATGATCTGTTTTGATTCAATAACAGCATAATGAAATTTCTTATCATCCCCTCTCCAATAATGCAGCCACCCAACAGCAGCATTTGAAGCTTGCACACATAAACTCTTACACTTTTTTTGAAAGGCATCCCCTAAGGCTTCTGTTATTAAATCATTCAATTGTTTTTCTCCTGTATCAAAGGATACTTTTTCAGTAAAGGCATATGCTGTTTTTTGATTCACAAGTAATTTATAGAAATTGCTTGGAATTTTATTATCTGAATTTCTCAGAGGGTTCTCCGCTTCTTTCTCATCTTTCTTTTTCATATATCGAATATCATTATCTTTTTTATAATACCTCTCGGCAATTTCAATATTCTGAATTACCTTAGAATGATTTTCTGTATACTTTTTTATCAATTTTTTTGCAATTTCTAATTCCATATCTTTACCCCACTGTTACGCCGCCGGATCGGCTCGTATTCTCTGCCACTCCGGTTGTAGCATCTGGTCCATCATCATGTGCATTCCTTCCTTCACGTTGATACCGAATCATTGCATCATAATATTCTGGCCAACGATTTTTCCAGTTTTTTGGATAATAGATATGATTCATTACCCACGTACTATTGGACAGAATCCTTGCCATTTTATTTTCTGATTGATGGAACCACTTTATATGTGTTTTGTTACTGTGATATTGCTTCATCAAGATATCTCTTACTGATCTTGCGAAACCCTTACCACCATTATTTGATTCAATTTTTGCTTTATTGACACCATACTCAAATAACATCTTTGCAACCATAGGTTCTGTTTCTTCCATTGGTTTTTGCGTATATATAATCTCAAGAATATACGCTTCTTTGTTGTATACACCATATGTAATACTACAAAGATAATCTGAGCCTTCATCCGCTGTATCTGTATAATTTCTAATAGCTGTAAATAGTGGATGCCCATTCTCGTTTCTTGGAATCTCATCATACGTTTTGAATGACGTATACAACTGTCCTTTCAAATCTATCGGTTCTTGGTTATAGTTCGCACTTGCAATATCATCACCCATAGCGCTTATCTTATCTTGATAGGATCCATAACTTAGAATTTCTGGACAAAGCATTATTTGTTTTTCTTTATCCTGAAGCGCACTCATTTTAATGTGACGATACTTCTTTCCGGCTTCTTTACACCATTCCAGTACTCTTCCCGCCAAATCTGCACTATGCCATCTCGTCATTATGATTAGAATCTTTCCACCTTCTTCTAACCTAGATAGCATTGTATCCGTAAACCATGACCAGTGATTCTCTAATGTTGTTGCGTTGTTTGCTTCCAGTGCTGATTTGATTAAATCGTCAATAATCATTAAACTACATCCAAAGCCTGTTGCTGTTCCTGTTGGGGATGTTGCCAAGTAGTTGTTATATCCGCCTTCCAGGCTCCATAGGTTCATAGCTCCATCACCATACTTTATCCTTGTTCCGGGAAATACATCAGAATATACCGGCTTTCTTTCATCGGCTTTTTCTTCCTGAATACTATTTCTAACATTTTTTGAAAACATCGTAGATAATGTTTCGTTGTATGATCCCGTCATTATCTTCATACTGTTATCATTCCCTAGACACCACTCTACTAGGTTACCGGCAGTTCGACTCTTTCCATGTCTAGGTGGTATATTTACAACACAGACTTCTTCATCCGATTCAATGAACTCTTGTAGTCCATTACACAACTCAACCAAGAAGGCTCTATCCTCTTTGTAAAAGTCCGGAGCCTTTAACTGGCAATAAAAAAAGAACTCACGTCTTGCAAGTTCTATCTTTGCTCCTTGTATAATTTTCTGTTTTCTATCCATCACGGATCAACTTCTTTAATTCTTCTGTGGTCAATTCCTCGAACGGATTATTTGTACTGATACTTCCTGACAAATCTACATCTCTCTTATCCCTCCACTCTTGAGGCTTTCGGTTCTTTAACCAAAAGATCTGTGCCGTTGTATCAGGTGCTACTTGCTTTGTTACCTTCTTCGTCACATGCATCTCTTCAAGTTCTGGAATATACTCTCGTGTTGTTTCCGTGTACTCATATCCAAGCGCCCTTTGTAGCAATGCATTCTCAACTTGGCGATCAACAACTTCTTTCCCCTTTTTTAGGGCTGCCGAAAGTGCCGGATACTTATCTCTCCAGTCTCTTAATGTAGAATAAGCTATTCCAATATTGGTTGCTATTTGTTCATCTGTAAGACCATCCCTCGCCCATCCTTCAATTTTCAGCAAGCCTTCCGGCTCTAGCCATTCCTGGTACTTGCCTTTCGCCATTCGGCTCACCTTCTTTCTTGATATATTAAATACAGTCCTGCCAGCTCCATAAATGACCGCCGATTGCGACCACTAAGGAGTAAGGATGAAATGTAGATCCGCTGGAGCTGTGCACGCTGTACGCTAATTTTCTGCATTAGAAAAGCACCCCGGAGGGTGCCCGTTAATATTTTGTAATTTTAATAATATATCTCTTGATATTTACGAATAATCTGTTATAATTGCGATATAAATAATTACAGCTAGCTAGTTGACGATTCCCGTCCGGTTTGTCCGGGGAATCGTCTTTTATTTATACCCTTACTCCCAATCCGCGATGCAAACCTTGATGAGTAATAAACATTTGTCCATAATCAATTCGCGCAGAAGTATTCCTATACTTAAAAATAACCGACATTTTTTTATTTCTATCATTATCATATAATTGACCTACATACCCCGCATCAAAAAGTAATAACAGTAAATATTTAATATCATTGTCTTCTACTTTTTTAGATGAATGAGCACATAATAAATCTCCAAATTCACGATATGTAAACTTTTTATTCCCTATCTTTTGAAATATAGCTGGCAATTCTACTACCAACAAATCACTGGCAAATCCTGTTATCTCATTTTTCATTTCTTCAATAAAATATTCCTTGGAATATTCTTTTAATGCAGCATTCATTTCAGAATACGACAACCCTTCTTTATCGGGATACATTTCTTGACAACATTTTAAAAATTGGAGTATATCTCTTGGTTTTGCTAAGGTATGATCTAAAACATAATTCCATGATTCCTTCTCTTTAATAACTTTAGGAAACATTTTCCCCCAACATTTTTCAGCTTCTTCTTCGCTTAATCCAGATAATGAAAACCTCAACTTTACAACTTCCTTTAAATCTTCAAGTCTATTTTGCCAACCTAAATATATGGCACCATCTCTTTTAATTTTATTTAAATCTGGATCTACAATTGTATTCATTATATCTTCTCTAATGAATAAAATTGTCTTTACAGGTATTTTCATCTTATTCAATTGATTATTAAGATAATCAATACTTCTTACAAGACTGGATAAAATTTCCATTTTATTTTTCTTAAATCTTAGTATATCGTCTACACCGTCAATCAAAATCAATATTTTCTGATTGTCCAACCACATGTCCGACAACACATCAAGCATTTTATCATTTAGTGTAGAAATTCTTTCCAAATATGTTGATGGTTTTTCTCCAAAAGCTTTTTCAAATTCAGTATCAAACTTCAGTATATCCGAACCCACTTTTATTTTCGACAACCTAAGTACATCCTTTTTATATCCAACATTTGTCGGAAACCCTAAAACTTCTAACAAGGATAACATCTCTATGAATCCATCTACTTCTGAAATATTCAAATTTTTATAAAGTATTTTATATATAGTTAAAAGTAAAATAAAATCCCATGATGTTTTATATTTTTGAGTTCCAGTCACATCATCTCCTACATTCGTTTTAGCAAATGTTGAGAACTCAAAATCATTTAATTGCAACGGAAATGCATATAAATCATTGCGTTCAGCTGCAAGTGTTTGTATTTTTGAACTATATGCTGATTTTCCAACTCCTTTTCTTCCTATCAAAATACATTGATATCCGTCGATAAGCTTATCAGCTATTTTTCTTGAATCATAAAATGCTCTTTCAAAAATTTCTGGTGCCCTTGTAAATTCCTTTTCCGCATCCGCATACCCAAACTCAAACTCTCCAAATGTCATTTTCTCCTCCTCACGCCTACATCAATAAACTCTCTTCCATAATATCCCAGCTTTCGAAATTTTTCAACAGAAAAACACACCGCAACTAACGGTGTGCTTTTGGGGTTTATTCTTCTGCGGAGGACAAATCCAACAAAATCAATCTGTTGTACACTTTGTACAGTTTACACTATAGCACTTAAAAAACGAAAAGTGCGAAAAAAACGAAATTACTTTTTCATAAACTTATTGAATTCCATTCTGATACTGTCTGCAGTACACTTTCCTCCCATCAGCGCGGCTGTTTCTTCCCAAGTAAGCTCTTTAAAGAACTTATATCGAATGATCCTCTGTATTCGGTACGGGACTTCGCATAACCACTCTTCTACTTTCAGTTTCAGTTCCTGAGCACTCGCCTGTTGTTCTATTAGCAATTGTCTTTCCAGATCCAAAGCAGCTGCATCCATCACAACCTCTGTTGTCCCTCCCAAGTTAAAGGATCTAGCCTCGTACGGGAAGTCTGGGTTACTCCCCTTAACTTTATCCTGTACAATTTTCCGTTTCTTTTCCAACCGTTTTATCTCTTCTTCAGTCTCTTTTATAAACTTACATGCATCTATGTAATCTTCAAGGACATTCTTGTCCATCACTATCGCCCCCTATCCCATATTTGTCTGCAAAGTACTCCGCCACATCCATACTCTCCTGAAAGAGATCTATTGTCACCTTGTCGTCTCCGGATATCTCACCGGACTGCATGCCGGCAAGAAGCCGGCCTATCAGATCACGAACGGTCATGATCGTCACCTCTTTCTTTATACTGTAAGGCTTTCTCTCGAATCTCTCCCTTGCCTTATCCGATACCTTTCGCCCTTCCAGATCGTTGTAATGGTCGTTCTCTCTTATTTTCTGCCTGTGTCGGTCTTTGCTGTCTCTATGCATTGTTATCACCATCCTCTACTTCTATCGGGCACCAATCTGGTCCAGTTGCTTTAAATCCATCGTATGTTCTTTTTTTCAACATACATCCAGAAGTGTAGGAATGAAACTGGCAATCCTTACATGTTTCCAGAACATTTTTTATCTTAATAGTTCCTTGCCATATCTATCTCTACCTCTCTTTCGTAAATCTGTCCATTATATGTCGCTTTGCATCTTGTGGTAATGATTTTTGATGTCTTCTGTATGCTTTTGGAAGTGGTTGCCATGCAATAATACCTCTTATTGGTTCATCGCTGTAGTCTTCAGTCCAGTTTTCTCCATCCCAGTAAGCTGAGTATGGTGTAATTATACATTTATGTTGCACAATATAAGAATCCTCACCAAATACAGGCTTTTCCGGCAATCGTTCTTCTACTGAAATCCAACCATCATTACTATGGATATTCGTGCCCTTAGCTTCGTCCATGTGTGAACGGATAATATCTCCAATAATGCTCTCAGCTCTTTCCGTCGCAAACATTAGGCTTTGAAAATATTTCATGCTTTCAAAATTTCTATTGAGCTCGGCATTCACTCTGCATATATTATCTGCCTCTTTTAATTTCTTAATTCTTTCCTCGATTTCTTCCAAAATCTTCTCTAGTACGTTCATCTTCTCACCTCACTAAATCTCAGATAATTCTTTTTCTTTTTCATCTACATAATCTTCAATCACGCCAATTATTTTATCTTGTAACTCTTTTGGTAGATCCACTTCCATTCCTTTAATTGCTCCTATGCCTTTTCGTCCGATTTTTATTACGGCTTTTCGTCCGATAAGTCTTGCTTTATATTTTGAAACATAATCACTTTTATATTTTATTCCACACCAATATAAAAACTCTTTAATCTGGTTAAGTTCTTCTTTTTTCTTTCTGTATTCTTCGTATTGTCCTTCTGTCATATTTGATTCCCTCCTAAAACTTGGTTCAATGATTTAGGGTCATACCATGTCTTCAAAAAAAGGTTTTCTAATTCCTCTTTGTATAATTGCGCTGGTTTTAACATCACTCCACCTCCAATAGCTCTGGATTATCAAAAATGTTGCCGCAAACTTGAAAATGTTCTGCATACCATTTTTCGAGCGCCTCAATGTCTGTTGAGTAATTTTCGTGTACGCAAAATCCGTATTCGTTCCATAAAATTTTCATATAGGTTATGTCTTCTGGGTAGCTTTCGTCTAGATTAGCTTTTAAAATATCATTCTCCCAAATCCTCTTACCGTTCTTGTCGGTAAGTCCGGTGTACTGGCAGAGGGTGTCTGGATTGATTTCATAGCACTCAGCCGAACAAATTATACTTTCCCCTTTCGGAATAAACGCTTTTGATTTGCTACGAATTATATATGCTACACTCCCCTCTGCAATTATCAAACTTCCTTCCACCCATTCACCATTATCTTTTCTCTTTGCTTTAAAAAGGAATTCTCTCATTGTTTTTCCTCCACTAAATTTCAGTTTTTCCAACCTTCTCACCGTTTTTGTACCAGGTAAATTCAAACCTTCCAGCCGGAATATCGATAACAAGTTTTGGCGAATATTCTACTTCTTTGCAGGACTCAGTTGAAATAGCCCAATCCGGCCACTCATCATATTCATCAACTTTACTCACCCCAACCATCCAGCAGCCGTTGTCAGCGGAAGCCCTTGAATACTGTCCTATTACCATCAGTCTGCCATTCTGCCCACAATCGATCACACACTGAATGGGTTCACAGCTTCCGCAGTTATCAATATCATCGCCAGTCACACCATATTCTCCAAACGTATCATCGCTATATCCGTAAAAACATAATCTGTGCATACTATTTTCCTCCTAAATCATCAGAATAGTTTTCGCTACTAACCGTTACACCCATCTTTCTACCTCCATTATTCTAATTTTTTTCATATTCCATAAATTCATATTTAATGATATATGTTTAATAATTCTCACCTCTAATCAACGCATAATCTGACCATCAACTCTATAGCATAACTAAGACCATCTTCATCAACACCATATTCTTCATCATATAATGGTGATAAATCTAATGCGCCAGATAACATACTCATTGTTTCTTCACTAATTTCTATATTTGCTTTCATGATTTTCTCCTTAAAACACAGGTTCAATGGCTATTCTTTACCAATCTCTTTATTAAATCCTAAAATCCCTTTTATCAGTTTTTTTATTAACTTTTAATAATCCGGCTTCTAAAAATGCAGTTTCCAATACATCGCTTATTTTTTCTGTATCAATCAGAACCGGAGAATGCGGATAATTATCTTGAATTTCACAACACGCAAATAGTCTGGATAAAAGCCTATCATACTTTTTCATACCATCACTCTTCCTTTCATTTCTCTCCTAAATCCTAATTTAATCATCCTCTGATACAAAGATATTAGATTTAAGATACAAAACTGGGCGAACACCGCGCCGGAGATTGCAGATCCTGTTGTCGAAGTAACCAGACGGCGAAACAACGGCTACTGGATAATCCAACATGTCATTACTTGTCCACGGAGTCATTAACCACCAGTAATCATCTAACTCTTCATTCACGATCAGCGGATTGTATTTTCTTGCTTCATCAAACGTAAGCAATCGAATTCTTCCGGACACATCCTTGTAAATGTCCTGATTATCAACCGTTGTTAATTTCACGGTCTGTGGAAGAATACTGTCTTTTCCAACTACTTCTTCAATCTTCGGAAGAATATCTTCATACAACACACGCTGCACATTAGAACCATTGAAATCTGTGTTATCACCAAATTTCACGTCTTCTTCCATGAAATCCTTTGAAATAACCAACGTTCCACCCTCGTAATGGTCTAACACCACAAATTCATCTTCTCCAAGGTCAATCACTCCACCAGGTTCAACCGTAGATAGTTCGACTTTATCCTTAATTTTCTTTTCTTCCAACATTGCTACTAACTCTTTTGCTTTTTCTAAAATCTTGTTCATGTTACACATTTAATTTCCCTCCATATAATTTTCTGTATTTAACAGTTCCTTAAACTTCTCAAACTGTTTCTGTGAAATCTTGTTGTTCTTCTTATCCTCTCGAATTTCGATTTTAAGGTGCTTTTCTGCGATAGACGATACTTCCCTGGCGAGGTTGATTCTGCCTTGTTTCAGACCGTCCCTGTAACCTTTCTGTGGACGATAATCAGCAATTTGCGACTTTCCCTCGCCTTGGCTACCAGAAGTTTTATTTCGCAGCTGATAACCTTTATCCGCATACTGCTTAATCCAAAGTTGCTCCATTTTATCAAGTAAATTCCTAATTTAATCCACTTTTTCATATGTTTTCTCAAATATATCCGGCTTACATGGATAAAGTTCTCCATTTACGCCTTTAATGATGTAATCACCCACTCTGGCACGCATATATCCCTCTAATGTTCTAATATACAAATCACATGGAGGATGTAACGGTGAAAAAGACATATCCATTAATGTTCCATTTTCAAATGCTTCTATTGCCCATTCTGGAACATAATATTTTCCGTCTGAACCTTTTAAATCTCCATCATATTGGAATGCTTCAATCTCAACTGGTTTCTTTCTATACTTTGCCATTGTTTACCATCCTCTCCTAAATATTAAATTTAGTTAATCCCGTATAACCCAACCAGTAGTATAGGATGCGCACTACTGGTATGGGTTCTATACTATTCATCGTCCTCCTTGTCTCCTAAGGACGCATGTGTTATAATGTCCTTAGAAAGATGAGCAGTGGACGGTCCGGCAAGACATATAGTCCGCTGCTATTTTTTAGTTACGCATACTCACCTTTATTTTTTACCCTATCTTTTTACATCTTTTTTGCAACTTTGGCTGTTGTCGTGCCCTCTTTAACAAGCTTTATCTTGGCATACTCTTCCGTTAACGCCTGCATCTGTGTCATATCTACCGCACCCTGTTCTCACGCTTGATAGAGATCCATACACTTTTCTACGAACTCCGGAATCCGTTTCCTGGCTGTCTTTGGCCAGTAATCGGCAATCAAGACATTGGTCGGTATTGCCAAGAGCATGAACCATATTTGCTCTGCCAGCTCATCCTCACGCTCTCGGAGCTCCTGTTTAACTTTCTCACGTTCCTGTAGCCGGACTTTTTGGAGTTCCTCGGCGGTCATTACAAATGTCTTAGCCTTCTTTTCATTCTCGCGCTTTCGGCGCCTAAGTTCTGCCCTACTCATTTGCCCCCCCCCTGCTATAACTTTCCGGTAGATATTCCGGAAAGTCCTCAATACTCATCTGTCCCGGAATTTCATTTCTCAGCACATTCTTTCTGCTCAATTTCTTCATATTCGATCACATACTCCTTCTTGCCTTTTGTGTTGTTCGGAATGACTCTATAACCAATCTGTACCCTATATCCTGCCTTTATTAGAAGTCCTGCAATTGTCAGCCTATCTTCTTCGTTTAAACCTGCACTCCCACCTCTAATGCTACGAATGATTGACATGTCCCTCACCTCCCATATAGATTTTGTGCAGAGCATTTACTTTTCCAGCAAACCATAGCAGCAGATCTGTAATATCCGATTTGCACGAATATTTTTCCATGAGCTCTTTGGATCTCTTATTGTATGCTGCCATATTGTTATCTTCTAAATATTGCTTATAGCTTTTCCAGCAATCGTTGTAAATGTCGCTGATTCTCTGTATAATATCTTCCATATTCCTATCCTCCGTAACCAACGTAACCATTTTTACAATTTTGTAACCACAATTCGGTTACCCTGTTTTTCGTTGATTTTATGCGGTTTTTCGGGTATTTTCCTTTATGGTAACCAAGGTAACCATTGATTTTCCTTATAAGGTACTTTGTGTCTGTGTTCCATCCACACACCCACACACATATATGTATATATAGAAAACGCATGGTTACTCGGTTACCTTGGTTACCGGTTACCCTTTTTGCGTTATCTGAATGGTAATTCCTCCTGATCGTACAGCTCTTCTGGCTCAAATCCGTCCTCGTCCTCATACTCATTAAGCTTAAGGAAAATGCAGCGCTTCGGCTTCCCATTTATCTTTTTTAGTTTATTCAAGCGTCCGTTGGATGTTTGAATCACCGCGTTCCTATCCGCCCAGACAAGGAACGCTTTGTCAGAAAATCCGCCCTGATTACATAATTCCTTAAATGCCTGTGGATAAATAATTGCGTATCCGTCCTCAATAATTCCCCATTTTTCTACTTTGGTTTCTGTGTCAAAACGCTGATTATTCATGCTTATCTTGTCAAGTAAATAGTTATAGCATCTTTCATGCTCAGATAACTTCGAATGATCCACAAGGACTTCCTGCGCTTCCGAGATGTCTATATACATTCCATCATGGAATATATAGTCCGTGGCAATCTTGTCAGCAGTGAGCACGATAGATAATGAGATGCTCTGCTTCTGCATCTTATCTTCTTTATAGACTTTACGCTGGATCTCCTGTTGTATCTCTCTTATTCCGTCCCTACCAAGCTTTTTCAAAACCTTCACAAATTGTTTTCCTAAATGACCATAATTTTTCTTAAATGTTTCTGCTGCTTCCTGTGGATCCGGAAATACATGATCCCTACATTCAACCTCCAAGATTCGGTTGATTGCTCCGCCCTGTCCTACATAAGAAGACAAAGGACGCTCACCATTTGTTATAATCACATTTTTCCAGTTATTTTCTCTGCGAATCCCAAGTTCTTTATTTGATCGGCTCTTTCCTTTTCCTGAACACAGATCGTACACAACTCCTTCAAAGTTATCCCTGATTCTGGCACTGGTCTTAGAGGAATCATCTAACATAAGCGGCAAATGATTTAATAGATTACACTTTGTTTCCAGCGCCACGTCTGTAGTTTTAAAATCTCCAATATACTGACTATCTGCCGGGTTCGCCCAAACGGATGCAGCCATCATAAGCGCCACTGTCTTTCCACCTTCAGTTTCTCCCCATAGATCCACGATAAACGGAAGTGCTCCAACTTGAGCGACTAACACGCTCGCCAGCGAAGCAGCTAAAAGGAATTTGATTTCCATTCTTCCTGTCTTGCGAAGATTTTTAAGATAATCTAACCATACAGTTTTATTTCCATTAGATGAAATACTTTCAAAAACCGACTTAAACTGCATATCTCCATCAAATACAATCTCTGTATCATAGGGAATAAACCCATCACCAATCCATCCAAGTTTAGAGCTCGACATCTGAACCGGAATTGCGTCATCATTTAAGTTCTCCACATCTGAAAGATACTTTACCAACAGCTTCGCATTTTCTGACGTAACGGCCACACCCAGTTTTGATAGGGAGACAATCTTGCTGGCAGACGACACTAAATCTTTGGGCACTGTGATCTCTTTCCAGGAATGGTTTCTTTTATAAGCTACTCGGAGTTGTTCTTCTCCTGTCTCTAAGTTTTTCATTCGCTTGATCGGAAGTATTGGATGATAACAGGCAAGAACCTCATTCGAATAATCCTTATTAAATGTATGTATTCCATCATCACCAGCAATCCAGGCACCACACATCATGTTGTCATACGGACCGGTAAAATTTGTCCATTGATCCAGCATGGTTTTTGATGCCTTACTTTTTCGCCTTTCCCGATCCACACTTTTATAAACTTTTACAAGATCATCAAATTTCTGTTTTACTCCAAGTTCCTTCGCCCGATCTTGAAGAGATAACAACATCCTCGCCTGCAGTATTGCATCTTCCTGTTCGAATACCTCAATAAACACTTCCTCCGACAGGATGCTTTTTTGGTCATATTCAATTAAATTTTTCAACGTCCTGCCCTTTCTTCGTTTAAGATTTCGTGATGATATAATTCTAGTTGCAATGCATTGCAGCAATCGCACCATGTATCAGATAATGGTTCTGACCGGTTCATCCAGTCTCGGTATATATCGATCAGCATATTGTTATGTCCCTGCTTCCTTTTAAGTTGCTCTTCCTTCTTCTTACGCATTTCCTGCTCTTTTTTCGCCTTATATATAGCAAGGTTAGACGAAAATGTCGGTTTCTCATATGATCCGCCAAGCATTCTAAAAGCGTCTTTAAATGGGATTCCGTAGAATTTCTGTAGAAAAGTGAATATATCTCCATTTTCTCCGCAACCAAAGCAATAATACGAATCTCGATATATCTTCATAGATGCAGTTTTTTCGTTGTGGAACGGGCACCTGATAAAGCCTGCACGATTCGGATGCCCAAGCCCACATTTATAAATAATATCTTGCATACTATATATTTTTTTGATATCATCACTGGTCATAGTGCTCACCGCTTAATATCCGGATGATTTCGTCCCCAGTATCTTTCTTTTCACAAAACTCAAATTGTACATTGTACCGGTCACGAATCGTACACAGAGATTTATATAATTGGTTTCCGTCAACCGCTTTTGAGGAAACAATATATTTCTCTCGCTTTCCGTTAACCCATCTCCACCGCACCTCGTGCTTCCTTGGGTTCTTCCAAAAATAAACATCTTCCAGCGTTTTTATGTCCGGTCCATGCTCCACAAGTATCACGATCTGTATCCCTGCATCTATCGCCTTTAGCAGCTCACGTTTAAACCGCTCATGTTGCTGGCAGACATTTCCACAGAGCTCCTGCAGATTCTGCTTCCTGTCAATAATAAGCCGGGGATTATCTAAGGACATGTAATCCCCAACCATAAGCTTGCTCGAAAAATGCTTAATACCATGATCGTCGAATGTCTTAATGATTTTTCGAATAGCTCTTTGCTTTTCTCTTGTATCAATTTGTATATCCACAACATCACCCCTAATTAAATGGTAATTCTTCATCAATTCCGTCCGGGATGTTCATGAAGCCATCTCCTGCCGGAGTGGATGCCGGATGATAACCATTCATTCGATTCTTGTAGGCTTGCGTTTCCGACATTTCTGGAACCTGCGCTTCTTTCACCTTGTCAGTGGAAATAAACCAGCGAAGGACTCTTTTCTCGCGCTCTCTTCCATCGTAATAATCCATCTGAGGTCCAAATACTCCCCCGACGATTTTATTCTTGAACTGAGCTCCGAAATTGTCTCCCCACTGTGTTTCAAACCCTGTGTTGGAGTGTTCTACACAAGTAAGGAATGTTTTAAATGACCGGCTACAATTTCCATCTTGATCCTCTGTCAAAATGTACTGCGTTGCCTGATTCGGCCACTTCTTTTCCGGCCGGATGTCGTTTTTAAATACTTCCGTGAAATATCCCGCCTGTTTGTCTGCGGTAGAAAAATCAAAAGAAATTTTTATCATATCTTTTCCAGTTTTGGACTGCATTTCTAAAACTTCTTTAATGATCAGATAGTGACCGCCAAGCTCCACGGGGGTAAATTCCCCCTGCGCCTGTGTATTTTCGTAGTTGTTAGGTTTTTTCATGTTAAAAGTCCTCCAATGCTTTAATTACTTCTACAATATCGTTATCGATTTCAAATTCTTTAAACGCTCCCAGCGGAGATTTTGCTGTGCTGTTATTTGCTTGCGTTTCAAATTTATACTGCCCATCAACACATTTGCTAAGGAGCACCGTTGTAAACTTACTCTCAAGCACAATCTTGTCCAGTTTCTTCCCGGAAGTTTTGATTCTCGTAAACATATAGCCGTTCTCATCATGATCTGTTTGAGTGTGGGCGGTAAAGATGATAGTCAGATCATCTCTATATGTATAACATTCACAAACCAAGTCCCACACGCACGCAGCCAAGTCCACCCATTTGTCATATCCCTTTTCCTTACTCCTGCGCATCTCATCAGCTACCATAAGCCCGTTGATTGTGTCAATTACAATAACTTTGATGTTCGGACATCCCTCTGCCAATCGCTTGATATACTGCCTTACAATATTTGCATCATCCGTTGCTTTGTAGTTCCTGTTTTCTGTGTTATACTGTTTTCTCCACCCTTTCCAAGACAATCCCTTGCAATCTGCATCAATATAATATGTTGTCTTCGGATCTAGATTTCTCATGCTTGTCGTTTTTCCGGAGCCTGATTCTCCGGCAATACAAATTACTTTGCTCATTTATCTTCCGTCCTCCTTATCAAATACAACCCTATCTACAGATTTTACAATTAGCAAACTGGCAATCTGCTTTAAGGATAATGTTGATTCATTATAGATATCTACTAATGCGTTATATGCTTCCGGCGTAAGCTTCACGACAGTTTGCTCTTCGACTGGCTGCTTCTTTCTTGCCGGAATATGTATTAATCCATCATTGCTATTCATCACAACATCCTCCCATGTGTTTTGTCCAAACAATCTCTACAGAGGCTTTCTCCATCGACCTCGTAAATATAGTCTCCTTCATAGAGCTCACATCCACAATAATCGCAAGCTTTAACCGGAGAACTCTCTGGAGGGCTTGTCTTCCAGTCGTCATATCCTGGTATCAATTCCATTTTTCCACTCCTTGATATTTTCTAATTTTCGGGTTATAATAAAATTGAATGTTTTTCAGAGTGCTTACGCCTTGCCGGGCATATGTAAGCGCTCTATATTTTTGCGTAAAATTTAAAACCACTCTCCTCTAAACTCACGACACCTTTCTTGTCTACTTCTACGTTCCAATGCTTTTTGTCATTATTATCATCAATGTACGTTCCCCATGTTCTATCATGCGAAAAAGAAGCCATACTGAGTCTGTCCATACCGTTTTGCTCGATAATCCTCTGGATCGCTTTCAAATGTTCTGCAATCTCCAGACCAGCTTTTATCCACTTCGGTCTATCCATCTTCCTCACCTCCTTCTATATCGGTCCTGCCATTCGGCAGTAAACCAGCAATACTATCAAAAATAATCCTGCTGCTACCACACCTGTTCCGAAGCCGATGAAAACTCCGGTTAGGATGTCTCGTCTATGTCGTTTTGCACTAATACTGTTGCTTTTCACTGCTTGTCCCTCCCCTCTACCGCCTAAGCGGTTTCTTCTTTTGTTTCTTCCTCTTTAGGATCAATAGGTGTGTACTCATACGGTACGCCTTGTTGGTCGCTAAGCAACTCGATCAGTAGATCCATAGGATTTTTACTAAGTTCTAACATACGACCACCTCCTTATAAAGCGTATGTTCTACGGGTTGTACGTGTTGCGTTGTCCTATGATTCTTTGGTATAATCTTCCTAACAAATGATGAAAGGAATTAATATAATGAATAAACTTAACAGATCTGAATATTTTAAAGCTATAATTACAGGAGTGCTGTCTACTTTATGCATATTGCGAAGCTTAACGGTCGGGTTTGCGGAGCTTAACAGCCCTATTCCAGAATAAAGCGGTCACTGAATAGACATTAGCAGAACAATCCATTGTTCTGCTTGATTACAGTAATCAACAGTCTGAAATCCAGTCAATGGGGCATTTGTGCCGGCTTTAGCCCTTGCCATTGACTTGAATGAAGACTGTGGTACAAACGACCGTTTCATTTCAGAAAGCGGCCGTTCTAAAACGGAATAACGACCGCTGAGCCTCGTAAAATGCATACTTTACTTATTTCTTGGATTATTACCCCTGCAACAAATTGGATATTTCCGAAAATCCTGCATATACTTGATTGTTTTTCCTCATCATTCTCAGATGATATTTATCGTAGTATTGTAGTTGCAAGCAATACCGGTCTCATATTAACCATTCTTTTAATTTCTTTGATAATTTTTTATTTTTTCATATTTTTTTCAATTCAGCTTATTCATTTTTTGAACTGTGAATATGAAAGTACATTACCTGACAATTTGAAATCCCAATCTCGTATTGCAACGAAAATATTTAAAAATGGGAAAAAAGACTTGAAATCTCAACACAAAACATTCAAAAAAATATCTTTATTTTCGTATTTTTCTCTAGGATTAATTCTTTTTTCAATGTGCTTTATTGCTATGCGTCAAATATATATATCTGGAATTTCTTCAAAAACACATGCAAATATAGAGATTGTGGCACCCTATATATCCGATCAAGAATATAAGGAAATAAAATCAAATTTTTATAGAATTGACTCCAAAGATTCCTATGAACAATTCAATACAAGATTATCTATTATTGCTAACGAGAACTCTTTAGAATTAAAACAATAAATACCAGAGCCACTTGCCAATATTCCACCCAATAATGGAACCAATGCAGTAGCATATCGCGATAGGTATGTTACTGTTTTTTATTTTTTTCCACATTTTCACACCTCCTCTTCTGGTTCTGTTTGAAAGTTATCCACACTTTCCACATTTAACACAATATTTTGTGTATAAGCACACATTTTTCACATTATATAGTATTCTTATATTGACACGCTTGTATATCAGTAGTATCCTTTTACTAGAAGCTTCTAAAATCTAGCAGAAAGGAGATATGTTATATGGAGCCAATTAAACCTGGCACTGACAACCAAAAACCTGGAACTTACATAGAGGTTGGTCCTCGTGGCGGTCACGTTTCTGGTGGAAGAGAAGTTAATATCGGTCGTGGTGATAGACTTCCTCCTACACAGAAACCAAATCGTGGTTGGGTGCGTAAATAATTTATAGGGGTCACTGTTAGCAGCAGTGACTTTTATATTGGAATTCTTTTTCTCCATAAACAAAGTGAATGCCCTAATATATTAATTTGAATCCATGCTTCTGCATACATCTGACCGTTTTCTTTATACCGTGTTAAATAATGATACGTTTCAATCACGCTCCTTTCATCCCCTCCGTATAAATGTCTCCAGCTTCAACTCCAAGTGCAGTTGCTAATCTTGGAACATCGCACGCTTTGATCAATCTTCTTCCGTTAATCATGTCACTAAGCTCTTGAGGGGTAAAACCCGCTTTTTCTGCTACATACAGATTTTTCAATCCCTTTTTAACTATGATTTTCTGTATCCCTTTAGACAAAGGAGTGTTCGCTTCTGATATAGTCAAACTTTATCACCTCTTTCTTTTCTCAGTTTTTCTTTGTCTATCTGAAGATTAACACAGTTATTCTGAGATGTCAATAACTTTTTCTCAGCTTTTTTGTTTTTCTGTATTGATATTCTCAGTTTTTTATAGTAATATACACATATAAGAGAGGTGAACAAAATGAGTTTTGGAAGTAGATTAAAAGAAAAAAGAGAATCCTTGAATATAACACAACCACAATTAGCAGAAATGCTCGGTGTAAGTAAAGGGGCTATTGGAAATTGGGAAACAGATGTGAATTCTCCTAGAGCAACCCTACTATATGATTTGTTTGACATATTGCATTGTGACGCAAATTACCTATTTCAAGATGAAATGAAAGAATTGAAATACAAAGACAAAGCAACCCCAGAAGAATTCGAAAATATCATAAAGAAATACCGTCTCCTCGATGATCACGGCAGAGAGATGGTGGATTTCACACTTAATAAAGAATATGAACGTTCAAAAGCTCTGGCGGAGCAGGAAAAAGAAAGTGCTGATAATATAGTAGACATGTCATCCCATTTGGATGCAAACGCTGCCCAAGCCCGTACTGACATAGACGTACCGGAAGGATCAGACACATCCGAAAATGATGTTATGGACGACAAGGACTTCTAAGACCAGTTTATGGGACAGGTTTTATACTACACTATAGACTGGAGGTGTTGACCTATGAATTATGAAGCACTTTTAGAGGAAGCTCATCAAGAAGGGTTGGTCGTAAAAGAAAAGCCCCTTAAATACAACAATGGCAGAATAAAAGGAAAACGAATTGCTATCCGCCAAGACATCGAGACAAATACAGAAAAGACCTGCGTCCTCGCAGAAGAGCTCGGTCACCATCATACATCAGTTGGGAATATCCTTGATATGAGTGATGTCCGAAACCGAAAGCAGGAACGCCAAGCACGCTTATGGGCTTACAATAAACTGATTGGACTGTCTGGTATTATCGAAGCATTCGAGCATGGATGTCAGAGCCGATATGAAATGGCTAAGTACCTAGAAGTAACAGAAGAATTCTTAGAAGAATGTGTAGTGTGCTATCGAAACAAATACGGAGTTGGAACCACACTGGATAATTATTATATAATGTTCATCCCCAACTTAAACGTTGGTAGGATAGATTTCTCAATGTAGGTCGGTCAAAAGAGGAAAGAGAGGAAGAAACTATGGGATTAAGATTTAGAAAAAGTATTAAAATTGCTCCCGGTGTAAAAATCAATTTTAATAAGAAAAGTATCAGTGCTACTGTTGGTACTAGGGGTTCTCATTACACTGTAAATTCAAAAGGAAAAAGAACTGCATCAGTTGGAATACCAGGTACCGGCATCTCCTATACCGAAACATTGGGTGGCAACAACCATACCAAAGCAAATCCCCCTCATAATAGTCAACCCACATTACAAACTACTCCAGCAGGGAATAAAAATAACAAAGGTTGCTTGTTTTGGATTATAGCTTTTTTTGCTTTCTGTTTTGCCTTAGCTCTTTATTCGTTTATGTGGATTCCAGGAATAATCGCAATTATCTTTTTTGCAGTTAAAAAATCCGATGTACAAACAAAGAAAAAGCGATTACTTATATCCGGGTTAGTTACTATAACATCTTTTTTGGTTTTTATATGGATAGGATCGGACAGTAACTTACAATCAATAAATGCGGATTTTGGAAAAGATACATTTGATATCAATGAAACTGTAGAAATTAAAATAACTACTACTCCTGAAGATGCAGAAATTGAATCTTTGAGTCTTTCAGAAAATAGCATTGCGAAATTAGAATACAAAGACGGAAAAGCAATTTTACATTTTACAAATACTGGAAATGCTACTTTATTTTTGACAGCAAATGAAACGATTCAAAGCAATTCAAAACATATTACAGTCATCGATAAGGAAGCTGAAGAAAAGAAGAAAGCTGAAGAGGAAGCCGCACGTAAGGCTGAGGAAGAAAAGCTGGCTGCCGAAAAAGCCGAACAGGAAAGAATCGCTGCTGAGCAAGCAGAACAAGAAAGGCTGGCTGCCGAGCAGGCCGCTGCACAACCACAAGAACCTATGGTTTGGATTCCTGCTTCCGGAAGCAAATATCATAGTAATTCTTCTTGTAGTGGAATGAATAATCCAACACAGGTCACGTTATCAAAGGCACAAAGCATGGGATATGAACCTTGTAAACGGTGTCACTAATCACTCTCCCCTGCTCCACAGCGGGCAGGGGAACAACTAAAGAAAAGAGGTGAGATAAGTCTTGAACAATAAAATTTTCCCTGTTGCATCTTACAATAAAGAGTTTAATAAGTATCTTCCTATACAATTTGAACAGGATTTAATATATCAATCTTTTGGATTGGAAAAGCATATTGAGAAACGGCATCCGGAATGTCTGCCGTATCTTCGATTTATCTCATCCATCATCGCTTTTCCAGATTACATAGGTGTAAATCCAAATGAGTCGGGAGACAGCTTTGAACTCGTCAAGATATTTAGTGAAAATGTACAAATCGGAATCAAACTAGATATGAAAGAAAACTATCTGTATGTTGCTACTCTTCACACAATAACAAATGGAAAACTGAAACATGGGATAGATAATGGACGACTCAAAAAATTTGACAAATAGAATATTTTACTCTATAATGGGAATACAATAAATTGAACCACAAAGGTCGGAAAGGCTCCCGACACACTCGAAAGAGTACCTGAGATGCTAGATACGCCGCCTAGCTTGTGATTCAATTTAGACCCGAAGGTGTTTCCCGTTGCGGAAGCACCTTTTGTTTTACATAAAAAATAACCGCCCCAGTGCTACCAACACTGAGACGGTAGATGTACTCCGAAGAGGTACACCGCAATTCAGATAATATTGTATCATCTTCGGAGCAGCCTTGCAAGAGAACGAAAGTTCGCTGGCTGTTATTTTTATACCCATTTTTACATACCATACAAAAGGAAGGTGATGCTGCATGAAAAAAATCCGATGTGCAATCTACGATAGAGTGTCCACAGAGATACAAGCCACTTCCGGTTTATCTTTGGATACACAAAAAGAACTACTAACGGAATACGCCAAATCTCACGGATATGAAATCGTTGGATATTACGCAGACGAAGGTTTGACCGCACGAAAAAAGCTCCAAAACAGGAAAGATTTCCAAAGGCTTCTCGGAGATATACAGAATGACAAGATAGACCTGGTGCTTGTGACTAAACTGGATCGTTGGTTTCGAAATGTCCGCGATTATCACAATACACAAGCTATCCTCGAAGAACATCATTGTAATTGGAAAACCATCTTAGAGGATTATGACACATCTACTGCTGATGGTCAGCTTAAAATTAATATTATGCTCGCAGTAGCTCAAAACGAATCTGACCGAACCAGCGAACGTATTAAAGTTGTGTTTGAACATAAAAAACGAAATGGTGAACATTTGACGGGTGCTGCTCCTTATGGTTATATTACAGTCAATAAGAAACTTGTTAAGGATCCTGCAACAGAGCATATTGTTAATGACCTCTTCCGATATTACTTTTTGACTTTTTCTAAACGTCAAACAATCTTATATATAACGGAAAAATACGGAGATGCAGCCCCAACGGTTTACCAAGCTAACCGGATTCTTAAGAACGAAACTTATGCTGGAAAATATCAAGATAACCTTGACTACTGTGAACCTTATATTAGTTTAAAACAGTTTGAGACTATAAATGACATCAGCGCTACTAAAATACATCCAACTACATATCAAGTCTATCTGTTTAGCCAACTGCTGATCTGTCCGGCCTGCGGAGCGCATCTAACAGGCTATGTAAAAAAGCAAAAGCTAAAAGATGGATCCATAAGTCTCTATAAGCGTTATAAATGCCCTATCAAATTCAGCAAGATTGATCACAAAGGAAAATATGTCTGCATAACTGAGTCTGTGATTGAAAACTATATGCTGGAACATGTCTACCCAGAACTTCAAAACCAGTTATATAAAATACAGACCACAAAAGGTAAACATGCGAAAAAGAAAGATGCCACAGCATCTATCCGAGCGGAAATGGATCGATTAAATCTAATGTTCAGAAAAGGTCGGATCTCGGAAGATGCTTATGATACAGAATATGATGTATTGGAAAAGAAATTAAAGACTGAACAGGAAAGAAATAAGATCGTATCTGTCGATGACTACGCACATATCCGCGAAGAATTCTCTGGGAACTGGAAGGATATCTATCAGAAATTAGACGATACACACAAGCGCGCTTTCTGGCGCAGAACGATTAAAGAAATCCGTTTTGACGAAAATACCCATAAGATAAGCGGGTTTAAATTTTTGATTTAGAGGTGTAGTATTTTATATAACTCAGTTGAGTTTGAACCCGGCGCTACTAATCTGGAAAAAGAGGGCAAAGGATATGTCGTTGCCTCTCTCGGCACCGACAGCGGTTATGTGCCATATACCGCATTTTCCGCAAAGCAAAGTTATATCGACAAAAACCCGGAAATCATTCAAGGCTTTACGAACGCACTGCAAAAAGGAATGAATTATGTCCAGAACCACACGCCTGAAGAAATCGCAAAAATGATTGAGCCTCAATTCAAAGAAACAGATCTTGACACAATCACTACGATCGTCACTCGTTACTATGAACAGGATACATGGAAGGATAATCTTGTTTTTGAAGAAGAGAGTTTCCAGCTCTTGCAAGATATTTTAAAGAGTGCCGGAGAATTAACAAAAGAAGCGCCTTACGAAGACCTCGTAATAACAACCTACGCCGAAAACGCGAAGTAAAGACTGGCACAAACGTAAACCGGGGACGTTTTTTCGTCCCCGGTTATTATTTTTTATGCCCGTATTTTATGCTCTCATCGCTCCGTCTACTGATAATATTTCACCGGTTACATAGCTTGCAAGATCACTGGCAAGGAATAAAAATCCGTTTGCCACATCTTCCGGTTCTCCGACTCTGCGAAGCGGAATATTTGCAATCAGAGGCTGGATCATTTTTTCCGGCAATGCAGCCACCATATCAGTTCTTGTAATTCCCGGTGCCACTGCATTTACACGGATATTACTTGGTCCAAGCTCTCTTGCCAGCGAAAGCGTCAACCCATTTACCGCAAATTTACTTGCCGGGTACCCAACTCCTGACGGCTGACCAGATATACTTACCATGGAACTGGTATTAATAATACAGCCGCCTCCCTGCTCCCGCATAACTTTTACAGTCGGCTGAATGGTATAGAATAATGCCTTTACATTAAGATCCATAATTTTGTCAAATTCCTCTGGCTGATAATCCTCTATCTTCGTACTCTGTGAAATTCCTGCATTATTGACCAGAATATCAATTCTTCCGAATTTTTCTTTTACTCTTTCAATCGCTGCCTCTACTTCTTTTGCATCTGAGAGATTCGGGTGATCTCCGCTCACTTCCCAGTCCGGATTTTCCTCTTTTAATTTATTTAATGCTTTATCCACAGTCTCTTCTCTGGAGCCAAACAATACAACCTTCGCTCCGTTTTCGAGATATTTTCTTACTACCGCATATCCTATTCCACGTGTTCCTCCGGTTACAACTGCAATTTTTCCTTTTAACATATAAGTTTCCTCCTTTTTGATTTTCTTTTTATAATTTTTCTTGTCTTATCATAACTCTTCATTTTTAATAACAGGTTAGATTATTTAACTCAAACTTAAAAATTAATAACTATTACTGTTTTTATTATAAAGCATTTTTGTTGATTTGAAAAGAGAATTTTCAAACTTTTTTGATTTTTATTTTCTCTTTTCATTTATTTATCTCATAAAGATGTTTTTTCATTCATAGACTAAATACAAATCACCGTACAGGAGTCATCATGTCCTCTAACAAACCTGATTTTCGTCCTCTGCTATTAAGGCTTCTCGGTCTTCTGGCTCTTTTTACCCTTTGCTTTTTTGCAGGGCGTAAAGTTGCGATGTACACGGAGGAAACAATCTCTCCGGTCGCGTCTGCCACAGAAAACTGGGGATTGGGATTTCAAACAGATGGCGAACGTCCTACAGCAAATGCTTCCATAGAAGAACTCAAAAAATATAACGCATACTATGCAAAAGATACGAAGAAGAAAGAAATTTATCTTACCTTTGACTGTGGATTTGAAAATGGAAATACAGAAAAAATCTTAGACGCCCTGAAGAAACACAATGCGCCCGCCACTTTCTTCGTTGTGGGAAATTATCTGTCCACAAGCCCTGAGCTTGTAAATCGTATGGTAAAAGAAGGGCACACTGTGGGAAATCATACTTATCATCATCCGGATATGTCACAGATATCTTCTAAGGAAGCTTTTGAAAAAGAATTGAAAGATGTAGAGACACAATATAAGGAGATTACAGGCAAAGAGATTTCTCATTTTTATCGCCCTCCACAGGGAAAATATAATCTTGAAAACCTTAAGATGGCAAAAAATCTCGGATATCATACTTTCTTCTGGAGTCTTGCCTATGTAGACTGGTACGAAAACGATCAGCCGACGAAAGAAGAAGCCTTTGATAAACTTCTCTCCCGCATCCATCCGGGCGCTATTGTTCTTCTTCATAATACTTCGAAAACCAATGGCGAGATATTGGATGAACTTTTGACCAAATGGGAAGAAATGGGATATACATTTAAGTCCTTAAGTCAGCTGGTAAGCTGACTTAAGGACTTAAAAAAATCAATTCAAAATATCCGCCAAGAAGCTATTTCCATCTCCTGAAAATTCAACATTCAAATATTGTGCGATCGTCTGTGCAATATCAGAAAAACTCTTTCGAATTCCAAGATCAACGCCTTGTCGTAGATTCGCTCCGTAACACAGACACGGAGTGTATTCTCTGCTGTGATCGGTTCCTTTGAAGCCGGGATCGCATCCATGATCTGCCGTAATGATAAGCAGATCCTCTTCTTTCATCTTTTCCTGCATCATCCCCAACTGCCGATCCACTTCATTGAGTGCACGGACATATCCGTCAATATCATTCCGATGACCATACAACATATCGAAATCCACCAGATTTACGAAGCACAGTCCGTTAAACTCTTCCTCCATAAGCTCCAGCACGCGTTCCATATTTTTCTGATTTCCTTCGTTTGGATACGTCTTCGTGATACCTCTTCCGGCAAAAATATCATAGATCTTTCCCACACCGATCACATCCATCCCTGCTTTCTTTCCTGCATCAAGAATTGTCTCCTTCGGCGGCATTAAAGAAAAGTCATGGCGATTCACTGTCCGAGTGTAATTCGGATATGTTCCTACAAACGGTCTTGCGATTACTCTTCCGACACCATGCTCTCCTGTCAATATCTTTCTTGCAATCCGGCAATTCTCATATAATTCTTCTAACGGCACAACTTCTTCATGCGCCGCCACTTGAAAAACACTGTCTGCGGAAGTGTATACAATAAGCTTTCCTGTTTCTACATGCTCTTTCCCGTAATCTTTGATGACTTCTGTTCCGGAATACACTTGATTACAAAGCGTTCCTCTCCTAGTTTTTTGCTCAAACTCTTGTATGATTTCCTGCGGAAATCCATGCGGATAAGTCGGCATAGGTTTCGGTGAGATCACGCCTGCAATCTCCCAGTGACCTACCGTCGTATCTTTTCCTGCCGACTGCTCCTGCATTTTTCCATAACATCCAATCACATGTTCTCTGTTATCTTGAAAAGATGTACCTTGAAGATTATAAATTCCCAGTTTCTCCATGACCGGAATATGAAGTGAACCGCTTCTTACGCAAGTACCAAACGTATCGCACCCGACATCATCAAACCGATCCGCATCCGGCGCCTCTCCGACTCCTACACTGTCCAGTACAATCAAAAATACTCGTCTTGCCATCTTTCTTCGCCTCCACCTTAGAATCTCCCTTATTTGCTTTACACATGAAGCTTCTTATGCATTTCTTCTTTAAACTCTTTCCCTTTAAATAAAATAAGTGCCATCAGAAATAAAAAACTCAATCCTACGCACAGGACTGCAAGCGCCCGAAAACGAATCACCTTTGTAAGTAGCAGAGCAAAAGGAAGAAGGATACTGTACATTGACGCCATCACGTAATAGATCATATACTCCCTCGGAGAATGTGATTGTATCTTGGATACGATTACCATGGAAATCTGAATCAGCAAACATACGATCGGCAATACATAGTTCACTGACCAGCCCCTCCATCCGATACAGGCATCCCATATGATACAACCGATCGTCACGCCAAGCAGCTGCCACATGGCATTTTTCAGTAAATTATGCCGTTTCACATATCCTACCGACAGGGCTGCCCACATGCTGAAAATCCCGGCTGCAACAAATACAGACCACAGACGCTGCGGTGAAAAAATCACATTTGCCATTACCGCAAATACAGCTGCCATCATACAGCCAAAGGAAAAACCTTTGTAAAACTTTCTTCCTTCATAATTCGGCTGTGCATCTTCCGGGTATTCCGGTTCTATAACCGTCGCAGACACACCGATATTTTCTAAGATCTCATAAAAATTCCTCTGGATATTCAAGCTATCGTAGCGAGAAGTAAAGGCACAAGTCAGCGTATCTTTAAAAGAACAGACACACAGCTCCATTCGCGGGGTACTCGTATAGACGCCAAACCGTTCAATATACGGCATATATTCTTCCGGCATCTTAACCGCACTCATATTAGAAAGAACTGCTGTCACTTCTCCTTCTGCCATCTTCGCTCCCATTTTGATACAAGGATCTTTTAAAATCAACGGAGCCCACTTTAATATTTTATGCTTTTCAAATGCAATCAATTCATTCATGCGCCCTGCAATTTCTTCTTTTGTCAGATGTTCTTCGAAATATTGCTTTACCGCCTTTAATACAGTATCAAAATCATCTTTTCCTGTCCCGAATTGATAACCTGGCTCAATATAGCTGAAAAAATTCAACATAGAATCTGATGGAAAGATTTTCCGAAGATTTACCGGAACCATCAGCACCACCGGTTTTTTCTCCTGTGTCTTATTCATTTCTTTGTGAATGGCACAGATAAATGCAGCCGTCAGTAATACTGTCACAGACACTCCGTAAGCTCTTGCCTTTTCTAACAATGCTTTTACGGAAAGAGTTGTTTCTACTACTTTTAATTCTTCGTATTCCTTTCCTCTCTTCTTGATCTGATATGCTTTCACCTTTTTCCTTTTTGTTCTTTTCAGATCCGGATTATAATATTTACTAAAGCTGTCATTTTCCTGATCCTGCACTGTCAGTTTATCTTTGGCAAGCTGCACTTCGGGAAGCCCTTCTTCTTTATGCGCAAGATACAGATAATTCTTTACCAGTTCTCTCAAAAATTCTGTCGCTCCGGTACCATCAGTCAGTGCATGAAATACCTCAAAATTAATCCGATTTTCATAATAAGTAACTTCAAAAAGAAGCGCCTTTTTATCCCTTACATAAAGACAGCTGCACGGTTCTTTGTATTCTTCTCGCACAACCGGACGCAGTTCGCTTTTTTCCAGATAGTGCCAGAACAAACCTTTTCGCATGACGGATAAAAACACGGGATATTTTTTGATCGTTTTATTTAAAGCTTCCTGTAAAATCCCACTGTCTACCGGTTCTTTCAATACACAATAAAACCGGAATACTCTAGTGTCTTTTGGGCTGCTTGCCGCGGAAAACATCTTGGCAGCATTATCAAGATTTCTCCAATAAGCCCGCCTCTGTTCAAACATCCGCTTCCCCCTCCTTCAAAAATTCATTGATCAATTCAAAGCTTTCTTTTACATGAAAGTATTTAATTCCAAGCGAAAAATAACCGTGAAGGGCGTCTTTGATCCGATAGAGTTTCACACGGTTTCCTGCTTCCTTAAGCCTTTTTGCGTAGGCTTCTCCCTCGTCTCTTAAGGGATCGCACTCCGCAGTTAACACAAGGGTGTCCGGTTGATGGCTATAATCGGTTTCCATAAGCGGTGCAAAATATTTATTTTCTTTATCTTCCGGGCAAGAGGCATAAAGCTCAATATAATCTCTCATCTTCCCCGATGTCAGAAGATAATCGCTCCCATATTTATGCACTGACGGAAACGGTGAATTGTCTGTATAATCACCAAAAAGAGCCGGATAAATGAGGACCTGCCTTTTCGGCAGAAATTCACCGTTGTCACGCGCCATCAAAGAAACAGCCGCCGCCAGATTTCCGCCCGCACTGTCACCGATCAGTGTGATTTTGTCCGGATCGACATTCAAAATGAACTGTCTTGTATAAAGTGCTTTTGCCACGGCATAACAATCCATAAGCCCCGTAGGAAACTTATGCTCCGGCGCTAATCGGTATTCTACTGATATCACGAGATGTTCTGTTGCCACGGCAAGTCTGGCACAGATTCTCTCATAATTATCCACACTGTCTGTCACCCATCCACCGCCATGAAAAAACAAAAATACCGGAAGATTTTCTGATATTTCTTCACTCGGCATATATAATCTCATAGGCACTTCATGATCTCCGTTCATGACTTTATAATCAATGGTGCGGTGAAAGATCTTTAACGGATCAATGGCTTTGATATTTGCAAGCTGTCTGGCCGCTTCTACCTCAATCCCATCAAAAGACAAGGCTTTCAATACTTTTTTCATAGATTTATTTATGGTCACGGTTACGATTCTCCTCCCTGAATCCTCTCATTGAGATCATTTAAATATACCCAGCGCTCCATCTTATTTTCCAATGCCTGCTCGGTTTCTTCTTTTTCTTTCATAAGTTCACCAAGTTTTACAGAATTGGTGGCGTTTTTCATAATGTCTTGATCCAGTTTCTCAAGCTTACTCTCTAACTTGGCAATATCATCATCAATCGTCTCAAATTCTTTTTGTTCTTTGTAAGTAAATTTCAGTTTTTTCTCCCGCTGCTTCCATGTCTCTTTCGACTTCGACTCAACCTTTTCAGTCTTCTGTCCCTGCTTCTCTTCTTCTGAAACTGACTCAATCTCCTTTTTGATCAAATAGTCGGAATAGCCACCCTCATATTGGCGTATCACACCATTTCCTTCAAAAGAAAAAATTCGATTTACTGTTCGATCCAGAAAATAACGGTCATGAGATACGGTAATGATAATTCCGTCAAAGCTGTCTAAATAATCTTCTAAAATTGTAAGCGTCTGGATATCCAGATCGTTGGTCGGCTCGTCAAGAAGCAATACATTGGGAGCACCCATAAGAATGCGAAGAAGATAAAGCCTTCTTTTTTCCCCGCCGGATAATTTCTCAATCTTCGACCATTGAATCGCTCCTTCAAATAAAAAACGTTCCAGCATCTGGGACGCAGTGATTCTGCTGCCGTCGGAAGTCTTTATATATTCTCCTGCCTCTTTGACGTAATCAATCACTTTCATGGAATCATCCATATATTCATTTTCCTGTGAAAAATAGCCCATACGGATCGTCTGCCCCACCTCTATGATTCCTTGATCCGGCTTTGCTACACCGCTTATGATTTTTAGAAGCGTTGTTTTCCCACATCCATTGGGGCCAATGATTCCGATACGGTCGTGGCGCAGAAAAATATAGCTGTAATCTTTTATCAACTCTTTTTCTCCGTATGATTTACCGATACCAGAAAGCTCAATCGTCTTATTCCCCATGCGGGAGGACGTGGAATCCAACATAACTCTTTTTTCTTCTTGAAGATCCTTCATCTCCTGCAACGCACGAATCCGATCAATATGCGCCTTCTGCTTCGTACTTCTTGCTCTTGCTCCTCTATGAAGCCACTCAAGTTCTGTGCGAAGAAGGCTTTTTCTCTTGCGCTGCGCGGCAAGCTCCATATTCTGCCGCTCTTCTTTTAATGTAACAAACTGCTCATAATTTCCCGGATAGCTGTATAATTTCCCCTGATCCACTTCCACGATCCGATTCGCTACACGGTCCAGAAAGTAACGGTCATGGGTAACCATCAAAATCGCACCGCGGAATTTGATGAGGTACTCTTCCAGCCATTCTGACATCGCATTGTCCAAATGGTTGGTCGGCTCATCAAGCATCAGAATATCTGCGGAAGTCAAAAGTGCATTGACTAAAGCCACCCTTTTCTTCTGTCCTCCCGACATATGCTCGATTTTTTCTTCGTAATCAGAAAAGCCAAGCTTATTCAACATTGCCTTGGCATCTGCTTCTATGGTCCATCGATTTGTTTCATCCACATGCCCATTCACTGCTGCCTGCAAAATATTCATTCCTTCCTCAAACACAGGAGTCTGTGGAAGATAACAGATCTTCACTTGATTTCCCATACTGATCTTTCCTTGATCAAAAGGCGTGATTCCTGCCGCAATCTTAAGAAGTGTAGATTTTCCCATGCCATTTACACCGATGATTCCGATTTTTTCATTTTCATTAATCCCAAAATCCACATCATCCAAAAGTACGCGGTCTGTATATGATTTTGTAATATGTTCCATTGTGAGTAAATTCATTATGATTATCCTTTTCTTACCTTTCAAATATCGTACTGATTCACTGTCTATAAAGAATTATACCTGATTGTTTGCTCCGGTACAATAGAAAAGAAAAACAGCCTGCCATAATGGAAGTCTTCCAAAATGACAAGCTGTTCAACACCTCTTCTATTCTTTTACAGAAGTATCTTTTTCTCCCGCATGTTCTTATAAGAAAATATATTTCAAAATAAATAAGACAGCAAGCACATACATCAAGATACTGATCTTTTTCTCTTTTACTTTTCCTGTCAGAAGGTTCAATGCAACATAGGAAATTACTCCCATAGAAATACCTTCTGAAATGCTGTAGAAAAATGGCATTGCTCCGATACAGATATAGCATGGAAGCGCCTCAGAAATATCGTTAAAGTCGATATTTACCACATTTGTCAGCATATAGAATCCAACAACCACAAGCGCCGGAGCTGTTGCAAATGATGGAATTGCAAGGAAAATCGGAGACAGGAACAGTGCCAGTCCAAATAAAATGGCAGTTGTCACTGCAGTAAGACCTGTTCTTCCGCCTTCAGATACACCGGATGCACTCTCTACAAATGTAGTTGTTGTACTTGTACCAAGAACTGCTCCTGCTGTTGTTGCAACTGCATCTGCAAGAAGCGCGCCCTTGATTCTTGGCAATTTCCCGTTTTCATCCAGCATATCCGCCTTAGAGGATACACCAATCAATGTTCCGATTGTGTCAAACATATCTACGAAAAGGAATGCAAAAATAACAACAATAAAATTCAGTGAAAAGACACCTGAAAAATCAAGTTTTCCGAATACCGGCGCAAGACTTGGAATAGAAAGTCCGTTGCTGAAATCCGGAAGCAGGCTGTAAAATCCGATTTCCGGATTTGGAACATACACCCCTGCAAACTGGCAGATGATTCCAATGATCCATGTAGCAAGAATTCCCCACAAAATATTTCCTTTTACATTCTTGATCACAAGGATACCTGTGATAATAATTCCGATGATTGCCAGCACAACGGTAATACCAACATCGTTAAATGTTGCTTCTACACCATTTACCATATTGTAATTTTCAAGAGAGAATAACTCAACCAATGTTGCTCCGCCAATTACAATCTTCGCATTCTGAAGTCCGATAAATGCAATAAACAGACCGATTCCCACGCTGACAGCCGCTTTTAAATTCTTCGGGATCGCATTAAAGATTGCTTCACGCACATTTGTGAGAGATAAAACGATGAACACAATACCTTCCACAAAAACTGCGGTCAGTGCAACCTGCCAGTCATACCCCATTCCAAGCACTACGGTATATGCGAAATACGCATTCAGTCCCATACCCGGTGCAAGCGCAAATGGATAATTCGCACATACTGCCATCAATAAAGTACCAATCAACGCTGCAAGAGCAGTTGCAGTAAACACTGCCCCTTGATCCATACCGGCTGCTGCCAGAATACTTGGATTCACTGCCAGAATGTACGCCATTGTCATAAAAGTAGTGATTCCGGCAAGAATCTCAGTCTTTGCATCTGTACCGTTCTCCTTAAGTTTGAAAAACTTCTCTAACATTTGATTTCCTCCTTCATGTATCTCATTTTTAGATAACATAGCTCAATTCTAACAAAATGGAGCCATAAAGTAAATGGCTCCATCTATTACTTCTCATTATGAGTAGTTATTACTTTTTTATATTATTCACACTCACGAACGGTTTTTCTCAGAGGAAGAATCATTCCCGGAGCCACAGACAGCTCATCAATTCCCATTTCAAGAAACGTCTTTGTCAGTGTAAGATCAGCTGCAAGCTCTCCGCAGATGCCAATCCATTTTCCCTCTCGATGCGCATTTTCTGCTGCCATGCGAATCATAGACAATACTGCCGGATGATGGGCATCATAAAATGATTCCAGTTTTTGATTCTGTCTGTCAATGGCAAGGGTATACTGTGTCAGATCGTTAGTACCTACACTGAAGAAATCGACCTCTTTCGCAAGCTCATGACTGACCATGACAGCAGCCGGCGTCTCGATCATCACACCGATCTCCACATCCCTGCGGAAATCTACACCTTCTTCTGTAAGCTCTTCTTGTACCATTTGAATCATTTCCTTGATCTTCTTTACCTCATCCACGGAGATGACCATCGGAAACATAATTGCAATCTGTCCATAAGCAGATGCGCGGTACAGTGCGCGAAGCTGAGTCTTGAAGATCTCCGGTCTGGTGAGGCAGATACGAATCGCACGATATCCAAGAGCAGGATTTTCTTCTTTATCTAGTCCAAAATAATCCGCCTGTTTATCGGCTCCGATATCCAGCGTACGAATAATTACCCGCTTACCTGCCATATTTTCCGCCACTTGTTTATACACCTTGAACTGCTGCTCTTCTGTAGGGAAGGTCTCGCTCTCCAAATAGAGGAATTCACTTCGGAACAAACCGATGCCTCCGGCATCATTCTGAAGCACAGCCCCCACATCGGACAGATTGCCGATGTTGGCGTAGACATTTACTTTCTGACCGCTTTTTGTCGCATTTTCTTTGCCCTTTAACTGCTCCATAAGTTCCTTCTTCTCCATGTCTTCTTTTTGTTTTTTCTGCATGGCTTCCATGGTCTTTGCATCAGGATCTATATAGATTACGCCATCCATTCCGTCTACAATTGCAAGTTTTCCGTCATATTCCTGCTTCAAAGCTTCACCAAGACCGATCACTGCCGGAATGTTCATTGTTCGTGCCAGAATGGCTGTATGTGAATTTGAAGAGCCGTACATTGTAACAAAGGCAAGCACTTTATCTTTATCAAGCTGTACGGTTTCACTTGGCACAAGGTCGTCGGCTGCAATGATCACCGGCTCTTCCATTTCCATGGCAGCGTGCTCACTGTTTGATAATACTTTGATGAGACGTTCTGAGACATCCTTCACATCTGCAGCTCTCCCCTGCATATACGCATCATCCATTGCCGCGAACATGGCAGCGAAATTATCTGCTGTTGTTCCAACCGCATACTCTGCGTTCACTTCCTGCGTTGTAATAATATTTACGATAGACTCCACATAATCCAGATCTTCCAGCATCATTTGATGGATCTCGAAGATCATGGCATTTGTCTCACCCACATCATCCATTGCCTTGTCATGTAATTGCTGAAGCTCTGCTGACGCCTGTTCTTTCGCTTTTTCAAAACGCTTTATTTCTGCCTCTGTATCTTCCACATGACTTCTCTTGATCGTAATTTCATTTCTCTTATAAAATGAAATCTTTCCAATGGCGATTCCGCCAAATACACTTTTTCCCGATAATGTAATCATTGCCATCTTCCCCTCTTACAGGTTTTCTTTTAAGAACTGCTCCATTGCTTCAGAAGCGGCTCCCTCATCTTCTCCTTCTACGCAGACAGTAATCTCGTCTGCTTTCTTTACACCCATACCCATGACTGCAAAAATTCTTTTAGCATCTGCACTCTTCTCGCCTTTTTTGATTGTCACTTTGGATGCGAACTCATTGGCTTTCTTTACAAGAAGCCCTGCCGGTCTTGCATGGATTCCTTCTGGATCTGTGATTACATACTGAAATTCTTTCATGATTCATTCCTCCGTTTTCTTTGATTGGTTTTTATTCTATCTTGTTATTGTTTCTTCCTTCATCTATTCTGTTACTTTTTTCTTTAAAACACCCAGCAGGACTGCTGAGACAACCGTTCCGATCACAAGGGCAAGCAGATACATGACTGCATTTTCCATCACCGGTACTACGAAGATTCCTCCGTGAGGAGCCATCAACGTACAGCCAAACGCCATAGACAGCGCGCCTGCCAGTCCCGAACCAATGATACAGGATGGCAACACGTGAAGCGGGTCTGCTGCTGCGTATGGGATCGCACCTTCTGTAATAAATGCAAGTCCCATAATAAAGTTCATAGGTCCGGATTCTCTTTCTTCTTTTGTAAATTTATTCTTAAACAAAAGTGTTGCCAATGCGATAGCACATGGCGGAACCATACCGCCGATCATAACAGCTGCCATAACGTCATAATTTCCAGATGCGATCGCTGCCGTACCAAACACATAAGAGGCTTTATTAAACGGGCCGCCCATATCAATTGCCATCATACCGCCAAGTACCAGTCCTAAAATCAGCTTACTGGAACCGCCCATACTTGTCAAACCATTATTCAACGCTGTGTTAATTCCTCCCATGACCGGCTCTACGATAAATGTCATACCAAGTCCCATGATCAGAATACCCAGTACCGGATAAATGAGTACCGGAGCAATCTTCTCGATTGCCTGCGGAAGCTTATCACATACTTTGCGAAGTGCAAGGATCAAATAGCCTGCTGCGAAACCAGCCACCAGCGCTCCTAAGAAACCGGACGCTCCGCTTGCTGCCATCATACCGCCCACAAAGCCAACTGCCAGCGCCGGTCTGTCGCCGATCGCCATCGCAATAAATCCTGCAAGTACTGGAAGCATAAATCCAAATGCTACACCACCAATATTTTTAAACAATGCAGCCACCGGTGTGATGGTACCAAAGTTAGCACGGTCTGCAACCGATAAAGAATTGATATCTACCAGCATACCGTCAAGAAGGAAAGCGATTGCAATGAGAATACCTCCTCCTACTACGAACGGAAGCATATGGGAAACACCGTTCATCAGCTGTGTATAAATCTTATGACCTACACTTCCGCCGCTCTTTGCAGCCTGTTTCTTTTCTCCTCCGGTGCTGCTTTTATATACCGGAACATTGCCGGAAATGGCAAGCTCTACTAATTCATCTGCCTTATTGATTCCGTCAGACACCTGACGCTCGATGACTTTCTTCCCATCAAAACGATCCATTGGAACCTGTGCGTCTGCTGCCACAATAATACAGTCCGCCGCCTGAATCTCTTCATCTGTAAGTACATTTTTTGCACCGCCGGAACCTCTTGTCTCTACTTTCACAAAACAATTTTTTGCTTTTGCTGCTTTCTCAATTCCTTCTGCTGCCATATAAGTATGAGCAATTCCGGTCGGACAAGACGTCACTGCCAGGATTTTAACCTGATCTTCTTTTGCCTCTTCTACATCTGCCAGTCTTTCATCCAAACTCTTCTTCTCTTCGTCTGCCTGATCAATGATCGCAAGGAATTGTTCCGGTGTCTCTGCCTTACGAAGGCTTTCCGTAAATCTCTCATCCATTAACATCATTGATAATTTACTCAACACATCCAGATGTACATTATCCTCCGTATTCGGAGCTGCGATCAGGAACAACAGTGTTACCGGCGCTCCGTCTAAGGAATCAAAATCTACTCCTTCACGGATCACCATTGCAGAAAGTCCCGGACGGTCAACTGCGTCACATTTTCCATGTGGAATCGCAATTCCTTCTCCGATTCCGGTGGTGCTTTCTTCTTCTCTTGCATAGACTTGTTTTTTATAAGCCTCTTCATCATTGATCTTTCCGCTCTTCACCATAAGAGCAACCGCCGCATCAATTGCCTCCTGTTTGCTCTTAGGCGCTGCATCCAGTGAGATACTTCTTACATCCAAAAAATCTGTGATTCTCATTCTTCTTTCCCTCCTGCGGTTTTTACAACCTGTTCATATACTTGATCTATTTCTTCTTTTACAGCCAGCTGCTCGGAAAACGCACTTGCACTTCCTGCCGCAACACCCATGTGAAATGCATGCCGGTATTCTTTTCTTTCCAGCCAGCCTGCCATAAACCCGGCGACCATAGAATCTCCGGCGCCTACACCATTTTTCAAAATTCCTTTCGGAGCCGGAGCATCATAGACCTGCCCATCTGATGCGATCAGGACCGCTCCTTCTCCTGCCATAGAAATCAGCACATTCTCTGCGCCCTTCTCCTGAAGCTTCTTCCCGTAAGGAACAACCGATTCTCTCGTCCTTAATTCCACACCAAAGATCTCACCTAATTCGTGATTGTTCGGCTTGATCAGGAATGGGTGATACGGAAGCACCTTCAGAAGCAATTCCTGTGTCGCATCTACGGAGATCAGAACGCCCTTATCTTTCAGACGCTCCATAATCTTCTGGTAAGTATCATCGGGCATAGAAGCCGGAATACTTCCTGACAAAAAGAGAACGTCACCCTCTCCCATCTCATCAAGCCTGGTCATAAGCTGTTCTATCTTTTCTTCACTGATAGAAGGACCCTGCCCATTAATCTCTGTACCGTCAATGGATTTTAATTTCACATTGATCCGTGTAAACCCTTCCGGAATCTCAAGAAATCCATTTTTCACGCCAAACTTCTCCAATCGTTTTACGACCTCTTTGCCGGTGAACCCAGCCACGAACCCAAGCGCTGTATTATCAATCCCCAGATTCTTAAGAACAATGGATACATTGATTCCTTTTCCTCCCGGCAGCATCAGTTCTGAGTCTGTGCGATTGGTAAGGCCAAGTTTGAAGTCCTTCACAGAGACGATATAATCCAGAGAAGGATTAAAAGTAACTGTGTAAATCATTGACTAAACCTCCATAATATTTGTATATTTTTTGTAAGATTCATCCTGAAGCTTTGTTGTGATCAACTGTGCGGACTGGAAATCAGCAAAAGTGACCGATGAAATCTGATTGATTTTGGACGAATCTGACAATACATAATTTTTTCTGCATTGCTGCATTGCCTTTTCTTTTACAAGAGCCTCTGTAATATCCGGTGTTGTGTAACCTGAAACTGCATCCGCCCCGTTCGTTCCGAAAAAGCCTTTTGTAAAATGATACTTTTTCAGACCTTCTACTGCTTCTGCTCCGACGATTGCCTCTGTAACCGCCTTTAACTCTCCTCCGATCAGGAATACGCGCATGCCTTTTTTCAATAATTTCTGGGCATGACTTACAGAGTTGGTCACATACAGTGCGCCTGACTCCGTAATGTAATCAATCATCACATCCACACTGCTTCCTGCATCCAGATATACAAAATCTTCCTCCCTGATCAGACCTGCCGCATATTTACCGATCACAGCCTTCTCTTCCTTATTCAAAGTACTTCTCAAAGAAAGATCCGCATCTCTTGTCATCGTTTCGGACTCTGCAGTCGTAGCGCCGCCATGTACCTTGATCAGTGCTCCTCGCTGATGGAGTGTGGTAAGGTCTCTGCGGATCGTAGATTCGGAAGTCTGCAACAAAGCAGTCAGTTCCTGAACTGTAACGGTCTTCTTGTCATTTACAATTTTCAATATTTCCCGAAATCTCTCTTCTGCCAGCATACTCTTCCTCCTTCTTTTTCTCTTTCTATTTTTTCATTTTCAGTCATTTTCTTTCAACTTCATTCATCTTTAAATTCATAATACAGTCACTTTCAGTCACAATCAACTATTTTCGTTCAAAATATGCTCCAAAATCGTTCATCAGTTTTTATGCAAAATGCATAAAAAACCATCATGCTTATCTTTCGACTTCATGATGGTTTTTATTCTTCCTGAATATGGTTGAATATTATGAAATTTTATTGAATCTCACGGATCTTCTTACGAAGTCCCAGCACCTGCCCCGGCGCTACGGACAATTCGTCAATTCCAATCTGAAGGAAATATTCCGTCAATGAAAGGTCTGACGCCAGATCTCCGCATATGCTGATTCTCTTTTCCTCCAGATGTCCGTTATTTGTAATGATCCTTATCATCTTCAACAATGCCGGATGATGTGGATTATAGTAACTGTCAATCTTCGCATTGGTTCTGTCCATTCCCAATGTAAACTGTAGAAGGTCATTCGTTCCGATGCTGAAGAAGTCAACTTCTCTTGCCAGCTCACCGCTGATCATAACTGCCGCCGGAGTTTCGATCATCACTCCCACTTCAATGTCTTTGTTATAAGCAGTCTTATTGGCGCTTAATTCCTTCTTCGCACGCTCCAGCTGCACCTTTGCTGCCTTTACTTCCTCCAGAGAAGTAATCATCGGAAACATAATGGATACATTTCCGTAAACGGACGCACGCAGAATCGCTCGAAGCTGTGTGCGGAACATCTCGTCTTTTTCCAGCGAAATGCGGATTCCACGATATCCTAATGCCGGATTGTTCTCCTTGTCCATTTCAAAGCAGCCTGCCAGTTTATCACCGCCAAGGTCTGCTGTACGGATAACAACACGCTTCATTCCCATAGATTCTGCCGCCAGCTTGTAAATGGCAAACTGCTGGTCTTCTGTAGGAAGCTTCCCACCGTTATCCATATAGATAAATTCACTTCGGAATAAGCCGATTCCTCCAGCATCACTTCGAATCACACGCTCAATATCTTCTCTGCTTGCAATATTGGCACAGATATCAATTCTCTGACCGCTCTGCGTGATATTGTCTTTTCCTTTCAACCGTTCCAGATCCTTCACTTTCACATGGTCGGTATCCTGTCTCTTCTTCATGCGGGTAATCGTTGTATAATCCGGTTCAATGTATACTTTTCCCTCGAAACCGTCTATGATGATTGTCTTACCGTCATATTCTTTCTTTAAAGCTTCCCCAAGACCGATCACCGACGGAATCCCCTTTGTTCTTGCAATCACCGCTGTGTGAGAATTGATGGTTCCATATCTGGTAACAAATCCAAGCACCTTGCTTTTCTCCAGCTGCATGGCCTCACTTGGATACAATTCCGGCGCCGCCATGATAAATGGTTCATCCGACAGAAGTTTATCCTTCCAGCTTCTGGACAGAATCCGGATCAGACGAAGTGCAACGTCTTTGACATCCACTTCATGTCCTTGGATATAGTTTTTGTCAATCTCAGATCCTGCCTTTACAAAATAGTCTGCTGTCTGCTGAACCGCATACTCTGCATTCAGCTTCTCTTCTAAGATAATACTTGTTACTTTCTCGCCAAAATCTTCGTCTTCCAGAATCTCCTGCTGCATTTCAAAAATAGCGGCATTGGCTTCTCCTACTTCCCGTATGGAATTTCCGTAGAGCACCCGAAGCTCCATCACCGCTTTTTCTCTTGCCTTCTGAAATCTGGCAACTTCTTTCTCTATATCTTTTACATAGATTTCTTTAATTTCTTTAATATCTCGCTTATAGAAAGACAGCTTTCCAATCGCAATTCCTTCTGATATCTTTTTTCCTGTTAATGTAATCATAAATCTTTCCTCACTTAAAGCCCGTCTTACGGACAGTCTTATGAGTATACTTTACACTTTAACCTTTCTTTCGTCAAGATAGGGATGTCTGATGTTGTCGGAAAACGTCTCTTTTCTTTGTGAGAAATAGCAGAAATTACCATCAAATTTATTGACTTTTTCATTCATTTATGCTAAAGTGACGAAGTATCTTACTTTTTAAAAACAAGATACAGTAACAAGTCATTCACATTTAATGGAGGTATCACAATGAGAGGTACAGTAAAGTGGTTTAACAACCAAAAAGGTTACGGATTTATCTCTGATGAATCAGGAAACGATGTATTCGTACATTACTCCGGACTTAACATGGAAGGCTTCAAGTCTTTAGAAGAAGGTCAGGAAGTAGAATACGACGTAACTGAAGGTGCAAAAGGCCCTCAGGCAGTAAACGTAACAAAGCTCTAATCCCTATTAATCATAATTTAGATGTACCTTTTATTTATATAAAACGACAGCGTTGGATATTTAAAAGCAATACAGAAAATGAGATTAAGAAGAAAAACCGGACAGTCAACTGCTGCCCGGTTTTTTGTATGCAAAGCGAACCTCTCTACAAAATCTTAATTCCTTTCACTTCAAAACAACTGATCCACGGATAATCCATGTAGTGGATCGCAATACCTTCCTCAATGCAGATTCCTTCCCTCGGATAGTATACATTACCCAGTTCACTTTTATCCATGGCATATCCTTTTTCTGCCATGGCTTCTTCATCCTCGTCCGTAAAACTTACAGACATCTCCTTATACGGAGGCGCACATCAGCTGGTAATCTCCTCAATATTCAGCACAACATGCTGCCACTTTACTCTGGACAAATATTCTTTTGCGCGTTCATTCAGCTCTACCATGTTTTTCTCACACTTTCTTTCCGTATCTTACTTTGCTTTTTCTAATTCTTTTCTCTTCGCTTCAATAATTGTTTCTAATTTTGCAAGCAATACAGAATCATCAAATTCATCAATATAGCGGGCAAATACATCTTCTTCCCTCAATGCTTTTCGTATCTCGTTGGCTGTCTCATTGGGGACTTCTTCTCTTTTGACAATCGCCCGATAACTTCTGGTGAGCACGGTTCCGCTGTATACGATTTCTGCCACTTCAATATAATTCTTCTTGATCAAACTGCGAAGCGCCGCCTGAACGGTATTGATATTCAGATCGGTTCCTGTTTTCACAATCTCTGATGCGATGATCGGTTTCTTCGCATCCCACAAAATATTCATTACGTCTTCCTGTCTTTTTGTCAAACCTTTCATGTCTCGTTCACACTCCATTTATTCTTCTTTCATATAATCGTATTCCACTCCATAAACAAACTGCCGACAGTGCCGAAGCACTCAAACACTTTCTAAAGGCAGTAAAAAATGTTGCTAATATCCAAGGTTTCTCCATCTCCATCGTCCTTGGCAACTGCTTTGCAATCCATTTGATCTGCTGTGACCAGCTATCAAAATCAGATAACGGATAAAGAGAAATTCCAAGTTCCGGCTGAAAAAGCTTCATACAGATCCAAAGTATAAGAATTGCGGCAACCACTCCTGTAAAACCTTTTTCTAACCACCCAATCTTGATCTTTTGCTTCTCCCCTTTCCATATATTTAACAACTGAACAACTCCCAAGACACCACAGACAGCCGGAATTAAGCCAAGAATCAGACTGGCGATACAATAAAACAGCGACAGCATGATTTCTTCTCCGGCAATTCCATAATTCATTGTGAGTTTCTGTATCGCCTCTCGATTTTCTCCTTGCTTTCCCCTTGTTGATACGTATTGCAGCAGCTCTCTGGCTTCCGCCTTTCGTATCACAATCCCTTCTTCTCCTTTGATCGTAAGACAGATCGTATATTTTTTTCCGCCAAGTTCAATCATTTGTCCTGTCGCATTTTTATTGCCAAATAACTGGAGTGAGGTTTCTTCATCAACAATACACTCTTGACTCCATTCCCTCTCACCAGTCGATCCACACTCCGGCAGCAAAAGCGGCAATTCTCCACAGAAAATCATTTCTTTCATTTTCATAGATCTGTTGAACATTGGATTTTCACATGCTCCTGTCCTTTCTTTCGACCAAAATACAAGCTGCTTTTTTTCATTTTTCATAAAATCAATCGCTGCCTGTTCCGCGGACACTCCATCTATCTCATGTTCCAATTTCATACATGAAGTTTTCTGATATTCTTTCAATTCTGCCGCCTTATTAATCGCAAAACAAAAGGCAAGTATCCCGACTAAAACAAGAGCGACGCTTATGAAAATATTTCTTTTTTTCATTTATGTTTCCTTCTCTTTTACCGTCATACCCTCTTCAATGGCTTTTTCACATGAAACAATGATTTTCTGCTGATTGGATAAGGTATCATTTTCTATCGCCGCAAATTCTGCATCTTTATCCAGAATCTTCACCGGTACTTTTCTTACCGTAAGCTCTTTGCCAATCAACGCATCCTGCTCCTCAGCAATATAGACTGCATACTTATCGACTCCATCTGTATGAAGCGCTTCAAGAGGGATACAAATTTCATACTCTTTCGAAGGATTCTTAATTTCCACCGAAACATTCGCTCCTTCTTCAAACAATGGTTCCGCTGACTCTAACACAACTTCAAAAGCAGAATCATTTTCCGCATCCTTCTTTTCCTTTATCGATTGAATCTTGACGTCTGTAAGAACAACTTCTTCCCCACTACTTCCGGTTCCGCGCATAGTCACCTGCGATTGTTCTGTGATATGCTTTGCCTCATCTGCATTTAATGTAACCGTTGCCTGGATTCCCGAAGAAAGATCAGACAGCAGTATACTGGCTGTAACCGGTGTAGCTTCTCCTGTATGGACAAGAATTTCTGACACCACTCCTTCTGTATCCGATAAGACCTTCCCCTCTTGCGAAGCCAGCAAATTAAGTCCTTCCATCTTCATGTCAATCTGCTCTCTTTGAAGCTTAAGCTGTTCTTCCGAAGTGCTGTCTGCCCCCGTCAACTGACTGGATTCCACTGTCTGACCTGCTTCAAAAAGTTCTCCGTCTCTCTGGGTGATATCTGCCTCATACTGAGCCTGTGCCTCTTCCCACTCTGCAAGAAGCTGCTGTGTTTCACTTCCATCTTCTGTCTCTTGTTTCAAGCTGTTCTCATAAGCTTCTTTTGCACTCTCCACAGCCTCCGCATCCTTAGCTATCTGTGTCTCCCATTTATCCGCAAGATAGTCATAATTGTCTTTTGCCTGCCCGCGGTTTAAATTTTCCTGCTTCTTCTTATCTTCCTCTTGATTCTTCGCATCCTCGATCTGATATCCTAATTGCTTTCGCTCATTTTTCATAACATCGATCTGCTGTTTTAAATAATCAAGATCTATAGAAAAGAGAGGATCTCCGCTTTTCACCTCCTGCCCTTCTTTTACATAAATATCTGTAACAATCTGATCTGCTTCTGTCAAAACAACGATTTTCCTTTTCTGCTCGATCATTCCACTTGTTTCAATATCATGATTCAGCACTCGTGCATTCGGCTCCTTAAGTGTCACATCTGCAATGGAAGCCACATAGAGCCCCCGCGAAATAATCGTACACAACACTGCCACGATCAGAAAAATTCCTATGCTCTTCAATACTTTATTCCGCATGTCCTTATCTCCTGTCATCATTCACCCTTCATAAAAGCAGCAATTCCCTTCTGTATATACTCCTGCCCTGCCAAAAATACCAAAAACGGTAAAATTAGCACAAGAATAGAAACAGCAAACGAAACACCAATTCCGTTTTCTGTAATCTGCGGCACATACAACGCCACCGGCCACAGTGATTTCGTATCCAGAAATACCATTGGCTGTTCTATCATATTCCAACACTCCAGAACGCTCAACATCATGGAGCTTATGATTCCCGTTTTCCCAAGCGGTACGCCGATCCTTACAAACAGCTGCCACTGTGTTGCCCCATCGATTCTTGCCGCGTCAAGCACTTCTTCCGGAATACTGACAAAAAACTGAAACATAATAAATACCGGATATGCTGAAAATACTGCCGGTAAAACAATTCCCCAGAAAGAATCAAGAAGGTCCATCCTCTGTAAAAGCAAATATTCCGATATCATTCTAACTTGAAACGGTATCATCATCAAAATCATATAAATGCGGAATATTGCATGTGTAAATCGATACCTTGCAAATCCCCACGCCGCCGGAATACTGATAAGAATCTGTCCGAATACGGTAACACTCGTAAGTTTCACAGAGTTCCAAAATAATGTCCAGAACTGCGGACTGTCAAGCAAAACCTTCACGTAATGGCGAAGTGTTGGATATGCAGGAAAGAAGTTCCACTGTAAGTCTCCTCCTTTTCCGGCTATCACCGCTCCGAGACTGTCTGTCAATTCTTTTGTTCCTTTCAGAGAACCAGCAAGAAGAAAAACGACCGGCAGGCAAAAAATAAGCACCACTATAATGCCAAAGAGCCATTTCCAAACCTTTTGTAAATATCTCATTTTTCATACACCTTCTTAATCAGTTGTCTCTGCAAAAGCAACACAAATATTGCCAGCACAAAAGCCACCAGAACTGCTCCCGCCGCCATTTTCTCAATGGAAAAGCTCTGAAACCAGTTATTAAATATATTCTGCGTCATATAGATCGACCGATGCGGATAATTTCCTGCTAACATATACGACTCCCGAAATACTTTAAAGCTGTTCAGTATATGAAGCAGAAGAATGATAAATGCCGATGTTGACAGGAGTGGAAGAATGATTCGCATAACCTTCGTCACGAATCCCGCTCCGTCTAACCGCGCCGCCTCGAAGATTTCCTTCGGGATTGCTTCCATAGCGGCACTCCAAAGTACCACACAGAAACCAATATTTTTCCAGAAATACAGCGCCACCAGTACCCAGAATACAGACCCTGTATCCATCAGTCTGAGGGTATCCATTCCCAGTTTCTGAAATGCTCCGTTCAGGATTCCCGCATTATCAAACAAAATTCTACAGAACAAAGTCGTTGTCGATACCGGAAGGATCATGGGAAATAAAAGCACTGCCTTTACAAGCCCCTTCCTCACAATCTGTGTGTTAATATAATAAGCAAGAAGCAAAGATACAAGAAAAAGTAAAGGCACACTGATCAGTAAAAAGCGGGCTGTATTTTGTACACTCAAACGGAACGCTTCATTTTCTGCCACATTCATGTAGTTCCTCGCCCCCACATATCTTGTGCCCGACGTGTTGCTGACAGATCGTCTGACAACATCAAGAAATGGTAATATAAAAAATACCAACACCCCGATCACGCTAGGCAATATAAAGCAGATTCCCGCTCTTTTCTTCTTTATTCCTGTTGATAGAGATTGACCTTTTCTACCGCTGAAGCTGCGCATTCTTCCAACGTCCCTTCGTGATTGATATAAGTTTCCGCCTGTTCCATTACAATTTCTTTTACCACCTGATCCACACAGGAATACTCTTCCAGATGATCCACCATCTCAAAAAATGCTTCCTGTTCCTTCTCCGGCAGATCTTTCCACGGAAGCTCCACCGTCTCACCTTTGCCATTTTGCATCTCTTCTGTGTCATCCATTCCCACCGCAAATGCTTTTTTCATTGCTTCCCGATGAATGGAGAACCCCACGCCTTCGCTGGACTCCATGACTTCCTTATAAGAAATACAATGGCGGAGGAAATCTTTTGCCATCTCCTTCTTGTTGCTGTCTTCCATGACTGCCAGAGCATTTACCGGAAGGAAAACTGGTTTCCCGTCTCTTTGGAAATAGTCGTAAGTCAATCCATCTCTTACTTCACCATAATAATATAGTCTTGATAAATCCCAATTCTGGAGCGCGCCACTGATTGAAACATCCGCTTCTTTCATAGCAAGAAGTCCTTCCTGCTGTCCGTTATCCATAAGTTTTAAAGAACTCAAGTCGATTTTACTCTCGTCCTCACTGCCATCATCCCCCGTAAAGGTAAATTCAGATACCTTATAGATCCGTTCCATATTCTTATAGAAATTTTCCAACTCCTTCTCTTCCAGTGTTCCATCTTTTAACAGTTCCGGAAAATATGTCTGAAAAATAACTTCCATATAGTTTGATGTTTCCCATCTTTCTAATGTGGCTCTGTCAGGATGGTTTGCGTGGTATGTTTCCAAACTTCCGGCAAGTTCTTCCAAAGTTCCAATAGACTTTGTCACGTCGTCTTCTGCATGAATCGTCATAAGATGAAATTGAAGCGGAATCGCATATACATATTTCTCTCTCGTATAGGGCAGTGCCAGATTCGTATAATGCTCCTTCTTATCCAATACATCGGACACATCGCACAACAGACCTTGTTCTATATATGCCTTCTCATTTAACCCATCCAACAGAATCACATCCGGTCCTTCTCCGGCTGCAAGTCTTGTATTCAGCCTGCTGATCGCGTCATTGACGGAGATCCAGTTTTCTGCTGTAATATCACACTCATACTTCACATGAACCTTCGACTGTTTGGAATTGTATGTATTTGCCAATTCACGGATTCTGTCATTCTCATATAGGGAATAAACCTTTAATTCCGTTGTCAGCCTGACTTGATGTCCCTTTTCTTCGTAGCTATACACACTCACCTGAGCCTTTCTGTCCTGACTGATAAAACTGACTGCCACATGCTGGTCATCTAAGACAGACACATCTGAGAGATATCCTTTACTGTCTGAGAAAACATGCTTTTCCCCATACAGCATCTTTTTTACCTCTTCCTTATCCATATCATACCGGAACATTCCCCCGGCTCCCACATAATAGATAGCATTGGCGTTCTCGTCATAACACATACGCGTTGCATAACCTTGATTCTCTGACGCCAGCTTAAGAAGCGCCTGATTCATCTTCTTACTTGTCTCAAGAACTGTTCCATCCTCAAGGTCATACTGCTCAACCTTGTCAATCCCTATGGCAATCACCCGATCCTTTGTTAATACAAATTGATTGGCAAACATTCCCGATTGATCATAGACCTTCTTCTCTTCTCCTGTCTTGTAATCATATGCCTTTACAATACCGCTTGTATTTCTTCCATACACCAGTCCATTCTGACATATGATCTCACTTAATCCGTCCTGTGATGCCGACAGCTTCTTCTCTTCCAATACCCCTTCCGGAGTAAGATAAGCAAAAGAAGCCTCTGGAGTATCTACGCCTTCCCGCAGAGCATCTTTGGCAAGCACACAGAAGATTCCGCCATCTCCTGTGAACTGAGCTTCTGTCACAAGACTGTTCTTCCACTGATTGGGAAGCGTCCATGTCTCCTCCCAGTTCTTGCCATGATCAGAGGAACTCCAAAGTACAACGCCTTTTGTCTCATCCTGCCCGATCGCTTGGTATTCTCCGTCTTCCCCATACTGAAAATCTAAACATCCGACGATATCTTCCGGCATAGTTACAGGCGCTTCTTTGAAATACTCAGTCACCGTATTTCCTTCTTCCTTTTCCCGTTTCCCACATCCGGTCAAAGATAGAACAACTGCTGCCATGATAAAAAATATCTGCTTTGCTTTCATACGCTTCCCTCCTTATTCTGTTACTATTCTGCTACTTATTTATTTCAATTTTACACTGTAATTATATTATTTTCAATGGTTTTATTTTATTAAAATGATATATTATTTTATAATATATCATTTATATTTACTTTATTTTTATTTATTGATATATTAAAATTATAAAAAAGGAACTACATTATCCAAAAGTCCATGAAAGGAGGCGCATTATAATGAGAAAAAGAAGTAAATTACTTTGTCTTTTTGCACTCATTGCAACACTGACTTTTGGCAGTACTTTACCCGTATCTGCTGCCATGCAAAATGTCAATGTAAAAAAATGGCAAGGATCTTATTATGCCACTATGAACTTAACGAGAAATCTTTCCTCCGGAACAATTTCGAACGGAAAATATGTTAATTCTGGAAAAAAGAATACAGTTTCCGATCCCGGCTCATGGAACCACACAAGCCACAAAATCAGTTGGGCTAATCCAACTAGGGAATACAAAATGCAGGTGAGTGGTTTGTACTTATTCTTCATGGAAGGGGAAAACCACAAACAGCAGATTACAAAAACTTTTACCGGTTACCATTAATGTTTTAAATTATCACATATCACCGGATAATGTAGTACAAGGACACGCCATATGACGTGTCCTTGCTTCTTTTCTCTAGTTATTTCTTATGTACACTATACCGGTATCCAATTTCCAATCCATTGATCTTTACTGAAATTATACAATCTTTTATACGGTTTCCCATTTATATTTTTATATTTCCAGCCAATTCTATCTGCACAAATCACGATATCATTATCCGACATCTCAGCTCTCACTGTTTCTTCCATAATCATTGGCATGCCGCAAAATAAAAAAACTGCTATGATTAATTTTACACCAAATTTTTTTAATTTATTTATTCTCATAAACTGGTATCCTCATTTCTCTAAATTCTTCAGCTATTTCTTTTTCAGACCATCTATAGACATCATCTGCATATAATTCATATCCATTCTCCGTTTTTAAATAATACGCATTTTCCGGAGTGATTTCAAAACTCCCATCAAACTCCTCGCTGTCATAAGGCATGCTTTCCTTATACGACACCTCCGGTACAAAAACCAGAGAAATGATCAAAAGCAAAAGCACAAAGAGAAGATTTACCGCCGCAAGCAGGCGGCTTCGCATTCCCTCGGTTTTTTTCTCCTCAAGCAGCATCTGAATCCTTGTCTCCAGACACTCTCCACCTGTAAGATTCAAGTCATATGCCTGCTGATTACTCATTAATTTTGCCGCCTGAACAAGCGTCTGTGCATATTCTAATTTTTCAAGCTCCGGCATATCTCTGGTAACCATGTAATCATTGGATAACTCAAAGGCAAGGCTTAATTCCTTTCGCATCACATAGACAACCGGGTTCCACCAATGGATCACAACGAGCAAGTCCACAAAAAACTTAAGCCACAGATCATAGTTGGCATGGTGTTTCATCTCATGCCGGATCATATGTGCTACTGTTTTCTCCTCCAATACTGCATCCGGTAAGATCATGATCGGACGGATGACGCCGAAGATTGCTGCCTGTTTCTCTCCCGGTATAACTGCGATCTTTATACTCCTGATCTTCGTATCATTAAGAAAAGACTCATAATATTCCTTAGTGTCGGTATCCTTAATCACATATTGTTCCAGACACCGTCGTACTTTGAGTCTCTTACAGAAGTAACGGATCAATAAAATCACTGCTACACTGATCCACAGCCACAGAAGAAGGTCTGATACCAGAATCTCTCTGTCTCCATATACATTTGCATACACAATATTTCCCAGCCCGATTAAGAGCTTGCTGGAATAGATCGTTCTTGTAAACGGAAAATTAACCGGCACCATCATTCGCAGCATGATTACTGCTATGATAGCGAAGATGATCTTAACCGTTCCCCGGAAGAAATCGTTGCTGCGCTTCATCATGACATATGCATAGACTGTCAGGATCAAGATGGTCACAAAACAGGTCATAAAAGGTCCAAGCGACACACTCATCTTTATTTCTCCTTCGGAAGCTCAATAGGATCTATACTGTCATCATCAGAGTACGTTACCACTTTCGTGACAGAAGATGGAAGTTCTTCATAAGTCGGCGCTTCCATAACTAATTTCATATAATAGTGAAGAAACACCTTCTTCTTCGTAACATCTGTCTCCATTTTGATCATTTCCTTCGTCTTAGTATCAATCCATATATAGCTGACTTGTTCCTTCTCATTGACCACATCATCATACGCTTTTTTGAACTCTTCATTTTCTAACAGCGTATCTGTGATCTGTCCGTTCTCCTTCATTTCAGCTGCTATATTTTCTTCCACCGGAGTGGTTACTTCCACCTTCACAGCCTTTCGATCCCCGACTTTTTCCTTTCCTTCCACGTTGTAGGTTGCTTCTTCGGAAATATCAATATCAGCTGCTGTCAACGGTTCTTCCCCACTAAGCGTCACTTCTTCATTTTTGCTCCACTTTCCGTCTCCCACATTCGTGTAGGAATACCACTTCCCATCTTCCTGCGAAAGAATTGTAGTAAGCCCTTCCTGTTCGTATTTCCGCATCACCCGCTTCTGTTTCTTATCCACAGTAAGTGTACACAGATTATCCGGCTCCCCCTGGCCAACGACCTCTGATTCCTCTGTCTGCTTCACCTGTTTCTTGTTATACTCTTCAATGTCTTCCTGACACACTTTAGCATAATCTGTACTGCATCCCGTCAAGAGCATAACACAAAACACACTTAAAATAATAAAAGTTTTCTTCATATGACATACCTCCGATCATACTTTTTTGTTTTATTATACATAATTATCAGACTATTTTCAAGCAAATAATTTATTATTATTTTATAATATATCATTCAGTTTAACATTAAAAAGCGACATCAAAAAAAGAAGCAGCCATACCATAGGACTACTTCCTTTCTCTAAAGCTCTATTCATTTTTTCATCATTGTTACCGGATCAGCATGGCATCCCCAAAGGAGAAAAAACGATAGCGTTCTTTGACTGCCTCTTCATAAGCTGCAAGCACATATTCCCGTCCTGCAAGCGCTGATACCAGCATGACCAGCGTAGATTCCGGCAGATGGAAATTCGTAATCAGACTGTCCAGCACCTTAAACTGATAGCCCGGATAAATAAAGATTTCTGTCCACCCGCTGCACGCTTTCAAATGTCCGGTTTCATCTGCCGCAGACTCCACCGTCCGGCAGCTTGTCGTTCCCACGCAGATGACTTTCTTTCCGGTATCTTTTGCCCGATTGATCTTCGTTGCCGCCTCTTCCTCAATCCGGAAAAATTCCGAGTGCATATGGTGATCGGTAATCTCGTCCACCTTGACAGGGCGGAAGGTGCCAAGACCTACATGTAATGTAACTCTTGCGATATCCACACCTTTTTTCTCGATTTTCTCCAACAGTTCCGGTGTGAAATGAAGTCCCGCAGTAGGTGCCGCCGCAGAACCTGTATGTTCCGCATATACCGTCTGGTACCGGTTTTTATCTTCCAAATGATGTGTAATATAAGGCGGAAGGGGCATCTGTCCGAGCTGATCTAAGATTTCTTCAAAGATTCCCTCGTAAGTGAACTGAATCAGACGATTTCCCTCTTCCACGATATCAACCACTTCACCCATAAGAAGACCGTCACCGAAACTGATCTTTGTCCCTATTTTCGCCTTCTTCCCCGGCTTTACAAGTGTTTCCCAGATGTTATTTTCTTTACGCTTCAATAAAAGCACTTCAATCTTTGCATCGGTTCCGACTTTGGCGCCGATCAGTCTTGCCGGCAAGACTTTCGTATCGTTGATAACCAGACAATCCCCTTCATTTAAATAGTCGATCACATCTTTAAACACATGATGGGAAACAGCCCCAGACTCCTTGTCTAACACAAGAAGTCTGGAGCTGGAGCGATCCTCAAGAGGATCTTGGGCAATCAACTCTTCCGGCAATTCATAATAAAAATCCTGTCGTTTCATATGAATGCATCCCTTTCTATTTACGAAGCTCGATTCCAAGTTCTTCCAAACCAGCTAAGATTTTTTCCATAGCTTGTGAAATTTCTGCTTCCTCAAGCGTCTTATCTTTCGCACGGAACACGATCGAATAAGCTACAGACTTATATCCTTCTTTGATCTGTGCACCTTCATACAAGTCAAATAATGCATAACTTTCAAGATAAGCGCCGCCTTTTTTCTCGATCACTTCTTCTACCTGTCCTACGAGAATCTCTTTTGGCATTACCATACTGATGTCACGGGTAACTGCCGGGAATTTGGCGATTCCTGTATATTTGCGGTCGAAGGTTGCTCTCTTCGTGATTTCCGGCATATCAAGTACGGCTACATAAGCTTTTGTGCCGATTCCGTAAGTATCTGCCACATCCGGATGCACCTCTCCAAGATATCCGACTACAACACCATCATAGATAATGTTTGCCTGACGTCCCGGATGAAGATATGGTTTTCCTGCATTCGGATCATAAGTTTCTTTCTTATGAAGTCCAATCTTCTCAAAGAACTCCTCAACGACACCTTTCATGCTGAAGAAATCTCCGTCTCCGTACATACCAAGTGTAAACTGCATTCTCTCTTCCGGAAGTTCTGTAAGCGGCAATGATTTTGGAAGATAAATATTTCCAAGTTCGTACAATCTTACATTTTTATTTCTTCTATTGTAGTTTGTTGCAAGAGAAGTCAGCATTCCATTTAAGGATGTGGTACGCATAATACTGTAATCTTCTCCCAGTGGGTTCATGATATCCACTGTATTTCGAAGCGGAGAATCAGAAGGAATCAATAATTTATCAAATACCTTCGGACTTTCGAAGGAATAGGTCATGCCTTGGCTGAATCCGCAGAACTCCGCAATGTCGCGGGCGATCTCCTCTACTCTTAACTTGAAGGATAATTTACCTGTAGTAGCTTCTCCTCTTGGCAGCGTTGTCGGAATATTGTCATAACCGTAAAATCTTGCTACTTCCTCTGCAAGATCTGCCATACGGAACAGGTCGTGACGGAATGTCGGCGCAATCACCTCATTGGAAGCCTCATCATATTCAAGATCAATTTTCTTGAAGTAAGAAAGCATTTCCTCTTTGGAAATATTTGTTCCAAGAAGTCCGTTAATCTCGTCTGCATCAAATGGCACGCGTACCGGCTCTTTTTTCTTACTGTAGACATCAACCATTCCGCCGACTACTTCACCGGCTCCCATTTCTTCAATCAGCTGACAAGCGCGGTTCATTGCTGCCTCAGCATTATTCGGATCAAGTCCTTTCTCAAATTTACCGGAAGCATCTGTACGAAGTCCGACTTTTTTGCTTGATTTACGGATATTGGTTCCATCAAAACAAGCAGCCTCAAATAACATCGTGTGTACATCATCCGTGATCATGGAATTCTCACCACCCATGATTCCGGCGATTCCTACAGATTTCTCACCGTCACAGATCATTAATACAGACTCATCAAGCTTTCTCTCCTGTCCATCCAATGTCACAAATGTCTCATTCTCTTTTGCTCTTCTTACAACAATCTGTCCTCCTGCGATTGTATCAAGATCATAAGCGTGCATTGGCTGACCGTACTCTTCCATCACATAATTGGTAATATCAACCAAGTTGTTGATCGGACGGATTCCTACAGATGCAAGTCTTCTCTGCATCCATTTCGGTGAAGGACCGATTTTGATATTTTTCACTACTCGCGCGGTGTATCTCGGACAAAGATCCGGATCTTCTACCGTCACTTTGATGAAATCATTTACGTCTTCATCATTTCCAACAGCAGTTACTACTGGAGGCACGAACTCTTTGCGGAACGTTGCCGCTGCCTCTCTGGCAATTCCAACTACACTGTAGCAGTCTACACGGTTAGAAGTAACTTCGTATTCAAATACAACGTCGTGAAGCCCTAACAGCTCTACCGCATCAGCTCCTACTTCCGTATCTTCCGGGAAAATGTAGATTCCATATTCCGGTGCCTCCGGATACATTTCTCTGTTAGAGCCAAGCTCTTCGATGGAGCACATCATACCGGCGCTCTCCACGCCGCGGAGCTTGCCTTTCTTGATTTTAATGCCTCCGACAACACGCTGTCCCGGCTCGTGACCGCCAGCCACACGTCCGCCGTCTAAAACAACCGGAATCTTGTCTCCTTCTTTTACATTTGGAGCGCCTGTAACGATCTGAACCGTCTCAGCTCCAACATTTACCTGACAGATAATCAACTTATCCGCATCCGGATGCTTCTCGATCTTGTCGATCTGACCAACCACAATCTTGTCAAGATCCGCATCCAACTCCTCGTAACCTTCTACCTTCGTACCAGACAACGTCATCGCGTCTGTATACTCCTGAGCTGTCACATCAAGCTCAGGAACATATGCCTCTATCCATGATAATGATGTATTCATTGTAATCTCCTTTCATTGGGGACGTAGCAAAGTTTAAAAAGTCTACGTCCCAAACTGCATTTTGGGGTGTCCAATTTTCATTCGCTCGCAATGCTAACTCGATTCGTCAGCTCCAGAATCCGGCTGCTTCGCCGCCAACGTATCACTCCGTGATACGTTCTAATTCTGTCGCGCCGCTCGCACACGGAAGTAAATACTCACTTCGTTCGTGCTTCCTTCCTGTGTGTGCTCGCTAAAATTGTTTCAAGAATCTGATGTCGTTTTCGTACAGTAATCTCATGTCGTCGATTTCGTATTTGAGAAGTGCGATACGCTCAAGTCCCACGCCAAATGCAAATCCTGTATATTCGTTTGGATCTATGCCGCACATTTCCAGTACGTGTGGATGTACCATTCCACACCCGAGGATTTCGATCCAACCGGAGCCTTTACAGAAACGACAGCCTTTTCCACCGCATTTGAAACAGGTTACATCCACTTCCGCGCTTGGCTCGGTAAATGGGAAGTGATGCGGACGGAATTTTGTCTTTGTCTCCGGTCCGAACAATTCTTTTGCGAATACTTCTAAAGTTCCTTTTAAATCTGCGAAGGAAATGTTTTTATCGATGACAAGTCCTTCGATCTGGTGGAACGACGGTGAATGTGTTGCATCTACTTCGTCAGAACGGAACACTCTTCCCGGCGCGATCATACGGATCGGAAGTTTGCCCTCTTCCATCACGCGCGCCTGTACCGGAGATGTCTGGGTACGAAGCACAATATCTTTATTAATGTAAAATGTATCCTGCTCGTCTTTTGCCGGATGATCTTCCGGAATGTTCAGTTTCTCGAAGTTATAAAGGTCATATTCTACTTCCGGTCCTTCTACCACTTCATATCCCATACCAACGAAAATTCTCTCTACTTCTTCCAGTGCGATGGTATTTGGATGACGATGTCCTACCATATTTTTCTTAGATGGAAGTGTAACGTCAATGACTTCTTTCTTCATCTGCTCTTCGCGAATTGCACGCTCCATCTTTACTTTTCTTTCTTCCATTACTTTCTCAATGGCTTCTCTCGTCTCATTGACCATCTGACCGACTTTCGGTCTGTCTTCCGGCGCAACATCCTTCATGCCTTTGAGCACCGCTGTAAGCTCACCTTTTTTACCAAGGTATTTTACACGCACATCGTTCAACTTCTCTGGAAGATCTGCTTGTTCAATCGCTTTTAACGCTTCTTCTTTGATGCTTTGTAATTTTTCTTTCATCTTTTTTTCTCCTTTTTACATATTAGAAAAACCCCGTCCCCAAAAAGGGACGAGGTCTGTATTTACCCGTGGTACCACCCTGATTCCTGCACGCTTCATAATCTTATCTGCCATAATGCAGGCACTCATTTATGCATAACGCGCATCACACGGCATTTCCTACTGATCTGTCAAATCATGTTCAAAAATGCAGCTCACGTGGGAAATTCAATCCCTGCCTGAACCAAAGAAGACTTTCAGCCCATCGATCTTCTCTCTCTAGTGGAAAACAGTTCTCTACTTACACGGTCATTGCTTTTTATTAAAATATTTATATTTGAATACTTTCTTATTGTAACATACGCCCGATAGATGTCAAGACGTAATTTTGCGTTTCCTTCGGACCTCTTAGTTCTTCGCTTTGTCCGTATTCGCCGACAAGTCTGCCTTTTCCTTCTCTGGAAACAGTTTATCATACATCAATACATTAACCTCTCCGCCAAGCAAAATGCTATACATGCAAAAATACATCCAGAGCATAATAAGAACAATGGTTGTAAGACTTCCATACATACTGGAAAATCCCCGGAAGATATCCACATATACGGAAAATATCCACGAAACGATCATCCATCCGATTGCTGCAAAAACCGCTCCCGGGAGCTGTCTTAAAATCTTATCTCTTCTGTTTGGAAGAAATTTATAAATCAGCAGCGAAAAGATCATTAACACAATTGGCGTGATTACAATGCGAACCTCGATCAGCCAATCTGCAACGTTTTTCACTAAAGGTATGTGCTCCGCAATGAAAATATTAAGTGCATTACCGAATACCGATAGCACAAGGAGCAAAATAATCACAAGCAGGAACATCATCGTATAAATCGTTGAACGTATCCGAAGAAATACATAATTTCGGGTCTCTCTGCATCCGTAAATGCAGTTAAGACCGGTCGTAATCGCAAGTACGCCTTTCCCCGCCGACCACAGAGCAACTAAGATTGTAACCGGAATGATACCCATGGACTGGTTGTATACCTGATTAACAATCGTTGTGATCATAGATTCCACAGAAGACGGGAATACACGGATCACAGCGCTCATCACATCCGCCTTCGTAATCGGTGTATAACGAACCAACGTTAACAAAAGAAGTATGATAGGAATCATACACAGCATAAAGAAGTATGCTGTCTGCGCAGCATACGCGCCTACGTGATGATCACTTACCTGATTAATGATCTCTGTAAATTTGGCATAACCTCTTTTCAATCTGTTCATAATGATCTCCTGTTATCTTTTCTCTCTATTGTACCCGATTTTCTTCATTTTGTCTATTCTCGCCAAAACTGTTATTCTACACTCACACGCCAAAACCGTTATTCTACACTCACTCCGGGATAAAAAAGTTCTAAGATTTCCCAGTAATTTTTCCCCTGCTTTGCCATTTCATTTGCTCCGGTCTGGCTCATTCCGATTCCGTGCCCGAATCCACCGCCTTCGATGCAATAGCTGCCTTTTTCTTTCTTAATAGTAAAAAAAGCGCTGGGAAGAAGCTTTCCACAATTTCTCGTACTTCCATCCTGCTTCACAATATCATAGTCTCCGGCAAGTGCAGTTCGTATTTTATTCTCTGTCTCTACCGTCACCGTACACTTACTTCCAACCGCTGTCAATACAAGCGCCACGTCGCCCGCTCCTCGCTTTGTTACCTCCACACTTTTTAGCTCTCCGATATCTTTTCCGGTATTACGGCGGATATTGTCTTCCATTTCCTGCTCTGGGATTTTTGCATGCCAGCGATACCATGGAAGTGCTTTTTCATAATCTCCATCTGTTCCTTTTACATCTACGCTCTGAAGATATCCATTTTCCTCTGATGGCGTGCTCCCCCATGCTTCCGCGTTCGTTGTTCGTCCGCAGGAAGTAGAATAATAGTAAGTTGTCACAATTTTGCCCTGATACCAGACAGTCTGTCCCTTCGTCTCCTCCACCGCCCGGTCTGCCCGCTCGTCCGGCAGAGAATTGCCGTAAACCTGATAATCGGTACTGTCATTGACATGCGCCTCATACTCCGGGTATCCATAGCTTTCCATCTGTCTGTAAGCATAGCTTCTCGCACAGACCGCCTGCGCTTTTAACGCCTCCAGCTCATACGATGCCGGCATTTCACTTGGCACAACACGGCACAGATACGTCTCTATCGGAAGTTCATTGACCACTACAATGCCATCTTCTGCCCTTCGAAGCTCGATAACTCCATTATACGCCGGAACACCGTCTCCCCGCTTCATACTTTCTATCTGTAACACTCCGTCCTTAGCCTCAATTCGTATGTTCCCTTCTGATAATCTCGCATCATCCGCGGCGATCACCACACATTCCCCCGCAGCGATCTGCTCCGTACGATTTCCATAAGTCAATGTCAGCTCACTGTCTGCCCGCAGTCTTACTTCCTTATGTATGATTCCCTGATATCCATTCGTCATAAGCACGACTCGTATCAGCGGATTATCAGAAAGCTCCTGTTTCTCTTCCTCCGGTGTTTTCGAAACCCGGCTATTATTTTTCTCTTCTTTCCCCGAGTGAATCCGATACTTCAGCGTTCTCGCCTGTTCCGGCAGCCACTGACTCCCTACCGCAATCCCAAACGCAGTACACAAAATCAAAAGACTCAGGAAAATATTTCTTTTATAATTTCTCCCCATGACCCTTTAGTCCTTGTCCGTTTTTCTATATATATTACTTGTATGTACAAAAAATGATTCCACTGTATCTTGTCAAATGCTTTTTTTGACACAGGAACAGCGTTTCCCATTTCACAAACACATAAAAAGCGGCGCCGTGATTTCTCACGACACCGTTTTATCTTTCGTATTCCCCAAAATGCCGGTTTCTGTATTTTGACTCCTAGCTGCTGCTAGGTGGGTGTCCGCATCTGCTTTTCTGCCTTCCCCTGCATAACTTGGAGGCTTGACATATTACAGAGATATAAGAGTCCCGTTTAAAGTAATGTAGGTTCAAAATAACAGAAGTATCGAACATTCCAGGTTTCCTCTTGAATTATTATAACCCATTTACATGGATTTTACAACCCATATCTTCTTACAGTTCCGGACCTGCTGAAACAAGTGCTTTACCTGCTTCGTTTCCTTCGTATTTTGCAAAGTTCTTGATAAATCTTCCGGCAAGATCTTTCGCTTTTTCTTCCCACTCAGAAGCATCTGCATAAGTATCGCGTGGGTCAAGAATTGCAGGATCAACACCCGGAAGCTCTGTTGGAACTTCGAAGTTGAAGTATGGAATCTTCTTTGTAGGAGCGTCTTTGATGTCTCCGTTTAAGATTGCATCAATAATTCCACGAGTATCTTTGATAGAGATACGTTTTCCTGTTCCGTTCCATCCTGTATTTACAAGATATGCTTTTGCTCCGTTTGCTTCCATTCTCTTCACAAGCTCTTCTGCATATTTTGTAGGATGCAGTTCAAGGAATGCCTGTCCGAAACAAGCTGAGAATGTTGGTGTCGGCTCTGTGATTCCACGCTCTGTACCAGCAAGTTTTGCTGTAAATCCAGACAGGAAGTAGTATTCTGTCTGTTCCGGTGTCAATACAGATACCGGTGGAAGTACTCCGAATGCGTCTGCTGACAGGAAGATTACATTCTTAGCTGCCGGCGCTGCAGATACCGGACGTACAATTTTCTCAATGTGGTTAATCGGATAAGATACACGTGTGTTCTCTGTCACGCTCTTATCGTTGAAATCAATCTTTCCTTCTGCGTCCAAAGTAACGTTTTCAAGAAGAGCATCACGTTTGATCGCATTGTAAATGTCTGGCTCAGAATCTTTATCTAAGTTAATAACCTTTGCGTAACATCCACCTTCAAAGTTAAAGATACCGTTGTCATCCCATCCATGCTCATCATCACCGATCAGAAGACGCTTAGGATCTGTAGAAAGTGTTGTCTTACCTGTTCCGGAAAGTCCGAAGAAAATTGCTGTGTTCTCACCATTCATATCTGTATTTGCAGAACAGTGCATGGAAGCAATTCCTTTTAATGGAAGGTAGTAGTTCATCATAGAGAACATACCTTTCTTCATCTCTCCACCGTACCATGTGTTCAAGATAACCTGCTCACGGCTTGTAATGTTAAACATTGCTGCTGTCTCAGAATTTAATCCTAATTCTTTATAGTTTTCAACTTTTGCTTTAGATGCATTGTATACAACGAAATCCGGCTCGAAATTCTCAAGTTCTTCTGCTGTAGGCTTAATAAACATATTTGTTACGAAATGTGCCTGCCAAGCAACTTCCATAATGAAACGGATTGCCATACGAGTATCCGCATTTGCACCGCAGAATGCATCTACTACAAACAATCTCTTACCAGAAAGCTCTTTCAATGCAATCTCTTTACATGTATCCCATGCTTCCTGAGTTGCCGGATGGTTATCATTCTTATATTCATCAGAAGTCCACCATACAGTGTCTTTGGAATTTTCATCCATCACGATGAATTTGTCTTTTGGAGAACGACCAGTGTAAATACCTGTCATTACATTTACTGCTCCAAGTTCACTAACCTGACCTTTTTCAAAACCTTCTAATTCTGGTTTTGTCTCTTCTTCAAATAGCACATCATAAGAAGGATTGTACACGATCTCTGTTGTTCCAGTAATACCATACTTGCTTAAGTCGATTTTTGCCATCTTCCATTAACCTCTTTTCTTTCATTTTCAGCGTTGTCATCACTGCCTGTAGCTTAACTCTAATAACAACATTTGTCTTATTATCTCACTACTTTCGGAAAAAGTCAAGAGTTTAACAATCTTTTCTCGAAAGTTTATATTTTTTATTATTCATTTATCTTTGCAATTTTCGGATATATTGTTTCAAAAATTCAATAAAATGCAAGATTCTTTTTTGAATCCTGCATTTTCGTCATTCAATGTCAATTATAATATTTTTTCTACTGTCTCTTTCATATGATCCGCATCACACTCCATACGGTGAAGTACTTTTGCATCTAAAATATCTTTCACGGCTTGTGGCATCGCCACACCGGAAACTTCCTGTAACCTTTCGAGAAGGCTTAACTCATCATATGATTCCCACTTTTTGTCAATGGATGTCATAACGTTTTTTACAAACTTATACGGGCTTGCCGTAGAAGCAATGAGACATTTTTTCCCGTTGTCCTGCTCTTTCTTCCACATCTTGCATACATAGGATGCAACTGCTGTATGCGTATCCAACACATAGCCTGTATCCTCATATACATTTTTTATCTCCTGGGAAGTCTGCATCTCATCCGCATATCCACCTGCAAAATCTGCAAGCTTTACCTTCATCTCATCAGTGATCTCATACCGTCCATCAGTTTTCAGAGCTTCCATCAACTTCCGTGTACACTCAGAATCTTCACCGGTGATCAAATAGATCAGTCGTTCCAGATTGCTTGAAATCAAAATATCCATAGAAGGTGAGGTTGTCAACACAAATGCACGATTCTTATCATATACACCTGTCTTGAAGAAATCAAAGAGCACTCTGTTCTCGTTCGAAGCACAGATTAGCTTAGCGATAGGTACTCCCATCTGTTTTGCGTAATACGCTGCCAGAATATTTCCAAAATTACCTGTAGGTACAGTAACATTGATCTCTTCTCCATCTTCAATCTCACCATATGCCAACAGCTTCGCATAAGCATAAACATAATAAACCACTTGAGGTACAAGGCGTCCGATATTGATTGAATTTGCAGAGGACAACTGAAATCCTTTTTCATTTAACACTTCCGCAAATGCCTCATCCTCGAATAATGCTTTTACACCGCTTTGCGCATCATCAAAATTACCATGGAGGGCAGCCACATCTACATTACTTCCCTTCTGCGTGATCATCTGAAGCTTCTGCACTTCGCTGACTCCGTCTTTCGGATAAAATACAATAATTCTCGTCCCTTCCACATCTGCAAAACCTGCCATTGCAGCCTTACCTGTATCTCCCGATGTGGCAGTCAGGATCACGATTTCATTTTCCACGTGATGTTTCTTCGCAGATGTTGTTAAAAGATGAGGCAAAATGGATAGCGCCATATCTTTAAATGCGATCGTTGCTCCATGGAACAATTCCAGATAATATGCGTCTCCCGCTTTCACAATAGGCGCGATCTCCTCGGTATCAAACTTACTGTCATATGCTTTCCTGATACAATCTTTTAATTCTTCTTCCGAAAAATCCGTCAAGAACTGTTTCATAACTGTATAAGCGGTTTCCTGATATGTCATCTTACTCAACGCTTCCATTGACACGTCAAGCTTTGGTATTTGTTCCGGTACAAACAAACCTCCGTCCGGTGCAAGACCGGTCAGGATCGCCTCCGATGCAGTCACACGCAAATCAGAATTTCTTGTACTTTTGTAATGTAGATTCATGTTTTTCTCACCCTTCTATAATTAATTTGCTTTTCTGAACAGGATGAACAGCACTGCACTTACTGCCATCAAAATCGGATAAAACAGATATGGCATAATTGCAAATGGAGTCAGTCCCGTCAGACTTGCCGCTGATAAAAGCTGTGCTCCGTAAGGAATCATTCCCTGTCCTACCGACGTAAAAATATCAAGCAGGGAAGCAGATCTTCTTGAAGAAATGTCAAATTCTTCACTGATTTCCTTAGCGATCGGTCCTGCCATAACAATTGCCACCGTATTATTCGCTGTACACATATCCACAAGCAGAGACAAACCGGCAATTCCAATCTCTCCGCCTTTTTGTCCTTTGATGCTCTTCTTGATCAAGTTCAGAATAAATTGAATACCCCCAAACTCTTTAACCAATGACACAATACATGCCACTACAATCGAGATGACTGTAATATCATACATTCCTGTCACACCTTCACCTACAGCGGCAAACATATCACCTACTGCAAGACTTCCGGTTGCCACTCCGACAATCAGTGAAATCACTGTTCCGCTGATCAGCACCAGAAATACATTAATACCAATCAATGCTCCTACCAATACCAATACATAAGGAACTACGCGCCAGATATTGTAAGTCAGTTCTTCGGCTAATTTAAAATTACCGTTCCTCGTAATAAAGAAAAATAACACGATTGTAACAATTGCCGCCGGAAGTACAATAAAAAAGTTCTCCCTGAATTTATCTTTCATCTCACATCCCTGTGTTTTTACCGCTGCAATCGTAGTATCTGAGATCATAGACAGATTATCACCAAACATCGCACCGCACACAACGGCACCGATACAAACCGCTAATGAAAATCCCGTCTTTTCACTGATTCCTACTGCAATCGGAGCAAGCGCTGCAATCGTCCCCATAGATGTTCCCATAGATACAGAAATAAAACAGCCGATGACAAACAGACCCACGACAGCTACCTTAGCCGGAAGAATCGATAAGCCCAAATTAACGGTACTCTCCACACCGCCCGCTGCTGTAACTGCTCCTGAAAATGCTCCTGCGCACAGGAAGATCAAGCTCATAGTAATGATATTTTCATTTCCAACTCCTTTAGAAATAATAGAAATCTTCTCATCAAAGCTCAATCCTCTGTTCTGGCAGAATGCCACAAACAAAGCGATCAGAAATGCCACAATCGCCGGCATTGCATAGAAATCTCCTGTTATCACTCCTGACCCTAAAAAGATCACCAAAAACACACCGATTGGCAGCAAGGCTGCCGCGTTACTCTTCTCGTTTCCCATCCCAATATCCTCTCTTACCTTTTACTTGTTACTTATTATTGATTCTTTTTTCCATTTGTATAGTTTACCAGACCGCCTGCCTGAATCAACTTCTGCATAAACTCAGGAAATGCCTGTCCCTGAAACTCTGTCCCCTTTGTCCGGTTATAAATCTTTCCACTATCGAAATCGACTTCTACTTCATCTCCTGCCTCAATGCCTTTTGCCGCTTCCGGGCATTCAATGATCGGAAGCCCGATATTGATCGCATTGCGGTAGAAGATTCTTGCAAAAGTCTCTGCGATCACGCAGCTAATCCCTGCAGTCTTAAGACACAGCGGTGCATGTTCTCTGGAAGAACCACATCCAAAGTTCTTATTCGCAACGATCAGATCTCCCGGTTTTACCTTTTCTGCAAATTCAGGATCAATGTCTACCATTGCATGACTGGCAAGCTCTTTCGCATCAAAAGAATTCAAATATCTTGCCGGAATAATCACATCAGTATCTACGTTATCACCATATTTAAATACATGTCCTAAAGCTCTCATTATCTGTCACCTACTTTCTCAGGATTTGCAATATATCCTGCAATCGCACTTGCAGCTGCCACTTCCGGAGACGCAAGATAAATCAGCGAATCCACATGTCCCATTCTTCCGACAAAGTTGCGGTTGGTCGTTGATACACATTTCTCTCCTGCCGCCATGACACCCATATGTCCGCCCATGCAAGGACCGCAGCTTGGGGTGTTGACCGCGCATCCGGCATCAACAAAGATATCCATCAGCCCTTCCTGAATACACTGCTTATAGATTTTCTGAGTAGCCGGAACAACCATAACCCGCACATCTTCATGGACCGTATGTCCTTTTAAGATTGCCGCTGCCTTTCTCATATCTGAAATTCTTCCATTTGTACAAGAGCCTATCACCACCTGATCGATCTTGATCGGCTCCATGGCTTCAATCTCATCAATTGTCTTCGCATTTCCCGGAAGGTGCGGGAATGCAACTGTCGGACGAACTTCAGACAGATCGATCTCCACAACCTCGTCATAGAGCGCATCTTCATCCGCTTCGTACACTTTGTAAGACTTCTTCGTATGCTCTTTCAAATATGCCTCGGTCAATTCGTCTACCGGGAAGATACCATTCTTCGCTCCTGCCTCGATAGCCATATTTGCCATCGTAAAGCGGTCATCCATCGTAAGATTTGCAATTCCCTCTCCGGTAAATTCCATAGATTTATAAAGAGCTCCGTCTACACCGATCTTGCCGATAATATGTATGATCACGTCTTTGCCGCTGACATATGGAGACAGTGCTCCCTTCAACACAAATTTAATCGCACTTGGAACCTTGAACCATAATTCTCCTGTCGCCATTCCCGTAGCAATGTCTGTTGTGCCGACACCTGTGGAAAATGCGCCCAGTGCGCCATACGTACATGTATGCGAATCCGCTCCGATAATACACTCTCCGGCAGCAACCACGCCTGCTTCCGGCAGGATTGCATGCTCTACACCGGATTTTCCCTGTTCAAAATACCATGATAACCCTTGTTCTTTCGCAAATTCACGAATTGCCTTCGAATTCTCAGCCGATTTAATATCCTTGTTGGGTGTGAAATGATCCGGCACAAACACCACTTTATCTTTATCAAATACCGTATCTGACATCTGCTTTAAAATCGGCAGCGCCATCGGTCCGGTAATATCATTTGCCATAACCACATCCAGCTTCGCTTCAATCAATTGTCCTGCTTCTACCTGATCAAGCCCTGCATGAGCAGCCAATATTTTCTGCGTCATTGTCATTCCCATCACGACAACCTCCTGTTCTCTTACTTAGTCTTACGTGATATTCTACCACAGATAAATAATACAGTGCAAGAAAGAATAGAAATTACAATAAGAACCATCAAGTTCCCTTCATCTCCGGTCTTTACCGGAGCGGTTTTTTCCACTTTTCGTGTAATTTCTTCCGGTTCCTCCGGCACAGGCAGTTCCGGCTCTTTCGGTTCTTCCGGTTCCTCTGGTTCTTTTGGCGGTTCTTCCTTCGGCTTTTCCGGCTCTTCCACTTCAACCTTTTCCTCATCTTCTTTTTCTTCACAATTGTCACTTCGGACGATGACATGATTATGAATTTCTTTTCCGATCACAGATTCATCCGTGATCACAACTTGATACTCTACCGTATATTTTTCTCCTGTATGGATGCTCTGCAAAAACTCTCCCGCATGAATCGTATAAGAATTTCCTTGAACTGAAATAACTGCATCTGACACAATGCTTTGATCTTCATCTAATAGAACAATAGAATTTTTCTGAAGTTTGACCCCTTCGGTCAGAATTGTATCTGTGATCACTACATTTTTGGCAACCGCATGCTCAATCTGCTGTGTCACATCAATCGTATAAGTAATTATATCTCCCACTTGAAATTTTTTATCCGATTTATCCGCCTGCTTATCAATCTCCAATTCTCCTTCTGGTATCCATGTGATCGACAGAGCAGTCGGCGGTTCTTTGGCTTCGATAAGCTCGCCCGTTCCAAGATGTTGTCCGTCGCCTCCGGTACTTACAACCAGACTCCTCCATTTTTGCCTATTCTTTCCGTACAGATTTCCCGTTGCCCAGCTTTTTCCATTATAATCCGCTGCATCTGCTGTAAAATATATGACATCCTCTCCAGAAACACTTACTTTCCCCGTCTTCGTTGTTCCCTTAGTCTTATTAACAAGTGATACTCCGGACGGAAGTGTAAGCTCCAGAGAGTTACTTTTATCTCCTTGACAGATCAGCTCGCCCGTTCTCTGCACACGCTCCTCCGGTGCAAAATAGGCATTCAATTCCGTTTTAGAAAACTGCATTCCCGGGCTTGGAACATCCGGCAGACTTCGTATCTTCTCTGTACATGCAATGACAAGTTCCTGCATAGGTTTGCTTAATCCTAAAAAAGCATCACTTTTCCGGTCACATCCATCATAAATATAAGACAAAATGCAATGCGACAGACAATATGCCTGATCCGCTTTCTTCCAAGCTTCCGGAAAAGCCGGTTTTATATATGTTTCATAACCCGGTCCATTATATAAGTAATAAAGGGCTTTACTGTTCAGACTTCCGTCATCCAGAAGCTCTGCCTGAAATGTTCCGTCATGAGGAGAAGATTTCTTCGGTTCCAGACAGTAGCCAAGCTTACCATTTATGTAATAATAAAATGTAGAATACCCTTCATAAAACACTTCTTCTCCCCTCTTCAAAGACACCTCTTCTGCATGTGCCTCCTCACCGTATATACCCGCACACAAAATCATGCAGGCGATCGCTAAAATACACTTTCCCCATAAGGAATTGCTTTTGTTCATATGGTTCCTCCTTATTTTCTCTAAAATAATCCGTATCTAAAAAGTTACAAAAACACTATCCTCCTTCCCTATAAACTATTATCTCGTGTTTGGAAATTTGGGATGACATTTCCCAGTGGGGATTCCCCCTTGAATCGTTTGATAAAAATAGAATTTCTTTCGACGAGTGTCCTTATCATATAGATTTTTCTCACTAATGTCAATACAGATTTCAAGAGTCGTAAAGATTCGGCACATATAACAAAAATCCATTCATTTTTTCGTCAAAAAAACAGTTCCGATAAGAACACTTTCTTACCGGAACTGTTGAAATCAGATCGTTCGTTTCTTTTTCATTTCCTGAAGATACGGAATCTCGATTGGATCAATCGGATCCATTGGATTCTCCACATCTCCTTTCTTTCTTCTCTTATATCTTTTTGCCAGTTCTCCGCCTTTATTATAAAACCAGAAAGAATATGCCAGAATCTTGCTGGCTTTTCCTATTCTATCTTTCGTCGTCTTATCATAGAGCGTTCCGCCAACCTCAATCGGGACTTTTCTTCGAATCAGAGAAATCAATTCTGTCTCACAGGTAACCCTCTCCGGAAGAATCGTATAGCCCTTCGATACACAATCAATTTTATGAGCATCACTTCCGCCAATCCCCGGCTTTTTGTACTTCTTAGCTAGCTTCATGGCACCTTCGTTAGAAGCTTCCGGCTCACATGCATTAAAAGCTTCAATAAAATCAAAGCGTTTAATAAGCTCCGGTGATTTGAAAAACCGCTTTGTGTTCGTAAAACTCATGTACTTCTCTCCACAAGGATGTGCCGGTCCTAGAATTCCTCCATTCTTATGGACAAAATCAATCAACACCGATACCGGAAGACCGCGGATCTCAAGAAGCCGCATCTTCACTCCCTCCGGCATAATGCAGATAATATGTCCCGCATCACAGGTGTCATATTCAATTCCTTTTAAAACGACAAAATCCTCATGAACTTGTCCCTTCATTTGATACTTCCAATGTCGGTATCCCTTGTAGGTATCGTGATCTGTAATCAGCATTCCGTCAAAACCATTTGCTTTCAGCTTAGTGATATATTCATCCAAGCTTACCTTACTATCCACCGAACCTTCTTTTACATGGCAATGCATATCCAGCTTCATAAGTAAGCCTCCTTCACTGTCTTCTTAACTATTATTATATCACATCTGCTCTAAAATACAACCAATGTCAGTCATCCGTTCAAATTGCTCTTTTACTGTCTGACGACAAGTAAATAATCCCTCCAAGGACACACCAGCATACCAAACAAACCATATTTGGAAGCTCTGTCTGCGAAAAGCCAAATACAAACATTATCATTACCTGCAACATAAGACAACCAATCACAACGATATTCCGAATCTTTTTCATAAAAAATACACCTCTCCTTCTATAGTTTCAACTATAGCAGAAGAGGTGTGTCATAAACCGGACTCTACTTATCCGTTTCATCGTCTTCTTCAAAATCGTCTAATACAAGCCGCGCTTTTTCTACTTCTGACTCCACAGAATCCTGTTCTTTAATAATGGCTGCCTGTTTCTTTTCTCTTTTTCCGATCTTTCTGGAATGCATCATAAATTGAATGATCATTCCCACAATAGAAATTGCCACTGCAATGCCAATCGTAATCAACAAATTACCTTCTAAACCTGTCGCTGCCACAATAGCTAGCGATGCATCTACAGCTCCCCAAATAGCTGTCACTACAATAACAAGCGGCTCTACAAAAATTGCTGATAATATAGCAACTACCAATGCTACTGCCGCAAAAATGATCAACATCATATTTGTTATATTATTCCCTGCAAATATAATTGTTGTAGTAAGTCCAAACACCGTCACAAGCACCATAAGGAACACACCCATCCGATATAAGAAAAATGACAATGCCGCCAATACTACTGCACATCCCAATGTAACGATCGCCACTGTAATTCCGGACCATCCCAGTATATTTGAAATAATCAATCCGATACCGGCTCCTAAAACAAACCCCACAATCGTTGTAAGTACACGTACCAATTTCAGTCCGAAAAAACTTATTAAAAGTCCAATAATAATAGTAGCCACTAACACTTCCATCGTCTGTCCGACATTTAACATTGTATTACCCATATCCATAACTTCATTCATATACTATCTCTCCTTCTGTCCCTTAATTAATTATTATTGCTCTTTTGAATATATGATTCCAAGAACTGAATCCCTGTAAATTCATTTTATACGATTTTTTCGCATATGTAAAGATGGGCATTCTATGATCCGATTTTCCAAAAAAAGAACACCGCCAATTTTCATCAGGGTGTTCTTCTCGACATTCTCTAGAACGCAACTGCTCCGGTATCAATACCGTTAATTACATAATATACAGCGCCCTCTTCTGGTTTTATGTAAAGATCAATTGTTTTAATGTCTGCTACTTTTCTGCCTGATTTTGTCCATGCTTTCTTTACTGCTGCGATCATGTCTTTTTCTTCTACCTGTTTTCCATAATACTCAACAACTGCTTTTACTTTGATATCTTTTTTAGCAGTCGTCTTTTTCGCTGGTGCTTTTTTTGCAGGAGCTTTTTTCTCAACCGAAGCTTTTGTCTCTTCTTTTACTTCCTGTTTTGTCTCCGCTTTTACTTCTGGTTTCACTTCAGTCTTTACTTCTTGCTTCTCTTCGGTAATATTAGCTGCTGCTTTTTCTGTTGTGGAAGTCTTCATCGGCTCTGTCTTTTTCACTGTCTCTGCCTTTACTGGTGCTGTTTTTACAGTTCCGGTCTTCTTAGTTACTACTGTTGCTTTTTTTCTAGCCATGATAATTCCTCCTTAAGCTACCGAAACACTTTTTCTCATTCCGGTCTTGAACCATTATAGCACATTGTAATAAAATTGCAAGAATTGCAAAAACATTCCTGCAACAGACGCTGTTGCAACAAGTGTCAGTAAGATTCGAAAATTCTCTTTTTTGTCTGAATTCATTTTAAATAAAACGATCAATCCGACTCCTGCTCCGGTACACAGACCGGAAACGACCGATGCAAAAGAGATCGCTCCGCTCAAATACAGCTGTGTCAAAATCACGGATGCTGCACAATTCGGAATCAGCCCGATGATTGCTGCGATGATTGGCTGAAACACCGTATTCCCAAGAAGAATCTCTGATAATTTCTGAATCCCCAGTAATTCAATGGCAAAATTTAAGATCAGATTAAAGACAAATAAATAAGCGAAGATACGGAAGGTGTGACCAATCGCTTCTCTGACCACTTCCACTTTAGAAGACCGCACTGTTTGCCTCGTCTTTATATGCACGTTTTTTTCTGTTCGGACAATGTATTTTTGCATGACACCGTCCACAAAATACCCTGCTGCAACTGCAATCACAACCTTAACTGCCAGAAGCCGGATAATCTCTCCTGCACGTCCCGGATTTGCCATAAGAATCAACACCGCCTCATCAGATGTAGCGGTAAACACAGCAATCAATGTTCCTGCCGACAAGACGCCTCCTGCGTATAAATTGGCTGCCAACACTGAAAAACCACACTGCGGAACACAACCAAGCACCGCGCCGACAACCGGTCCTGCTTTCCCGACTTTTTTAAGCAATTTTCCCGACATTCCCCCGGAATAATACTCCAGAAATTCTATCAGCAAAAATGCAAAAAATAAAAACGGAAGCATTTTGATACTATCTAAACATGTTTCTATTACTATTTCCATCTAATCAAAACTCCTTAAATAAGAAGGGGAATTATAACAATTCCCCTTCTCGTCTTACTCATTATTTTATCTTTTGAAGCCTATTCTTTCATCTTTCTCCGACAAATTGCTTCCAGTACATCCACCGTACCTTCCACACCGAGTTTGCTGACATTTAGCAACATCTGATGTGCTTCGATGCTTCCCCAGTCAGAACCTGTGTGAAATTCATAATAGCTCTTTCTCTCGCGGTCGATCCGTTTGATCTTGTCTGCTGCTTTTCTCTCTGACAGATCATAGCGCTGCGCAATCCGTTTGATCCGGTCTTCTTTCTCTGCGTAAATGAAAACATTCAGACACTCAGCCTGATCTTTCAGCACATAATCCGCGCATCGTCCTACCATTACACAGGAACCCTTTGCCGCCAGTTTCCGGATAATCTCGCACTGAAGATCATAGACCTGTTCATTCAGCGGCTGTGTACATTCCACTGCTTGAAAGGATGAGGAATAATCAAGCGGGGCAAGCACATACCCTGTCAGAAAACTATTCAGTGTTGTCTCGTCCACTGTTTGAACAGTGGCCTCCCGAATCCCAAGTTTCTCTGCCGCCATTCTCACAAGATTATTGTCATACAACGGAATATCAAGCCTCTCCGCCAGAAGATTTCCAATCTCGTGTCCACCACTTCCGAATTGACGTCCAATCGTAACAACTACTTGCTTTGCCATACAGATCCCTCCTCGTCTGAACAACAGCTATTCATTTGGTTTCTGATAGAATCTGCCCGCTACCTGTTCTGTCTTCATTACATTGACAAACGCATGCGGATCTACCTCCTGTATTACGCTTAACACTTTTTTTATCTCTGCACTTGAAACAACGGAATATACGATTTTTCTCTCCTTATGCTCGTAGTAGCCTTCTCCCTCCATGATCGTCGCACTGTGATGTGTGGTCTTGGAAATTCCTTCATATACAGCGCCCGCATGATCTGTCACAACAAATATCGTATGCTGCTGGTATTTCTTATAGAGTATGTGAACAACCTGCGTAGACGTATACTGGAAAATAATGGAATACAATGCTTTATCCCATCCGAATAACACACCTGCGATTGCAAGAATCACTACATTCAACCCTAAGATCATGTTCCATGAGTCGATTCCCTTGCGATCAGATAAGAAAATTGCAATGAAATCCGTTCCCCCTGTTGTGGCATTTACCGCAAGACAAAGGCTGATAACAAGACCATTGATCAATCCTCCGAATATACTGATCAGAAGCGTATCATAAGTAATCGCATAACCCGGCAGTATATCTGTAAGCGCACCGCTTAAAACGATCATCAGACAGGAATATAACGTGAACTTCTTACCGATAAACCGGAATCCAATGTATACCGGTATAGAGTTGAGCACCACATTGACAACCGTATACGGCAGTGTAATATGGAAGAATAATTCCGCACTTCTCTGAATCAAAAGCGTAAGTCCCGTGGCACCTCCCGGATACAAACCTCCCGTCCGCACAAATGATTTAATATTCAGTGCCATGATCACTGAAGCCAGACACACAACGAACAGTCTTTTCAAGTCTTCTTTTGCATTAAATTTCATGATTGCCTCCCCAAGCTACATTCCAGTTTCATTCATGAAACTTATATATATTATACTACAAAATGTTCTCAAGTGGAACACCTGTAAAAAATTTAATTTGTACACCGGTACAACGAATCGTAAATCTTCGCCGTACTAGTCTCCTCCCATCAGCACAAGCGCTGCGCTGATACACGCCATTGCAACACAGTCTTTCTTTTGCAGTCTTTCTTTCAAAAACAGGAAATTTACAACATTTACAAATAAGATCACACCCACACTGTACACCGGATACACAAGAAATGCCGGAAGCCTAAGAACCGATTTCAACAAAAACATCGTACTCAAATAATTAAAGCTTCCCATAACAAGTCCATAGATCACTTCTCTGTATGAAGGCCATTCTTTTGTATACGCCATCCACACAACGCTTAAAATTAATGCGATCACAAAAGTATAAAATAAGAAGTGGCTCTCATACCGGTGATTTCCATAGCGTTCAAATATTTTAGACATCATATCCGCACAGCCGCCGGATATCAGGAGAAATACAAGCCAGATCTTGCTGTTTGCTTTCTCTTTGTCTGCGCGCCCCTGTATATTTAAAATCAAGATTGCCGCAAGAGCCAGTGCCACTCCAACCCACTGAAGCCTGCCCGGATATTCCCCAAACAAAAATATAGAGAGTACTGTAGGGACAAGTACTCCCATATGGCTGAATGAAGCTGATATTGTCGTTCCATTCTTCCGTATATTCACTTGCTGAAGAAGCAATGTCCCCAAATACAGACACCCATTGATGATACTGAGCACAAGAACAAATGCCTGTCCATCTGCCGCCGGATAGAGATGCGTATCCGGGAGAAAATAAAAACACCAGAACACAGATGCTATGTAATTGACCACTGTGACCGACTTCATTCGTCCGCTGTGTTGCTCTGTATAGCGGATAGACAGTGACACCCCACTGCTGCATAAAATTGCTAAAACAAGATAAATCATTCCTTTTTATAACTCCGTTTCTTTACTTCCTAGAAAAAATATGTTTTAAAAATACATACATCACAATTCCAAAAGCCATCAGATACCCAAAGGCTCCAAGTGCCGGAATTCCCCAGATCTTCGGAGTCATATTTGTTGTACATATGATACTGGAGCTAATAAGAAGCGCCATAACCCAGAGTCCCATGACAACATTTCTGACCAGTCTCCGAAGAAGTCTCTCCAACTCGTGCGAGGCATGGAGATCCAGATTGATCTTTGTCTGCCCCTTCAAGTATCCTTGCAAAATGTCATTGACCAGAGAGGGAATCCCCACTGCTTTGTGAATGGACCGATAGAGATTTTTACCTCCATCTTTTAATTCTTTCTTCCAGTTTTTCTCTTCCAAAAGTTTCCCTGCAATATGTCTGGATGCAATTTCCACCATATTGATCTTTGGCGCAATATCAGCGAGCACCCCCTCCATATGCGTAAGTCCTCTTGCAAGCATGGTCAGACCGTGCGGCATGATGATCTTATTTTCTTTCATAACCTCCATAAGGCTCATCATGACTTCTGCCACATCAATTTCTCCCAGATCCATTGTTCCGTACTGGGACAGAAGATTGCTGATATCATCATAGAGGCAGCTTTGATCCGGCTTCTCCCTGAACTCACCAAGAGCCATGACAACATCCTGAATCTGTCCTACATCCGAGGTTGCAATCCCTTCAATCGCCCGTCCGATCAATTCACGATCCCGTTCCGTAAGTCTGCCCATCATCCCCATATCAATCCAGATAATCTTTCCATCCCGTATCTTTACATTGCCCGGATGGGGATCAGCATGAAAAAATCCATCATCCATAACCTGTTTGATATAGTGATCCACCAGCTTCATTCCGATTTCTTCCAAATCGTAGCCCTGTTCCAGAAGCCATTGTTTATCATCAATGCTGCAGCCATCAATTTGTTCCATAACAAGAACTGCATGATTCGTATACTCATCATACAGCTTCGGTACTCCAACAAAGGCTACTTCTTTATTCCTCTGTGCAAATTCTTTCATATTTGCCGCTTCCGTGAGAAAATTCATCTCTTCTCTCGCTACATCCCACAGTTCGTCCAGCACCATATCAAGATCCACCATATCTTTGATGCTCACTGGCGGAAGCAGTTTTACCGCCCGGTGAAGAAGCCCGATATCACGCGCCATCACTTCATAGATCCCTTTGCGCTGAACCTTTATCACAACCGGCTCTCCGGTTTCAAGGCGGGCGCGATGAACCTGCGCAATAGATGCTGAGCCGATCGGGGTCTTTTCAATCTCTGAAAATATTTCCTGCCACGGACAATGATAGGCCTCATAGAGAACTTCTTCCACTTCCGCAAATGGCATCGGAGCAACCTCCGACCGGAGACGCATCAATTCATCACAATACCGCTTGGGCAGAATATCCGAATGTAACGACATAATCTGTCCAAGCTTAATAAAGGTAGGTCCTAAATCTTCTAATATAAGTCTCAGCTTCTCCGGAGATACTCCCCTTGTGATTCCGTGTTTTTTCAGCACTTCTGTCATTTCTCTAAGCCGGGCTCTGTATTCCCTTGATTCCTGACTGCTCATTTAAGAAGTCTCTCCTTCAATGCCTCTATCTGTTCCGGCGTCATTTTCTCCAATAATTTATCCAGCTCTTCTACAGGATCTGCTTTCTCGGTATTTTTAACATTCTCTTCCACTGTCTTTTTAATGTTATGTTTCAGTTCTTCATTCAAAGCTTTCCCCTGCTCTACGGTAAGCTCTCCTTTTTCCACTAAGTCGTCCAGAATTTCTTTTGACTTCTCTACCGTAGTTGCCGCAGCGCCGACTCCTGCCAATAATAATTTTTTTACGTTTTCTCCTAATCCTTCCATACCACATGCTCCTCTCTGTTTTCAAGTATTATTTTAAAAAGCTTACGAGTTTTGGAACAAAAATAAGAAGCCCTGCCATAGCTGCCATGACAGCAGCAATCAGCACCGCCCCTGCCGCCGTATCCTTTGCAAGCTTTGCAAGTGGTTTCTTGTCTTCTGTCACAAAATCTACCACCGCTTCAATGGCGGTATTTACAAGCTCCAGAGACAGAATGAGACCAAACAACACCAGGCAGATGCACCACTCCGTGACAGAAATATGAAACAGAACACCTGCCACGATCACACACACCGCCGCAAAGCAGTGAATCTTCATATTCCTCTCCCCTCGGATTCCTGCAAAGATTCCTTCAAATGCATATCCAAAGCTCTTATACAATGGATTCTTCCCGGTTTTCTTCATCTCATTCACCCTCTTGTCCAAGATTTATTCTTATTATACTACGATTGGAAACAAAAGTGCATTTTTTCAGATATTTTTAATAAAATAGTTCTAATTTCCACATTCGATGCTGATTTCATTGAACAGTCCAAGAAGCTGTTCCACAGACAGGTTCTCTTTTTCTTCCCCTTTTTTATCCAGAATTACATTTCCCTGATGCATCATCAGCAATCGGTTTCCATATTCTACGGCGTATCTCAGATTATGGGTGACCATGATTGTTGTGAGCTTTTTTTCTCTTACAATCTGTTCTGTAAGCTCCATGATCCGATCTGCCGTTTTCGGATCTAATGCGGCTGTATGTTCATCCAGAATAAGGAAATCAACCGGCGTCATCACAGACATCAGAAGCGCCATAGCCTGACGCTGTCCGCCGGACAACGCTCCTACTTTCACATTTAGTTTATCCTCCAAACCAAGATTTAATTTTCTTAATTCTTCCCGGTAGGCATCGATTCTTGCTTTATTTGTCCCTTTAGTAAGACCGAAGCATTTTCCCTTATGATCTGCAAGAGACAGATTCTCCAAAATCGTCATGGAAGGACAGGTTCCCATTGCAGGATTCTGATATACCCTGCCAATTTTTCTATTTCGTTTATACTCTTTTTCTTTCGTAATATCCCTTCCCTGCATCAAGATCTGCCCGGATTCTACCGGAATGCTTCCACAGATAATATTGAGCATAGATGTCTTACCGGAACCATTACTCCCAACAACCGATACAAATTCTCCTTCTTCTATTGTCAGATCAAATCCATCAAAGAGGCACATCTCATTTACCGTGCCGGAATGATAATATTTATTGATATTTTTTAATTCAAGCATGTTATTCCGCCTTTCTTTTTCTCTCCATACTCAATATCAGAATCACCAGAAACAGAACCGCTGTGATCAGCTTCATTGCATTCGGCTCAAAATTCTTTAATGCCACAGCAACACACGCCTTATAGATCACGGAGCCTGCCAACACTGCTGTCGTTGTCTTCACCACAGTGAGTTTCCTGAAAATGCTCGTTCCGATGATCACGCTTGCAAGCCCAATGACAATCGCTCCTGTTCCCATAGAGATTTCAAATACACGCTCCTCCTGTGCAAAAATGCAACCTGCAAGAGCAGTAAGGCCATTGGCAAGCGCAAGCCCGAGAATCTTCACATTTCCCTGATCTTTTGCCAGAGCAGTTACAAGCGCATCATTGTCTCCCGCCGCTCTTAAGAGATACCCGGACTTAGTCTTAAGATAAAGGTCCAGAAGGATTTTGCAGATTACCGCCAACAGAAGCACGATCAACAATGTACTGTATGGTTTCACAGCATCCGGAAAATATTCGGACACTCGATCATTTCTAAAGATTGTTTTCTGTGAAAAAAGCGGTACATTGGACGTTCCTGCAATATAGAGATTGATAGACCAAAGCGCGGTCATCATAATAATTCCTGATAACAGATCCCTGACTTTCCCTTTCACATGAATGACACCGGTACACACTCCGGCAAGCGCACCCGCCAAAAAAGATGCCGCAAGTGTGAGAAACGGAGAAATTCCTCTTGTGAGAAGTGCAGCTGTAACAGCTGCACCCAGAGGGAAACTTCCATCTACTGTAAGATCCGGAAAATCCAATATTTTATATGTGATATACACTCCTAATGCCAGAATTCCATAAATCAAACCCTGCTCGATAATCGTTATTACAAAATCCATGAATCTGCCTCCTGCTCTACTCTGCAGTAATCTCACTGAAATTTTCTACTGCATTTTTTAATAAATCTTCCGGAACTGTAATTCCAAGATCTGAAGCTACTTTTGCATTTACATAGAAGCCCGGCTCTGTAATGGTCTCAAAATTCAATTCAGAAGCTTTTTTCTCACCCTTTAATACCTGTGCTGCCATCTTACCGGTCTGTTCTCCAAGAGCAATGTAGTCAATTCCTTCTGCTGCCAGACAGCCGATCTTCACCTGTTCGATCTCACTTCCAAAGACCGGGATCTTCTTCTCATTTGCCTTATCTAAGATTGTGTTCAAAGAAGATACTACGGTATTGTCTGTCAGGTTTGTCATACAATCCACCTCACTTAACAGTTCATCTGCTGCCAGCGGAATGTCTGCGGTTGCCGTAATTCCTTTGGTCACCAGCTGGAACCCATAGTCTCCTGACAACTTTTCGTACTCTTCAATTGCAGATACAGAATTTGCTTCGCTGGTCGTATACATGATTCCAAGCTTCTTCGCATCCGGAAGCATCTGCCGCATCATCTGAAGCTGTGCTTCAATCGGAAGCTTATCGGAAGTACCTGTAACCTCACCTGCCGGCGCCCCTTCTTCATCCGCAAGCTCTGCCGCCACCGGATCTGTCACTGCTGTGTAGATAACCGGAATCTCAGAATCCATTGCTGCGTTATAGGCACTTTGTGCTGCCGGAGTTGCAATTGCACAGATCATGTCTACCTGATCTGATACAAAGCTATCAGAGATCTGTCCTGCTGTTCCCATATCTGCCGCTGCATTTTTATATTGCACAGTCAGATTCTCACCCTCTGTAATTCCCTCACTTGCAAGTCCCTTAAGGAATCCTTCCCGGCAGTTATCAAGAGAGCCATGCTCCGCAAACTGCTCGATTCCAATAGTATAGCTTTCCTTACCATCCATAGTTTTCTCTTCGGATTGCTTAGAACACCCTGTTGCTGCTACTGTCATCATTGCCAAAGTTACCACTGCTGCTACTACTTTTTTCTTCATAATTTCATTCTCCTTTTTACTGCTGTTTTACACATCTTACTGTACTGCTACGATCTGTTAGGAGAGAAAATGTTCGGGACCGGTGTGCGGATAATAACAGAATTTCCTATAAAGTAAAAAACCGCCTCAAACCTTACGGTTTGAGACGGTAATAATTAAAATTATTATTATCGCGGTACCACTCAAATTGACGAATCGTCCACTTTCTCATGTACTAACATACACTCCTGATTGATAACGGGTTCGGTTCCCGACAAGTCCTACTCTTCTCGCTCCTGTACGGAATAAGAATTTCAGCCTGCCCTCGAAAGGCCATTCACTTATCTGCTTCATACAGCAATCCCACCACCTGCTGTTCTCTGGAATGTCACGTAATAAGCTACTCTTCTTTCTCAACGGTTTTTTTATTTATGTTCATCACTTTACTGCATGAAATTGAATTTGTCAATACTTTTTTCAAATTCTTTTTTATTTTCTGTAACAGTTCAGCCATGCACAAAGTCACAAAAATCTGAGTTCAAACTATAGGAACATACCGATCTGATATACTGCAAAAGCAGCAATCCACGCAATCACACATTGTCCAATCACCATGAGTGTTGCCCATTTTCCTCCAAGCTCACGCTTCACAGACGCAATCGCAGCCACACAAGGCGTATAAAGAAGGCAGAATACAAGAAGCGAACCTGCCCCCACAGCGGTAAGCGTACTCTGTAATGCTTCTGTACTTCCAAATAATACTGTCAGGGAAGACACCACACTCTCCTTCGCCATAAATCCTGAGATCAGCGCAGTCACGATCCTCCAGTCTCCAAAACCGGTCGGGACAAATATAGGAGCAAGCACCCCCGCAAAAAGCGCAAGAATACTGTTTTTTGAATCCGACACCATATTCAGACTTGTATCAAAATTCTGCAAGAACCAGATCAAAATCGTCGCTAAGAAGATGACCGTAAATGCTCTCTGGAGGAAATCTTTTGCCTTATCCCACAGCAAATGCAGCACATTTTTTGCCCCCGGCAATCGATAATTCGGAAGCTCCATAACAAACGGAACCGCCTCACCTTTGAAGGTTGTCTTTTTGAAGATCAACGCCATCACAATTCCCATTACAATTCCAAATACATAGAGGGCTATCATAACAAGCGCGCCTCTTCCCGGGAAAAATGCCGCAGTAAAAAATGCATAGATTGGGAGCTTCGCGGTACAGCTCATAAACGGAGTTAAAAGAATCGTCATCTTCCTGTCTCGTTCTGACGGAAGCGTCCTACTTGCCATAACCCCCGGAACCGTACATCCAAAGCCAATCAGCATAGGGACAATACTTCTTCCCGACAAGCCTAATTTACGCAGAAGTTTATCCATGATAAATGCGACACGCGCCATATATCCACTGTCTTCCAGCATTGACAAAAAGAAAAACAAGGTGACAATAATCGGCAGAAAGCTCAAGACACCACCGACACCGTTGAAGATTCCGTCAATCACAAGGGAATGCACAACATGATTCACATTTGCCGCTGTCATCGCCTGATCTGCCATGCCGGTCAGCCCTTCAATTCCTGATTCCAGCACTCCCTGAAGGAAAGCGCCTATCACATTGAAGGTCAGCCAGAACACTAACCCCATAATACCGATAAATGCCGGAATCCCTGTATATTTACCCGTGAGAAAACGATCTATTTTTCTACTTCTTATCCGTTCCTTGCTTTCTTTTGGTTTAATAACTGTCTTGCTGCACACATTTTCTATGTAATCAAAACGCATCTGAGCAACTGCCGCCGCACGGTCCATCCCCGTCTCTTCCTCGGTCTGTCTTGCAATATCCGTCAACAGATTCTGCTCATTTTCCGTCAGTTTAAGCTGCTCCAGAATCTTCGCATCCCCTTCCAGAATCTTGCTTGCAGCAAACCGAACAGGAATGCCGGTCATCTGCGCATGGTCTTCGATCAAATGCATAACTGCATGAAGTCCCCGATGAATCCCCTCTTCTTTCTTACAAAAGTCTGTATCCATCGGACGTTCCTGATATTTTGCCACGTGAACAGCATGACGCACCAACTCGTCGATTCCTTCTCCTTTCACCGCAGAAATCGGAATCACCGGAACTCCGAGCGACTCCTCCATCTCATTGACCATAACAGAACCGTCGTTTTCTCTTAGTTCATCCATCATGTTTAACGCTACTACCATTGGAAAGCCCAGTTCCAGAAGCTGCATCGTCAGATAAAGATTCCGCTCAATATTGGTAGCATCTACAATATTGATGATTCCCTTAGGTTTCTCACGAATCACAAATTCTCTGGTCACAATCTCTTCACTGCTGTAAGGGGACATAGAATAAATTCCGGGAAGATCTGTAATCAATGTATTATCGTAGCCTCTGATCACACCATCCTTGCGGTCCACCGTTACACCCGGAAAATTACCTACATGCTGCTTCGAACCGGTCAACTGATTAAACAACGTTGTTTTGCCACAATTCTGATTCCCCACAAGCGCAAATGTAAGCGTTACATCATCCGGAAGCGGATTTTCTTCCTTCCGGTCGTGGAATTTGCCACCTTCACCGTAGCCGGGATGGTGCTTCTCTATCCTCAATCCGGTACGTTCTCTTTTCTTCGGCTTATGCGCCTCACTGATCTGAATATTTTCAGCATCTGCCAGACGAATAGACAACTCATATCCGTGAATTCGAAGTTCCACAGGGTCTCCCATCGGCGCATACTTTACAACCGTTACCTCCGTTCCTTGAATCAATCCCATATCAAGAAAGTGCTGTCGAAGCGCTCCTTCGCCTCCTACTGACAATATGGTCGCAGTATCGCCAATCTGCAATTCACTCAGTTTCATATCTATTCCACTCCTCAAATTTATCTCTCTATTATTTTGATAACTTTTCTCATTTATCCGTTTTATTCTATCACTATTCCTATCATTTGTCCAGACAAAATTAACTTCTCAAAACCATGAACTTTGCTGTTTTTATCAAACAAAATGCAGTGGATCAATCTCCACTGCATTCTATAAGAAACCCTTTTTCCTTCAATGTTTTTTCAATCAGATCCAGTGTTTTTTCACTGTCTGCGCTGACTTTGTGATAATGATAGCCTGATGTAATATTTTTCAGGGGACTGGACTTTCCGCTTCGGATATCTTCCATAAATTCACCGGCTTTCCTTCGGGAATTCACTTGAAGATTTGCCTCGATCTGACCATATACGCGGTGATTTACCATGACATTTTCCACACATCCGCCCAGATCTACAATGGAGCACAGTTCTTCCTCTAACTGTTCATCCGTGTGATTCACCTTGAACACTCTCACTGCGTGAACCGGCTGTTCCAATACGTAACCTCTGTTTGTTGAAATCACATGATACCCTGCTGCCCGGATCAAAGCAATATCCTGCACGATCACCTGACGACTGACTCCGTAAGTTTCTGCCAGACTTTTCCCTGACAAAGGGACAGCACTTCTCTGAATCTGCTCAATCATCTCTGCTCGTCTCTCTAAACCTGTCATAACCGCTCCTTCTTCCACCTTTCATTTTTCTCTTTAAACTGCATGCAGATTTTTCAAAGAAATATCAAGGATAGGAGCTGAATGTGTCAGTGCACCGCTGGATATATAATCTACTCCGATTGCAGTAAGACGTCCGATATTTTCCTTTGTCACATTTCCGGAACACTCTGTCTCGGCTCTGCCGTCAATCAACGCAATGGCAGCCTTCATCTCATCCACAGACATATTGTCAAGCATAATAATATCCGCACCTGCTTCTACCGCTTCTTTTACCATGTCAAGATTCTCTACTTCCACCTCGATCTTACGGACGAACGGAGCGTATTCTTTCGCCATTTTCACAGCCTTTTCTACACTTCCTGCAGCACCGATATGATTGTCCTTTAACAAGACTCCGTCGGATAAATTATAGCGGTGATTATGCCCTCCGCCGACTCTGACTGCATATTTTTCGAAAATTCTCATATTCGGTGTTGTCTTTCTCGTATCCAATAGCTTCGTTTTGCTTCCCTCCAGAAGCGCTGCTACTGAATGTGTGTACGTAGCAATCCCGCTCATGCGCTGCAGATAATTAAGCGCTACACGCTCGCCAGACAGAAGCACCCGGATATCTCCCACAACCTTGCCCATCAATTGTCCGTTTTTCACCTCATCACCGTCTTTGCAGTACAGCTCTACCTTTGTATCGGCATCTAACAGTTCAAATACCCTTGCAAAAACGTCCAGACCTGCAATCACGCCATCCTGCTTGCAGCGAAGTTCCACTTCTCCCACAACAGCTTCTTTCATCACAGAATTAGTTGTCACGTCCTCACTGGAAATATCTTCTTTTAACGCTTCCATGATCAAATGATCCGCCTGAAGCTTCATTGTAATTTGATTCATTGATTTCTTCTCCTCTTCTCTATCTCTTAATCTTCTCTGTTCATTTCTATAAAATCTGCACCTATGCTCTTTCAATAGCTTTCGCTGCTCTCTTTGCAAACACCATACTCTCTAAAAGTGAATTACTTGCCAGACGATTTTTCCCGTGGACACCATTACAGCTTGTCTCTCCAACTGCATACAGATGTTCCATAGAAGTCCTGCTGTCACTATCTACCCAGATGCCTCCCATAAAATAATGCTGGGCGGGAACAACCGGAATCCAATCTTTAAACACATCATAGCCCTCTTCCTGACAGCGCTGACAGATATTCGGAAAATGCTTTGCAATATCCTCTCTCGGAATATGCTCCATCGAAAGCCACACGTGATCGGTTCCATCCTTCTTCATCTGTTCTCGGATCGCCTCTGATACAACATCTCTCGGAAGTAATTCATTGACAAAACGGTGCCCGTTCTTATCGTAGAGAACTGCTCCTTCTCCGCGCACTGATTCTGAAATTAAGAATCTCCGTCCCGGCTTCTTGGAATACAGCGTTGTCGGATGAATCTGCACATAATCCAGATGCTCCATACGGATTCCGTGTTTTTTTCCTATATCCAATGCATCCCCTGTTAAATGCGGAAAATTTGTGGAGTGCTGGTACCTGCCCCCGATTCCGCCACTTGCAAGAATCGTATTTTCAGCATAAATCTTCCATTCAGCGCCTTCATGTTCCGCCAGTATCCCGATACACTGTCCATTTTCTTCCAAAATATCCGTCATCGCCGTATATTCGTAGATGGAGATATTCTTTCTCTCTTTTGCGCGTTCCAATAATTTACTTGTAATCTCCTGCCCGGTAATATCCTCGTGATATAAAATTCTCGGCTTAGAGTGAGCGCCTTCGCGAGTATATACGAATTCTCCATCTTTCTTCTCGAATTCCACACCATAAGACACCAAATCTTCTATGATCTCTCTGGAAGAGCGGATCATAATATCCACCGATTCCTTACGGTTTTCATAGTGCCCCGCTTTCATAGTATCTTCAAAGTAACTCTCATAATCGTCATCATCCCGCTCTACGCAGATTCCTCCCTGTGCCAGAAAGGAGTCACTGCTCTCCAGATCAGATTTTGTGATCAGCATAACCTTCTTATCCGGCTCAATATTCAGTGCGGCAAATAAACCTCCGACGCCTGTACCGACAATCACAACGTCAGTATATATATCCATTGTCTTTTCCTCTCTCCTCTATGAACTCTATTTTGCAAGCTCCAGCATCCGTGCCAACGGTTTTTCAGAATGCTCTCGAAGCTCATCTGTCACATGAACTTCATTTTCTTCGGTCTGTAACACATGAAGAATCTTCTCAAGTGTCACACGTTTCATATCTTCACACACAGGCTCTGTCTCTGTAAAATAGAATACTTTCTCCGGATTCTGCTTTTCCAGTTCATAACGCACTCCATTTTCTGTGCAGATGATAAATTCCCGGGCTGCGCTTTTTCCGGCATATTTAATAATGCCAGACGTGCTGCCTATATAATCTGCCATCTCACAGATCTCCTGTGTACATTCCGGATGCACTAACACTTCTGCCTTCGGATGAGCGGCTTTTGCTTTCTTAAGTTCCTCTGTCAAAAGCTTTTCGTGAACCGGGCAATAACCTTCGTTATATACAAATGTCTTCTCCGACACCTGCTGCGCCACATAGTGGGCAAGATTCCGATCCGGTATAAAGAAAATATATTTCTGCGGCAACGCTTTTACAATCTTCACAGCATTGGCAGATGTCACACATACATCCGAATATTGTTTTAATTCAGCTGTAGAATTGATATAGCAGACAACAGCCAGATCGTCATAAGTATCCCGCATCTTTTGAATGGTCTCCTTATCCGCCATATGTGCCATCGCACAATCTGCCGACAGATCCGGCATCAGCACTGTTTTATCCGGATTCAGTATCTTGGCACTCTCTCCCATAAAAGACACGCCACAGAAAATAATCATCTGCTCCTTTAATCCAACGGCAACTTTACTCAAATAAAAAGAATCCCCTATGTAATCTGCAATCTCCTGAACTTCGGCAGGTACATAGTAGTGCGCTAAAATCACGGCATTCTTCTCTTGTTTTAATTGTTTTATCTGTTCTGTAATTTCCATAACTTCTCCCTTTCTCAGACTCACATTGTTTCCATTATACCACCTAAGTTTACATGTGACAAGACAGTTATTAAGACAAATAATTAACGAATAATTAACGAATAATTAACGTTAAAAAAACACTAAAAAATAAGGAACCGTTCTTTCACCGCAATTACTTGCTTTCTCGAAAGAACAGTTCCCATTATTATAACAATATGTTAGCCTATATTATTAATTAAGCTTTTTACTTTTTTCTTCTTTCTTTTTGAAAGAAACTACAATAGCAAATACCGATATCAGCATTAGTATCAGCAGAACCTCACTATGAGCAGAATCACTTGTTTTCGGAGCTTTCTTATGTTCGGAATCACTTGGCTTCGGGATTTCCTTATTATCAGAATTAACTTCAGACGTATCTCCAAGGTTATCCGAATGACTGGTTTCTTTCATCACAGTAACTTTGATTGTCTTGTATCCTGTTGCCCCATCTTTATCACTGACTTTATAAGTCACTGCATACTTCCCTGCTCTCTTCGTATCTACATTGGATTCCTGCACCTTGATCTCAGATGTCAGGTCTCCATCTTCAACATCCTTAGCTTGTACTCTTGCTAAGGCGTCAAATTTTTCACCTACTTTAAGCGACACATCTTCCGCTGTAATTTTCGGTATATGATTTATCTTTGTTATTGGCACTTCCACATCTACCGGTGTTACGGTAAGATGAAGTGTTAATTCCACATAGGCTTCTTTATTCAATTTATTATTTCCAGAATAAAACTTACAAACAACCGGTGTTTCCTGTTTATAACCGCTAACAATCCCATTGTTAATCTGTGCACCACTGATTGCCGACACACGACTAACATCCATTTTTTCAAAGAAATCTGAAAGCTTAAATCCATCTTCTGATACTTTTATCTCATATGCTGCACTTGCAATTTTCCCCGCATTACTAAATTTATTTTCTTCTGCAAGAACAATTCCATATACCGGTGATCCCTTACATGCTATTTTAGTAATTAATGGGTTGTTAGAAACATCCAAATATTCACTCTCCGTATTCTGGCAATAGAGCCATTGCAACTTTACATTTTTAGATAAATCAAGTTTTGAAATTTTTGTACTATCACAATCCAAATATGTTAACTCTGGGAATATACTAACATCAAGAGCTTCTATTCCAGTCTGATTTTTTAAATTCAGTTTTTTCAAATTTGTAAAGAATTCTATTCCTTTCAATTTTTTTTATGCCAGTATACTTAGTTGTATTACTCGCGTTAATTTCTGTAACCTTAGCAGCTTCACCCTCTGATAAGTAACCATCCTTATTGGAATCACATTTTTCAGAAACATATTTTCGGAATTTAGAATCCGAAAAATTAACCTCATTAATTTCTATTTTTTTCGTTTCCTGACCAATCGTAAGGTGAAGTGTTAATGTAATTTGCACACCACCATCTTGATATTTTCCAACAATTGGTGTTCCCTCTGCATATCCACTTATGGTTGAGCCATTTAAAACTGCTCCTGTTTCTACTCGAAACTTCGTCACATCCAGAGACGGCATATACGCCTTAACATCAAATGACTCCTCCGGAACAGTAATATTCATTTCTGTGGTCAGATTTAATGAAAGATTTTGATTTTCTCCCGCACTAATCGCATATAAAGGTGCACCCTCCGTATAAAGATTCTTCAATGCACTATTTTGGCTCACATCGAGATATGTCATCTTTGTATTTTCAATGTTCAAATATGTCAATTTCTCACAATTACTGACATCAAGATTGGCAAGTGGTGTATTATAGCACCATAATTTTGTAAGTGCACTATTATATGACAAATCTAGCGTCTCAATTTTTGTGCTATGACATGTCAATTCTTCAAGCATTTTGTTTTGACTTAAATTAAGAGAAGTAAGTGGCGTTTCATTACATTTTAAATATCGAAGTTTCTTATTCTCACTCAGTTCGAGCGAAGCAACACTGGTGCCACCGCATCGCAATGTTGTAAGTTCCGTAAATAATTCAATTCCTTTCAGATTCTTTGAGCTTTTATACATCCAATTATTTCCCGTAGCAATATCGATGACCGTTACTGCATGGATTTCACTCTCTGAAAGCATCTTATTTTTATCTGTATCAATTTTTTCAGAAACATACTTTCGAAATGTTTCATCCGGAAATACACTTTCCGTAATTTCAACATTCGCCCCCCCCTCCTGCGCATATACCGGCATCACAGAGGGCATAATTGTCAATGCGCTGATAATAGCCGTCATACCAACAGCAACTTTCTTGATAAAATATCCTTTCATTTTTATCCTCTCTCCTTCAAATATTTTTGTTAGGATAAAAATACCATAATCCTTTGATATGACGTTAGAACTTTATTTACACCTATTTGCACATTTTTAAGAAATGCATCTGTACGGCGTCATACTCTCCAATCTCTCTCGGCATTGGAAGACCAGCGTACATTAAAGCAGCACCTGTATATATCTTCTTGCTGTTCTCCTCCTTGTACAAGGATGTTTCATCAAGATTACGAAGCTTTAAATAATGAATACCTGCATTTGCATGTTTCTTTGTTAATACATAGGTTACCAACATTTCCGACTGGTCTTCATCCGTAATCTGCCACGCGGCATACTCTTCTTTATACGGATTGGACAATCGATCATAAACACCATTGAAAATTAGTCTTTGATATTTTTTGTATGTTCTGATTTGCTGTCTTACCTCTTCTTTTTCTTCCTGAGACAATTTATTTACATCCAATTCATAACCGAAGCTCCCTGCCATCGCAACTGCGGCTCTTGTGTCCAGTGACGTACAACGGCCTGTTTGGTGGTTCGGGCATACGGACACATGGGAGCCAACTGCACTCACCGGGTATCCAAAGGAAGTTCCATATTGTATAGATAACCGTTCAACGGCATCGGTATTATCACTACACCAGATTTGCGGCGTATAATAGAGCATACCCGCATCAAATCTTCCACCGCCTCCAGCGCAGCCTTCAAGCAAAATCCCCGGATATCTCTGAATTAATTTCTCTAATAATTCATACAATCCAAGCACATAACGATGAAATACTTCCCCTTGTCGGTTTTTACCGGCTCTGGCAGACCATACATCACTTAAGCTGCGATTCATATCCCATTTGATATATTCAATAGACGCAGAGTCCAGAACCTGACATATTTTCTCGTATAAATATTCTCTCACTTCACTTCTTGACATATCAAGAATCAACTCAAACCGACTGCGGTTTGGTCTGCGATTCGGAATAGACAAACACCAGTCCGGATGCTCCCGATAGAGCTCACTGTCTTCCGAAACTGCCTCCGGTTCAAACCACAGCCCGAACTTCATGCCGATATCATGCAGATGCTCTGATAATTTTTTAAGACCGCCTTTTATCTTTGCTTCATTTACTGTCCAGTCTCCAAGACCGGAAGTATCATCCTCTCTCTTGCCAAACCATCCATCATCCAACACGAAAAGTTCAACCCCGAGTTCTTTTGCTTTCTCTGCGATTTGAAGCAGCTTCTCCTCGTCGAATTTAAAATAAGTCGCTTCCCAATTGTTAATCAGAACCGGTCTCTCAGAAAGTTTATAATTTCCTCTGCACAAATGATTTCTATACGCCTTATGAAATGTATGTGAGATTGTAGAAAGACCGGTTGAACTGTAGCTCATTACAACCTCCGGTGTCTCAAAAGAATCCCCCGGCTCCAAAGTCCATAAAAACTGCGTTGGATGTATTCCCATAACCCACCGGGTCTGACCAATCTGATCCACCTCTACTTCCGCCAAAAAGTTACCACTGTATACGAAGGACATCGCATAACAATCTCCAAACTCTTCTGTTGCTTCCCTGTCACACAGAATAACAAAAGGATTATGGTGATGACTGGACATCCCTCGTACACTTCCTACAGACTGAACTCCATGACGAATCGGGAGACGCTCCCACTCTCTTTCCATCGCATGTTTTCCGTGAAATCCAATTAAATCAAACCTGCTCCCCGGCAATTCAAGACATGCAGAGCCTGCTTTTTCCAACTTAAGCGTCTGGTCTGCCTCATTCCGAATTCTTGCTGCCCGCGTGATAATGTCCAGTTCACGATACACACCATAATATAACACTACAGCAAGACCTGTTACCGAATCGCGAAGTGTGATTTCCAATGTATCCGCCTCATTCTCTTCTGAATACATTGCCGGGAGACCGGGTATTTCATATTTCCCCTTGTAAATACAATGGCTTTCGTATCGGAGATCTGCGCCATATCCGCCATTTTCATCAACAATACGAAGCGTTTCCGTCCGGTAATCACCTGTTCCGTACGCCGAATATTCCTGTAATAACGTATCCGTTGAAAATTCTCGCCGGTTTCCGGCTTCCGGTATCTGACCTGAAAATCCTCTGTCATACATCTGTACAAGATATTCAAGATTACAATCCCCCACCCTTTTCCCATAATAAAGATGTTGTAGTACACCGTAATCACCGATTAAAATCTGATATGCTGTATTTTTTGTCTCTAATACAAAAAGATTCTCTTCTTCCTTAAACCGAATCGCCATCTTCCCGTTCCCTCCTTGGAAGCAATATAGTAATTGTTGTTCCCTTTTCTTTTTCACTCACAATATTGATTCCGTAATCCATTCCATAGATTAACTTGATCCGATCATCCACATTGTTGATACCAATCCCTGTAAAATGTCAATGTCGTTAACTTAAGAAGAAATATATGTAGTGAGAATATTCTGCATATATTTCTTCTTTTTTCTATACAAACAATTGTATATATTGTATAATTGTAGTGAGAAAAATATGAGGTGATGGCATGTTTATAAAGATTCTTACAAAAAAATACAATGGAGCAACTCACTATTATGCCAGCCTCGTAGAAAATAAACGTGTTAATGGCAAGGTTGTGCAAACTGTTAAGGCAAATCTTGGTCCTGTTACAGAGGAACAAATACCGTATCTAAAAGCAGCCTATGCCAAGAAAAAGCCCCGTCTTGTTTATGACGATTAATTAACGCAGGAGGTTTGTAGTGAGAAAATCCCAGGTTCTATTCTTAAATGATCAATCTACCATTAGAACAGAGTCCTTTTTGGACCTTTGCCGCAATAGTCCTAACGTATTGATCAGACGAAGAAAAATGCCAACGGAAGATCTTATATACTCCATGATTAACAGAAAAGGGCTTACTCTTAAATTGGAGCTGCGAAATTATATGAAGATTACACATCCCGGAACAGAGATATCTAAACCTGGATATCTGAAGCAACGCATGAAATTAAATCCTGAAGCAATTAAGTTTTTATATCAAAACCATAATAAAAATTTTTATTCAGATCCTGAAATAACCCCATATTTATATAAGGAGCACCTTGTTTTTGCGGTAGATGGTTCTGATATCAACATTCCAACAACCCCCGAAAACCTTGAACGTTTCGGAACTGCAAGCAGAAAAG